>ERZ791930.65-NODE-65-length-111075-cov-5.641164_pt1 | contig 111075 bp, 105 predicted proteins | sample MGYA00510128_ERZ791930 | MGnify/ENA primary metagenome ERZ791930 (study PRJEB30046, sample SAMN00792057) | human gut metagenome | study: EMG produced TPA metagenomics assembly of the A metagenome-wide association study of gut microbiota in type 2... | reverse complement strand
TGCTGCCGCTCCCGCAGCACCCGCCGCACCCAAGGCTGCTCCCGCTCCCGCAGCTGCTCCCAAGGCAGCCGCCGGTGCTGCAGGTGCTGTTGCCGTCAAGGCTCCCATGCCCGGCAACATTCTGGATGTCAAGGTCGCTGCCGGTGCCTCTGTCAAGGCCGGTGACGTGCTGGTCATCCTCGAGGCCATGAAGATGGAGAACGAGATCGTTGCTCCGCAGGATGGCACCGTGGCTTCCATCAACGTGAACAAGGGCGATACCGTCAACTCCGGTGACGTTCTGGTTTCCATGAACTAAGGAAGAGGTGACAACCATGGCAAAAAAGCCGATCAAGGTGACCGAGGTCGTCCTGCGTGATGCGCACCAGTCTTTGCTGGCTACCCGTATGACCATGGACGAGATGCGCCCCATCCTGCCCGAAATGGACAAGATCAACTACTTCTCCGTGGAGTGCTGGGGCGGTGCTACATTCGACAGCTGCATCCGCTTCCTGGACGAGGATCCGTGGGAGCGCCTGCGCATCCTGCGCAAGGAGCTGCCCCACCAGAAGCTGCAGATGCTGTTCCGCGGCCAGAATATGCTGGGCTACCGCCCCTACGCAGATGACGCTGTGGAGTACTTTGTACAGAAGTCTGTTGCCAACGGCATCGACGTCATCCGCATCTTCGACGCGCTGAACGACCCCCGCAACCTGCAGACTGCTATCAAGTCTGCCAACAAGGAGGGCGCTCATGTGCAGGGCTGCATCAGCTACACCCTGAGCCCCGTGCACAACAACGAGTACTTTGCAGCCTACGCCAAAACTCTGGAGGAGATGGGCGCAAACTCCATCTGCATCAAGGATATGGCCGGTCTGCTCACCCCCTACACCTGCTATGATCTGGTCAAGAAGCTGAAGGAGACCGTCAGCATCCCTGTGGATATCCACAGCCACTACACCGCAGGTCTGGCTTCCATGTCCATCCTCAAGGGCATCGAGGCAGGTGCCGACATCATCGATACCGCCATGAGCCCCCTGAGCCTTGGCACCAGCCACATGCCCACCGAGAGTCTGGTGGCTGCCCTGCAGGGCACCGACTACGACACCGGTCTGGATCTGAAGCAGCTGAACGTGGTGCGCGCTTACTTTGCAAAGCTGCGCGAAAAGTACATTGCTAACGGCCAGATCAGCCCCAAGAGTCTGGGCGTGGACGCCAACACTCTGCTGTATCAGGTGCCGGGCGGCATGTTCTCCAATATGCTTAAGCAGTTGAAGGATGCTGGCAAGGAGGATAAGCTGGACGAAGTTCTGGCCGAGATCCCCCGCGTCCGTGAGGATGCAGGCTATCCGCCGCTGGTCACCCCCACCAGCCAGATCGTTGGCACGCAGGCTGTGTTCAACGTTATCATGGGCGAGCGCTACAAGATGGTCACCAAGGAGTTCAAGGGTCTGGTCCACGGCGACTACGGCAAAACTCCCGCTCCCATCAAGCCTGAGTTCACCAAGAAGATCCTTGGTGACGAGCAGCCCATTACCTGCCGCTTTGCCGACACGCTGGCTCCCGAGATGGACAAGCTGAAGGCCGAGGCCGCTAAGTGGGCTACGCAGGAAGAGGACGTGCTGACCTACGCAATGTTCCCGCAGGTCGCACCCAAGTTCTTCGATAAGCGCAATGCTAAAAAGCAGGGCGTGGACGGCGATCATGTGGACTACACCAACCAGTCCCATCCTGTCTGATAAAAAATAGCTTCCTTTCAGGGCTGCTGCACAAAAAGCTGTGCAGCAGCCTTTTTTGTGCAGCAGGCAAAGGTACAGGGAACGCTGTAGCGGACAATGCCGGAAAAACTTCTGCATACACATTGACTTGCCGTCCGATACCTTTTATAATGATTGGTATAGACCATACAATACAACAGATGATGTGGAGGAAAATGCTATGCGAAGCATCCCGGAACAGCGCATTGCTGAGTTTCAGGAGCAGGATTATCAACTGTATTTTGGCATTTCTAAGCTGGAATTTGACCGGATGCTCAAGGCTCTGCACGAGGCTTATCGTCAGGAGCACAAGCGCAAGACCCGCTTTACCAAGATCTCCATGATGGACAAGCTCATCCTGACCTTGATCTATCGCCACGAATACCGCACGATGGACAGTATTGCCAAGGAATACGAGGTCTCTCTGGATACTATCGCCGACAACATCCATTGGGTGGAGCGCACGCTGCTCAATGCAGATATCCTGCAAACCAGCGTGACCTGCGTTTATAAGACGAACTGATAAAAGGGACTGCTGCACAACTTTGTGCGACAGTCCTTTTTTGTGAGACAGAGTTGTTTTGTGCGCGCCCGGGTGCGCAGCGGCAAAAAAACGGCATTTGTGTTTTTTGTGCGGATGCAGTCTGCACCTTGAATTTTTCAGAAAAGAATAGTAAAATGGTGCTATATGTATCGTAACATGGGTTTGTGTGCCCAAAACGGATACCTATACAGAATAACCGAAGTTAAACCGCAAAAGAATAGGAGCTAGTATGATCTTAAGCATGACCGGTTTCGGCAGAGGAACTGCCGTGCTCAATGGCCGCGAGATCACTGTGGAGCTGCGCAGCGTGAACTCCCGCTATTTCGAGTATTCCTCCCGCATCCCGCGCACCTGCAGCTATCTGGACAGCCGCTTGAAAAAGCAGCTCAACCAGCGGATCTCCCGCGGCAAGGTAGAGCTTAGCATGACCGTGCAGAACGTGGACGCGGCAGATACCGTGGTAGTTGTCAACATGGAGCTTGCCCGCAGCTATCAGCAGGCAATGCGGGATCTGTCTGAGCAGCTGGGGGTCAAAAATGATGTGTCCACCGGTGTTCTGACCCGCTTTCCGGATGTGCTGACCACCCGCCACGCCGATGTGGACGAGGAGCAGCTGTGGCAGGATGTATCTGCCGTCACCGCACAGGCGCTGGACCGCTTTGTGGAGATGCGCGCCGCCGAGGGCGCCAAGATGAAGGCAGACGTAGAAAACCGCCTTCGCTTTCTGGATGAGTGCGTCGGCAAAGTAGAGACCCTGAGCGCAGGCCGGGTAGAAAACTACACCAACCGCCTGTACGAAAAGCTCAAGATCCTCCTGCAGGACCGCGACATTGATGATGCCCGTGTGCTGACCGAGGCAGCCATCTTTGGCGACAAGACCGCCGTGGATGAAGAAACTGTCCGTCTGCGCAGCCACATTGCGCAGTACCGCGATATCCTGCAGCTGGACGAGCCCGTGGGCCGCAAGCTGGATTTCCTGACGCAGGAGCTGAACCGCGAGACCAATACCATCGGCTCGAAGTGTCAGGATCTGGATATCACCCGCATCGTGGTGGATATGAAGGCGGAAATCGAAAAGATCCGCGAGCAGATCCAGAATCTGGAATAATATGTTGTGGAGGAGCCTATGAAACTCATCAACATCGGCTTTGGCAATATGGTCAGTGCAGGGCGTGTGGTGGCAGTCGTCAGCCCGGACTCTGCACCGGTCAAACGTCTGGTGAAGGAAGCGCGCGAGCGCGGGATGCTGATCGATGCCTCTTACGGCCGCAGCACCCGGGCCGTGCTCATCATGGACTCCGATCATGTCGTGCTGTCCGCACTTCAGCCCGAAACGGTGGCAAGCCGCGCCGCAGGGCAGGAGGGCAGAGCATCAATGGAGGAAGAAGCATCCCATGGCGAATGATAAATTTCTGTTTGTAGTTTCCGGTGCAGCCGGCACCGGAAAGGACAGCGTGGTCAAGGCACTGCGCGAGGCGCACCCCGAGATCGAAAAGACCGTGTCTGCAACCACCCGCACCCCGCGCCCCGGCGAGCAGGAGGGCGTGGACTACTACTACCGCACCCGGGAGCAGTTCCGGCAGCTGCTGGAAAACGATCAGGTGGTGGAGCACAACTTCTATAACGGCAACTATTACGGCACCCTGAAGTCCGAGGTGGAAAAGCGTCTGGAGGCCGGCAAGGTGGTCGTGCTGGTCATTGATGTGCACGGCGCTGCCAATATCCGCCGGATGTTCCCGGGCGCTACTACCGTGTTCCTGCTGCCGCCCTCTGTGGAGGAGCTGGAGCGCCGCTTGCGCGGCCGCGGCACCGAGACCGAGGATAGCATTCAGGAGCGTCTTGCTACCGCCCGGCAAGAGCTGGCCGAGCAGGATAAGTTCACTGTAAAGCTGGTCAACAACCAGATCGAATCCTGCGCCGCAGCGCTGTATCAGGTCATCTGCCAGCGCGCCGGGCTGCAGGGCTGAAAAATCAAGCGTTGAAGGAGTTGGACGAATGCCCAAGACGGTAGGCGTTGCCGTCAGCAATGCGACCTTCCATTTTGATAAGCTGTATACCTACGCTGTTCTGCCGGAGCACCAGAATGCGGTGCGTCTGGGCAGCATGGTACTGGTGCCCTTTGGCAGGGGCAGCCGCGCCCGCATGGGCGTGGTGCTGGCCTGCGATGCGGAACCGGAGCACTCCAAGCTGAAATATCTGTTCGATGTAGCTCCGGCCTCGGCTTGCCTGACCCCGGAGCTGCTGCGGCTGGTGCATTTTTTAAAGGAGCGCACCTTCTGTACCTACTACGAGGCCGTCAAGGCGGTTATCCCGTACGGTGCGCAGTATAAGCCCGCCGTGGCGGCAGACGGTGTGACCCCGGTGCTGCAAAAGCAGCTTACCCGTCACACCGAAAACGCCTATAAGCTGGTGGGTGCGCTGCCGCAAAAGCCAAAGCCTACGGCAAAGCAGCTGGCGGCGGTGGCGCTGCTGAGCGGCGGCCCCCGCACCCTGAACGAGCTGGAGGATAGGGGCATCAGCCGCGCAGTACTGGATAACCTGTGCACCAAGGGTGTGCTGGAATGCAGCAAGGTGAATAAGTCCATCGACCTGTATGCCTCTATCCCACTCCGCAACGACCCCATCACCCTGACCGAACAGCAGCAGTCTGCCTACGATGCGCTGCTGCCAAAGCTGGAAGATGCCGCACCCCATTCGGCGCTGCTGTACGGTGTTACCGGCAGCGGTAAGACGCTGGTGTTTTTAAAGCTGATTTCCCGCTGTCTGGAGCTTGGCCGCAAGGCATTGGTGCTGGTGCCGGAGATCAGCCTGACCCCGCAGATGATCCTGCGGTTAAAAGGGCAGTTTGGCCGCCGCGTAGCGGTGCAGCACTCCGCACTTAACCATACCGAGCGTCTGCTGCAATGGCAGATGATTCAGGACGGCGGTGCAGATATCGTGGTGGGCACCCGCAGCGCAGTGTTTTCGCCGCTGGAGGATATTGGCCTGATCATCATCGATGAGGAACAGGAGCACACCTACCGGTCGGAATCCGCCCCGCGCTACTCCGCCCACGAGGTCGCACGCCAGCGTGCCGCTGAAAATGGCGCACTGCTGCTTCTGGCCAGCGCAACCCCCAGCACCGAGAGCTTTTATGCTGCGCAGAACGGCCGCACCCAGCTGGTGCGGCTGACCAAGCGCTACGGCGGCAACCCACTGCCCAGCGTGCAGATCGTGGATATGCGGGCAGAACTTGCTGCGGGCAATCCCCGCGAGATCAGCCTTGCGCTGGAGGACGCTATCCGCCGCAATCTGGACGCGGAAAAGCAGACCATTCTGCTGCTCAACCGCCGGGGCTACCAGACCATCGCCCAGTGCGAGGATTGCCGCGAGGTGCTCAAGTGCCCCAAGTGCAGCGTGCCCATGGTGTATCATAAATCCGCGCATAAGGTGCTGTGCCACTACTGCGGCTCCCAGCAGGAGCCGCCGCCCACCCTTTGCCCGGCCTGCGGCGGCAAGCTGCAGTACCGGGGCTTCGGCACCCAGAAGGCTGAGGAAGAACTTGCAAAGCTCTTTCCGGAGGCGCGGGTGCTGCGCATGGATCAGGATTCTACTGCCGCCAAGGACGCCCACGAAAAACTGCTTGCCAAATTTGCAGCGCATGAATATGACATCATGGTGGGCACCCAGATGGTGGCAAAGGGACTGGATTTCGAAGATGTGACCCTTGTGGGCGTTCTGGGTATTGATTCGCTGCTGTTCGCGCAGGGCTTCCGGGCCTACGAGAACGTGTTCAGCCTGATCACACAGGTGGTGGGGCGCAGCGGCCGCGCAAAGGAGCCCGGCTTTGCCATTATCCAGACCACCGACCCGGACAACCCGGTGCTTACCCTTGCTGCCGCGCAGGATTACGATGCCTTCTACGAGCAGGAGATCGCCTACCGCAAGCTAGGGCTGTATCCGCCCTTCTGCGGGCTGTGCGTCATCGGTTTCGCCGGTGCAAAGGAAAACGAGGTGGCGCGTGCCGCTGCCCGTTTCTCGGCGCTTTTAGGGCAGCAGGCCGCACAGCAGCCGGATCTGCCCCTGCGTATTCTGGGCCCTACGCCCGGCAGCATTGAAAAAATCAACGACACCTACCGCTATAAGCTTACTGTCAAGTGCCGCAACGACCGCCGCTTCCGCGATCTTGTGCGTGCTGCACTGGCACTGTATGAAAAAGAAAAACTGCCGTCCTGTGCATCGGTCGTGGTAGACCTGCACTCGGACGGTGACATCTGATAAAACTGGAGGTACCATTATGGCTATCCGTAATATTGTTAAAGAAGGCGATCCTATCCTGAATAAGGTCTGCCGTCCTGTGACCAATTTTGACGACCGTCTGGCCACCCTGCTGGACGATATGCGCGAGACCATGATCGCCGCCGACGGCGTGGGTCTGGCTGGTCCGCAGGTGGGCATGATGCGCCGCCTGTTTGTGGTGTGGGACACCACCGACGCCCCGGAGGAGATCCCTGAGGATTACGAATACAAGTTCATTGATTTCGTCAACCCCGAGATCCTTGCTGTTTCCGAGGAGGAGGAGACCGCCTACGAGGGCTGCCTGTCCTTTCCGGGACACAACGGCGCTGTGACCCGCCCGGTTGCCGTCAAGGTGCGTGCACAGGATCGCAACGGCGAATGGTTCGAGCTGGAGGCCGACGGCCTGCTGGGCCGCTGCATCCAGCATGAGAATGACCATCTGGACGGTATTACCATCATGGAGTCCAGTGAGTACTTCTATGAGGATACCGAGGAAGGCAAAAAGGCCGTCCGCGAAGCGAAAGGAAACAACTGATGCGCATTTTGTTCATGGGCACACCGGACATTGCCGCCGCGTGCCTGAAAGCCCTGTATGCCGCCGGGCATGACATCTGTGCCGTGTATACCCGGCGGGATAAGCCCGTCGGCCGCAAGCAGGTGCTCACCGCGCCGCCGGTCAAGGAGGTTGCACTGGAACACGGTACGCCTGTGTTCCAGCCCCGCACCCTGCGGGACGGAAGTGAGGATGAAACTATCCGCGCCCTCGCCCCGGAGCTGATCGTTGTGGTGGCCTATGGCTGCATTCTGCCGAAGTCCGTGCTGGAAATGCCCCGCTACGGCTGTATCAACCTGCACGTTTCGCTGCTGCCGAAGTATCGCGGCAGCGCCCCGGTGCAGTGGTCGGTGCTGAACGGCGATGCCGAGACCGGCGTTTCCATCATGCAGATGGACGAAGGGCTGGATACCGGCGATGTGCTGTACTGCAAAAAAATCATCATTGACCCAGAGGAGACAAGCGGTGAGCTGTTCGACCGTGTTACCGCTGTGGGTGCTGCAGCCCTGTGCGAAACCATTCCTCAGATCGCCGCAGGCACTCTGACAGCTGTGCCGCAAAAACACGAAAACGCAACCCTTGCCCCCATGCTGAACAAGGAGATGGCAGAGTTCCGCCTTACCGATTCTGCTGCCCACATCCATAACTGGGTGCGCGGCATGAATCCTTGGCCGGGTGCGTGGTTTATCACCTCCGGCGGCAAAAAGCTCAAGGTGGTGTCCTGCCGCGTGGCTGCCGCCAACGGCGAAGCCCCCGGCACGGTGCTGGCCACAAAGCCCCTGACCGTAGCCTGCGGCGAGGGTGCTATCCAACTGCTGGAAGTTGTGCCGGAGGGCAAAAAGCCTATGGACGGTACCGCCTTTGCAGCAGGTCTGCGCCTGAAAACGGGGGATAGCCTTTGATGGCCGCAAATCCGCGTGCGGCGGCAATCGCCGCGCTGGTACGGCAGGAGCAGGACGGCTTTTCCAATCTGGTGCTGGACGCAGAGCTCAAGCGCCAGAAGCTGGAAGGCCGGGACAAGGCCTTTGCAAGTGCCATCTTCTACACCGTGCTGGAGCATCGCGGCACGCTGGACTATATTCTGGAGCAGTTTCTGCCCAAGGGTCTGGCTAAGCTGGACGCACCCGTGCGGGAGATCCTGCGCGCCGCACTGGCACAGGCGCGTTATATGCAGGTGCCTGTTTCCGCTGCGGTAAACGAGGCAGTCAAGCTGACCCGCACCTTTAAAAAATCCAGCGCCTCCGGCCTTGTCAATGCCGTGTTGCGCAAGGCCTGCAGCTATGATCTGGACACCGCCGTTTTTGCAGACGAGATCCAGCGCTTGATGGTACTGGGCTCTGCCGGGCGGGATGTGGCGGAATTCCTCCACAAAAACTACCCGGACGAGGCATTGGGCATCCTGACCTATCAGGCCGACGGCGGCCTGACCAGCCTGCGTGCAAACCCCCTTAAGGTCAGCGTCGCGCAGCTGTGCGCGCTGCTCACAGAGCAGGGCGTGGCAGAAGCGCGGCAGGGCATCGTGCCCGGCAGCGTGCTGGCGCGGTTTGCAGGCAGCCCGGCAGATAACGAGCTGTTCCGGCAGGGCTACTACCATGTGGAGGGGCAGGCCAGTCAGCTGGCAGCCCTTTGCTCCGGGCGAAACAGTGCTGGACCTGTGTGCTGCCCCCGGCGGCAAGACGATCCTGCTGGCCGAGCAGATGCAGGGCACAGGAGAGCTTTACAGCTGCGATGCGGCAGAAAACCGTGTGGGGCTTATTCGCACCGCTGTAGACCGCATGGGCTTTGCCGGGGTGCATACCCTGTGCAACGATGCCACCCGGCCGAACCCTGCACTGCCTATGGCAGACCGCATCCTGACGGATGTGCCTTGCAGCGGCTTGGGCATTCTGGCAAAAAAGCCGGATCTTCGCTATAAAAAGCTGGAAACTGCCCGGCAGGCAGAGCTGCTTGCCACACAGGCGGCAATTCTGAATACCGCTGCAGCGCTGCTCAAGGCGGGCGGGCGGTTGGTCTACTCTACCTGCACCATCGACCCGGCGGAGAATCAGCAGCAGATCGCAGCCTTTTTGCAGCGCCACCCGGAATTTGCAGTCTGCGCACCGGATGTGCCGCTGCCCGCCGGAATGGCGGCAGGGGAGTACGGCTGTCTTTCGGTGCCCACCCGCACCGGCATGGATGGCTTTTTCCTGTGCGTGCTGCAAAAAGCAGCCGGAACGCAATAACCACGACCCGATGGGTCGTATCCTGTTATAGGAGAACAGAATGGAACAAAAACGCTGTATTTCTTCCCTGACGCTGGCAGAATTGACTGCCGAATTAAAAGCGCTGGGGCAGCCGGGCTTCCGGGCAAAGCAGATCTTCCACTGGGTGCACCAGAAGCTGGTCACCGAGTTTTCTGCCATGACCGACCAGCCCAAAACACTGCTGGCAAAGCTGGAAGAAACCTTTTATATCGCTGCACCGCAGATCGAGCGCCGTCAGGAGGCTAAGGACGGCACCGTGAAGTATCTGTTGCGCATGGCGGATGGCAACTGCATCGAAACTGTTGTTATGCGTTACCACTACGGGAACACCGTATGTGTATCCACGCAGGTGGGCTGCCGCATGGGCTGTCGGTTCTGCGCCTCCACGCAGGCAGGGCGGGTACGCAATCTGGAAGCAGGCGAGATCTGCTCCGAGATCTACACCGCTCAGAAGGATATCGGTGAGCGCATCTCCCATATCGTGCTCATGGGCATCGGCGAGCCGCTGGATAACTTTGACGAGGTGATGCGCTTTTTGGAAAATATCACCTCGCCTGAGGGCGTCAACATCGGCATGCGTAATATCAGCCTTTCCACCTGCGGCCTTGTACCCAAGATCGACCAGCTGGCGGAAAAAAAGCTGCAGCTCACCCTTTCTATCTCGCTGCATGCACCCACCAACCAGATCCGCAGCAGCATGATGCCGGTCAATGATGCTTACCCGGTGGAGCAGTTGATCCAGACCGTGCGCCGCTATCAGGAGACCACCGGCCGCCGGGTCAGCTTTGAATATTCCATGGTGCGCGGTGTCAATGATTCTGATGTCTGCGCAAAGCAGTTGGCAGACCTGATCCGGGGTATGGGCGCTCATGTAAATCTGATTCCCATCAACCCGGTGGACGGCAGCCCGTACTCCGCTACGGATGCGGCCAATGTGCGCCGGTTCCAGCAAAAGCTCGAAAGCCTTGGCGTGAACGCCACGGTACGACGCCGCCTTGGCAGCGAGATCAGTGCCGCCTGCGGCCAGCTGCGCCGCGATGAAATGAACGGTAAGGCATAAACAGAGGGAGAAACCTATGAAACTTGCAGGAAAAACGGATGTGGGGCGCGTCCGGCAGGACAATCAGGATGATTACCGTGCCGGGGAGTTGCCCGGCGATGCAGCTTGGGCGCTGGTGTGCGATGGCATGGGCGGCGCGCGCGGCGGGCGGGAAGCCTCGCAGTGCGCATGCAATGTCATCGAGCGCTGCTTTCAGGAGCAGTACAGCCAGTGCACTCCCGGTGAAGAGGAGACTTTTTTGAAAAAAGCGCTGCTCAGCGCCAACCGCTATGTGTTCCAGAAGGCGCTGCGGGAGGAGTCGCTGGCCGGTATGGGTACTACTGCGGTCTGCGCTCTGGTGCGTGGCGGCAAGGCCTATCTGAGCCACGCAGGCGATTCCCGCGCCTACCTTTACCGGGATGGCAAGCTGGCGCAGCTGACCCACGACCACTCCTATGTGCAGGAGCTTGTGGACTGCGGCACCATCACGCAGGAGCAGGCAGAGCATCACCCGCAAAAAAACATCATCACCCGGGCGTTGGGCGTAGATTACCGGCTGGAGCCGGAATTCACCACCGTGGCGCTGCAGGCGGGGGATGTGCTGCTGCTGTGCTCAGACGGCCTGACCAATGCTGTGCCCACACAGCAGCTGGAACAGCTGCTGCGCAGCGGGTCTTTTTACGATCTGCCAGATCTTCTGATCCGCACTGCCAACGAAAACGGCGGCCCGGATAACATCACCGCCCTGCTGGTGGGGGTAGAGCCGATGGAGGTGCGCCATGGATAACCTGATCGGTAAGCGGTTGGACGGCCTGTACGAGGTGCAGGAGCTGATCGGCTCCGGTGGTATGGCCAATGTGTATAAGGCGGTCATGCGGGGACAGAACGGCCCTGTGCCCGCCGGCACTGTGGTGGCTGTCAAGGTGCTGCGGCAGGAATATATGCACGACCCTGACCTTGTGCGCCGCTTCAAGAATGAGTCCAAGGCCATCTCGCTGCTGAACCACCCCAACATCGTCAAGGTGTACGACGTTTCGGTCAACGACCATCTGCAGTATATCGTTATGGAGTATGTGGACGGCATGACCCTGCGCGAGTACCTCAACGAGCGTGGTGGTAAGCTTTCCAGCCGGGAGACCGTGCACTTCATTTCCCAGATCCTCAAAGCGTTGGAGCATGCCCACGCCAACGGCATCGTGCACCGGGACATCAAGCCCCAGAATATTATGCTGCTGGATAATGGCCAGCTGCGCATGATGGATTTCGGCATCGCACGCATTTCCCGGGCAGATAATCAGCTGCTGGCCGGTAAGGCCATGGGCAGCGTGCATTATATCAGCCCGGAGCAGGCCAAGGGGGACGAGACCGACTGTACCAGCGACATCTACTCGGTAGGTGTCATGATGTACGAGATGCTCTCCGGTCATCTGCCCTTTGATGCAGATGACGTGGTGGAGGTTGCCATCAAGCAGATCTCGGACGAGCCCCGCTCGCTGCATGAGCTGGCACCGGAGGTGCCCTACGCGCTGGTGGAGATCACCGAAAAGGCCATGGCCAAGCTCCCTCAGAACCGCTACCCCTCGGCACGGGCCATGCTGGAGGCGCTGGACACCTATGTGCAGAACCCCTCCGTATTGTTTGAATATCAGTATATTACAGAAGAAGCACCCGAAAAGGTGGTGAAACGTACCATGAACCAGAATCGCGCCATTCGTCAGAATGAACAGCCCGCACCCCATAAAACCGGCAAAACGAAGCCCCGCAAAAAACGGCACTCTGTTTTTCTGCCTGCGCTGTTCGGCATTACCATTGCCTTTGCGCTGGCCTGTATGGCACTGTGCTGGCTGATCCTGAACGATTCCTCCAACCTGATGAATAACAAAGCCGATATCACCCTTGGGGATTATATCGGTATGACCAAAGAGCAGGCCATGGCCACGGATCAGATCGCATCCGGCCAGATCTCTCCCGAGTGGGAAGAGGAATATAACAGCAACTACGCCGCCGGCTATATCTATAAGCAGTCGCCGGTATCCGGCCGTACAGTCCGCGAGGGCCAGAGCGTGACCCTGACCGTCAGCTTGGGCACCCAGTATGTCACCGTGCCGGATCTGACCAACTATGTGCAGTCCGATGCTGAGCAGCAGCTCAAGGCACTGGGCGTTTCGGTGTTGGTCACCCAATCTGTGGATACCACGGTTGCCTCCGGTGCTGTCATCCGCACCGACCCTGCCGCCGGTACGCAGGTGGCAGCCGGCTCTACGGTCATCGTCTATGTCAGCCGTCCGCAGGTGTCTACCACCACCAAGGTGCCTTCGCTTACCGGCATGAGCGTGGATGATGCCCGCACCCTTCTGGTGCAGAACCATCTGGGCCTTGGCAGCCAGTCCGAGGAATACAGCGACCAGCCCGCAGGCACGGTGCTCAGCCAGAGCCCGGAGGCGGGCTCTACCGCCAAGCTGAACAGCCGCGTGAACGTTGTGGTCAGCGCAGGCCCCGAACCGGAGCAGGAACCGAACCAGCCGGGCAGCGACGGCACTTCCGGCACCACGGGCGAAGGCTCTACCGGCGGCGATAGCAGCAGCGGATCGGACTCCAGCAGCTCCACCGGAGGCGGTGGCATTCTGGATTGGTGGGCTTCGCTGCTGGGCTGACGGAGGATGTGCATGAACGGTTATATCGTAAAAGGCATTGGTGGGTTTTACTATGTAAAAACGCCGGAGGGCATTGTGGAATGCAAGCCCCGCGGCATCTTCCGCAAGCAAAAGATCACCCCTGTGGCAGGGGATGAGGTGACGCTGGAAACCGAAAACGGTGCAGCTGTCATTGCGCAGATCGCGCCCCGCAAAAACGTTTTTGTACGTCCGCCGGTGGCAAATCTGGATGTGCTGTTCCTTGTGGCCAGTACCACCCAGCCCACCCCCAGCACCTTGGTGCTGGATAAGCTTTCGGCCATCGCGGTGGATAAGGGGGTGCAGCCGGTGGTGGTGTGCACCAAAAGCGACCTTGCCGAGGCCGATTTTCTGGCAAACGCCTATGCGGGATCCACCCTGCCGTTTATCCGTATCGACTACGAAAGCGGCGCAGGTCTTGACGAAGTAAAGCAGTGGATCAACGGCAGGCTGTGCGCCTTCTGCGGCAACTCCGGCGTGGGTAAATCCACCTTGCTGAACGCACTGCTGCCGGACGCTGCCCGCGAGACCAGCGCCATCAGCCAGAAGCTGGGCCGTGGCCGCCATACTACCCGCGAGGTGACCATCTTTGAAGCCTACGGCGGACGCATTGCCGACACGCCGGGTTTTGCCAGTCTGGAGGCCAACCGCGCCGGGTTCATTCCCAAGGAAAATCTGGAGCACGCCTTCCCGGAGTTCGGGCCTTATCTGGGGCAGTGCCAGTTTACCGGCTGCTCCCACCGCAGCGAAAAAGGCTGCGCGGTGCGGGCTGCGCTGGCAGAGGGCAAGCTGTCCCAGACCCGGTACGACAGCTACTGCGCCATGTACGACGAGGTAAAGGATATCAAGGACTGGCAGCGCCCGAAAGTGTAATACGGAAGGAAGAATAAAATGTCCCGTTGTGTGATCCTTTCCGCCTGCCCGGTGCAGCCGGAGCTTAAGCGCCTGCTGCGCAGCGATGATTTTATCATTGCCTGCGATGCGGGCTACCGCAACTGCGAGCGGCTGGGCTGCAAGCCGGATATCATTGTTGGCGATTTTGATTCCGCCCCCTGCCCGCAGCAGGACAACGACGATATCGTTGTTCTGCCCCACGTCAAGGACGACACCGATACCGAGTATGCTGCAAAGCTTGCTGCACAAAAGGGCTTCCACGAGGTACTTTTGCTGGGCGCACTGGGCGGCAAGCGGGTGGAGCACACCCTTGCTAACCTGTGCACTGGCCTTGGGCTGGAGCAGCGCGGCATCCGTGCGGCCCTGCAGGACGAGCGCTCCCGCATCACCTTTGTGCTGCCGGGCCAAAGCCGCAGCTATCCTAAAGAGGAGTTTTTCTACTTCTCGGCCTTCCCCATGGAGGGGCGCGCCGAGGGCGTGTGTGAAAAAGGCTCCTTCTATGAGCTGGAGGATGCCGTGCTCACGGCAGGCTATCCGCTGGGCGTGAGCAACGAGTATGCCGAAGGCTCGGACTGCATCACCGTCAGCACCCGGCAGGGTGCGCTGGTGGTGGTGGAAACCATCGCAGATTGAAGGAACATTTTTGCCTGCCGGACGCTATAATGGGGTAAACATGAGCGAAAGGCGGGGTGGAGATGCAGGTAGTGGTCATTCGCAGCCCGAAAGCGCTGTGCGGCATTCTGCGCAAGCTGTTCGGCATCCGCAAAGAGAACTGAATCCCCAAAGGCCGGTGTGTGGCATAGCTGCTACACACCGGCCTTTGCTGTCGGCATACGGCTGGCAACCGCTGCATACACTCTTACGGAAACGGACAGGGAAAGGAGCGCACTGCACATGGAACTGAAGATATTCCGGGACACGCTGCCGCAGGGCGGGGCAGGCTGTACCGTAAAAGCAGAACTTCCGCTGGAAACCGAGATCCGCATCTCGGATGATCTGCCACCGGTGGGCAAACTGGTCAAGTGCTTTGTCTGCCCGGTGGTGCTGCAGCGGCAGCTGCAGCCGGGCAAGCTTACCTTGGAGGGCTACCTGCGCTGTACGGTGTTTTACCAGAGTGAAGCGGAAAAGGGTCTGTGCCAGACCGAGCAAAAGCTGCCCTTCACCCGGCAGCTGGAGCTGCCGGAGCTTACCTTTACAGCATGGACTGCCGTGGTGGAGGGCCAGACAGAATACCTCAACACCCGCGCGGCAGACCCGCGCCGCATCGAGGTGCGGGGTGCCTACGGGCTGGTAGTCACGGTGCATACCCAGTGCAAGACCGAGGTCATCACCGCGCTGGCGGATGGCGGCATCGAGCAGCAGCTGCGCACACTGCATGGGGTGCGCAGCGTGGCGGTACTGGATAAGCTGGTGACCTTAGAGGGAGAGCTGGTCTTTGCAAAACCCCCGGCGGCGGTGCTGGATATTACCGGCAACGCCTGTGCAGGCGAGGTAAAGCTGCTTGCCGGTAAAGTTGTGGTCAAGGGGGAGCTGCGGGTGCAGTGTGCATGGCGGGCAGAAGGGAACACTGCCCTGCAAAGTCAGGCGGCGGCGCTGCCCTTCCAGCAGGTAATAGATTTAGAGGGCATTACGGAGGATTGCCGCTGCCTGTGCGTAGCAGAGCCGGTGGGCTTTACCCTGTCGCAGGCAGAAAGCTCTGCTGCTCAGCTGACGGCAAACGTTATGCTGCATCTGCGGGCATGGCGTGACTACCAGCTGCAGGTGGCGGTGGACGCCTTTTCCACCCGGTTCGAAACGGAGCTCACGCCGCAGCCGCTTGTTACAGAGCAGCTGCTCTGCACCCTGAACGATACCGCCACTGCTACAGGCTCCGGCCCGTTGCCGGATGCGGGGGCACAGCTGCGGGCCTGCTTTGTACACTATGGCCCACAGCAAGTCCTTCAAAAAGGAGAGGGCTGGGTACTTGCTACCAAAGCTGTGGTCACAGCCCTTGCGGAGAATACCCTCGGCGAGCTGGAAAGCTACGAGAAAACCTTGGAAGTCAATATCCCTCTGCCCATTACGCCACCGGAGGGAACAGTGCTTGTGTCGGAATGCTGGCTGAGCACGGAGAACATGCAGTGCACCTGCGCAGGCGGCACGCTGGAGGCCACCATTACCGTGCGGGCAGAGGGCACGATTTTAAGCTGCACCACCAGCCCGGTCATCGGCAGTATCGCTCTTGGTGACCCACTGCCCGATGCCGACCCCGAGATCGCTCTGCGGATCTACTATGCGCAAGCCGGGGAGGAGCTGTTTGCAGTGGCCCGGCGGTTCCATGTGGCCCCGGCGCATATCCTTGCAGCAAATCAGCTGGAAGAAGAGCTTTCCGATCTGCCGCAGGCGCAGCGGCTGCTGATTCCGGTCAACTGAGCCGTAAGGCTGTAAACGATAGAAAACTGTACCCCTTTCCCGGACGGTACGAGCTGCCGCGCCGGGGAGGGGGCTTTTTCTGCGCAGAAAAAAGCGCAAAGAATTACTGACAAGAACAAGGAAAGATGTTTCAAAATAAGACGCATTAGCGCAATAAAATGCAACGAATATACGTCCAGTATCTTTGGCAGGTGATTGAGAATCAGCATAAAGATAGCATTGATATCGATTTCACTGCTGAGGACTGTCTTAAAAATACGATTTGTATTTTGCGCTTTGCAGACTATCCATGGATGTGGTATACTAAAGTACAGTTTACAGAATCAAAATATTTTTTGCCCGGTATGACCAGTGCACTGCAAATTGCGTTGGACATACAACAGGCAGAAAATAAAATCATATCGCGGGAGAGTGGAATACTTGGAACTGGAACAGGCTAAAAAGCGCGTGGAAGAGCTCCGCGCTGTCATTGAGAAAAACAACCGCCTTTACTACGATCAGGATGCGCCGGAGCTGGAGGATTTTGAATACGACGCCCTGACGCGGGAGCTGAAGAGGCTGGAAGCGCAGTTTCCGCAGCTGGTCACAGCCGCCTCGCCTACCCAGAAGGTGGGCGGTACCGCCAGCAGCAAGCTGCCCAAGGTGACGCATGCCGTCAAGATGGAAAGTCTGCTGGACGCATTTTCCTTTGACGAGCTGCGGGACTTTGACCGCCGTGTCCGCGAAGCCGGGGTCACGCCGGAATATGTTGTAGAGATCAAGATCGATGGTCTTTCCTGCAGCTTGGAGTACGAGAACGGGCAGCTTGTCCGCGCCTCTACCCGCGGCGATGGCGTGGTGGGCGAGGATGTTACCGCAAATGTGCGTGCTATCCGCAGCATTCCCAAGACCCTCAAGGATGCGCCGGAGTTTCTGGAGGTGCGCGGCGAGGTGTATATGCCGCACGAGGCCTTTCAGCACCTGTGCGCCGAGCAGGAGCTGCAGGGCGCTGCGCCATTCAAAAACCCCCGCAATGCAGCGGCGGGCTCTCTGCGGCAGAAGGATGCCCGCATCACCGGCAGCCGGGGGCTTTCCATCTTTGTGTTCAACGTGCAGCAGATCCGGGGCAAGACCCTGACTAAGCACTCCGAAAGTCTGGATTACCTCAAGAGCCTTGGGCTGCCGGTGTCGCCGCGCTACCATGTGGTGCACGATATCGAGGATGCCATTGCCGAGATCGAAAACATCGGACAGAACCGCGCAAAGCTGGATTTTGATATGGACGGCGCTGTCATTAAGGTAAACGATTTTGCCCAGCGGGAACTGATGGGTTCTACCAACAAATTCCCGCGTTGGGCCATCGCTTTCAAGTACCCGCCGGAGGTCAAGGAAACCACCCTGCGCAGTATCGAGGTAGCTGTGGGCCGCACCGGTGTGCTTACTCCCACCGCCTGCTTTGACCCGGTATTTCTGGCAGGCACTACGGTAGCCCGCGCCACCCTTCACAACGAGGACTTTATCCGGCAATTTGGGCTGTGCATTGGGGACACCATTCAGGTGCGTAAGGCGGGCGATATCATCCCGGAGGTCATCGGGGTCACCCACCATGCAGAGGACGCTGCACCCTACAACATGCCCACTGTCTGCCCTTCCTGCGGCGCGCCGGTGGTGCATCTGGAGGACGAGGCTGCCCTGCGCTGTGTGAACCCGGAGTGCCCGGCACAGGCACTGCGCAATATCATCCATTTTGCCTCCCGCGACGCCATGGATATCGAGGGTCTGGGCGAGGCTGTAGCCACCCAATTGGTAGAAAAGGAACTGGTGCATTCCGCAGCGGATATCTATATGCTGACCCGGGAACAGCTGCTGGAGCTGGACAAATTCAAAGAGAAAAGCGCGGACAATCTGCTGCAGGCTATTACTGCCTCCAAGCAGAACAATCTGGATAAGCTCTTGTTCGGCTTTGGCATCCGTAACATCGGCGATAAGGCAGCAGCACTGCTGGCAGAGCATTTCGGTACGCTGCAGGCCATCCGGGAAGCTACCGCAGAGCAGATCAGCCAGATCGACGGCTTTGGCGGCGTGATGGCACAGAGCGTGGTGGAATTTTTTGCCAAGGAAGGCACCACCGACCTTGTGCACCGCTTGGCGGACGCCGGGGTCAATATGCAGTGGAAGGGCGAGCCGAAGGGAGACAAGCTGGCGGGCAAAACGCTGGTTGTCACCGGTACGCTGGAAACGCTCTCCCGCAACGAAGCCGAGGCGCTGATCGTGAAAAACGGCGGCAAGGCCAGCGGCTCTGTCTCTAAAAAAACGGCCTATGTGGTGGCCGGCGCGGCGGCGGGCTCCAAGCTGACCAAGGCGCAGGCGCTTGGCGTGCCGGTGCTGACCGAGCAGGAGTTCCTTGCCATGCTGCAGGATGCCCCGACAGAACCGGAAACGACTTAAAGCGGCCTTCCAAATGCCAAAAAACAAATAATTTCGAAAGCTTCTGCAATGCTGTTGCAGAGGCTTTTTTGTTTGCCGGTTTCTGGTTCTAAGAACACGCAAGCTGCATACAATGCTAGCACAAAGCTTTCGTGAAGGGAGAAACCAAAGTGGACGAGTATTATCGGGCCGTCAGCGCCCTGCCCGCTTGGCTTGCAGAGCTGCTGGCACAGCTGCCTGCGCAAACGGCGACGCGCGTACAGGAGCTGCGCCTGCGCATAGGCTGTGCGGTCACATTTACCGTACAGGGGCGGCAATGCCCTGCTGCAGCCCTGACGGGCTGCCCTCCGGCACTGGCTGCAATGCGGCTGGATGCGCTGCAAATAGAGGATATATTCTACACGCTTTGCAACGGCTCAGTGCACACCCACGAAAGGGAGCTTGCCGAGGGTTATCTGACCACTGCCGCCGGCAACCGCGTGGGTGTGGCAGGGCAGTTTGTACAGCGGGAAGGGAAGAACATTACTCTGCAAAAGGTCACCTCGCTCAACCTGCGTATCGCACGCAGCTGCACCATCCATCTGCCACCGGAGCTGGACAAGCTGCTGGAGCAGCACTTTACCGGGCTGCTGGTGGTGGGGGAACCCGGCAGCGGCAAAACCACGCTGCTGCGCACCATCGCCCGGACACTGGCTGAACGGCAGCATTTGGTGGCAGTGGTGGACGAGCGGGGAGAACTTTTTCCACCGGAAAGCCCGCTGCCGCCGCTGGAGCGCATTGGCGGGGTGGACAAGGCCCGCGCAGTTCAGATGGCTTTGCGCACACTGGCACCACAGGTGATATTGCTGGACGAGCTAGGCAGCATGGAGGAAACCAGAGCGCTGGAGCAGGGCTTTTTCAGCGGGGTGGATTTCATTGCAAGCGTCCACGCGCCGGACGCCGCACAGGCGCGCTGCCGCCCGCAGGTGCAGGCTTTATTGCAGCGCGGGATGCTGCGGCAGCTGGTCATTCTTACCGGACGGCAGGCTCCGGGCTGCATCCGGGAAGTGTGCGCCGTATGAGCAGCCTTCTGCGCGGGATTGGGTTACTTTTGCTCCCGCTGTGTGGCTGGCTGGCAGGCGATGCAGTACAGGCGCAAACAGCCCTGCATCTTGCTACGCTGCAACATACTATCGAGTTATTACAGCGCATCCGGCAGGAGATCCGGTATCGCCGGGCAGACCTGCAAAGCTTGTACCGGCAGCTTTGCCGCGAGGGGCAGTTGCCGCAAATCCCCGGCGGTACATTGCAGCAGCTGCCCGCACCGGAACCGCTCTCCGCTGCAGAACGTGCCTGCTTTGCAGAGTGCTTCGGCGGTCTTGGCCGCGCAGAGGCTGCACAGGAATGTGAACGGCTGGACTACTATACGGCGCGATTTGAGGAGTATCTGCAGCAGGCGCGCCGCACAGCGCAGCGGCAGGTCGGTCTGCCGCACCGCCTAGGGCTGGCCGGCGGCATGATGCTGGCGCTGCTCTTTTTGTAAAGGCTATAGGGAACAAAGGAGAAACGGATGGATATCGAGCTTGTGTTCAAAATTGCGGCCATCGGCATTATTGTGGCAGTGCTCAACCAGCTGCTCATCCGCTCCGGGCGGGAGGATCAGGCCATGATGACCACGTTGGCGGGGCTTGTGGTGGTGCTCTCCATTCTGATCAAGCAGATCAGCGCCCTGTTTGCCACCATCAGGTCTTTGTTTGCGCTATGAGCACGGCAGTACCGGTGCTGGTGGCGCTGCTGCTGGTAGCCTTTGCCGGTATTTTGCTGCAGCGGTATTCCCCGGCGTTTGCACTGCTGCTTTCGCTGGGGGCTGCGGTGTGGCTGCTGCTCCGTCTGGCACAGCCGCTGCGCGGGGTATTGCAGGGCATCGTGCAGCTGGGACAGCGTACCAATGCACAGGCGTTTTCCTGCCTTTTGCGCAGTGCAGGGATCCTGCTGCTGGCGGATTACGTCCGCACTCTCTGCGAGGAGGCCGGGGCAGACGCACTTGCATGGTGCGCCGGGCTGGCGGGGCGATGTCTGGTGCTGGCAGCAGTATGGCCGCTGCTGGAGCAGATCTGCCGGACGATCTGGGGGTTGGCGGGATGAATAAACACAGCCTTATTATCTGCTGGATAACGCCGGGCTTTTTGTGCAGCGGCACTGCCCTGAAGGCAGCGGCGGCGGAAAGCGCACCGTGGCAGGCCTATCTTGACAAAGCACCTGTACAGGCCGGGCAATTTGCGGCAGATCCGCTGGGCACTCTGCTGGGGTTGTTTGCCGCCGAGCCGGTGCAATTACTGCGGGAAACACTGCACCAATACGCCGATGTTCTGCTGTTTTTGCTGCTTGCGGCGGGGTTGGCATTTCTCTTGCAGGACACCGCCGACAAAGCATTGCTGGAGCTGGCAGCTGCCGGTGGTTGCGGCGTTTTATTGTGGCAGGATCTGGACAAGCTTGCCGCCGCACTGTGCACCCGGATGGCCGGGTGGAAAAGCTATCTGCTGGGCTTTTTGCCGGTATACAGCGGCGTGCTGGCAGCTGGTGGCGAATGGAACGCCGGGGCTGGCGCAACCGGCTTTCTGCTTACGGTGCTGTGCTTTATTGCACAGGCAATCACCCTCTGGCTGCAGCCGCTGCTGCGCAGCTACCTTGCCATCAGTATGGCTTGCAGCATCAGCTCCCGCAAAAGCCTGTCCGAGGGCTGTACCCTGACCGGACGGCTGCTGCGGCAAGCCATCGGCTGGGCAGGCAAAGCATTCGCCGCCCTGATGGGCTTTCAGCGCGTGGTAACGGTGCAGCTGGATCGCTCGGCCTCCCGTCTGGGACAGCTGCTGACCGGCAGCGTGCCGGTCGTGGGGCAGGCATTGAGCAGCGCGGCAGACGCAGTGCTGGCCGGGATGCGGCTGCTCAAAAGTACCCTTGGCATTGCCGCATTGCTCAGCATCGGGGCAGAGTTTGTGCCCCTGTATCTCGGGCTGCTGGTGCATCTGCTTTTTCTTTCCTGCTGCGGCTGGCTTGCGGGGATCGGCGGGTTGGAGCACTGCTGCAAGCTGCTGCAATGCTTTGCCGAGGCCGTGCGCTGCATGGCGGCAGTCACGGCACTGTTTTTTATGCTGTTTGTCGTGGGCATCGCGCTGCTGATGCTGACAGGAGGTGGTTAGATGCAAGCGTTTCAGCAAGCTGCGGCGGTGTTCTGTATGGCGTGCATCGGGGCGGAGCTGGTCAGTCTTTTCGCCGGGCAAAGCCGGGCGGGCCGGTGCATAAAAGGCGTGGCCGGGCTATATATTTTAGCAGTGCTCCTGACGCAGTTGCCCCGGCTGCCGGTCAAGGTCAAAGCTGCTTTTTCAGGCAGTACGGCCCCGGCGGCCATGTCTGCTGCACCGTCGGACGCACTGGAAACGGAGATCCTGACCGAGGCCAAGGTCAGGCTGGAAGAATATTGCACCGCACAGTGCCGCCAACAGTTCGGGCTGAACATCTGCACGTCGGTCACGCTGGAAAACGCAGGGCAGCAGGTCGTGGTAAAAAAGGCTGTTGTAGCCTTCCCGGCAGGCTGCACTGCAGCGCAAAGGCAGGCAGTGCTAAGCTTTTTGCAGCAGGCGCTGGGCACCGTCCCTACAATAGCAGAGGAGGTGCACCATGAAGAAGGATGAACAGCCTTCCGTGTTGCGTTCCCTGCAAAACGGCAAAGGCCGCACCTCGCTGGCGGTTGCAGTTGGTGTACTGGCGATGCTGCTGCTTTTGCTGTCAGAGCTTTTGCCCGGCAGCAGCACACAGAAAACAGCGGTGTCTGCCGTTCCGACTGCGGCTGTCAGCCAGTACCAGACCCAACTGGAGCAGCAGCTGGAAGAACTCATCAGCCAGCTGCAGGGGGCGGGAAAAACGACGGTCATGGTCACCTTGACCACCGGGGAGGAGACTGTCTATGCAGTGGACATCCAGACCGGAGATGTGCAGCAGCAGGAGACCCATGTTCTTTTACAGGATGGATCTGCGCTGGCCGAAACTACTTATCTGCCGCAGGTCTGCGGGGTCGCTGTGCTGTGCGAGGGCGGGGGAGACGTCCGCGTTGCAGCCCGCATCACAGAACTGCTGCATTCGCTGCTGGACCTGCCCGCAAACCGTATCTGTGTAGAGCAGCGTAAACGCTGAGCCGCTGCTTTTATCAAGCAATGTGACTATTTACTGCAAAATCAAAGGAGGAAGCGTTTTATGAGAGCACTTTCCAGAAATACCCGCAGGGTCACCGCCCTGACGCTTGCGGCGGCGCTGGTCGTTGCCGTTTACCTGAACTGGCAGTATGCCCGTGCAGACATTACTCCGCAGGCGGGAGATGCCACCCTCATGGTCTCGGCAGAGCCGATGGATGCAGCGGAGGAGACCGCCATTACGGATGCATTGCCCACAGAGGTTGAGGCGGCCTCCGGTGTCAATAAAAATTATGGAGAAGCACAACTTGTCAGCGTGGCGAACGACAGCGGCACCCGCTTTTTTGAGCAGGCCCGCCTCAAGCGGGAAAAGGCGCACGATGAAGCCATGGATACACTGCAAAAGAGCCTGAAATCCTCCTCCCTGACAGCTGAGGAGAAAAAGGAATACACTGCACAAATGGCGGCAGGGCTGGAGGATTTGAATGCAGAAAACGAGATCGAGACGCTGGTGCGCGCCAAGGGCTTTGCGGATTGTCTGTGCTTTTTGCAGGCAGGGCGGGCGGACCTGACCGTGATGACGGCAGGCGAACCACTCACGGCGGCACAGGTGGCGCAGATCCGGGACGTGGTGATGAACAAAAGCAGCGTGACCGCCCAGAATATCACAGTGGTGGAAGTAAAGTAAGCGTTCTTCATTTATGTCGATGCCCCAGCGGCGCGGGCGCAGCTTTTCTTGCAGGCAGAAAGCTATCCGCGCCGCCGGGATGGCATCTGATGCTGATTTCCATCTTCTTTTCCAAACAAGTATTGAAATTGCCCCTGCATTGATGGTATAATAACTCTATCAAAAACGAATGCTGCGCGCCTTTATGCATAGCACAGGGGCGCGTTTGAACACAAAAGGCAGGTACGGCAGGCCGGTTTCAAAGTGTTGGAACTACCGCTGCAACCGCCTTTGGATGGAGGACAGCACAATGGATTTACAGAACTTGGATCTTCAGGGCGGCAGCCTTCAGATTTCGACCGAGGTCGTGGGCAAGATCGCCCGCTGTGCCGCACTGGAAGTGGACGGCGTTGCCGAGGTATCCTGCGGTGTGCAGAATAAAAAGCTGAAAAGCCTGCTGGAATCTTCCAGCATCCAGCCGCCTGTTGTGGTGGAGATGCGGGATGGCACTGCCAGCATCACCCTGCACCTGATGATGAAGTTCGGCGCACGGATCCCTTCTGTGGCCGAAAAGGTACAGGAGAATGTTAAGTCTGCCGTGCAGAACATGACTAACGTCACGGTCAGCCGCGTGGATCTGGTCATTGCAGGCCTTACCGAGGCCGAGGCGCAGTAACAAATTCTGCAAAAGTAATCATATCAGAAACGATCCTCCTCCCGGTATGCCCGGCGGGGAGGGTTTGTATTGCGAAAGGAACATTATGGAAAATATTCTGCCCCGTAGAGAAGCCCGCGAAAATGCCTTTTTGCTGGCATTTTCTCAGACCTTTGGTGACATTCCTCTGGCCGAGGCACTGTCTAACCACGCCGAGAACGACGAAGAGCATCCCGTGGACGCATTCAGCCGTCTGTTGCTGAATGCCTATTATGACCATTCCGCTGAGGTGGATGACGAGATCCGCGCTCATCTGCGCAACTGGACCATGGAGCGTCTGCCCCGCGTCAGCCTGACCGTGCTGCGTCTGGCTGTGGCCGAGATGCTGTTCGGCGGCGAGAACAAGCCCGGCGTTGCCATCAATGAGGCTGTGGAACTGACCAAGAAGTACGGCGCGGGCGAGGACTACCAGTTTGTGAATGGCCTGCTGGGTGCTGTGGCACGCGACCACGGCCTGAGTGATGAAGCCGTCGCGGAGTCGGCTGAACAGTGAGCCGTTATACGCTCGGGGTCGATACAAGCAACTATGCAACCTCTCTGGCAGTTTTTGATACAGCCGGGGAGGTTGTTTGTGCAAAAAAGCGCTTTTTGCCTGTAAAAGCCGGCCAGCTGGGCCTGCGGCAGAGCGATGCACTGTTTCATCACACCGCAGCTCTGCCCGAGATGCTGCAGGAGCTGGCGCAGGAGTTCGACCTGACAAAAATAGATGCCGTGGGCGTTTCGCAAAAGCCACGCCCGGTAGAGGGCAGCTATATGCCCTGCTTTCTGGCCGGTGTCAGCGCCGCAACCGCCTTTGCAGCAGCGCGGGGTATTCCGCTGATCCACACCACCCATCAGCAGGGGCACGCTGCTGCGGCACTGTATGCCGCCAAGGGAGAGACGCTGTTCTCCCAGAAGGTGCTGCTGTTCCATATTTCCGGCGGCACTACGGATCTTTTGCTGTGTGATCAGGTGCGGACTATTACCACCCTTGGCACCAGCACAGATCTGTACGCAGGTCAGGCGGTGGACCGCGTGGGCGTGCGGCTGGGCTTTGGTTTTCCCGCAGGAGCTGAGGTCTCCCGCCTTGCCGCGCAGTGCACCGAGGAGATCCGCCCCAAGTCCAGTGTAAAGGGGTTGCAGTGTAGCCTTTCCGGGCTGGAAAACCAGTGCAACGCCCTGCTTGCCGCCGGAAAAGCCCCGGAATACGTCTGCAAATACTGCCTGCTCTGCGTGGCAGATACCGTTGTCCGCATGACAAAAGCTGCACAGAAGGAATACCCCGGCCTGCCGGTGGTCTGCGCCGGTGGTGTGATGAGCAGTGATATCATCCGCGCATGGGTGCAGCAGCGTCTGCCGCAGGTTTATTTTGTACCGGGACAGTATTCCAGTGATAACGCTATCGGAGTATCCATTCTTGCTGCACGGGAGGCCGGTCTATGGCTGATGTGATCTCGGTATCCCAGCTGAACCACTATGTCAAAACGCTGCTGGATGTGAACGACGGCCTGTTTGATCTTGCCCTGCGGGGCGAGATCGCAAACTTTGTACAGAACGCCCGCAGCGGGCACTGCTACTTTTCTCTGCGGGACGACGCCTGCAGTGTAAAGGCAGTCATGTTCCGCACCGATGCCTGCCGTCTGGCATTTCGTCCGGAGGAGGGAATGCGGGTCGTAGTACGTTGCCGTGCCACCCTTTATGAGCGGGATGGTGCGTTTCAGGTCTATGTAAACGAGATGTTCCCGGACGGCCTTGGCGCAGCGCAGCTTGCGCTGGAGCAACTGAAGGCCCGGCTGGAAAAGGAAGGTCTGTTCGACCCGGCACATAAAAAGCCGCTGCCTGCATACCCCAAATGTATTGGTGTCATCACCAGCAAAACCGGTGCTGCGTTGCAGGATATCCGCAACGTGATCTCCCGCCGCTGGCCGTCCGTCCGGCTGCTGCTGTGCCCGGTTATGGTGCAGGGCTTTGAAGCTGCCCGGCAGATCGCCGCAGCTATCCGCACGCTGGATCAGAGCGGGCAGGCAGACGAGATCATTGTGGCCCGGGGCGGCGGCAGCAGGGAAGATCTGTGGGTGTTCAACGCCGAGGAGATCGCCCGGGCGGCATTTTGCTGCAAAACGCCGCTGATCAGCGCGATCGGCCATGAGATCGACTATACGCTGTTGGACTTTGTAGCCGACCAGCGTGCACCTACGCCATCTGCCGCCGCAGAGCTTGCGGTGCCGGATCGGGTGGAGCAGCAGCACATTTTTGAAAATATCAAAGAAAATATTCACAAAAATATACAAAAACGGCTTGCGTTGTGCTATAATGATCTGGAACAATACAACTTTTTGTTGGAACAGAACGCGCCAGATAAAATCTTACAGCAGTATTCAAACCGCCTGCAACAGCTGCAGCAGGTTATTCAGGCACAGCAAAAAGCGCGTATGAACGAAAAGAGTATGCAGCTGCAGCATGCGGCCGCACTGGCAGCATCGTTGGACCCGTACCGGGTACTGGCACGAGGCTATGCCCTTGTGACGGATGCAAAAGGAAAGGTCTGCACGGTAGAGCAGCTGCAACCGGAGCAGATGATCTGCGTGCGCAGTCGGCAATATCAGGCGCGATGCCGTGTGGAAACGGTGGAGGAAATCAATGAGAGCACCCAAAAGCTTTGAAGAAGGAATGGATCGGCTGAATGCGATCCTTGCACAGATGCAGCAGGAGGACACCTCGCTGGCAGATTCCGTCAAGCTGTATGCGGAGGCTGCCTCCCTGATGCAGTACTGCCATGCAACGCTGGAAAAAACATCGCTGCAGATCGAGGAGATCCATGCAAAGATCGCACAGACCACGAACACTACGCAGGAGCAGGAGGAAGAATAATGGAATACAAGGCGCAATATCAGGAATATCTGCTACAGGCTACGGCTGCGCTGGATGCAGCCGCTGACCGCTTTCTGCCCGAGGGATCAGAGGTGTGCAGAGCCGCCCGCTACAGTCTGCTGGGCGGTGGAAAGCGCATCCGTGCAATTCTGACGCTCAGCGTCTGTGATATGCTGGGCGGAGAGATGCAGGCAGCGGCACAGTTTGCTGCCGCCGTGGAGATGCTGCATTGCTACTCGCTGATCCACGATGATCTGCCCTGCATGGATAACGATGATCTGCGCCGGGGCCGCCCCTCCTGCCACAAGGCCTTCAGCGAGTCGACAGCGATGCTGGCTGGCGATGTGCTGCTGACTGAGGCTTTTGAGGTGATCGCAAATGCGTCTATTTCGCCTCAGATCTGCGTGGCGGCCGCCCGCGCGCTGGGCGCTGGTGCGGGCAGCCATGGCATGGTCTACGGACAGGAGCTGGACCTGAAGTACGAAGCACTGGCCGCCACTGAAGAGCAGCTGCGCCTCATCCATCGCAACAAGACCGGCGCGCTGATCAATGCGGCTGTTCAGATGGGTGCTGCTGCAGCCGGTGCAACGCGGCAGCAGTGCGAGGTGCTGGCCGCCTACGCCTACGGCATTGGACTGGTATTCCAGATCGTGGACGATGTGCTGGATGTTACCAGCACGCCGGAGCAGCTTGGCAAGCCCATCGGCAGCGACAGTGAAAATGGCAAGACCACCTTTGTTACTCTGTATGGGGTAGACGGTGCAATGGCACTGGCACAAAAGCTGAACGAGCAGATCTGCAATGACCTGCAGCAGCATTTTGGTGCAAAGGCCGCTTTCCTGCAGCAACTGGCACAACAGCTTGTGGTGCGTAAAAACTAAAGAAAAAGGAACACAGATATGCAGTATATTCAAAATATTTTGTCGGTCAATCAAATCCTGACCGCATCGCTTCTCAGCTGGTTCATTGCGCAGGTGCTGAAAACCATTATCAACTTTGTTCTGCTGGGCAAGTTCCAGCTGGAGCGGATGTGGGGCGATGGTGGTATGCCCAGTGCACACAGCGCGACCGTCTGCGCCATGGCCATTGTCACTGGACGCAGCGCGGGTGTCACTTCGCCGATCTTTGCGGTGGCCTGCGTGGTGGCTATTATCACGATGCACGATGCTATGGGCGTCCGGCACGAGACCGGCGAGCAGGCAAAGGTGCTGAACCAGATGATCGCCCAGTGGATCGATGTGAGCGAGAAAAATGCTCCCTTCCTGCAGAATATGCACCTGAAGGAAATGGTCGGTCACACCCCGCTGCAGGTCGTTGCAGGCGTGCTGCTGGGTTCGCTGGTGGGCTTTTTGTTCCCGGTCGTGTAAGAGAAACCGGAAGAAGCATCCAAAGAACAAACGCATAAAGGACGTGTGAATATGGAATCATTGTTGCTGGACAAGATCGATCAGCCCAGCGATCTTAAAAAGCTGAATGCACAGCAGGTGGAAACGCTTTGTGCGGAGATACGGCATTTTATGCTGGAGAATATCTCTAAGACTGGCGGACATCTGGCCTCTAATCTTGGCACTGTAGAGCTTACTGTGGCGCTGCACCGCGTGCTGGAAACTCCGCGGGATAAGATCGTATTTGATGTAGGGCATCAGTGTTATACCCATAAGCTGCTCACCGGACGCCGGAAGCAGTTTGACCATTTGCGGCAGCTGAATGGTATTTCAGGCTTTCCCAACCCGAACGAAAGTGTGCACGATGCCTTTATTGCCGGACATGGTAATACGGCACTTTCACTGGCCATTGGTATGGCATGGGCAAAAAAGATCAAGCGTGAGCCCGGCCTTGTGGTGGCGGTAATTGGCGATGGTGCCTTTACCGGCGGCATGGTATACGAGGGTATGAACAACATTGGCGGGCTGGACAACCTGCTTGTGATCCTGAACGATAACAAGATGTCCATCTCCAAGAATGTAGGTGCGCTGGCACGGTATCTGACCCATCTGCGCACGACCACGGCGTATTATGACGCCAAGGATAATGTGCGCAGTTTTCTGGATGGCGTGCCGGTGATCGGTACACCGATGAAAAAAACGCTGGTCGGTGCCAAAACGCTGGTGCGCCGTGCTATGTACCACTCTACCATGTTCGAGGATATGGGTTTTGAGTACATCGGCCCGGTAGACGGCCATAATGTGGAGGAGCTGGAGCGCACCCTGCGCTCGATCTATCAGCGGCCCGGCCCGCATTTTTTGCATGTCGTGACCAAAAAGGGAAAGGGCTATCAACCGGCAGAGATGAACCCCGGGAACTACCATGGTGTGTCTGCTTTTGATCCGGACGGCATGCCGGACCCGGAGGTTGCGCCGAAGGAGTCCTTCTCCACTGTTTTTGGCAAGCTGCTGGTGCAGGAGGGAACGCAGAACCCGAAGCTCTGCGCGATTACCGCGGCCATGAAGTATGGCACCGGGCTGCAATTCTTTGCCCACCGCTATCCCCAGCGCTTTTTTGACGTGGGCATGGCCGAGCAGCATGCTGTTACCTTTGCAGCCGGTCTTGCCAGTCAGGGAATGCTGCCGGTGGTGTGTATTTACTCCACCTTCCTGCAGCGCTCCTACGACCAGATCATTCACGATGTCAACCTGCTGAAGGAGAACGTGGTCTTTGCCATCGACCGCGCAGGCTTTGTTCCCGCCGACGGCGAGACCCATCAGGGCATTTACGATGCGGCCTTCCTCAGCCAGCTTGGCATTCCGGTGTACGCCCCCTCTAACTATGAGGAGCTGCAATACTGGCTGCACCAGTTGCTGCAGGATACGGTCTGTGGCCCGCGGGCCATCCGCTATCCCCGCGGCGGCGAGAGCGCCAAGCTGGCGCAATATCCCTGCACAAAGCAGGACTACGACTTTCTGCAGCAGACCCCCGGGGCAGAGATCCTTCTGATCAGCTATGCAGACGAGCTGGAAGACCTGCTGGAGGCTGCTGAGCAATTGAACGAAGCATCGCTGAATACAGACGTTCTGAAACTTGTAAAGCTATATCCCTTTACAGATGAACTTATCGATGCTGTGTCGAAATACAAAACCGTACTGTTTGCAGAGGAATGCGTTGCGGCCGGCGGCATTGGCGAGCATCTGGCCTGTGCATTGCAACAAAAGGGCTGGAATGGCCGCTATTTGCACAGTGCTGTCCGCATGGCCTGCCTGCCTCATGCGACCGTTCCGCAGATCAAGCAGTGCACTGGTCTGGACGCTGCGGATATTGCGCAGGCAGTCCGTGCGGCCCTTACGAAAGGAGAAAACGAGCTGTGAAAATTCGGTTGGATCAATATCTTGTGCAGAACGGTCTTGTGCAGAGCCGGGAGCGCGCCAAGGCCCTTATTATGGCCGGTGTGGTTTTTGTCAACCAGCAAAAGGTGGACAAGGCCGGTGAAATGATCAAGGAGGACGCTGTGGTCGAAGTGCGCGGCCACGATATCGGCTATGTCAGCCGCGGCGGCCTGAAGCTGGAAAAGGCTATGAAGTGCTTCCCGCTCACCCCCAATGGCAAGGTCTGCATGGACATCGGTGCGTCCACCGGCGGATTTACTGACTGCATGCTGCAAAACGGCGCTGTAAAGGTGTATGCTGTAGATGTGGGCTACGGGCAGCTGGCATGGAGCCTGCGGACGGATGAGCGCGTGGTGAACATGGAGCGCACGAATATCCGCTATGTTACACCGGAGGATCTGGCCGAGCCTATTGAGTTTTTCAGCGTGGATGTTTCCTTTATTTCTCTGCATCACATCTTCCCGGTGGCACAGCGCATTACCACCCCGGATGCCATGGGCGTCTGTCTGGTAAAGCCGCAGTTTGAGGCGGGCCGTGAGAAGGTGGGCAAAAACGGTGTGGTACGCGACCCCGCTGTGCACCGTGAGGTGCTGCACAACGCCATGTCCTATGCGGCGGAAAACGGCTTTGTGGTGCGCGGGCTGGATTACAGCCCGGTCAAGGGGCCGGAGGGCAATATTGAGTACCTGATGTTTGTGCAGAAGAGCGAGCAGCCCGCTGTGCTGGATGATGAAGCCGCCGCACAGGTGGTTGCAGCAAGCCATACCACGCTGGATCGCTAAGATCCGGCTGCCAGTAAAGGAGAAGCCGGTATGACGATCTATATTTCGCCCAACCCGGGCAAGACCTCTGCCAGCGAGATCGCGCTGCGTGCGGCGCAGATCCTGCTGACGCACGGCGCAGCCGTACTGATGTGCGATACCATGCGGGAAAGCTGCAGCACAGCAGGGGTCGTGTATTTTCCGCTGGAACAGTGTCTGCAGCGTGCTGACGTGATCCTGACCATCGGCGGGGACGGCACCATCTTGCATGAGGCAAATCTTTCGCTCCGGTATGCAAAGCCCATCCTTGGCATCAATCTTGGGCGCTGCGGTTTTCTGGCCACCTGTGAGATCAGCGAAATGGAAACAAAGCTGGCAGCTGTGGCGCGGGGCGATTTCCAGTTGGATAATCGGATGCTTCTGTATGTCCGGGTCCTCGGTCAGGACGGTTGGGAAGGCCACGCCCTGAATGATGTGGTGGTGACGAAAGGACGCCTGCAGCAGGCGATCGACTTCAGCATTTACTGCGATGATATTCTGGTAGAGCACTACCGGGGCGATGGCGTCATTGTGGCTACGCCCACCGGCTCTACAGCGTATTCGCTGGCAGCCGGCGGCCCGATTCTGGACTCTCAGACAAAAGGTGTTGTGGTCACCCCCATCTGCCCGCACAGTCTGGCCAGTCCTGCCATGGTGTTTGCACAGGAGCGCAAGCTGAATGTGTGTGTAGGGCAGGTGGCAGACAATGAAGTGTTTATCAGCTGTGACGGCGGTATGGGCTACCCCCTCAAGGCGGGCGCTACTGCAGAGATCCGCCTGTCCGATCAGAATGTCAAACTTATCACCTTTGGGCGGGCAGACCAGTTTCAGGCCATTGATCGGAAGCTGCGTAAAAGACAATAACACGGGAGGCGATTTTTGAGATGGCACGCAGCCGCAAAGAAGAAACCAAAACCAAGGCGGAACGTCTGCAGACGATCCTGCGCCTTGTGCAGGAGCATCCCATCGGCCGGCAGGAGGTGCTGCTGGAGCATCTGCGGAACGAGGGTTTTGATGTGACGCAGGCCACCGTTTCCCGCGATATCCGGGAGCTGTGCCTTGTAAAGGCAGCTACTACTGAGGGCTACCGCTATGTTTCCAGCCGAAACGAAAGCTTTAACCCTAAAACGCAGGGGCGTTTTGAGACCATCTTCCACGAATCTGTTCTGGGGGTGGATTATGCAGGGCACGTTGTGCTGGTAAAGTGCTACTCCGGCATGGCAAATGCCGCCTGTGAAGTTTTTGACGCATTGCAGTGGAAAAATGTTGTTGGCACTCTTTCCGGTGATGACACCTTTTTAATTGTTGCGCGTTCAGAGCGCGATGCCAAGACCATTTGTTCGGAGCTGACCCGCTATGTGGGGCAAAGATGACAGTAGGAGAACGAAGCCATGCTGAGCAGCCTGCAAATTGAAAATGTTGCCGTGATCCAGAAGGCGGAGGTGCACTTTGAGCCGGGTCTGAACGTACTGACCGGCGAGACCGGTGCAGGCAAATCCATCCTGATCGATTCCATCAATGCGATCCTTGGCAACCGTACCTCTAAAGATCTGGTGCGTACCGGGGCTGCAAAGGCGGTGATCCGCGCTGCCTTTGAGCAAGTGCCGCCTGCAGTGCTGGATAAGCTGGAGCAGTCCGGCTACGAGCGCTCGGAGGCATTGCTGCTCAGCCGCGAGATCACGGCCGAGGGCAAGAGCAGCTGCCGCATCAACGGAATGCCGGCTACAGCAGCCGTTCTGCGGGAGCTGTGCGGCGGACTGATCAACATCAACGGACAGCACGATTCTGTCGGTCTGCTCAACCCTGCGCATCATCTGGGTATTCTGGATGATTACGCCCAGAACCGCACGGTTTTTCAGGAGTACTATACCCTGTACCGGGAACTGGTGAGGGTCAAGCGGGAACTGGATGCCCTGATCACGGACGAGGCCGAAAAACAACGAAAGATAGACCTGCTGCAGTATCAGGTACAGGAGATCGAGGATGCAGCACTGACTGCAGGCGAGGAGCAGACGCTGGAAAGCCGCCGCAAGGTGCTGGCCAATGCGTCTGCCATACGGGATCGTCTGGCGCAGAGTTATGCACTGCTTTCCGGCAGTGATGATGCCGCAGGCGCGGTGGATCTGCTGGGCGAAGCCTCTAATGCGGTAGATGCGGCCGCGCAGCTGGACCCCGCGCTTACAGCCGCCGCCGGGCAGCTACTGGATCTTTATTATAACGCCAAGGATGTGGCCGCAGACCTGATCGGGCGGCTGGATGCCTACGACACCAACGATGCCGAGCTGGACGAGGTGGAGCAACGGCTGGATCTTTTGTACCGACTGAAGCGTAAGTATGGCAGCACGGTAGAGGATGTGATCAACTTCGGGCAGAAGGCCCGGCAAGAGCTGGATAACATCCAGCATTCCCAGCAGCGCCACGATGCATTGCAGGCGGAAAAGCTGCGTCTTTACGCAAAAGCGCGGGAAAAGGCAGAGGCGCTGACCCAGACTCGGCTGAAGGCCTTTGAGGAGCTGAACGCCCGCATTTCCGGCACGCTGGACTTTTTGAATATGCCGGGTGTGCGCATGACTTTGCGGCACACCCGCGGCCCGCTGGCCAGCCATGGGCAGGACAGCATTGAATTCTACATTTCAACAAACCCCGGCGAAGCACCCAAGCCGCTGGCAAAGATCGCGTCCGGCGGCGAGCTGAGCCGCATTACCCTTGCCATCAAGAACGCAATGGCCGATAAGGACGCTGTGCCCACTGTGATCTACGATGAGATCGACAGCGGCGTATCCGGCAAGGCGGCGGGACGCATTGGTGAGGTGCTGCGCCAGAGTGCACAGGGGCACCAGATCCTTTGTATTACCCATACAGCGCAGATCGCAGCATTGGCCGATTGCCATTTGCTCATCCAGAAAAACGTGTCCAACGAGCGCACCTACACCGAGATCCATCCGCTGGATGAAAACGGCCGCGTGGAGGCATTGGCGCGTCTCATCTCCGGTGATCACGTCACCGAGCTCTCCCGTGCCAATGCACGGGAAATGCTGCAGGAGCGCAAGCACAGCAGCTGAGCAGCTTTTGCGAAAAAGACAGCTCTTGACAAGGCGGCAGTCTTGTGATAAATTAGGCATTGTTAATGGCGATGAAGGGAACAAGTACCCTGAAGCGTTCTGTCCAGAGAAGTCCCGGTTGGTGTAAGGGATCACAGAACAGCAGGGGAAATACCTCCCGGAGCTGCAGGCTGAATGCGTAGGCTAGTAGGCTGTGCCGCGTGCGAGCGTTAAAAACGCAGGAGTGTCACTCTACTCTGGGGTGTGCACTCGTAAGGCCGCTTCTGTGAGGAAACGGCAAACAGAGGTGGTACCGCGAAGTTATCTCGCCCTCTGCCAAATTTACTTTTGGCAGAGGGCGTTTTTGTTTCCTCTGCCCCACAAAACAGGAGGTTTTTCCCATGACGCTGTACGAAGAACTGAAAGCCCGCGGTCTGGTGGCCCAGATCACCGATGAGGAGATCATTGACCTGATCAACAACGGAAAGGCTACCTTTTACATCGGCTTTGACTGCACTGCAGATAGTCTGACTGCCGGCCATTTTCTGGCACTGACCCTGATGAAGCGCCTGCAGCTGGCAGGCAACAAGCCCATCGCCCTGATCGGCGGCGGCACTACCATGATCGGCGACCCCTCCGGCCGCACCGATATGCGCAAGATGCTGACCAAGGACGATATTGCCCACAATGCTGCCTGCTTTAAAAAGCAGATGGAGAAGTTCATTGATTTCTCTGAGGGCAAGGCTCTGATGGTGAACAACGCCGACTGGCTGCTGAACCTGAACTACGTTGAGCTGCTGCGCGAGGTAGGCGCCTGCTTCTCCGTGAACAATATGCTGCGCGCCGAGTGCTACAAGCAGCGTATGGAGAAGGGCCTGTCCTTCTTAGAGTTCAACTACATGATCATGCAGAGCTACGACTTCTACTACATGTTCCAGCACTACGGCTGCAATATGCAGTTTGGCGGCGACGACCAGTGGAGCAATATGCTGGGCGGTACCGAGCTGATCCGCCGCAAGCTGGGCAAGGATGCCTACGCCATGACCGTGACCCTGCTGACCGACTCTCAGGGCAAGAAGATGGGCAAGACTGCCGGCAACGCTGTCTGGCTGGATCCCAACAAGACCAGTCCCTTTGAGTTCTACCAGTACTGGCGCAACGTGGGCGATGCCGATGTGATGAAGTGCATCCGGATGCTCACCTTCCTGCCGCTGGAGCAGATCGACGAGATGAGCACCTGGAAGGATCAGCGCCTGAACGAGGCCAAGGAGATCCTTGCATACGAGATGACCAGCATGGTACACGGCAAGGAAGAGGCCGAGAAGGCTCAGAACGCTGCCCGTGCACTGTTTAGCGGCAATGCGATGGACTCCGAGCATATGCCCAGCACCCAGCTGACCGAGGCTGATCTGACAGACGGTTCTATCGGCATCCTGACTCTGATGGTCAAGGCCGGTCTGGCTGCTTCCAACGGCGAGGCTCGCCGTCTTGTGGTGCAGGGCGGTGTGCTGGCAGACGGCGAAAAGGTCGCTGCTCCCACCGTCAGCTTTACCGCAGAGCAGCTGGCTAAGGGCATCGTCATCAAGAAGGGCAAAAAAATCTACCACAAGGTAACGCTGTAAAAAGCATTATAAAAAGTTATGGTCCGGAAACGCCCGCAGACGTTTCCGGACCATTTTTTACATCTGAGCGCGTAAAAGCTGCTGCCCTGCAGTTACCCGGCCGGAAAGCAAGGGCTCTATCCGGGCAAAACGGCTGCTGTTGGTCACGATCACCGGGGTAGTCAGCGTGTAGCCAGCCGCAGTAATGGCCTGCATATCAAACCGGAAGAGCAGCTGCCCCTTCTGCACATGGTCACCGGTCTGCACAAACAGCTCGTAGCCCTTGCCCTTCAGCTCCACAGTCTCCATACCAACATGGATCAGCACTTCCAGCCCGTTATCGCACAGCAGGCTGATGGCGTGGCAGGTCTTGGCAATCTTTTTCACGATGCCGTCTGCCGGCGCTACCACCTCGCCACAGCTTTGCTCAATGGCGCAGCCCTTGCCCAGAACCTCGCTGGAAAACACCGGATCCTCGATCCGGGTCAGTGCCCGGATGCGGCCGGAGACCGGCGCATAAAGCAGCTGCCCACCGTCCGCAGGAGAGGCATCTGCCGACTGGCTTTCCGGGGGCAAAAACTGTATTTTTTTCTCCAAATGTGCCAGCAGCCTCTGCCGGATGCTGTGCGCGAGAGTAACAGGATCTTTCATTCAGGTTTCCTTCCTTCGGCGGTAAAGCTGCCATGGCGGTGCGCTGTCTGCGTTTGCGCATTCTGCAAAACAGGGCCGAAAGGGCAAATGCCCCTCCGGCCCCGGCTTATTGCTTTTACAGCTCGTATGCCTTTTTCAGTGCCTCGTAGGCGGCATCCTCGTTTTCGGCATGGACGAGCAGGGAAATATCCAGATCGCTGGTGGTGATCAGCAGCACCTCGATACCGGCCATAGCCAGCGCATTCAGTGCCCGCGCAGCTACACCGCAGCTGGTGACCATATCCTCGCCGAACAGATTCAGCTTGGAATAACCCACGCTGATCAAGGGAGAAGCCTTTGCGTCCTTGTCCAGGTTTGCCGCAGAGATCGCCTTCATTACCAGCGGCAGGTCGTTGCTGGATGCGGTAAAGCTGAAATCGATGTTGGTGCCGTGAGGGGCACTCTGGCTGATCATATCCACCACTACACCGGTATCTGCAAAGATATCCAGATAGCGGGACAGGCTGTTGCCCCGGAACGCTGCGTCCTGTACACTGATCATCATCAGATCAGTCTCGATGGTGATTTTCGATACTCCGTACATAAAAAGTCCTCCGTTCTGCCCAGTAGCTTGAACAACGCTCAATAATCCCACATTTTTATGTAAGTACTAAAAAGGATGCGCTGATATTATTTTGCGCGATTTTTTGTATCCTGTCAAGGCTGAAATCGGAATAATTTGCCCGCACCCCGTGCGCTGCCGCCAATTCCTGCGTATAATCGCTTAAAAAATAGGTGCGCACGTTGGATTTTCCGGCATCATAATGGGTCACGGTGGGGTGCAGCTGCGGTGCAAGCACTTCACACTGTACAGAGCCATTCGGTTGGGTGGTCTTTTGCAGCTGCAAGGTCAGGATCGCGCCAACAAGCTGATCCGGGCGGCTTTGGGTGCTGAGAAAATTGCCCAGCGAGTAAGCCACAAAGCTCCGTCGCCCGTCTGCCGCCGTCAACCACTGGGCATCCTGCAGCACATGCGGGTGGGTGCCCACAATGACATCCGCGCCCCAGTCTGCCAGCTGCTGCGCTAAGGTGCGCTGGCTGTCCACGACGGCGTGGCTGTCCTCTACGCCCCAGTGCACCCCAACCACCACAAAATCTGCCTGCTGGCGTGCCAGCCGCACCTGCCGTTCGATCACATCGGTCTGGCTGGTGTAGATGATATTGGCCGTCATGCCTTTGCTCTGGCGTATTCCGTTGGTGTGCTCGGTATAGGAGAGATACGCAATGGTCACACCATTGACGGTCTGCAGCGGGATGCGGTCGTAGTCCTCCTCGCCGCGCCACAGACCAGTGGTGACAACATCCTCCGGCATGGACTCCCAGAACTGCAGTGTGGCCACAATGCCGGATGCGCCCTTATCGTAGGTATGGTTGTTGGATAAACTGAATACCCTGACCCCGGCACGATACAGTGCCCGTGCACAGTCGCCGGGGGTAGAGAAGCTGGGATAGGTGGAGGGTGCAAGGGTATCGCTGCAAAGGGTTTCCTGATTGATCCAGTTTACATCCTGCTCAGCGTAAAAGGGCGCGATATGCTCATAGCAGTAATCAAAGCTATACTCTCCCTCTTTGTCTGCCCGGCGGGCGGCCTGTTTATAGATAGGGGCATGGATCAGGTTGTCTCCCGTTGCGGAGAACCTGATCGTTTCCACTATGGGTTGCGGCTCTGGCTCCGGCTCCGGGGCAACAGCGGACGAAGCCGGAGCAGGGGATACCGCATCCTCCGACGGCGCAATGCCACCTACTGGAATATCTCCCGGCAGTCTTGGCCATATCCCCAGACACAGCGCTATCACGCCTACGGTCAGAACCGACAGTACCACTGCCCGGAGCATCTGTTTTTTGCCGCGTCTGCGTGCCTCCGGCCGCTGCCGTTTTAAAGGCTCCTGCTTCATCGTTTACCTCTTCTCCCGGTAGATACCGGGCAGTTTGTCCTCTCAGAGGGCGGCGATCAGGTCGCCCATATCGTACAGACCCGGCTCCTTCTTTGCCAGATAGACTGCAGCATTCACCGCGCCGTTGGCAAAGATGCTGCGGGAGTAAGCGGTGTGCCGCAGGGTGATCACCTCATCCGGGCCGCAGAACAGCACTTCGTGGTCGCCCACGATGCTTCCGCCGCGCACAGCGCTGATGCCGATCTCTTTCGGATCACGCTTCTGGCGCACAGAGGAGCGGTCGTACACATAATGGTACGCACCGTCGTTCTGCTCGTTGATGGCATCGGCCAGCATCAGCGCTGTTCCGCTGGGTGCATCCAGCTTGTTGTGGTGATGCTGCTCCACGATCTCGATATCATAGTTGATGCCAAGAACTGCCGAGGCGCGCTTGCACAGCTCGGCCAGAACATTGATGCCCATAGACATATTGGCGCTCTTGAACACCGGAACACTGCGGGACAGCTGCACAACCTTGAGCTGCAGCTCCTCCGAAAGGCCGGTGGTGCACACCACAATGGGCAGCTTGTGGCTCTGGCAGTAGGGCAGCGCCTTTTCTACAGCAGCGGGGGAGCTGAAGTCGATGATCACATCGCCTTTGCCGTTGAGCTTTTCCAGACTGTCATAGACCGGAATGCCGTTCTGCTCGCCGTCCTGCATATCGATACCGGCCACTACGCAGCAGTCCTCCCGCTGTGCGATCATATCGCACAGCACATGGCCCATGCGGCCGCCAATGCCCTGAATCACGATCTCTGTCATTGTTATTTCCTCGTTTCTATAATATGGCAGAATGCCCGGAAGCTGAACAGTCCCGGGCATTCTGTACAGTGTTGTTTATTCCTTGATCAGACCTGCAGCCTGCAGAGCCTGCTCGATCTTTGCCTTGTGGGCATCGCTGGGCTCAACCAGCGGAAGACGGCATTCGCCTGCATTCCAGCCCAGCACATTCATGGCATACTTGACCGGAATGGGATTCACTTCGCAGAACAGAGCCTCTTCCAGCGGCAGCATTTCCAGCTGCAAAGCGCAGGCCTTGGCGGTGTCGCCGTCAAAGAAGGCCTGACAGCAGTTATGCACCAGCTCCGGCGCAACATTGGACACCACGCTGATGACGCCCTTGCCGCCCAGTGCCAGCAGGGGAACCACCTGATCGTCGTTGCCGGAGTAGATGTTCAGCGCATCACCGCACAGTGCAGCCACTTTGGCTACCTGAGAGATGTTGCCGGAGGCCTCCTTGATACCGTTGATAAGCGGGTGCTTGCTCAGCTCCAGCGCAGTCTCGGGCGCAATGTTCAGGCCCGTACGGGAGGGTACATTGTACAGGATGACCGGGATGCCGCCGGCCTCAGCCATGGCGGTAAAATGTGCCACCAGACCAGCTTGCGAGGTCTTATTGTAGTACGGGGTGACCATCAGCAGGGCATCGGCGCCGCAGGCGGCAGACTTTGCTGCCAGTGCACAGCCGTGGTCGGTGTCGTTAGAACCGGCACCGGCAATGACCGGCACGCGGTGGTTGACCGTGTCCACGGTGAACTTGATGGCAGCCAGCTGCTCCTCATCGACCATGGTAGAGCACTCGCCGGTGGTGCCACAGATGATGATGGCATCGGTGTGACGGGCGATCTGATCCTCAATAATGCGGCCCAGCTCGTCAAAGTTGATGCTTCCGTCCTCGTACATCGGGGTGATGATAGCTACACCCGCGCCGGTAAAGACAGGCTTCTTCATAGTAAAAAACTCCTTTGCTGCGTATATCGCGCAAAAATTCAGGCATCAGTCCATGTAGCCCTTTGCTGCCAGCAGCTCAGCCAGCAGCACAGCACCACCGGCAGCACCGCGCAGGGTGTTGTGGCTCATGCAGGCAAACTTGTAGTCGAACAGGGTGTCCTCCCGCAGGCGGCCGATGCACACAGCCATGCCGTTCTCGGTGTTGCGGTCCAGCTTGGGCTGCGGACGATCCGGCTCGGTAAAATAGTGCAGGAACTGCTTGGGTGCGCTGGGCAGTTCCAGCTCCTGTGCAGGGCCGCGGAAGTTGGCCCATGCCTCCAGCATCTGCTCCTTGGTGGGCTTTTTATCAAAGCTTACAAACACGGCTGCGGTGTGACCGTTCGAGACAGGCACGCGGAAGCACTGTGCGGTGATGACCGGTTTTTCGGCATTGACGATCTGGTCTCCCTCAATGTGGCCCCACAGCTTCAGCGGCTCGCGCTCGCTCTTTTCCTCCTCGCCGCCGATGTAGGGAATCACGTTGTCAAGGATCTCGGGCATCCGGTCAAAGGTCTTGCCTGCGCCGGAAATGGCCTGATAGGTGCACACCAGCGCCTTGCTCACGCCAAAGTCCTTCATCAGGGGATGCAGGGCGGGCACATAGCTCTGCAGGCTGCAATTGGACTTCACTGCGATAAAACCGCGCTTCGTGCCCAGACGCTTGCGCTGAGCGGGGATGATCTCGATATGGTCGGCGTTGATCTCGGGCACCACCATAGGAACATCTGCGGTGAAACGATGGGCACTGTTGTTGGAGACCACCGGGCACTCTGCCTTGGCGTATGCTTCCTCCAGTGCTTTGATCTCGTCCTTGGGCATATTGACAGCGCAGAAGATGAAATCCACCTGCGAAGCTACTTCTTCCACCTTGGAAGCGTCCAGAACGATCATTTTCTTCACGCTCTCCGGCATGGGAGTGGTCATGGCCCAGCGGGGGCCTACTGCATCCTCATAGCTCTTGCCTGCGCTGCGGCCGGATGCGGCCAGCACGGTCAGCTTGAACCAGGGATGATTCTCCAGCAGAGTCACAAAACGCTGACCCACCATGCCAGTTGCGCCTACGATACCCACTTTATACTGTCTTTCCATTTCCAGCACCTTTCCTTTCAAAAAACAAACAGTAAATCTTATTGTTGCGCACAACACGGCTTGCAAACCGGACAGCGATGCAATATAATAGATACTGTTTATACAGATTCTATGATATCATTGATACGTTGTCCGTGTCAATCATCGGAAAGGCAAATGCACAGTATGTTGAAAAAAGATTTTTGGTATGATTTACCCAAAGAGCTCATTGCACAGGAGCCTGCAGCCCCGCGTGATTCTGCGCGGCTGATGGTTCTGAGCCGGAAGGATGACAGCATCCGGCACCAGATCTTCCGCGAGCTGCCGGAATTTTTGGAGCCGGGCGATCTTTTGGTGGTGAACAACTCTAAGGTGCTGCCCGCCCGCATCGTGGGCGTCAAGCAGCCTACCGGCGCCGTGTGTGAGCTGCTGTTGCTGCGGCAGGTGAAGGGCGACCAGTGGGAGTGTCTGGCAAAGCCCGGCAAGCGGATGCAGCCCGGCACGAAGGTAAGCTTTGGCGACGGAAGTCTGACCGCTGTGGTAGACGAGACCATGGAGGACGGCAACAAGTACGTTACATTCTATTATGATACCGAAACGCTTTATGAAAAGCTGGATGAATTTGGCAAGATGCCGCTGCCACCCTACATCACAAAGCAGCTGGAGGACCAGAGCCAGTACCAGACCGTTTACGCCAAGGAGCTGGGCAGCGCGGCTGCTCCCACCGCCGGGCTGCATTTCACCCCGGAGCTGATGGACACCCTCCGCGCTATGGGTGTTGGCATTGCCGAGGTTACTCTGCATGTTGGTCTGGGCACCTTCCGCCCCGTGCAGGAGGACGAGATCACCGACCATAAGATGCACAGCGAGTGGTATTCCATCAGCGAGGAGACCGCCCGCCGCATCCGTGAGACGAAAGCTGCCGGCCACCGGGTGATCGCCGTGGGCACTACCAGCTGCCGCACGCTGGAAGCTGCTGCTGCCAAGTACGGCGAGATCAAGGCCTGCAGCGGCAACACCTCCATCTTCCTGTATCCGGGGGTGAAGTTCAACTGCATCGATGGCCTGATCACCAACTTCCACCTGCCGGAGAGCACCCTGATCATGCTGGTGTCTGCCCTGTATGGCTACGAAAAGACCATGCACGCCTATGAGGTGGCTGTGGCAGAACGGTACCGCTTTTTCTCTTTTGGCGATGCGATGCTTATTTTGTGATTCCTTTGTAATTACGGCATAATACTGCCGTGATCATTCTGATAACTTGCAGGCCCATAGCCTGCATCGAGGCTGCACGGCTGTTTTCCGTGCGCAGAAAGGAAAAGACTATGCCTTCTTTGACGACCTACACCCTGCTTAAGCAGGAGCACAATGCCCGGCGGGGCGAGTTCAAGACCGTGCACGGCACGGTGCAGACCCCCGCTTTCCAGAACGTTGCCACCGCAGGTGCCATCAAGGGCGGCCTGTCGGCGCAGGATCTGAAGGATATCGGCGCACAGGTCATGCTGTGCAACACCTACCATCTGCATCTGCGTCCCGGCGATAAGCTGGTGGCAGATATGGGCGGCCTGCACAAGTTTACCCGCTGGAACGGCCCTATCCTGACTGACAGCGGCGGATTTCAGGTGTTCAGTCTGGCAAAGCTGCGTAAGATCACCGAGGAGGGTGTGACCTTTGCCTCCCATCTGGACGGTCACCGCATCTTTATGGGCCCGGAGGAAAGTATGCAGATTCAGGCAAATCTGGGCTCTACCATTGCCATGGCCTTTGATGAGTGCGTGGAGAACCCTGCCCAGCACGATTATTCCAAGGACAGCTGTGAGCGCACCACCCGCTGGCTGAAGCGCTGCAAGGCCGAGATGGCACGGCTGAAGCACGAGGGTATTTCGGTCAACCCGGATCAGCTTTTGTTCGGCATCAATCAGGGCTGCACCTATGCAGACCTGCGCGTGGAACACATGAAGCAGATCGCAGAGCTGGAGCTGGATGGCTACGCCATCGGCGGTCTGGCTGTGGGCGAGCCCACCGACGTGATGTATGAGATGATCAGTCAGGTGGAGCCGCACATGCCCAAGGATAAGATCCGCTACCTGATGGGTGTCGGTACTCCCGGCAACATCATAGAGGCGGTAGCCCGCGGCGTGGATCTGTTTGACTGCGTTATGCCCAGCCGCAATGCCCGCCATGGTCACCTGAATACATGGAGCGGCATCATCAACATCAAAAACGCCAAGTATGAGCGGGATGAGCGCCCCATCGACCCCGCCTGCGGCTGTCCGGTGTGCCGCAACTACTCCCGCGCCTACATCCGGCATCTGCTCAAGGCAGACGAGATGCTGGGCATGCGCCTGACCGTGATGCATAACCTATGGTTCTACAACCATCTGATGGAGCGCATCCGGGATGAACTGGATGCCGGCACCTTTACCGCCTTCCACGACAGATACGTTAAGCTTCTGGATACCCGAATTTAAACTTTAGCCTTGCAACAAGGCCGATAAGAGGGTATAATAGCATTATCTGAATTTTTGAGAGGAGATTTTGCCCCATGCAATTTCTGACTACCACGTCCGAAGGCTATATCAGCCTGTTCTTCACGCTGGCACTGATGCTGGTCCTGCTGTACTTCATGATCTACCGCCCCCAGAAGAAGCAGGAAAAGAAGGATGCCGCTATGCGCAGCAGTCTGGAGATCGGCGATCAGGTCACCACCATCGGCGGTGTCATTGGCCGCGTTGTCGCCATCAAGGACGACACCTTTGTTCTGGAGACCGGCGCCGACCGCGTGAAGATCCGCTTTACCAAGTCTGCTATCTCTTCGGTCGAAAAGCTGAACATGGACAAGGCTCCTGCCGATAAGAAGTAAGCATTTACACCGTGCATACATGAACCGCCTCCCTGCATAGACTATGTGCAGGGAGGCGGTTTTGTTATGTCTGAATCTCGTGGTTTCCCGGCGGAGCTTCTTTCGTTTGTGGTTTTCGGGGTGCTGGGGGTGGCCGTAACAGCGGCAGCACTGGCTGGTTTTGCGCAGCTGATGGCAGGGCAGAGCTGCTCCGGCAGCATCGTTCCGACACTTGCCACAACGGCTGTGTGTGCAGGCAGTCTGCTGTGTGCACTGGCAGCAGCTTTCCGCAAAAAAGCGCGTGGTCTGCTGACGGGGCTGCTCCAAAGTACATTTCTGGCGGTACCGCTTGTGCTTTCCGCTGCATGGAACGGCACAGCTGCAGAGCCTGCTGTAGTGTGCCGCGTTTTGGCAGTGCTGCTCTGTGGCGGTGCAGGAGGGCTGCTTGGTGTCACTCTGCGCAGCCGAAAGCACACACTTCGCTGATAACTGTGGTAAACCGGACGCATCAAAGAGGGAAAACAGCTTATGTGGATCTACGAACAAACTAAACCGGAAGAAAGTTTATCTTTGCTGCCGCAGACAGCCAGTCTGCCGGTGCAGAAAGCAGAGCCTGCTTTGCCGCCCGCACCGGCAGCCGAATCAGAACCGGCAGAGCAGTTGCCGCAAAAAGAGCCCCGCATCCCGGCAAAGCGACACGCCACCCGGGATTGCTGGCTGCTGGCTGCAGCCTTTCTGCTTGGAAGTTCGGCTGCCGGCGTATTGCAGGCGGTATGCGATGCCCGGCAGGCAGAGCTGCTGCGGTATTATCTGGAGGCATGGCAAAGGCTGTTTGCACCGGGCAGCCTGCAGGGCGCTGTACAGCTTTTCGGCATGGAATACCTGACCCTCGGCCTTGTGGTCAGCCTGTTTTTATTGCTGGGGCTGTCTGCCCTTGGGCCGGTGATGATATTTAGCAGCATGATGCTGTATGGCTTGGGCAGCGGGCTGCTCATGGTACAGCTTTGCGCAGTGGGTGGCTGGAAAACGGTACTGCTGGCGCTGCTGTGGACAGGCCTGCCGGCGGCGGCAGCAAGCGGCTGTCTGTGCTTTTTCGGAGCTTCTGCCTTACAGGTCAGCAGCCGTATCCATGCTTATTCCTTCCGCAAGCATCCCGGCGGACAAGCCCGCCCCGGGGTGCAGGCGCTGATGGGCCAGTATCTGCTGATCATGGTAATATTACTGCCGCTGTGCGGTGCGGCGGCGGGGCTTTCGTATATGGGAAACCGCCTGTGAACAGCATACTTTTCTTGCGGGTTTTGGCGCAGTGTGTTACAATAGCAAAAGACCATAATAAATGAGGGACAGACATGAAATTGAAATCCGTCTATGTATGCTCCAATTGCGGAGAGACAAGCCCCCGCTGGATGGGACGCTGCCCCAGCTGCGGCAGCTGGAATACCATGAACGAGGATGTGGTGGCCGAGGCGCCCAAGGCGGGGACCCCAGCCGCCCGTCAGGCTGCAGCAGCACGGCAGGAGGGTGTGACCACCCTGACTGCCAAGCGGCTGTCGGAGATCAGCACCACGGAGGAAAAAAGCCGCATTCTGACCGGTATCTCGGAGCTGGACCGCGTATTGGGCGGCGGCATCGTGCTGGGCGGCGTAGTGCTTTTGAGTGGCGAACCCGGCGTAGGTAAATCCACTATGCTGCTGCAGCTGTGCGGTGCCATCTCCAACCAGCACAGCGTATTGTATATCACCGGCGAGGAGTCCGTCCGGCAGGTCAAGCTACGCGCAGCACGGCTGAAGGTGCCGCAGGACAACATCTTTCTGGCGGCAGAAAATGACGTGGATGAGATCTGCGGCCTGATTAAAAAGGAAAAGCCGGAGCTTGTGGTCATCGACTCCATCCAGACCATGCGCTGCATGGACATCTCATCCTCGTCCGGTACGGTCAGTCAGGTGAAGGAGAGCGCAGCCCGGTTGCTTGCTGTGGCCAAAAAGCAGGAGATCCCCATGTTCATTGTGGGCCATGTAAACAAGGATGGCGCGATTGCAGGCCCTAAGGTCATGGAGCATATCGTGGATACGGTGCTTTATTTTGAGGGCGACAAGATGCTGCCGTACCGCATTCTACGGGCCGCCAAAAACCGCTATGGCTCTACCAATGAGCTTGGAATGTTTGATATGACCGGCACAGGACTTGCCGAGATTGAAAACCCTTCCCAGATGCTTTTGGAGGGCCGCCCGCTGGGCGTTTCCGGCAACTGTGTGGCCTGTACCATGGAGGGCAGCCGCCCCATCCTGAGCGAGATACAGGCGCTTGCCACCAAGACGAATTTCCCGGCACCCCGCCGCGCCTGCAGCGGATACGATTATAACCGCATGAACCTTTTGATTGCTGTACTGGAAAAGCGGGCCGGATATTTCTTTGGCAATCTGGATGTTTACGTCAACATTGTGGGCGGCATCGCGCTGCGGGATACTGCCTGCGACCTTGCCGTCTGCTTGAGCATGGTCTCCTCGCTGCTGGACCGCCCGGTCAGCGATAAGCTTATCGCTATCGGTGAGGTAGGTCTTGGCGGGGAAGTGCGCAGTGTGCCCAATCTGGAACAGCGTCTGCACGAGGCAGAGCGCATCGGCTTTGAGCGGGCGGTCATTCCCAAGCACAGCCTTGCTCACCTGAATGCTGCAGATTATCCCGGCATGAAGCTGGTTGGCGCAGCGTATATTGCAGATGCCATCAACGCGCTGAAAACTGACCGCCTGTGATGAAACGAGGAAGCCATGTCGATTTATCTGGACGAAAGAAACCCCGGCAAGCACGCACCTTTTGAGGATGCGGCCCCGGATATTGTAGAATATGTGCGGTACCTTGAGGTGATTGCCGGTAAAAGCGCTAATACGGCGTTCAGCTATTACTGTGACCTGCGCTCCTTTAGCCGCTTTATGAAGCGCCGACGCGGGCTTGTGTCCACGGATGCAGAGTTTAAAGAGATCGACCCCAAGGGGCTGGACACAGCCTTCTGGGGCAGCATAACAAAAGAGGATATCTACGAGTATCTTTATTTTTTGAACCGGGAATGCGGCAACAAAAAATCCTCTACCGCCCGGCGGCTGGCCAGTCTGCACGGCTTTTATGATTATCTGGTCAATCAGGTCAACCGCCTATCCGAGGATCCCACGGCGGCTATCCGCCCGCCCAAGCAGGATAAGGTCTTGCCTAAATATCTGACGGCAGAGCAGTCCATCTCGCTTTTGGAAAGCACTCAGACCCAAAGCGATTTTCCGGAGCGGGACTACTGCATGGTGGTGTTGTTTCTCAACTGCGGTATGCGTCTTGCGGAGCTGGTAGGCATGGACCTTGGAGATATCGATTTAGAGCAACGGCAGATACGCCTGTTTGGCAAAGGCCATAAGGAACGCATGGTCTACCTGAATGATGCCTGTGTGGAGGCTCTGCAGCTGTATCTGCGCAAGCGCAACACCATGGAAGGGCTTTCGCCCAAGGAAAAAGCTGTGTTTGTTACCCGTATGCGCAAGGAACGTATCTCAAACCGCCGGGTAGAGCAGCTGATCTCCGGTGCAATGAAAGCTGCCGGGCTAAAGGGTTTTTCCACCCATAAGCTGCGCCACACCGCTGCGACCCTGATGTATCAGACCGGCAATGTAGACATCCTTACCCTCAAGCAGCTTCTGGGTCACAGCAGTGTTGGAACAACGCAAATTTATACGCACCTACAAGAATTTCAGGTGCGTTCCGCCATTGAAGAAAACCCGCTGGGCAAGGTGCTTCCGATGAAAGCCGCAAAAGCAAGCTTGGATACATCAGAAGCAGAAGGGAAGACGTCTTCAAAAAACATCCCGGCGGAAGAGGACGTCCCGGAATCGTCCGGCCCGATGGCGGCCTTTGAGGGTGCTGCACAAGACGGCTTCCGAGCAGATATCTCAGCAATGTCCGCCGAGAAAACCAACGATTCATCGAACGATACTTGATTTACATAAAACGGAGCGTTCCGATTCAGAAAAGCACCTGAAAACACGCAAAGACCCATGGCATGATCCGATTTGACCGGATGCTGCCATGGGTCTTTATAATTTACAATTCAAGCAACCATACAGGAGCGTTCACAGAAACATTCTGACAGAAACGACCAGAGCGATGTCTGTACCAAAAGCAACCGGACAAATTTTATAGCAATTCAACTTTTTAATGCAACAGCAACAACGTTGAATTGCATATCGCAAATATGCTGTTTGAATGTTGCGCTAATTTCTTGACTTGCGATAAAGTGCAGCATGAAATGCTGCAAAGCAAACGCAAGGACGCCGCCGGAACGATCAAAACAAAATACATCCTATAAAGCAGTGTATAAGCACAGCAATAATTTGTAAGCATGAGACAAATAAAACAATAAGATCAGATAAAAAGCGCAAAATACCAAAACCGTTGAATCAAGCTCAAAAGTGAACCAGCCGAGGCCGAAGCGCCAAAATCCGGGAAATGGGCTTTTTTCGCTTCCCTAAGTTTCGCATAACGTGCATTATACGAAATAGCAATAACTGAAAAATAGAAGCTGCCCTTCTCTCTTTCTGTCAGATTTCCGGCAGCTTCTGTTAATGCTTTTCAGTTTACACATACCCGCTTCTTCTCCACCAGATGAACCATCAGTATGTGTGGGCTGTTCTCTTATTCTTACAGTGGTCGCAGTGGTCGTTCCGGTGCGTTGCAGGTCATGTTATAAAAGCAATATCGCTTTTGGTGATGCAATGCAAATGATATCATTGAAGCGGCTCTGTTCCAAAGTACGCACAAATAGCCTCGTAATAAATGCGTGCCACGGTTTTGCAGCCCTCCTCACTGCCAAAGCGCTCCACATCCTCAGCATTCGTTACAAAGCATTGCTCTGCAAGTACTGCCGGGCAATCTACATCCTCCAGCAGCGTAAAGCTGCGCTCAGACCGCACCTGTGTGTAAGTGTTCTCCACCAGCTGTTTCTGGTCGTTTTCCAGATAATAAATGTACCGTACTCCCCCGCGTCCACGCAACTTTGCACCAATGCTCTGCATCCCGCCGGCCAGAAGCCTTGCAAAATAAAAGCTTTCCTGATGCCATGTGCGCCCGGGCACTGCCGGATAGCACTCAAAACCGGCTGCCTCAGAGCCGTTGGCTGCGGAGTTCCCGTGGATAGACAGAAGCAGTTGCGGGCTTTGGGCGCTGGCTGCGGCTGCACGTTGGGCAGGCGTGGCGGTTATATCAAAGTTCTCCCGAGTCTGCAGTGGGATGTAATTTGGGTCCTGCTCTAACCAGTGAAGCAGCGCTGTAGCTGTGGCTGCGGTGACCTGTTTTTCTTCGGCCACTCCCCTTGCGCCCGGGTCGCTGCCGCCATGTCCGGCATCTATGGCCACCCGGTACGGCGGGTCGCCCACCACAGGACGAAAGTCATCCTCCGTGGCAGAGACCATCGGCTCTGCCGGTGTGTTCAATTCCAGTGCGGCCTTCCATAAAAACAGGCCAAAACAGAACATGAGCACTGCAAAGCACAGCAGCAGACCGTGCAAAAACCGGTGCTGTGTTTTGCGGCGGTGCGGTTTACGTTTGCCGCGTTTATTTGCGGCTCTCCGATGACTTGTTGCCATAAAGCTTTACTTCCTGTTCCTATTACATTCCTACATAATACGAGTATACTCGCCTTTTGCCTGCACTGCAACAAAAAAAGACTGCCAATTTTTCAAAAGGCAGTCTTTGCTCTGCTTATTTCAGTTCTACAACGGTCACACCGCTCTCGCCCTCTCCGTAACGGCCAAGACGGAAGCTTTTCACCATACGGTTGCCACGCAGATGCTTATGGATGGCAGTGCGCAACGCACCGGTGCCGTTGCCGTGGATCAGATAGACCACCGTCTGTCCGTTCAGGATAGCGCGGTCAATAAAGGAGTCCACCTCCGACAGCGCTTCGTCCACCGTCAGCCCCAGCAGATTGCACTCCATTTTTGCGGTGCGCTGTACGCGCTCTACCCTGCCGTTTGGGCGGTTGGTGTCGCCGGTCAGGCGGGAATACCGCTGCTGCGCTTTGGTCTTGGGCGCAGTGGGTTCTTTCACCAGCTTTTCCGGCTGCTTCAAACCCTTGAGAGGTACCTTGGTCTTGATGATACCGGCACGCACCAACACATCGCCGTTTTTATCCGGCAGTGCCAGAACGGTGGCCAGCTGGTTCAGCTCTGCAATGCAGACCTCCTGCCCCACCTTTACCTCCTTCAGCGGCACAAACTCCTTGACGGGGTTATGCACCACCTCCGTACCGGCAAATAGCTTTTCAGTTTCCTTTTTGGCGATCTCGCGGGCACGCTGCGCCTTCTGCTGGGTGCTCATGCGCTCGTCCTTTTGCAGCTGGCGCAGCTCGTCCGTCAGCGCATAGGCCTGCGTTTCCACCTGCTGTGCCAGCGTGCGTGCCTTGGCACGGGCGGCTTCCAGCTCGTTTTCGCCCTGCTGGATCAGCTCATCCCGCTTTTTGCGGGCAGCCTCCAGCTGATGGGAGGCCTCATTGCGCAGCTGCTCCACCTCGTTCTGGCTTTCCTTCAGCTGCAGCTTCAGATCGTCTAGCTGGCCCAGAACTGCATCCAGACGCTTATCCTCCGCAGACAGATGCTGCTGAGCAGCCTCAATGACACGGCCGGGAATGCCAAGCTTTTCGCTGATCAGAAACGCGTTGGATTTGCCCGGCACACCCACGCTCAGCTTGTAGGTGGGACGCAGCGTTTCCAGATCAAACTCGCAGCTGGCATTGACCACACCCTTGGTCTCCAGGGCAAAGACCTTCAGCTCTGCATAGTGGGTAGTTGCCATCAGCAGCACACCACGGCGTCGCAGCTCCTCAATAATGGCAACTGCCAGCGCAGCACCCTCGGCGGGGTCGGTACCGGCGCCCAGCTCGTCCAGCAGCACAAGGGTGTGCGGCATGGCCAGTTCCAGAATGCCGGTGATCTTCTTCATGTGGCCGGAGAAGGTGGACAGGCTTTGTTCAATGCTTTGCTCATCGCCGATGTCCACCAGAAATTCATCAAACACGCAGATCTCACTGCGCTCGTCTGCAGGAATCAGAAATCCGCACTGTGCCATGGCGCACAGCAGACCAGCGGTTTTCAGAGTGACAGTTTTACCGCCGGTGTTCGGGCCGGTGATGATAAGAGCATCGTATTCTCCGCCCAGTGCAATATCCACAGGAACGCACTTTTGCGGATCGATCAGCGGGTGGCGGGCACGGATCAGGTTAAAAGAAGAATCCGTCCGTACAGCAGGCTTAAAGGCCTTCAACTCCAGCGCAAGCCGTGCTTTGGCCAGCAGAATATCGATTTCCAGCATAGCCTTGTAGCTGTACTGGAATTGCGGCTCAATCGCGGCCACCTGTGCGGTAAAGGCTACCAGAATACGCTCGATCTCCTGCGCCTCCTGTGCGCGATACTGCAGGATGCGGGCATTGGCCTCCACCACAGCCTGCGGCTCCACGAACACCGTAGCGCCCGTAGAAGATACATCGTGGATGATACCGCTCACCTCACCGCGGTACTCGCTTTTGACTGGAACAACATACCGGCCATTGCGCATGGAAACCACGCTCTCCTGCAGATACTTGGAGGTATCCATGTTGCGCACCATGCTTTCCAGCCGGTCGCGGATGCTGTTTTCGGTGGCGCGGATCTTCTTGCGTAGCTCTGCCAGCGTGCGGGAGGCGGTGTCCGCCATGGCATCCGGTGCCAGAATGGCGCTGGAGATCTGCTGTTCGAGGCCCGGCTCCGGCGCTAGCGCGTAAAACAGATCATCCGTCGGCAGAGCATCGTGCTCTGAGGAGCCGTACCAACTGGTCAGGTGCTGAAAATTGCGCAGCGCACCGGCCACCATCAGCAGCTCACCCATAGAGAGCACACCGCCCTTTACGGCACGGGCGGCAAGCTGACTGACCCCTTCTACCCCGCCAAAGCGCGGCGAGCCGTTTTTGATCAGCAGGGTGTTGATGGCGTCGGTCTGCTCCAGCGCGTAGCGCACCTCGTCCGGGTCGCACTGCGGCTCAATAGCCAGCAGCATCGTGCGGGCTTCCTTGCATACGCAGCCCTCTGCTGCGCGGGCAATGATCTTATCCAGTTCTAATGTTTTTAAGTAGCTTGTTTCCATACTGTTCCTTTTTTAGTCAGGGCAGCACGCTTTTTAAAAAAGTATAGCTCTTCAGCGGCTTATCCAGATGCGTCAGGGCATAGTTTTCAGCCACCGCCGAAAGCTTTGCCAAACTGCCCACAGAGATCTTGAATGCAAATATTTTTTTATCTTCTACCAAGCAGATGTGGCGCAGCGCGAACAACGCAGCCTTGTCCAGATTGCAGTTCTTGCCTGCTTTTGCCGCACAGGACGCGCAAAGCAGGTGCCCTTCCTGTGCGTCCAGATAAAAGGCATCTCCTTCATCGTAAGTGCCGCAGTCCCGGCAGCAGACCAGCTGCGGCATAAAACCGCACTCGCTCATGGTGCGCAGCTCAAATACCGCTTTGATCACCCGCAGGTCGGTCCGGTGCTCGCTGATCATATACAGGCTGTTCAGCACCAGCCGCAGCTCCCGGGCTGCTTCCTCTCCGGTGGGCGAAAGCGCAGCAGCCAGCTCAGTAAGATACATGGCAAGGCTTACCCCTTCAATGGAGGAGGAAATGCCATGGAAGATGTTCTGCACCTCGGCCTCCCGCACGGTATACATATTGCGTCCGGGCACCAGCGTAAACTCCGAATAGCAGAACAGCCCGCAGGCGCTGAACAGCTTGCTTTTCAGCCGCAGGCTGTTCGCGGCCAGCGCGGTAATGACGCCCAGCTTCGGGGTAAGGACCGTCAGAATACGGTCGGCTTCTCTATAACGGGTCTCCTTCAGTACCAGACCCATGGTCACAAATGGTTCCATCGTCCGTTTCTCCTGCCGGATGCTCGGCGGGCAGCTGCACCAGTTGTTTGTAATCGAGATAACGGAGAATGTTCCCCGTGCAGGCAAAGGCCTGCCAGCTTGCAGCAGCATCCATCTTCAGCACTCCTTCCCTTCTCTGTGCACAGGCGGCTTTTGTTATAGTGTCAGCCTGATTCTAGCACAGCATACAAGGGAAAACTGTCCTGCTTTGGCAGCGCTCAGCGGTTAGAGGAATTCTGCTTAAAGCCGAAGTTGTTCAGCAAAAACTCGTTATCCCGCCAGTCGGATTTTACCTTGACCCAGCACTGCAGGTTCACCCGGCAGCCCAGAAACTCCTCGCAATCGGCACGGGCAGCACTGGCAATCTTTTTGAGCATGGCACCACCCTTGCCGATGACCATGCCCTTGTGGCTCTCACGCTCGCAGTAGATGTTCACATCAATATCGATCAGGTCTGTACCCGGGCGCTCCTTGAAGCGCTCCACCACCACGGCAATGCCGTGCGGGATCTCGTCCCGCATGAAGAGCAGTGCCTTTTCACGGATGACCTCAGCCACCAGCTCTTTTTCCGGCATATCGGTATAGGCATCATCATCAAAGTAATGGGGGCCTTCCACGGCGTAGCGGCTCAGGGCATCGAACAGCTCCTCGCTGCCCTCCTTGTTGCGCACGCTGATGGTGTGGATTTCATCAAACACACCCAGCGCCTTTAGCTCCGCCTTGCGTGCCTCTAAATCAGCAGGGTCCTTGACAAGGTCGGTCTTGTTGATGACCGCAATGGCCGGGCCGCTGCGCTGCAGCGCCTCCACCAGTGCCATCTCAGATTCGTTCAGCGCACCGTAGGGCTCGAACAGCATCATGGAAACATCCACATCCGCAATGGAATCGCTGGCAGTCTTATCCATACGCTTGCCCAGCTTGTTGTGCGCTTTATGCACACCGGGGGTATCCAGCAGCACATACTGCAGCGGCCCACGGGTGATCACACCGGTAATGCGGGTGCGGGTGGTCTGAGGCTTGGAGGTGACGATAGCCACCTTCTCGCCGACCAAGAGGTTCGTCAGGCTGGATTTGCCCACGTTCGGCCGTCCGATGACAGCAACGAATACAGAGGAGGTGTCGTAATGTTCCTGAACGGGTGTTGTAGTACTCAAAGCGAACTCCTGTCTTGTTTTATGTTCTGTTACAGCTAAGGGATATCATTCCGTGTAGCTGACCGTGCGGGGCAGACCCAGCTGCAGCAGCACAGCTTCTTCCTTTTCCCGCATACGCATGGCCTCCAGACCACCGTTTTCGTGGTCGTAGCCCAGCAGATGCAGCATAGAGTGCACGGTCAGAAAGGCCACCTCCCGCTGCAGCGGATGCCCGTAAAGGGTCGCCTGCTCCATGGCACGTTCCATGCTGATGACGATATCGCCCAGCATCATGCAGCCGTTGTTCTCGTCGATATCATACTTGCCGTTCTCACCCAGAGGAAAGCTCAGCACGTCGGTAGGCATCGGCTTGTTACGGTACTGGTTGTTCAACTCGGCAATAGCAGCGTTGTCCACAAAGGTAACGCTGATCTCAGCGGGGCGGTCGAAATGCTCATACTCCAACACGGCGTTGCAGGCGCGCCGGATCAGGATGCGGAGCCCGGAGGGCACCTTGACAGCTTTCTGGGAGTTGGTGATCAAAACTTTGTTGGACATATCGGTCCACTCCTTTCAAAGGTTTATTCAAAATTCTTTTTCTTTTCCACTGCGGCAGCCGGATGCGCTGCGCGCTCGTAAGCCTTTACGATCTCCTGCACCAGCCGGTGGCGCACAACGTCTTTATCGGTAAAATAGCACTGGGCAATGCCGTTTACATCCTTCAGCACCTTCAGCGCATCCACCAGACCGCTGCGGGTTCTGCCCGGCAGATCGATCTGGGTCACATCGCCGGTAACGACAACCTTGGAGCCCACACCCATGCGGGTAAGGAACATTTTCATCTGCTCCGGGGTGGTGTTCTGCGCTTCGTCCAGAATGATAAAGGAATCATCCAGTGTGCGTCCGCGCATATAGGCCAGCGGCGCAACCTCGATGATCTGCTTTTCCACCAGACGCTCGTAGGTCTCTGCACCCAGCATATCAAACAGGCCGTCGTACAGCGGCCGCAGATAAGGGTCTACCTTCTGCTGCAGGTCGCCGGGCAGAAAGCCCAGCTTCTCGCCTGCCTCCACCGCTGGGCGGGTCAGGATGATGCGGGACACCTCCTTGGCCTTGAAGGCCTTCACTGCCATGGCAACGGCCAGATAGGTCTTGCCGGTACCCGCCGGGCCAACACCGAAGGTAATGGCATTGGAACGGATAGCGTTCAGGTATTCCTTCTGTCCCAGCGTTTTGGGGCGGATAGGGCGTCCCTTGACTGTGACAGTCACAAAGTCCTCGGTCAGCTCCTTTACCCGCTTCTCCGCGCCATCGTGTGCCAGACTAATGCAGTAGTGCACGGTCTGGTCCTCCAGCGGCGTGCGGTTCTCGATCAGAAGAAGCATTCCCTCCACAGCGCGGTTTGCTGCAGCCACATTGGCCGGCTCTCCGGAAATACGCAGCTGTGTGCCGCGGCAGACAGCGGTGACAGAAAACTCTTTTTCTAACAGGCGAATATTCCGGTCACAGTTGCCAAAAACAGCCGCTGCGATCTCTACACTATCCAGTTCAATACACTTTTCCGCCATGGAGCTCCTCCCGAATTGCAGAATTTAATGACTATATTGTACCACCAAAATCTTCAGAAGAAAACTATGAAAAGTGCACAAAATATTTTCCTGAGTTCCATCGGTTTTTCCATATGACCCGCGTTTTAAAGCTTTTTGATGGCTTTTTTCAGAAAAAGCTTGACAATATATATCGAGCTGCGATATACTTTGGATACGATATACCGGTTAGCGATATAAAGACATCCGATAGAACCCGTGGAGTGTTTCAGTATGGAAAACCTTGCATTGACCGAATCGACTTATTATATCCTGTTGTCTCTTTACCATCCGCAGCACGGCTATGGCATCATGCAGCAGACAGAGCAGCTTTCCGGCGGCAGAGTCCATCTTGCCGCCGGGACACTGTATGGTGCATTGACCTCTCTATGTGAGAAAGGCTGGATCCGCCCCCTGCCCGCTGAGAGCGGAAGCCGCAAAAAGGAATACCAGATTACCTCAGAGGGCGTACAGGTGTTGAAGCACGAGCTTGCCCGCTTGCAGCAGCTTGTGGCAAATGGCGAGAGCATCCTAAAGGAGGAAGCCTTATGAGTGAAAAGAAAACCGTTTTCAAGCTTTTCTTTGTGTGGGATTTTGAAAAAGAAGAGCGTTGGTTGAACGAGATGGCGCAGGAGGGCTGGGTGCTGGACAATACCGGTTTTTCCTTTTATACCTTTGTGCGCTGCGAACCGGGCGAATATATCATCCGCTTGGAGATGAACCCCAGCAGCGATTACCGCGCCTTTATAAAGGAACTGGGTGCGGAATATATCGGCAGCTGTGTCAACTGGGTGTACTTCCGGCGGAAAGCGGAACTTGGCAGCTTTGCGCTGCTTTCCGATATCGACTCCCGGCTGACGCATTTAAAGCGCATTGACCGGATGCTTTCCCTGCTCTGTCTGGCAAACCTCATCTTCGGTGTGACGAATTCTCTGAACCAGTTTCGATACGGCTGGCTGAACCTGTTATGTGCAGCGCTGCTCTCCTATGCGCTGGGGCGTATCCACAGCATGAAAGCCGCACTGGAAAAAGAGCGCAGCCTGCACGAATGACTTGTCAAGCCTTTTTGCTCCACAACCACAGAGAAAAAAGCGGCGTATCTTTGGATAAAAAGACCATAGCAAACCCTTCTCCATCGTGATACAATAACAAGCGTTGTGTGCCGCCGCCCGGGTGGCCGTTTGGACTGCTTGAAAACAAAGGAGAAGGAACTATGGAACAGCTTTTTCTGATGCCCGGTGAAGAACGGTACGAGCGCTTCAAGGATGGCAACGGTGTTCCCAAGGTGCACTACTCCTATTGCTCTATGCGTGGTGCATTCTTCGACTGCGAGAGTCGTAGCTTGGAGGAGGCACAGCGCCTGTGCGAAAACTGGCTTGTGGGGCAGGATCGCTGCTACCGCAACTAACATAGAACCATAAAACCCCTGCCGCTTTGCAGACCTTTCCGCAAAACGGCAGGGGTTTATTTTTATGATATGCTTTACTGCCACACCTGCGCACAGACTAGCTCCAGCACGCTGCCGGCAATGCAACGGGATTTATCCGAGATAAGGAAGCAGTTGGAAAGCTCTTCCCGCCGGGGGTCGATATCCGCGATCTTAAAGCCCGGTGTGACCGGGTAGCCGCTGCGCAGCTGCCCACGCAGAATGCCGGGAATTTGCGCTGTGACCGGGATCTCTGATCCCTCCGGAGTGCGGATGGTGGCAATAACTTCGCCCTTCTCCACCAGATCGCCGATCTTACACACGTTCATAAAAACGCCGGCGGACTGTGCATGGAGCACCCGCTCTGCGCCGTACCCGCCAATGACACCGGGGATACCGGTATTGGGGATAGCACTCCCCTCCCGGATGATCCTGCCCAGCCGGTGCCCGCGCTTGGTCTCCACTACTGCGTCCACGTCCTGTCCGGCAATAAAGCCGGGGCCAAGCGCAATGGTCAGCGGTGCCATGTCCCGGCGGGTGCCAAGGTTGCATTTAGCCAGAATAGCATCCACTACGACCTCCGGCTTTGCCCGGGCAATACAGACCCCCTCCGGGTCAACGAGCACCGGAACAGCGCCCTGTGCCCATACGGAGTCCGCCTGTTCCAACGCTTCGATACGGACAGCGCGCAGCCCTTCAACTGTGGCTTCACCTTCATAGACCGCCTCGCACAGGGCTACCTGACGGCGGATGGCTGCGGGCTGTGTTGTTTCCAGTACCAGCACCCGCAGCCCAGCGCTCCATAACCGGTGGATGGTGCCGGTGGCAAGGTCGCCGCCGCCGCGCACAATGATCAGAGCATCTTTTTTCATGTCGTTTCCTCCCCGGAACAAAGCGTCTGCAAAAGTACCTCCATCGAGCCGCCGCAGGCAGCAATGGCTGCATCCTCGTTTTTGCCATCGGCCGAAAGCTGCAGGCATTGCAATGCGGGCGCATCCTGAGCAAAAAGCTTCAAAGCAGCCTGCACCGTGTAATGCTCCATAATACCGCCGCCCACACTGCCCACAGTACTGCCATCGGGCAGAATGAGCATCTTTGCCCCCACATCCCGCGGGGTAGAGCCGTGACGTGCAATGATGGTAGCCAGCACTGCTGGGGTGTGGGCTTTTTCTGCCTGTACTATAGCGTCCAGCAATGCGATGGGATACCCCTCGGTCTGCGGACGTGCGTTTTTGGTCTGCACGATCTGCGCAAGGATAGAAAGCGCGATCTCTGCAGCCGTCTGCGCACCGATGCTGATGCCGATAGGCGCACAAATCGACTCTACCCGTTGGCTGTCCAGCCCGGCCTCCAGCAGTTGACGGCGCACCAGTGCGGCACGCCCACGGCTGCCCATCATGCCCACATAGGCCGCAGGCTTTTGCAGGATTTGGGTAAGGCAATCCAGATCAAAAGCATGGGAGCGGGTCAGCACCGCAAAATAGGTCTCTGCCCCGCCGGGCACATCCTGAAGCGCCTGCGTAAAGGGAGCGCAGAGCACGGTATCTGCTCCGGCAGCGCGCAGCTGCCGGGCAAATTCCTCCCGGTCGTCTATGGCAAGTACCGGCAGGTCAAGAAGCTTTGCCTGCCTTACAACGGCAGCAGCCACATGACCGCCGCCGCAGACCACCAGCTGTGGCACTGCGCCAAAGCGCTCGGTAAACACCCTTTGCCCGTCCAGCGTAAGAAAGCCTGTGGCGGTACAGTCCTGCAGGGCGGCAAGCTGCCGCTGCAAAAGCCCGGCATTTTGGGTCTGCCACACGGCGTTTCCGTCCCGCAGCAGCAGCTGACTGCCGGTCTCCGGACCTTCCAGCACGGTAACAAGCGTATAGCTGCCGGTCCGGCCTGTGCTTTGCAGAACATCTGCAAGCGTTTGTTTGTTCATTGGTGTCCCTCTTCCTCTATTTATTGCTCCACCTGCGTTACTTTATCAAATTGCGTTTTATCCAGCCCGGCCTGCCAGCTTTTCCAGTCCTCCGGCAGCATTCGCCATGCAAGCCCGCATCCCGCTGAGATCTCCCGCGGCAGCGGGATCAGACGTCCGGGTATCTGCCGGACAAGGCATTGCTTTTCCCATTCCATAGCCTCCAAGGTAGTGCGGAAGGAAAGCACGATGTAGCTTCGTTTTATTCGCATAAAAGCTCCTGAGCAAGTGTACAGACTGCCTGCGCTGCCTGCCGCGCCTCCTGTTCGGTATTGAAGTGAGAAAAGCTGAACCGTACCACACCCTGCTCTGCAGTGCCAAGGGCCTTGTGCATCAGCGGGGCGCAGTGTGCTCCGGCACGCACGCAGATGCCGTAGTCCTCCCACAGGATATCTGCCACCCGGGCAGAATCTTCCTGCCCGATGTTCAGCGCTATAATGGGCGCACGGGGCTGCATGGTCATATCACCATACACTGTTACGCCCGGCGCAGTGCATACCTGCTCATAAAACAGGCGGGCAAGGGCGTTTTCCCGGGCGGCAAGTTTTTCTACGCCCTGTTCCAGCAGCCAGCGCACCCCGGCGCACAGCCCTGCAAGGCCGTGTACGTTCAGCGTACCGGCTTCCAGTGCGGTGGGCATCTGCAAGGGATGCGTTTCGTCAAAGCTATGCACGCCGCTGCCGCCCACAAGGAGCGGTGCGAGCTGTAACCCGGGGCGCACATAGGCCCCGCCGGTGCCCTGCGGCCCCAAAAGCGCTTTGTGCCCGGTAAAGCACAGTGCGTCTATGCCAAGCTGCTGCACATCAATGGGCTGTGCGCCGGCGGTCTGGGCTGCATCTACGATCAGCAGCAGCCCATGCCGATGGGCAAACTCCGCTGCACGGGCAAGGCTGGTGCCGTTGCCGGTCACATTGGAGGCCCCCGTCACCACCAGTGCCCGGGTCGTGGGGCGCAGCAGCGTTTCCCATTGGTCGTAGCGCAGCCGGGCAGCTGCATCCACACCTGTAAAGGATACTTCTATCCCATGTTCCCGCAACCTGTACAGCGGACGCAGAACAGAGTTATGCTCGCATACCGTCGTGATGACATGGTCACCCGGATGCAGCACACCGTTCAGTACGGTATTCAGCGCCATGGTTGCGTTGGCGGCAAAAATGATGCAGGAAGGGTCTGGTGCATGGAAAAGCTCTGCCAAGGCCAGACGGGTGTCCAGCACGATCCGTGCGGCGTGAAGGGTCGGCTCGTGCGCGCCGCGCCCGGGGTTGCCCGCCGTGTGCAGAGCCTCCAAAACGGCCTGTTCCACCTGTGGGGGCTTATGCAGGGTAGTGGCCGCATTATCCAGATAGATCACGGCTTTACCACATTCCCGGCCTGCGTCAGCTTTTCGGCAATCGTATACATATTGGTCACGCTGCCAACGGCCAGTTTCTCAGTAAGGCCGTAGAAATTCAGACAGGTGCCGCAGGTCAGGATCTCCACGCCCTGTGCTTCCAGTGCCTTGAGATCCTCCAGCATGGCAGAGCCTTCGCAGGTCAGCGCTGCGCCGCCGTTATAGAACAGGATGGTCTTGGGCAGCTTGTCCTGCTGGGTCAGTGCAAACACAAAGGCCTTGAGCAGGGTCTTACCCAGTTCCTCGCTGCCGTCCCCCATCGTGGCAGAGGCAATGGCCACAACCGTATCGGTACGGGCATCCGGTGTGCAGACGGGGGCCTGCTCTGCCGGAGCGCTTACTGCTTCGCCCAGTGTGAACAGCACACGGTATTTGCGCTCTTCCAACTTTTCGGCACTGTACTGATAGCCCTTCTGCTGTGCCATCTTGGTCAGGTTCTGCACGGCGATCTCGTTATCCACCAGAACCTCCACCTGTCCTGCACCCTGCAGCTCGGAAATAGCCTTTTTCGCTTTGACAACAGGCAGCGGGCAGGCATCGCCCAGTGCATCCACTTTGATAAATTCAGCCATGCTGATTGCTCCTCTCATTTGTCTGTTACGGTGATCTCGATTTCCTGCTTCGGCAGGATCTCTCCAACGATGCTTGCGGGCAGCCCTGCGGCGCGCAGCGCCTGTTCCAGTGCCGCTGCATCCGCCGGGTCTACCGCCAGCAGCAGCCCGCCGGAGGTCTGCGGGTCGAACAAAACTTCCTCCATGGCAAAGCTTACGTTTTCGAACCGGACGAACGGCCCGGTATGGTTGCGGTTGCGCTGCCCGGCGGCAGTATACAAAAACGCATCCGCGGCTTTTTCAGCACCCGGCAGCACCGGCACGGCATTTGCATGGATGACGCAGGAAAGCCTGCCGCCCATCATTTCGTGCAGGTGTCCCAGAAAGCTGAAGCCGGTCACATCTGTAGCGGCATGGACGCGGTACCTGCGGCTGAGCTCTGCCGCCGTTTTGTTCAGGGTGGTCATGGAGGAGATGGCAGCTTCCATCTCCTCGGTGGTCGCTTCGCCCACGCGGTTTGCCGTGCACAGCAGCCCTACACCCAAAGCCTTGGTCAATACCAGCTTGTCACCGGGTATGCCGGTATCATTCGTGTACATGCGGTGCGGGTCTACAAGGCCGGTCACGGATAGACCGTATTTCACCCCGCTGTCTGCAATGGAGTGCCCGCCTGCAAGACTGCCGCCGGCTTCTGCTACCTTTTCAGCACCGCCGCGCAAAATCTCGCCCAATACGTTCAGATCCATATCCTCCGGGAAGCAGACCAGATTCAGGGCGGTCTTTACCTCGCCGCCCATGGCGTAGACATCGCTCAGGGCGTTCGTGGCTGCAATTTGCCCAAAGGTATACGGGTCGTCCACCATCGGCGGAAAAAAGTCCACAGTCTGTACCAGCGCAACGTCATCTGTAATGCGGTAGACTGCGGCGTCATCCCGGCTGTCGTAACCGACCAGAAGATCCGGGTCTTTTTCGCCCCGGGGCAGCTTTTCCAGAATACGGCTCAGTACCCCGGCGCCCAGCTTTGCGGTGCAGCCGCCGCCGGTACAGAATACGATCTTATCTTCCTTACTCATGCACGTTCTTCCTCTTCAAAATGCGTCAGCACGCACGAAATGCCATGCTGACGCAAAAGCTGTTGTATCTGTACCCCCTGCTGCTGCAACTCTGGTGTGTCGGCCTGATTGAGTACAGTGTAAAACTGCCGGTCTCCCACCGCCTTGCGGCCACCCTGCGCACTTGCAAGCAGCTGCGCCAGCATAGGCGGCGTAAGGGGGGCATCCGCCGCAGCTGCTAAAAACTGCGGGCGGATGATATCGTAACGGAAGCAAACCTCCCGCAAGGGCTTGCCCAGCGCCGAAAGTCCTGCTACCGCCAAAACGATGTCGCTTTGGGGCAGCAGCACCGGCTCGTGTGCCGCCGGGAGCTTGCAGGGATAGTGCTTTGCACCGTCTGCCTCTATAAACACCGCATCTGCCTGCACCATCCGATGCAAAAGCTGCTGCGGAGGCAGGGTCAGCTTACCGTTTTCAGCCGGTGTACCGATCACTGCATATTGACCCGCCTGCCATAGGGTAGCAAGCGCTGCATCGTCCGGTGCATAGCAGACGGCCGGCTGCCGGATATGCGTGGTCGTGGTCACAAGCACCCGCCAGCCCTTGCGGGCACAGTGGGTTGCCATGGCGTACAACAGGGTGGTTTTCCCCCCGCCGCCTACCAGAGAAACGATATGGCCCTTCTCTGCCAGAAACGGAAACTCTTTTTCGTTCAGCATCTGCCTTTACTGCTTTGCAGCAACTGCCATGGCGATCTGCTCCGGGGTAATGGGCAGCTCGTAGAAGCGGGTGCCGATGGCGTTGTAGATGGCGTCCGAGATGGCAGGCAGCGGCGTATTGATGACTACCTCACCGATGGATTTTGCGCCAAAGGGACCGTTAGGCTCGTAACTATTCTCAAACTCCACATGGATGTGGCCGATGTCGTTGCGGGCAGGGATCTTGTACTGGAACAGAGAGTTCTCTGCAGGATAGCCGTTTTTGTCGTAGGTAATATTTTCGGTCAGGGTCATACCGATGCCCTGCAGGATGCCGCCCTCTGCCTGCACACGGGTCAGGTTGGGGTTGATGGGGGTGCCGCAGTCCACACAGGCGTCAAATTCCAGCACCTTCACCTCGCCGGTCTCGGTGTCCACCTCTACCTCGGCAGCACCGACCATATACGGCGGCGGCGACAAAGGCGAGGTGTGGGTCTCGGTGAATTCCAGCGGGACCATATGACCGAACTGAGAGGCAAAAGCAATCTCGGACAGGGTCTTTTGCCGGGTGGGGTCAGCACTTTCGAACACGACCTTACCGTCAAATTCCACGGCATCCGCCGGGCATTCCAGCAGTTCTGCGCCCAGCTTGCAGATCTGTTCCCGCAGTTTCAGTGCACACTTTTCGGTGGCCTTGCCGGTAACGTAGGTGGTGCTGGAAGCGTAGGAGCCGGAATCGTAGGGGGAGGAATCCGTATCCGCACCAAAGACGGTAATGTTATCCAGCGGGCAATCCAGCACTTCGGCGGCGATCTGCGCCAGCGTGGTATCGCAGCCCGTACCCATATCGGCTGCGCCGATCATCAGGGTATAGAAGCCATCATCGTTCAGCTTGAGGGTAGCACTGCCCACGTCCATGCCGGAGATGCCGGAACCCTGCATGGCCATACCCATACCAACGGCACGGATCTTGCCGTTGCCCATATCCCGGGCGGGGTACTTGTGCTCCCAGTCGATCATCTCGCGCACTTTAAGTACGCACCGGTCCAGCGCGCAGCTGGTATTTACAGCGCCGTAGTAGGCGGGCATCACATCGCCCTCCTGCACGGTGTTCTTCAGGCGCAGTGCAATGGGGTCCATGTTCAGCTTGGCTGCCAGCTCGTTGACGGCAGATTCCACCGCAAACAGGCCCTGCGTAGCGCCGTAGCCGCGGTATGCACCGGCAGACATATGGTTCGTGTACACCACATCGCTGACAAAACGGAAGGCCTCGGCCTTGCCGTACAGCGGAATGGACTTATGACCGGACAGACCCACGGTAGTGGGGCCGTGCTCGCCGTAAGCACCGGTGTTGGACAGAGTGTACAGGTCGATACCCTTCACGATGCCGTCCTTGGTCGCGCCCAAGCGGACGTGCATTTCCATCTCATGGCGCGGCGAGGAAGCCGTCTGGCTTTCCACACGGCTGAAGATGAGCTTGGAGGGCTTTTTGGTCATCCAAGTCACAAAGGCCGGGTATACCTCGCTGACGGCGGTCTGCTTTGCACCAAAGCCGCCGCCGATACGGGGCTTGGAGACACGCACCATGGATTTGGGAATGTGCAGTGCATTGGCGATGTTGCGGCGGGCATGGAAAACGATCTGGGTAGAGCTGAGCACATTCAGCCGGCCGTAAGTATCGATAGCGCAATAGGTACGGAAGGTCTCCATCATAGCCTGCTGGCAGGCCTTGGTGTGGTACACATGGTCGATGACCACATCACACCCGGCCAGCACAGCGTCGATATCGCCGCTGCCACATTCATCATGGGCGCAGAGGTTGCGCATGTTGTCGGCACCCACGGGAGCAAGGCTCTCCCAGTTGTCCTCCGGGTGCACAAGGATGGGGTTATCCTTGGCAGTATGGAAATCCAGAACGGCTTCCAGCACCTCGTAATCCACCCTGATAAGCTTCAGTGCCTTATCCACGCACTTCTCATCTTTACCAGCTACGATGGCCACTATGTCCCCCACAAAGCGGACGTGGCGGTCGATGAGCAGGCGGTCGTAGGGGCTGGCCTCCGGGAAGGTCTGACCGGCCTGCGTATAGCGGCGGGCATCCTGCGGCACGTCCTCCCAAGTAAAAACAGCCTCGATGCCGGGCACTTTTTTGGCAACGGTGGTATCGATGGTGCGGATGATGGCGTTTGCGTGGGGCGAGCGCAGCAGCTTGACGATCAGGCAATCCTGCGGGATAACGTCATCCATATAGACAGGCTGGCCGGTAACCAGCTGCATCGCGTCTTTTTTGCGGAACGGTTTGTTGACGGTTTTCACTGTACGACCTCCTTCTGCTTTTTCCATGCCAGAAAGCTCATGATGCCGCGCAGCTGGCCTTCGTAGCCGGAGCAGCGGCACAGGTTTCCAGCAAGGTATTCCTTCACCTGCTCCTCAGTGGGATACGGCTGCTCCCGGAACAGAGCCAGCGCGTTCATGATAAAGCCCGGGTTGCAGAAGCCGCACTGCTCTGCACCCTGATCTGCGATAAAGGCGCCAAACTCAGCAGCCTCCTCCTGCAGGCCCTCCAGCGTGGTAATCTTATGTCCATCGGCGCGGGCTGCCAGAACGGAGCAGGACAACACGGGCTTATCGTCCATAAACACCGTGCACAGACCGCAGTTGGAGGTTTCGCAGCCGCGCTTGACGCTCTTGCATCCATGTGCGCGGACAAAATCGATCAGAAGCATATCCGGGGCGATCTCCTCGGATACCCGGACACCGTTCAATGTAAGTGTGATCTGCATTTACTTTTCCTCCTGCATTTTACGCTGTTCCAGCTCCAGCACTGCGCGCTTTGTCAGCACGCCCGCCAGGTGCTTACGGTATTCGGCGCTGCCGCGCATATTAGAGCCTGTAACGATCTGCGCCTTTACACTTTCGGCAATCTGCAAGGCAAGCTGCTCTGCCGCAAGGGCAGGCTCTGCCGGGAACCCGAACCGCATGGCGCGCAGCGGACGCGCACCGATCACGATGCGGTAATCACCGGCTTCCATCCGGGCGACAGCACAGGTCAGCACCGGGATATCGGTCTGGCTGTTGCGAACCGACTGATAGTAGAGCTGCATCGGCGTCTTTTTTACGATCAGCCGTACCAGAACATCCCGGTCGTAGGGGCGCTGTACATATTCCTGCAGCGGCAGGATGCCGCCCTTGTACAGCTCCACATCACAGTCCATGGCAAGGAACATGGTCAGCACATCCGAAAAGCCAAACCGGCTATAGATGCTGCCGCCCACTGTTGCCAGATTGCGCAGCTGCACGCCCACGATATGGCGCACAGCCTCCCGCATGGCTCCGTGGGTGTAGGCAGCAAGCCCCGGATGCTGCTCCAGCTGGCGCAGGGTGACCATGGCACCGATGGAAAAGCTATCCTCGGTCTCCTCAATGGTATCCAGCCCCAGACCGGAAAGGTCGATGGCGGTGCCGACATTGATGGTTTCCATCTTCAGCCAGATCATGCCGCCCAAAATGCGGTTTGGCTTTTTCTGGTTCAGCTGCCACGCTTCCTCCAGACTTTCTGCCCGCTTGTATTCTCGGATCGTCATCATGTGCAGTACCTCTCTTTTCTATCTCTGCTTTTATTTTATCACAGCTTTCGGTATAATACTATTATAAAATGCTGCTGAAGGGGTGTTTTTGTATGAAGAAGTCGCTTACGGTCGGCTGCGTGATCATGGCCTCCGGGCTGAGCCGCCGGTTTGGCTCAAACAAGCTGTTGGCAGATTTTTGCGGGCAGCCCATGCTCTGCCGTGCTTTTGCCGCTACCGCTGCGCCCGGTATTGCTGCCCGCATTGTGGTGACCCGCTCGGAGGCCGTGCAGGCCCTGTGCAATGCGCACGGCGTTCCGGTGCTGCTGCACAGCCTGCCCGGCCGCAACGATACCGTCCGTCTGGGGCTTTCAGCGCTGCTGGAACAGCTGCCGGAACTGAGCGGCTGTATGTTTCTGCCCGGAGATCAGCCTTTGCTGCGCCGGGAAACGGTAGAAGCCATGACCGCCCTTTTCAGCCGTGAGCAGCCCGCCCCGGCAGAATGGCAAAAAGAAACAGAACGGAAGATCTTCCGTCTGGGTGCCGTGGCCGAAAACGACCCGACACCTGTTGTCGGAAGTCCCGTTCTGTTTGGAAGCAGCTTCTTTCCGGAGCTGCTCGCCCTGCCGGAAAACAAAGGCGGCAATGTGCTGCTTAAAAAGTACCCTGCGCGGGTACATACCGTCTGTATTGCAGCGCCTGCGGAACTGCAGGATGCAGACACCCCACAGGCGCTGCAGCAGCTGGAAGTCCTTGCCCTGCAAAAAGGCTGAGTTTTACTCTGCCATATCGTTCTTGGGCAGCAGGATGTTCAGCAGAATCGCTACAAAGGCGGCCGGAACGATGCCGGACTCGCCGCAGATCAGCTGGAGGGCCTGCGGAGCCTGTGCCAGAATGCCGGCGTTGGCACCCATGCCGTAGCCCACACCCAGTGCCACGGACACGATGGTCAGGTGGCGCGGGGTCATCTTTTCCTTAGTGATCAGCTGGATGCCGCTGACCACGATGGAAGAGAACATCATAACGGCTGCACCGCCCAGAACAGCCTGCGGCATGATGGAGATCAGCGCGCCCAGCTTGGGGATCAGGCCGCAAAGGATCAGGAACACAGCGCCGGAGGCCAGTGCCATGCGGTTGACCACCTTGGTCATAGCCACCAGACCTACGTTCTGGCTGAAAGAGGTGTTGGGCAGCACGCCGAACAGTGCTGCAAAGCTGGAGCCGAGACCGTCGCAGATGACACCGCCGGACAGCTCCTTATCGGAGGGCTCACGGTTCATACCGCCCTCCATCACGCCGGAGATATCGCCCACGGTCTCCACTGCGGTAACGATGAACATGATCAGCACCGGCAGGATCGCTCGAGCATCAAATACCACCTTGACCGGCATCAGCTTGGGCACCGCAAACCAAGAGGCCTGCGCCACCTTGTTCCAGTTGAGCACCCATGCCTTGGTGAATTCCACACCGTCGGCAGCAACGCCGGTGGTGGGCAGCACCAGACCCATGACAAAAGCAGCCACATAGCCTGCCAGAATGCCAATGAGGATGGCAGAGGAGCTGAGGAAACCGGTAGTCCAATGCTTAAAGAACAGGATGACCACCAACACGAACAGCGCCAGCAGCAGGTTCTCAATAGAGCCGAAGTCCTTGGCTTTGTTGCCGCCGCCAAAGGAGTTGATACCTACAGAGATCAGCGACAGACCGATGGAAAGCACCACCGTGCCGGTGACCACCGGCGGGAAGAACTTGCGCAGAGGCTTCAGGAAGAAGCCCAGAACACTTTCAAAGATACCGCCGATGATGGATGCACCCATGATCGCGCCATAGGCCAGCACACCGCCGCCCATCGTGCCCACAACGCTGTTGAACACACCGATAAAGCCGGAGCTGGTACCCATAATGATAGGCACTGCGCCGCCCACAGGTCCGATGGTGAACAGCTGCACCAGCGTGACGACACCTGCCACGAACATGGCGCTCTGCAGCAGGGTAACCTGCAGGTCTGCAAACTCGCCGCCCGCAATGCCGCAGGCACTGGTGATGATCAGCAACGGGGTCAGGTTGCCCACGAACATGGCGCAGACATGCTGCAGACCCAGCGGGATCGCCTGTCGCAGGGACATTTTGGCTTCAAACTGATAAGCCGCTTCTTCAAGCTTGACTTCCTTCAAAAATTCCACTCTCCTCAAGGTTTCACAGTTTTATGCAGTTCGGATGCTTTGCAAAAAAGCGAACATATTATAGCAAAATGCAAATTGGATGTAAAATAAGTATGACTTTAAACATGAAGAAATGCTACATACTGCGCGCAGCAATTTCTCTGAAACACAGACAAAAAAGCAGGGTGCCTGTACGTTTTGTCCAGCCCTTTTGGATGGACAGCATACAGAATCCCCTGCTTTTTTTGCGCTTTTCTCTGTTTTTTGTGCGATACGGAAAAATTCATACTTTTGAGGTCAGAGCAGCCCGTAATCCCGCAGGCAACGCTCAAGACCCGCCTGTGTGGTGTCAAATACAATGCCCTGCGCTCTCAGCTTGCTGCAATCCATAGCAAGGTTCCGTGCCCAGTCAGCCTCCTGAATATCGACCGTGATCCCAAGTGTCTCAGCAAACTGCCGGGCGGTCAGCACCATGTTTTCCGCGTTTTCGCTGCCAAAATTATAGACACCGCCGGGCAGTTTCATGGCAGGCTCCAGCAGTGTCACTGCCTGTCGGACATAGGTAATGCCCCGGAAATCCCGGGCAGAAAAACGGACAGGCTCTCCCCACTGCGCCGCACGCAATAGGTTCAGCGGCAGATTGCCCCGGACGGGCAGTTGATAGCCCGGCAGGTCGTACATCCATGTGGCGCGCAGCAGTATGGCACTTGGGCAAATTGCCTGCACCCGCTGCTCCATTTCCAGCTTGCCCTGCCCGTACACATTGGCAGGCTGCAGCGGAATATTTTCCGACAGTGGGCCGGACTGCGCCACGCCTGCATAGACCTGATCCGAGCTGAAAGCCACCAGCTTTGCGCCGATTTCAACTGCAGCCCAAGCCAACCAGACCGGCAGCTCTACATTGGCGCGGTAAGCCTGCGCCGGGTGGTCGGTACAGTAGCCGGTATCTGATATGGCTGCAGTGTGCAGAATGACATCCGGGTGCTGCCGCAAAACATCCTGCCGCACAGCGTCCTCCCCTGCCACTGCCAGAAAGCCTTTGGAAAAGGCGCACAGCTCGTAACGCCCCGCCCATTGCTGCATTACGCGGGAGCCCACAAAGCCGCCTGCACCGGTTACAAGAATCTTCTTCATTCTGCTTCTCCCGCTATAAAATCTCAGATGAAAAATTCCAACACGAACACCACTGCACAGCAGCCCGCAGCCACCTGAAACAGGCTTGCGCCAAACCATGCGGCAGCAATGCCCACCACCAACGCAACGGCTCCCGCTGCCGGGCTCTGCGTTGCCTGAATGATAGCCGGAAAGGTCATCACGGCCAGGGTCACATAGGGCACATAATACAAAAACGACTGAATAAAGCGGTTTTTGATTGGTTTGCGGATCAGTGTCAGCGGTAGGATGCGGATGGCATAGGACACCAGTGCCATGACCGCAATATAAATATAGTTGTTATGCGTCATCTTTGTTTTCCTCCTGTCTGACCGGGAACAACGCCGCTGCTGCGCCGGAGATGGCCACCGTTAAAAGGATGGTGCGGGTACCCTCGGAAAGCGCCGAGATGCCCGGCAGATAGCTGCACAGAAAGCTCAGCACAAAGCTGATGACTACCAGCACTGCAACGATCCGGTCCTTGCGGGCCGGCGGGATGATGATGGCCAAAAACATTCCGTACAGCGCCACGCTCAGGGCGCTGACCACACGCAGCGGCAACAGGTTGCCTGCTATGATGCCCAGTGCCGTACCGGAAGCCCAAGCCGGCGCTGCCAACAGGATAGCGCCATAGGTATAGTACGGGTTCAGGCTGCCCGGGCGAGCGATGGTAATGCCAAACAGCTCGTCCGTAACATCATAGCCGATAAGCAGCCGATGCCAGAAGGGCGTGTCTGGTGCAAAGCGCTGTGCCAGCGCACAGCTCATCAGCAGATACCGCGCATTTGCGATCAATGTAATGACTGCCACCTCAAAATAGGTTGCGTTTGCCATGATCAGCGCAAATGCGGCATATTCCCCTGCGGAGGCATTGTTCAGCAGGCTGACAAGAAACCCCTGAAATGGCGTAAAGCCCGCCTTACGGGCCGCAATGCCCAGAGAAAACGATACCGCAAAGTAGCCCAGCGCAATGGGCACACCATCCCGCATTCCATCGCAGAACACCTTGCGGCTGAACTGATCTGCCCTTGCGTTTTGGACGAGCTGCGGCTCCAAAAGCCTTTGCTTCGATTCCATAGTTGATACTTCCCCTTTCCTCTTTTTGCATACAACAGAATCTATTATACTCCCCTGCTGGCGGAGAAGGAAGAGTTTTCGGGATTTTTCTGCATAAAAACACAGCGTCCAAAAGGCTTTGGATTTGCGTTTCAAATACACGGATACAGGAAATGCTCTGAACGTTACGGTCTGTTTGATTGCGCCGGAAGATAAAAACACCCCGGAAAGCTACGCAAAAACATAGCTTTCCGGGGTGTTGGTGCTATTGTAAATTACTCGAGCTCAATGGTTGCAGGCGGCTTACCGGTGCAATCGTAGAACACGCGGTTGACGTGCTTGACCTCGTTGACGATGCGGCTGGTGACAGTGCCCAGAACATCCCACGGCATATCGTAGCTTTCTGCGGTCATGAAGTCGGTGGTGGTCACGGCGCGCAGCGCAACAGCGTAATCGTAGGTGCGCTCATCGCCCATAACACCAACGCTGTGCATATTGGTCAAAGCGGCGTAATACTGGCTGATCTCCTTATCCAGACCGGCCTTGGCGATCTCCTCGCGCCAGATGGCGTCTGCATCCTGCACGATGGCGACCTTCTCGGGGGTCACCTCGCCGATGATGCGGATACCCAGACCGGGGCCGGGGAACGGCTGACGGCTGACCAGATACTCGGGCAGACCCAGCTCGCGGCCGGCCTGACGCACTTCGTCCTTGAACAGGTTGCGCAGAGGCTCCACCAGCTCCTTGAAGTCCACGGTATCGGGCAGGCCGCCCACGTTGTGGTGGCTCTTAATGACGGTGGACTCGCCGCCCAGACCGCTCTCCACCACGTCGGGGTAGATGGTGCCCTGTGCAAGGAAATCTACCTTGCCGATCTTTTTGGCCTCTTCCTCGAACACGCGGATGAATTCTTCGCCGATGATCTTGCGCTTGCGCTCCGGCTCAGTAACGCCCTTCAGCTTGCTGAAGTAGCGGTCGCGGGCGTCCACGCAGATGAAGTTGATATCAAAGCCGTTGGCATTGCCCGGGCCAAAGACAGAGCATACCTCTTCCTTTTCGTTCTTTCGCAGCAGGCCGTGATCCACGAACACGCAGGTCAGCTGCTTGCCGATGGCCTTGGCCAGCATAGCGGCCAGTACGGAGGAATCCACGCCGCCGGACAGGGCACACAGTACCTTGCCCTCGCCAATGCGCTCTTGCAGAGCCTTGACGTTGTTCTCTACGAAGGAATCCATCTTCCAGTCGCCGGAGCAGCCGCAGACATTGTACACGAAGTTGCGCAGCATCTTCTTGCCCTCGGCGGTGTGCAGCACCTCCGGGTGGAACTGCACGGCGTACAGGCCCTTTTCTGCATTTTCAACGGCTGCCACCGGGCAGTTTGCGGTGTGGGCAGTGATCTGGAAGCCGGGAGCAGCCTGCTCGATGTAGTCGTTGTGGCTCATCCAGCAGATAGTAGAGGGCTGCACATCGGTAAACAGCTTGCTCTCAGTGTTCACAAACACCTCGGTCTTGCCGTACTCACGCTCGGGCGCGCGGCAGACATGACCGCCCAGCAGATGCATCATTAGCTGGCTGCCGTAGCAGATGCCCAGCACAGGCACACCCCAGCTGAAAATCTCGGGGTCGATGGTAGGAGAATCCTCCAGATAAACGCTGTTGGGGCCGCCGGTGAAGATGATGCCCTTGGGATTCTTGGCCTTGATGACCGAAAGATCGGTTTTATAGGAATAGATCTCGCAGTAGACATTATTTTCTCGGACGCGGCGGGCAATCAGCTGATTGTACTGGCCGCCAAAGTCCAGCACGATGACAGTTTCATGCTGCATGATGTTTTCCTCCATTTTTGAGTAGGTTTCTACAGATAATTTTAGTATAGCACATCTCACAACAAAAAGCGACAGTTTTTGTGAAGTTTTCTGTTATTCTATTTTGCGGATGGGATGCCGCAGCACGGTTTTCAGCTTTTCCGGCGCAGTGCGGCGGGGGTCACCCAGATAGATCTCGTGATGGAGCCGCGCGTCTGAAAAATCCGGGCAATATCCCCGCTCCGCTGCAAATGCGTCCAACTGCCGCAGGGTCGCCGGTTCGGTGTCATAGGAACCGATGTGCATACATTGTACGCACAAGCCTTCATCGTAGGTGAAAAACTGTACCTTGGAAAAATCCTTTTTCTTTTTGGCAGTGGCTTCCTGCACGGCCCAATCAAATTCGGCACGGGTGACAAATTCCGGCAGACGGATCATGGAGGTCCAGATAAAAGACGACTTATCGGCAAAATCAATGCCCTCTGCTCCGGGCTGCTGCCACAGCCCTTCCAGCGGCGGAACGACATATTCAAAATAACCGTCTATCTTATGGCTGCCCTTGTAGCTCATTTTAATGGTAAACGCAATGCCGTACAGCAGCTCCAGCGCTGCCTTGTATTCCCCTGCCGGGTCGTTGGGGTCGCCTTTGCCCTGCACCGCCACAAAATTCATGGGCGGTACTGTGATGATTTGCGGCTTCTTCGGCGGGAGATAAAATTCTTTGTACTCTTTCTTATAGTCAAACGGCATCGTTCTTTTCTCCTTCCAGCAGTTCCCGCTGTTTCTTTTTGCTGAAGCTGCCCAGCACCAGCCGATAAGATTTTTCCAGCATCTCCCGCAGCAGCGCGTCCGGCACGTTTCCATCTGCTTTTATCGAGTTCCAATGTACCTTATTCATATAGTAACCCGGAATGATATCCTCATACTGACGGCGCAGAAAATCGCCTTCGGCAGGATCCAGCTTGCAGGTGATATACACCGGCTTTCCCGTGGCATCATCCAGACAGATGGCCGCAAACATTTTGCCGCCGATGTGATATCTTATCCAGTTCCACTCTGCCTGTAAGTCTTTGGTAACACCAGACTTTTGCAGAAGTTCCGTGTCGATCCAGCTGTATCTCATGGCGATGCCTCCTTTTTTCTCAGTATAACGCACTTAGCGGCATTTGTAAACAAAAAGTTGTTGATATTGACTTATAATACGTCATTTCAGAAAAGTTGCCAGCAAAAAGAGCCATCCGCGCAGAAAATCCGAACGGATAGCTCTTGTGTTTGATGCTGAAATCAGATGGAAATAGTGTTGCAGACGTCCACCAGAACGGGGTCGAGATGCTTGGTCATCTCCAAAGCCTCGTCCACGGGGTAGTCCACCAGCTTTTCGCCCTTCATACCAACGATGCGGTTATACTTGCCCTGCTCCAGCAGGCAGACAGCCTGATAGCCCATAGCGGATGCGTTCACGCGGTCGCGCAGGGTGGGAGAACCGCCACGCTGCACATGACCCAGAATGGTTGCGCGGGAATCGATGCCGGTGCGGGCCTGGATCTCGTTAGCGATCTCCTGTGCATGGCCCACGCCCTCGGCCACAATGATGATAAAGTGACGCTTGCCGGTCTTTTGGGTCTCGGCGATCTTATCTAGAATGTCGCGCTGCATATCGAATTCCTTTTCGGGCAGCAGCACAGCCATAGCGCCGGAGGCGATGGCAACGTTCAGCGCGATGTAACCGGCGTTGCGACCCATGACCTCGACCACACTGCAACGGTCATGGCTCTGGGTAGTGTCGCGCAGTTTGTCGATCATTTCCAGCGCAGTGTTCATTGCGGTATCGTAGCCGATGGTGTACTCGGTACAGGCGATATCGTTATCAATGGTGCCGGGCAGGCCGATCATGGGAATACCGCGGTGTGCCAGTGCGCGGGCACCACGGTAGGAACCATCGCCGCCAATGACGACCAGTGCATCAATGCCCAGCTCACGGCACTTCTCAGCGCCCTTATCCTGACCTTCCTTGGTCTTGAACTCGAGGCAGCGGGCCGTATACAGAATAGTGCCGCCGGAAGAGATGATATTAGAAACACTGCGCAGGTTCATTTCAAAGCATTCGCCGTTCAGCAGGCCGTTATAGCCGCGCTGAATGCCGATCATTCGGAAACCCTTGTGCAGGCCGGTGCGTACCACAGCGCGCACAGCAGCGTTCATGCCGGGAGCATCACCACCGCTTGTCAGCACGCCAATCGTCTTGATTTGCTTTTCCATACGAGAGATTCCCTCCAATTTACAGTTCAGTTCTTCATTTACCCTTTTGCCTGTATCCTCTTCTTCCAGAAACAGGCCAGTTGCTTTGCAACAGCTTTGATTCGCCTTTAACAATTATAGCACACCCTCAAGACAAATTTCAATAGGGTTTTGCGACTTTATGCAATTCCATGCAACGTAAGATAACGTCGATATTCCGTTATATTTTTGCCGTTTGCACTGCCCAGAAAATTTAAAATCGCCCTATGCGGTGCCATTCGCGCACAAATATGTTATTTTGTTGCAACATTCTCTGCACCCAGCAGCCGCTCCAGCTCTTTAAAGAAAAGCGGATGCCCGGAGGTGTACAACCGGCGCGGTGCGGCAAGCTTCTGCTTGGTGTCCTCCAGATACAAAATCACAGGGATATCACCGTCAAAAATCTCCAGCAGATTCACCACTTTATCATACTGCGGGCAGCTGCGGGACGGCAGACGGATAAATACCCGCCGGGCAGCTGTTTTGACAGGGTCCGGACGGCCTTTATCCAAACGGGTCGGGTCGTAGCTGTCGATAGGCAGAATGCTGTCTGCCAGCAGCTTGGAAGCTTCGTCCTCCCGCACGGAAAGGCGGCCGTCAATGACCACAACGGCGTTTTCCTGAATGGCATCCCGGAACCGGTCCAGCACCTTGGGGAACACGATCACTTCCATGGTGCCGGTCAGATCCTCCACGCTGGTAAAGGCCATCATGCTGTTAGACTTGGTGGTCATCATGCGGTTTTTAACCACTGCGCACACGATGCGCACCTTTTCGCCGTCCTGCACATGGGCATCCTCGCCGGTAAGGGCTTTGATGGTGTGGGAGCCGATGCGGGCGGATTTTTCGCGGTAGGCATCCAGCGGGTGGCCGGACAGGTACAGGCCGCTGACCTCTTTTTCCTGCTGCAGCAGCTCGGCAGGGGTGTACTCTGCCAAGGGACGGATCTCGTAGACGTCCGCCTGCGGGCTTTCCTGCACTTCCCCGCTCATCACGGAGAACAGATCCAGCTGCCCTTCCAGATTGCGGCGGGAGTCGGTCTCGATGCTCTTGAGAATGCCCTCTACCGCTTCCACCATGCTGTGGCGGTTGGATCCAAAACGGTCGAAAGCGCCGGCTTTGATCAGGCTTTCCACCGCGCGGCGGTTCAGCTCACTGCCGTGCATCCGCTTGCAAAAATCGTAAAGGCTGGTGTAGGGCTTATTTCTGCGCTCTGTGACCGCGTTCTCAATGAGGTTGCGGCCTACGTTTTTCACCGCGTTCAGGCCAAAACGGATCTGGCCGTTATCATCGGCGGTAAAGCCGCCGTTGGAGATATTCACATCCGGCGGCAGCACCTTGATGCCCAGACGGGCGCACTCGCCGGAATACTCGATGACCTTATCTGTATTGTCCAGTACACTGGTGAGCAATGCTGCCATAAACTGGCTGGGGTAATGGCACTTGAGGTAGGCGGTCTGGAAAGCTACATAGGCGTAGCAAGCCGCGTGGCTCTTATTGAAGGCGTAGGATGCAAAGCTGGACATCTCGTCGTAGATCTGGTTTGCCACCTGCTCCGGAATGCCGTTGGCAACGCAGCCCGGGCATTCGTGACCAGGCTCGGTGCAGCCGTGCACAAAGTGCTCCCGCTCTGCCTCCATGACGGCGTGCTTCTTTTTGCTCATGGCGCGGCGGACGTTATCTGCCTGCCCGAAGGAGAAGCCTGCCAACTCCCGGAAGATCTGCATGACCTGCTCCTGATAGACGATGCAGCCGTTGGTCACATCCAGAATGTGCGCCAGCTGCGGGGTCTTGTAGCTGATCTTGTCCGGCTCGTGCCGGTTGCGCAGATAGGTGGGAATAGAGTCCATGGGACCCGGGCGGTACAGACTGATTAGAGCAATGACGTCTTCAAGGTTCTGCGGCTGCAAGCCCACAAGCACCTGCTTCATGCCGGAGGATTCCAACTGGAACACGCCCTCGGTATCGCCCTGACCCAGCATTTTATAGGTATCCGGATCGTCATAGTCCAGATCACGGATGGAGAACGCCGGGTGCTGCTTTTGCACCGCCGTTTCCGCATCCCGGATGACGGTCAGGGTGCGCAGCCCCAGAAAGTCCATCTTCAAAAGACCCAGTTCCTCGATCTCGGTCATGTTGAACTGGGTCACCGGCAGGCCGTCGTTGGTAGCCAGCGGCAGATAATAATCCGTAGGCTCCGGTGTAATAACTACGCCCGCCGCGTGGGTGGAGGCGTGGCGGGGCATACCCTCCACCTTCAGTGCGGTGTCGATGAGCTCGGTCACCTGCGGGTCGGTATCGTAGAGCTTTTTCAGCTCGCCGGAAACCTCCAATGCCCGCTTGAGGGTCATCTTCAGCTCCATGGGCACAAGCTTTGCCACTACATCCACTTGCTGGTACGGGATGCCCATGACACGGCCCACATCCCGGATGGCATTGCGGGCGGCCATGGTACCAAAAGTGACGATCTGCGCCACATGGTCCGCACCGTATTTGCGGTTGACGTAGTCGATGACCTCCTGCCGGCGTTCGTAGCAAAAGTCCACATCGAAATCCGGCATACTGACGCGCTCGGGGTTCAAAAAGCGTTCGAAGATCAGGTTATAGCGGATGGGGTCGATATCCGTGATTCCCACGCAGTAGGCGGCAATACTGCCCGCGCCGGAGCCACGCCCCGGCCCCACCGGGATGCCCTGACTTTTTGCAAAATTGATGTAGTCCCACACGATGAGGTAGTAGTTGGTATACCCCATGGTCTTGACCACACCGATCTCGTATTTCAGGCGGTCGATGTTGGCCTGCGGCACATCCGGGCCATAGCGGCGCTCCAAGCCGTCCCAACAGAGTTTTTCAAAGTAGGCCTGATTGTCCATGCCGTCCGGAGCTTTATAGTATGGGATCTTGGTGTGGCCGAAATCAAAATCAAAATTGCACTGCTCGGCGATTTTTGCCGTGTTGGCGCAGGCCTCCGGCACCATGGAGAACAGCTCGTACATCTCGTCTGTGGTCTTGACGTAGAATTCATCAGTCTGGAACTCCATGCGGTCGGCGTCCTGAATGGTCTTGCCGGTCTGGATGCACAGCAGGATGCTCTGCATCTTGGCATCCTCTTTGCGCAGATAGTGGGCATCGTTGGTAGCTGCCATGGGGATACCCGTTTCACGCGAAAGCTTGATCAGCTGCGGCAGAACGGTGGTATCTTCCTTCAGGCCATGGTCCTGCAGCTCGATGTAGTAATTCTCTGCACCAAACAGATCCCGGTACCACAGCGCCGTTGCCTTTGCGCGCTCGTAGTCCCCTGCCAGAATGGCCTGCGGGATCTCGCCCGCAAGACAGGCCGAAAGGCAGATAAGTCCCTCGTGGTATTGCTCCAAAAGCTGCTTATCCACGCGGGGCTTGGAGTAAAAGCCCTCCACAAAACCGGCAGAGACCATTTTGATCAGGTTCTTATAGCCGGTCTCGTTTTTGCACAATAAAATCAGGTGGTTGTTGCCGTCTATCTTGTTCACCTTATCAAAGCGGGTGCGGGTGGCAACATAGACCTCGCAGCCGATGATGGGCTTGATGCCCGCCTTCTTGGCGGCCTTATAAAACTGTACACAGCCGTACATTACGCCGTGGTCAGTGCAGGCGATCGCGGTCTGTCCGCACTCTTTCACCCGCTCCATCAGCTGGTCGATGCGGCAGGCACCGTCCAGAAGGCTGTATTCCGTATGGATATGCAAATGGGCAAAGGGACGGGTATTTGCAGTGGGTTCGCTCATAGTATTGCCTCCTGTCCCTCCTGCTGGCGCTGGCGCAGATTTTCCGCCAGTGCCTCAAGTTTTTTCATCCGGTGCGATAAGCCGGATTTGCTCACAGCCGGGTCAAAGCAGCCGCACAGCGCAGTAAGCGAAAGATCCGGGTATTGCAGACGCTTTGCCGCCGCCTGCTGCAGCACCTCCGGCAGGGTCTCCAGCGCGTGCTGCTCCTGCAAATAGCGGATGGCCTTCAGGGTCTGGGCATTTGCCCGCGCCGTTTTGCCAAGGTTTGCGGTATCGCAGTTTGTCTGCCGGTTGGTCTGGTTGCGCACCTGTTTGAAGGCCTTGAGAACGCTGATCTGCGTTGCGGCATCTGCAGCGCCCATAAAGCGGAGCAGCCGCTCCACGTTGGCACCAGTCTTGACGTAGATCAGGTTCACGCCGTTGCGGCGGGTGCGGTGGGGCGCAAACTCGTGCTCGGCAAGCAGCGCTTCAAAATCCCGGGCGAGATTCGTCCGGGAGGTAAGAAATTCCAGATTATATTCCTTTTTGGGGTCGGTGACCGTACCGCTGCACAGAAAGGCCATGGCAATATAGGCGCTGACGCAGGTCTGGCAGCGGATGAGACCGGGATCGATCTGCAAGCTTGTCTCCCTGCCGGTGGTGCCGAACAGCTCGTGCAGGCGGGTCACCTGCTCCGCATCGCGGATATTGAACTCATACAGCACACCGCTGGCGCGGGGCTTTTCCAGTATCTCGCCCCGGATGCCGCAGCGCGCAAACAGCTGCTGCGCCAGCTGCACCGTGTGGGGGTGCTCGGTCTGCAGCACAAGGCCACGGGCATCAAAGTATTTGGCAAAGCAGGCAATGCCATAGGCAGCTGCACGCACACAGCACTCCTTGGTGGGGCTGCGCTGCGCGATCTCTTCCCGCGCACTGGATGCAAAACTCATAATAATTCCTCTGTTTTCAGCGCACGGCGTCCCGGTGCAGCACCCCGGGCTCGTAGCCCAGAGAGGTGCAGTATTCCGCAAGCTTGCGTGCAAATGTGATGGAGCGGTGCTTGCCGCCCGTGCAGCCCACCGCAATGGTCAGCTGGCTTTTGCCCTCCTTGACGTAGAGCGGCAGGGCATACTTCAAAAAGTTCTCGTACCGGTGCAGCAGCTCCTGCGCTTCGGGGTGGCCCATGACAAAATCCACGACCTCCTGATCCAGCCCGGTCTTGTGCTTCAATCCCGGCACATAGAAGGGGTTGGGCAGGCAGCGCACATCCAGTACAAGGTCCGCCTCCGGCGGCAGCCCAAACTTGAACCCGAAGGACATGATGGTGAGCCGCATGGCATTTTTGGCTCCGCCGTTTTTTAGAAAGAGGTCGCAGATGCGCTCTTTGTTCTGGGAGGTGGAGAGCAACCCCGTGTTGATGGTGTAGTCCGCACGTTCCTTCAAGGGCTGCAAGATCTGCCGCTCCTTTAAAAAAGCATCCCGGGTAGAGATGCCCTCTGCAATGCTGATGGGGTGGCGGCGGCGGGTCTCGCTGTAGCGGCGCATCAGCACATCGTCCGGTGCATCCAGAAACAGGATCTTATAGGGCGTTTTCTGGTCATCCAGCTGCCGCAGGGCAGTCTCGATCTGTTCCCTGCTGCGGCAGCCGCGCACATCCATGGAAAGTGCTACCCGCTCCAACTGGTTGTCGCCTGCCTTGGAAAACGCCGTGATGCTGGGCAGCAGCCCGGCCGGGACGTTATCGATGCAGAAGTATCCGATATCCTCCAGCGCATTCATAGCCACAGACTTTCCCGCGCCGGAAAGCCCACTGACGATCAACAGCTCCATCTGTGTTCCCCACTTCCTTCTATTTCCACGGTTCAGCGTACTACGCGGATCTCTTTTTCCAGATCGTAGCCGGTCTTTTCCTTTACAATGGTGCGCACTTCCTCGCACAAGGCCAGCACATCTGCGCAGGTAGCGCCGCCAAGGTTCACCACAAAGCCGCAGTGCTTCTCGCTGACGGCGGCACCGCCGTGCCGGTAGCCCCGCAGACCGCACTGGTCGATAAGGGCAGCAGCAAAGGCACCCACGGGGCGCTTGAAGGTGCTGCCGGCGCTGGGCTTATCCAGCGGCTGTTTGTCCAGCCGCTTTGCCATCAGCTCGTCCATTTTTGCGCGGATAGCCTCCGGCTCGCCCGGGGTCAGAGCAAACTGCGCCGAGAGGATGCAGCCGCCGTTTTCTTCAAAAATGCTGTGGCGGTAGCGCAGATCAAGCTCCGCAGCCGCAGCCTCTTTCACTTCGCCCTCGGCGGTGAGATACTGCACCGTGGTCAGCACGTCCTTCATCTCGCCGCCGTATGCACCGGCGTTCATATAGACTGCACCGCCCACCGTACCGGGGATGCCGTAGGCAAATTCCAGCCCGGTCAGGCCATGCTCCAGCGCCGTCTTGCACAGCGCCGAGAGCCGCACGCCTGCCCCGGCAGTGAGCTGCGTGCCGTGCGCCTCCACGGCGTCCTGCATGGCGGAGATATCCAGCACAGCGCCATCATAGCCCGCATCGGCAAACAGGATATTGCTGCCGTTGCCCAGCAGATAATACCGGATGCTGTGCGCCTTGCACAGGGCAACGGCGCGGCAAAGCTGCGCCCGGTCTACCGGCTGCACGAACAGCCGCGCCGGACCGCCGATTTTAAAAGTACAGTGCGCTGCCAGCGGCTCGTTTTCTTTATAGGTAATGCCTGCTGCGGCCAGCAGCTGCATGAGTTGTTCCATAGGGTCAGGCTCCTTTTTATCGAGAAGATCAGTCCATTTTGTCGTCCAGCCCCAGCCGGATCAGCAGCTCCTTCGCTGCGTTATAGCCCATCTTCTTCTGACGGTTATTGATGGCTGCAGTCTCCAGCACCACGGCCAGATTACGGCCGGGAGAGACCGGGATGCTGGTGCTGGGAATGCTCACGCCCAGAATGTCGTAGTATTCGCTTTCCAGACCGGTGCGCTGGTAATTCTTGGTGGGGTCCCATGCCTCCAGCTGCACAACCAGATCCAGACTTTCGCTCAGCTTGACCGCGCCCACGCCGTACACGCGCGCCACGTTGACGATGCCGATGCCTCGCAGCTCGATGAAGTGGCGGATATTTTCCGGTGCAGTGCCCATGATCTGGCGGTTAGACACCTTGCGCAACTCCACGGCGTCATCTGCTACCAGACGGTGGCCACGCTTGACCAGCTCGATAGCCAGTTCGCTTTTACCAATGCCGCTGTCGCCAAGGATCAGGATGCCTTCGCCGTACACCTCCACCAGCACGCCGTGCCGGGTGATGCGGGGCGCAAGCTCCAAGTTCAGCACGCTGATCAGGCTGCCCATCAGGGTGCAGGTAGTTTCGTTAGAGCGCAACAGGACAACATCGTGCTTCTGTGCCAGCTCCTCCATTTCCGGGAAGGGGGTCAGCTCCTCGCTGCGGCAGACGATGACCGCCGGGGGCTGCTGACGGAACAGCTGCTCCAGCGCCTCGTAGCGCTTTTCTGCCGACAGACCGGACAGAAAGTTCATTTCTGCCAGACCCATGATCTGCAGACGGAGCTTATCGAAGTAATCATAGTAGCCCGCCAGAAACAGACCCGGGCGGTTGACCTCGGCGATCTCCACGCTGATCTGATCCAGCTCCCGGGGCGTGTATACCACTTCCATACTGACGCGGTCGGTCAGCGTTTTAAGCGAAACATTGAACGTACCCATCCTTGTTCCTCCTGTATCCTTTTGCCGCGCTGTGCTGCGGGCACCCATATTCTTATTATAATAAAATTTGGCGGCAAATACAACGGCCGGAAAGCGGTTTTTGCACCCACGGCGGGAAACCGACGCTGCATCGCAGCCCATGCACAGGATTTTTACATTTTTCTTACTTTACATGGGTTTTACATTCCGTCGATTTCAGATTTTACATTGCTTTCCTATACTTGAATTACAGGAGAAAAACACGTCAAGATAAAGTGAGGAAAACACTTATGACCATTTTTAATGTCTTTTCGCTGCTGGGAGGCTTAGCCCTGTTTTTGTTCGGTATGGACATCATGGGCAAGGCACTGGAAAAGCAGGCCGGCGGCCAGCTGCAGAAAATTCTCAGCAAACTGACCGACAGCCCGCTGAAGGGCTTTTTTCTGGGTCTGTGCGTAACGGCCGTGATCCAGAGCTCCAGCGCTACCACCGTTATGGTGGTGGGTTTTGTCAACAGCGGCATCATGGAGCTGCATCAGGCCATTGGCGTGATCATGGGCAGCAACGTGGGCACCACTGTTACCAGCTGGATCCTGAGCCTTTCCGGCCTGCAGGGCGACAGCCTGTTCATCCAGCTGCTCAAGCCCACTTCTTTCAGTCCGGTGCTTGCATTTATCGGCATTTTGCTGTATATGTGTAAGAGTGAGAAGAAAAAAGGTGTGGGCACCATCCTCATCGGCTTTGCCGTGCTGATGACCGGCATGACTGCCATGTCCAGCGCGGTGCTGCCGCTGCAAAACGAGGCATGGTTTACCAGCCTGTTCACCCGCTTCTCCAACCCCCTGCTGGGCGTTCTGGTGGGCGCACTGGTCACCGGCATTATCCAGAGCTCCAGCGCCAGCGTGGGTATTCTGCAGGCGCTGAGCGCCACCGGCGTGATCACCTACGGCAGCGCCATTCCCATCATCATGGGTCAGAACATCGGCACCTGTGTGACCGCACTTCTGTCCTCGGTGGGTGCCAACAAAAACGCCCGCCGGGCCGCCATGGTGCACCTGTACTTCAACATCATCGGTGTAACCATCTTCCTGTTCGGGTTCTACGGGCTCAACGCTGTCTGTCACTTTACCTTTGTGAATACCACCATTGAGGCATGGGGCATTGCAGTCGTGCACTCGGTATTCAACATTCTGGCTACTGTTATTCTGCTGCCCTTTGCTACCGGGCTGGAAAAGCTGGCCATCCTGACCATTCCCGATTCCCCGGAAAAAGAGGAGTTTGCCCTGCTGGATGACCGTCTGCTGAATACCCCGGCCATGGCTGTGGAACGCGCCCGCGCTGCTACCGCCGAGATGGCAGAGCTTGCCCGGGTGGGCGTGGTGCAGGCCATGAGCCTGACCCACGAATGGAACGACGAGCTTGCCCAGAAGGTGCGGGACGAGGAACAAAAGGTGGACCGCTACGAGGACACGCTGGGCACCTATCTTGTTAAACTGTCCAGCCATGAATTGAGCCACGCCGACAGTCAGAGCGTGAACACCCTGCTGCACACCATCAGCGATTTTGAGCGCATCAGCGACCATTCCGTCAACCTGCTGGAATCTGCCGAGGAGATGCACCAGAAGGACATCCACTTCTCCAAGGACGCACAGGAGGAGCTGCAGGTGCTGGAGGATGCAGTGCAGGACACCCTGAGCCGCACCACCGATGCCTTCCGCAAAGGAGATCTGCACCTTGCCTCCAAGGTTGAGCCGCTGGAGGCTGTGGTCAACGAGCTGGTGCGTGCCATCAAGGCACGGCACGTTGCCCGCCTGCAGGCCGGCAGCTGCTCCATTGAATACGGCTTTGTGCTGGATGATCTGCTGACAAACTACGAGCGTGTGTGCGACCATTGCAGCAACGTGGCAGTTGCGCAGATTGAGGTGGCACAGGACAGCTTTGACACCCACGCTTACCTGAACGACCTGCGTCACGGCAACGATACCAAGGAAAGTGAAGAATTCCACCGCCGTCTGGGCCGCTACCGCGAGCGGTATCTGTTCCCGGACGGACAGACTGCTGAGGAGAACTGAGTTATGATCTATATTGTAGAGGACGATGCTTCCATCCGCGAACTGGAGCAGTACGCCCTGCAATCCAACGGCTACGAGGTGCAGGGCTTTGAAAGCGCCGAGCCCTTCTGGCAGGCCATGCGCACTGCCGAGCCGGAGCTGGTGATCTTAGACGTGATGCTGCCCGGCGAGGATGGCTTTTCCATCCTGAAAAAGCTGCGCAACACCCCTTCCCTGCGTAAGCTGCCCATCATTATGGTCACTGCAAAATCCAGCGAGCTGGACACCGTGCGCGGGCTGGACTGCGGTGCAGATGATTACATTGCTAAGCCCTTCGGCATTATGGAATTTCTCAGCCGGGTGCGTGTGGCGCTGCGGCGCTCTGCCCCGGAGGTAAGACCGGACGTACTGGTGTTCCATGAGATCCAGCTGGACAACGCCCGCCACAGTGTTACCGTAAACAGCACCCCCGTGGAGCTGACCTACAAGGAATATTGCCTGCTACGGCTGCTGCTGGAAAACACCAGTCTGGTGGTGACCCGCGAGACCATTTTGCAGGTGGTGTGGGGCACCGACATCTCCGTGGAAAGCCGTACCGTGGATATGCATATCCGCACCCTGCGCAAAAAGCTGGGCGATGCGGGGCGCTACATCTGCACTGTGCGCAAGGTTGGCTACAAGCTGACCGATGAGGAGGCCGAGGAAGAATGAAGCTGCGCAGCATGGAAGAAAAGATCAGCTACCGGCTGTTCCTGATGGGCTTTCTGGGGCTTATATTCACCGCAGCGCTGTGCATTTTTGTATTCCATAAAGCCTTTACGGAGCAGGCGTGGGCAGGGCTGGAGCGCGAGACCGACCTTGTGCGCGCAGGGTACGAGCAGACCGGAGACCCCACGCAGCTGAGCGCCTTTGTGACCGATGATCTGCGCGTGACGTTGATCAGTCAGGACGGCAGCGTGCTGTTTGAATCTGCCACTGACCAGCCCATGGAGAACCACCTGACCCGCCCGGAGATCCGCGATGCCATTGCAAACGGTGAAGGGCGGGATATCCGTGACTCCCAGACCATGGGCTACGAGACCTATTACTATGCGCTCCGGCTTTCCGGCGGGGATGTGCTGCGCGTTGCACAGGACGCCGAGACTGTGTGGTCCATCTATGATGCCACCATCCCGGCTATTGTACTGAGCTGCGTAGCGCTGATGCTGGCTGCTGCGGTGCTGGCCGCCCTGCTGACAAAGGCACTGGTGCAGCCGGTGCTGAACATGACCGAGGATCTGGATCATATTCAGGAAAACGTACCCTACCGGGAGCTGATTCCCTTTGCGGAGAGCATCCATTCTGACCGCATCCTGCGGGAGAACAACGAGAAGATGCGGCAGGAGTTTACTGCCAATGTCAGCCACGAGCTCAAGACCCCGCTGACCAGCATTTCCGGTTATGCGGAGCTGATTGAGACCGGCATTGCCAAGCCGGAGGATGTGCCGGATTTCGGCCGCAAGATCCACAGCGAGGCCACCCGCATGATCCAACTGGTCAATGACATCTTGCAGCTTTCCAAGCTGGATACCGTAAGCGAGACCGGGGATGCTCCGGCGATGGAAACGGTGGACCTTTTGGAGGTTGCCAAGGAGTGCGTGGAGCGCCAGAAGTTGAACGCCCGCCGTGCGTATATTTCTCTGACTTATCTGGGCGAGAGTGCCCCGGTGCTGGGCAGCCGCGCACTGCTGGATGAGCTGTGCCAGAACCTGTGCGACAACGCCATCCGCTACAACCGCCCGGGTGGCAAGGTGCAGATCATTACCGCCTGCAGCCGGGACGGGCACTGCACCCTGACCGTGACCGATAACGGCATCGGCATCCCGCGGGAGGCACAGTCCAGCGTGTTCGAGCGCTTCTACCGGGTGGATAAAAGCCGCAGCAAAGCCACCGGCGGCACGGGACTGGGGCTTGCCATCGTCAAGCACATTGCCCGCATCCACAACGCCCGCATCAAGCTGGAAAGTCAGGTGGATGTTGGCACTACCATCTCCGTCACCTTCCCCACCGCCGCTTAATACAGCATGAAATGCACGTCTGTCCGTAATTGCGGGCAGACGTTTTTTGTTGGCTCAAAGCCTGCAGTGCTGCCGCTCTGCAGCGCTGCCCGGGCTTGCAGGTGCAGCACGTCTACGCCCTGCTGCCAGCAGCCTTGCAAAAGTGCCGTGCACTGCGCCGCAAACTGTTGCCGCTGTGCCTGCGTGGGCAGTGGGCTGTGGGCAGCACGCTGGCAGTCCAGCCGCACGAGTACCGTTCCCTTTTGCAGCGTGACCGAAACGATGCAGCGCCGGATGGTGATGCACTCCCCTTTCAGCCAGAGCTGCCGGGTGCCGCCCTGCCCGGTAAGCAGGCGGTAGACCTCGCCCTGCTCCGGGGACAAGGGCGCATTGCCTGCTACAGTGTGCAGAGCACCACCTTCCTGTATCGTCACCTCCTCCGCGTTCCATCGTAGAATGGGCAGAAGCCCCGGCTCTGTGTGCTGATACAGCCGGGGTGCGGTGGGCGCTGCAGCATTCAGCTGCGCCATCAGCGCGTCCGGCAGCGTGGCTTGTGTGGTCAGATGGTTTAGCTCTCCTTCTGCGCACAGCAGCTTTGCCGCTGTGCGTCCGCAGCCGCGCCGCAGCACCAGCTGCTCGTACTCTGTTAATAACGGCTCTGTCACCTTTGGCAGCAGCAGATAATCACACAGGCGGTAGCTTGCCGTTTGGGGCAGCGACTGCTCTGCTGCAGCCAGCGCCCGCTCCAGCGTTTGCCCCTCTGCCTGCACAAACTGCAATGCAGCAGAGGCCTCGGCAGCATCGGCGGCGGCCTGTGGGGCCAGATAGAGCAGCCCCGCCTGATATCCCTGTTCTGTCTGTGAAAGATACACGGCCCGCACCATGCTTTTATCGGTGCTCTCGCAGCGCAGGAACAAAAGGCACCACCCTGCAAGCAGCAAAAACAGCAGCGATTTGCAAGATTTCGGATTTCTCATGGCTGTACCTCGGCTTCCGGCTGCCGCCAGAGCAGCCGGATAGCAGCACACAGCATAGCCACCCGATAGACGGCGCACAGCAGCCAGAACAACAAAAGCAGCGCATCCATGCGGGAAAAGCTTCCGCTGCTCCAAGCCCGCAGCAGCTCCAACCGGGGATATGCATTGTCGCCAAACAGCAGCGCCATGCCCAGCAAGGCAGCTGCCTGCACCGCAAAGCTCCATACCGGTAGCCATATCGTGCGACGTACCGACCGAGCGCCGCACAGAAGCGCTCCGGCAAAGTATTCTGCGTAAACCGGAACGCTGCAGCCTGCTGCGGTCAGCTGTGCCGGAGGGAACAGTCGGTACCAGTGCAACTGATTGGCGAGCCCCAGCAGGCCGACCACGCCGCCCACGGCTACAAACCACCACAGCACCCGCGCTGAGGCGTTCCAACTTGCGGGCCGGATGCACCACCCCGCCCAGAGCAGCAGCGGCAGAAAGCCCAGTAGCGCCATGGAGGAAAACTCTTCTGCGCACAGTTCTTGTGCCTGCGCGACGGTGTGCACCAGCTCCACAAAAAGCCCGGCTGTCAGTGCCAGCCGTACCGCTATGGAGGGTATTTTATCCTGCAACGCCGCCGCTGCCAGCGCCGAAAGAAAGCACAGGCATACGGCGCTGATCGCACCCAGCCACAGCGCCCGACGCACCGGGACGCCCTGCGGGATGCCGTCTGCCAGCGCTGCCGTGACCACACTGAGTGTCAGCGCCGCCGGGGTAAAGCGCTCTGTTTGTTGCTTCATGACTATCGTTTCCCCCTCTCCTGCTTTTGCCAGATATTGAACCTGTGCCGGGACAGCTGCCGGTAGTTACGGCGCAGGATGCCGTCCTCGGAAAGCGGCTGCTGCGGGAACGGGTGCGGCGCAAGATAGGGCACGCCCAGCGCTTTTGTGCTGACGATGCTGAGCAGAAAGCCGAAAAATGCTGCAGCCAGTCCCACCGGCCCGGCAAGCCCCGCCAGCAGTACCGTGCCGATGCGCAGCAGGGTGGCGGGCTCGTACAGAGCCGGGGTGACAAAGACCGCAATAGCCGTGATGCTGGCCACAAAGATGACCGGTGTGCTCATCAGCCCGGTGGCAATAGCGGCATCGCCAATGATGAGCGCCGACACCAGACTGACTGAGTGCCCCAGCGACTGCGGCATCCGCAGCCCGGCCTCCCGGATGATCTCTAAGATCAGGATGACCAGAATCATTTCGGCAAACAGCGGCAGCGGGGTGGCCTTTTCGGCTGCTTCGATCTTATACAGCAGCTGCGGGGGCAATAGCTCCGGCAGATACACCGCCACGCATACAAACACCCCCGGCAAGAACACCGTAAGATAAAAAGAAAAGTACTTCAGCACCCGCAGAAACGAGGAAAAGGCGGCTGTAGAGGCGTAGTCATCCAGACACTCGAATTGCTCGCTGAACAGCGCGGGCAGCACCAGCGCTGAGGGGCTGCCGTTGACTAAGATCACCAGTTTCCCCTCGCAGAGCTTCGCGGCGGCGACCGCCGGGCGCTCGGTGTAGTATACCGGGGTGAACAGCCGCGCCTTGCCGGGCAGCAGCCATGGCACAAAATAGCTGGAATCCAGCAGCAGCTCCGGCCTTGCACTTTGCAGAATGGCGCGCACCCGGCGCACCATGGCGGGGTCAGCACGGTCCTTGCAATAGCAAAGGGCGTACTCTGTATTGCAGCAGGTGTGCGCCTGTGCCGCCTCCTGCACAAGGGCATCGGTACGGACAAGGCGGCGCAGAAGGCTCAGGTTTACCCGCAGAAGGTCGGTAAAACCTTCCCTGCTGCCGCGCAGGTTGCCCTCGCCGGAGGGTTCTTCCACGGAGCGGAACTTGAGTCCCTGCACCGAGAAGGCAATGCCGCTGCTGCAGCCTTCCAGAAGCAGCACCGCCATGCCCGCCGTCAGCCGCGCTACGAGCTGCGGCATATCCTGCACCGGAGTGCTCTCGGCCGGAAAAGCCGAACCGTGCAGAATATGCGCATAGGCCTGTGCACCGGTAAGGCGGGCAAAAGCAGACTGACGGCCAGCGGTCTCCAGCAACAGCTCCCAGAGCGAATCCAAGCTTGCCATGCCATCAAACAATACGATGCACCCCGGGCAGCCGTACAGAACGATCTTCTTCGCATAATAGTCCGCCGACCGGCCAAACCTAGCATCAAGCGCGGACAGGTTTTTCGCCAGGCTTTGCGAAAGCTGCTGCACATCCATCACTCCTTTGTGTGTGCAGTATACCCGCTTTGCCGCAGCGGAATACGCCGCGCACACCGGACCGGGAGGGTTTGTGCATGAAACTGCTGCTTTGCCGCACCATTATTTTATATCTTTGTGTTTTGTTTGCCATGCGGCTGATGGGTAAACGCCAGTTGGGAGAGCTGCAGCCGGAGGAGCTGGTGTCCACTATCCTCATCTCCAATCTGGCATCTATCTCCATTGAGTCGGAGGATGTGCCCATCACCGCCAGTCTGATCCCGCTGTTCCTCATTGCAGCGCTGGAGCTGCTGGGTTCAGTAGTGAGCTTCCGCAGCCAGAAATTCTTCAATTTTCTCTCCGGGCGTCCCAAAACGGTCATTCTGGACGGAAAAATCGATCAGAACGCTTTGCGGATGCTGCGGCTGACCACTGCCGACCTGATGGAGGCGTTGCGCGGCAAAGATATTTTTGACCCGCGCAAGGTGTCCTACGCCGTGATTGAAACGAACGGCACGCTGTCGGCGGCACTGCGCCCGGAGCAGGAAGCGGCCACCCTATCCGACCTGCAGCTGAAGGTACAGCAGACACAGGCCACCATCCCCTTTGTGCTGGACGGACAGGTTTTAGAGGATAATCTGCGCTGGTGTGGCAAAGACCGTGCTTGGCTGGAGCGCACCGCCACGGCAAATACCGTTCTACCACAGGAGATCCTGCTGCTTATCGGAAACGAGACCGAGGACTATTTTCTGCTGAAAAAGGAAGGCCGTCAGCCGGGAGGAAAACGATGAAGCGGATCTATGCGTGCATCCTGATCGTAGCCGCGCTGCTGGGAGTATCCCTTTACAGCAGCGGACGGGTGAAAGACTTTGCGCAGGATATCTCCGTCAGCTTGGATTGCGCCCTTGAGGCGGTGCGGCAGAAAGACTTTCCCACCGCGCGGCAGGCACTTGCCGAGGGTGCGGAGCTGTGCGACACCATGCGGGAGACTATGAGCCATTTGCTGCGCACCGCCGACTACACCGAGCTGGAATCCGCGCTGCGGGCGGCGGACGGTTATCTGGAACAGCAGGCCACAGAAGAGGCGCTGGGCGAGCTGCGCCGCGCTCAGGTAGAGGTGGAGCGGCTGGACTGGCTTGCCCGGCGGCTGGTATAAGAAACAAAAAAAACAGACCGAGAGCTGCCCAGAAGCACCTCTCGGTCTAAAATTACAGTTTACTGTTTTTCCTTGCGGTCGCCCACAAGCTTTTTCAGTTCATCAAGGAAGCTTTCCACGTCTGCAAACTGGCGGTAGACCGAGGCAAAGCGGATATAGGCCACCTCGTCGATCTTTTTCAGCTCCTGCATGGTCAGCTCGCCAATGCGCACACTGGGGATCTCGCGGTCGTAGGAGCTGAACAGGGCCTGCTCGATGCTGCTGACCGCGCGCTCCAGCGCCTCGTAGCTGACAGGGCGCTTGGCGCAGGCGCGCAGCATGGCGTTGAGCAGCTTCTGCCGGTCAAATGGCTCGCGGGAGTTATCCTTTTTGATGACCACCAGCGGCACCGTTTCCACCACCTCATAGGTGGTAAACCGCATATGACAGTTCAGGCACTCGCGGCGGCGGCGGATACGCTCGTTATCTTCAGTCGGGCGGGAGTCGATCACCTTGGAATCCTCCGCACCGCAATAAGGGCATTTCATCTTTTATTCCTCCGCCTCAGTTTTTCTTTTCGCGGCGCTCGCTCCACAGCACCCATGCCGAGGTGGAAACGCACAGAGAGGTGTACACACCGCTGATCATACCCATCATCAGCGGGAACGCAAAGGTAAAGATGCTGTCCAGACCGTAGAGCTTTGCCACGATGCACATCACGCCCAACGCCATCACGGTGGTGATGGTGGTAACAAGCGTGCGGCGGGCAGACTGGTTGACCGACTGGTTGACCAGCTGTTCAAAGCTGGCCTTTTTGCCCATCAGGGCGCGGTTCTCGCGGATACGATCGTACACCACAACGGTATCGTTGATAGAGTAGCCGAGGATGGTAAGCATGGCAGCGATAAAGTTGCCATCCAGTGCAGTGCGCAGCAGCACAAAGGTGCCGAACACCACCATCAGGTCGTTGACCAGTGCCAGCACTGCCATCATGCCGCCGGTCAGGCCGCCGATGTTCTTGAAGCGCAGGGCAATATACAGCAGAATGAGCACCAGCGCGAACAACACCGCCACCAAGCTCTTCTGCAGGAACTTAGTACCCATAGCTGCGCTGACGTTGCTCAGGGACAGCTGGGCAAACTGGTTGTCCGGATAACTCTCGTTCAGGGAGTCCAGCAGGTTCTCCACCTGCTCGGTGGTCACGGTCTCGGTGCCGGGCATGGAGATCTTCAGGGTCTGGCCGCCGGTGGCTACGTTCTCGCCGGTCTGCAGGGTCAGACCGTTATTTTCCAGTGCTGCGGAGGCGGTCTTCTGCACCGCGGACTGTTCAAAGCTGCCCTCGTAGGACAGCGTGATCATAGCGCCGCCGGTGAATTCCGTGTCCAGATGCACACCGAATACCACGGCGCACAGCAGGATGGCTGCCATCAGGCAGGCGGAGAAGGTCAGGAACTTTTTGCGCAGGGCCACAAAATCCACAGGCTTCTTTTCTGCCTTCTCCTGCCCGGGCTTTGCCGCGCCATACAGCCACGGATTCCGCAGAGCCTTGATGGAGGCTGCACCGCGGATCATGATACGGGTAGCGAACACACCAAACACAAAGTTCAGCAGCACGCCGGTAAGCAGCGTATAGCCGAAGGCATAGATGGTGCCTGCGGTAGAGGGGCCGAAGGCAAAGAACACAAAGTGCAGTGCCTTGGCAAACAGGCCGTCCGAAGGGCCGAAGGCGCTCATAAGCACGATAGCCACAATAACGATGGTCACGTTGCCGTCAATGATGGGGGTCAGGCCGCGGGCAAAGCCGCTCTTCAGTGCGCCATCCAGAGATTTGCCGTTTTTCAGCTCTTCCTTGATGCGCTCGGCGGTGATGACGTTGGCATCCACGCCCATACCGATGGCCAGAATGATACCTGCAATGCCGGGCAAAGTCAGGGTAAAGCTTTCAAATACCGGGAAGTAGCCGGACACAAAGGCCAGCGTAGCGGCCACCTGACCGGCCAGCGCGATACAGGCCAGAAAGCCCGGCAGACGGTACAGCACCGTCATGAACACCACGATGAGGGCAAAGGCGATCAGGCCGGCCAGCACCATGGCGCTGAGGCTGCTTTCGCCCAGACTGGGGCTTACGGTGGAGTAGCTGTCCACGCTCAGGGCAAAGGGCAGCGCGCCGGAGTTGATCTGGCGTGCCATCTTGACCACGGCATCCTGCGTAAAGGGATTAGAGGCAGAGCTGGTGATGATGGCCTGCCCGTCGGTGATAGCGGTGTTGACGGTGGCGGTGCTCACGTTCTCGTCGTCCAGCCAGATGCTGATGCTGCCCTTATCGGCAGCCAGCTTTGTGGTGGCATCGCCAAAGGCCTTGGCACCCTCAGCAGTGAACTTAAGGGAAACATAATACTCTGCGCTGCCGCCGTTGCTCACAGGGCCGTACTGCGCCGCAGCGCTTTCAACCATAGAGCCGTCAAGGATCAGCTCGCCGTCCTTGGCAGCACCCTCGCGGAAGGTCAGGTAGGCGGTGGTACCGATTTCCTGAATGGCGGACTCGGGGTCGAAATCTGTCTCGCCGGACTGCCACGGGAACTCCAGGATCAGGCTATCGGAGTTGTTATCCACATACAGCTCGTAGTCGGTCACGTTCAACGCGACCAGACGGTTCTCGATGACCAGACGGGCGGCATCCAGCTGCTCGTCCGTGGCATCATAGCCCTCCGAGGGCACAAAGGTGACGTTGACGCCGCCCTTGATATCCACACCAAAGCGGATATCCTTTGCACCCTTGATATAGGTGGTGGTCACATCGCCGTATTTTGCTGCCACGCCAAAAAAGGCGGTGTAGACAAAAACAACGATCAGCAGCGCAGTTACGACCAGCTGCCATGCTTTGCCTTTTGTTTTCATAAATCAGGGAACCTCCAAAAGCGGCGGCTGTGCAGCCGCAGCCGTTTTTGTTGTGAACCGCAAGTTTTGCCGGCGGTTCCTCTCCTCACAGAGCAGCCGTCGTGCCGGCCTTTCTGTGATAAAACTCCCCTGCCGGCCCTGCAAAGCGCCACGCAGAGGAGAATATATTATTTCAGGCTTAAGCCTTAGGCCATGTCAGCCAGAAGCTTTTCCACAACAGCCAGACGCACGCAGACACACAGCAGCTCAGAAGCGGTCTCCACCTCGTCCAGACTGGGGTAAGTGGGAGCGATGCGCAGGTGAGAGTCCTGCGGGTCCTTATGGTACGGATAAGCAGAGCCTGCACCGGTCAGCACCAGACCGGCATTCTTGCACAGGTCTGCCACGCGCTTGGCACAGCCGGGCATAACGTACAGACTGATGAAGTAGCCGCCCTTGGGATTGGTCCAGTGGGCAATGTCGCCGCAGGGGGTGAGGTTGGTGGCAAAGGCGGTCTTGACGGCGTCGAAGCAGGGCACCAGACGGCGGCGATGCTTTGCCATGTGGGCCAGAACGCCCTCCTTGTTCTTCAGGAAGCGGACATGGCGCAGCTGGTTCATCTTATCGTAGCTGATGATCATTACCGCAAAGCGCTTGCACATATACTTCATGCTGTTGTCACTGCAGGCAATGGCAGAAACGCCGGCACCCGGGAAGGTGATCTTGCTGGTGGAGGTGAACATGAACACGCGGTCCTGCGTGCCGTACTTCTTGCTCACATTCAGCAGCACGGGGGTCTCGATGATCTCCTCGGTCAGGTGATGGACGATGTAGGCCTCATCCCAGAAGATCTTGAAATCCGGGGCAGCGGTCTTCATCTTTGCAAAGCGCTCGATGGTCTCGTCGCTGTAGGTGTAACCATCGGGGTTAGAATACTGCGGCACGCACCAGATACCCTTGATGGTATCGTCCTCTGCCACCAGCTTTTCCACAACGTCCATATCGGGGCCGTTGGGGGTCATGGGCACACTGATCAGCTCAAAGCCGAACTCCTCGGTAATGGCAAAGTGACGGTCATAGCCGGGCACCGGGCAAAGGAACTTGCGCTTTTCCACCTGAGACCACGGGCAGGGAGACTCCGGAAAGCCGAACACATAGCCGATGTTGATGAGGTTATACATCAGCTGCAGGCTGGAGTTGCCGCCCACGAACACCTCGTTGGGCTTTACGCCAAATACATCTGCAAACAGGGCGCGTGCCTCGTGCAGGCCCTCCAGCTCACCGTAGTTGCGAGCGTCGGTGCCTGCGTCCGTGGTGTAGTCGGTCATCTTCAGCAGATCCATTGCCAGATCCATCTGGTGGGGGCCGGGCTTGCCCCGGGCCATATTGAGCTTCAGACCCTTTGCCTGAAACTGCTTGTAAGCCTCTTCCAGCGCTGCTTTTTCAGCGGTCAGCGCTGCGCGATCCATCTCGTGATAATTTGCCATTGAATACACTCTCCTTTATCGTACTTCCTGTTACCCAATTCTATGGCTCGCTTTATGCGGTATGCCCCTGCCAGAGAGCACACGCCGCACGATCCACACTTTACTATTATAGTACATTTTCCTGTCAGAAACAAGAATTTGAAAGCAAAAAGCCCTGCCAAAAGCAAAAAGCTTTTGAAACAGGGCCTTGCAAGCGGGTACGCTCCCCTGCTGTGCGGCAGTGCCGTCAGCTCAGAGCAACCTGATTTTTATAGCGTTTGCGCACAGCGCCGTATTCCAGATGTGCCTCGCCGCCCTCTACGGTGTCCTCGTCCACGGTCACGCGGATGATAGTGGCATCGCTGGGCACCTCGTACATGATGGGCAGCAGAATGCTTTCCATCACGCTGCGCAGACCACGGGCACCGGTCTTGCGCTCAATGGTCTTGCGGGCAATGGCGTGCAGAGCTTCGTCTGTGAAGGTAAGCTCCACGTTATCCATGCCCAGCAGCTCCTTGTACTGCTTGACCAGACTGTTGCGGGGCTCCTTGAGCACGCGTACCAGTGCATCCTCGTCCAGATCGTCCAGCACGGTGATGACCGGCAGACGGCCGATCAGCTCCGGGATCAGGCCAAATTTGACCAGATCATGGGGTTCTACCTTGCGCAGCAGTGCGCGCTCGGCCTCGGTGGAGTTATCCTTCAGCGCGCTGCCAAAGCCCAGAGCAGACTTATCGGTGCGGCGCAGGATATACTTATCCAGACCGTCAAAGGCACCGCCGCAGATGAACAGGATGTTGGTGGTGTCGATCTGGATGAACTCCTGCTGCGGGTGCTTGCGGCCGCCCTGCGGCGGCACATTGCTGACAGTGCCCTCCAAGATCTTCAGCAGTGCCTGCTGCACACCCTCGCCGCCCACATCGCGGGTGATAGAGGGGTTTTCGCTCTTGCGGGTGATCTTGTCGATCTCATCAATGTAGATGATGCCGATCTGCGCCTTCTGCACATCAAAATCTGCTGCCTGGATCAGCTTAAGCAGAATGTTCTCCACGTCCTCGCCCACATAGCCGGCTTCGGTAAGGGTGGTGGCGTCCGCAATGGCGAAGGGCACACCCAGCATCTTAGCCAGCGTCTGGGCCAGCAGGGTCTTGCCCACGCCGGAGGGGCCCAGCAGCAGCACGTTGGATTTTTGCAGTTCCACGTCGCCGCCCTTGCCGCTGAGGATGCGCTTATAGTGGTTGTAGACCGAAACGGACAGCACACGCTTTGCCTCGTCCTGACCGATAACATACTGATCCAGACCTTCCTTGATCTCGGCCGGGGTCATGATGTTGATATCCAGATCTGCAGCAGCAGGCTGGATATGGGCGCGGCTTGCGCTGCCGCGGGCCGGACGGGCGCTTTTGGGCTGATCCGGCTTGTCAGAGAGCAGATCGTGGCACAGGCCGATGCACTCGCTGCAGATATTGACCCCGGGGCCAATGATCATGCGCTCCACCTCGTCCTGATGCTTGCCGCAAAAGCTGCAAACCAGATCCTTTTCATTTTTGCCGGAATTGTTATTTGCCATAGCTGTTTTTCCTTATCCTGGATAGATTGTAGCGGTTTACCGGTGGGCAATAACCTCATCGATCAGGCCGTATTCCTTTGCCTGCTGCGCGGTCAGGTAGTTGTCGCGCTCGGTGTCCTGCTGGATCTTTTCCAGCGGCTGGCCGGTATACTCGCTGAGCATCCGGTTCATCTTATCGCGGATATAGACCATGTGCTCGGCATGAATCTTGATATCCGTGGTCTGGCCGGAAAGGCCGCCGCCCTGACCGCCGATCAGCGGCTGGTGGATCATGATCTCGGCATTGGGCAGTGCAAAGCGCTTGCCCTTGGTGCCGCTTGCCAGCAGGAATGCGCCCATAGAGGCAGCCATGCCCATGCAGATGGTGGAAACATCGCACTTGATATACTGCATGGTATCGTGGATGGCCATACCGGCGCTGATGGAGCCGCCGGGGCTGTTGATATACAGGCTGATGTCCTTATCCGGGTCCTGCCCTTCCAGATACAGCAGCTGCGCCACCACAAGGCTTGCAGTGGTATCGTTGACATCCTCGCTCAGCACGATGATGCGATCGTTCAGCAGACGGGAGAAAATGTCGTAGGAACGCTCTCCGTGCGCCGACTGCTCGACAACGTAAGGAACAAAACTCATAAAGTTCGCCTCCTGAAATGGTTTAAGTTTATTGGCAAAATTGACCGATACGGGTTCCCTGTAAAGTTCAGCCGTACCGGTCAATTTTAACAACCTTTGATAAAACGCCTGCGGCGCTTTACAGGGCCCGGCACTGATTACTCAGCGTCAGCAGCCTTCTCAGCCTCTGCGGGCTTCTCCACGATGTTAGCGTGGCTCTTGATGAAGTCGATGGCCTTGGTGCGAGCCAGATCCAGCTTCAGATCCTCAACATTGATCAGCTCACGCACCTTGTCCTCTTCCATCTTGTACTGGTCAGCAATGCGCTTGATCTCGGCATTGATCTCGTCCTCAGAAGCCTCGATGTGCTCAGCAGCAGCAACAGCCTCCAGAGCCAGACCGATCTTGACCTGCTTCTCAGCCTGCGGCATGAAGGCAGAGCGGAACTGCTCCATGGACTGGCCCATGTACTGCAGGTAGTCCTGCAGACGCAGACCCTGCTGCTCCACACGGAAAGCAAAGTCGTTGACCATCTCGTCCATACGGACTTCGTACATAGCCTGAGGGATCTCACCCTCCATGCTCTCGACGACCTGATCGACCAGAGCGTTCTCGACAGCCAGATCGTCCTGCTTGTCCAGCTGCTCCTGGTTATTCTTGCGGATGGAAGCCTTGAACTCGTCCAGAGTGTCGTACTCAGAGCAATCCTTTGCCAGCTCGTCATCCAGAGCGGGCAGCTCCTTGTACTTCACCTCGTGCAGCTTGATCTTGAAGACAGCTGCCTTGCCGGCCAGCTCAGCAGCCTGATACTCGGTGGGGAAGGTGACGTTCACGTCGAACTCCTCGCCAGCGGTGTGGCCAACGACCTGTTCCTCGAAGCCGGGGATGAAGCTGCCGCTGCCCAGAGTCAGGTTGTAGTGCTCAGCCTTGCCGCCCTCGAAAGCGACACCGTCCACAAAGCCCTCGAAGTCGATATCAACGATATCGCCATCCTGAGCAGCGCCCTCACGGGTCAGCTCACGGGCGTTGCGCTCCTGCACACGCTTCAGCTCAGCGTCCACAGCCTCGTCGGTAACAGTATGGACAGTCTTTTCCACGGTCAGACCGTTGTAGCTGCCAACCTTGACCTCGGGCTTGACTGCGACCTTAACGGTCAGGGTAGCGCCCTCTGCCTCGCTGGCGGAATCCACGGTAACCTCAGGACGGCCCACGGGCTCAACGCCGGCTTCCTTAACGGCAGCCTCGAAAGCCTCCGGGAACAGCTCGTTGATGGCGTCGTAGGTAAAGACGTCTGCGCCGTACATCTTCTCGATCAGAGCCTTGGGGGCCTTGCCCTTGCGGAAGCCCTGCACAGGGTACTTCTTGCCCTCTTTTTTGAAAACATCGGCAACAGCCTTCTTGAAAGCCTCTGCGTCGATGGAGAACTGCAGTTCTGCCATGCTCTTCTCGAGCTTTTCACACTTGATGAGATTCATTTGTTTATCCTCCACTCAAATATTCTATTGCTCAGGGCAGGAAGTTTTTGCCCGGGGCAACCGCGCACCACGTCCTTGCTGTATGCACACGGAATGCGGGGACGCGCGCGCTCAATTGGGTGCAACAATCGCGTCAAAACTTATTATAGCACGCTCCGGACACAATTGCCATACCAAATTTTTAAATTTTGTCGTTTCTGCCCTTTTGTACAGCCTTTAATTGATGCGGTAGGGACAAAAACGCAGGCCGTCGGCACTTACCAGCTTGTACCGGATGCCGTCCACTTCGCCCTGCACCGCAAACCGGATGGCGTTGCCGTGCAGATGCCCATAGAAGCAGGTGCTGATCCCGTACTCCTTCAGGGTGGCTACGATCTCCGGGGCGCTGGTGCCGGTATAGACCGGCGGATAGTGCAGGAACACCAGCTTTTCCAGCCCGGGCTCTGCGGCCTGCAGGCTCATGCGCAAGCGTCCGATCTCGCGGTTCATCACCTTTTCGTCGTGGGGTTCGCCCACATCGAACAGCCAGCCGCGGGTACCGCAGATGGCGTAGCCCTCCACGCTGTAGGAGTTGTTGTGCAGGATATGCAGGGTATCAAAACCCTCGGCCTTGAGGTAGGCGTTCATCTTGTTGGCGGTGGACCACCAGTAATCGTGGTTGCCCTTCATGATGATCTTCTGCCCGGGCAGCTGCTGCAAAAAGGCAAAATCCTTGCGGGTATCGGTCAGGCGCATGGCCCAGCTGATATCCCCCGCCAGCACGATGGTATCCTGCGGGGTAATGAGCTTGCGCCAGTTTTTCTCCAGCCTGTCCACATAATCGTTCCAGCCGGGAAAGATATCCATCGGCTTGGATGCGCCCAGAGAAAGATGGGGGTCGCCAAGCACAAAAAGTGCCATAGTCTGTTTACTCCTGTTCTGTCTGTCCGCAGAAGCTTATGCCTGATAGCCCAGCGCCACCTCGGCGATCTGTGCCGGGGCAATGACGGTATCAAAGCGCTCCGGCTTACTGCGCAGGGCGGCAAGGCTTGCCGGTGCGGCGTGACCGGTGGCAGCCTCCAGCTGCTGCATGGCTTCAAAATCGTTTTCCGGGGCGGGTTTGCCCAGTGCGCTCAGCACACTGCGGGGGAACTTGAAGGGCGATGCGGTGGAAAGCACCACCATGGGCACGCCCTGCCGCTTTTTCTGCCCGGCCACATGGAAGGCCACGGCGGTGTGGGTATCGCACAGGTAACCGTCCTTTTCGTAACGGGAGCGGATCTCCCCTGCCACCTCGGCCTCGCTGCTCCAGCCGCAGGAGAAGGTCTGCTGAATGGCGGCCAGCGTTTCGGGACGGACGGTGTAACTGCCGGTGACGGCCAGCTGCTGCATAAAGCCTGCCACCTCGGCGTCGCTGCCGGTCACATGGTACAGCAGGCGCTCCAGATTGGAGGACACCAGAATGTCCATGCTGGGAGAGGTGGTCTTGAAGAACTCACGCTTTGCGGTGTAAGTACCGGTGGTGAGGAAATCGGTCAGCACGTTATTCTCGTTGGAGGCGCAGACCAGCTTGCCCACGGGCAGACCCATCTGCTTTGCGTAATAACCGGCCAGGATATCGCCAAAGTTGCCGGTGGGCACGCAGAAGTCCACCTCGTCACCAAAAGTGATCTTGCCAGCCTTGAGCAGCTGAGCGTAGGCGGCAAAGTAATAGACGATCTGCGGCACAAGACGGCCCCAGTTGATGGAGTTGGCGCTGGAAAGACGGATGTTACGCTTTTCCAGCCCGGCAGCGATTGCCTTATCACCAAACACTTTCTTCACGCCGGTCTGGGCATCGTCAAAGTTGCCGCGCACGGCGTACACCGCCACATTGGCACCCTCCTGCGTTGCCATCTGCAGGCGCTGGATCTCGCTGGTGCCGCCGGTGGGGTAGAACACAGCGATCTCCACACCGGGAATATCATGGTAGCCGTCCAGCGCTGCCTTGCCGGTATCGCCGCTGGTGGCCACAAGGATCAGGGTCTTTTCGGTGCGTCCCAGATTCTTTTTGGCCTCCACCAGAAGCTTCGGCATCAGCTGCAGGGCGTAATCTTTGAAGGCGCAGGTAGGGCCGTGCCACAGCTCCAATGCGTAGGTATCCCCTTCCACTGGGGCAAGATAACCTGCCTTGCCACCAAAAGCAGCCCCGTAGGTGCTGCGGGTGGCTTCGGTCAGGAATGCGGGGTCGTAATCGGTCAGGTACTCCCGCACAACGGCGGCTGCCAGCGCGGGATAATCCAGCCCGCACAGAGCTTCCACATTCACCTGCGGAAAACTTGCCGGCACAAACAGGCCGCCCTCATCGGACAGCCCCTGTGCGATCGCCTGAGAAGAAGTTACTTTGCGGTTCTGATCTCTGGTACTGAAAAACTGCATGGTCATCACTCCTTTTCGCCACGGAACGTGCCGGGCACGTCCCCGGTTGTACGGCAGGGCCCTCGTTCTGCCGCATACTTCCCACCGGTGCCCACGTTCTCTACCTAAGTTTCGCAGAGAAAGGCACCCTTTATAATATGTACCATCCAGCGCCCGCTGTCAAGAGGAACTACCTCTGCAACGTCAAAACGCACCGGTTCTTCGCTTTGGCCGGTCTGCTGCAGATACTTTTGCGCAGCGCAGATCAGCCGGTGCTGTTTGGCCGGGTCTACGGCAGCAGCGGGACGCTGCAGCATCCGTTGGCTGCGGGTCTTGACCTCACAGATGACGATGGTGCCGTCCGGTTCCCGCAGCACAAGATCCAGCTCTCCCATGCGGGTATGATAATTGTGGGCCAGCAGCTGCGCACCCTGCTTTTGATACCAGCGGGCAGCGGCAGCCTCTCCCCTGCGGCCGGTCTCGGCGCGGTTCATTTGCCGCTCTCCGGCCAATAGCCCTGCTTTTTAAGGAAGCTGCGGCGGTAGAACGGCTGGATGCCGTACTGCGCGATCAGCTCATAATGCAGCTTTGTGGGGTAGCCCTTGTGCTTTGCCAGCTGATACTGCGGGTACTGCTTGTCCAGCTCCAGCATATAGCGGTCACGGCTGACCTTGGCCAGCACCGAGGCCGCGCCGATGCTGGCACTGGTGGCGTCGCCCTTGACCACCGGCTGCGCCGGGATCTGCAGGCCTGCGGGGGTGCGGTTGCCGTCCACCAGTACCAGATTGGGTACGATGTCCAGCTCTTCCACCGCCTGCTGCATCCCGCCCATGGTGGCGTGCAGGATGTTTTCGCGGTCGATGACTTCCGGCCCCACAAAAATGATACGGTAGGCCAGCGCTTTTTCGCAGATCTCGTCAAACAGCGCCTCGCGCTTTTTCTCGGTCAGCTTTTTGGAATCGTTGATGCCGTACACAGGGTTTTCCGGGTCCAGAATGCAGGCTGCCACGCACACAGGGCCGCAAAGCGGGCCGCGCCCGGCCTCGTCCACACCGGCAAAGCAGCCGTACTGGCTGCGCACCTCGGCGTCAAAGGCATACAGCGGGGCCGAGATCTCCTCATCCGAGCGGCGTTTCATTCCTCGTCCTCCTCGGCAAAGTCTGCCAGATCATCCCGCTGCGGCGGGCGCTCCAGAGAGATGCGTCCCCACTTGCAGGCGCGGAACTCGTCCACCAGCATGATGGCGCAGCGCTCGGTATTCACCTCGCCGCCGCGCACCAGCAGCCCGCGCTTGCGGCCGATGGCTTCCAGCAGCTCGTAGGGCGGCAGTGCCAGCGTTTCGGCATCCAGCTTGTAGCGCTGTGCCACAAGGTCGGGATAGTTACGGCGCACCTCGTCCAGCAGGTTCATGGCCAGCTCTTCCACATCCAGAATGTCGTCCTTGATAGAGCCGATGAAGGCCAGATTAGAGGCGATGGCCTTGGAATCGAACTTTTTCCACAGCACGCCGGGCATATCCAGCAGATCGAACTTTTCGGTGCTGACCCACTGCTTGCCCTTGGTCACACCGGGGCGGTCTGCCGCCTTGGCGCGGGCAGAGCCGGCAAAAGTATTGATAAAGGTGGATTTGCCCACGTTGGGGATGCCGCACAGCATCACCTGCGTTTTGGCACCGCCCATGCCGCGGTTCTGGCGGCGCTCCAGCAGGCCGGAAAGTTCCCTTTCAATAGCGGCCTTTACGGCATTTGCGCCTCCCTTCTGCTTGGCGCTGATGGCCACGCACCCGGCATCTGCAGCGCGGAAGTAGCGGATCCACTCCTCGGTCACAGCCGGATCCGCAAGGTCAGCCTTGTTCAGCGCATAGAGCTTGGGCTTGCGGTCGGTGATGCGCTCGATCTCCGGGTTCAGGCTGGAAAGCGGGATGCGCGCGTCCAGCAGCACAAGGCTGGCATCAACGTGCTGGATCTCCTGTTCCATCATGCGCAGAGTCTTGGTCATGTGGCCCGGGAACCACTGAATGTTGTACTGGTTTGCAAACCGGGTATCCATTTCGTTCATTTTACCACCCCAAAATCTGTAAAGGGCATAAAGCACAGCAGCACCTTGCCCAGAATATCACGCTCGTCAATGCAGCCGACATAGGAGGAGCGGCTGTCCAGCGATTCGTTGCGGTTGTCCCCCATTACAAAGAGGGTGCCCTCCGGCACTGTAAACGGGAACTGCACATCGTAGCCCAGATAGGTGGGCGCTGCAATGTAGTCCTCCTGCAAAAGCTCGCCATTCACTGTAACTGTACCGGCATCGTAATCAATGCTGATGGTATCGCCGCCCTTGGCGATGATCCGCTTGACCAGCGGCTTACCGTAGACGGTGTAGCTGTCTACAATGACCACATCGCCCCGCTGCGGGGTGTAGCCTGCCGCCCAGACGATCAGCTTATCGCCGTGGGTCAGGGTGGGCACCATGGAGCGCCCGTCCACCTGAATGATGCGGAAGAAAAACGAAAAGATCAGCACCAGTACCAGCGCTGCAGAGATGAGCGCCTCGTACCATTCCAGCATTCCCTGCCCGCGCACAGCGGCGGGAGATTGCTGCTGTTTTTCCATAGCTTAGCCACCAGCCTTTCCTTATTTTATGATACGCCCGGGCTTTGAAAAAGAAAAAAGGGACAACAAGTTGTCCCTTTTCTCCCGGTTTCAAATCGGGGATGATCAAATATCGCTCTTGACCTTGGCAGCCTTGCCCGTACGGCCACGCAGATAGAACAGCTTTGCGCGGCGGACCTTGCCCTTGCGGATAACAGTGACCTTCTCAACGAAGGGGCTGTTGATGGGGAAGACACGCTCGATGCCGACACCGTAAGCCACGCGGCGAACGGTGAAGGTCTCTGCAACGCCACCGTGCTTCTTAGCGATCACAGTGCCCTCAAAGGCCTGAATGCGCTCACGGTCGCCGTCCTTGATACGAACATCAACGCGGACGGTGTCGCCAACGTTGAACTGAGGCTTTTCAGCCTTGATGCTGCCTTCAGAAATAATCTTCAATGCGTCCATTTTTGAATCCTCCATTTGTTTTTAGACGTTCATGCACGGCATAGCCGTCAGAGGACCGCCCGTTTAATGATAAATACTTGTCATTAACCCCGCTGTGGTCTCAGCGGACACTAACGCCTTAATAGGATAGCACAAAACCGGCTTGAATGCAAGCGATTTGCCGAAAAATCCTGCAAAAATTTTCTGTTTTGCCCGGCAGACGGACTTTTGCGCCGCATCAGGCAAACAGTTTACGGTCTGCTGTTAAAAATTTGGTGCGCAGAATATTGGCGCTTGCGGCGGGCAGGCCCAGCTTTTCTTCCAGAAAACCGGTGAGCAGCGAGGGGTTCAGGTTCAGCTCCTGCGCAGCGGGCAGGCACAGCTCCAGCTGCACGGTGTCCCCCAGTGCGGTATAGCTAAGCTGCGGGATATGCTGTTTGAGATCCACGATCTTTTTGCCGCGCTTGCTATGTTTTTCCACGGGGGCTGTTTCCAGCGCATTGTACTGCTCCAGCACCGCAGCGGCAGCCGCCGGGTAGCTGATGCGGTAGCAGGCAAAGGCGATGCTGTCCGCCTTCATCTCCACCGGAGCCACCCGGGTAACGTGGATACCGGCGGGCATGATGGCGTTGAGGGCGGTCTGCCACTGGGCAAAGTCCGGGGCTTCGGCCTCGGTCTTGACGTCCACGCACTCGCACTCGCTCTCCTGCCCCAGCGAGAGCGGGCAGGCAAAGGTCATGTAGATATGGGGGTTGAAGCCCAGCGTATGCCACACCGGCAGGCCGCTGCGCTTGAGCACCCGCTGCATCACCCGCTGCATATCCAGCAGGGAGATATAGGAGGCTTCATTTTTCTTTTCAAACGAGATTCTGACTGTAATCAAAGCAGGGACCTCCTAACAGATGGTTGGCACCGCAGGCATTGCAGGCACGGTTGCAGGGCGGGGTGGTCTGGGCAGCCAAAGCCTTATTGTACTCCCGCACCAGATACTCGTGGGTGATGCCGTAGTCCATGTGAGACCACGGGGTCACCTCATCCAGCGCGATGGGGCGCTGGCAGTAGAAGGCGGGGTCGATGCCAAGATCTGCAAAGGTCTGCATCCATGTATCGTACTTGAAGCACTCTTCCCAGCCGTCGAAGTAGCAGCCGCGCTTATAAGCCTCCACGATGACCGGAGCAAGGCGGCGGTCGCCCTTGGCGAACACGCCCTCCAAAAAGCTGGTGGTGCTGTCGTGGTAGTTCACCTTGATCTTACGGCTGTGCACGCTTTCCAGCAGGTGCTTCTGCTTGGCCTGCAGGGTCTCGGCGGTATCCATGGGCACAAACTGGAAGGGGGTGTGGGGCTTGGGTACAAAGCAGGCGCAGCTGATGGTCACCTGCACGCCCTTGCCCTTGCCGCGCTTGGGCAGTGAATAGTACAGGTCCACCACCTTCTGGGCGGTCTCGGCAATGCCCTCGATATCCTCCATGGTCTCGGTGGGCAAGCCCATCATGAAGTAGAGCTTGACCGAGGTATAGCCTGCGTTAAAGGCAATGGTACAGGTCTTTTCGATCTCGTCCCAAGTGACGTTTTTATTGATGACGTTGCGCAGGCGCTGGGTGCCGGCTTCGGCGGCAAAGGTCAGGCCGCTTTTGCGCACCTTGGTTGTTTTTTCAATAAGGCTCTGGGAGAAGTTGTCCACGCGCAGGGAGGGCAGCGACAGGCTGACATGCTCCTTGGGTGCCCACTCGTTCAGATCGTCCAGCAGCTGTTCCAGCTGGCCGTGGTCAGAGGTGGAAAGGCTGGAAAGGCTCAGCTCCTCGTAGCCGGTGTTGGCGCACAGATCCTGCGCGGCCTTGTTCAGCAGGCCGGCATCGCGCTGGCGCATGGGGCGGTACAAAAAGCCCGCCTGACAGAACCGGCAGCCGCGCACGCAGCCGCGCAGCACCTCAATGCTGGCGCGGTCCTGAATGGCACCTACCATGGGCACCACAAAGTTGGTGGGCGGGGCAAACTGGTTCAGATCCTTGATGATTGCCTTGGTGATGCGTGCCGGGATGCCCGGCTCGTTGGGGGTGATGGCCTTGACCCGGCCATCCTTGTGGTAGGTAACATCGTAGAAGGCCGGGATGTAGACCCCCGGGATCTTTGCAATGTTGAGCAGCAGCTGCTTTTTGGAAATGCCGTCTTTTTTTGCCTTTTCGATCTCGGCGCAGATGGCGGGCAGCTGATTCTCGCCCTCGCCCAGCTGGATAACATCAAAGAAATCCGCAATGGGCTCCGCATTGCAGGCGCAGGGGCCGCCCGCAACGATCAGCGGCCAGTGGGCGTCACGGTCTTTAGAATAGAACGGGATACCCGCCAAGTCCAGCATGGCAAGGATATTGGTGTAGGAAAGCTCGTACTGCAGGGTGAAGCCCACAGCATCAAAAGCCGTGAGAGGGTCTTTGCTTTCCATGGTGTACAGCGGCAGCTGCAGGCGCTCCATCTCTGCCTTCATATCCAGCCAAGGCATAAAGGCGCGCTCGCACCACCAGTTTTCGTGACCGTTGAGCAGCTCGTACAGGATCTTTTCGCCCAGAAAGGACATTCCCACCTCGTAGGTATCCGGGAAGCAGAAGGCAAAGCGCACATCCACCTTATCCTTTTCTTTATAGATACTGCCGGGCTCGCCGCCGGTATAGCGGCCGGGCTTCTGCACCCGCCCCAGCGCTTCTTTCAGTTTGGGATCAAACATCGGGTCCTCCATAAACAATCCGTTTTTTGCGTTCTTTTTATTTTACCCTAAATGTGCCGGTTTTGCAATCGTTTCGCGCCGTTTGGGTGCATATTCCGCGTTTTTGCCGCCAGAGCGCCGCCGCACACGCTGCCATCTGTGCACCATCCAGCGGCGGGACCGGCAGCAGATTGAACAGCCCGGTGAGCAGATTGGCCGCCCAGAATGCGCTGCCGCGGATGGTGGCGGTCTGTGAAAGGCGCAGCGCCCACACCCCGGCAAGTGTAAAATTGACCGCCGGCCCGGCGGCGGCAAGCACGAACCGCTGACGCAGGGAAAGCCTTTTCCCTGCCGTGCGCATGCAAAAGCCGGTCATGGTCACCTCAATGACGGGCAGCTGCCCTTGCTGGATGCAGTAGACAAAGATATGTCCCAGCTCGTGCAGAATGGCCGCCAGCAGCCCCAGACGCAGAAAACCGCTGGCATCAAAGTAGAGCAGCAGATATACCACGCCGCACAGCAGCACTGGGTCCCGGAACACAAGCTTCCCTACCCATACCCGGCTCACGGGGCATTCTCCAGCAGGGCGGCGGGGTCACAGGCGGTGCCCTGCTGCCACAGCTCCAGATGCAGGTGCGCACCGGTGGCGCGCCCTGTCTGCCCCACCGTACCCAGCGTCTGCCCAGCCTGCACTACCTCTCCCGGGCGGACATAGAGGTATTGCAGATGCGCATAGCGGGTCTCGCAGCCATCCGGGTGCAGGATGCGCAGATGATTGCCGTAGCTTTGGCTATAGGCAGCCTTCAGCACCACGCCTTCCTGCACTGCCCGCACCGCCGTACCCGCCGCGCAGGCGAGGTCGAGTCCCTGATGGAACACAGGCTTGCCGGTAAAGGGGTCTGTCCGCTTGCCGTAGGCAGCCGAGATGCGCCACGCCGTGGTATCCAGCGGAAAGCAGTATTTTTTTGTGTTCCGCGCAGCCTGTACCGGCAAAGCCGCCAGTAGGCAGAGTGCCAGCCCTGCCAGCACCAGCGCCGCAACGCCCCACCGTCGTCTGCGTATTTTTGCTGCCTGTCCGCTTCGTTTTGCCCGCATACGCCGCCCTCCTATCCTGAAAAGTGTATGCAAAGGCGGCGGGCAGCAGAACCCGCCCACAGTTCGGGCAAGCAGTGATAAAAGCATTTACTGCAGCAAAAAGAGCCGCCGCACATTTTTTGCGCAGCAGCTCTGGTTTTATGTGTGGGATGTTTTATCTGTCAGTCATCTGCGGCGGAAAAAGCTTCCGATGCGTTCCAGCAGGCTCTTTTTTCTGGGCGGAGTAGTGGTGGCAACAGGCTTTGCAGCCGGGTGCGGTGCATCCGGCACTTTGGGGGCAGGCTGCGCCAAGCGGGGCTTATTGTTCAGCATCTGCTCCAGTGCCTCGTAGTGGTCTGGCTGCTGCGCCGCCGTGGCGGTTTCCGCCATCTTTTCCGGTGCAGGCTGGAACACATGGGGCAGCTCCTGCTTGAGCTGCTCTACGGTAACTTCCTGACAGACTGCCGCCGGTTTTTCCGCTTCCGGCGCGGGGGTGGTGCACTTCCACGGCTCGGGGCGCTGCCAGTCGTTGCGCAGCAGCTCGTACATGCCCATCTGGCTGTTGACCGGCGGCTCGCCGTCGGCGGGCTTCACCTTCTGATAGTTGCCGTTGGCATCCATGACCCGGGCATTGACGTTATCCCGCAGCTGCAGCTGAAGGATATCGGTGAGCTTTTGTACCAGAACGGGGTCCTCCACCCGGACACCCACCTCCACGCGGCACTCGGTATTGCGGGTAAGGAAATCGCCGGAGGCAATATAGATGCGGGTGTGGGTGCCATCGTAGAAGCTGTAGATGCGGCCATGCTCCAGATAGCGTCCCACAAGGCTGCGGATGTGCAGGTTCTCGGTCTTGCCGGGCACCTCTGCACGCACGCAGCAGATGCCGCGCACGATCATATCGATACGCACCCCGGCGCAGCTGGCTTCCTGCAGCTTCAGAATGATATCCCGGTCGCTGATGGAGTTGTTTTTCAGGATCATGGAAGCCGGGCGGCCCATGCGGGCGGCGGCGATGACATGGTCCATCTCGTCCAGCAGCACGCTCTTGAAGCGCAGCGGGGCAACCAGCATCTTGTCGCTTTCCTCGGTGAGCTGCTGCACGGCCAGATTGCGGAACACCTTGGAGGCCTCCTCGCCGATGCGCTCGTCTGCGGTGATAAAGGAGAGGTCGGTGTACAGCTCGCTGGTTTTTTCGTTGTAGTTGCCGGTACCGATCTGGGTAATGTAGGAGTAGCCCTCTGCGCCTTTGCGGGTGATAAGGGTCAGCTTGGAGTGCACCTTGTAGTCCTCGAAACCGTAGATGACGGTACAGCCGGCGCTTTCCAGCTGCTTGGACCAATCGATATTGTTCTGCTCATCAAAGCGGGCGCGAAGCTCCACCAGTGCCACCACTTCCTTGCCGTTTTCAGCGGCCTCCATCAGCGCCTGCACGATCTGGGATTCCCGTGCCATGCGGTAGAGGGTCATTTTAATGGAGATGACATCCGGGTCCTGTGCGGCCTTTTTAAGCATGGTGATAAAGGGACGGATGGACTGATACGGATAGCTGAGCAGTACATCGTGCTTCTGCACCTCGGTGGCAAGATCATAGTCCGGTGGCGGCAGCATGGGCCGGGCGGGGGCGTAGAACAACGCCGGGTGTCCCTCGGCCTCCATGCGGCCGGAAAGCTTGAAGAAGAAGCTCAGGTCCAGCGGGCTCTTTTGCTGGAACACCCGCTTGCGGGTCAGCTCCAGACGGCTGCACAGCAGCCGCTCCACCTCCGGTGCGGGGGTGGGGGTGATCTGCAGACGGACAGCCGCCAGCTTGCGGCGGCGCCGGAGCAGCTCGGTCATGATCTCGCGATAATCGATATCGTGATCCATCATGCCCTCTTTTACATCGATATCCGCGTTGCGGGTGACCCGGAACAGGCATTTTTCCTGAATGGAATCCTTGCCGAAGATGCTGGAAGCATAGTGCAGCACCAGCTCATCCGTAAGCGCAAACTGCACGATGCCATCCTTTTTGATAAAGTGCATCCGTTCCATCTGGCTGGAGATGGGCACGATGCCAAGGCTCTGCTCCTGCGTGTGCTTTTCCTTAAGCAGCACGCCCAGATAGATCTCCTTGTTGCGCAAAAACGGGAACGGGTGGCGGTTATCCACGATCTGCGGGCTGAGGATGGGGAACAGTTCGGACTGGAAGTATTTTTTCCAGAGATGCTCTTCCTCCTTGGTCAGGTGGTCGAACTCCACCTTGCGATAGCCGTTTTCGGCCAAATTTTCCAGCGCCTTTGCGTAGAACTTATCGCATTCCTCCTGCAGCTGCGCCGTTTTGGGCATAATGGCAGCCAGCTGCTCGGCGGCGGTCATGTTGGTCTTGTTTTCCCGCTTTTCCTTTTTGGTCTTGCCCTGCTCAAGGTTTGCACGCTCCTGCAAAGAGCCCACGCGCACCATGAAAAACTCGTCCAGATTGGAGCCGTAAATAGCCAGAAACTTGATGCGTTCGCCCAGCGGGACGTTTTTGTCCTTGCCCAGCGCCAGAACGCGGCGGTTGAAATCCAGCCAGCTCAGTTCGCGGTTGATAAAGATCGATCCATCACTCATAGCAAAATATCTCCATATTCCTCTTCGACCACGGCGGACGGCGTGCAGCTATCCCCTTTTCAGCGGACATACGCCTGCCCTGCCCATGAATCCACCATCGCCCGGGTAATGCCCGGCACCTGTGCGGCATCCTCCACCTGTGCAAACGGGCCGTGCTGCGCACGGTAGTCCAGAATCGCCTGTGCCTTGCCGGGGCCGACACCGGGCAGGGTGCACAAAGCCTTGGCATCGGCTGTGTTCAGCTCCACCTGCGTATAAGTTGTAAGCTCCTTTGTGTCCGGCAGCGGCAGCTGCGTTTGCGGGTGCAGCGGTACTGCAAACCGGAACGCCAGCCCTGCGCAGACCCCTGCAGCGGCAAGACACAGCAGCAGAAACAGCCCTTCGCGGCGCTTTTTGTTTTGCATAGGCTCTTCTTCCATTCTACCTGATTCTTTACTAAAAAGAAAGCCCTCTGCGGGAAAA
>ERZ791930.44-NODE-44-length-140568-cov-4.424402_pt1 | contig 140568 bp, 127 predicted proteins | sample MGYA00510128_ERZ791930 | MGnify/ENA primary metagenome ERZ791930 (study PRJEB30046, sample SAMN00792057) | human gut metagenome | study: EMG produced TPA metagenomics assembly of the A metagenome-wide association study of gut microbiota in type 2... | reverse complement strand
TCAAGCATTAAAAAAGAAAGAGGGATACTATAATGAAGATAAAGGCATTAGTAGCAGTAAGAAGTGGTTCACAAAGAGTAGTAAACAAGAATATAAGACCATTTGCTGGAAGTAGTTTGTTAGAAATTAAATTAAATCAATTAAAAAGAATTCCTAATATAGATGGAATAGTAGTTAATTCAAACGACGATAAAATGTTAGAAATAGCAAGTAATATGGGGTGTGAAGTTGTAAAAAGAGACGAATATTATGCATCTAATCAGGTTTCTATGAGTGAAGTATATAGAAATATGGCAGAAAACGTAAATGCCGATGTTATAGCATATATAAATGCGACAAATCCATTATTAAATGATAGAACTATAGTCCAAGCTATAGAGAACTATAAGAAAAATATATCTCAATATGATTCTTTGAATTCTGCACATTTAATTAAGGAATTTTTATTTAAGGAAAATTTACCAATTAATTATGATTTAAGACATCAGCCAAGAAGTCAGGATTTACCGGATATATCAGCGTTGAATTTTGCTATTAATATAATATCTAGAGAAAAGATGATAGAATGTAAAAACGTGGTTGGTTATAAACCTAATATTTATATTATAGATGAAGTGGAGGCAACCGATATTGACAATCCAATAGATTTTGATTTCGCGGAGTTTGTTTATAAAAGGAAAAACGGAATGATATGAATATAATATATATTTGTGCTAGAATTTATATTAAAAATCAAAAAAGATAATACTTAAGATGGATTTGGTCATATAGGATATTTAAACATATACTGTCGTATGACTAAAAGATGTGCTGATTTCATCTGCATTTTAACTTTGGAAATCAGTTGTGAAGGTTGTATGAGATTAAGATGTGGGTAAATGGTAGAAGATAGTAATCATTTTTCTTGAAATATTAGCTATATGGGTTTACTATAAAGTCTTGATAGAAGTCAAATTAAGAATAAAAACATTGGAGAACATGAGATGAAAAGTAATCAATCTATAGCAAATCAGATTTGTAAATATATGCAATATATTTACCTGATTTTATTTGCCGGAATAACAATACGGTATTATCTGTATTCAACGGTATTGGAGTATAATTATCCCAATGCGTTGTATTTAGGTTTAAGATATGCGCTGATGGCATATGTGCTGATAAGTATAGCCTTTGCGGTATGGCAGAAGCAGTATGACACGGTGCTGGAACCGGTTTTCATGGGCTTGATTTTAGTCAGTGCCGGTATTGTAACGTATGTGGTTAAAGATAATGCAGTGTTTGATTTTGCGCTGCTTTTAGTAGGAGCAAAAAATGTTCCTTGGAAACGGATTGCCTATGTTTATCTGTGCGCAGCGGTCGTGATTCAGGGAATTGCTTACTATGCGTCAACAACAGGAATTATTGCAGATATTGCACTGCAGTCAGACAGAGGAATCAGACATTCACTGGGAATTAATTATCCGACAGATATGGCAGCCCATATGCTTTTTATCATGCTGGTATATGCAGCGATGCGCGAAAAGAAGCTGACCTTCGTTGAGATTACCTTGATGGGTGTTGTAAGTTACTGGGTGTATACAAAGACATTTGCAAGAAATGACTTTATCTGTGCCATGGTCATGTGTGTGCTGTTAGTGATTGTAAAAGTGCTGTGGCTGTGTAATATCCAGCTGTCAAAGTATAAGGGATTAAAGATTGGCGGCATTTTGATGCTGCTGTTTGTAGTGGGCTGTATCACGGCAGTTACATTTTATGACCCTGCAAATGCGATGTATCAGAAGATGGATACCGTATTTTCACAGAGATTTTCACTGGGGTATCAGGGACTGGCACAGTATGGCATTACAGCATTTGGCTCATTTGTAGAAGAAAATCAGGCAACGCTTGGCTACTATTTCTTTTTGGATAACTCCTTTATCCGTATTGCAATTAAGTACGGCTGGGTATTTTTATCTGTGATTACATACATTTATTATCTGTGCTTTAATAAAGCAGTGGATTGTAAAAAAGACGACATGATTGTGGCGTTGATAGTGATGCTGTTGTTCGGTATTTCAGAACATCATCTGATTGATATTGCATTTTGTCCGCTTTGGTTTATGCTTTTTAGCAGTATGAAAAAGGAAAGAAGAACCGGAAGGGGGCAGAACTGATGAAAAAGTATTGGATAAAGCTTGCAGGCTGTGCGGCAACGGCGGTTGTGATTCTTCTGATCGTATTGGGCATGGTGGATTTACATACGGACGGTCTTCTTGTACGGGATGGCTGTTATGTGATTCGTCCAAACGATATGCAGACCTATAGAATGGATATTTACGGTGGTTCTGGTGTGGTTGGAACGCAGGTACAGCTGACACGGGACGTTGACTGGGCAAATCAGGTGTTTGGAGTCCGTTATACGGGAGAAGACCAGTATATGATAGAGTACGGGGATCAGGGTTACTGCATTGCGGTTGCATCAGATAAAGAAACGGTGGTTATGCAGGATTATAATGCTGAAAATGAGTACAATAAGTGGTATATTACACGGATTGGAACGACCCAGAGTTATTTATTTACAAATGTAGCTACAGGAAATGCATTGTGTTATGATTATGACACAGTGGCAGGGGTTTACCGGCTGTATGTAAAGGAATATGATGAGACCGATGGTAGATTCAGCTTTACGCTGGCACGGTAAAAAAGAATAGTTTATAGCGGATTAGCACAGAGATGCAGTATTCCGCAAATATCAGTCAGGGGCAGAATATCTTTTGCCCCTGACTTTATATATAATTAATAAAAATCATATTGCAAATATATATAAATGGTATTATGCTAAGATAAATATATAATGTATTTAAAAGGAAAATATTTTTGTGAATGGATTTGCAAAGGAGGGGTGCAATGCATACAGAGATACATAATGCAGTAGCGGCAGCAGATCAGGGAACACAGTATGATGAAAGTGCGAAAAGACTGCTGGGACAGAAAAGCATACTGGCACAAATACTGGTAAGAACGGTAGATGAATTTAAGGGAATGAATCCAAAGTATGTGGCAGCATTAATAGAGGGAGAGCCATACATCAGTAAAGTGCCATTAGAGCCGGGGCTGACGAATAATGAGTTGGAAGAAGTTGAAACAGATGAACTGGTATGGACAGATACCCGGAATCGGCATCAAGTTTTTATGAGTGGTACAGATGGGCGCGAACAGGATAATACGAAACAATCCGGCAGTGGTATCAAAAGACAGAAGAAGGTAACGCAGCGCATCATGGGTCTGAATACAGAAAATCAGGAACATGCGGAGGGACTTGTGCGGTTTGATATCGTATTTTATGTGCGTATGAAAGACGGACTTTCCCAGATAATTATAAATGTTGAAGCACAGAAAGATGAGCCGCAGAGGTATGGTATTATAAACAGGGCGGTATTTTACGTAAGCCGTCTGATTTCATCACAGAAGGAACGCGATTTTGAAAACATGGAGTACGATGATATCAAGAGAGTGTATTCCATCTGGGTGTGCATGAACATGGAGGAGAACAGCCTGAGTCATATTCATCTGGTAAAAGATGATCTGGTTGGGTACCATGACTGGAGAGGAAAACTAGATTTATTTAATATTGTGATGATAGGCTTGTCAAAGGATTTGCCGGAGCAGGGAGAACCGTATGAACTGCACCGCCTGCTGGGAGCGTTGTTTGCCGATGGGTTGACAGCCGGTGAAAGACTGAATATCATAAAAGAAGAATACGATATACCAATAGAACAGACAATAGAGCAGGAGGTGGGTATTATGTGCAATCTGAGTCAGGGAATAAAAGAAGCCGGAATAGCGGAAGGACGTGAAGAAGGACGTGTTGAAGGACGAAGTGAAGGCCGGGCAGAGGAAATTATTGAAACAGGCTACGAATTTGGTCTGTCAGAGCAGGATATACTGGAAAGACTGCAGAAGAAACTGAGCATACCATTGCAGAAAGCACAGGAATATCTGTTGATGTTCGGGAAACGGACGGTGTAAAATATTGTTGTATCTGCAAGTATAGGAAAAAATTGCAGTAATTTGTCAAATAATATATAATCAGATATGCGTGTGGCTGGATTTTTGGCTTGTGTTTCGCAAGCTTTGATGGAAATGGTGGGCGGATTCGCAGAAATATACGCTCCCTTGCTTAGATATAGAGATTATAGGTGCATAATGAGCAACCACACGCTTTTAGGAGTACAAAAGCATGAAAAAAATAAGTGAGCTGCTGACGAGAGAAGATTTAGCGTTATATTTGGCAATTCCATTACAAAAATTAACATATATATTATATAAAAATAAACCGGATAGTTATTATAGTACGTTTGAGATTCCAAAGAAAAATGGTGAACCAAGGCAGATTCATGCTCCTTCCGGAGATTTAAAGCAGCTTCAGAAAAAATTGGCACAAAAACTTTGGAGTGTTCACAGAGAGTTTATAGAAGAAAATCAAATTCAGGATAATATATCGCACGCATTTCAAAAAGAAAAAAGTATTCTTACGAATGCCAGTATTCACAAGAACAAAAGATATGTATTAAACTTAGATTTAAAAGATTTTTTTGACCATTTTCATTTTGGGCGGGTAAGAGGGTTTTTCATGAAAAATAAAAATTTTGAATTACCTGTTGAGATTGCGACAATGCTAGCGCAATTAACCTGCTATCAAGGCAAGTTACCGCAAGGTGCGCCAACTTCCCCAGTTATAACTAATTTAATTTGTAATATTTTAGATATGCGATTGCTAAATATAGCAAAAAAGTATCGGGTCGTTTACACGCGGTATGCAGATGATTTGACCTTTTCTACAAACGACAAAAAATTCGTAGAAAATCAAGAGCGTTTTATAAAACAAATCAGAAAAGAAATTGAGAATTTTGGATTTGAAATTAATGATAAAAAGACAAGGCTGCTTTTTCGTGATTCCAGACAGGAAGTAACAGGTCTGGTTGTGAATAAAAAAATCAGTGTGAATCGTGAGTATTGTAAAAGAACAAGAGCGATGGCAGATGCTTTTTACAGACATGGAACATTTGAAATATGCAGTGAAGAAGGTTCGATAAACCAGCTTGAAGGAAGGTTTTCTTTTATCAATCAGATTGATTGTTACAACAATAAAAATGATTTGGAACAAAAACATACGTTTTGGACGTTAAATGCAAGGGAACGCCAATATCAGAAATTCTTATTTTATAAATATTTTTATGCAAATTCAAAGCCACTTATTGTGACAGAAGGAAAAACGGATATCGCATACTTGAAGGCGGCACTAAAAAAATATTATAAGGAGTATCCGGAACTGATAGAAAAACAGAATGATACATTTGAATTTCAGGTGTCGTTTTTGAGAAGAAGTTCCCGATTGAAGTATTTTTTAGGAATTCAGAAAGATGGCGCGGATACTATGAAAAATATTTACAATTTTTATTCAGGGAAAAATAATACATTAAAATTGTACGAATGGTTTGCGCAGAACAGCTGTATAAAGTCCCCAAAACCTGTTATTTTTATTTTTGATAATGAACAGGTGTCTGACCGCCCGTTGAGAAAGTTTTTAAATTATATAAACAATAAAAGTTTACTGGAGAATCGTAATTATAATCATATACAGGACAATCTTTATGTTCTGACGAATCCTTTAGTAAATGGAAATAAAGAATGTGAGATTGAAGATTTATTCGATAATACAGTTCTTTCGCATACTATGGGAGGAAAAACGTTTTCAAGAAAAGATACAGATAATGAAAAATATTATGGCAAGGCGATTTTTTCACAATATATTGAAAAGCAGTACGAAAACATAGATTTCAGCGATTTCAAACCTATGCTGGAAGATATAAAAGCGATTGTGACAGGTATATAATTAATCGCTGTTTGCGTGTCGAAAAATGTCATTTGGGAAAAAGGCATAGAAAATTCAGATTGTAATTGGTATTGTATAGATAGATTAGTTGCATGCACCTACAAATACAAAAAGAAAGGAATGTATGGTAAGTAGAAATCATCATACAAGGATACGATATGAATTTTTCAAATGATGAAAAATGTATTGAAACAACAAATTTTAATGTGATGGGAAATATAATGACATGGCAGGGAATGGCGTTACAGTTAAGTAATGTGTCATATATTACCACACGGGGATTAGAGCAGTTGAAGTTTCCATGGTACGCATTAATTATGATAGCAATAGGAATAGGATTATTTCGTGCTAGTTTTATTGTATCAATTATCTTAATGATATGCGGTGGAGGCATCATATACTGGTGGTACAGAGAGATGAAAAGGAGAAGCCAGTCTATTGTACTGACAATGCATATGAATAGTGGAGATAAATTGTCGTTGTTATTTACTGATCAAAGTTTTTTAACGAAGGTTCTGCATGTACTGGAAAAGATTATTGCCGAGGGAGGAATCGGTGAAAATAAGATTTCTATTGATTTAAGTGGAAGTAATATCAGTGGAGATGCGCAGATTCTTAATAATTTAGGCATCAATCGATAAAAGTTTAAATAATGTAAACCATGATTTATTGAAATACAGGAGTGATTGATATATGGCAATTGAGATTAATATGCAAAATATTAAAGTGGGCGGGAATGCCCGTGTTTTTAATAATGCGTCAATAAAGGGAAATACAGATGCAAAGATAGATTTAAGTAATGCAAAGATAGACGGAACAGCAGTGCTTTTGGAAAATTTCAAGATGGATTCTTTTTTCGAGGAATTGCACCAAAAAGCAGGAAGCATGGATCAAAGTTCGGCAGAATATCAGAGTATTCGGCAAATTCTTCAAGTCCCGGAAAAGGATAAAAAAACAATTGCGCAAATGGTTACAAAACACATTGCAAGTTTTTCGCAAGGGGTGTTAGAAAATGTACTGGCAGGATATATCAACAAATATCTGTAGCACAATGGCTGTATTTAATGAGGTATAAAAATACTAGAGTTAGGTAATTGTCTGCTAATAAAGCAGATGATTTTCTAACTCCTTTTTAAAAGTTCTTCCAACAGGAATGGTATGATTGAGAATGCGTACATAAAGATTGGTTTTATCATAGAATGTGATAAAATTGGTGTTTATAATATATTTTCTATGACAGCGGGTAAAATAAGACGGAAGCAGCGGGGTGATGGAAGACAGGGAGTAAGTGTTGCTGGTGCAGCTGTCATTAGAGCATAAAAATGTCAAGCAATGTCCATTTGCTTTAATTAGTAAGATATTTGAAAAACAGATATGTGTTGTTACATCATTCAATAATTTGATTGTAAGATGGTTTTTATAAATTGGATTGGACAATGTAACAATTAAATTTTCTATAGCATGAATGAGTGTAGATTTATTATATGGTTTTTCGAGATAATTATAACAGTGTATTTCGTTAATGCATTTCAGAATATGCTCAGAGGTGCCAGTAATAAAAAGTATGGGTGTATTTTGATAATCTGGAATGCTGCGGATATATCGGGCAAAAGTGACACCACTAAAAGATTCAGGAGAAGATGAAAGCTGTATGTCAAGGATAAAAATATCGTATTGAGTGGATAGTACGGCTTGTTCAGCATGTTCATAACTTTGGCAGCATGTATAATGAAATTCTGTCCACTGCTTTCTAAGAATGTTATATAAGATCTTTAATTCATTGCCATTGTCTTCTAAAATTAATATGTTCATAAATGAATCTCCATTTTGTGTAATTTAATGTATGATGTAAAATATATAAATATTTTAAGGGTTGATTAAAAAGATGTCAAAAAAATAAAATGTTGTTCAAGTAGGAAAAACTGTTGTTGGTGAAAAACAAAATTTAGTATATTTAAACTGGCAACTTGTACCGGTACGTTCAAAAGAGCCACACCCCCTACCCTCTTTTCCTGCGTTATAATTTTTTAATACATTCACCTATTGACATAGTAGGTAAATAGGAATATCATCTTGATAAAACAAAGGATTGGAGAACAGGCGTATGATGATTTCTTCAAAGGGCAGGTATGCCCTGCGGGTTATGGTATTTCTTGCGGAGCATAACTCAGATGAATATGTACCGCTAAAAGAAATATCGGAAAAAGAGCAGATTTCACAGAAGTATCTGGAGAGCATTGCAAGAATGTTGTCCAAAGAACATTTAATAGAAGGCATCAGCGGACACGGCGGAGGTTACCGGCTGGCAAGAAAACCGGAAGACTACCGGATTAGTGAAATATTGAGATTGACGGAAGGAACACTTGCACCGGTATCCTGCTTAAAGGACGATGCAGTGCCCTGCGACAGGGCAGGTGACTGCTGTACACTGCCAATCTGGAAAGGGCTGGCGGAGCTTGTGGATAAATATTTTGACAGCATGACACTGAAAGAAGTCGCAGAGAATGCCAGACAGCAGATGATACAAAATCAGAGATCAAATGAAAAAAGTTGATACAATATTACCCTGCCGGATACAAATAGGCAGGTTTGTGTCACAACAAAAATACACATAAAACAGCTTGCAATTAGGGTGATATAAAAATCAGGAGGAACAATCATGTCAGAAAAAGAATTACTGAATATAAAAGATTTAGTTGTAGATGTAGAGGAAAAGGAAATTTTACACGGGGTCAATCTTACGATTCGTCCGGGAGAAACCCACGTACTGATGGGACCGAACGGAACCGGTAAATCTACACTGGGTTATACACTGCTCGGCAATCCGCGCTATACGGTAAAGCAGGGTGAAATCTGGTTTGACGGAAAAAATATCACCGCAGAACCGGTTAATGAGCGTGCAAAGGCAGGCATCTTTTTATCTTTCCAGAATCCGCTGGAAGTGCCGGGTGTGACACTCAGCTCCTTTATCAGAAATGCGGTAGAGCAAAAGACCGGCAAACGAATCCGTCTGTGGGAGTTTAAAAAGCAGCTGGAAGCGGCAATGGAACTGCTTGATATGGATAAATCCTACGCAGAGCGTGATTTGAATGTCGGATTTTCCGGCGGCGAAAAAAAGAAAGCCGAGATTTTACAGCTCTTAATGTTAAAGCCAAAGCTGGCAATTCTTGATGAAACCGACTCCGGCCTGGACGTTGATGCCGTGCGCACTGTATCAGCCGGTATCCGTGAATATCAGAAAAACAGCGAAGGCAGTCTGCTGGTTATCACACACAGCACGAAGATTTTGGAATCCCTTCCGGTAGATTATACACATGTTATGGTTGAAGGAAAAATCATTAAGACAGGCGGTGCAGGGCTTGTTGATGAGATTAATGAAAGCGGTTTTGCAGGCTACGAGGCAGAGGAGCACAGGTAGGAGAGCAGAGAATCAAGCATACAGCAAACAGCGGAAAGGGAGTAACAGGCGATGAAAGAAAAAAGCTATGTGGAAGACATCGACAGAAGCGTTTATGATTTCAAAGATGATGAAAAAGATGCGTATAAATTGCAGGCGGGTCTGACACCAGAGATTGTAGAAAAATTATCAAAAGAAAAAAATGACCCGGTGTGGATGCAGAACTTCCGTTTACAGGCATTACAGATTTACAATGAAATGCCCGTACCGGACTGGGGACCGTCGATTGAAGGACTGGATATGGCAAATATCGTGACCTATGTCCGTCCAAATACGAATATGAAGGCAAAGTGGTCAGACGTGCCGGAAGACATTAAAAATACATTTGAGCGGCTCGGTATCCCACAGGCAGAGCGGAAATCCCTTGCCGGTGTCGGGGCGCAGTACGACTCTGAACTGGTATACCACAATGTGCGCGAGGAGGTTGCAGCACAGGGTGTTGTATACACCGATATGGAGAGTGCCTTAAAAGGCGAATATGCCGATATGGTGCAGAAACATTTTATGAAGCTGGTAAAGCCAAATGACCACAAATTTGCAGCGCTGCACGGCGCAGTATGGTCCGGCGGTTCATTTGTGTATGTGCCAAAGGGGGTATCGGTAGAAATTCCGTTACAGTCGTATTTCCGGTTAAATGCGCCGGGAGCAGGACAGTTTGAGCATACGCTGATTATTGTGGATGAGGGCGCAGACCTGCATTTTATCGAAGGCTGTTCCGCACCGAAATATAACGTGGCAAACCTGCATGCAGGCTGTGTGGAGCTGTTTGTCGGCAAAAATGCAAGACTGCGGTATTCTACGATTGAAAACTGGTCAAAGAATATGTACAACTTAAATACAAAGCGCGCACTCGTTGAAGAAGGCGGCACGATTGAATGGGTTTCAGGTTCATTTGGTTCGCACGTTTCTTACCTGTATCCGATGAGCATTTTAAAGGGCAAGGGCGCAAAAATGGAATTTACAGGCATTACATTTGCAGGGAAAGGACAAAATCTGGATACCGGAGCAAAGGTTGTACACAGCGCACCGGACACCAGTTCTTATATTAATACGAAATCCATTTCAAAAGACGGTGGTATTTCAACCTTCCGTTCATCGGTTGTAGTGGCAAAGAATGCGGAAAATGCAAAGTCTTCCGTATCCTGTCAGTCCCTGATGCTAGATGCCATATCACGCTCTGATACAATTCCGGCAATGGATATCCGCACAAAAGATGCCAATGTCGGACATGAAGCACAGATTGGAAGTATCAGTGATGAAGCCGTATTTTATCTGATGTCCCGTGGAATGAGTGAGGAAGATGCAAGAGCCTGCATTGTCAGCGGATTTGCAGATAACGTATCCAAAGAACTGCCGCTTGAATATGCGGTTGAGATGAACAATCTGATTCGGTTGGAAATGAAAGGCAGTATTGGCTAGAAATGCGGAATGGAGATTAATATGAAAGAAACAGTGAATATAAAAATAAATCAGTTACCGTCTAAGACATGGCACTGGCTGAAATTAAATGAAACGAATTTTGCATGGACCGATGAAGCACAGGGCTGTACAATTGTAAAAAAAGAAAGCACAGAAAACGAAGCATTATCGGGCGGTAAAGAAACAGCAGAAGCATTGGCGGACGTTAAAGCTTTTGAAGCGGTGGAAACCGGAGCGGGACGTCAGGCAGACTGTGTGTTTAAGGCAGTGGCGCCGGAAAGAATAACGGCGGCAGCAGGCAGAGAACAGGCAAATCCTGTGGTATATGAAATCAGCGGCACAGATACGGCATCTGCCGGTATGTTAGACATTTATGCAGAGGAAAACAGCCGGATTACGGTTGTGGAGCGTTTTACAAAAAAGAGTCCGGAAGAAAAGAATCTGGCATTCCGTACACGCATGATTGCAGCAAAAAACAGTAAAATCCGTCTGGTACAGGTCATAGCCCTCGGCGAGGAGCAGACCCTTTTATCCGATACAGGCTGTGTCTGTGATGAAAATGCGCAGGTCGAGCTGTTGCAGTTATTTATCGGCAAGGGTCATGTATACAACGGCGTGCGTACAGATTTAAAGGGCGAGCGTGCGGATTTTCAGGCGCAGACAGGCTATCTTGTGCAGAATACCCAGCTTTTGGATATAAATTATATTGTAAATCACATCGGCAAGAAGACGACCAGTAATGTGACGGCAGACGGTACATTAAAAGATGCCGCACACAAGGTATTCCGCGGTTCAATTGACTTTAAGCGTGGCGCTTCCGGTGCAAAGGGAACGGAAAGTGAACAGGTGCTGCTTCTGGGCGATGATGTCATCAATCAGACCATTCCGCTGATTCTTTGTGCAGAAGAAGATGTAGAAGGCAATCACGGTGCGGCAATCGGCGAACTTGATGAAGAAACACTGTTATATTTTGCGGCACGGGGTATAGACAAAAAACATGCTGAAGACATGATGACACGGGCAAAGCTTGAACTTTTAATCCATAAGATTGACGATGAAGAAACAAAGGAATTTGCGGCAGAGCAGTTAAGTGAGGTATTGGCAGATGACAGCTTATGATTACAGACAGGATTTTCCGCTGTTACGGGAAAATAAAACGGTTTATATTGATAATGCGGCAACGGCACAGCGCCCGGACTGTGTGCTGGAAGCGGAAAAGCATTTTTATGAAACGGCAAATGCCAATCCGCTGCGCGGATTTTATCCATTGAGCCTTGCGGCGACCGAGCAGTACGAAGAAGCAAGAAAGACGGTGCAGAAGTTTATTCACGCAAAATCTTCCAAAGAGATTATTTTCACAAGAAATACGACAGAAAGCTTAAATCTGGTGGCATACAGCTACGGTCTTTCTAACCTGCGTGAGGGTGATGAAATTGTGGTTAGTATCATGGAACACCACAGCAACCTGCTTCCGTGGCAGATGGTGGCGCGCCAGACCGGTGCTGTCTTAAAATTTTTGGAATGTACGCAGGAGGGAGCGCTTCCCGATGAGGTGCTTGAAGCTGCCATTACAAAAAAGACAAAGCTTGTCGCCATCGCACAGGTATCCAATGTCTTAGGCTGTGTCAATCCGGTTGAAAAAATCGTAAAACTGGCGCATGAAAAAGGTGCGGTTGTGGTTGTCGATGCCGCACAGAGTGCACCACACATGCCGGTGGACGTAACGGCACTGGATGTCGATTTTCTCGCATTTTCGGGTCACAAGCTTATGGGACCGATGGGAATCGGCGTTTTATACGGAAAGGAAGAAATGTTAGAGAAAATGCCGCCATTTTTAACAGGCGGAGAGATGATTTCTTCCGTGACAAGAGAGGGTGCAACGTATGCTAAACTGCCGCATAAATTTGAAGCAGGTACAGTCAATGCGGCAGGGGCTGCCGGACTTGCGGCGGCAATCCGCTATGTTGAAAAAATCGGCTTTGATACCATTATGGCAAAGGAAGAAGCGCTTACTAAGCGTGCAATGGAGGGATTAAAGAAAGTACCGCATCTGCATATTTTAGGTGATGAATTCCCTGAAAATCATACGGGAATTGTTGCATTTACAATAGAAGGCGTACACCCGCATGATGTCAGCGAAATCCTTTCATCAGACGGAATTGATGTGCGTGCGGGACATCACTGCGCACAGCCGCTTTTGGAGTATCTGGGGGTACACAACGCAACGCGCGCAAGCTTTATGTTTTATAATACGCCGGAGGAAGTGGATGCATTTGTAGAAAGCACGGCGCAAATCAGAAGGAGAATGGGATATGGAGAATAGAAGCTTTTATAATGAAATTCTGACGGAACACAATATGCGCCCGGAATTTAAACACGACCTGCCGGATGCCAATATCGTACTGGAAGGGGTTAATCCGAACTGCGGCGATGATATCTGGCTGAAATTAAAGGTAGAAAACGGTGTGATTGAAGATGGTGCGTTTGTCGGGGACGGCTGTGCCATTTCACAGGCATCGGCAGATATTATGCTCGGCATGATTATCGGAAAATCCGAGGAAGAAGCGTTAAAGCTTGGAAAGCTGTTTCTGCGTATGATTCAGGGCGAAGCAGATGATGAAGAAATTGAACAGCTCGAAGAAGCTTCGGCGCTAAAAGATATTGCCCATATGCCTGCCCGTGTAAAATGTGCGGTGCTTGGCTGGCATACGCTGGAAGAAGCTTTAAAAAAGAAAGATTGACAATTAATATGCCTGTGGTTACAATAATGATGATATCTACAGAAAAAGCACTGATAGATAGAGAGGGAGTTTTTTAATGAAAAAACAAAATGTAATCGCAGGCATTTTTGCTGCGAAAGCGAAATAAAACAGGAAATAAAGGGTCGTAGAAAATTCTACGACTCTGTTTTTGGTGTTGTAAAAGTACAAATCATGGACAAAGGGAAAGGAATTCAGGAGGAAAATATGGCATTATTTATGACACGGAAGAAAAGAGAGCAGATTGGTGATGAAATTGATGATCTGCTGATGCGCCAGTATCATCACAGATGTAAGCTGGAAGAGGCACAGCTTGCGGGCGATGAAGAAAAGATAAAATTTGAAGAAGAAAAAATTCAGGAAAAAGAAGAACAGATTCAGAAATTAAGAAGGAAGCTGGCGTAAGAAGCGGCAGGCGGAGTGCTTATGAAATATTCAATAGTCATTGTTACATATAACAGATGCAGTCTGCTTAAAGAGTGTGTTGCCTGTGCCATGCAGCAGACGCAGGCGGCAAGCCATATTATTATCATTGATAATGCCAGTACAGACGAAACGGACGATTATTTAAAAAACTTAAATCTTGCGGGACTGGTACATTACCGGATGGGAAAGAATATCGGAGGTGCGGGCGGATTTTATGAAGGCCTGCGGCGGGCACATGCGCTTGGTGATGAAGCACATATCATTATTGATGATGATGCGATGTTAGATAAAGATTTTGCACGCATTTTATGTGAAAAGGCACAGCAAAATCCCGATATCAAAGCTTTTGCGGGCAGTGTATACACGGACGGTAAAGTTGTCTGTGACCACAGGCAGCATATGAAAAGACCGGGATACCGCATGGAAAAGATACTGCCGTCCGAGTATGAAAAACCTTATTTTTACTGCGATACCGCTTCCTTTTGCGGGCTGATGATTCGTGATAGTGTGATTGAACAAATCGGTTTGCCGCAGAAGGATTATTTTATCTGGTATGACGATACGGAATATTGCGTGCGGATTCGTAAAATTTCGCAGATTATGACGGTTCCGGCGGCACGGTTAAACCACAAGGTGTCGCAGACGGCAAAGACGTGGCCACGGCATTATACATGGAAGGATTACTACGGTATCAGAAACCGGATACACATGGTGCGTACGCACGGAACAGTACTGGACTATATGGTTCTACGGTTGCAGCTGTGGGCAGGCAGCGGGTTCAGAAACTGTTTATTTGCATTGTTCCATCTGCATGGGGAGGACTGGCGCGAGGAAGTGCGGATTTATAAAAAAGGTATCCGTGATGGAAAAAAATTTAAAACAGAAACAGAGGTGTAAGGATATGCACAGTGAACAGACAGAACTGCATTTACTGCACATGGTTGAAAGAGCACAGATGGGAATGCAGGGCGAAGAAAAAGAAATCAAAGAATTATTATTTGATGAAGTCTATACGCTTGTTTATACCATTTATAAAGAAGATGAAAAGACACGCAAGGCTGTTCATGCCATTTTAAAAAGATACGTGGAAGGCTTAAGGGACAGAAAAATTCTTGATATCCACAAAAATGTACAGGTCTATGCCATTCTGCGGATTTATCAGGCACTGAATAAGAAAAACGGTGAACTGTATACACGACAGGATTCCATGAAGGAATACGAATATGCGGTTATCGCAGACGATACAGAATTTGAAGCTGTTGCGGATACGTATGCGGATGCCTTTGAAAGCATCCATGCTTATCGGAAAAAGCCGGAAGCATTCCGTAAGATGAAGGCGGAGAAGATGATTTTAGCGGCACTGTATATGTATGAAAAATGTACTGTCGATGAAATCAGCAGAACGTTAAAAATTGATAAAGATATTGTAAAAAATGAGATTGCCACATTGAAAGCCGTGGTTATGGAAGCCGGAAAGGCAAAGCAGACAGAAAAAAATGAAGCCGTACACACCCATCATACGGGCATACACAAGGCGGCAGAGGAAGAAAAAGGACTTACGGACTATCTGTTCCCGCAGCTTGGCAGAGGTGTGCGCACGGGCATTGACGTAGCGGCATCGGTGCTTGTGCTGGCGGCATATTTTCTGATTTTTCGGTAAATCTATTGAAACAGTGTGCAAATTAGTGTATCATTAATTAATTGCATATATGTAGAGGATGCTGAAATGAGGATTTATTTATGAAACTGATTATACAGATTCCATGTTTTAACGAAGCGGACACATTAGAGGTGACGTTAAATGATCTGCCAAAGCATATCGATGGAATAGACGAAATAGAATATCTGATTATAGATGACGGAAGCCATGATAATACGGCGGAGGTCGCAAAAAAATGGGGCGTGAATTACGTTGTGCGCTTCCGGAGAAATAAAGGACTTGCCAAAGGCTTTATGGCGGGACTTGATGCCTGTTTAAAAAACGGTGCGGACATTATTGTCAATACCGATGCGGACAACCAGTACTGTGGTGCGGATATTGAAACACTGGTGCGTCCGATACTGGAAAAAAGAGCGCATATTGTAATCGGAGAACGTCCGATTGACGATACGGAGCATTTTTCGCCGTTAAAGAAAAAGCTGCAGCATTTCGGAAGCTGGGTTGTGCGCAAGGCAAGCAAGACTACTATACCCGATGCGCCGAGTGGATTCCGCGCCTATTCAAGAGAAGCGGCAATGCGCATCAATGTCATCAACGATTATACGTATACGCTGGAAACGATTGTACAGTCCGGCAGGGAGAAAATGGCGGTGATTTCCGTGCCGATCCATACCAATCCGGAATTAAGGGAATCTAGACTGTTCCACAGTATGTGGGGTTATATCAAAAAATCTATGCTGACAATTGTGCGCACGTATCTGATGTACCGCCCGCTGTATTTCTTTTTTATGCTGGGCAGTATTTTAGCATTGGTCGGTGTCGGATTTTTTGTGCGGTATTTTGTCTTTTTCTGCTCCGGTGAAGGCGGCGGACATTTACAGTCACTGATACTGGCAAGCACGTTGTTAATTGTCGGATTTCAGACAATTGTCGTAGGACTGCTGGGAGATGTGATTTCCGCAAACCGTAAGATTTTGCAGGATGTACAATATCATGTCCGCAAAATGGATTACAGCAGACAGGAACAGGAAGATGAAAAATCTTCCGATTTGGTAAAAAATGAAACAGGGTTATCGAAATGAAAAAAAGATTGCTTATAACAGGCTCGACATTTCCACGATACGCAGGGGATACTGAACCGCGTTTTGTACTGGATCTGGCAAAGAACATGAAAGAATATGCGGAGGTGACGGTTCTGGTACCGGCGGCACCCGGCGCGGCAGACAGGGAAGAACTCGAAGGCGTGCAGGTGGTGCGCTATCACTACTTTCCGATTCATTCATTAGAAACATTATGTTATCCCGGAGCAATCGTACCCAGAATCAGAGAAAAGAAAGTCAGGGGACTGCTGGTTCCCTGGCTTTTTGTGTCTTTATATGTCCATTTATTTAAAATGCGCCGGGAATACGATATTGTACAGGCAAACTGGCTGATTCCTCAGGGCATTGTGCAGTCCTTTATTAAAAAGCCTTATGTGGTAACAGGGCATGGCGGTGATGTGACGTCCTTAAATAAAGGCATTTTAAAGGTACTAAAAAAACGCTGTTTAAAGAATGCGGCGGGGGTTACGGCGGTATCACAGCCGCTCATGGACGTCTTAAATGGCATTTATGAAAATCCGAAGCAGGCGGTTATTTCAATGGGGTGTGATACGGCGATGTTCGGGCAGGAGCACCGTGTGGAAAATTATTTCGGACAGGGTGATAAAAAGGTTGTGCTGTTTGTCGGCCGCCTTGCGGAAAAGAAAGGCGTTTCATATGCCATAGAGGCCATGCGCCAGGTCAACAATGCAATGCTTGTCATCGCAGGCGACGGACCGTTAAAAAGCAAGCTGCAAAGGCAGGCGGAAACGGTGCAGAAGGAAAGCGGTAGTACGATTCTTTTTTTGGGGGCAAAGACCCACGAAGAATTAAAGGGCATTTATGCTTCTGCGGATTTATTTGTCATGCCGAGCATAACGGCAAAGGACGGCGATAAAGAGGGCTTCGGACTGGTGATACTGGAAGCGTTTGCTTCGGGACTGCCGATTGTGGCAAGCCGCTCCGGCGGTATTACCGACATCGTAAAAGACGGTGTCAACGGGTATCTGGCGGAGGAAAAAGACGTTTCCGGGCTGGCAGACAGAATCAATATTGTGTTGCAGGATAAAAACATATATAATAAAATGCAGACAGAAGCAAAGAAAACGGCACAGCGGTATGATTACTGCGAGATTGCAAAGCGTTATGCCGTATTTTTAAATTTATAAGTAAGATGTACGAGAGATTATAAAGTAAAAGAATAGCAAAATGAGCAGGAATGGAGTAAAAATATGGGGAAAAATGACGAATTGTTAATTCAGCTGATTCACGAGGAAATACAGGGGGAAGGCGGCGGATTTGAAAAATTCTGTGAGCTGGCAACAGACGATGTTTTTGAAACGGTAAAGACCGTATTTCCGACCAATGTAACCCAGCAGAAAAAAGCCGTTAAGCAGATTCTGGTGCGGATGTACCAGCGGATAGACGAGGCGGATTTGACGGATTTACATACATGGATGCACAAGTTTTCAATGGATGTACTGGAAAAGAACTATCCGAGGGAAGTAAAATCAGCAAAACAGCGCGAACAGGAGCAGATACAGGCAGATAAAGCACAGAAAGCAAAAGCGGACAAGGCACAGGGGAACGAACCGGAAGCTGAAATTGATAGAGAAGAAGACCAGGATGACCTGATTGCGGCAGCAATGGCGGCATTTGAGCGCCTTCAGGACGAACAGCCGGAAACACAGGTGCAGATTCCAAAGGAAGCAGAAAGCTTTTTTGAACCGGAAACCGAAGACAGTGAGGCGGTTTCTTCAAAGAAGCAGGCAACGCAGGAAGTTGACACCGCGGGAATCCAGCTTGAATCAGAGCAGAATCAGTCGGAGAAAAAGCAGGTGCATGAAATCCGGGTCGAACCGATACCGGAAGTGAAAAAAGAAAACAAAAGCACACATCCGGTACAGGAAAACGCTGAACAACAAAAAAATACCGGAAAAACAAAAAACAGCGCAAAGCAAAAAAAAGCACAGAAAGCGGAAGAAAGAATGCAGGAGGAACTTCCTGATATTGAGGAAGACCTTGCTGATGACACCAATGATATACTTGGTGATTTTGAAGAAGATGAAGAAAAAGAAGCCGCAGGCGCGCTGGCTGCATTTTTTAAAGAGAATGCCAATGTAAAGAAGCTGGTGATTGCGGCAGTTCCGTGTGTGATTGCGGTCATTGTTGTGATTGCTTTACTGGCGGGTGGCAACAAGAACAAGACAGCCACGGTAAGCAATACGGCAAAACCAACAAAGGCACAGGCGACAACGCAGGCAGAAACCACACAGGCGGCAACGGTTCCGACAACAGAAAGCGCACAGACAGCAGAAACCACGCAGGAGGCTGTAACCAAAGAACAGACAACAAAAAATACACAGAAGGTGACAACAGCTTCAAATTCAAGAACCACACAGGCGGCAACAAGACGAAGCACAACAACCCAGCAGACGACCGAGAGAACACAGAGCAGTACGAGCGCGGCAGCGTCTGATGACGGTGATGATTCGGGCAGCAGCGCAGGCGGGGAGGATACGACCGAACAGGTAACGGAAAGTCCGACCGAAGAACAGACAAGCAAAGAGGAAAAGACGACACAATATGAAACGCAGGCGCCGACATCCAAGCCGTCCATGGCACCGGCAAAGAGAGATTAACAAAATGATATATTGATTAAAATGGGAAGCCGCAGTCCGGAGCTTCCCATTTTTGTTCATTATTGCATAAATGGCAAAACTGTGCTATATTTACCAATATATGATTTTAACGTGGGGAAATATGTGGACATCGATACAGTAAAATCAGTTAAATTTTTTAAAATATACGGAGGTTGTGATGAAAGTAGTATTACTTGCAGGTGGATTTGGAACAAGAATTAGTGAGGAGAGCCATCTGAAACCAAAGCCGATGATTGAAATCGGAGGAAAGCCGATTTTATGGCACATTATGAAAGAATATTCCCATTATGGGTATAATGACTTTATCATCTGCTGCGGTTATAAGCAGTATGTGATTAAGGAGTGGTTTGCAGATTATGCGCTTCACAATTCGGATGTGACATTTGACTTTACACAGGGCGGTAAGATGACAGTTCACAATAACTTTTCAGAACCATGGAAGGTTACACTCGTTGATACCGGTTTAAATACCATGACAGGCGGACGTGTAAAGAGAATCCAGCCGTATGTCGGAGATGAAACCTTTATGCTCACTTATGGCGATGGTGTCTGTGATGTGAATATCAATGAACTGGTGAAGTTCCATCAGTCCCACGGCAAGATTGCAACGATGACATCTGTCAGTGTCGGACAGCGTTTCGGCGTACTTGATATTGATGAGAACAATACCATCCGTGCATTCCGCGAAAAGCAGGATTCTGACGGAAGCCGTATTAATGCGGGATATATGGTATTAGAACCGAAGATTTTTGATTTTATTGAAGGCGATTCCACAGTATTTGAAAAGGCACCGCTTGAAAAATGTGCCGAACTCGGAGAATTAAAGGCATACAACTACAATGGTTTCTGGCAGTGCATGGATACCAAGAGAGAAATGGAAAAATTAGAAGAACTCTGGCAGTCCGGCAAAGCACCTTGGAAGTCATGGGAATAAGGAGAACGACAATGGATTTGAGTTTTTATAAAGGCAAAAAAGTCCTGATTACAGGACACACAGGATTTAAAGGAAGCTGGCTTTGCAGAATCCTTGTAGGCGCAGGCGCACAGGTGACAGGCTATTCCCTGACACCGCCGACCGAGCCGAATCTTTTTTCAATGGCAGATGTCGAAGATAAAATGGAATCTGTTATTGGAGATATCCGTGATTTAGCACATTTAAAAGAAGTCTTTGAAAAGACCCAGCCGGAAATCGTACTGCACCTTGCGGCACAGCCGATTGTGCGCGATTCCTATAAAGACCCGGTATATACCTATGAAACCAATGTTATGGGAACGGTCAATATCTGTGAATGTGTACGTATCAATCCGTGTGTAAAGTCTTTTTTAAATGTCACAACGGACAAGGTTTACGAAAATAAGGAATGGGCATGGGGTTATCGTGAAAATGAACCGCTGGACGGATATGACCCGTATTCTAACAGTAAGTCCTGCTCAGAGCTGGTTACACACAGCTATATCAACTCCTTCTTTAATGATATGCCGGTAGCCGTATCGACTGCAAGAGCCGGAAATGTTATCGGCGGCGGCGATTTTGCCAATGACAGAATCGTACCGGATTGTGTCCGTGCGGCATTAAAGAAAGAAGATATTATTGTAAGAAATCCACATTCCACAAGACCGTACCAGCATGTCTTAGAACCACTGGCAGCATACCTTTTAATTGCGATGAAGCAGTACGAAGACAAGTCTTATGCGGGATTTTATAATGTAGGACCGGATGAGAGTGACTGCATTACTACAGGCAATCTTGTGGATACATTCTGTGCAAAATGGGGCGAAGGTTTAAAGTGGGTCAACAAGTATGACGGCGGTCCTCATGAGGCTAACTTCTTAAAGCTGGACTGCTCAAAGTTAAAGACAACCTTTGGCTGGAAGCCGGTATGGAATTTTGATACAGCAATTGAAAAGAGCGTGGCGTGGTCTAAGGTCTATGCGGCAGGCGGAGATATTCCTGCATGTATGGACGCACAGATTGCGGAATTTTTTGATAAATAAAGACAAATCCGATGAACAACAGAAAGGAATTATAGAATGTTTGAAAATAAGAATGAATTAGAAGCAAGAGAAGAGATTTTATCCTTTGTAGATGAATACTGTAAAAAATATCATGCAAAAAAAGAATATCACGAAGGTGACAGAATTTCCTACGCAAGCCGTGTGTATGACAGTGCAGAAATGAAGAATCTTGTGAATTCCGCACTGGAATTCTGGCTGACAGCAGGTCACTACACAGATGAATTTGAAAAGAAATTCGGTGAATACTTAAATGTAAAGTATGTATCGGTTGTAAACTCCGGTTCATCTGCCAACTTAAACGCATTTATGGCACTGACTTCTCCGCTGTTAGGTGACAGAAGAATTAAAAGAGGGGACGAGGTTATCACGGTTGCAGCAGGTTTCCCGACAACTGTAACACCGGCAATCCAGTACGGTGCAGTACCGGTATTTGTGGATGTAACGATTCCTCAGTACAATATTGATGTTACAAAGTTAGAAGAAGCATACAGCGAAAAGACAAAGGCTGTCATGATTGCACATACACTCGGTAATCCGTTTGATTTAACTGCCGTAAAGGATTTCTGCGATAAGCACAACTTATGGCTTGTTGAAGATAACTGTGATGCACTCGGTTCTAAGTATAACTATAAGGGCGAAGAAAAGTTCACAGGTACAGTCGGTGACATCGGAACATCCAGCTTCTATCCGCCACACCACATGACAATGGGCGAAGGCGGTGCTGTTTATACAAACAACCCACTGTTAAATAAGTGTATCCGTTCTTTCCGTGACTGGGGACGTGACTGTGTCTGCCCGTCCGGCAGGGACAACCTGTGCGGACACCGTTTTGACAAGCAGTACGGTGAACTTCCGTTAGGATATGACCACAAGTATGTATATTCTCATTTCGGATATAACTTAAAGGCAACCGATATGCAGGCAGCAGTCGGCTGTGCACAGCTTGAAAAATTCCCTTCTTTCGTAGAAAGAAGAAGACATAACTTTGACCGTTTAAGAGCGGCACTCGAAGGTATTCAGGATAAGGTAATTTTACCGGTACCGTGTGAAGGTTCACGTCCAAGCTGGTTTGGTTTCTTAATTACGGTAAAAGAAGGCATTGACAGAAAGAAAGTTGTTGAATACATTGAAAACCACGGTGTACAGACAAGAAATCTGTTTGCGGGCAACTTAATCAAGCACCCATGCTTTGACGAAATGCGTGCAACAGGAGAAGGTTTCCGTGTAGTCGGCGGATTAGACAACACAGACCGTATTATGAATGATACGTTCTGGGTAGGTGTATATCCGGGCATGACAGACGAAATGATTGACTATATGGCAAAGACCATTACGGAGGCTGTAAACCAGTAAACAATGAGTGAAAAAAACAAGGCACTGATAAACCAGATCATCCGTTTTGGGCTGGTCGGCATATCCAATACGATTGTATCCTATGTTATTTACGCCGTAGCGTTTGCACTGACAGATAATTATTTTCTTGCAAATGTGTTAAGCTGGCTGTTAAGCGTTCTGCACGCTTACATCTGGCAGAATGTATTTGTATTTAAAGAAGATAAAAATGCACAAAAGAGAGTCTGGTGGAAGGTTCTTTTAAAGACGTATGCAGCATACGCCTTTACCGGGCTGCTGCTCAACAACCTTTTGCTGTGGCTGTGGGTGGACGTCATTGACATTTCGAGATTCTGTACAGGAATTGCCAACGGGCTTATGGGAATTGGCATTGTGCTGACGGACAGGGAACTTTCAGGATATCTGGGACCGGTGCTGAATATGTTTGTCACGATACCGGTGAATTTTGTAATGAATAAATTCTGGGCATACCGCCAAAAGGAGTAAGTATGAAAGTAAAATTATCGTCATATGTTTCACAGTTTCTTGTAGATCACGGCATTACCCATGCCTTTACCGTTACAGGCGGTGGTGCAATGCACTTAAATGACAGTCTGGGACATCAGGAAGGACTGACCTGTGTATACAATCATCATGAACAGGCATGTGCAATTGCGGCAGAAAGCTATGCAAGAATCCACAATAAGATTGCAGCACTTTGTGTTACAACGGGACCGGGCGGTACAAATGCCATGACAGGTGTTGTCGGAGGCTTTCTGGATTCGATTCCGATGCTTGTCATTTCCGGACAGGTACGTTTCGACACGACAGCCAGAAGTACAGGACTTCCGCTTCGTGCAATGGGAGATCAGGAATTTGATATTACAAAATCAGCGGCAGCGATGACTAAATATGCTGAAATGGTGACAGATCCGAAACGCATCCGTTACTGTCTTGAAAAGGCCTATTATATTGCAACGACAGGCAGACCGGGGCCGTGCTGGATTGATATTCCGGTGAATTTTCAGGGAAGCTATATCGAAACAGAAGAACTGGAAGGGTTTGATCCGGCAGAATATGAAGCGGAGCAGGCACCGGCAATTTCCGATGAAACGGTTGAACTTATTCTCGATAAAATCCGCAGTGCAAAGCGTCCGGTATTTTATGCGGGAAACGGTATCCGCATTTCCGGCGGATATGAAGATTTCCGCAAAGTTGTGGAACTGCTTGGTATTCCGGTAGCGACGGGCTGGGACAGCATTGATGCCATTGAAGATGAACACCCGCTGTATGTGGGACGCGGCGGCATTATGGGCGACCGCGCCGGTAACTTTGCCGTACAGAACGCGGACTTAGTCTTTGCGTGCGGCAACCGTTTAAGTATCCGTCAGGTGGGCTATAACTGGAAGACATGGGCAAGAGAAGCCTATGTCATTGTCAATGATGTGGATGAAGCTGAGTTAAAGAAGCCGACCCTGCATGTGGATTTACCGGTATGGGGCGATGCAAAGGAATTGCTTGCAAAAATGGTTTCACGCCTTGAGGCAGAACAGGCAGCCGGAAATACACCGTTATTTAAAGAGAGCAGCTGGGTAGAAAGATGTCAGGAATGGAAGGCAAAGTATCCGGTTGTACAGAAAAAACATTATGAAGACACGAAGCATACCAATGTGTATGCATTTATTAAAGAATTAAGCAGCCGTCTGTCAGAAGGACAGGTGACGGTTGTCGGCAACGGCTCAGCATGTGTAGTCGGAAGCCACGCTTATGTCATTAAAAAAGGACAGCGCTTTATTATCAACTCTGCGATTGCTTCCATGGGATATGACCTTCCGGCAGCAATCGGTGCGGTAGTTGCAGAACACGGCAATCTTGCATTAAACAGAGAAGCGTTAAAGCATGACGACATTAAAGATGTGATTTTAGTCACAGGGGACGGCAGTATCCAGATGAATATTCAGGAATTACAGACGATTATCCATCATCAGATGCCGGTAAAGATATTTGTAATCAATAATCAGGGGTATCATTCAATCCGTCAGACACAGACGAATCTGTTTGAGAAGCATTTTGTCGGTATCGGACCGGAAAGCGGAGATTTAAGCTTCCCGGATATGGGCAAATTAGCGCCGGCTTACGGTTATCCGTTCTTTAGATGTGAAACCAATGCACAGCTTGATGAAACCATTTCAAAGGTGCTGGCAGTTAAAGGACCGGCAATCTGTGAGATTATGGTGTCTACCGAACAGAAATTTGAACCGAAGTCAGCGACAAAGCGGTTAGAAGACGGTACACTCGTATCGCCGCCGCTGGAAGACTTAGCACCGTTCCTTGACAGGGATGAATTTTACAGTAATATGATTATAAAGCCGATTTCATAAGGGAGAAGAAATTGAAACGAGCAGTTATTACGGGACCGACCGGTGCGATTGGAACAGCACTGATTGCAGAACTGATAAGCCACGGAATTGAAGTGGAAGCAGTTGTAAGACCGGATTCCAGAAGAACAGACAATATTCCAAAGTCACCGCTGGTACACATTGTGCCGTGTGATTTAAAAGAATTAAAAACATTGCATGAAAAGATAGAACACGCAGACGTATTTTACCACTTTGGCTGGGACGGGACGTTTGGCAACAGCCGTAACAACGCTTACGGACAGCTTGAAAATGTCCGTTATGCGTTAGATGCCGTAGAAGCTGCCGCTGCACTGGGCTGTACGACATTTGTCGGCGCCGGCTCACAGGCAGAATACGGACGGGTGGAAGGCAGCTTAAATGCGTCTACACCGGCATTTCCCGAAAACGGCTACGGGATTGCAAAGCTCTGTACAGGTCAGATGACAAAAATCCTTTGTGAACAGAAGGGAATCCGCCATATCTGGACAAGGATCCTCAGCATTTACGGACCGTTTGATGGGGCAAAGACAATGGTTATGAGTACGATTGTCAGCCTCCTGAAAGGCGGGCGGCCGCAGTGTACCGCAGGAGAACAGATGTGGGATTACCTTTACAGCGCGGATGCAGGATATGCCATGTATCTTCTCGGAGAGAAAGGCGTGTCCGGTAAGACTTACTGTATCGGCGGTGGAACGGCAAGACCGCTTCGGGAATACATCGAAGCAATCCGTGATGCGGCAGCACCGGGGGCAGAGATTGGATTTGGAGAAATTCCTTATCAGGAAAAGCAGGTGATGTATCTGTGCGCAGATATTTCCGATCTGGAAAAAGACACAGGCTTTGCGCCGCGTGTAACGTTTGCGGAGGGAATTGAAAAAACCGTAGACTGGTGCAGGAAGAATTACGTATAAAGGAATAGAAGCGATGAAAAAGATTAGTATTATGGTGCCATGCTATAACGAGGAAGAAAATGTGGTTCCGTTAAGCGAGGCATTGATTGCGATGTTTGAAAAAGACCTCCCGCAGTATGATTATGAAATTTTGTTTATTGATAACGATTCAAGAGATACAACAAGGGTGAAGTTAAGAGCGCTCTGTGAGAATAACAAAAAGATTAAAGCGATTTTTAATGCAAAGAATTTCGGTCAGTTTAATTCACCGTATTACGGCATTTTACAGACCGAGGGTGACTGTACGATTCCGGTCTGCGCGGATTTCCAGGACCCGATTGATGTTATTCCGCGGCTTGTCGCAGAGTGGGAAAAAGGATATAAAATTGTCTGTGCAGTAAAGACCAGCAGTAAGGAAAATCCGGTGATGTATTTCCTGCGTTCCTGCTACTACAAGATGATTAAGAAAATGTCTTCCGTAGACCAGATTGAGCATTTTACGGGCTTTGGACTGTATGATAAAAGCTTTGTACAGGTTCTGCGCGATTTAAAGGACCCGATTCCGTTTATCCGTGGCATTGTCGGCGAGCTGGGCTTTAAGCGCACGGAGATTGAATATACACAGGCACAAAGACGCGCCGGCAAGACCCATAACAATTTTTATACGTTGTATGATGCGGCAATGCTAAGCTTTACGTCTTATACGAAAATCGGGCTGCGTATTGCAACCTTTTTAGGCGCTGCCTGCGCTGGACTCAGTGTCATTGTGGCAATTATTTATTTTATTCTGAAATTAATATACTGGAACAGATTCCAGGCAGGTATGGTTCCACTGATTATTTTAGTCAGCCTGACCAGTTCACTCCAGCTGTTCTTTATCGGACTGCTTGGGGAATATATTTTAAGCATGAACAAGCGTCTGATGAACAGACCGCTGGTAGTGGAAGAAGAACGACTCAATTTCAAACCGGAGAAGCCGGAACAGGAATAACGCTTTGAGCAGATTGGAGATTGTATGAAGTGTGTAATACTTGCCGGAGGCAGTGGTGACAGCCTTTGGCCGCTTTCAAGAAAAAATTATCCGAAGCAGTTTATGAATATTAAAGAGGGACGATCTTTATTGCAGGAAACGGTTGTCAGAAATATGCCGTTTTGCGATGAATTTATTATTGTGACAAAGGAAAGCTACCGCAATATTGTAAACGGTCAGATGAAAGCATTCCAGAGCCTCAAGTATCGTGTTGTACTTGAAGGCAGTCCAAAGGGAACCGCTGCGGCAATTATGCTTGGCAGCCAGTTTTGCAACCAGTCCGAACTGGTGTTTGTTGTGACGGCTGACAACCTGATTGAGGGGCAGGAATATAAGGATGCAATTATTCGGGCAAAGGAGCTTGCAAAACAGGGCAGTATTGTTGCACTTGGTGTAAAGCCGGCAAAGAAAAATTCCAATTTCGGATATCTGTTAAGAGATGAGGAAAATGTCCTTAAATTTATTGAAAAAATCCGTCTGGACGATGATGAGAGCTTTGGCTATGACGATGGATTTTTATGGAACAGCGGTATGTTTTTATACCGTGCAGGGGATTTAATCAATGCGGCGAGGGCAATCTGTCCGGAACTCTATGATACCTGCCGGATGGCAAAGCGGAAGGTTGCAGCAATCCGCCGTACCGTGCGTTTTTCGCAGAAGGTCATGAAAGACATTCCACAAGGCAGTATTGAGCGCCTGATTTTTGAAAAGTTAAAGGATATGAAGGTCGTGGAAACGGCATTTCGTTGGAAAGATGTCGGGAATGTCTGCGACTTAGATGAAAATTCAAGCGTATCCCACAGCGAAAATGTCTTAAAAAACCACTGTGAAGATGTAATGGTTATTAACAGTGCAGACAGACAGCTTGTGGTGACAAATGATATTCAGGATGTTGTTGTTGTAAATACCGAAGATGCTGTTTACGTATCTTCCAAGGAACGCGTTGATGACATTAAAAATATTATTTCCGAGAATAAAGAAAAGTATGAAAATTACTTTGATTATAACCGGATTTCTTACAGAGAATGGGGAATCCATGAACTGCTTAATGCCTCAGATGGTTACAAGGTCAAAAAGGTAACGGTATTTCCGGGCATGAGCATGAATCTGCATCAGCATGAAATGCGCAGTGAGCATTGGTCTGTTGTAGAAGGAACGGCAACGATTACATTAGGAACGGAAACAAAAGATTATCATAAGTATGAAAGCGTTTTTGTCCCGATTGGCATGAAGCATAAAGTTGCCAACAAAACCGATAAAAATGTAGTCATTATCGAAGTCGGTATCGGTGAAATCTTATCCGAAAGCGATATGGTAAAGATATACGGCCAGGAAAGTGACGGAACGGCAGAGGACAATTATGTCAAAGCTGCTAACGAGCCGGTTGTCAAGTTGGATCCGGCGTTTAAGGATAATCTGTGGGGCGGCACAAAGCTTCGCACGGTATTCGGTAAAAAGTGTGATTATGATGTTATCGGCGAAAGCTGGGAGCTTTCCGCACACCCGGACGGACAGAGCCGGATTGCAGACGGCAGATATAAGGGAATGCTCTTTAATGACTATCTGTCCATTATCGGAAAAGAGGCGCTTGGCTGGAAGTGTCAGGCACAGGATCGTTTTCCGGTACTGATTAAATTTATTGATGCAAAGCAGGCATTATCAATCCAGATTCATCCTGATGATGAATATGCACTGGAAAATGAAGGCGAATACGGAAAGAATGAGATGTGGTATGTCATCGACTGTGAGCCGGGTGCATACCTTTACTGCGGACTTTCAAAGGACGTATCCAAAGAGGAGATTGAAGAACGTATTGCGAACAATACGATTACAGAGGTGTTAAACCGCATAGATGTAAAGCCGGGCGATGTCGTTATGGTAAAAGCAGGAACAATCCATGCGATTGGTGCGGGCATTTTAATCTGTGAAATCCAGCAGAATTCCAACAGTACATACCGCATGTACGATTACGACAGAAGGGATAAGTTCGGCAATCCGCGTGAACTGCACGTTGCAAAGGCACTGGACGTTGTCGATACCAAGGCATATGTCAAGGATGAAAACTGCGAAGTGATTCTGGAGAAAAACGATGCCTATACACTGGAACGTCTGGTACAGTGCAAGTATTTTGAATGCCTGAAATATGACATTTATTCAGAAGTCAAAATCGGCATGGATGAAACATCTTTCCTGTCTGTTTTATTTATTTCCGGTGAGGGAACCATTGAAACGGATGACGGGAATAAGACGATGCCGTACAAGGCAGGCGAAAGCTTCTTTATCAGCGCTGGCAAGCGTTCGGTTGTAATAAAGGGAACAGGAACCTGTATCGTTACGCATGTTTAAAATGAAAACTATAAAAGCAAAAGCACACAGGTGTTAAAAATGATGAAAAAAAAGAGCGTAAAAGCAGCATTTTATGCAGGGGCGGTAATACTTGCCTGTTTTTACCTGCTGGTATTGTGGTGGGGTAAAAATCCGGACGTAGGACTGGAATACAGAATGTATTACCTGACCCATGAGCTTTCTGACTGGCCGGGCTACGGAAAACTGTCCTATGAACCGGGAACGACAGAATATTGTACGACACTCAAAGATAAAGACGGAAATGAGCGCAGTATCAATGTATGCCGCCGCAAGGGAAAAGGCTGGAAGGAAGACCAGTACGAGGGCAGTACAAACAGCGGAAAGGACGCATATCTTTACTACGTGTTAAACCGCACGGCAGAGAATGCCTCCTATCAGTGTGAAGTCACGGAGTTTGCGGGAAACGGCAGGGTCGAAGTTTACTGCAACGACAGAAAAATTGGAGAAATACAGGGTACAGGAACATTTACATTTGAAATCGGAAAACTTGAGGAAAAGGAATGTGACACGATTCATTTTGTGGCAGATAATGTGACATTCTGTCTGTGGAGCAGTGCCATTCTTTAAAATAAAGGAGTTATATGAAAGAGAAAGTGAACGTTTTGGCAAAGAAATTAAAGCCATACAGTATCCCGGGGGCGATTACCCTGGCAGTTGTATTAATTACGCTGATTTTAAAAGGAATCTGGCCGTTTGGCGGAAACCGGATTGATTATTTTGACAACATGCAGCAGGTTGCGCCGCTGTATGCACATCTGTGGGATTTCATGCACGGAAAGGCATCGCTGTGGTTTGACTGGTATACGGGACTTGGAACGAATGTATCCATGAGTATCTCAGCCTTTTCAATGTTAAGTCCGTTTAATCTGCTGTTATATTTAGTCCCGAGAAACCTCATTTTAGAGAGCATTTCCATACTGACAGCGGTAAAAATGGTATTTATGTCGGTAGCGATGTATGCACTGCTCAATCACAAATTTCCGAAGCTGCTCTATCCGGTAAAGACAGCGTTTGCTGTGATGTATTCGCTCTGTGGATACGTCATTTTATACGGTTCCTGCTTTACACCGTGGATGGACATTGTCGCGCTGTTCCCGCTGCTGATGCTGGCACTCGACAGACTGCTGACAACGGGAAAGAAGCTGTTTTACATCTTTATGGTGGCATTAAGCTTTATCATCAACTATTATTTAAGCGCAATGGCACTTATTTACGTATTTTTAGTCAGCGGCGTCTATATTTTACTGCTGTGTGAGCGCAAAGAATGGAAAAAGCACGCATGGAATTTAGGAATTGGTACGGCAGCGGGCATGGGGCTGTCCTGCTTTGTATTAATTCCGGTATTTATGCAGTTATCCGGCTCACAGAGAGGAAATGCGGGCGGCAGTATTGTATCGCAGTACCTTGGCTGGATTAAGGGTGCGATTGTCACAGACGGCTCAATGGCGGCATTTCAGCGTTATATGATGCTGTACGGATTAAGCTTTGTGCTTGCCGTGATTCTTATCGGGTTAAAGAAATATAAAGAAGATAAAAAAATGTGCCGTGTCATGGCGTGCCTGCTTGGAATTGCCCTGCTTCCGATGTTTGTGGAAGGCATCAATTTAATGTGGCACTTCGGCTCTTACAACGGCTATACATTAAGAAACGGTTTCCTGATTGCATTTACACTGCTTTGCATGGGTGCGTATTATGCACAGAAAATGTTTGCGGATATGCCGCTTGAAAAGAAGTATATCAAACGTCAGATTGTGATTGCGGCGGTAATGTGCCTGGTATATGCAGCCGGTTATCTGTTGATTCCGCAGAATAACGAGATTCTTGCGACAATCTTTTTTGTGGCAGTCTTTATCACGATGTTTATCGTTTATTTAAGAAAGCTCAAAGAAGAAAAGGACGAATTTAACGTCAAATCCGTACTTGCCGTGATTGCGGTGGAAGTTTTCTTAGGGGCATTTGCACTGATTGGTCCGCCGAAGTTTTATACCTATGAAGCGTACCAGGTCGGTGATTATGTGCAGTATGCCAATGAAGCCTATGAAGCACTTGATATTGATGAATCGGCAACAGACCGTATTGTCAATCCGGACATCAGCTTGAATGCCAACTATCCGCTGATACTGCGCCGTGGTGCGCTGTCAAGCTTTACGGCGGCATTAGAGAGTGACACACAGACTTTTGCAAAAAACTGGGGATATTCCAAATATTTCCTGTGGCTATTAGATTCCGGCGGAACCGTGTTTACGAATGCACTGTTTCATGTAACGGAGGCCGTCAATCAGAATGATCTGGACCCGGCGCTGTATACACTGGAAAAAAGTTATGCAGATTACGGCATAGACAGTAAAGAGGCACCGCAGGAAGGATATAAATTATATTCTGCCAATTACCGGCTTCCGTTTGCAATGACCGTAGCGTCATCTTTTGCATCAGAAGACTTGAGCGGCGACTGGGTAGATTTACATAATAAATTCTATACGGCACTTTCGGGAGATAAGGAACCGCTGGTAAAGGGTATGTCGTATTCTGTAAAAAAGAGTGATACAGTACTGGAATACAATACACAGACAAGCGGCAATGCGGCAGTCTATTTAAAGATTGTGGATATCAATAACCGCAACAGTGATGCCAATGCATCATGGCTGATCAGCTCCATGCATGTCTATGTCAATGACAAAGAAGTGCAGGTGCCGACACTGGGTGATGTGGAAAATACAGCGTACTTTACGGATTATAACAACAATCTGCTGTATCTGGGCTGTTTTGACAATGAGAGTATCGATATCCGTATTGAATACGATGACCCTTGGTATTTAAAAGTCAGCGAAGTCAGCTTTGCACAGCTGGATATTGATAAAATGGAGAAGCTGTGCAGAGCGTATGAAAATACAAAATGCGATGTATCTTATACCAATGATTCACTGACTGTTAAGCTTGACGGTTCGGCAACGAAAAATTATGCGTTGATACCGGTGATTTACAGCAAAAACTGGAAAGTCAGCGTCAACGGGCAGCAGGTGCAGGCAAAAGAAATCGCAGGACTTTTTACAGGGGTAAAGATTCACTCCGGTGAAAATACAATTACCATGGAATTTGAACCACAGGGCAGAAAAGAAGGACTGCTGATTACGCTTGCTACACTTTTAATACTGGTTGTATGCCTTGTCATTGACCACTTTAAGAAAATCAATGTTCCGGCATGGATTCAGTATTGTGCGGTATTTGTATGGCTTCAGCTGCTCAATGCAGTAGCCGTTGCAATGTTTTTAATACCGGTGATTACTGCAGTTCCGGCATTTCTGTACCAGATTATATTAAAAATTATGCAGATTTTATAATAAAATGGGGCGGCATCGTGTAAGTGATAGCACGCCCCTTTTGTCTGCGGAATAGAGGTTAGTGTGAACAAGCCTTAAATCGAAGCTTGTTCACACAGGGATTTGTTTTAAAGTAAAAACAAATCCCTATGATTGCAGATGAGAAATCGCCTGCGCGGATTTCTCATCGCAGCTTCGCGACAAAGTCGCTCAGAATAGAGGTGGATATGGAAAAACTGACTAAACTATATAAAGAAAATGAAAATTTCCGGCTGTTTTTAAAACTGCTTTTTATACTGCTGATGTCCCGTCTTGTGATGCTGGTGCTGATGGTGATTTATAACGTGTATATGGGAACGGACCGTTCCATTGCATTTTTAATGAACCAGTGGGATGCCAAGCGGTACCAGTTTATGATTGATAACGGATATACATTTCCGCTGGATACGGACCCACAGGCAAACTGGGCATTTTTCCCGATGTATGTGATGGTCTGCCGGTTTGTGAAAATGCTGACCTTCGGTGTAATGGACACGTACTGGGTCGGCATGACGGTATCAACGGTATGTATTTTTATCGCTGCATTTACAGCAGTTAAATATATGAGTCTGGTGCGTGGTGGCAGGAGTGAAGACTATCTTTTGATTCCGCTTCTGATGTTTGCAGGTCCCTATTCTTTTTACTTTGGTTCTGTGTATACAGAAGCGATGTTTGTGCTGTTTATTGCGCTGTTTTTCTATGCGGCAGCTAAAAAAAAGTACTTGTGGGCAGGGTTTGCCGCTGCATTTGCCAGTGCGACAAGAATTGTAGGCTGCCTGCTTGTATTTGCGCTGATTGTGGAAATGTATCTGGATTTGACGGCGGACGGTGGAAAACTTATCACATGGGCAAAAATCAAAAGCTTCATCGTGCAGATGTTGAAACTGCCGGAACACATTTTTGCGGTTATGCTGTGTCCGTTCGGTGCATTCTGCTATATGACCTTCCTGCGCTTTTTCTGTGGCGATGTGTGGGCTTATAAAAACGTGCAGATTGCATGGCGTGAAGATACGTATTTTCCGGTTGTGGGCGTTTTATGGAAAGCGTGCACCGGACAGATTGAACCGCGATATACCTATATGGGATGGTTTTGTATCGGTATTTTTGCAGTGTATGGATATATGCTTTACCGGAAATATTATTCCATGGCGGTGTTCGGAATCATTTCCCTGCTTGTGCCGCTGACCTCCCATGTCATGAGCACCTGCCGCTTTACAGTGGGCAGCTTTGTCGTATATATGGGCGTTTATGAGATTTTAAAGAGCGTACGTCCGAAAATACGCACGGCAATTCTGATATTTTTTGCATTTGCACAGATATGGCTGCTGTTTATGTGGTATAATTCAGACTGTTGGTTAATGTAAATAGAAAAGAGGGATATTTGTGAAAGTAAGAAAGAAAATTGTTGTCTGTTTTTCCGTAACGGTTTTTGTGGTACTGCTGATTGCTTCAGAGGTTCTGGTACATGGCGGTACAGTACAGACAACACCGGCACGATTACAAAAGATATCCAAAAATATATGGGACATTGTGGAAAATGATAATGAAATTGCAGGCGGTTCGTCAATGCAGACGGAAAATCAGAAACCACATGAAACCAGAAAAAGAATCATCACAGCGGAAACTGTACCGTATGATGGTGTAAAGAGAAGTATTTCCTGCTGGGGTGACAGTATGATGTACGGCTGCGCGACTACACCGGGGTTTATTACGCTGGACGGCATTACAACAAATATCAGCTATGCCACGGCACCGGATATGCTTTCGCAGTTTACGGGGCTGAAAACATACAACCTTGGTGTCAACGGAGAAACGTCAAAAGAAATTGCGACCCGTGCAGGCGGTCTTACCATGGTGGTTGACCGTGATATTGTCATTGACGGGACAGGCATTGCTGAATTTAAGCTGCAGTCTTTATATGACGGGGATAATGTTTATATGGAAGATTACAGCGGTTATAATTTTCAGTCAGACCAGACCAATATCTGTGTGATTAACGGCGAAAAATATTATGTAACCAATTCTTATGACGGTGAAAGCCAGATTTTATACGGCACAGATGTGAATATTAAAGAAGGCACACCGGTTTATACACTGGCGGCGGTGGAGCGTAAAGATGACATTCTTGTGCTGGAAATCGGCAGTAACGCAGGCTGGTATAATGACTATGATGAATTAATTGCGCAGTATGATTCCATTTTGGAAGGTACAGGCTGTAAATATTATATTATTGTCGGTGATACCGATGACCCGGAACTGTCCGTGGATATGAATAAAATTTATATCGGCATGGGCGAAACACCGTGGGAGCAGGCATTATCCAAAGCATACGGGGATCATTTTATCAACATGCGGCTCTATATGATTCAGAATGGATTAAGTGACTGCGGACTGGAAGCAACCGATGAAGATCTTGACGGCTTTACAAGAGGTGAGATTTCACAACAGCTCAGGGCAGACTGGACACATTTTAATGCGTATGGCTACTATGCCAAGGCAAAGGGAATTTATGAAAAAGGTGTCGAACTCGGATACTGGGGCGGACAATAAAATAAGAAATTTATGTGAAAAACTTGTCAGATTGTAATAAAGGTATTATAATACACAAGTCGAAACATCGAAAAATAAAAACACATCAGGATAGATTTGAAGGAGAAAATTATGTTATCAGTAGTGGTACCAACATTTAATGAAGGAAAGAATATCAGAAATCTTGTAACACAGATTGATGATGCATTAAAAGGAATTCCTTATGAAATCGTTTTTGTAGACGACAGTAAAGATGATACACCACAGGTTATTATGGAAGTTGCAAAGGATTTTCCGGCTGTACGCATGGAACACAGAACCGGTGAAACAGGACTGGCAACTGCCGTATTAAAAGGATTTTCCCTTGCAAAGGGCGAATATATGGCATGCATGGATGCGGATTTACAGCATCCGCCAATCGTTTTAAAATATATGTATAAGGCAATGGAAAGCGGTGCAGACTTCTGTATTCCGAGCCGTCTGATTCCGGGCGGCGATGACGGCGGACTCAACTGGTACAGAAAGTTTGTATCTGGTACAGCCCGTAAAATCGGTCAGTTTATGTTACCGTGCCTGCGAAAGATTTCAGACCCGACAAGCGGTCTGTTCATGTTCCGCCGCGAGGTTATTGAAAATGCCGACTTACAGCCGATTGGATGGAAGATTATGGTGGAAGTTCTTGCAATGGGTACATACAAGAAGGTTGTAGAGATTCCGTACAAGTTCCAGCAGAGAACCGAAGGTGAATCCAAGTTATCAGGTAAAGTAACGATGGAATACTTAAAGCAGTTAAAGAATTTAAGAAAGCGTTACAATAAGGCAAATCATTATGAAGTAGAAATCTGGTCTACGGAAAAGATGATGGCAGAATAAAAGCTTCCTTGGACATGACACCATTTCACCGTGTTACTTAATGGCAGCCTTGAACATGCCCCTACCTCAACGTGTTACTTGACTTCGGTAGGGGCATGTTCAAGGCTGTGTGAATGTGGTGTGCGGGATGTTTGGGGCTGTGATATACAGTATATATAGTATAGATTTGGCGGCGGAAGATTGGTTTTCTGCCGCCTTATTTTAATGGGCGGTATTCGGATAGAAGTTCATCGGCATTTTCAATTTTTTGTTTAGTACACATAAAATCCTCCATTGTCCTGCTTTAATCTTCATCGGTCACGGCTCACTGCCTATGATTAGTATACCATAATTTCATGCAAGCGATATCTGATATATCTAAAAATCGCCCGAACCTTGCGGAACGGGCGATTTCTTATAAATGGCGCCTTTATGCCGCATTTTCATTTCCCTGATTCTTTTCTTCAAGGAAAATCTTTCTTGAAACAAAGTTCCATACCATAACAATCGCCGTTGCCACGATTTTTGAAACCAGGTAATAGTAGGTCGGGATAAACGGAGATAAGATACCGTTTAAAATCCACATGATACCATCGTTGATACCAAGACCGATAACGCTTAATACGATAAAAATAATAAACTGGGTCTGTTTGGACTGGTCGGCTCTGCCTACAAATACATATTTCATGCTGGCAAGATAGTTAAAAATAACGGATACCGTAAAGGAAATCGTTGCCGCAATGATTGAATCCATATGTAAGAACTGAACCAGCACAAAAAGCACGGCATAGTCAATGACAAAAGCGATTGCACCGACAATTCCGAACTTTACAATCTGCTCGAATAATTTTTTCATGTAATCTCCATTCCGCAGGCATTTTATGCCGCATTTTTGCTGTATGTGATACTCTACCATATTAAACGTGAAAATTTAAATAGTCAAGCGGCTTTTTCCCATTAATCCGTTGTGCAATGTCTGTAAATGTGCTAAAATCAGCAAAGCGGGGAATGTTTTTTAGCAAAAGGAATTTAATAAAAACGGAGAAGAAAAAATGTCGTTTATTTCAGCAGGATTTTTTATGGCGATGGCGCTGACGGCGTGCCTGTATTATCTGATTCCGAAAAAATACCAGTGGGAGCTGCTGCTTTTTGTCAGCTTCGGCTTTTATGCCACTTACGGAATCCGCTATATGGGCTATATTTTGTTTACGATTATTACAAGCTACTGTATTACAAGGCTGATGGCTGCACAGAAAGAAAAGCTTATGCGGCGCAGATGGCTGATATTCGGGCTGGTTTCCAATTTCGGAATTCTTGTCTTTTTAAAGTATGTCAATTTTACAATACTGAATCTGACTTCATTGTTTTCGGTATTTCATCAGGCATTTCCGCTTGGAAAGCTTTCAATTGTGATGCCGCTTGGAATTTCTTTTTATACATTCCAGACAATGAGTTACGTGATAGATGTTTATCAGAAAAAATATGAACCGGAAACTAATATTTTCCGGCTGGCGCTGTTTACGGCATATCTGCCGCAGCTTTTACAGGGACCGATTGGACGTTATGACCGCCTTGCACCGCAGCTGTTTGAGCCGCACGATTTTAATCTGAAAAATATTGAGTACGGCGCACAGCGGATTGCATGGGGACTGGCAAAAAAGCTGATTTTAGCAGACCGCGCATACGTCTTTTCAAAAGCCGTATTTGCCGACTTGAATACATATTCGGGCATGTATGTGATTGTGGCACTGCTCACATTCTCCATTTATGAATACTGCGATTTTTCCGGCGGTATTGATGTGGTTATTGGTGTTTCCGAACTGTTTGGAATCCGTCTGGACGAGAACTTCCGCCAGCCGTATTTTTCAAAATCAATCGGGGAATTCTGGCGCAGATGGCATATTACACTGGGAACGTGGATGAAGGATTACATTTTTTATCCATTTTCCATTTCTAAAAAAATGCTGGCATTCGGTAAGAAAGCTAAGAAAATTTTTGGTAAAAAGACCGGTAAGATTCTGCCGATTTGTGCCGCCAATCTGCTGATTTTCTTTGTAGTCGGCGTATGGCACGGTGCGGCATGGAAGTATATTATTTACGGATTGTACAACGGACTGATTATTGCGGCAAGTAACCTGTTAAAGCCATATTACGCAAAATGGGCAGCAGTCTGTCATGTGAATACGGAAAGCCGGGGCTGGAAGACATTTCAGATATTCAGAACGTTTATTTTAGTCAATATCGGTTGGCTCTTTGATGCGTGTGCAACGGCGACAACTGCCTTTTATGCAATGCGCGCCGTATTTATCAATTTTAAAATCAGCATTTTAACAGACGGAAGTCTTTATAAGCTGGGACTGGTAAAAAGAGACTGGACGATTCTGATTGTGGCGACAATCATTTTGTTTATAAGCAGTGTGATGAAGGAAAAAGGGATGTCGCTGCGCGATTTCGTGGCGGAACGTCCGCTTGTTGTGCGCTGGGCAGTTTATCTGATATTGATATTTGCAACAGCACCGTTTGGCTATGTAAGCAGTTCAACGGAATTTATGTATGCACAGTTTTAGAAATGATTTAAAAGGAACGGAAAAATCATGAAAAAAAAGAAAAGTTTTACGTTGACGGCAGTCTTTGTGGCTTTGGTAGTGGTTTTAAATAATCTGCTGAATTTTATGCTCGTACAGCCGGGACTGACACGGGTTATGTTTCATGAACTTGAAACAACGAATCCGGACTGTCTGGTGTTAGGAACATCGCACGGCAGTTATGGGATTGCAACCGATGAACTGGAGAGCGGGCTTGATGCCGGTGCCATGAATATGTGCATCGGCGGTGAGTATATGATTGATGCCTATTACACGTTACAGTATGCCATAAAAATAAGCAGTCCTAAGGTCGTCGTGCTGGATATTGATTACCAGTATCTGATTAACCGCCACGATGAGAGTATTTTGTTTCATCAGGTGTATAACGGCTATCCCGACAGTCTGTTAAAGGTTTCCTATTTCTTTAGCAGAATCGCAAAAGAGGAATACCGCGGGGCATTTTTAAAATGGACGAATTACTGGCAGTGTTATTACATGATTGATAAGACGGTGGCAAAGAAGCTGTCTGATGACTATAAGGAATATTCGCCCGATGTTGTCAGCATGGATAAAAATGATGTCTATGAAGGAAAGGGCTTTATTAATAAGTCAAAAAATGCGTCTAAAGCAAAGACAACGGTACTTGGCTGGGACGAAAGCCTTGTTGCACAGAGCGAATGTCAGTATATTGAAAAAATGGTAGAGCTGTGCAGAAAAAATGATATTCAGATTGTTTTTACGACGGTCACGCAGGACCCCAGAACCGTTGCGCAGTATGCAGAAAAATTTGCACAGGCGGATTCTTATATCAGAAACCTTGCACAGAAATTAAATGTGGAGTATTATAATTTTAATTACCTTACTTTTGAGGCTTTTGACAGGGAAGAAGGAGATTTCTGGGACAGAGAGGGACATATGTACGGAGATACGGCGAAACGTTTTACGAAAGTTTACGCCGAAGTTCTTAAAAAAGCTTTGGCCGGCAGTCTTAAAAAGTCAGATTACTTTGGAGAAGACTTAAAAGAGATTTACAAGGACGTAGTGCCTTATGAATAAAACCGGAAGGTGAAAAATTTACATCAGAATGCCGAAACGGGCAGAATGGAGGATTTATGTCAATTTTAGTAACAGGTGGAGCAGGTTACATCGGAAGCCATACAGTTGTAGAATTACAGAACGCAGGATATGAGGTTGTTGTTGTGGATAACCTTGTCAATTCCAGCAGGGAAGCGTTAAAGAGAGTAGAAAAGATTACGGGAAAGCCGGTAACATTTTACGAAGCAGACATTAATGATAAAGAAGCACTGGAAAAGATTTTTGCACAGGAAAAAATTGAATCCTGCATTCATTTTGCCGGTTTAAAGGCAGTTGGTGAGTCAGTAGCCAAGCCTCTTGAATATTATATGAATAACATTTCAGGTTCACTGGTGCTGTTTGATGTCATGAGAAATCACGGCGTAAAAAATATCATTTTCTCATCTTCAGCAACTGTATACGGCGATCCGGCATTTGTACCGATTACAGAAGAATGCCCGAAGGGACAGATTACCAATCCATACGGTCAGACAAAGGGCATGTTAGAGCAGATTTTAACGGATATCCAGAAGGCAGACCCGGAATGGAATGTCATTTTACTGCGTTATTTCAACCCGATTGGTGCGCATGAGAGCGGAACAATCGGTGAAAATCCGAACGGTATTCCAAACAATCTGATGCCGTATATTACACAGGTCGCTGTCGGCAAGTTAAAGTGCCTCGGTGTTTTTGGCAACGATTACGATACACCGGACGGAACAGGCGTAAGAGATTATATCCACGTTGTAGACCTTGCCCTCGGACATGTTAAAGCAATTGAAAAATTACAGGAAAATCCGGGCTTAAAGATTTACAACCTCGGTACGGGACACGGTTATTCCGTACTGGATATTGTCAAGAATTTTGAAGCCGCTTCCGGCGTGCATATTCCTTACGAAATCAAGCCGCGCCGTGCAGGTGATATTGCAACCTGCTACTGCGATGCAAGCAAGGCATATAAGGAAATGGGCTGGAAGGCAGAGCGTGATTTAAAGAAGATGTGTGCCGATTCATGGAACTGGCAGAAAAACAATCCAAACGGATACCAGGCATAGTTAAAAAATCCTTAAAAATAAAGAATGGAGTGCAGTTAAAATGGGTAAATATTTTGGCACAGACGGTTTCCGTGGGGAAGCCAATGTCAATCTTACAGTAGAACATGCCTATAAAGTCGGCAGATTTTTAGGCTGGTATTATGGAAAGAACCACGAGGATGGAAAAGCAAAGGTTGTTATCGGAAAAGATACCAGAAGAAGCAGCTATATGTTTGAATATTCACTGGTTGCGGGACTTACGGCATCCGGTGCAGATGCGTATCTTTTACATGTAACAACGACACCGAGCGTATCATATGTGGTGCGGACAGAAGATTTTGACTGCGGTATTATGATTTCCGCAAGCCACAACCCATTTTACGACAACGGCATTAAGCTGATTAATGACAAGGGCGAAAAAATGCGCGAAGATGTCATTGATGAGATTGAAAAGTATTTAGATGGCGATATGGCGGAGCTTCCTTTTGCGACAAAGGAAAAAATCGGCTGTACCGTGGATTATACGGCAGGCAGAAACCGCTACATGGGGTATCTGATGAGCCTTGCAATTTACTCCTTTAAGGGAACGCGTATCGGTCTGGATGCCGCAAACGGAAGTGCATGGACACTTGCCAAGGGCATTTTTGATGCGCTGGGCGCAAAGACATACGTGATTCATGCAGAACCGGACGGAACCAATATCAATAACAACTGCGGTTCTACGCATATTGAAAGCCTGCAGGAGCTGGTACTTAGGGAACACTTAGATGCCGGATTTGCATTTGATGGAGATGCAGACCGTTGTCTGTGTGTGGATGAAAAGGGAAATGTGATTACAGGCGACCATATTTTATATATCTATGGCTGTTATATGAAAGAAAGAGGAAAGCTTGTCGATAATAAAGTCGTTACAACAGTCATGTCCAATTTCGGGCTGTACAAGGCTTTTGATGCAGTCGGCATCGACTATGAAAAGACCAAGGTCGGTGATAAGTATGTATATGAATGTATGTCAAAGAATGGCTACCGTCTGGGTGGTGAGCAGTCCGGTCATATCATTTTCAGCAAATATGCGACAACCGGTGACGGTATTATCACGGCATTGAAGATGATGGAAGTCATGCTGGCAAAGAAAAAGCCGTTAAGCCAGCTTGCCGAGCCGCTTGCAATTTATCCGCAGGTATTAAAAAATGTGCGTGTAACCGATAAGACACAGGCACAAAATGATGCCGATGTACGCGCAATGGTAGAGCGCGCAGCCAAGGAACTGGGCACAGACGGCAGAATCTTAGTCCGTGAAAGCGGAACAGAGCCGCTGGTGCGTGTCATGGTAGAAGCAGGTAATGTCGAAACCTGTGAAAAATACGTTGATGCAGTAATTGACGTTATCCGCAGCAAAGGGTATGTGATTGAATAGACATTAACAGATAAAAAGAATAAAGCAGGAAACTCCGCAATAAGATGTAACAAGTCTTATTGCGGAGTTTTTTATGAAGCAGAAAAGAAAAATATGTGGAAATGTTCCGGTAAAAATTCCGGCAAAATGGATTGAGATTTATGACTGCGGACTGTGTCTGCTTGCATCCGTTCTGATTGTGGCAGGCGTATTTAGTGCGGTATTCCTTAGCGGATGCAGCGTCATAAAAAAAGACAGCAGTAAGGTCATGGGGCTGGAATATACCGTAGTGAAAGAGGAGGAAATCCCTGTGGAATTAAAAAAACTGATAGAAGCAAAAAAAGCGAACACATTGCGCATGACCTATGCCACAAAGGATGCAACGTATATCGTGGCAGGCTACGGCACACAGCCGACCAGCGGCTACAGTATCCGTGTCAATGATCTGTATCTGGGAACAAATGCGGTTTATGCAGATGTCGATTTATTAGGGCCGGAGGCAGGAGAGGATATAACGGAACTGCCAACCACGCCGTATATTGTGTTAAAAATCCAAAAGCGGGAGGAGTCGGTGGTGTTTTGTATGTAATGAAAAAACAGCCATCAGCCTGATGCGGCAGCAGGATTGTATAAAAGCTGTTTAACGGTAATTAAAACGTGCATAAAAAGGAACGGGCATACATAAAATAAAAATATAGAAAATAGTTGGGAAGGGAGATTTGATTTGAGAATCGACAGAGAAGAAATTCATGAAAATAAAATTGTATGCAGTAACACCATGCAGATTACACTGGATGATGATTTTAACGTCCCGGACAGCAAGGCAGACATTGAAACCATTGTAAAAGAACGTGGCAGTGTCCATATTGATACGGTCAAAGCGGTGGGCGACCGGGCAGAAGTCACAGGCGGAATGGATTTTGCGGTGTTGTATGCGGGCAGTGAAAGCGGTGAAAAATCCGTGCTTCCGGTTAAAATGACGGGGACAATGAATATCGGGGAAGTTGTAAACTTATCCGGGGACTGTGAGAATACATATGTTTCCTGTCAGGCAAAATTAGAAGATATTACGGTGAAAATGATTCACTCCAGAAAATTAAGCGTAAAGGCAATCATTTCACTGACCGTTGTATGTGAAGAAATTCACGATACGCCGATTGGCTGCGGACTTTTGGAAATGCAGGACGAGGACAAATTACAGCTTAAAACGACCGATGTGGAGTATTCGCAGCTTGCCGTGACAATGCGGGATAACCTGCGTATCCGTGAAAGCTTTCTGATTCCTGCGGGAAAGCCGGAGGTAGCGGAACTGCTGTGGGAAGATGTCGATGTACGCAGCTTCACGACAAGGCTGACCGATGACGGCATGGAAATTGCGGGGGAAATGAATGTATTTGTAATGTATTCGTCCACAGAAGAAAACAGCATGGCACAGTGGTATGAAACGACACAGAATTTCAGCGGGAAATTAGATGTCGCAGGCTGTACGCCGGATATGATCAGCTACGTCAAATACTATCCGGTCAACTCCAATGTTGAGGTAAAGCCGGATTATGACGGCGAAAATAAAGAGGTGCAGGTAGAACTTGTGCTGGCGCTGGACGTCAAGGTATATGAAGAAAAGGAAAAGACCATTCTTACAGATGTCTATTCGCCGGTTAAAAATGTCATCAACACCACGCAGACATCAGTCTTTCATAAGCTGCTGGTGCGTAACAATTCGCGCTGCCGTGCTTCGGACCGCATGAATACCGGGGAGTACACGAACATTTTGCAGATTTGCAACTGTACCGGGGTGGCGCAGATTGACGACATTACCGTTGAAGAAGACGGTCTGCTGGTTGACGGTGCGATTATTGCAAATGTGTTTTATGTAACTGCCAATGATGCGGCACCAATGGGCAGTATCCGTGCCGCCGTTCCGTTTTCCAATAAAATACAGGTAAAGTCTGACGAGGAGATTACTAATATGGAGTATGTCGTAAGTGCAGGAGTAGAGCAGTTAAGCGCTGCCATGACGGGCAGTAATGAAATGGAGATTAAGGGAAGCGTGGGACTTGATGCAATCTGTTTTGCGCCGTGTGAAACCGAGTCGGTCATGGAGTGTGAAGTAGAGGAGTATGAGGAAAATGAGTTCTTAAAATTCCCAAGTATCATCGGGTATATCGCAACCGGTGAGGAAACGCTCTGGGATATTGCAAAGAAATACCACACTACGGTCGATTCGATTAAAAACGGCAACCACGTTCTTGCAGACCGCGCCAGCGAGCGTGTCAAACGCGGGGATAAGCTGCTACTGGTAAAGGCGGCAAGGTAGCAGCAGGGGAATAAAGTAAGGTCATAAGTGAGATAATAAGCAGGGTAATAAGCAAAGTAAAGGACAGGGCATAAATCCGGGCAGAACGTTTTAGAGTAAGAAAACTGCCCGGATAAAAGGTGTTAGTGTGAAAACGCAGCAAGCTGCTCAGAAAGGATGATTAGCACGGAAATATGTATAAGTCATCACGGAAGCGGATTTGTCCAAGCTCGCGCCTGCGGTAAGTCTGGATAATATAGTGCTTTTTGGCGTCAAATATCAGTGAAATCTGCTTCGTATAGGAGTACGTACCGGGTGCATATTCCGTAATAACCAGTGAGGCGCGGTATTTTTTCTTGAGTTTCCAGATGTCCATAAGTCCGATGCCGCTTCCGCCGTTTCCGGCGTGTGTCGTGTGGGCTTTCAATCCGAAATCCTGAAAAATTTCCGGTAAAAACGGCTGTCCGTTGTCGGAAATTTCAACAGACAGGTGATTTCCCATTCGCCCAAGGTTAATGAGAATTTTTTTATCCGTTACATCGGACATTGCAATAAACGCATTTTCAATTAAATCCGCCAGCAAATGGGAAAAATCTTCTTCCGAAAGGGACTGCATGGCTGTGGTTTTGATGTTTTCGGCAATACGGAGGGTATAATCAATCTGTTCCTGTAAGGCGCGCTGATACATTAATTGAAGAACGGCATCAACAGCACAGATACCGGTAGAGGCAAGCGGCTGTCCGTTTGTCTGGTATTCGGTCAAGTTGAATTTACGTTCCTGTGACATTGTCTGTAAATGAGCGGCAAGGGCAAGTCCCTGTTCTTTAAGCTGCTGAGGGGATAATGTATTCTGGTTTTGCAGAAATGTATTTACGGCAAGTTCCATGGCAGGAATAAGCTTATTATCCCGGTGGATAATCTGTGCCAGCGCGTTATTATTTTCTAAAAGCCGGGTGATTTCCTGTTCTTTTTGGACAAGTTCATTTTTTAGTTTCTGCATTTCAAATTGCTGGAGCTTCCTGTGGTAATTCCTTGTTATAATAGCACGCCACCATGAAATTAGGAGGAGTGCGCAGGGGAAGATGAGTAAAAGACAGGATATGGTAATATATGTATGGATTGTATAAGGAGTGCTGATGATTATAACGCAAATAATAATGCAGATGCTAAGAAAGAAACCGGCATTATTAAAATTTAATTCATATAAAAACGGCATGCCCTTTTTAAGTCGTTTTAATTGGAAAGGCAGGTGTACAAGTACATATTGCATGATACCAATAACAAGTTTTATTAAAATCCAGAAATGATTTTCCGGTGTAAGTGCGGTGCATAATAAAAATAATGTTATAATAACAGCCGAAAATGTAAAAGAACACAGACTAATGCCTAAAGCAATAACGGTTGTAATCAATGCAGTTTTATAGTTTGTATAAGTATATATTTTAATAAATACAAAAAACAGAATAATTAAAGCTGGAAAATAAACTATATAATATATATTTTTACTAATTGAATAAAGTAAGCAGGAACAACCCGCAAAATAGATATAGCAGTAAAATTCTATATTAAACGGACGTTTCTCAATATTTAAAAGCTTGTGGTATAAATAAAAACAGCTTAATAAAATAAAAAATATTTGTATACAACTTTGAATCATAATTTCTCCCGTACAAAAACCAACATTTTATAACAAAAAAGCAATACAGAAACCAATAGTTTAATTTTGGTGCAGGGTATATGCTTGTTTCCAGTCAGATGAAAGGAGATATAAAATGGATCAATTTTTAGACTGGATAACACATATATTTATAATATAATACGGCTATATTTGGTTTGGTATCTTATTCGCATAATAAAATATGAATTCCATAATAGTCGGAACACCTTTTTGTGAATGGATTCTTGCGGTGTAGTAAGTCAGCAGATCATCAATATCGGAAGTCCGCCATGCACGGTTGATAGCATTCTGCATGGCACGTTCAATACTGGCATCTGTTTTTTTATATTTTTCACCCAGCACTTTAAAAATGCGTGTTTTCGGTTCGTTAATGGTGGCAAGGATTGCATCGGTAAGATAGCGGTAACCAATAACTTTCGGGCTGATACCAATTAAATTCAACTCATGCTGGATTTTTTGAATCAGCCTTTTGTCTTTTGATTCAGACGGTTTAACAGCTGTTATTTTAGAAGCTGTTTTGCCTTTTTCAGAAAAAATCACTTTTTTCATAATGCGCAGAAATTCCACAACATACTGTGCAGAATAATTTTCCTGATACTTTGCAAGAATAAAATCTGCCCCCAGCTGTCTTGCGGATTCATAGGTAATATTACTTGAATTATTGGTGGTTACAAGGATATATGGGTGTTTGGAAAGTTCAAGCTGCTGAAGCTGTGCCAGAAAAAAGAGTCCGTCACCGCCGCCCTGATGCAGTTCAAGGTCTAATATAACGGCATCGGGAAGAAATTCCCTCATATATTCAATAGCAGTTGAAGCATTATTTGTAGATGCAACCAGTGTAACATCGTCTAACCGGCTGATATAATCATTTATTTCCATACATGAAGTGGCATCATCTTCCACTAAAAGAACACGAAGTGTATGCTCTGTCATCTGTAATTGTCCCCCTCGTTTATAACTCAATATTTAATATAATTATAGTATATAAACCAACGAAAAGCAACAAAAACCAACAAAAAATCACCAACGAAAACAAATGGAAACAGAGAAAGGAAATGGGTATAGTATAGACATAAGATAGGTAGAGGGGGAAGCTGTATATGCAGTTTTCTCGTTGCCGTTTGTGATGGATTGTTTAGAAAGGATTGTTATGGGAAATAAAATTAGTTTAGCACGGACGATTAGTATAATAGGCACATTAATATTGTGTATCGCGTTAGTAGGTAATTCATTTGAAGTGTTATCTGTAACAGCATTTCGTATAATAATAGCATTTGGAATTCTGATACAGATTATATCATTGATTTGCAGCGTAAAGAAAAGAGAATTTTAAGTTTTTTTGGTTCTAATCAGGCCAAAATTATTACAGATGAGCAGAGTGTATTAAGATATGTGCTGGATAAGATTGATTTGATTGATTAGGAAATAAGGCATGTTAAGAGGCAAAAAGGTTTGGTATGAAGAAAGTTAAATTTTATTTTGTATTCAGTTTGATAGTAGTTTTTATTTCAGTGATAGGAATATTACTGGGTATGGTTCTAGTTACTATTGAACAGAAGCATCCGGAGTATCTTTCGGCAGGAATATTTAAAGGAATAATTATATTTTTCATGGCATTGCTGGTTACAGTATGTTTCCATGAGCTGGCGCATGCGATTGCTTTTAAATTACAGAGAATAGATATTCGTATGATTGCTATATTTCCAATATGTTTAATAAGAGAAAAAGAAGGTTTAAAGTTTCATATAGCTGTAAGTATGGAGATTGGATTTGGAGGAATTGTCATACCGGAGATACCAACAATTAGCAACCAAACAGAATATGAATCATTTCAGGGTAAAATGAGGGTGTCTTTAGTGTCTGCACCGCTATGTTCGGCAGTTATTGGACTGATTTCATTGATATTAGTGTTGTGCACGACAAAATATATAGGTAACGATTTTTGCTCTTATTATTTTTTGTTTTTTTCAGCGGTATTTCTATGGTCTGTATATATTAATTTGACCTCTATGCTTGATTTAGGCAGCATCGTAGGGGATTATTCCGCCGTAAAAAAAATAAAAGACAATAACGGCTACGCATTATTACAGATTTATAACTATTTTCTTCTTCAGGAAAATGAAAAGAAATTTGAAATGAGAGAGAACCAGAGATATTTTATGGAAAAGCTATATGAAGCAGGAAACAATTTATCTTTGGATAAAGAGGATAATTCAATCAATGTTTTGTTAATAAATGCAGTATTGTATGAAAGTCTTATGCGAAAGGATAGAGATAATACAGAAATAATAAATTTGGACACAGAATTATGGAAAAGAAATATGGATAATATTTTAAACAGACTACAATTTGAAGCATATTTTCAAACGTTTTCTCATGCTGTCATTTGCATGCATTACAATGGAAAATCAGAAGAAGCACGTGAGTTATGGGAGAATTATAAAGATAAAATGCCAAGTACAAATGTTGGAAAATATAACAGTAAACAAGTTGAGTTGTGCCTCTGTGGGGAAAATATTGAAGAATTAAAGGAAAAAGAAAATATTAAGATATCCTCTTTGGATTCTTTATTATCAAATATAAACAACTATTATGATGATGAAATTTATTTGAATAAGTTAATTATCGGGGAAATCGCATTATAATAATGAATAAAATTTTATAAGTAGAAAGGGTTATAAAATGCGGGGAACAAAATATTATAAAAGACTTATTGTTGGAAGTGTTCTTTTTGGAATGATTGTATTTGGAAATGAAGTATATAATAATGGCTTATGGAATTTATCGGGATTGTTATGGGTTGCTTATGGTGCAATAGGATTTGGTGTGTTGTATCACATACTGTTTTCATGTTTTATTAAAAAAGGATGAATGTATCTATGGAAAAGAAAGATGTAGTAATTAGTATTATCTGCCTTGTCCTTTTTGGTTTGGGATTTCTAATTGGAGTGGGACTTGGGATAAATCTTTTCTTTGAATAAGTATCTGAACCTGTAAAAATAATGTGAGGAAGATAGTGATGTGGTACTTTTTAATATTTCCCGTGATATTTGTACTATGGCGGGCATATCGGTTTGGCGGGGTGTGGCAGATTATCAGCAGTCTGGCATATATTGCGGTCAGCGGAGGCATTAGTATTGGGATATTTAAAACGGTGATGAAGCAGAATCTGCTGAAAAAGAAGAAAAGATTAATTGCATATGTAGTGTTTGCGGTATTGGCAGACCAGCTTATAAAGGTAATAATATACCAGTATCAGCTGGACATAAATCTTATCGGAAAAGCACTGCGTATACAAATGGTATTAAATCGGGAGCAGTCGGCGTTATATAGTTTTTTTAATATCCATATGCAGACGGCTGTGATAATTATACAGAAAATATTGATATTTGGTGCTGTCACCGTTGTTTATATAAAATGGAAACAAAAAAATCAATACTATGCCTATGCGTATATAATGTTTTTAACAGCAATGACAGCATCAGTGATAGATTCTGCTTTGTGGGGATTTACGGTAGATTATTTGAATTTTTATCAATTATTCTGTCATGATTTGAAAGATTTATATGTAGATACGGCAGTAGGATTTTTATTGTTAGGCATGAGAGAAGATAGAAAGTGTGAATAAGATGAATAAAAGGATATATGCAGGGACTACGTTAATGATAATTATTTCATCAATCTTAATTGAGATAAAAAGTTATAACGCAGTTTTTATCAGAATTAAAATAGCAATTATATTACTGACCTTTATATTGGTGGGCATATCCTCATATATAAAGTTAAAAAGCTACAAGTCGTAAAATATGTGAAAATATGCAAAGTACGTCGGAATATTGACAAAGTACGTCATGTGTCTTGAAAATAGGCGGTTTCTATGATACATATTGTTGTATTAAAAATAATTTGAAGGGGATAGTAGGTGGGATGAATAAAAAATAAAGCTTATGTGGATAGTTGATGAAATAAAATGAAAGAAGCAGGGGAAATTTAAGCGTGGCTGCCAATATTGTGCTGATTATTTTAAAATTTGTATTGAAAGAGGACGTTCAAAATGGTGCATTGATTATCAATTTGGTTATTATGATAATTGCTTTAATATTTGGGTACAGCGGTATTTTGAAAGCGGATAATTGCTGATTTGAAAATTTTTGATATATGGAGTGTTATTTAAGGTAATGTTGCAGGAGCGGATAAATGGGTATAAATCATGAAAAAGAATCATTATAAAAAGTATTATGGATATTATAAGAAAAATAAACGGGATCTGCTTATATGTGGAATATTGGCTTTGCTGACACTTGTTATTGTATATAAGATGCATTTTATTATTGCGATACATGAGAATAGGGGATTTTATGCATCACTCATGGAATTCATAGGTTCGTGGTATTATATTTTTGAGGTTATTGATATTATTCGGCTTCAAGACAATGCAATAGTAAATGAATATGGTCAAAAATGTATTTTTTATCATAGATATCTGTCTTTAGCAGCCCTTCTGGTTTTGGCATTTTTTATCATATTCAGTTTGTTTTATGAGCTTGACTATAATGTTGCATTGCTCATATGGGGCGCATTAACTGTTGGTCATATGTCATATTTTATAATGCTATTTATGTTTGATGAAGATTATTACTATTCCGGTGGATTTAAGATTTGTTATTCTGAAATAAATCATATTGAAGTTGAAGATGAAGTATATACTTCAAAAGCACTTGTTGTTGTATGTAAATTGATGGAAGATGAAAAGGTTATTGGATATGACCGTATGGTAGCACAGGACTTTATTTGTTTGAAGGCTAAAATTGATGAGAAGACGAAAATAGTAAAAAAGTTATGAGGGAGAAAATTCAAATGAAGAATATGTTTAAGTACTACTTATCCAATAAACGGCGGGGGATTTCTTTAATCTTTGTTATGGCACTTACGGTGTTTTCAATCTATTTTGTGACATCGCTGGTGCAGTCTATTTTTTCAACAGTCGAATATTCCAATATTGCCTGTCTGAATGACTTTTCATTTGTATATCCGGTAGGTGGGTCTTCATTTTTGCAGAATGAAACGGTAGAAAAAATTAAAAATGATGACAGCGTGGAAAATGCGTATCCGGTACTGCTGGAGTATACGGTCATTAACAATATTTTCGGAACCACGAGCGGTTATGTCGCATTTATGGACGAAGCAGATATAGGGGAAATATTTGATGATTTTTCGCTGACGGTAACAGAGGGCAGACTGCCGGAGGAAAACAGTTACGAACTGATTATGCACGAGGATATGCTGAAAAATAAAGGGTTATCCGTAGGGGATACATTTGGCAGTGCAGTCGATGAAGGAGAACAGATTGACGGAAAATATACGATTACAGGAGCATTTTCAGGGGACAGCTATATGGCTTTTGGGACAAAAAGCTACAAGCAGAAGGAATTGGAGGAATTGGGACTGGATTTTAAAAATACCACATTTGGACTGCTTGTTACACCCAAAGCAGATTTGGATACAATGAATACCATGCTGGATGAGATAAGTCATGATGAAACAGCGGCAATGACATTGTCGTATGCAAAAGAAACGCTTCAAGAGAATATAAGCAGTATCAAATTTTTAATGTTTGTCATCGTCATTGTAATCGCTGTGAGCATTTCTGCCGCGGTCTGCATTGTTCTTGAAACCATCTATAATGACAGAATGGAGGAATTTGGAATTTTATATGCCATTGGCTATAAAAAGAGCTGGCTGTTTAGAAATATTATTGCAGAGATTGTGGTTTTGGTATTTATTTCATGGATATTGGGGCTGATACTTTCTTATGGAGTTTTGTCGCTGGTTGCAAAATCTGTTTTTGAACCAATGGGACAGATGTTGTCGATTGTTTCAATTCAATCACTGCTTTATACAATCATTGTAATGGCAGTTTTTGTGGTTGTAACCATTCTTGTAACAATATTGAAATTTGCAAAAAAAGATTTAATAGCCATTATAGAAATGAGGTAGGAAAATGTTGGGTGTAAAGAATATTGATTTAGAATATATCGACGGAAGAACCAAAAGAACTATTTTTTCAAATGTGTCCTTTGACATACATAGTGGGGAGTTTGTATCTTTATTGGGACCTTCAGGGTCGGGGAAAAGTTCATTATTATATATCGTTTCATTATTAAAGACACCGACAGCGGGAGAAATATATTTAGATGATGTAATGATTTCCAGGGCAAAAAATAAAAATGAAATCCGGTATGAAAATTTTGGATTTGTTTTTCAGCATCATTTTCTGATTCCGCATCTTACGGTGCTTGAAAATGTCTGTACGGCAAGTTATGAAAAAAATGTTGAAAAGCAGGCAAAAGATTTATTGGAACGGCTCGGCTTAAAAGATTTAATGAATCAGAAGCCGTATAAATTGTCCGGTGGGGAGCGTCAGCGTGTTGCGATTGCAAGGGCAGTTGTAAAAAAGCCGCGGGTTTTATTTGCAGATGAACCGACAGCATCACTGGATCACCATACGGCGCAGGAAATTATGACAATATTTTCGGAATTACAGGAAAATACAACCATTGTCTGTGCAACGCACGATTACGGCATTTTGCCGCAGACGGCAAGAATATTAAAAATTAAAGACGGAAAAGTTGTAGAAGATGAAACAGAGGAAAATGAATAATGTCAGTTCGGGAACTTGTACTGCTGATTTTTTGGGGCATAGCATGTATTTTAATCACTGCACAGGTTATAAAAATAAGGAAAGAAAAAGCAAAAATTCCTGATAGGGATAAAAATTTAGTACGATTTATGGGCGGTATGATTGTAGTATACAGCATTTTTGTATTAATCATGTATAGTGGGATGAAAGATTTTATGACAATGATGATTCCAACGGTGGTAGTTTTATCAAGGGTATTGAATTTGTACAAATAGGGGCAGGAAGGAGAACGTGATGAAAAAACAGCATTTTCAGATAATATTTAAAACGGGTACGGCAATTCTTTTATGCGGTATAGTATTAACAGGCTGTGGCACAAAGAATAAACAAAATATAACAACCAATGTTACTACGGCAGGAAATACAGCATTAGAACAGCCGATGCGGCTGGAGTTGTTAAAAGCTGACGGAACGGATTATCAGGCATATTGGGGAACAAAAATACAGTGTATTACAAGAGGTGAACACGGATATTATTATCTGACACCGGAAGAACCGTTGTATTTGATGTACTGGGACGATGATACGCAGGAAAGTATAAAGTTGTGTGCAAAAGCAGACTGCAATCATGATAATGCGGCGTGCAATGCCTATTTTGGAGATGTGCGTTATTATGATAGGACGGCGCAGGCGGCAGAATACGCTTCGGGATTTCAGATTTATTATTATAATGGTTTCCTTTATCTGCTGGGGACGGAAGGAAATCTGATTCAGGTTAGTCCGGACGGAAGTGAACGGAAAAAAATCACCAAAGTCTATGACTATGACGGAACGTCCAATACAAAGCTGGTATTTTATGAAAATGCCGTTTATGTGTATAACAGTGCGGGAAATCAGGGAAGCAGTGAAGAACATACCGAAACAATTACAAGATACACATTAGACGGTAAATCACAGGAGCGTGTTGTAGAGTGGAATAGTGTAAGCGGTGCAATTCACAGTGTAAAAAATTACGGAAATACGATGTTCTTTTTATTATCCGGTCTGACAATTAATAAAAATGAGTCGGGGCAGGAATGGACCTATACCTATCAGGGACTGTATGCGTACAATCATCAGACCGGACAATCCGGAAAAGTAATAGATGCAGAAATTACGGCATATGCAGTCGATGAGGAACAGGAACAAATCTATTATTTTGTATATGCTGACGGCTTGTATGTGTATGATATAAAAACAGAGCAGACCCGGAAACTCTATGATGCAGGAAAAGAAATGGGTATTGCAGAAATGTCTTATGACGGAAAATATTTGTATCTGTATAATGGCGAATGGGTATCATATGCAAAATCGAATGAAAAAACAGAAATTACGCGTAAATGTATTGTTCTTGCAACAGACGGAAGTGTGTTATATGAACTTCCGATTAATAAAGCGGGATATATGCTGTTTGGAAATGGGGATTATATTTTTGCCGAACAGATTGTAGCAGATGAACAACAGAAGGCAATGAAGCTGACATATATGAAGAAAACAGAATTTGCGCAGGGACAGTGGCAGGTACTAGAGTAAAAATGCCTGCGAAACGGAGAGGTGTATGAAAAATAAAAAAATTGTTGAATTAATGCTGATTTTAGGGGTAACAGCGGGGCTGGCAGGAGGCTGTACGCAGAAAACAAAAGAACAGTCCTATGTAAATATAACTAAAACGGCGGCAGAAAATAGTACAGAACAGTCACAGGAATATTTATATGATGAAAACGGAAATCAGTATCATTATATTAAAACCGAAGGATATGAGGTGAAAGAAATCTGTAATGACAGACAGTTTCAAGACGAAAAGGCGCTTTATGACGGAAAAAGTATGCAGACAACTGTGTATTCCGTTGCAAATTCATTTGGTGAGAAGAAATATCAGGTGACATATCTGGATATTCAGAAGCTTTTTATGGAAGACGAAAATGTAAAAGAGATTTCATATACGGTTGAAAATATACCGGGGGCTTTGTATGCAAAAGGAGAGGACGAAAAACTGCCGACGTCATATCGTGAAATTATTTATGATGAAAATACTGCGGTAAAGCTTCTGCCGGAAAGTACGGAAACTTTATATTTACGTTTATACTCAGAAGCAAAAAATCAGAGTGCATCGGAAGAACAGCAGTCGTTGATAGAAGACTTGGAAAAGGTGATTTTACGTGCGGATATTACATATGAAGACGGTACAACGGTTACAAAGTATGCAAAGATAAAGTCGTCAAGTGCGTACAGTGTGGGGTATCTTATCTTTTATGAAATACAGCCGGTATAACCGGATTGAATCCCGGCAGAAGACAAGTATACATATAGTGGTTAGGTGTAAAAATTTTACTGTTAAATGTAAAGGGGCTGATTTTATGTCAAAAAGAAAAATAAGCTATATCATCGGAGGCATTTGTGTAGCAGTCTGCGTTGCGATGGCAGGAATATGGTTTCTGAGCCGGAATAAAGTTAAAAATGACGTGGTAACGGTGGATATCCGGACAGATATAATGTCAACTGGTGAGAATGATGAGAGCAGCTGGAATACAGATGTACATGGTATTGCCAGAGCAGACGGTGGATATTACTATCTACAGATGAAATCAAAAGGAATGTGCTTATATTTTTATGATGAGAGCGTACAAAGGTCCATTCCGGTGTGCAGTAAGGCAGAGTGTAATCATGACAATGTGCAGTGCAATGCATTTTTTCTGACATCAGAATATTTATCATCGCCGATTCATTATTATCAGGGGAATATTTATCTGGTAAAAGTAAAAAACGGAATGGGGGTGTTGACAAAAATCCAGCCTGACGGCAATGAAAGAGAGGAAATCTGTGAACTGTTTCCAAATGCAAATGTGACATCTGTCAGTATGGTTTTTCATGATAATGCGGCATATGTGTATGACCATACGGGACATGCAGGCAGTGAGCAGGAACAGGATGAAACGATTAAAAAAGTTGAACTTGACACAAAGAAAAGTGAAGATATATATACTTACCGCGGTACGAGAAGTGCAATTTCCGGGGCAAGAAGCTTTGGCAATAAATTATTTTTTAAAGTCAGAACATATGAAATTAACAAAGATACGTTGAAGCAGTCGTTTCAGTATCAACTGTATGCGTATGATTATGACACAGGAACGGTACAGACAGTAGCAGAGGGCAAAAACATATCAGATTACTATGTGGATTTGCAGAATAACATTTTATATTACTATGTTATCGGAGAGGGGTTGTATCAGTGCAGGCTGGATTCATCAGAGCAGAAACTGATATATAAGGCAGATGACACGATTGCCGTTGCTTCATTGTCATTTGACGGCAGGTATCTGTATATGGGAAATGGCGGCATCGGCAGTGCCACAGATGCTAAAAGTTCGATAGACAGGGTGGTTTATGTATTGGATACCAACGGAAATGTACGCAACAAAATCAATATGCAGAGCAATATGAAGCTGTACTACGGTGATGCGGATTATCTATTTGCAGAAAGCGGTGACAAGGTGTTTTATATTTCCAAAGCTGACATTCTGACAGCGCAGGAGTGGGAAGAACTGGAGTAAACACACAAAAAATGTGCAGTTCAAGACTTGTTGATTTGTAATAGAAATATAGCATATATCATCAAAAATAATCAGGTAATTGTTATCGCAGGCTATGTTATTGTAAATTAATGTATTTAAATTAAGGTGAAAATCAGGAAATGCATAAGAGGAGGGGAAAGCCGTGCAGCTGACAAAATACAGGGCATTTGGAAAATCTCGGTTCATACAAATGGCGGTTTCGTTATTGAGTATGCTCATATATTGGGGATTTTCATCAGGAATATTTGAAATTTTGTTTAATTATAATGAAAGTTCCATTGATTATAATGCCCAAAAGGCAGAACAGGTACGTCACGATATGTTGGAGAGCAGTATGTATCTGAGCGAATATATGAATATACAGGGATATACAACAACGATTATGTTCATTCTGATGCTTGCTGTGCTGATTTTGTTTTATCAGGAAAAGAACGGATTATTTACGTTTCGTTATGTCCGGGGAGAAAGCCAAAAGAAGGTAATTCTTTCAACGATTTTTCAGTATTCGTGGATAAATGCGTTGTGGTATTACATTATTTATATCATCTATCTGAGTATTGGGTACTGCATTATGGGAAACCGCATGGAATATATACCGAGAAATACATTTGACGGCATCTTTGGTGAGGGTTTTAGTGCGGCAAGTCCGTATTTGTATTATATGGTTCAGGGGATTCCTTCTATATTAATAGGAACTTTTGTTTATACATTGTTTGGCTGTGTGATCGCACTGTATTGTAAGAAAAGCTATCAGGCACTGCTTTGGATGCTGGGATATTTTTGGGGTACGCAGATTCTATTGGAATTTTTCCGGTGCACATTTTTAAAACAGCAGGCAGGACTTGCATGGTTTATCGGAAAATTTGAACCGACATTTCTGTACGGATTTTACGGCTATGTATATCATAATCCAACGATAAGAACAGCATTACAGACAATGGATTCACTTATTTTACCGGTTTTGTTATCCTGCGTTCTGCTGATTATTTTCTTTAGGAAAGAGGAAAAAATAAATGCGTAACAAAAAATATTTCATTGTACTGTTTATTTTTATAGTATATGCCGTTTATGACTTTGGTGGAATGGCATTTACAGATGGACTGTATTCTCCGCTGGTTCTGTATGGGTGCTATATATTTTTAATGGCAGATAAAATGAATGAATTAACGGCAATGTCTATTTACCGGTATCATTCTGTTAAAAATCTATATATTCAATATATGAAAGAACAGATTCTGGCGGCAAGCGTCTATCTGGCAGCATTTTTTGTGGCAGGAATGATTACAGGCGCTGCCTCAGCGGTACTTGACCGGGGATTTTTTGTATCATGCGGTGCAATGATAAAATTTCTGATTACCAGTTATGTGAATCTGCTTATCATCGGATTTTTGCAGCTGGTTTTAAGAATTTTGCTGGGGAAAAAAGGCGCAGCAGGGGCATTAGTGCTGTATTTGTTTATCTGTGTATTAAAATTTATGGCAGGCAGACCGTTTATCCAGCCATTTATACTGGATACGGCATACTATAGGTGGAAATGGATTGCAGCGCCAAGAACCGTGATAAATTATGGATTGTGCGTTCTTATTGTCATAGGACTGGCATATCTGCCGTATAGACAGGATAGGAAGATTCGGTAATGAAAAAATATTTATCAAAAAAATATATTAAATACATAGGAAGCCTGTGTGCGGTGTGGGCGGCGCTTTGGAATGTATTTCTGCTTGGAGTGTCACTGGAAAATTCCGGTCCGGCAGCAGACAGTACATTGTTACAATGTATTTTGGGCAGTGAAAATTATGCACACGACTTTTTTACGCGGCAGTTCTGGTTCATCAGTGTGTTTGTATTTTATATGGCAGTTTATTTTGTCGTATTTTTATTTCTACAGCATGAATCCGGAAAATACCGTTCAATGAAACTGCATCGGTATGGGAAAAAGGGGTATCTGAAGCACTGTGAAAGCGAAGTCCTGCATGGCAGTCTGTATGCGGTACTGCTTGTTGCCACAGGGCTGGCAGGGATTGCTTTGTTCGGACGCATTACAGGCGCGGTTATCCGGACAGGCAATGCAGACATGGCAGCAGCAGTGCTGCTGCTTGTAAAGATATTTTTGTGCATGGTTTTATACGGAAAAATTACGGTATATCAAATATTAAGGAAAAACAGCGATTTTGCGGCATTTTTTATGCTTGTGGTTTTATTTGTACATCTGGCGGCAGAGGTGTATACACAAAAAATACATTTTTTAACGTATACAGGTGCGGTGGAAAGCCTGTGCGGTATTTTAATATTAATTGTGTTGAATACGGTAACAGAACTTGTTGTGAGAAAAAAGATAAAAACAATGGATTTGTGCTAAGACAGAAATGAGGGTATATATGGGCGAAGTGATTTTAAAGATAGAAAATGGAACAAAGAAATTTAAAAATGAGCTGATATTTCAAAATGTAAGCATGGAGTTTGAAAAGGGCAATAGTTATGGATTTGTAGGACCAAACGGCTGCGGAAAAAGTGTCTTTTTTAAGACTTTATGCGGATACTCCCTTTTGACAGAAGGGCAGGTCATTTACCGGGGAAAAATTATCGGAAAAGAGCAGGATTTTATTGATGATGCAGGAATTGTCATCGAAGAACCGGAGTTTATAAACAGTTTGTCCGGTCTTGAAAATTTAAAAATTCTTGCGGAAATCCAAAAGAAAATTTCAGAAGCGGAGATTATAGAGGTTTTAAAACAATTTGATTTATATGAAGACAGAAATAAAAAGGTTGGAAAATATTCTGTCGGAATGAAGCAGAAGTTAAGACTTGCGCAGGCAGTGATGGAAAAGCCACAGGTGTTGATTTTAGACGAGCCGATGAACGGACTGGATAAAAAGTCGGTAAAAAAGGTCGAAGACATTTTAAAAGCATTTGTTGAAAACGGCGGAACACTGCTGATGACCAGCCATATAGAACAGCAGGTGGAAGCGTGCTGTAAAATTGTGTATGAAATTGACGGCGGAGAGATTTTGCGGGTGACGGTGTTACAATAACGGCAATAAGTGGAGATACAGCAACAATTTCTGATAATTCAAAGGTGGTATATAAATGAATCGTTATTGTAAGTGGATGTATTCAAATAGGAAGAATAAAAGCATATACAAGCCACACAGAAAGTATAAAATTTTTGTGTGGCTTATGTTATACAGAGATAATTTGCATATATCAAAAATGTAATTATATATATAAACATAATGAATCGAGGCGAAAAATAGCCGCTCACGTCAAAAAACGGCGTTTCATGCCAAAGGGGTTTTAATTGGTAAAAAATGCAGTTATACTGAAATCAAGAAATACACAAAGGTGTATACAAAGCAAAGATATAATAGGCTGTAAACAAACAGTCTTTATATAGAATAAACAGCCGTCTTGATGTTCAGATAAAGCGGGGGAAGAATGACAGCAGGCAAAGAGGGGGCAGAAAGGAGAATTTTATGAAAAAGACAGTTTTAAAATTAGCAGCAAAGGCAGCATATGCAACTGCAAAAAAGGCTGGCAATTCAGCTTCTATCTATGGAATGTATCAGCCGAAAGAGCCAAAGACACTGAAAAAGAGCAGATAACAGAGAAAAATTGAGGAGGTAGTGATATGATAAAAGCAGGTAGTTGTATAAGATGTATTGTTGCGGCGGGATTATCAGTAATTACAATAACAGCGTTTGGATTGCAAATAGTAAAAGCTGATAGCAGAGGGGCGACGTATGCAGGTGACACAAAGTTTGTATATGAGTTAGATTTACGCATGAATGGTGCAACGGCATCTATAGATGCTGAAGATAATTGTGATATGAGCTTAGATGGAAGTGTTACATATTCGTTGTGGAAAACGGACCATTATGAGTATTTTTCAAATGAGACATCTGATAGTACATATTTAGAAGAATCGTGTGATGTACCATACATAGTATATAAATCAAGGTGTCATTACAGGGTCGATTCAAGTAGTGGAGGAACTGACGTAACGACATGGGCAGAAGAATATGATTAAAGTTTTTTAGAACAAGCTGCATGAGAAATACGTTGGTAATATATTTCTTATGCAGCTTGTTTAATAAAATATAATTGAAAAGAAGGGATTTACGTGAAAAAGAAAAAAATAGCAGTTATAACAGGCATTGTGGCGGCGGTAGTAATTTTAGGGGGAATTGCCACATATGTATATGTATTTAAAAACGATCATTCAGCACCGGAAATTAAAGACGGTGTAACGGACACGCAAAGTAGCTGGAATACAGACACACATCACATTGCGGCTGGAAATGGAGGATATTATTATACACAATATGATGCAGACGGAAAGATAAGATTGTATTATACACAGGTAGAAAATGAAAATGGAGTTGTGTTATGCGCACTGCCGGAATGTACCCATAAAACGGATGCGTGCAGAGCGGTACTTTCAGGAGAGGCATATCAATTTGGAACGGTATATTACTATAAAGATTTTTTATATGTAATCCATAAGAAAGAGGGGATGGGCTATTTGTGTAAAATAGATTCAGACGGAAGCGGAAGGGAAGATGTATGCGCTTTATTTGCAATGGACAAATTTTCGTCTGTTTCATTGGTTTTTCATGAAAATGATATTTATGCGTATGATAGCGTGGGAAATGCCGGAGGAAGTGAAAATCATGTTCAGGAAATAAAGAAAATATCAATAGGGGATTATGCAGTGTCAACAGTCTATGAATACAGTGGAGTTGGTACGGCGATTACAGGAGCAAGAGATTTTGGCGGTTATCTGTATTTTATTGTAATGGAATATCGGCTGGATATGGATAGTAAAACGCATTATGCCGATGAACGGTTATACAGATATGATTACGGAAATGGCATAGCGGAAAAAGTAATTGACAAGCAGGTATCGGATTATTTTGTGTTGGGAGATACATTGGTTTATTTTGAAAGTGGTACGGGATTGTATGTTTATGATTTTAAAACACAAAAAGAAACTTTAGAAGTACAGGCAGATAAAAATATACTTGTTGCCGGTATTTCTTATGACGGTCAGTATTTTTATTTGGATAATGCCGGAATGGGAAGTATGACAGACGCAGCAAGCCGAATAGAAAGAGTAATCTACGTGTATGACAGGAATTTTAATTTAATCAGGGAAATAGACTGCGGAAAAGACTGTACAGGAGTTTATTTTGGAGATGAAAAGTATCTTTTTATAAAACAACTGGATACAATCTGTTATATAAAGAAAGAAGATATTTTAAATGCGGAATGGGTACAGCTTAAATAAATTATAATAAACGGGGAAATTAAAAATGCAGGAAACAGCGGTAAGATTTGCAATATGTGATGATGATAAAGTGTATGCGGAAAAAATGAAAGCATTGATATTACAGACCTTTCATCTGCCGCAGCCGGTTGAGTGTGTGATTTATCTGAATCAGGAACAGATTTTAAAATGTTATCGTGAAGATAAAATTGATATTGTTTTTATGGATATTGAGTTTGGTGATACCATAGGATTTCAGGTGGCACGCAGGTTAAGTATGCAGGATTCACAACTGGCGGTTGTATACATGACCAATTATGAGCATTATATCACAGAAGCCTTTGTATGCAGACCGCTGGGGTTTATCAGAAAAAGCCATGCAGAGGACGATTTGCAAATTGCAGGGCAGGAAATCCGGCGCTTCATCGGGCAGAAATACAGCCGGTTTGTGTTTGGCGGCGGGACGGCAGTCGTGGAAGTTCCGTTGTATAAAGTCTATGCGGTGGAAATTTACGGACATGATATGGTGATATTGCTGGCAGACGAAAATATCCGCGTGCGGGATAAGCTAATGCGGGTTGAAGATGAGCTGGAAGCACATGATTTTGTAAAAATAAGCCGAGGAAGAATGGTGCATTTAAAATATGTTACAGCGATTGAGGGGAAAACGGTACGGCTGCATGAGAACTACGAATTTGCAGTAAGTGCAGACAAAATCAGTATGCTCAAAAGCCGGTGGCTTGCATACAAAATGCTGCATTAGAAGGGAAAATTATGACAGTCTTTGATTCATTTATTAATTTACTGCAAAGTGGAATGATAACGGCATTTCTGATACACTGCCTCGGAATTAAGAGAAAATTCCAGAAAAAAGCAGCAATTCTCGTTTTTGTGACGGTATTTTTCGTATATCTTGAAATACAGACATTTTTCACATCATTTGAAAATTACGGAGTGTTATTAACGCTGCTGGTAACAGGGGTACTCAGCTTCGTATTTTGTGAAAAAGGTTGGATTGAAAAGTGTATCTGCAATGTGGTCATTCTGATGTTTTCAGTGGCTGCGGCGATTATCAGCGGAAGCATCGCAGGACTGATATGGAATGTGGGATATGTAGAACTCGTAGAGGGTGCTTCGGCACAGAAAATGGCGGCAATGCTTTTCACCCAGCTGCTTTTAGGCATTTTTATAGGGACATTTATCCGGTTTCAGGATATTTTGATAGATACTTACGATTTAAAATTTACACTGGGTGTATTGAGTGTTCCATTAATTTCCATTGTGGTTGTTACGGCAATACTCAGCCAGCCGGTTACAGGGCGGCGCGACATTTTACAGGCGGGACTAATCACCGGTGGAATGATTGTGGTGAATCTGATTGTGTTTATCATGATGAAATATGAAAATAAGCAGTATCGTGAAAGATTGAAAAGTGAATTGCTGATAAGAAGTTATGAACAGCAGAAGGCAGATATTGAAGAAATTAACCAGCGTTACCGGATGACACAGAAAAACCGTCATGAAATGAAAAGGGTACTCAATCTGATACAGGACTATTTGCAAAACGGTGAGCAGGAAAAGGCGCTTTCCTATTTATCGGAACTAAATGTAGAGGAGCATATCATGTCAGAACAGATACTGTATACAAAAAATTCGGTATTAAATTATATGTTAAACCGGAATATCAGCAGGTGTAAAGAAAAAGGAATTGATGTCAAATGTATGGTTACAGGCAGTATTGACGGCATACCGGACAGGGACGTTTATATCCTGGCAGGTAATTTATTTGAAAATGCGGTGGAAGCGGCATGTCAGGCGGAAAATCCGTATATCAGCATTACAATCTGCGGAAACGATACCTGTCTGTATTTTGAATTTTACAATTCCACCAAAGAAAATGTCATGCAGACCAATCCGCAGTTAAAGACGACCAAAACAGAAAAGGCAGTGCATGGGTACGGCATTGAAAATGTACGGGAAATAGTAAAAAAATATCATGGCACAATCGAATACCGGAGTGAAGGTGATTTTCTGTTTGTCTGTAAAACCGTGCTGATAAAGGAAAATGTGGAATTATAAAGTATAAAATTTATATCAATAGAATAAAGAAGGAGAGGGAGAATGATACATAAAATTGCGCAGAAAACAGCAGATATTTTTTGTATACAAAATGTGGCTGATAAAGAGAAGAAGGAAATTTATGTATATGGGATAGAACTTTTGATTTCAAGTCTGATAGGTATTGTACTGGTTCTGGGACTAAGTATAGGACTTGGAAAAGTATGGAGTGGAGTGGTGTTTCTTGCGGTATTTATATTGGTGCGCCAGTATACAGGCGGCTATCATGCAGATACATATGTGCGGTGTAATATGGCATTTTTGCTGACTTATCTGCTGTCTGTTGGTATATGGACATTTTGCAGACAGCGAGATGTAAAAGTAGCTGTCTGGCTGATACTGCTTGGGGCATATATTGCCATGGCAGCCATTGCGCCGGTTGAAAATAAGAATAAGCCTTTGACCGGTGAAGAAATGCAACGGTATAAATGGAAAAGTATTCTTATTTATTCGGCATTTATTATGGCATTTCTTGTAATGGATATTTCCGGTGTCTTTTATGGAGTGTGTTTATACATCAAGATTATTTTAATCATGATTACAGTACTGATGTTTTTAGGAAAATTGAAGCAGACTTTACAGTGATAGCAAAAACAATAAAAAAATTCCGGCAGCATCACAGATATATTTTCAACAATGAATTATGAAAAAAGATATATCTGAAAATGCTGCCGGTAATCTTTAATGCGAAGCGGCATTGCCGTAAAACATAGCCTGAAAGTGTGATTTATTTGAGCAAATCGGCAGTTGTGGCAGTAGAGCCGTTTTCCTTAAACCAATTGTCAAATTTATCCATAATAGCGCTGTGTGTATCGCTTGAAATAGAAGGCAACTCCTGACCCCATGATTTGGTAGCAAGGGAGAATCCTTTTTCCACAGCCTTTACCATTTTTTCCATCTGCTTTTCATCGCCGTTAGAAAGAGCAAGGGCGAAAGAGAAAATACGGTCTGAAGTCTGATTAACACCCCAGTAGCCGTCTTCGGAAATGTCTTCCTTTGCCTGGGCAATCGTATCAGCATCGGCAGTAAATTTGCCGCTTGCAAGGACTTTCCACATATCATCGGCTGTACCAATAGCAATACCCTGTTTTTTAAACATCTGTGTAACAAGGGACTGCATCTGTGCAGAACGTTTTTCTGAATCAGCTTTTAACTGGGCAACCAGTGCGGCATTTTTTGTCTGTTTAGAAGAAGCACTGACGGTTGTTTCGTAGGTAGCACCGGCTTCGGATTTGTAAGCGGATTCTTTAGAAGAAGCTGTTGCCTTATCTGCTTTCTGAACCTTTTCAATCGCTGTTGCAGCAGTAGCTGCATAACCTGCATTAATTCCATTTAAACTCATTATAAACCTCATTTCTGCACACCTTTTCGCTGCTCAAATTCATACCGGGTGTGCGTGGTATAAATTTTACTGCCCTCCGTGGCGACGCATTTGCAGTATTTTTGCTTCTATTTAATATATCGGACAGGACAGGAAAAAAATCAAGCGGAAAGTTAAGGTTATAAAAATGTTAAAAAAGATAAAATGCAAACACGCACACTAAAGATGATACAAATGATTGACAATGTAAATCAAAAACGTATAATATAATTATAAAAACAGCATATAATAATGTTATTTAAAAATGGAGGTGGTTTTATGGCAACAGTACCGACACAAGTAAGAATTGATGAGAATTTAAAGAAACAGGCAAGTGAACTTTTTGCACAGTTGGGAATGGATATGTCTGGGGCAATGAATATCTTTTTAAGACAGTGTGTATTAAGAGGCGGGCTTCCTTTTAGCGTCGAACTTCCCCAGTACAAGGCAGAAGTGTTAGAAGCAATGGAAGAAGCAAAGAAAATTAGCAAAGACCCTGATACAAAAAGATACAGCAGTTTTTCAGAGGCTTTGGAGGATATTGATTAATGCGATATGAATTAATACTTACCAGTAAATTTAAGAAAAGCCTTAAACTTGCAAAGAGAAGAGGTTTAAACTTAGAATTATTAGATCAAGTGGTTACAATGCTGCAGAATAATATCCCATTGCAGGAAAAATATCGTGACCATGAACTAAAAGGAAAATATCAAGGATTTAGAGAGTGTCATATTCAGCCGGATTGGTTACTGATATATTTAAAGGATAATGATGTTCTTACTCTGACTTTGGTTGATACTGGTTCACATACGGATTTATTCAATATGTAATTTGATGTTTGTCATAATCCGTTTACTTTCCCACATAGTATTGGTAAAATACAGTTGTTTACAAATTTACAAAATCAAAGATGTCAGAACGGCAGAAATGGAGGAATTATGAAGGTTTTATTAATCAACGGAAGTCCGAAGAAAGAAGGATGTACATATACGGCTTTAAAAGAGGTGGCAGATGAACTTGAAAGAAACGGTGTGGAAACAGAAATTTTTCATATCGGAACAGCGCCGGTAAAGGGCTGTATGGGCTGTGGTTACTGTGCAAAGACAGGAAATCATCAGTGTGTATACAATGACGATAATTTAAATGAAGCAATTTTAAAGGCAAAGGATGCAGACGGTTTTGTATTCGGTTCACCGGTACACTATGCGGCGGCTTCAGGGGCGATTACGTCATTCCTTGACAGACTGTTTTATGCAGGTTATCCAATGGCACACAAGCCGGGTGCGGCAGTAGTCAGCTGCAGACGCGGCGGCGCAACTGCGGCACTTGACCAGTTAAACAAGTATTTTACGATTGCGCAGATGCCGGTTGTTTCATCAAATTACTGGAATATGGTTCATGGCAATACACCGGAAGAAGTCTGTCAGGATAAAGAAGGTTTACAGACGATGCGTATTTTAGGTCGGAATATGGCATGGATGTTAAAATGTATCGAAGCCGGAAAGAACAATGGTGTGGCAGTGCCGGAGGCAGAAGCGAAGGTGAAGACGAATTATATACGGTAAGGGATATTTTTGTATCCGTGTCCCTCAACGTGCTACTTGACTTCGGTCCACGGATACAAAAATATCTGTGAGGGTGTGGCAGCCCGGGAGAGGAGCAGGAGGTACGCCCTATGGGGCTGCCTCCTGTGTTTTCTATTTGTGGTACAGGTCTATTTTGGGATATATAAACACAAAAAGAATCCCCGCCAGCGCTGAGGGGGGATGCGCTGACGGGGATATATCGAAATAGGGGAAACTGGCTAATTAAGTTGTAGACGGGTCCGGTTCTGCACTTTTTTCAATCTTTACAGTGCGGTGTTTCCAAATACCTGTCCAATATAAAATGTAGAGTATCAATGCGGAAGTCGCATTACTTACTACTACGGCATACCAGATACTTTCAACGCCCATATGCAGGAGTGAAGCACACACCCACAGGGTAAGAAAACGAAATACCCAAATACGGGACGCATCAACCATCATTGTTATCATCGTATGCCCGCAACCCTGAAATAATCCCTGGGTTACGTTATAAAATGCGTTTGTCCAGCAGCAGAGTGCCATGATAGATAAGAAATCCGTGGCAAGCGGGACAACTGCATCGTCCGAAGTAAAGAAGCGGACGATTGGCTCGGCAATGAAACGTCTGGATAAAATCATGCCGCATACAAATAAGAAAACGGCTCCAATCCGTAATGCGATGTGATAAGATTTATCGGTACGTTTAATATTACCGGCTCCGAAATTCTGCCCGACAATGGTCGATATGGCTGAGCCGATACCGTTGGCAGGCATGGTAATAATGCTGTTTATTTTATTGCCGATTCCATAAGCAGTTGTAGCGGTTGTTCCGTATGCATTGACATTTTTTGTCATCAGCAGAAAACCAAACTGCATTGTACTTCCACCGATTGCCGTTGGAAGACCGATTTTCAGAATCGAAAGCATTTTTGTCTTTTCAAAACGGAATCCTTTAAAATTAATCTGAATCAGCTGACCCTTGCGGGTTAATACATACAGTGCCAGAACAGCACTCGGAATCTTTGCAAGCAGTGTAGCCAGTGCTGCACCACTGATTCCCCAGCCGAATTTCATCAGAAATAACGGATCCAGTATCAAATTTACGGATACACCCAGTACATTTAAAAGCATTGGATGAACCGTGTCACCCTGCGATTGTTTAACCGCTGTATATATATTTATCATAAAAAGGAATGGTAAGTCAAGTACTACAATGCGTAAATATGAAATTCCGTACAAAAAAATATTTCCTTCGGCACCTAACCAGCCGACAATACCCGGTGTAATACACCAGCAGACGGCGGCGCAGACCAGTGAAAACAGCAGGGAACACAAGCATACGTGGTTTGCCATGCTGTTTGCCTGACGGTCTTCTTTTGCACCGAGATACTGTGAAATTAAAATTGCACCTGCGGTTGTAAGCCCGGTACCAAAATTTATTAAAATATTCTGAATCGGGGAGACAAGCGTGATTGCTGCCTGTGATTCTGTTCCGATTCTTCCAAGCCAGAACGTATCCGTTAAGTTATACATTGACTGGATAAAGCTGTTTATCATGACCGGAATGGCAAGCATTAAAATTGCCTGTATCAGATTTCCGCTCAGAATCATATTGCGCCTGTCCGCGCTTAAAGGTTTTGACATAAGCCCCTCCTTTGTCCTAAAAACATAAAAATCATCTTGACAACGCAAAGATAATTTGTGACTATATAAATAGTAACATAAAAAACAGTAATTTCTACAAAAATATCGTTTAAAAATACAATAAATACAGAAAATTTGTTTTAAAGGAGCGGATTGTATGAAAAAAAACAAATCAGAGAACATTCCGGTGGATTTTAGTATTTTAAATGACATGCCGACTGATTTTAAAATTGACAGAATTACAAGAGAAGCAGGATCTCAGATGAAAACCTCGCATGTACATCCGTTTTATGATATTACCTATCTGATAAGCGGGGAGTGTACCTGTTTTGTAAATCACAGTATTTATAAGCTTTCAAGGGGCGATTTGATTATTATTCCGCCGGGGGATATCCATCGCAGCACTTTTCATGGAAAGATACCGGTGGAACGTTTTGTGTTAAGCTTCCGCGAGGAGGAATTAAACTGGATACGAAGTCTTATTGGCGATGAGATTGTGTCAAAGAGTTTAAAAACCGGTGTGATTTCAATTCCAAGCAAGCGGCGTGATTACATTGAAACCCTCTTAAATAAGCTGCTTTTTGAAAATGAAGGACAGGATATTTTATCGCCTGCATTTATCCAGGCGGGACTGCTCGAGCTTTTGCTGTTTATGATACGTTGTCAGCAGTACGAGAATAATGTCTATAAGGAAATTGATGTGGATAATCAGCTGATGCAGGAGATTGCCACCTATATTTATGAGCATTACGATAAGAAAATAACGCTTGATGATATGGCAGAGCGGTTTCATATCAGCCGTTCCTATCTGTCAAAGAAATTTAAGCAGGCAACCGGCTTTGGGTTTAAAGAATATCTTGTGAATGTCCGTATTAAAAATGCGTGCCGTCTGTTACTTGAAACCAATCATTCTATTACGGATATTGCATTTGAGTGCGGTTTTAACGACAGCAATTATTTCGGGGATGCGTTCCGCAGAATTAAGGGCATAGCACCTAATAAATACCGCAGAAACAAAGAAGCAATCTGATAAATATTACTTGCATTTAAAAAGTTGATTTTATATAATAAAACTGTGTATACAACATACAAGAAACAATTTGGAGAAAATCATGGATAGTATTAGATTGAAGGCAAGAGCAAAGATTAACTTAGGGCTGGATGTTTTGGGAAAACGCGAAGACGGTTATCATGAAGTGCGCATGGTCATGCAGACGATTGGCATTTACGACAGGCTGATTCTGACAAAGATTCCCGAAGAGGAAATCCGTATCACGTCCAATCTTGCATTTTTGCCGGTCAACGAAAATAACTTGATTTATAAAGCAATCAAATTATTAAAAGATGAATACCACTTTCCGGGTGGCGTTTCCGTGGATTTGAATAAGTTTATTCCGGTTGCGGCAGGCATGGCGGGCGGCAGTACGGATGCGGCATCGACGATGTTTGGTGTGAACAGGCTGTTTGGACTGAATCTTTCTATGGGAAAGATGATGGAACTGGGGGTGCGCTTAGGCGCAGATGTTCCGTATTGTGTCATGAGGGGAACGGCACTGGCAGAAGGCATCGGAGAAAAGCTTACACGAATCACACCCGTACCGCATATGTGGATTTTAATTGCAAAACCGCAGATTAATGTATCCACCAGGCTGGTTTATGAACAGCTCGATATGGGCGGTATACAAAAGCACCCTGATATTGACGGAATTATCCGGGCAATTGAAGCACAGGACGTTGTGCGGATTGCGCAGTCTATGGGCAATGTCCTTGAAAATGTAACCGTGCCGTTATATCCGGTGATTGAAACAATTAAGCAGGACATGCTCTCCCACGGGGCAATTAACGCAATGATGAGCGGAAGCGGACCGACTGTATTTGGCATTTTCCCGGATGAGCAGACCACGCTTGCGTGCCAGGCATTTTTAAAGGAAAAAGGCGATGCCAGACAGGTATATATTACAGAGAACTTTAATTAATCATTATATAAAGAACGGAGGATCAGACAGATGAAAGGCGAATTAAAGATGGATGTCAACGATTATCTTCCTTTAAGAGATGTTGTCTTTAATACATTAAGACAGGCGATTTTACGAGGTGAAATGGAGCCGGGAGAACGTCTTATGGAAATTCAGCTGGCACAAAAGCTGGGGGTCAGCAGAACACCGATCCGTGAAGCCATCCGCAAGCTTGAACTGGAAGGACTGGTTATCATGATTCCGCGAAAGGGTGCTGAGGTTGCCCACATCACGGAAAAGGATATGAAGGATGTACTGGAAGTGCGCTCTACATTAGAGGAACTGGTCGTAGAACTTGCCATTAAAAATGTAACCGATGAAAAGATTGAAGAATTAAAGTGTGCCAATAAGGTCTTTGAATCTGCAATCGTATCAAAGGATGCCGTGAATATTGTAGAAGCGGATGTGAAGTTCCATGATATTTTATATTCTATGACAAATAACGCGCGTCTGATACAGATTATCAATAATCTGCGGGAACAGATGTACCGTTACCGTCTGGAATATGTAAAAGATGCGAGAACACATTCTATTATTATCAGTGAACATAATGATATTATCAAGCAGATCCGTGATAAGAATGTACCGGTTGCAAAGACCGTGATTCATCAGCATATCAGCAATCAGGAAAAGGGAATCAGCAGGCTGCTGAATCATTAAAAATTAAAAATAAATGTATAGTCTGTGTTTTTACGGTAATACTCCATTTAGAACGAAAACGCCGGAATAAAAGATTTTTTACACGTCAAATGTAACCTGACGTTGGCAGCTTTGTGCCGCAGGCGCCACAAAGCTGCGCTTATCGCAGAACTTAAATAAATTCAGTTCGCGGTTTCTTCGGCATTAAAGTGCTTGTGGAATGGGGGAGTATTATGAGAAAGAAAAAACGCAGACTATCTGTATTTATAATGGTGATTTTAATTTTAACGGTTGGAATGGCAGGGATACGCACGGCAGAAGGATATGCGGCATGGCAGCAGGACAGTGCGGGCATTGCACAGGGGATTGCTACAGAGATTATCCGGTTTCATGTGCGGGCAAACAGTGATTCGGAAGCAGACCAGCAGTTAAAGCTTCAGGTGAAAGACCGTGTCGTTACATATATGGAGCCGTTGTTAAGGGAATCACAGGATATTGAACAGTCCAGACAGATTTTAGAGGAACAGACGGAAAATATCCGTACCCTTGCGTTAGATACCCTGCGGGAAGCGGGTAGTGATTATGATGTGGCAGTTTATTTTGAAAATAGTTATTTTCCGATGAAGTCATACGGCGATGTGACATTTCCGCCCGGAGAATATGAGGCATTCCGTATTGACATTGGAGCTCACGACGGAAAAAACTGGTGGTGCGTGTTATACCCGCCGCTCTGCTTTGTGGATACGTCTTACGGCGTGCTTCCGGATACCTCAAAAGATACTTTAAAGAATATTTTGACAGAAGATGAATATAATGCTATAACTAATACCCGGGTTGAGTACCGGTGTAAGTATTTAACCTTTTTAAACCGCCTGTTTGCGGAGGAAAAGTGAAAACGTTCATATGGTTTTACGGCTGCGAGGCGGATTATTTGAAATTATGAATGAAAAGTAAAATAAAGATAGAGAAAAGCCGCCTTGTGCGGCAGAATGGAGAAGAAATCCTATGGGAAGACAGGAGCCAATCGGCGTATTTGACTCAGGAGTAGGCGGACTTACCGTGGCGCGGGAAATTATGCGTCAGATTCCGAATGAACGGATTGTATATTTCGGCGATACGGCAAGAGTTCCTTACGGCAGTAAATCAAAAGAAACCGTGACAAAGTATTCCAGACAGATTATACGGTTTTTGCAGACAGAAAATGTAAAAGCAATTGTCATTGCGTGTAATACAGCCAGTGCATTTGCGCTGGATACCATGCAGAAGGAGTTTGATCTGCCGATTATCGGGGTGGTAAAGCCGGGTGCAAAAATGGCGGCACAGACCACAAAAAATGGTAAAGTCGGTCTGATTGGGACGGAAGGTACAATCCGCAGCGGCGTTTATGCGGAATTTATCAAATCCTTCAAACCGGATGTAGAAGTTATTGGAAAAGCATGTCCGTTGTTTGTACCGCTGGTTGAGGAAGGTATGTGGCATGATACAATTACGGATCAGATGGCACAGCGGTACCTGGAAGGCTTAAAACAGCAGGATATTGACACGCTGATTATGGGCTGCACCCATTATCCGCTGTTACGTTCCACGATTCAGAAGACGATGGGTGAGCATGTCAATCTGGTTAATCCGGCATATGAAACGGCGATTGAATTAAAAAATGTGTTAGAACGGGAAAGTCTTGCCAATATTTGTGAGGTAGACAGTCCGTCTTCAATGTACCGTTTTTATGTCAGTGATGCAGCAGACAAGTTTAAGGCATTTGCCAATGCAATTCTGCCGTTTGACATTACCATGACACAGCAGATTAACATCGAACAGTATTAGGAGAAACCATGAAAGAAAAAGTATATATCAATATCAAGGGACTGCAGCTTGCTGCGCAGAATGTACCGCGCGATTATGAAGAGGATGAGGATGACCCGGTTGAAGTGATTAATGTCGGCCGTTACCGGATTATCAATGGCAAAGAATACATAAAATACGATGAGGTCTTAGAAGGAACGACAAAAAAATGTACAAGTACCATTAAAATTGCGGGAAATTCGGTTGAGGTTACGAAAAAAGGTCCTGTAACCGCACACCTGTCTTTTGTGCCGGGCGAAAAAACGATGACCTTTTACGAAACACCGTATGGTAATATCTATCTTGGCATTTTTTCGAGAAGCGTTGATATGCAGCGCACAGAGGATAAGCTGACAATCAGTATTGATTACGCGCTGGAGTTAAATTACGAACAGGTATCAGACTGTAAGGTAGATATTGAAATCAGTTCCAAAGGAAAATTTTCGCTGCTTTCATAGCGTTTTGCGGGAGGAATTACAAATGTTATTCAGTAAAAAAGATTTACAAAAGCTCATCATTCCACTGATGTTTGAACAGCTGCTTGCAGTCAGTGTCGGCATGGTGGATACATTAATGGTCAGTCAGGCAGGAGAAGCTGCGATTTCAGGCGTGGCACTGGTGGATAATATTAACAGACTGATTATTCAGGTCATGGCAGCACTGGCAACAGGTGGTGCTGTTGTATGCAGTCAGTTTGTCGGAAAAGGAAAAGAAGAAGGCGCGAAGAAATCGGGCGCACAGTTAGAAACTGTGCTGCTCGTTTTTTCTGTCTGTATGACACTGCTTTCTTTAATCGGAACGAGAGGGCTGCTGCATGCGGTATTCGGGAATGTGTCAGAAGATGTTATGGACAGTGCAGTGCTTTATTTTACGGTAACATCGCTGTCGTTCCCGTTTTTAGGCATTTACAATGCGGGGGCTGCGATATTTAGAAGCATCGGCAACAGTAAAATCAGCATGCAGATCAGTCTGCTGATGAATGTGATTAATATTGTGGGAAATGCCATATTTGTATTTGGTTTTCACTGGGCAGTATTTGGCGTGGCACTGGCAACGCTGCTTAGCCGGATCGTGGCAGGCATAGTGATTACTCTGCTTGTCTGCGGAAAGACCAATCCAATCCGCATTGACAAATGGTCGGAATTAAAGCCGGATGGCAGTATTATTAAGAAAATTCTTGCAATCGGTATTCCAAGCGGCGTCGAAAACGGAATGTTCCAGATTGGAAAGCTTGCTGTAACCAGTATGGTTGCAACGTTTGGCACGGCATCAATTGCCGCTAATTCTGTAGGCTATACGGTGATTGATTTTGCCAATATTCCGGGAAATGCAATGGGACTGGCACTGATTACGGTTGTCGGACAGTGTATTGGTGCCGGTGAAAAAAAGCAGGCAAAGCAGTATACGAAAAAGCTCGTCGGACTGGCATATCTGGGTGACTGGATATGCAATATTGTGTTGTTTTTACTGGCGGGAACGATTGCAAAGTGTTTTCACTTATCACCGGAAGCCGTGCGGATTGCTGAGCAGATATTACACTGCTTTGCCGTTACATCCCTGTTTATCTGGCCGCTGTCCTTTACCCTGTCAAATGCGCTGAGAGCAGCGGGAGATGCAACCTTTACCATGATTGTAAGCATCGCTTCAATGTGGATATTCCGTGTTGGCAGTTCGTATTTCTTTGGCATCGTGCTGCAGATGGGTGTACTTGGTATATGGATTGGCATGTTTGTAGACTGGGGTGCAAGATCAGCACTGTTTGGCTGGCGGTTTTTAAGCGGAAAATGGCTTCAGAGGAAAGCATTGGCATAGGAAAATAGTCCGAAAAAAAGCTTCTGTTACTTGTTTTTTAATCCAGATTGTAATAAAATATAAATATTAATAGTCAGGATAAACGAAGGAGGACTTTGAGATGGACGACAGGGTATTGGAGAAGAAAAAGGGACTGAATCTGATGACAAAGATTCTTATTACGGCATTAATACCGCTGATTTTGATTGTAGTGATTGCAGGTGTGTCAATTCATTCGGTCGGTTCAGTGGTTGCCAGAAAACTGGTAAAGCATGAAATGCAGACAGCATCCTATGCATTGGAGATGACACTCGACAGCTTAGGCAGTGGTGATTACCACAGTGATGGTACAAATCTTTATAAGGGAAACTATAATCTGAACTCAAATAATCAGACAATTGACGATTTTAAGAAGAAGACCAATGTGGATGTAACCGTATGTTGGAAAAAGACACGTATGGTAACAAGCGTTATTGACAAAGATGGGAAGCGTGTTACAGGGACTGCCATTTCGGACAGTGTTTATGATAAAGTAATGCAGGATGGAAAGTATTTCTCCGATAATACGGATATTGAAGGTACAGAGTATTACGGTTATTATGAGGCTCTAAAAAATGCAGATGGCAGCAGTCAGGCAATTATTTTTACAGGAATGCCTTCAAGTGATGTAAAAGCAATTTATAAAAAACGTCTGGTTAATACAACGGTATTTATGATTATAATTGCGCTGATGGCCTGTGCACTGCTTGCTATGGTTATAACATTTATCGTGAAAGCAATTACAAAGGTAATCGGACATCTGGATGAAGTGGCAGATGGGAAACTGGATTTTAAAATCAGTGAAAAGCTTTTACAAAGAAGTGATGAAATTGGTAATATTGCGCGTTCAGTCCATACCCTGATAGGAGGGCTGGCTTCTATTGTCGTAAATATCCATCACTCAACAGGAGAATTGGCTGAATTTAAAGATGATTTCCAGAAAAAATTTGAAACGATTAATAATTCTATTTCAAATGTAAATGTGGCTGTGGATGAAATTGCAAATGGAGCAACAAGCCAGGCGGATGAAACGCAGAAAGTAAACAGCCAGATTAATGATATGGGTGATGCCATTACAAAGACCTCACAGAATGTTGATTCACTGACACAGAGTACGGAACAGATGAAGGAACATAATGAACAGCTGGATACAACCATTCAGGAACTGATGGAAATCAGTGACAGAAATAAAGAATCTTTAGCTGCAGTTTATAATCAGACCAATGAAACCAATCAGTCTGTTATGCACATTGGTAATGCCGTAGATATGATTACGGATATTGCAGGTCAGACTAATCTGCTTTCATTAAATGCGAGCATTGAAGCCGCAAGAGCAGGTGAATACGGAAAAGGCTTTGCCGTTGTTGCAGACCAGATCAGACAGTTAGCAGACCAGTCTGCCAATACTGCAAAAGAAATCGGTGAGATTGTTGCAGAACTGATTGAAAATTCCAATACCAGTGTGGAAACCATGGGGGTTGTCCGACAGGAAATGACAGGACAGTATGAAAAGTTAAATACAACAAAAGACATATTTGAGCAGTTGAATGAAGAGGTTAACAATGTAGTAACAGCCATTGAAAGTATTTCTACGGAAGTGGAATCCTTAGATAAATTAAAGGGAGAGGTACTCGGCAGTGCAGAAAGTCTGGCAGCGATTGCCCAGGAAAATGCGGCAAGCACCGAAGAAACATCTGCATCTATGGTGGAACTCGGTGAAATTGTCAACGACTGTAACACAAAGACCCAGCAGCTGGTTGACATTGCAGACAGCATGGAAGAAAACGTACATAAATTCCATGTCGCAAGCATCATCAAAGGTTAGCTGATGTTTTATAATACCGTGAGGAAATGACGATTAGAAAATGTTGGATTTTTTGTGAAGAGTGTGCTATGATAGCCAAAGAAATGGAAGGAATGGTGATAGGGCATGAGTGAGTTTAGTACCGCTGAGATTCATACCAATGAACGTCTGCTTCGTTCAGATGTGACGTTGGAAGAATGCAAAAAAATAGAAAAAGTGTTGCGCAAGAATAATATTTCTTATTTTGAAAAGTGGAAATTTCACACAGGGCTGTTTCATGTAATCAGCAGCCGTAAAAATTCCAAGTGTGATATATACATTCATTCAGATTCCATCGAAAGGGCAAAGCAGGCACTGGGAATCCAGACAACAAGGTAGTTTGTAGTACAATGATGTGCGGCAGTTTTGAAAGAGGATAACCTTTTAAAAACTGCCGCATTTTGATTATTGAAAAAATTCCGTAAGGTAAAATGCGGCACAAGAACCGATTTAGCAGCCGGGCATGCCTGCTGTGAAGATAAAGACAAAAAGGGATTGGAGAAACAAAATGAAAAGGCAGATTTTAAAAGCACTTACAGTATTGCTGATAATATCGGCATTGACAGGCGGCATGGCAGCCTGTGGCAAAAAGGAAAAAGCGCAGATGTCAGACGGAACCTTTACGGTTGGCTTTGATGCGGAATTTCCGCCGTATGGTTACAAAGATGAAAGCGGCGAATATGTCGGTTTTGACTTAGACCTTGCACAGGAAGTCTGTAACCGCAATGGCTGGACACTTGTAAAGCAGCCGATTGACTGGGATTCAAAGGACATGGAATTAAATTCGGGAACCATCAGCTGTATCTGGAATGGATTTACAATGGACGGCAGGGAAGATGAATATACATGGTCTTCTGCCTATGTGGATAATTCACAGGTAGTTGTTGTAAGAGCCGACTCTGGCATTACAAAGCTTTCCGACCTTGCGGGAAAAGTTGTTGTTGTACAGGCGGATTCCTCTGCATTGGCAGCATTTACGGGAGAAGATGCAGAAGAAGCAAACCGTGCGCTTGCGGCAAGCTTTCAGTCCTTACAGCAGGTGTCTGATTATAACAGTGCATTTATGAATCTGGAATCCGGTTCGGTTGATGCGGTCTGCATGGATATCGGTGTCGCAAAGTACGAATTAGAAGCCCGAGGCAGCAAATATGTGATGTTAAATGAACACATATCTTCCGAGCAGTATGCCATCGGTTTTAAAAAGGGCAATACCGGATTAAGAAATCAGGTACAGGAAGCGTTAAATGAAATGCTGGCAGATGGTACATTTAACGAAATCGCACAGAAGTGGAAGCTGGAAGAAAGCGTATGTCTGGGACAGAGCGGTGCAGATGAAGTGATGCTTGCCGAAAACGGACAGACACAGAAAAAAAATTCTGTTGCACAGCTGGGAGAAATTATTGTGCAGTTAAAAAACGGCATGTTTGCCACACTTGGTATTTTTATTCTCACACTGGTGTTCTCACTGCCGCTCGGACTTGTGATTACGTTTATCCGTATGAGTAAAGTAAAGCTTTTACAGTGGATTGCGAAGATTTATATTTCAATTATGCGTGGTACGCCGTTGATGCTGCAGCTTCTGGTTGTATTTTTCGGACCATATTACCTGTTTGGCATTTCACTGTCATACTCGTATCGTTTCTATGCAGTTATTATTGGTTTTGCATTAAATTATGCGGCATATTTTGCAGAAATTTACCGCGCCGGTATCGAAGCTGTTCCGGCAGGACAATATGAAGCCGCCGAGGTGCTGGGATATTCAAAGACACAGACCTTTGTACGTATTATATTCCCGCAGATGGTAAAGCGGGTGATGCCGCCTGTAACCAATGAAGTGATTACTCTGGTAAAGGATACATCGCTTGCCTTTGCACTGGCATACACAGAAATGTTTACGCTCGCAAAACAGGTTGCGGCAACGAATGCAAGCATTATGCCGCTGTTTGTAGCCGGTGTATTTTACTACATTTTCAACTTCTTAGTTGCATGGATTATGGAACAGATTGAAAAGAGCATGCAGTATTACAGATAAATTATAGATAACGTATCTGCGGATTGCCAAAAAGGCAGGCGGCAGGAAGCGTCTGCGGAAATGAGGAATTAAGATGAAATTATTAGAGATGAAGCATGTCGGCAAAAGTTTTGGCGAGCTTGAAGTATTAAAAGATATATCAATGGAAGTGGAAGAAGGCGAGGTTGTAGCAATTATCGGACCATCCGGCTCCGGAAAATCAACCCTGCTTCGCTGTGCAACCCTGCTTGAAACAATGGATAAGGGTGTTTTGAAATACTGTGGGGAAGCGGCAACGGATAATGCGGAGGGAGAAGCCACCCATTACGTATCCAGACAACAGCTGGCACAGTTAAAGAATAATTTTGGACTGGTTTTCCAGAATTTTAATCTGTTCCCGCATTATTCGGTTTTAAAAAATGTGACGGATGCGCCGATACATGTGCAGAAGCGTGACAGGGATGAAGTCTATAAAGAGGCAAGGGAGCTGCTTAGAAAAGTAGGACTTGCAGAAAAAGAAAACAGCTATCCGGGACAGTTATCCGGTGGACAGCAGCAGCGTGTGGCGATTGCCAGAGCGCTTGCCATGAATCCGAAAATGCTCTTTTTTGATGAGCCGACTTCGGCACTGGATCCGGAAATTACAGCCGGTATCTTAAAGGTACTGCGTGAGCTGGCACAGGAAAAAATGACGATGGTGATTGTAACGCATGAAATCGCATTTGCAAGGAAAGTGGCAGACCGTGTTATTTTTATGGACAGCGGTGTGATTGTCGAGCAGGGAAAGCCGGAAGATGTCATTGACAATCCGGATAATGAAAGAACAAAAGCATTTTTACAGAAGCTATCCTAATATGAATCGGAGGAATTATGGGTACAAAACCGGTAAGAATAGATAACAGAAAACGTCAAAAGGCACGCAGGCGCAGACAGACTGCCGCGGCGCGGGCGGCAGTGCTTGTAGTGGCGCTTGTGCTTGTGGCAGTGCTTGCGGTGGCTGGCATTATAAGACATCATAAAAAGACGCAGACGGTGCAGAATGATACTTCTGCACAGACGGTATCACAGAAAGAAAACGGTACAGATACTGTGCAGGGTCAGCAGACATCCCAGACAGAAGCAGCCGGAGAAACACTTGCTGGCACACAGGTACAGAGTGTGACGGCAAAAGGCTATGCCATTCAGGTGGCAGACGGCGTGACGTATATCGGCGGCGTGATGATTGCCAATAAGTCTTATTCCCTGCCGGAAAGCTATGCACCGGGTGATTTGCTGCCGGAAGTTAAAGAAGCCTTTGCAGTGATGCAGAAAGCCGCCGCCGCACAGGGCTTAAATATTTACATTTCTTCAGGTTACCGTTCATACAGCCGTCAGCAGACGCTGTATAACAACTATGTAAAGAGCGATGGAAAGGCACTGGCAGATACGTATTCGTCAAGACCGGGATATTCAGAACATCAGACGGGACTCTGCTTTGATTTAAATACGATTGACGATTCCTTTGGCAATACGAAGGAAAGTGCATGGCTGGAACAGCATGCACAGGAGTACGGATTTATTATCCGTTTTCCAAAGGGAAAAGATGCACAGACCGGCTATCAGTATGAGCCGTGGCACCTGCGTTACTTAGGCATTGACATGGCAACAAAGGTGTATAACAGTGGACTTTCACTGGAAGAATATTTAGGAATTACGTCAGAGTATGCCGACTAGTGTGAAAAATCCATAAATGAAAGATTTTTCACACAGCAATTTGTTTCCGAGTGAAAACAAATTGCCTAATGGCAGATGAGAAATCGCTCAGAATAGGAGTAGTATAATGAAGCTTTTTGTATACAGTATGAGAGAATATGATGAACTGGCCTTTTTTGAGAAGTTCTGTGGGGAATACGGTGTGGAATTCGGGTATACGACACAGACACCGTGCCTTGAAAATGTAGAGCTTGCAAAGGGCTATGATGTTGTGGATATTATCACGACAATTATGGATAAGCCGATGATTGATGCGTTTCATGCAGCGGGAATCCGCTGTATTTCATCAAGAACGATTGGGTATGACCATATAGATACGGAATATGCCCATACGCTGGGCATGGGTGTGACTCATGTAACTTACAATCCGGCGAGTGTGGCGGATTATACCATTATGTTAATGCTGATGGGGTGCCGTAAGGCAAAGCACATTATGGAACGTGCCGCGATTCAGGATTATACGCTCAAAGGAAAAATCGGCAGGGAGTTCAGCGATTGTACGGTTGGCGTGATTGGTACGGGACGCATCGGAAAAACGGTGATTGACCATCTTGGCGGTTTTGGCTGTAAAATGCTCGCCTATGATATTTACGAGCAGGAAGCAGTAAGGGAAAAGGCAGAATATGTAAGCCTTGACAGACTGATTCGGGAAAGTGATATTATTACACTGCACGCACCGGCAACAGATGATAATTATCATATGATTGATACGCAGGCAATTCAGAAAATGAAGGACGGTGTTATTATAATCAATTGCGCAAGGGGTGCTCTGATTGATACGGATGCTTTAATTGAAGGCATTGAAAATGGAAAAGTTGGTTTTGCGGGGTTAGATGTTGTGGAACATGAGAGCGGACTGTATTATTTTAACCGTATGGGTGAACCGCTTGGCAATCCAAAGCTTGCAATCCTGCGTTCCTATTCCAATGTCGTTGTAACACCGCATACCGCATTTTACACGGATGAAGCCGTATCCAATATGGCAGAAAATTCGATTATCGGAGCAATGAAATTTATCAGCGGGGAACACAGCAGTTTTGAAGTCAGGTGATGGCAGATGAGAAATTGCCTGCGCTTGGCATATTTTCATAAAATACGGCTTGAGTACCGGTGTCGAATATTGTATACTAAAGTAAATTGTAAAAAATGGAGGATATAAAGAAAATGCAGGAATTTAAACCATTCAAAGAAGGAAAAGTAAGAGAAGTTTACGATATCGGAGAGAATCTTATTCTTGTGGCAACAGACAGAATATCAGCATTCGACCACATTTTAAAGAATAAGATTACAGATAAGGGTGCAATCTTAACACAGATGTCAAAGTTCTGGTTTGATTACACAAAGGATATTGTAAAGAATCATATGGTTTCTGTAGATGTAAAAGATATGCCGGAATTTTTCCAGTCAGAAAAATACAACGGAAACAGCATGCTGTGCAAGAAGCTGGAAATGCTCCCGATTGAATGTATCGTGCGTGGATACATTACAGGCAGTGGCTGGGAAAGCTACAAGAAGAACGGTACTGTTTGTGGCATCAGACTTCCGGAAGGTTTAAAGGAATCAGAAAAACTGCCTGAACCGATTTATACTCCAAGTACAAAGGCTGAATTAGGCGACCATGATGAAAATATTTCTTTCGAGCAGAGCGTAGAAGTGTTAGAAAAGCTTTATCCGGGCAAGGGCAGAGATTATGCAACACAGATTAAGGACTGTACAATCAAGCTTTACAAGAAGTGCGCAGAATACGCATTAAGCAAGGGAATTATCATTGCAGATACAAAGTTTGAATTTGGTCTGGATGAGAACGGCAACGTTGTTATCGGTGATGAAATGCTCACACCGGACAGCTCAAGATTCTGGCCGTTAGAAGGATACGAAGCAGGAAAGTCACAGCCGTCATATGACAAGCAGTTCGTAAGAGACTGGTTAAAAGCAAATCCAGACAGCGACTACCTCCTCCCGGACGATGTAATCGATAAGACAATTGCAAAATATAAAGAAGCATTTGAATTATTAACAGGCAGAAAATTCGCTTAATAAAATAAGCCAAAGCCGGGTAACACGATAAGGCTTTTTGGCAATGACTATAGCCCCCTGAGGAGTCTCTCCTCAAGGAGCAGAAGTGTAAATAAAAGCAGGGAAAACCCAAATAAGCCGAAGTTAAGTAACACGTTGAGGCGTTTTGGGTTTTCCCTGCTTTTTTATTTTACACTTTATGCGGAATCTTTATGCGAAGTGAAACGTATCCTTCAATCCCTTCCACAGCTGATCCTTATCGCTGAGTAACAGCTTCGTGCCGTCATCAAGGCTGTAGCCGTCTCCGGACGGGGTGCCGTTATAGGAGCCGGTAAGCTTGGGCCATACAATTCCGATTTCCGGGTCATTCCATGCGAGACCGCCCTCGTCATTCGGGTGGTAGAAGTCCGTACATTTATAGCAGAATTCTGCGGTATCGCTTAATACTAAAAATCCGTGTGCAAAGCCTTCCGGGATATAAAACTGCTTTTTATTTTCTTCAGAAAGCTCCACACCAAACCACTTGCCGTATGTCTGGCTGTTTTCACGTAAATCCACGGCAACATCAAAAACGCAGCCTTTGATGACACGTACCAGTTTGCCCTGTGGGTACTGCTTCTGAAAATGTAAACCGCGCAGAACACCCTTTGAAGAAGCAGACTGGTTGTCCTGTACGAACTGCATTGTAAGTCCGGCTTCCTCCATATCCTTTTGATTGTAAGTTTCCATAAAATATCCGCGTGCATCGCCATGAACGGTCGGTGTAATCACACACAAACCTTCAATGCCGCCTGCATTTTTTTCTACTTGAATCTGTCCCATATTATACTCCATTCCTGAGCGACTTTGTCGCGAAGATGCGATGAGAAATTCGCGCAGGCGATTTCTCATCTGCAATCATGGAGATTTGTTTTCGCTCAGAAACAAATCTCCGTGTGAAAAATAAGCGCATCAGCGTTATTTTTCACACTTATCCATTCTGCAGGCATCTTGATGCCCTGCATATTACAAAATTTCTTTCAAATATCGTTTTAGTGCATCCTGCCATGTCGGAAGCGGAGTGAATCCGTTTTCAACAAGCTTGTGCTTATCCAGACGGCTGTTAAACGGTCTTGCGGCTTTGGAAATGCCGTATTCCGCCGTGGTAACAGGAGCAACCGTTAAATGTCCGCTGTCATATTCACTGTGTCCTAAAGCCACAGCTTCGGCAAAAATAGCCGTCGCGAAGTCATACCAGCTGATAAAGCCGCCTTCGTTGGTTGCGTGGTAGTAACCGTATTTGTCGGTTTCAATCATATCGACAAGCAGGCGTGCCAAATCAAATGTATAAGTCGGTGTGCCAATCTGGTCATTGACAACCGTCAGTTTATCGTGGTTTGCGCCGACCTTTAACATCGTTTTGATAAAGTTATTGCCGTTTAGACCGAATACCCATGCAATACGGACGATAAAATACTTGGAAAGCAGACCGGAAACGGCGAGTTCCCCGTCTAATTTGCTCTGTCCGTACACATTTAACGGTGCATAGTCCTTACAGTCCGGTTTCCAGCTGTCAGTTCCCTGACCGTTAAATACATAGTCGGTTGAAATATACATGCAGGCAATATCCAGATATTTACACATTTTAGCGATATTTTTCGTACCGACAGCGTTGACAAGATGGACTTTTTCCTGATTTTCGGTATCTTCTGCGGCATCGACAGCTGTCCATGCCGCACAGTGAATGACCGCTTCCGGAGAAACCGCTGTCAGTGTCTTTTTAACACTGGTAAAGTCTGTAATGTCCATTTCTTCAATATCAACACCGACAGCAGTATGTCCGCGTTTTTCAAGTTCATTTACAACGTCATGTCCGAGCTGCCCTTTGACACCGGTAACAAGCACTTTCATAAATTCATGTCCTTTCTATTAGCGGTTTTTATACATTTTTTCATAGTAATCCTGATATTCACCGGAAATAATCGTTTTCCACCAGTCCTGATTGTCCAGATACCACCGGATGGTTTTCTTAATGCCGTCTGCAAACTTTGTTTCAGGAAGCCAGCCCAGTTCATTGTGAATCTTTGTCGGGTCAATGGCATAACGCATATCGTGTCCCTTGCGGTCGGTTACATAAGTAATCAGGCTTTCCGGTTTGCCAAGCTCCTTGCAGATAATCTTTACGATATCTATATTTTTCATTTCGTTATGGCCGCCGATATTATAAACCTCACCGACACGTCCCTTGTGAATAATTAAATCAATCGCCTTGCAGTGGTCCTCTACATAGAGCCAGTCACGCACATTTTCACCTTTTCCGTAAACGGGAAGCGGCTTGTCATTTAAGGCATTTGCAATCATTAACGGAATCAGCTTTTCCGGAAAATGATATGGACCGTAGTTGTTGGAACAGCGGCTGATTGTTACCGGTAGGCCGTAGGTTCTGTGGTAAGCAAGCACCAGTAAATCCGCACCGGCCTTTGAGGAACTGTAAGGACTGCTGGTGTGAATCGGCGTTTCTTCCGTGAAGAATAAATCCGGTCTGTCAAGCGGCAGGTCGCCGTATACTTCATCGGTAGAAACCTGATGATAACGTGTAATGCCGTATTTGCGGCAGGCGTCCATTAAAACGGCAGTACCTTTGATGTTCGTATCCAGAAAGATTTCCGGGTTTTCAATAGAGCGGTCAACATGGCTTTCAGCGGCGAAGTTGACAACGATATCCGGCTTTTCTTCTTCAAAAAGACGGTAAACGGCCTCACGGTCCGTAATGCTTTCCTTTACAAAACGGAAATTCGGGTTGTCCATAACAGGCTCTAACGTTGATAAATTTCCGGCATAGGTTAGGCAGTCTAAGCAGACAATCCTGTAATCCGGGTATTTGTTTAACATATGAAAAATAAAGTTGCTTCCGATAAATCCGGCACCGCCGGTTACAATAATAGTCATAAATCCTCCTTTAGTGCAGTACATCCATATATTTGCCGTCTAAGACATCTTTTAAATACTGTCCGTACTGGTTTTTCTTTAACAGTTCATAAACCTTTAATACATCTTCTTTTGAAATCCAGCCGTTTAAATAAGCGATTTCTTCAAGGCAGGCAATCTTTCTGTGCTGGTGCTGTTCAATTGTTTTTACAAAATTGGTAGCTTCGACAAGGCTTTCGTGCGTTCCGGTATCCAGCCATGTAAAACCCTGTCCTAAAAGCTCGACATTTAACTGGTTTTCTTCCAGATAAATGCGGTTTAAATCAGTAATTTCAAGTTCGCCGCGCGCACTTGGCTTTAAATTTTTAGCGTATTTAACAACGCGGTTGTCATAAAAATACAGGCCGGTAACACAGTAATTGCTCTTTGGCTTTGCCGGTTTTTCTTCAATGGATACGGCCTTGCCATTTTTGTCAAATTCTACAATACCGAACCGCTCCGGGTCGTCTACGTAGTAGCCAAAAACGGTGGCACCTCTGCCGCTTTCGGCATTTTCAATCGCGGCTTTTAAACGTTTCTTTAAACCGTGTCCGGCAAAAATGTTATCGCCGAGTACCATGGCAACACTGTCATCACCGATAAATTCTTCACCGATAATAAATGCCTGTGCCAGTCCGTCCGGGCTTGGCTGTTCTTTGTAAGATAAGCGGACACCAAACTGGCTGCCGTCGCGCAGCAGTTCCTGAAAACGCGGTAAATCCTGTGGTGTTGAAATAATTAAAATGTCGCGGATGCCGGCATTCATGAGTACGGACAGCGGATAGTAAATCATCGGCTTATCGTAAACCGGCAGCAGTTGTTTTGAAGTGACCATTGTCAGCGGATAAAGACGTGTGCCTGAACCGCCTGCTAAAATAATTCCTTTCATAAAACCTCCAGTCTTTTGTAGAAACAGTAAATGCTTTGTTCAAAAATCAGGCAACTAAATTTTGTCAATATACCCAGTATAAAAGATGACGTTACGTCACCTTCAAGCTTTTTCCGGAAAATTTTATGAAAGAATTTCTATATTTTATTCCGGCAGATAAAAAGCCCTGCCGATTTTGTAATATGAAATCCTTTGAGCGTCTTTTTTTCCACAAAGCGGCGGAAATCCTGATAACGTTCTAACAGATACTGGTTTTGGTTGCCATGGCAGGAAAGAATATATTCAATCAGCGGTGCCGCATCTGTGACATATAAGGCATCGTCATAGAGCTGTGTTGAAATTTCTGAAAAATACGGTGCAAGGAGTTCTGCGCCGTTTTCAAGCCCAAACCTTGCATACAGGGCATCACCGGATAACTGGATACGGCTGTCAAATTCCTGGACGAGTGCCGTGATTTCCTGCATATGGGAAGCACCGTAGGTACTGCAAAGAAACGTCCCGCCGGGAATTAATACGCGGGATACCTCACGACAGACTTTTGAAATATCCTTACAGTAAAACAGCACATGATTGGCAATCACAAGGTCAAAGCTGTCTGAGGCGAATGGAATCCGGTGGCAGTCAAATGCCTGAAAAGCAAAGCGGGAATCATTGCCAATGCGCCTTCTGACATCACGCAGCATGCCTTCCGAAATATCGGATAAGACAACGGAAATATTTTGCGGGAGTTTTGCCATATTTTCACTCCAAAGCGTTCCGTCCCCGCAGCCGATTTCTAAAATGCGTATGCCGTCTGTGATTTTACAGTTGTGGTAAATCCATGGAAACCACCCCGTCTGATTTTGGGAATACATTTCATGCAGACGAATCCGTGCCGAGATATTACTGGCATTCTGATATTGTGTTTTTAAACTTTTTTCCATGCCGGTCAGGTGAATCAGGTGCAGCATCTGACTCCAGTTGACCGTGTGGTTCTGCTCAATTGCATGGGAAGTATCCTGAATTGCCTGTTTGACAAGCTGCATCTGCTCAATTTTATCGTCAATCAGTTTTAATTGAAGATTTAAGGCATTCTGCATCAGGTGATAATCGGTATCGTTAATTGTCATTTCACGGATATCTTCCAGAGAAAAACCCAGATATTTTAACAGCAGAATCTGCTGAAGCCGCACAAAGTCCTCATCAGTATAAAAACGCGCACCGGCTTCATTTATATAGGAAGGTTTTAAAATATTCTGCTGGTCGTAATAGCGGATTGTCCGTACTGATACTTCTGCCATATGGGCAAACTGACCGGACGTATAATAACCGGGAAGCTTCATAATTGATACTCCTTTCCGCAGGTATTTTAATGCATACACTTTTTCCTAGACACTACCACATTTTTATAAAAAAAGCAAAGACCTGTGCGCCAGCACAAAAAACTTTGTTTTTCAAGACATTGTGAATGGATACAGGAGGTGCTAAACTTTCAATCAGATTCAAACAAACAAAAGCACAGCACCGCATGAAGCGGTAGAAAAGGAGGGGCATTATGGTAATGATTCGGGCGATTATCAGACCGGAGAAAGTAGATGAAACCTTAAAGACACTGGCAGATGCAGGATATCCGGCGGTAACTAAAATTGAGGTATATGGACGAGGCAAGCAAAAGGGCTTACAGGTCGGCTCCGTATTCTATGATGAGCTTCCGAAGGAAATGCTGATGATTGTCGTGGACGATGAAGTAGAAGAAAAGGTTTGTTCTTTGATTATCGGAACGGCAAGAACCGGCGAAGGCAATTTCGGTGACGGACGAATTTTTGTAACACCGATTAAGAAAGCCTATACAATCAGTTCAAAGACAGAAGGACTGTAGAAAGGCAGGGAATGTTATGGTAGAAATTATCGCAATTGTGCGGCCGAACAAAACGGCAGAAACCAAACAGGCACTGCTTGACATCGGAAAGCCGGGATTCACATGCGTGAGAGTCAGCGGCAGAGGAAAACAGGCAGTGGTACGGACCTTTATGGACGGTTCGGTCATTACAACAGGATTAAACAATAAAAGAATGTTTATTATAGAAGCAGAAAATGATGATGAACAGCTTATCGTTGATAAATTAATGGCAGTCAACTGCACCGGAGAACACGGTGACGGCAGAATCTTTACAGTGGATTTGCAAAGCTCTTACAGCGTAAGAGAAGGAAAGGTCATGACAATTTAATATATAAAACAAGGAAGCAAAGGGGCTTGACAGGAATAAATCTGTCAGGCTCCTTTTTGTCCGGCTATTTGTTTGTGAGCAAAAACAAATAGCTATGATGAAAAAATTTGCTCGGAAATGAGGATTAGGTATGAAGAAAAAGAAAAAAATTTCAACAGAACGGATTATTTCCGTCTGTGCAGTCATTTTATTTTTTGCCGCATGGTATCTGGTAACGGCACTGGAACTGGTTGACCCGAAGCTGATTCCGACACCGAAAGCAACATGGGATTCATTTGTAGAAGTTTTAACACAAGGATATAAGGGACACACCTTATTACAGCATTTGGGAACCAGTATGGAACGACTATTAAAAGCCTTCCTGCTTTCCGTAGTAACGGCTGTACCGCTTGGACTTTTAAGTGGTTTTAGTTCCAAAATCAAGGCATTTGTCGAACCGTTTATCGAATTTTACAGACCACTGCCGCCGCTGGCTTACTACACGCTGCTGACACTGGCACTCGGTATCGGTAACAGTTCAAAGATTGCACTGTTATTCTTAGCCTGCTTTGCACCGATTTATGTGGCATGTGTATCGGCAGTCGCAAGAATTAAGGAAGATTATATCAATGCCGCCTATACGGTCGGCGCAACCCGGATGCAGGTGTTCTGGAGTGTGATTTTACCTTCCTGTGCAGCCGAAATCTTTGTTGGATTAAGAACTGCTATCGGTGTAGCATATTCCACACTGGTAGCCGCCGAAATGGTAGCCGCATCTTCCGGTATCGGCTGGATGGTTGTTGATGCGGGCAACTGGTTTAGAAATGACATTATCTTTGTCGGTATTTTCGTTATGGGCTTTACGGGCCTTTTCATTGACTGGCTTTTAAAATTCCTTGAAAAGAAGCTGGTTCCGTGGAGCGGCAAGGATTGATAAAAATAGATGACAGAAGCAAAAAACAGGGATTAAAGAAGGGAGAAAACATTATGAGAGTAAAGAGATTGGTAAGTCTGGCACTGGCAGGTATGCTTGCGGCGTCTGTTGCATTAACGGGCTGCGGCAGTAAAAAGGAAGCAACGACATCGGATGGTAAAACCATTGTAAAAATCGGCACACAGCAGATGCCAAATGATGAAGGCATTGCAAAGGCAATGAATTATTTCCAGGAGGAAATGGGCGACAGTGTCAGCGTGGAAATTGTGGAATTTAGTTCCGGCAAAGATGTAAACACGGCACTGGCAGCAGGAAGCATTGACTTCGGATTAGAAGGTTCGTGTCCGGCTTCGCTTGCAATCGCACAGGATTTGGGCGTGGAATTAATCTGGATTCATGAAGTTTTAGGTGATGTGGAATCCCTTGTTGCAACAAATACCTCCGGTATTAACAGTGTAGCGGATTTAAAGGGTAAAAAAGTGGCAGTTCCGTTTGCATCAACAGCACATTTTTCACTTTTAAAGGCAATGGAAAATGCAGGACTCAGCGCATCAGATGTAACGGTGCTGGATATGCAGCCGGATAAAATCTATGCTTCATGGAACAGCGGAGATATTGATGCGGCTTATATCTGGGAGCCGACATTATCCCAGTTATCCAATAAGAAAACTGTAATAACGAGCGGTGAGCTTGCAAAAGCCGGATATATGACCTCCAATGTTGAAGTGGTCCGTACAAAGTTTGCAGAAGCACACCCGGATATTGTAGCCGCTTATATAAAGGCACTTGATAAATCCGTATCCATGTATAAGAACGATGAAAGCACCGCAATCAAGACGATTGCAGAAGCAATGGAACTGACAGAAGACAATGCAAAATTCCAGATGAGCGGTTCGACATGGCTGACAGGCAGTGAACAGATTTCCTCAACGTATCTTGGAACAAGCAGTGCAAAGGGTGCTGTGGTACAGAACCTTTACGACACGGCAGAATTTTTAAAGACACAGGGCAGTATTACAAAAGTACCGGACAAGTCCGTATTTGAAAAGGCAGTGAATCCGAAGTACATTGAAACCGCATTGGGTAAGTAATGTCAGACAGGCAGAGAGAGGTGAAGGTTATGGCAAGTGAAATCAAAAGGGAAACGGTCGTTTCCATAAAAGATGCGTATTTAAGATACGCCAGTGAAAAGGGAAGTGTGACAGCACTTGAAAATGTCAATCTGGAAATTGAAAAGGGTGAGTTTATCTGTGTATTAGGCCCGTCCGGCTGTGGCAAGAGTACACTGCTTAAAATCATAGCAGGATTTCATCAGCCGACAGAAGGAACGGCAATGATGGGCGATACGCCGATTACAGGACCGTCTGCAGACCGCGGGGTTGTTTTCCAAACACCGACATTGTATCCATGGTTAAATATTTATCAAAATGTGGAATACGGACCGAAAATGCGTAAAGTTCCAAAAGATGAGCGCGAAGCTGGTGTTAAAAAGTATCTGGAGCTGGTCGGCTTAAAGGATTTTGCAAAGCAGAAGCCGTATGAATTATCCGGCGGCATGAAGCAGAGAGCCTCTCTTGCAAGGGTGCTGGTAAACCAGCCGAAGATGATTCTGATGGACGAGCCGTTTGGCGCGCTTGATGCCTTAACCAGACAGAACATGCAGACGTTAATCCGTGAAATCTGGAATAAGACCGGCAATACGATTTTCCTGATTACACACGATGTCGATGAAGCGCTGGCACTGGCAACAAGAGTAATTGTCATGTCTTCAAGACCGGGACGGATTGTCAAAGAATTTCATACGGATTTTACCTACGATATCGTAGGCACGAATCAGGAAAGTGCAAAATATACACAGGAATATATGCATATCCGTGAGGAAATATTAAGCATTATTAATACGCAGAATGCGGCATTGACGGCAGATGCCATTTAAAACACAAAGCAAAGCGGGCAGAAAATTATTTTTGTCCGCTTATTTGTGCGTATTAAAAAAATATAAAAAGTCTAAAAAAATCCGAAATAAAGCGTTACAAATTCTTATTTTTATGATAAATTATAGTATATATATGCAACCACAGGTGTATTGTAGTGACAAAGGGGAGATTCATATGAATAAGAAAGTGTATTGTAAGCGTACAAAAGCGTTTTACAGAATCTTTGCGGCAGCAGCGTGCAGTCTGCTGCTGGCAGGGTGTCAGGCACAGAAGCCGGACGATTATGCAACCAATCAGGGCTATTCTGATAACAGTACCGTATCGGTACAAAATACCACAGGCATTACAAAAGAAAATATCAAAGTCGGGGTCATTCATTTGTCTGATCCGGCAGAGGGAAGTGGCTATACCTATACACATGATTTAGGAATTCAGGGGATGCAGCAAAACCTCGGACTTTCAGATGACCAGATTATACGCAAAATCAATGTCGATGACAGTGATGTACAAAAGACACGCACTGCGATTCAGGAGTGTATTGATGCGGGCTGTAATATCATATTTTCCACAAGCTGGGGCTATATGCAGACAACCGCAGAAATAGCGGAACAGTATCCGTCTGTGTATTTTTCACACGGCACAGGTTATTTAAGCAACGGTAAAAATTTTAACAACTATTTCGGAAAAATCTATCAGCCGCGGTACTTAAGCGGAATTGTGGCAGGCATGAACACCAAAACTAATAAAATCGGCTATGTTGCCGCAATGGATTCTTCCAATTCAGAAGTTACGGGCGGTATTGATGCTTTCGCACTGGGTGTATATTCTGTCAATCCGGATGCACAGATTTACGTTAAGGTAACAAACAGCTGGTACAGTCCTGAAGCGGAAAAAGCCGCCGCAGCGACATTGCTTGATATGAACTGTGACGTGATTACACAGCACTGTGACACGCTTTATCCGCAGACACTGGCGCAGGAACGGGGCGTTTACAGTATCGGTTACAATTCGGATATGAGTAAAAATGCGCCAGATGCCTGTTTATGTAGTGTCATCTGGAACTGGAGTGCTTATTACACCTCTGCGGTACAGAGTGTTCTGGACGGAACGTGGGACGGCAGTAATTATTACGGCGGCATGAATGAAAATCTGGTCAGCATTACGGAACTGGCAGATTTTTGTGCGGCAGGGACCAAACAGAAGGTGGACGAAGCCAAACAGCAGATTGTATCCGGCAAAAACGGTGTGTTTGACGGTGTCATTGAAACCAATACGGGAGAAACCGTAGGCGAACAGGGTAAAACACTTGATGCCGCAACGATTACCGGCAAAATCAACTGGTACTTTAAAACCGTTCACGTTGTCGAATAGGGGGAATTACAGATGAGTATTAAAAAGAAAATTTTATCCATTACCATTATACCGGTGCTGCTTTTAGGCATTGTATCCATTTTTTTAACCTTTACCACGGTAAAAGGTGCATTAATCAACCAGATTGAGGAAGCGTTAAAAGGCACGGCGGCGGCGACACTGGCGGCATATGACCAGAATACGGGCGATTACCTACAGACCAGCAATGGCGATATCTGGAAGGGCAGCTATAACATTTCCAAGTCGGAAAGTCTGGTAGACCGTATCAAAAAGAACACGGATATGGATGTGACATTTTTCTACGGAAACGAACGCATTATGACTTCGGCTGCGGACTCGGATGGAAACCGTATTTTAGGTTCACCGGCGGGCAATGTGATTATTACAAAGGTTCTGCAAAACGGCGAAGAATATTTCAGCGAAAACGTATCATTAGAAGGAAATATAAATTATGGCTATTACATGCCGGTTTATCAGAATGGTTCGGACAGTGAGATTATCGGCATGGTCTTTGTCGGTACGAATAAGGCGCAAAAAGATGCGGTCATCAACAAGATTCTCGGCAGTATTGTTATGGCGGTGATTGTGATTATGCTTGTGTGTATTGCATTTGCCATGAAAATAGCATTGTCTATGAGCAGTAATATCCAAAGCAGTATCCAGGTTGTTGAGGAGCTGGCACAGGGCAACTTAAAAGTATGGGTAGATGAAAAGCTGCTTGCAAGAAAGGACGAAATCGGTGCGTTGTCAAAGGTTACGATTACGCTCAGAGATGCCATGCAGTCTGTTATCCGTGAAATTTCAGAAAATGCAAAGCATCTGTCAACGGCATCGGATGTGCTGGGGATGGCAGCAGACACCACCAACGGCACGATGACACAGGTTAAAGATACAGTGGCAATGATTGTGGACAATTCCACACAGCAGGCAGAAACCTCTAAGAATACGTCTGAGCAGATGAAGCTGATGGGTGAAAATATAACGCAGACAGCGCAGGAGGTCGGCATATTAGATGAAAATGCACAGCAGATGCAGCAGTCCGGCAGCAGAGCCGCAGAAACGCTGATGAAGCTGATGAAAATTAACGGAGAAGTGGAACATACGATTAAAGAAGTGCAGGAGCAGACGAACAGAACGAATGACTCCGTCAATAAAATTTACGAAGCAACAGCACTGATTACATCAATTGCGGAAGAAACCAATCTGTTAAGCCTGAATGCTTCAATTGAGGCGGCAAGGGCAGGAGAAAGCGGCAGGGGCTTTGCCGTAGTTGCTGATCAGATTAAAAAGCTGGCAGACCAGTCCAACGAATCGAGCCGTGAAATCGGTGAAACTACGCAGGTACTTATGGAGGATTCTGCAAAAGCCGTGGAAAATATGCAGCAGATGCAGCAGATTCTACAGAATCAGAGCGAAAGCATGCAGGCGACCCAAAATATTGTGGAAGAAGTGCTTTCGGGTATCGGGGAATCCATGCAGAGTATCGGACAGATTAAAAGCAGTACACAGCGGCTTGACAGCTCCCGCAGTGAAGTTGTGGAAGCCGTGTCGGCACTCTCTGAAATTGCTGGAAACAACATGGAAGGCACGAAAAAGACATATAATGAAACAGAAGCAGTTGCAGGCACTTTCAAACAGGTGTATGAAAGTGCCGAACAGCTCCGTCAGATTGCCGAACAGCTTGTACAGAGCATTGATTATTTTAAAATGTAAAAAAGAGATTGAATTTCACACAGCAATGTGCTAAACTCAGCAATAAATAAAAAAGACAAACCGTTGAATAAGAGTAGTAGCATGAGCGTAAGAGATTACAGAGAACTGCATGTGGTGAGAAAGCAGTATTTCCGGTTCATGTGAATGGACTTATGAGGGCAGCCTGAAATGATAGTAGGAGCTGACGGAAACTCTAACCGTTATGATGAGAGCATATCGTCTGACTGTAGTAATTGCCGATTTGACGGACTATAGAATGACCGTATGTGAGATTTCCATACAGGTGGCGTGCAGAAAAGATTTCTGTTCCTTTAGGGAACGGAAATCTTTTTTTGCTTTATTTCGGTTTGTAACAAAAAGAAAAGAGGAAAGACCATGAAGGAAAAGACACAAAACGCAGGCATTACTGTCACTGTTTTACTGGTATGGCATGCGGTATGCGTACCGTCATAAGACGTATGACTACAGAAGCTTCTGCGACAGCTTTTATGGAAAAACAAGAGTAGTATTTTCAAATCTCTATGAAATCGAATATTTTGTCATGGTCTGCATGGCACCGGCAGTGTTCGGACTGCTTGCCGTAGCCTACCAGCCGGAGCTTTCAGGCTATTCCGTACCGATGCTGTTACTCGTAAAGACAGGGGTCGGAAAGACGGTGCTGACACCGCTGATTTCGGTTTTGATTATTCTCGGTGCGGTTTCAACCGGTGTCAATATGATTGCGGGTATTGTAGAACGAATCGTCTACGGTGCGGAAAAATCCGTGGAAAAAAGAAAAGCACAGGCAGTAACTGCATCACAGCATCAAAAATTCCAGACGGTTACGGTGCTTGTATTTACACTGATGACGTTTGGCATCGCCCAGTTTGGCTTAATTCCGCTGGTTAAGACGGGTTATTCTTATATCGGTTATGCAACGCTGATTGTGATTGTGATACCGTTTATTGTCCATATGATTGTAGGCTGCGTGAAAAAACAGCCGGTCATGGGTAGCGAAGCAGCTGAAAATTAAAAAACTGATACGTGTTTTGCGGGTATGAAAATGTCTGCGGAAAGGATAGAATTATGAAATTAGAAAATTATGAATTACATTTACCGAGTTATTCTGTAGGAAAAGAGGTATATAACCAGATTGGAAAAATCTGTAAGCCATACGGTACAAAGGTGCTTGTAATCGGCGGTCAGAAGGCGTTTTCTGCAGCATATGATAAAATTAGTAAAAATGCGGTTGAGGGCGGACTGGATATTATAGGAAAGGAAATTTACGGAACAGACTGCACCTATGAGGCAGTAGAGCGCCTTGCCGCACTGCCGGCATTTAAAGAAGCTGATATGGTGTTTGCCGTAGGCGGCGGAAAGGCAATTGATACCTGCAAATGTCTGTGTATCGAGCGTGAAAAGCCGGTATTTACATTTCCGACAATCGCTTCTAACTGCGCAGCCTGTACTTCTGTTTCTATTATGTATCATGAAGACGGCACATTTTTCAAACCACATTTCTTTACACATCCGGCAGTCCACGCATTTATCGACACACAGATTATCGCAGAAGCACCCTATCGCTATATGTGGGCAGGCATTGGCGACACGTATGCGAAAAATTACGAAGCCGAGATTTCTTCACGCGGTGAAAATCTGCCGCATTATACGGAGGTCGGGGTTGGATTTTCCAAAATGTGCCTGACACCGATGCTTGAATACGGCAGACAGGCATTGGAGGATAATAAAAAGGGTGTTGCAACCGAAGCACTGGAGCAGGTAACTTTAGCGATTGTGGTTACGACAGCGATTGTATCCATTTTCCTTACAAGGGACTTTACACCGGATTACAACAGTGGTCTGGCACATGCCTGCTTTTATGCGTTGACGGCGTATCCGGTCATTGAAAAAGAACATCTGCACGGCGAGGTTGTCGGATTCGGTGTACTGTATGCCCTGCTTGTAGACGAACAACAGGAGGAATTTGAAAAAATTTATGCCTTAAATAAAGAGCTGGGACTTCCGGTGCGCATTGCCGATATCGGCATTACCGAGGAGCAGTTCTTTGAAACCATGGACAGGATTCCGCAGATGTCCGATATCCGCCATTATCCATATGCAGTGACAAAGGAAATGCTGATGAAAGCGTATGAAACGATAGAACAGCTGCCAGTATAAAAAGTCAGAATATTCATAATAAAATATACAATTTATAGAAAAGAATGAAAATAATTAAAATTTATTTGAAAAAAGTATTGACAAATAACAACCTGCGTGTTAATATACAATCACAAACAAACAAGAACTTCAAACATAAGAGTTCTTAAAAGGAGGTTGAATTCCAATGCAGAACGAAGGAATACACCTACAATATGAGAGTGGTAAGGCATAGCAGTTCCCTCGCAAGAATACCTTTACCGATATAACAAATGGAAGATTCCTATAAAGAGATAGGAAAAGAAGGAAAAGGTAATACAGGCTGGCACTCATATTGAAGATTTACCACAACAATAATATGAAAGATTTCAGATTTGTGTAAAGAAACAAATACTGAAAAGGTATCAAAAATATACGACTGGAACACTCCTGATACCAGTAAAAGATTTTGAAAGAAGAATCAAGAGATTTTTCTTGAAATTGATAAAAAGATTGTCAAGTCTTCTTATCAACGGAAACAAAGTCAATGAAGATGCAGAAGTAAAAGGAAACTATATTTCAGATATCTTGAAACTGTCAGAACCCGTGAAAGATGACAGAAAGAAGCTTCATATTATCCGAATGAAACAGATTCAATGAAAGCAATTTCAAGGAATCAGGTATCATTCAAAAAAATGTATCAATGTTCTAAGTAAGAAAACAAAAAGGAAGATTTTTTAAAGAAAAGATTCCAAAAAGAAAACTTACGAGCAGGGAATAAAAAGGTGATGTTACCTTTGTACAATCAGAACAGATTTCATCGAAGAAATTGAAAAATGAAGTAAAATTCATAAAATCAATGAAGAATCGAAGAAAAAGGAGTTTAAAATTGGATAACGCAGAGTCTTAGAACGGCCGTTGTATCAAACATTCGTAGTTGGTATGACGGTCGTTCATTTTGCTCATTTTGTATTAAAAAGCATGAAAAAGGAATAGTGCCAAAACAGCGGGAATATAGTATATAGCGTGAAAAAATGCCGGTGTAATTATTTTTTGCATTGGAATTTGGTTCTTATGAAACAAATCTGCGCGGTAAAAATCTAGTATTTGTGGATTGGAGAGGTGTATGAAACTGCTGTGGAGGTCGGGACGCAGGCGCGGTAAAGCTGATGGCAAAGAAAAGGAAAAAGACATTAGGGAAAGCAGGAAAACGTGGTCGGGGATAACGGCACAGAAAGTAAGTATCGTGGCAGTACTGTTTTTAGTAATGTATGCGCTGGGAGCGCTGACGGCAAAAAAGGCGGAGAGTGTCGGCGTGGCGGCATTACTGCATGGAAAAAGTGAAAACTGGGGACTGGGTTTTGGCACGGAAGGAAAGCCGCCGACAGGAAATGCGAGTGCAGAGGAATTAAAAAAATACAATGCGTATTTTATCGGGGATACAACACAGAATACGATTTATCTGACATTTGACTGCGGCTATGAAAACGGCAATACAGAGCCGATTTTAGATGCGTTGAAAAAACATGATGTAAAGGCGACTTTTTTTGTGGTCGGAAATTTTCTGGAAACCAGCCCGGAGATAGTCAAACGGATGATTGCGGAGGGGCATACGGTCGGCAATCATACCTATCATCATCTAGATATGTCATCCATTTCAAGCATGGATGCCTTTAAAAAGGAAACGCAGGACGTTGAAAATCTGTTTGAGCAGATTACAGGGACACCGATAACAAAATTTTACCGTCCGCCGCAGGGCAAATACAATATTGAAAATTTAAAAATGGCGCAGGAGCTTGGCTACCACACGTTTTTCTGGAGTCTTGCTTATGTGGACTGGTATCAGGATAAACAGCCGACAAAAGACGAAGCGTTTGGCAAGCTGCTTAAAAGAATACACCCCGGCGCAATCGTGCTGTTACATTCCACGTCCTCGACAAATGCGCAGATTTTAGACGAATTGTTGACCAAGTGGGAAGAAATGGGCTATACTATAAAACCGTTGACAGAACTGGCTGGCGCAGCAACATGACACATAATAAATGTATTGTTTGACAAAACTTTAGGAAAAATGTTTGGCGAAGCCGGGTGAAACGTGTAAAGATATAGATTTATGCGTGTACAGACAAAGAAAGAGAGTAAGATGAAGAAAAATGGGAGGAAACAAAACGTGAATACGAAAGAGTATGAAACAAAGGAGCTGCTTTCACGGTTTGCACCGTATTATAAGCCGCATATGGGGACGCTCTGCATGGATTTATTCTGTGCGGCGCTGACAACAATCTGCGAGCTGGTGCTTCCGCTGATTATGCGTTATATTACCAACGAAGGAATCCGGGATCTTGCGGCGTTGTCCGTAAAGACCATTCTGATGTTGGGTGCATTGTATCTGGTACTGCGTATTATTGATGGTATTGCGAATTATTATATGGCATATACGGGGCATGTTATGGGTGCAAAGATTGAAACCGGTATGCGTAAAGATGCATATGCGCATTTGCAGAAGCTGTCTGATACGTATTATAACAATACGAACGTCGGGCAGATTATGGGGCGGATTACCAACGATTTATTTGATGTTACCGAATTTGCGCATCACTGTCCGGAGGAATTCTTTATTGCGGCGATTAAAGGTGTGGCAGGCTTTGTAATTCTTGCAATGATTAATCTGTGGCTGACACTGATTATTTTTGTGATTGTGCCGGTTATGGTTCTATCCTGTATGAAGCTGAACCGCAAAATGAAAAAGGCATTTGCGGCACAGCGGTATCAGATTGGTGAATTAAATGCGCGTATTGAAGATACCTTGCTGGGTCAGAAGGTTGTGAAGGCTTTCACAAATGAAGATATGGAAAATCAGAAGTTTGATGCGGATAACCACAGCTTCTTTGGGATTAAAAAAGAAACGTATAAATATATGGGCGCATTCCAGACTACAACCAGAATGTTTGACGGTGTGATGTATCTGGCAGTTGTGGTTGCCGGCGGTATTTTTATGGTTAGAGGCATGATTCTGCCGGGCGATCTGGTTGCGTATATGCTGTATGTAACGACATTTATTGCAACAATCCGCAGAATCATTGAATTTGCCGAGCAGTTCCAGCGCGGCATGACGGGAATTGAGCGCTTTTTACAGATTATGGACGCCCAAATCGACATTTTTGACGAGCCGGGTGCAGTTGAATTAAAAGATGTAACAGGAGATATTACATTTAAAGATGTAAGCTTTGAGTATCCGGATGACCACAATCAGGTCTTTGAAAATCTGAATCTGACGATTCGTCCGGGCGAAAAGGTTGCCATTGTCGGACCGTCAGGCGGTGGAAAGACCACACTTTGTAACCTGATTCCGCGTTTTTATGATATTGATTCCGGCGAAATCAGCATTGACGGCAAAAATATTAAATCATTTACGTTAAAGAGCCTGCGCCAGCAGATTGGCATTGTACAGCAGGACGTCTATCTGTTTTCGGGTACGGTGTATGACAATATTGTATACGGCAGCTTAAATGCGACAAAGGAACAGGTTATTGAAGCAGCAAAGCTTGCCGGGGCAGATGGATTTATCAGGGAACTAAAAGACGGCTATCAGACCTATATCGGAGAACGAGGTGTGAAGCTTTCCGGCGGACAAAAACAAAGAATCAGCATCGCAAGGGTATTTTTAAAGAACCCGGCGATACTGATTCTGGATGAAGCGACCTCGGCGCTGGACAATGAAAGCGAGTATGAGGTTGCTAAGTCGTTAGAGAAGCTGTCAAAGGGCAGAACAACGATTACCATTGCACACCGCTTATCCAGTATCCGCAATTCGGACAGAATCTTAGTGCTTACGCAGGAAGGCATTGCCGAAGAAGGAAACCACGAAGCACTTATGGAAAAGAAAGGCATTTACTACCAGTTCTATACCATGGCGGACCGGCTGAAGTAGCGGCGATGTCAGAAGCGGAACCGGTCACTTCATTCTGCATAACGGATAAGCCTTCGGTTACGGTGGCGTTTGGTTCAAGCTGTTTTATCGTAGTTATCTTATATTTTACACATGTTTCTGATTTTCGCGCAGGGCACTTTCTACATATTCCATAATATAGTAGTTGTCCTCCGGCATCTGGCAGCCGACGATATACGTGCCTTCATTTTCAGAAGAGCGGATAATTCGGCCTTCCAGTACGGAATGTGAGGTCAGTGCAAAGTTATCAATGGCAATGGAAATGTCACGGCCCTTGGCAGAGGCAAAGAACGGGTCTTTTACCAGAAGGGCAAAACCGTTTGCACTGATATTGTCTAACTGACCCTTAAAGGTTTCATCGGAATTTTTCACGGTAATCGTACAGGTGTTGGAAATATCCATGCGTGGATATTTCCGGCGGTTTATAATCTGCGGACGGCTGGTAATCTGAATACGGTAAGTTTCTTCCACAGCTGTTTTACCGCTGTCAGACTGAATCTTGGCATGGCTCCAGCAGTAAAGAACATTACCGACAGTAACCTGTACGGTACATGCTGCCGGTTTTGGCAGGCTGAGCTTCTTTTCAAGAGAGGCAAAAAGCGTATTTTCAACCTGTTCCAGTAATTCACCGTGGTATTCAATGTCTTTAGAAGAAGCATCATCATGAACGGTTACGGTCATCTTCATGCCGCGCTTTACATCATCAATGCCCATGAAACCGCCGATACCCAGTTCGCACATTAAATCCTGGATAACATCTTCAATGTTGTTGATATTCAGAGCCGTTTCTTCATATTTACTGCTCATGCGTTTGGTCGTTTCGTCAGAGTCGGAAATGCAGTTGGTCATGACATTTACAATATCAGTAACGTTTTCCATGTTGGAAACCAGCTGGCGGTTGGAATTTTCCACTTCTTTAATAGCGGTGTCAATAACCTGGATATGTTCACCCAGCTGTGAAGAATCCGCAGTAATTTTACCGACATTTTCACCGGTTAGAGTTACTTTTTCAAGGGTCAGCTGAATCAGTTTCAAGGTCTGTTCGATAGAAGATGTCATTTTTTCTGAAATCTCATCCAGACGGGTTAAGGCATCCTGAATCTGACCGGATGAAGATTTGGTTTCGGTACTTAATGTGCGAATCTGTTCGGCAACAACCGCAAAGCCTTTTCCGGCTTCGCCGGCGCGTGCAGCTTCAATGGAAGCATTTAAGGCAAGCAGATTGGTCTGGCTTGAAATGCTGTCAATCGTACCGGTTTCTTCTTTTACTTTTTCAAATTCTGATTTGAATTCCTGTAAAACATTTTCAACTTCGCCAGACAGTTCAGACATCGTTCCGGCAGTTTTTACCAGTTCGTCAAGGTCTGTGGAACTGGTCTGTGCATGTGTAACGGATTCAGCTGTTAAGGAAACCATTTCGTTGATTAATGCAACAACGTGTTCCACCTGTGCATTAATATCACCGGTCATATCGGTGGAGGAGGTGGTATGCTGCTGTAATTTTCCGTTGTTGTCAGTTAATTCATTCATGCTAAGTAAAACAACGTCAGAGCCGTGTTTGTTTTCAGAAGCCAGTTCACGGACAACGGTAATACCGTTCATAATGGTATTGCTGGCAGTTTTTACCTTTTCAACGGTTGAAATGACACGCTGTAAGTCAGCTTTGATACTGTCGGTTAAAGCCCCATCAGATTCGTTTAAATGGCGGATAGACAGCACGTAGCAGATATAACATAAAACAATGCAGGACACCTGTAACTGGTAATTTTTTATATCAGCCGCAGAGTTGCAGCCAAGTACGACACCGCGGTATAAGGCGCTGCCGATGATGACAAGCGTATTGGCGATGCCGCAACGAATCATAAAGCTGCGGTTCTTGTAAAGAACCAGAAGGCTTGTGACAGGAAGCACATAGGTAAATGCAATTGGTGAAGCTGTTGTGCAGGATACAAAGGTATAAAAGATACCGTATCCGATAACAAGATCATATTTGTACAAATCAGTTGATTTTCCTTTTAGCCGCAGCAGAATATCGCCGATAAAGAAAGGAACCCAGCATAGTACTACAAAAATAATGTAATTAGAAAACGGATACAGGCCGTTTGCGGCATCGGAGCCATAGTTGGCTGTGAGTAAAAGTGCAAAGACCAGCCAGATTCTGCGGGCTTTGATGTTGGCTTTTTCTTTGAAAACATTTTCATCATAGTTCATAAGTGTCATCTCCTGTTCTAGTATTTTTGAAGGAAATCAATCATGGATTTCATTGTCTGTAAACTTTCGTCAAGTTCCGGTTCAAATACGCTGAAAGCGTGTGTAAGCTTCGGATTTTTCGGAAAATTCAGTAAATCATGCGGCACCTGGTAACGTGCCAGTGCTTTTTCAAATTGTAACGTGTAGCGTTTTAAGTAATCGTTGTGGCTGGTTACCAGAAAACACGGCGGAAGTGCCTTTACAATATCAGGGTGTTCGGGATTTACAAACGGCGCAAAGGCACTCTTTTTGTAATTCTTTCCGTAAAGATACTTTGGAAGAAACAACCCGATTTTATCCTTTTTTGTTGTATAAAACATGCCACTGATGAGTCCCAGCGCATTGATATGTAAAGAAGACGGAGTGACTTTGGCAGCTTTTGCTGCGGCAGGGGCATGCTGCAGGGCAGCAGTGTAGGTTAAAAGACACGCACCGCCACTGTCCCCGACTGCATATACATGGGACAGATCACCGTTATCGGAAGAAATCCGCGTTTTTAAAAAGTCCATGGCACAGGCTAAATCCTGACACTGGTCGAAAAATGAACAGTCCGGTATCAGACGGTATTCCACGCTGTAGACTAAAAAACCAAGTTCGCTTAACCGCATGCAAAATAACCGGTTAAATTCTTTGCTGCCAAGTAAAAGTCCACCGCCGTGCACATTTACAATTACCGGGAGAAGTTCGCCGTCCCGTTTTTTCGGACGGTAACAGTCCAGACGGTGCGAATCGCGGATGTGTGATTTACTGCTTTGCGGTGGGCAGTCCGTGTTCAAAGAAGTGTTGTCTTTTGCGGCAGAGCCGTCTGTCATATAAGGAATGTTTTTTATCTCCGTGACAGTATCCGGAAAAGTAAGTGTTAAATTCCGTTCGGCAGATGATTTCTCAAAGTCTTTTCGCTGTTTATAAAAATTTCTTATCATAAAGTCACTCATAGCAGTCTCCTATCATGGCCAGCGGGTTTTACCATGGCATCATATCACTATTCTAAGATATTTTTGAGGGCTTTTCAACAAAATAATGAAAATGATATCTTTTGATGGTGTCTGCGGGAATCAGTAGTCTTTTTTGATAAATTATGGTATACTTCTTAATAAAGAACTATAGCTGACTTACTAAAAGGAGAAATGTTTATGGAAAATTATAATGAAGCCTTTTTCAGGGCAAAGACGAACAAAAGAGCAAGCATAACATGGGTGCTTCTGCTGATCGTTGCGTGCATTTATTATGGCATCAAAGTCGGCACCGGAACACTGACACCGGGCTATTACGCAGCATTTGCGATTGCGGGCTGGGCAGTCTATATTGTCGGACAGGCACTGCTGTTTATTAAAGGAATGGATTTTAAACCGTATAAATGGATTGTGGGACTGGGATATCTTGCATTTTATTCAGTTATTGCATGGACAGCACTCGACCAGATTTCATATGTGTTTATCCTGCCGTTAATTTCAATTTTGATTTTATACAAAGACCCGAAGTTTATCCGCACGATGATGTGGATTACACTTTTTGTACTGATTTCAAGTAATGCTTATAAGGGGCTGGCAAAGGGCATGATGGATTATATGGCAAGTCCTGAATGTGCATTACAGCTGGTCATTGTAATTGGTTGTTATGTTTGTACCAATATGGCAATCAAACATCTGGTAGAATCCGATGGGGCGCTTACGCAGTCTATTAAAAGCAACTTAGAGCGCGTTGTCCGTACCGTAGAACAGGTTAAGGATGCAAGTAATGCCGTTGTAGACGGTGTAACGGTTGTCCGTGAACTGGCAGACGAGAACAGAACGGGTGCCAATGATGTTATGAAGGATATGCAGAATCTCGATGCCAACAACGGTGTCTTAAATGAAAAGACCCTTTCTTCCATGGAGATGACAAAAGTTATTGACACACAGGTCAAAGGTGTGGCTGACCTGATGGAACAGGTGGTAGATTTGATTGGGGCATCTGTTGAACATGCAAATGTGAGTGCGGGTGAACTGGTAGAGGTAGTGGAAACAACCAATAAGATGGCAGACCTTTCAAAACAGGTTGAACAGATTCTGGAAGATTTCAAGAAAGAATTTGAAAATGTAAAAGAAGAAACCAGTACAATTGAGGGCATTACCTCAAAGACCAATTTACTGGCGTTAAATGCTTCCATTGAAGCGGCAAGAGCCGGAGAAGCCGGAAAGGGCTTTGCGGTTGTAGCCAATGAAATCCGTAATTTGAGCAGCGGCACACAGGCATCTTCCAACAGCATTATGGAAGCGCTTTCCCATTTGGAAGAAACGTCCCAGAAGATGCTGGAAGCCATTGCTGAAACCATTGAACTGATTCAGGTTAATATTGAAAAGGTATCGAATGTCAATGTAAGTGTAACAAATATTACACAGGACGCTACCAGTCTTGGAGAGAATATTAAGGTTGTGGATAGTGCCGTTAAAGAAGTGGAAAGTTCTAACCGCACACTGACAGAGAATATGAATCAGGTCGGTGAGGTCATGGAAGTCATGACACAGAGCATCGGCGGTGCAGAACTGACGACAAAGACGATGTTAAGTAAATATGAAGCCAGCGCAAAGAGTGCGATGGATATTGAAAGTGTTGTCGGCAAGCTGATGCGTGAACTGGGCGTTGGCGGTTTCATGGGCGTTCAGGATATTAAACCGGGTATGAAGATTTCTATTGCATTTGGGGATGCCGGCGGTAAGAAAGATGAATATCTGGGTGAAGTCGTAGACTGTATGGATAAAGATATTTTTGTTGCACTGGATAGTAAGAGCGGACAGGCAGTTGATAAGCGTGACAGAAATGCGTTCTGCCGGTTAAATATTGTTGTGGATAATGTATTGTACTGCTGGGAGCACGTAGCAGTCCACTACAGCAGACATGGCGAAAAGGGTCAGTATAAGTTAACCGTTGAAACCAATCCACAGGTATTTAACAGAAGAAAATATCCTCGTATGCCGCTGGATAACAAATGTACAATCCGTATCAGCGGACAGGATACAGCTTATGATGGCAAGATGGTCAATATCAGTGCCAACGGTTTTGCATTTTCAGTAAACGATTCCGTCTTTGAGAGCACAAAGGGTAAAAATCTTACACTGGATGTACAGGGCTTTGATGTTTTAGGCGATAAACCGCTGGAGGGCTGTGTTATCCGCTGTTCTAATAATGATGGAGAATATATTATCGGATGCAGAATGCCGGAAGACAGCGAAGCAATTAAGGATTATGTAAGTAAGAATTACTGCGAATAAGATGCAGGAGAAGTAGAATAACCCTCTGTTTACAGATATTGGTTTTATAAAAACTGAGAAGATGTGAGCGGAGGGTTTTTGTATAAAAAGTGTGAAAGAAGGGATTGCCGTGAATATTAGAAAAAGTGCACTTGGATTTGTGATGTTTTTTTCGCTGATGCCGCTGTGTATTTTCGGTGTTGTTTCTATTTATGAAATGAACCGGAAGATTGATTCCATGACAGAATGTAATTTAAGGGCGGTGAGTGAAAACCAGATTACCAATATCCAGAAGTTTGCGGCGAACCGCAACAGTGAAATGGAAAAGGTGGCAAGCTATGATCTGACAAAGGAAGCGATTAAGTACAGTCTGGGAGAGTCTGATGAAACGGTAGATGAGCGTTATCTGGATAACCTTTTGGAAGAACAGAAAAAATACGGTACATTTGTTGCGAGTATTTCGGTACTGGATAAAAATTTCAGTGTAGTCGGTTCCAGTGAAAAGTATACAACCAGTGAAACCAGCCAGCTAAAGAATGCTGATACAAAGTTTCATGCAGGTACGTTTATTATGGGTGATGTTTATGAGCGGCAGACGGATGACGGATTAAAGCGCGTTGTACCGGCATATATCGGTGTTTATGAAAAAAGTGAATTGATAGGATACATTTCAGAGGAGTTAGACACGACGTACTTTGATGAACTGCGCCTGAATATGGATTCATTATCATCCGGCACGTTTTATCTGTTAGACGGCAACAATTCCATTATTACGGCAGGAAAAACGACACAGAAAAACAGTCTGACAGAATTTGTAACCAAAAGTGCGGATAGAAGCGATTTTCAGAAAAAATGGAATGCGATTGACCGGGAAGCCAACCCGCGTGGGGAAATTTATTACAAATATAATGGAGAACAATATATTACATACTATTCAAATGTAGAAAATTCCAACTGGACAGTCCGTGTCACGGAAAATCTGACAGCACAGAAAAAAGATATGATGTCTTATAAGCTGCTGTGGGTGATTTTATTTGTATTTTTTGCAGTGGGTACGGTGATAGTACAGATTCTTACTACACGAAAATTTTTACAGCCGATTGAATCAGCAATGGACGTATTTGCAAAGATTAAAGAAACACAGGATTATTCCCTGCGTATACCGGTAAAATCGAAAGATGAAATGGGACAGCTGTCACAAAGCATTAATGAACTGCTTGCCTATACCGAAAAGGAAAAAATGTATGAAAAAATGGAACAGGATAAATTAAAGCAGCAGGCGGAAAGCGACCCGTTGACCGGTGTGAAAAATAAAAAGGCAATAGAACAATATGTTGAAGAAACCGTGGCATATTCGGACGAGAATAAAACACCGGTTGCGATAGGATTTCTGGATATTGACGATTTCAGAAATTTTAACACAAACTACGGACATCAGGTAGGGGATGATGTCATCTGCTATGTTGCAAAGACATTACAGGAAAATATCAGCGGAGAAGTGGGACGTATCGGCGGTGATGAATTTGTCTTTTGCTACGCGGGTGCAATCGGTGATGAGAAAATGAAAGCCGATGCCGCAAGGATTTTAAAGCTGCTTCAGGAAAATTACATCAACCCCGAAAGCAAAGAGCAGATTCCGGTTACAGGAAGCCTTGGTATTGTAATGGCAAAAGAGGGTGGTATGGATTACACGGATTTAGTGCGTATTGCAGACAAAGCGATGTATGAAGCCAAAAATGCCGGAAAGAATTCATATGTTGTAAAAGTAGTGTAAGAAGTTTTTAAGATGAGTGATTGGGATAAAATACTGGATTTTTTAGAATACGACAATACACAAAAAAAGCGAAAAAACCAGAAATTTAATAAGTTAGAGGGTCATTGGAAAAATTCAGGTAAGAATAATTTTCTGAAATTTTCCACATACTAACTCCAAAGCTAATATATAGCAAAAAGACCCAAATATAGCATTGGAGGAAAAGCAGAATATGAAAGCGACAGGCATTGTAAGAAGAATTGATGATTTAGGGAGAATTGTCATTCCCAAAGAAATCAGAAGAACGCTTCGCATCCGGGAGACAGACCCGCTTGAAATATTTACCGATAAAGAGGGCGAGATTATCTTAAAAAAATATTCACCCATCGGAGAACTGGGGGCTTTTGCAAAAGAGTATGCGGAGTCGCTTGCACAGACAACAGGGCATACCGTCTGCGTTTCGGACCGCGACCAGATTATTGCGGCAGCAGGTCCGGATAAAAAGGATATGATAAAAAAGAATATCACTAAAAAAATGGAGCAGCTTTTAGATGACAGAAGCACACTTGTTGCGGCAAGCGGTGACAGGGAGTTTGTGCCGGTTGCGGAAAATCTGGAGGAAGAATACAAGGAACAGGCATTAAGTCCGATTATCTGCGCCGGGGATGTACTCGGAGCGGTGATTATTACGACAAAAGACGGTAAAATACATTTTACGGATACCGAAAAAGCACTGGCAGCTGCGGCAGCTGATTTTTTAGGCAGACAGATGGAATCTTAAAGATAGCAGGAAGTAAAATGCAAAAGCAGCTGCGGCTGTCCGTGTCAGAAACGTATGAGAGAGAAAGGCAGAAAACACATGAAAAATCAGGAATATTTAAGAGAAACGTATGAATGGAAGGACCTGCTGGCAATTGTGCATAAGCTGCGCCAGCCGGACGGCTGTCCGTGGGACAGCACGCAGACCTATGAGAGCATGAAAAAATGTGTCACCGATGAAGCCGCAGAGGTTGTGGAAGCCGTAGACAACGAGGATTTTATCAATCTGAGGGAAGAACTCGGCGATTTAATGCTTCAGGTGCTGATGTATGCGGAAATTGCGCAGGAACGGCAGGAATTTACACTGGATGATGTTATTGACGAGCTGGCAAAGAAACTGGTCAGAAGACATCCGAATGTATTTGGCGATGAAGAAATGTCAAGGACACCCGGTGAAGGATTAAGCGTGTGGAAACGCGTTAAAAAAGAAGAAAAGCTGGGACGGTTAAAAGAGTACGAAAAGATGTATGAACAGGGGAAAATCCCTTTAAAGGCACTTGAAAAACAGCGGGAGAAATGCCGTATTTTAGAGGCACAGGAAGGCGCAGAGTAGGCGTGCGTTGGCATTTTTACTAAATTTTTGACGGGATTTCATTACAAAACCCTTGAAATGCCGTGAAAATGCCTAAAATAGGCGGTTTGTATTGACAAAAGCTGTAAAAAAGTTTATAAATGATTTTGTTGGGGAAATCCAATAGAAATATACTGATTGAGGAGAGAAATTCACATGAATAAGACTGAGTTAGTTGCAGCAATTGCTGACAAGACTGAATTATCTAAAAAAGACAGCGAAAAGGCATTAAAGGCATTTATCGATGTTGTAGGCGAAGAATTAAAGAAGGGCGAAAAAATCCAGTTAGTTGGTTTCGGTACTTTTGAAGTAACTGAAAGAGCAGCAAGAACAGGTAAGAACCCACAGACAGGCAAGGAAATTAAGATTGCAGCTTGCAAGGCACCTAAGTTTAAGGCTGGTAAGGCTTTAAAGGATGCTGTAAACGCTTAATTTAAGGCAAAAGAGAATCTAAGGCTGCCGTGCCGCCGATTGTATAATCGCGGGTGCGGCAGTTTTTTCATATGTGCGCCTGGCGGGGCTGCCGCCGGGATACAGCAAAAAGGAGCAGCGATGAGATTAGATAAATATTTAAAGGTATCCAGACTGATTAAGCGCCGTACCGTGGCAAATGAGGCGTGTGATGCGGGCAGGGTTGTGATTAACGGAAAAGTGGCAAAGGCATCGGCAGATGTAAAAGCCGGTGACGTGATTGAAATCGCATTTGGCAATAAGTCTGTGAAAGTCCGTGTAACCGATGTAAAGGATACTGTCAAAAAAGAAGAAGCAGCAGATATGTTTGAATATCTGTAGGCGGTTCTGAAATCATGCGGGCAGACATATACTGATACAATCAAGTATCAGGATGGAGACCGTTATGGAAGAAAAAGTAAAACAGAAGCGTCTGCATAAAATGCACATGGAAAACCGCAATAAGCTGGAAATGACGGGTATCGTCGATGTCATTTCTTTTGATTTAAATAAAGTTATTCTGGAATCCGACTGCGGCATGATTACGATTAAAGGTGCAAATCTGCATGTCAGCCGGCTGTCCGTGGAAAAAGGAGAACTGGATATTGACGGTACGATTGAAAGCTATGCCTATTCCGAGGTAAATTCCTATGCCAAAAAGGGAGAATCCATGCTTGGAAGGCTGTTTCGATGATTGCAAAACTAATCTGGTGGGAGGGCAGGACATTATTGTCGGCACTCTTTTTAGGAATGGTGCTGGCATTAGAATATGACTGTATCCGTATCTTCAGACGCGTAATCCGTCATAAAAATATATGGGTGATGTCGGCAGAAGATATTTTGTACTGGATATATGCGGCAGTTACCGTATTTTGCATGACCTATGAAGTAAATGACGGTATTTTAAGAGGTTTTCTGGTGACAGGTTTTTTGGCAGGGGCGGTTTTATACCGGTATGCATTTGGCACATTTTTTGTAAAATACACTACAAAATTCATAAATTTATGTTTAAAGCCATTGAAAAAAGCACTCTGTTTGATTAAAATAGGAGTACATAAAATAACAGGCTGCATCAAAGCGGCGGCTGTAAGGAAAAGGGGGCAGGGCAATGAAGTTTGAAACACGCAGGGAAAGAGAAACAAGAAGAAAGCGGCAGAAACAGTCAGCAATTTTAGGTATGGTGCTTGCATTTGCCCTTGTCATGATTATGGGCGCTGTGATCTGGAGCGGCAAGCGGACACTGGAAAAGCAGAATAAAGAATATCAGGCACGCGTGGCACAGTTGCAGGAGCAGGTGGAAGAACAGCAGAACCGGTCTGATGAGATTGATGAATATAAAAAGTATATCCAGACCAAAAAATTTGCCGAAGAAGTTGCAAAGGACAAATTCGGCATGATTTATCCGGATGAACTGGTATTTAAACCGGAAAACTAATAAAATATTGTGACAGGTTACACTACCTGACAAAAACTGCACAAAACAGCGTCTATAATAGGCAGAAAAATGCCAGAAGCAGGAGGGGCTGTATGAGTGAAAGGGTGCAGGATTATGTAGTGGACTATTCCGTAACAAAGCTGGAGGAAACTGCCAGGACATTCAGACGTCTTGGCGAAGCGTATGAAAACGCTTCGGAACCGCAAAAAAGCGGTACCGGAATTTCCAAACAGCTTTTTTTAGTTGCGGATGTACTGGAAGAATGTATGACCATGTATGTGCATACGGAAGACGGAAAAAAAGATTTTGTCAGGGAACTGACACGCAAATGTTTCGTGAACGGGATACGCATAAAAAACGTACAGCATTTGTCAAAAAAAAATGGCAGAAATGCCATTGTGTTTCAGGCAAGGACTGTGGGCAGAAGCTGTGTGGCAGCAAAAAAAGTTGTTCCGGTGCTTACGGAAGTGCTGCGGAGCGGATATTATCCGGATGATTCCAACCGCCGGATTATCAATGAAGAATATCATCAGTACATTTTTATTCAGGAAGACCGGTTTAAACTGCTCAGTGGTGTGGCAAGAATGAATAAGGGGAAAAGTCATTTTAATGGGGATAACTTTCTGATTTCGCGGTTAGAATGTGGAAAAGCTATTGCTGCGATTGCAGACGGCATGGGCAGCGGAAAACGCGCTTACATTGAAAGCCGTATGGTCATTGAACTGATGGAAAACTGTATTGATGCCGGGTTTGATGAAAAAGCATCCATTGATCTGATTAATTCTGCGTATATTGCAGGCGGCGGAACGGGAAATCCGGTAACAATGGACATGAGTGTGATAGACTGCCAGTCGGGGTATATGCACTGTATGAAGCTGGGTGCGGTATCCACCTTTATCAGGCGGGACAAGTGGGTGGAGATTATCCAGTCAACGACACTGCCGATGGGGGTGTTAGAACAGGTCGATTATGACTGCACGACAAAGAAACTCTATGACGGCGATTATATTGTTATGGTCAGTGACGGAGTACTGGATAATATTCCGTGTGTGAATAAAGAGGAACGCATGGCACAGATGATTCATGCCCTGACGATACGGGAACCGTCCGCAATGGCAGAGAAACTTCTGGAACAGTCGCTTGCCTATAATGATATGAAAGCATCGGATGACTGTACGGTTTTGGTGCTGGGACTGTTTGACACCTATGAAAAATGAGAATATAATTGTTTTATGGTAAAGAAAATATACAAATATATACAGGAACACCGGATGTTAGAAAATACAGGCATCCTTGTTGCCGGCTTGTCCGGCGGTGCGGATTCGGTATGTCTGGTGGCTGTTTTAAAAGAAATTATAGAAAAAGAACAACTGGATATCCGTCTTCTGGCGGTGCATGTCAATCACGGAATCCGCGGAACAGAGGCAGAACGGGATGAGCAGTTTGCGAAGCAGCTTTGCAGACAGTTATCGGTGGAATATATAAGCCGCAGGGTGGATGTGCCGTCTGTGGCACACCAGGAGAAGCTGTCAGAGGAAGAGGCGGGAAGAATCCTGCGCTACCGCATTTTTAAGGAAATTGCCACGCAGCAGGAAAAGCATACAGGCAGAAAAGTAAAAATCGCCGTGGCACACCATCAGAATGACCAGGCTGAAACCGTACTGATGAATCTGGTACGGGGCAGCAGCCTGCGCGGAATTTGTGGAATCCGTCCGGTGCGGGACAATATTATCCGTCCGCTCTTATGTGTGAGCCGTGCACAGATTGAGGAATATCTGACATTGCAAGGACTTTCTTATGTGACGGACAGCACCAATGAAGAACTGGTGTATACAAGAAATAAAATACGCCGGGAACTGATTCCGTATCTTGAGAAGAATCTGAATCCCAATGCCGTACAGAAGCTGACGGAACTGGCAGACAGCGTTTTGCAGGCGGAAGAATATATTGAACAGCAGGCGGCAGGGCTGTATGAAAAGGCGGTTATTTTACAGCCGCAGGAAAATCTGTCAAAACCGTCCGTAAAGTTGTCTGTAAAGGCGCTGGTTTCTGCACCCCCGGTTTTACAGCAGTATGTTATCCGGCAGGCAATAGAAACAGCAGCCAATGGTGCAAAAGATATTTACAGGGTACATGTCGGGGCAGTGCAGGAGCTTCTTGAACATTCTGTCGGCAAATGTGTGAGCCTGCCGTATGGGCTGGTGGCGGTAAGGGGATATGATGAAATTACGATTGCGCGGGACAAAATGGCATATCTTGACAGCAGAAAGCGGTGTGGCGGTATACACGGCGGTACAGAGCAATGCGGAAGTCTGCCGCAAAATCCGGCTGACAGTGCGGTGCAGATGCCGGATTTACGGGAACTTGAAAAAATATGGCGTGGGAAGAGAATAACTATTCCTGTCAATGAGCCGGTGTATTTTACACGGGTAAACGAATGCCGTAAGGCAGTGGTCATTTTAGAACAGGGCAGCTTATCAGAAATTTATGGAAATAACGACTATACGAAACTCTTTGATTATGATAAAATAGAGGATAATTTTTCTTTTCGTTTCCGGAAAACGGCAGATTTTATAAAGATTGACAGGAATGGCACGAAAAAGACCTTAAAAAAAGAACTGATTGATAAGAAAGTGCCAAGGCAGGTAAGAGATGCGGTTCTTCTGCTTGCCGTATCCGATGAGATACTGTGGGCGGCAGGTGTCAGACGAAGCAGTGCCGGGCTGGTTACGGATTCGACCCAAAGGATATTAAAAATAAGCGTAGTAATGCAGGAGGATAAATGAAATGGAACAGCACCATATCAGTGTGATGATATCAGAGGAAGAAATTGAAAAGAGAGTGTGTGAACTGGCAGCCCAGATCAGCAGTGATTTTGCAGGGGAAACCGTAAAACTAATCTGCATTTTAAAGGGCAGTGCTTTTTTTGCGTGTGAACTCGCAAAAAGAATTACCGTACCGGTAATGCTTGATTTTATGCAGGTATCCAGCTATGGAAGCGGCACGGTATCAAGCGGAACAGTTCAGATTAAAAAAGACCTGGACGAGCCGTTAAAAGATGAAAATGTTATCATTGTTGAAGACATCATTGATTCCGGAAATACATTGTCAAGACTTGTTCCGATGTTACAGGAACGCGGACCGAAAGATTTACGGATCTGTACACTGCTTAGCAAGCCGGAACGCCGCGAAGTAGAAATAGATGTTGCTTATAACGGATTTGAAATTCCGGATAAATTTGTAGTCGGATATGGACTCGATTATGACCAGCATTACAGAAATCTGCCATATGTCGGTGTAATCGAAAGTGAATAAAGAAGAAAGAGGAGGAAAAGATGAATACAAACAGAAATAAAATGGGAGGAGTTGGCATCTATCTGGTGGTGATAGCGGTGATTGCCGTGCTTTATTTTGCACTGGCAAGACTTTCACCATCGTCATCATCATACAGCTACAGCAATTTCCTGTGGGATGTCCAGAACGGATATGTATCCAGCGTGTTAATCAAGCAGAATTCAGAAGTGCCGACCGGTGTACTATCTATTACCAAGACGGACAACGGCGAGGAACTGTTAAATGTTTCCGATGTGCATGAAATTGAACAGTTACTGCTGGATAACAATATCCGGTACACGTTAAAAGATGTGACAAGAGACAGCGTATGGATTACAACGATTCTTCCGTTTGGTATCTGTCTGGTGATTATTATTGTAATTATGATGATGACCAACAGACAGGCAGGCGGCGGTGGCGGCGCGAAGATGATGAACTTCGGAAAAAGCCGTGCCAAGCTGATGAACGGTACACAAAACCCTGTTACATTTAAAGACGTTGCCGGTCTTCAGGAAGAAAAAGAAGAACTTGAAGAAATTGTGGATTTCTTAAAAAATCCGGTGAAATATACAGAACTGGGCGCAAGAATCCCGAAAGGCGTGATTTTAACAGGTCCTCCGGGAACCGGTAAGACACTGCTTGCAAAGGCAGTAGCAGGAGAAGCGGGTGTGCCTTTCTTTAGCATTTCCGGTTCGGATTTCGTGGAAATGTTTGTCGGTGTCGGTGCTTCCCGTGTGCGTGACTTATTTGAAGAAGCCAAGAAAAACGCACCGTGTATCGTATTTATCGATGAAATCGATGCTGTGGCAAGACGCCGTGGTACCGGTATGGGCGGCGGACATGACGAGCGCGAGCAGACGTTAAACCAGATGCTTGTTGAGATGGACGGTTTTGGTATCAACGAAGGTATTATCGTGATGGCGGCAACAAACCGTATTGATATTTTAGACCCGGCGATTTTAAGACCGGGACGTTTTGATAGAAAAGTTGTTGTCGGACGGCCGGATGTACAGGGACGTCTTGAAATTTTAAATGTCCATGCGGCAAAGAAACCGCTCGGTGATGATGTGGATTTAGAAAGTCTTGCAAGAACCACAGCCGGATTTACCGGTGCGGATTTGGAAAATCTGTTAAATGAGGCGGCAATTAACGCAGCCAAGCGAAAAGAAAAATATATTACCAATGCAGATGTGAATTACGCATTTGTAAAGGTTGGCATCGGTGTGGAAAAACGCAGTAAGATTATTTCTGAAAAAGAAAAGAAGATTACGGCATACCACGAATCCGGACATGCAATTTTATTTCATCTGCTTCCGGATGTCGGTCCGGTGCATACGATTTCCATTATTCCGACGGGAATGGGGGCAGCAGGTTATACTATGCCGTTGCCGGAACGAGATGAAATGTTTAACACACGCGGCAAAATGCTTCAGAATATTATCGTCAGCTTAGGCGGACGTATTGCGGAAGAACTGGTATTTGATGATATTACTACCGGAGCATCACAGGATATTAAACAGGCCACGGAAACTGCCCGGTCAATGGTTACAAAATACGGCTTTTCATCAAAGCTGGGATTGATTAATTATGATAACGACAGTGATGAAGTCTTTATCGGCAGGGATCTGGCACATACCAGACCGTATGGTGAAGAGGTGGCTTCCCAGATTGATACGGAAGTAAAGAACATCATTGACGAGTGCTATGGCAAAGCCAAAAAGATGATTGAGGAGCATATGGACGTGCTTGAAAAGAGCGCACAGCTGCTTCTGGAAAAAGAAAAAGTAACCCGTGAGGAGTTTGAGGCGTTGTTTGAAAATTAGATTGTATTCAAAGGGTGGGGAAACGGTTGTGAAATATGCACAAAAAAAATCGACAAAATTCGTCAAGATTGTGAACACTTCACTTTGCGTTCATGATACTATAATTAACGTAAAAACCCCCCAATACATTATATATTTTTTGCTACACCCCATAATAAGTGAAATACCTTCTCCAAAAAGGACAGCCTTCCCCGGCTGTCCTTTTTACTGCTTATAGGGAGATTCAGGGACAAAATGATGATGTTGTTGAAATCTATTGAATTTCGTTATATAATAAAGAATGTGAAATTAAAAAGAGGAGTCTGTCCATGAGAATTGTAAAAGCCATTGAAAATATGACAGCCAGCAATCGGAAGCTGATGTATATGTGTAATACACGTCCGGTATTAAAGACAGGGGCGTTATTCAGTGACGTTACAGAAGAATATAGAATACCGGCAGAACCGCAGCCGGGGGATACGGTAAAGCTTCGCTTAAGAACAGGAAGGTATAATGTGGATACGGCATACCTGTATGTAAACAATCAGGAGTATGAGATGTACCGTGTTGCCAATAATACACTGTTTGATTACTACGAGGCATCGGTGGAAGTGGCGGAAGAAAAGCTTTATTACTATTTTAAAGTCGTGTCCGGCAAAAATGTCTGTTTTTATAATCAGATTGGCGCGGCAAAAGAATTAAATCCTTTTTATAATTTTCAGATTATGCCGGGCTTTCAGACCCCGGAGTGGGCAAAGGGTGCGGTGATGTATCAGATTTTTACAGACCGCTTCTGCAATGGGGATAAAAGCAATGATGTATTAAATGATGAATACAGCTATATCGGGGAGCATGTCTGTCAGGTGGACGACTGGAACCGGTACCCGGCGCAGATGGATGTGCGTAATTTCTACGGTGGCGATTTAAAAGGCGTATGGGACAAGCTGGATTATTTACAGGACTTAGGGGTAGAGGTTATTTACTTTAACCCGCTGTTTGTATCGCCGTCCAATCATAAATATGATATACAGGACTACGATTATATAGACCCGCATTTCGGTGTGATTGTATCGGATGAGGGAAAACTGCTCAGTGAGGGAGATCAGTGTAATACACATGCATCCCGGTATATGGACAGGGTAACGAATAAAAAGAATCTGGAAGCCAGCAATGAATTTTTTGCAAAGCTGGTGGAAGAAATTCACAAAAGAGGCATGAAGGTCATTATTGACGGCGTATTTAACCACTGCGGTTCGTTTAATAAATGGCTTGACAGAGAGCATATTTACAGTACAAGCCCGGAACAGTATGCATCCGGTGCGTATGAGAGCTTTAACAGTCCGTATCATACCTTTTTTAAATTCTACAGTAACCAGTGGCCGGATAACAACTCGTATGACGGCTGGTGGGGCAATGACACCCTGCCGAAACTTAACTACGAGGAAGCGGATACACTGGAGCAGTATATTTTAGGCATTGGTAAAAAATGGGTATCCGAGCCGTACTGCGTAGACGGCTGGCGGCTGGATGTTGCGGCAGATCTGGGCAACAGCCGGGAATACAACCACCAGTTCTGGAAAAAGTTCAGAAAGGCAGTCAAGGAAGCAAATCCGGAAGCTGTCATTCTTGCAGAAAATTACGGCGATTCCTATGACTGGCTCCAGGGGGATGAATGGGATACCATTATGAACTATGATGCGTTTATGGAACCGGTGACGTGGTTTTTAACCGGTATGCAGAAGCACAGTGATGAGTTCCGTCAGGATATGCTTGGCAATGCGGGCAATTTTTTCGGGGCTATGCATCACAATATGTCCCGTATGGGTGGACAGGCAGTTGCGATTTCCATGAATGAACTTTCAAATCACGACCACTCGCGTTTTCTGACCAGAACGAACCACCGTGTCGGCAGAACGGCATCCGTTGGAGCAGAAGCTGCGAACGAAGGCGTAAATAAAGCCGTCTTTATGGAAGCTGTCATCATTCAGATGACATGGCCCGGAGCGCCGACTATTTATTATGGTGATGAAGCAGGCGTGTGCGGCTGGACAGACCCGGATAACAGAAGAACGTATCCGTGGGGCAGTGAAGATCAGGAACTGATTGCATTTCACAAGGCGGCAATTGCCATGCATAAGTCACAGGAAGTTTTAAAGACCGGTTCTTATAAACCGCTTGTCGGAGAATACAACCTGATTGCTTATGGCAGATTTAATCAGAAGGATGCAGTTGTAGTCATTGTCAATAATTCTGAAGATGAAAGAAGGGTCAGGGTTCCGGTCTGGGAACTTGGCATTACGGATAAAGATGAGATGGAACAGATATTTGTGACATTTGACGGCGGTTTCGGTGAGGAACAGCTTTGGTATACAGTAAACGGCGGCTGGTTGGATATCGGTCTTAGAAAGACTTCGGCAGTCGTGTTAAAACGTGTAAAATGGTAGAAAAACAATAGTTAGAAAGGCTGGTAACAGGAAATGGATAACAATGGAAAAGATACAAAAAGTTCAGTGAAACTGAACCGGAAAATGAGAATGTGGCATAAATACAGAAATTACTGCTTCGGAGCGGCAGGTGTGCTTGTGGCACTGGTTATCTGCGTGGCAGTTATCCGATTTATGGGAAGATCATCTTCCGACAATAAGCAGCAGGCGGCAGTACCGCCGACAACGGCACAGCAGATAACACAGAATGAAACACAGCCGGTAACACAGGCACCGACAGTGGCAGCAACAGAAGCACCGACAACACAGCTTGCAACAGAAGCTACAACGGCAGCACCGTCAAACAGCGGCATTCTTGCGATTGACGGACCTGCCGGAGAAGCAGATTTTACAACACAGGATTATTACAGTGATGCTGTATTGTTCGGGGATTCTATTATCGGCGGTATTCAGGAATACGGTTTCTTAAACAGCGCACATGTAGTTGCCGGAAATAACCTGACAACGACAAAGGCAGTTGCAGAAGTAGACAGCGTGGCACAGTTAAATCCGTCCAAGGTATTTATCATGGTCGGCTTAAATGATGTCAATTTCGGAAGCAAGAGCGCTGAAGCGATAGCAGAAGATTTAATTACACTGGCAGGAGCCGTAAAGGACAGCTGTCCGTCCGCAAAGGTATATATTTTATCCCTGCTTCCTGTAACAAGCGGATTTGAAGCACGTGATACGAATAAAATCACACAGTCTGCAATTGATGATGTAAATGATACGGTAAGTGTTCTTGCAGCTTCTGCCGGATACACCTATATTGATGTGGCTTCTGCATATAAAAACGGTGCCGGATACTTAAATCCGGATTACAGCACCAACGGTATGAACCTGCATCATGATTACTATGCATTCCTGTTAAATTCAATCGCAGAGGTAGCAAAATAATGAGATTTCACGTACTGACTCTGTTTCCGCAGATGATTCTGGATGGACTGAATACAAGTATTACAGGACGTGCAATCCAGAACGGAATTTTATCGGTAGATGCGGTAAATATCCGTGATTTTGCAGAAAATAAATATATGAAGGTGGACGATTATCCGTATGGCGGCGGTGCCGGACTGGTTATGCAGCCGGGACCTGTCTGCTCCGCGTATAAAAGCGTGACAGAGCGGATTGGAAAGAAGCCGAGAGTGGTGTATATGACACCGCAGGGGTATCCGTTTACACAGCAGATGGCACAGGAATTTGCACAGGAAGAGGATTTGTGTATTCTGTGCGGGCATTATGAGGGCATTGATGAGCGTGCGCTGGAAAAGATTGTAACCGATTATGTGTCCATCGGAGATTATGTGCTGACAGGCGGAGAACTGCCGGCAATGGTTGTGATTGATGCGGTGTCCAGACTGGTGCCGGGTGTTTTAAATAACAAAGAATCGGCAGAAACCGAAAGCTTTGAAAACGGACTGCTTGAATATCCGCAGTATACCCGTCCGGTGGAATTTGAAGGAATGCGAGTACCCGACATTCTTTTATCGGGACACCACGGCAATGTAGACGCATGGCGTCTTGAAAAGTCTGTTGAGCGGACAAAGAAGTACCGCCCCGATTTGTATGAAGCTTATGTAAAGGAACAGGAATCCCTGCAGGATAAAAAGAAGCATAAAAAATAAATTTTGGGGATTGACTGAAAAAAAATATTATTGTATAATTATCACTGTGCTTGTCGTGTAAAGGCGGCACAGTGATAATAAAAGATAAGAAATCTTAGATTTCTGCCTAGATAGCTCAGTCGGTAGAGCAGAGGACTGAAAATCCTCGTGTCACTGGTTCGATTCCGGTTCTAGGCATTTTATAATTGAATATAATTTAATTATGATGATATGCGGGTGTAGTTCAATGGTAGAACACTAGCCTTCCAAGCTAGATACGTGGGTTCGATTCCCATCACCCGCTTTTTGTGTACCCAAAAACAAATAGCTTTTATCGCAGAGCCGAATCTGATATTTGGCTCGCGATTCCTTTGGCATTAAAATGCCTGCGGAATGGAGATTAGTGAGATTATGACAAAAAGAACGAAAAGCATTTTAGAGCGGTTAGATGAGCGGTATACGACAGAATTCCGGTGTAGTTTAAATTACACGACACCGTGGGAGCTGCTTGCGGCAACGATGCTGTCGGCGCAGTGTACCGACGAGCGGGTCAATATCGTGACAAAGGATTTATTTGTAAAGTACCCGGACGTATCGGCAGTTGCACATGCAGATGTAAAGGAAATGGAGCAGGATATCCGCTCGATTGGATTTTACCACAGCAAGGCAAAGAACCTGATTGAAACGGCAAGAAGAATCTGTGTGGATTTTGGCGGAGAAGTGCCGTCTTCATTAGAGGAGCTTACAAGTCTTCCGGGGGTCGGCAGAAAGACGGCGAATGTCATCCGCGGCAATATTTTTCATGAACCGAGTATCGTAGTGGATACCCATGTCAAGCGTATTTCCCAAAGACTGGGTTTTACAAAGGAAACTGAACCGGAAAAGATTGAATATGATTTAATGAAGGTCCTGCCGAAAGACCACTGGATTGTATACAATATACAGATTATTACATTTGGACGGGAAATCTGTACGGCGCGTGCGCCAAAGTGCAGTGAGTGTTTTTTGCAGGATATCTGTAAATCAAAGGATAAGAGATAGAAAGTAAACGGGAAACGAGGATTGGTTATGATAAGGGACTATGTGGCACTGGATTTGGAAACTTCGGGGCTGAATCCGTCAGAAAATCAGATTATTGAAATCGGCATGGCAAAGGTCTGTGACGGCGAGATTACAGAAACCTACAGCCGTCTGTTAAATCCGAAGGAGAAGCTGTCGCAGCGGATTGTGGAACTGACCGGAATTACCGATGAAATGGTGGCAGGGCAGCCGCATGTTTCGGAAGTAATTGATGAAATTGTAAGTTTTATCGGGGATATGCCGCTTCTGGGACATAATATTATATTTGACTATTCATTTTTGAAAAAAGCGTGTGTGAATCATGGGATTCCTTTTGAAAAGAACGGAATTGATACCTTAAAGCTTGCAAGAAGACTGCTTCCTGAGGTGGAACATAAAAATCTGGATGTGCTTTGCGCATATTTTCAGATTAATCCGGGTAATTCGCACCGCGCCTTAGACGATGCGGTCAGCGCCCATCAGCTTTATTATAAGCTGTATGCGGTAAAGCCGGACGATGAAGGGTTTAGAGAAACCCTGCCGCTTAATTACACGGTCAAGAAAGATACACCGGTTACGGCGGCGCAGAAACGATATCTGGCAGCACTGGTTTCCTATCACGGACTGACACTGGAGCAGGACATTGACAGCCTGACAAAAAGCCGGGCTTCTAAAATCATTGATGGCATTATTTCGGAACATGGGAAACTGCCGTATAAAAAATAAAAAGTCTGTTTAATCGTAAGCGCAGTAAAAAGTTAGGCAGGTGAAGCCTCTCCGCGCTGGATGGCTTTTAACCGGGCAATAATCGGGTCTTTGGAAAGCGAGGAAAGCTGTTCTGCCTGTGCGATTAAAAAGTCGATTTTTTCAGGCTTTCCATATTCCATGTAATATCCGGCAAGCAGGGTATAGTTTTTACCGATGTCGGTATGGGTTGCAATGCCGAATTCCAAAAATGCGGCGGCCTCTTTTTTCAACCCCTGTTCTGTCAGTAGTTCAGCAATTTTTGCAAGGGAGCGGCTCAGTGTGACATAGTTGTTGTCATAATCGGTCAGCTCGGTTAAGTTGCCGACACCGTATTCCAATTTTAAATCGGTGTTGGTAAAACCTGACAGATTTAAAATCTTTTTTTCTTTTAAAGCTTCAATTGTATGCCACTCCTTTAAAATACGTTCATCCTGCGTATCCGGACAGATCAGTGTATCCGGAATCCGGATGTAATCCAGTCCAGAAATATCTTTTTTCCGCACAGAATTGGCTTCCGCCTCCCGTTTCCAGAAGGTTTCATTGTTAATTTTCTCTTTTTTTGAATTTTTTTTCATATTATGTTGAAGCAGAAATAATATTAGTATAAAATAAGGCAGTATCAGTTTCATAATTTATCCTTTACATTGGGATAATCACAGAAATGGAGCAAGTATGAAAAATAATGCTGATGCGATTATTTTTCATACAGATAGTTGTTTCTGAGCGAAAACAACTATCCCTGATGTCAGATGAAAAATCGCTTTCGCGAATTTTTCATCGCCGCTTCGCGACAAAGTCGCTCAGAAATGAGGTAAGCATGATTAATTTTAACAATAAAAAAAACAAGCAAATTTTTTCTGCAATTATCATTATTATTTTAGTATTGGCAATGGTTGTGCCGATGGTGGCATCAGCCCTGCTTTACTAATCATAACCTAAATAAGGCAAAGTGGCAAGTTTTACTTAAAGACCTGCCGGAATGGAGAGTATATGAATCCGGGAAAAGTATCAAATTCGATTTTGAAGCGTTCTGTTTTAAAGCAGATAAAAAAACGTGAAGAATATGCGGCGAAACCGGCGATTGGTGTAGACTGTGCGTATATCAGCCTGCAAAAGAAAGACAAGCCTGCGGTGGTGAGTGCAGCAGCGGCTGCAACGGGGGATATTGCAGCGAAAAATCCGGTACAGCGAGTCGCCAATAATATTTATGCAGGCGGCGGAATTCCCGTGGCGGCGGAGTGTACGGTGCTTTTACCGCTGTCCGCAGAGGAGGCGAAGCTGCGGGAAATCATGGAAACGCTCCAAAAGCAGTGCGAACCGCTGGGTATCCAGATTTCCGGCGGACATACGCAGGGCAGTGCAGCGGTTTTAGAACCGGTTGTAGCGGTGACGGTAATCGGGCTGTGTGACGGGAAAAATTTATCGGCGAAAAATATTCATCCGGGACAGGACGTGATTCTGACAAAGTGGATTGGTATCAGCGGCATCCGGCAGATTATTGCAAAGAACCGCCCGGAAATTTTACGGTTTTACAGAGAAGACGTGATTGAAAAGGCACAGGGGAATGCACAGGATATGTCCGTTGGGGAAGAAGCGTTTCTTGCTGCACAGGCAGGCGTGACCGGTATGCACGATGTTTCTGAGGGCGGCATTTTTGCAGCACTGTGGGATATGGCAGAAGCCGGAAAAGTCGGACTGGATATTGATTTTAAAAAGATTCCGGTCAGACAGGAGATTATTGAAATTTGTGAAATTTTTGACGTAAATCCATATGAATTGGAATCTTGTGGTGCTTTGTTAATGACAGCGGATAACGGACATGATATAATAAAAATATTGTCTGATGCAGGAATTAAGGCATCTGTCATTGGAAGGACAACGGCAGACCACAATAAAATTCTGCGCAATGACGATGAGGTACGGTATTTGGACACACCGAACCGGGACGAGGTATATCGTTTTATATAAGTCTTGGATTACAGCGAAAGGCGGATGAATGTATGAGAGAAAAGATATTAAATATGCTGGAAAAAAACAGCAGAATCGATTTAAAAGACATGGCGGTTATGCTTGGCATGACAGAGGTGGAAGTCGCCAATGAAATCGCGGATATGGAAAAAGAGCATGTCATCTGCGGTTATAATACCCTGATTAACTGGGACAAGACAAGTGAAGAAAAAGTAACAGCCCTGATTGAAGTGAAAGTCACACCGCAGCGCGGATTGGGATTTGACAGCATTGCAGAGCGCATTTATAAATATGATGAGATTACATCGGTTTATTTAATGTCCGGTGGATTTGACTTTACGGTCATTATTGAAGGCAAGACGATGAAATCAGTGGCACAGTTTGTAGCCAATAAGCTTTCACCGCTGGATTCGGTACTCAGCACATCCACACATTTTGTACTGAAAAAATATAAGGATTACGGCAGGGTATTGGATGCAGAAGAAAAAGATGAAAGGATGCTGGTGACACCATGAGAAATCCATTGTCAAAGAAAATAATCGGTATTGAACCGTCAGGAATCCGTAAATTTTTTGATATTGTCAGTGAAATGCCGGATGCGATTTCTTTAGGTGTCGGAGAACCGGATTTTGATACACCGTGGAATGTCCGCGAAGAAGGCATTTATACGCTGGAAAAGGGAAGAACATTTTATACATCCAATGCAGGTTTAAAAGAACTGCGTGAAGAAATCAGCCGGTATGTAAAACGCAAATATGATCTGCACTATGACCCGGTGCATGAAATTTTTGTCACGGTCGGCGGTAGTGAAGCGATTGATGTGGCACTGCGCTGTATGACAGACCCCGGCGATGAGGTGCTGATTCCGCAGCCGAGTTATGTGTCGTATCTGCCGTGTGCAGTCATGGCGGATGCCGTGCCGGTGCCGATTGAATTAAAGGCGGAAAATGATTTTAAGCTGACAAAAGAACAGCTTTTAAACAGCATTACGGAAAAGACTAAGATACTGGTACTGCCATATCCGAACAATCCGACCGGTGCAATTATGACGAAGGAAGAACTGGAAGAACTTGTTCCGGTGATTATTGAAAAGGATTTATATGTGATTTCCGATGAAATTTATGCGGAACTGACATATGGAGGGAAGCGCCACTGTTCGATTGGTTCACTGCCTGGCATGAAGGAGCGGACCATTGTGATTAACGGCTTTTCAAAAGCATTTGCAATGACCGGATGGCGCTTAGGCTATGCCTGCGGACCGGCACCGGTTATTGAGCAGATGGTAAAACTCCACCAGTTTGCGATTATGTGTGCGCCGACGAACAGTCAGTTTGCGGCAGTGGAAGCACTGAAAAATTGTGACATGGAAGTTGAAATGATGGTAGAGGCATATGATCAGAGAAGACGTTTTCTGCTCAATGCCTTTAAAGAGATGGGACTGGAATGTTTTGAGCCGTATGGCGCATTTTATGTATTTCCGTCAATTAAGAAATTTGGAATGACATCAGAGGAATTTGCAACAAGGTTACTGAGTGAACAGAAGCTGGCAGTAGTACCGGGAACAGCTTTCGGAGCATCAGGTGAAGGCTTTGTGCGCATTTCTTATGCGTACTCCATCGAAAATTTAAAGGTGGGATTAGAAAGAATACAGAAGTTTATAGAGTCCTTGGGAGGAAATGATGGCAGAATTTAGCGTAGAATATATCAATCCTTTTTTAATGGCGGCAACCAGCGTGATTAAAGATATTTGCCAGGTCGATATGAAAATTGGCAGACCGTATGTAAAGACAACGGAGTTTGCAAGTGATTCCGTGATTATTATGATTGGTGTGACAGGAGAAGTGCGCGGACAGGTTTTAATGTCATTTCCGGAAGCACATGCGCTCCATGTAGCCTCCAAGATGATGATGGGGATGCCGGTTACGGCACTCGACGATATGTCTGCCAGTGCGATTAATGAGCTGGGGAATATGATGATGGGAAATGCGGCAACGATTCTTTCGACAAAAGGCATTGCCATGGATATCACACCGCCGACCTTATGCCGCGGAAATGTTTATTTAAAGCAGTCTTACAGTCAGAATATCTGTGTTCCGCTGACAAGTGATGAGATTCATATGGAACTGGATATTGCAATTAATGTGAATTAATTATAATACACGGCGGAGGCATTGACGGATAGGACGGTGCAGTTGTGTAACTGGTTGATTGCAGGATCAGAAAGGGGAAAAGATGTTAAATATTGTATTACATGAACCGGAGATGCCGGCGAATACCGGAAATATCGGAAGAACGTGTGTGGCGGCGGGTGCAAGACTGCATTTGGTTGAACCGCTCGGCTTTAAGTTAAATGAAAAGATGTTAAAGCGTGCCGGACTGGATTACTGGGACAAGCTGGACGTAACCGTGTACGATGACTATGCGGATTTTCAGAAAAAAAATCCGGGTGCAAAGATATATATGGCAACGACTAAGGCACAAAAGACTTACTGTGATGTGTCTTATGAGGATGACTGTTATATTATGTTTGGCAAGGAAAGTGCCGGAATTCCGGAAGAAATTCTGGTCGATAATGAGGAAACATGTATCCGTATCCCGATGATTGGCGATATCCGTTCCCTGAATCTGTCCAATTCCGTTGCAATTGTACTGTATGAGGCTTTGCGCCAGCACAATTTTGAAACAATGAATCTGGAAGGACATCTGCACAGATTGCACTGGAAAAGTGAATGAATATAAGAATAGCATAAAGCAGAAGCGATGTATGGCAATACACAGAGATACCGGGAAAATCCGGTATTTCTGTGTTTTTTTGCACAATCACAGATTGATGATAAAAATTCCTAATAATGCCAATAGGCAATTTGCACAATAAAACATTGCAATTCATATTTAAACTGTGGAAAAAGCTAAAACTGGTACTAAGGAACTATGTTGTGTTCTGTGAAAAGATGATAAACTTATTGGCATAAGTGTCATAAAAATACAAAAAATGCATAAAAAAGAAGCGGGAGGAAAAAACAAAGATATTTGCAGATTTTGCAGAAAAAAATACGAAGGAAAGTCATGATGCATTACTGCGGGGTTTCAGGTCAGGGGTTTGGACAGAAATAAGATGAATCATGACAAGTTGGAGGGTTTATGAAGGTGTGTATGAAAAAACAAACACAGAAGCGGTGGGCGTGGCTTTTGGCGCTTGTAATGTGCCTGAGCGTGATTATGCCGACATCATTAATGTCTGCAAAGGCAGACGGAAGTTCAACGGTTGTAAAATACGAACACAATTTTACAACACAGGGTGTTGCAAGTGATGACTTTTTTACAATTGCCGGAAGTGCAGGAAAGAAAAAAGGAACAGCAACTTATGATGGGGTTACATATACAGACCCATTAAAGTTTGATTCAAAAGCAAGTGTTAAATTTACAGCACCGGAAGCTGGTAAGCTGACACTGGTATTTGGTACAGAAGTTGAATCAGCAGCGGGTAAAAATGTCAAGATTAACGGAAAAAAGACAAAAGTCGGTGATGATGGGGCCCTGACAGTCGATATCAGTGCAGGCGATTATACGATTACCAAGGGCGATACCATGAATTTATTCTACATCGTCTACAGCTATACAAAGCAGGGTTCTACAGAAGGAACGACAAAGCCGGCAGAAGAAACAACAAAGGCAACAGAAGCAGAAACCAAGACTACGGAAGCACAAACAAAGGCAACAGAGGCTACAACCAAAGAAACAGAAGCAGCCACAAAGCCAAGTGAAACGAAGCCAAGTGAAACAAAACCGGACACAGGTGATACAACAGTAGAACAGGTTTCACTGATTCAGAGTACAGGCTGGCTTGAATCAGCATACGTAGAATGGAATGAAGCAAAAAATGCCGCTTCTTATAACGTATACGTAAAGAAAGCAGATGCAGCAGATACAAGCTATGAAAAGCTTGATAACGAGCTGGTTAGAAAATATAAGACATCAGACGGAAGTTCTGTATATTACAGAGCAGATGCGTTAGGACTTGCAGCTGGTGATTATGTATTAAAGGTTGTTCCGGTTGCAGGCGGCACAGAACAGGCAGACAGTGCAGCCGTAACGGAAGCACTCAGTGTCAAGGCACATGACAGAACAGGCTTTGCATGGACCAATGGCGAAGCAAACGGCGCTTACCGTGATAACGGTACATTAAAGGGCAATGCCGTGGTTCTTTATCTGACAGAAGAAACCAAAAATACTGTTACCATGGACGTTGTTAAAAATGCCAAGGGTGCAACAGAAACAGCAACCGGTATTCAGGCTATTTTAAATCTGTATAAAAAGGGATACGATAACAGACCGTTAGATATCCGTCTGATTGGACAGGTAACAGATTTTGCAGTGATGGAAGGCGGAGATATGGTTGTCAGCGGAAGCAGTTCATCAAAGCGCCTTTCATGTGGTATCACAATCGAAGGTGTCGGTGATGATGCAACTGTTTACGGCTGGGGTATCCGTATTAAAAATGCTTCCAATGTAGAAGTAAGAAACTTAGGTATTATGCTGGTAGACAGCAGTGAAGGCGATAACATCGGACTTCAGCAGGATAATGACCATATCTGGGTACATAACTGTGACTTCTTCTACGGCGAAGCAGGCGGAGATTCAGACCAGGCAAAGGGTGATGGCGCATTAGACTGCAAGAAATCTACATTTATTACATTTTCTTATAATCATTTCTTTGATAACGGAAAATGTAACCTGTTAGGATTAAGCGAAGGAACAACTGAAGATTTATATATTACATACCATCACAACTGGTATGACCATTCAGATTCAAGACATCCAAGAATCCGATTCTATTCCGCTCATGTATACAACAATTACTATGACGGAAACGCAAAATACGGTATCGGTTCAACAAATGGTTCTTCTGTATTTTCAGAAGGAAACTATTTCAGAAACTGTAAATATCCGATGCTGACTTCTATGCAGGGTTCAGATGTCATTGCAGACTGGACAACCTTAAAGAGAGATGAAGCCAACATGGCAACATTTTCAAAGGAAGCAGGCGGAACAATTAAAGCGTATAACAACTATATCGAAGGCGGAAACGGTTTTGTATCTTATCAGGAAAACAATACCGAATTTGACGGATATGTTGTAGAATCCGCAGATGAAAAAGTTCCGGATACCGTAAAGAGTTATAAGGGCGGCAACACCTATAACAACTTTGATACCAGCAAGGGAATGTACAGCTACACGGCAGATTCACCGCAGCAGGCAAAGGAAAATGTTGAAAAATATGCCGGCAGAGTAGAAAACGGTGATTTTAAGTGGACATTTACAGCAGAAGATGATGCTTCTTATGCACTAAATCAGGCATTAAAGTCTGCATTAAGAGCGTATAAGACTTGTTTAGTATCAGTAGCACCAAACAATACGGTTGTACAGAAGCCGTATATCGGAACGGGTGCAGAAGAACCGACTACAAGCCATAATACTTTAAATAAAGAAGATATGACACAGCCAGCTTCTAAGCAGGATGACACTACAAAGACTACTGAGAGCACGAAAGCAACTGAGGCTACAAAGGCTACAGAAAGCACGAAAGCAACAGACAGCACAAAAGCTACAGAAGCGACGAAGGCAACAGACAGCACAAAGGCTACAGACAGCACAAAGGCTACGGAAAGTACGAAAGCCACAGAGGCAACAAAAGCCACTGAGAGCACAACCGGTAGTACAACGCCGGGGGGAACAACAGGCGATACATCTTCTTATGATAAGACAAGCACTGCATTTTCAGGTGCATACACATCATTAAACGGTGTAACGGATTCACAGTATTTAAAGAAGCTGTATGCGGCACCGGATGGAAGTGCATCTGCAGACGGTACAAAGGATTCACCGCTTGATCTGGAAACAGCGATTGCAAAGACTGAAAGCGGAACAGCAGTTATTTTATTAGAAGGTACGTATACATTTGACCATCAGGTTACCATCCCGGTATCAAACAGCGGTACGGCAGACTGCTACAAGGTATTAAAGGCAGCAGATGGTGCAAAAGTTACATTTGATTTTTCATCACAGTTCTATGACATTAAAGACACTTCTGTCAATGCAAGAGGACTTCAGATTGAAGGCGGTTACTGGTACGTATATGGCATTACCGTATGTGGTGCGGCAGATAACGGTATATTTATCGCAGGAAGCCACAATGTAATTGAACGCTGTATTTTACAGGCAAACAGAGATACAGGTCTTCAGATTAGCAGACGTTCTTCTTCTGTAACCAATAAAGAAGAATGGCCGTCATACAACTACATTATCAACTGTACATCATTTGATAACTGTGACCCGGCAACCGGTGAAAATGCAGATGGTTTTGCAGCAAAGCTGACTTGTGGAGAAGGCAATGTATTTGATGGCTGTATTTCATACTGCAACTGCGATGATGGCTGGGATTTATATGCAAAACCGGCAACAGGTTCAATTGGTGTTGTAACCATCAGAAACTGTATTGCATTTAACAATGGTACACTTACCAATGGTAATTCAGAAGCCAATGGCGATATGAACGGATTTAAGCTGGGCGGAAGCAACGGTAAAGTACCGACACCACACTTTGTATTTAACTGTCTTGCATTTAATAACGGAAAAGACGGATTTACAGATAACGGTAACGGCGGCGCATTAACATTAATGAATTGTACTTCTTACAACAATGTAAAGACAAACTTTAATTTTTATCGTACAACGGCAGGCGGAACATTCTTTAACTTACTGTCCGCAGGCGGTAACAGTACAGATAAGTTTATCGGAAAAATCAGCAACAGTATTTCATTCAACAGTAAGAAATACTATCAGGTTCCGTTCTCTATTATGGGAACAGCCGTAACAAGCGGACAGAAGCTGGGTACAGTTGTATCAGACCCATATACATCAGGTGCATTTACATCTACAACCGCACCGGATGTTACGGTAGATATTGATACAATTTTAAGAAATGCAGACGGTTCACTGACAACAAACGGTTATCTGATGTCAACAGGTGACTACCAGTCAATGGGTGCGAAGTTTGGCGTTGCAAGTCAGGTACTGGAAGTAAAGGCAGGCATTAAGACCGAGCCGGAAACAAAACCGGAAGAACCGACAACAGCAGAAGACAAGACGGAGGCTGCAACCGAAGCCACAAAGGCAGAGGAAAAGACGGAGGCTGCAACCGAAGCCACAAAGGCAGAAGACAAGACCGAGGCCGCAATCGAAGCCACGAAGGCAGAAGACAAGACCGAGGCCGCAACCGAAGCCACGAAGGCAGAAGACAAAACAGAAGCCACAAAGAGCGGCAAGTCCAGTCTTTCAGAAAAGAATGACGTCAAAGGTGCAGAAATGTCTGTCAGCTTAAAGGCAGAGGACAATGTATTTGATGAAGATGACGTTATGCAGTTTACAGAATTAACAGAAGGTAGTGCATTTGATGCGGCTGTAAAAGCACTTTCTGATTATAAAGAAAAAATGGTAGTCGTAGACATCTCTATTTTAAGAGGTACGGAATTTGTTCATCAGTTCCCTGGCGGCGTTGAAGTAACATTAGACATTCCGGCAGGCTATGAAGAAGCCAATGTAAAAGTATTCCGTATGGAAGAAGACGGATCAGCTACCGATATGCAGGCAGTCTGCAAGAATGGCAAAGCAGTCTTTGTAACCAATCACTTCAGTACTTATGTCATTGCAGAACAGGCAAAGACAGCACAGGAAGCACCGAAGGTTGTGAATGAAAATGTTTCAACCGCACAGACCGAAGCTGCAAAAGCAGAAAATACAAAGAATGAAACTGTAAAAACAGGCGATACCGCCAATGCAGGATTATATGTAATGCTGATGGCAGTCATGTTTATCGGTGCAGGCGTTCTGGTCATCGGAAAACGTAAAGATTTATTTACAAAATAGAATTAGAAGCAAAAGTAAATATAAAGTTGTAAAAGACTGAAAATAAAAGCCGGCGTATAAAGTAAGCAGAAAAGCAAAACTTGATACGTCGGCTTTTTACAGTGTAATATTTTCCAAAGCCAAGTGCCACCGGCGAAAGCCATTGCCATCCCGCCCGCCGCCGTTCCAGTAAAAAAATCATCCGCTTTCCGAAGTCAAGTGCCACCGGCGAAAGCCATTGCCGTCCCGTTCGCCACGCCCCCGGTAAAAAAATCATCCGCGGTCCGAAGTCAAGTGCCAACGGTGAGGAACGCGGATGATTTTTTTACCTATTACTTACTTAAAGCCAGTGTAAAAATAAACTCTGTGCCGACGCCGACGGTGCTGACGACATCAATCGTTTCATTGTGTGCCTGTAAAATTTCCTTAGTGATAGAAAGTCCAAGACCGGAGCCTTTTTTGTCGCGGCCGCGGGATGCATCGGATTTATAAAAGCGGTCCCAGATTTTATCAAGACTTTCCTTTGAAATACCGGAGCCGTTGTCCTTGACGGAAATATAGGCTTTCTCACCTTTTTCCCGCACGGAAATGTAAATCACGGAATTTTCGTGGCTGAATTTAATTGCGTTGTCGACAAGGTTGTAAATAACCTGTCCGATTTTGCTTTTATCGGCTTTGACGGAACAGGTTTCCGCGGAAAAGGTCAGCTGGAACTGAATCCGCTTCTTTTTACACGTTCCCTCAAAGGTTTCAATCGTGTGCTTGATAATCGAATTGACATCAAATACGGACAATTCAAGCCGCACGGTTTTCGGGTCTAATTCATTCAGCGTTAAAATGTTGCTTGTCAGCTTCGTCAGCCGGTCCGTTTCAAACAGTACAATATCAATATATTTTTTTGCCATTTCCGGCGGAATCGTACCGTCTGCAATGGCTTCCAGATATCCCTTAATCGATGTCAGCGGTGAGCGGAAATCGTGGGAAATGTTGGATAGGAACTTCTGCTGGAACTGGTCGGATTCGTCCAGCTTTGATGCCATATAATTTAAGGAAGCGGACAGCCGTCCGATTTCATCAATATCATTTTTGACATCAATTTTATAGGCGAGATTTCCTTTTCCGTATTCCTTTGTCGCTTTGATAATGCCGTTGAGCGGTTTGTGAATCTGGACAAAGTACAGTGCGATAAAGCTGAGGCTTAAAAGCATTACCATAACCAGTGTGATGTAGTTGGTATTAAAGGTTGTGTATACATTACCGGTAATCACATTTTCATCTAAATGCACAACCACATAGCCTTTCATCGTAAAGGAGCTGGTTATCGGCGCAAAGACACTTAAACAGGTACAGTCAAGCATACCGTAAAAATCGCCGGTCTGCGTGTGTTTTGTCCCCAGACTGGTATAATCAAAGCCATCAATGGTGTATAAAATATCTTTTGTGTTATGCTCCTGTGCATAAGCTGTATCCAGAATGATATTGCCTGCGGTGTCGATAAACATAATGCGTGTATCGTTGAGCAGGGCAACGGTTCTTAATTCGGTTTCAACGATACGCAGGTGTTCCTCACTGAAATAGTCATCGGCGTATTCACTTGAAATCGACAGTGCCTGCTTGTACAGGGCATCTGTATAGTAGTTGTAAACCTTTGCATAGTCGATGCGGTAGCTGATAAAAGTCACGCCTAAAAAGCCGAGCAGGGCAACTGCCGCATAGACAAAAAGGTATTTGGTTAAAAGATTAAATTTCATAATTGAAAACAATCCTTTCCGGTGTTATGACGGTTTTATTTCATCTTCGTGGATTACCGGCGTGTTACGAACTTGTAACCGATGCCCCATACCGTTTCAATCGACCAGTTTGCGTGGTCTTTGATTTTTTCACGGATTCGCTTGATATGGACATCGACCGTCCGGGTATCTCCGATATATTCATAACCCCAGATGTGGTCTAAAAGCTGTTCCCTTGTAAAGACCTGATTCGGCGAAGAAGCCAGAAAGTAGAGCAGTTCCAGTTCCTTCGGCGGCATTTCCACCGTCTTTCCGCAGTATTGCACGGAATAATTGCTGAGATTGATAATCAGATCCGGGTATTCCACGCACTGCACGGTTGCACCGACCGGCGCAGATTCCGCCGGCATCTGGTAGCGGCGTAAAACTGCCTTGACGCGGGCAACCAGCTCCTTTGTTTCAAACGGCTTGATAATATAATCATCAGCCCCCAGTTCCAGTCCGAGTACCTTATCAAAGGTTTCGCCCTTGGCGGATAGCATGATAATCGGTACATTGTTGGACTTGCGGATTTCACGGCAGACTTGATAGCCGTCAATACCCGGAAGCATTAAGTCCAGTAAAATGAGGTTCGGGCGGAAAGTGTCAAGCTGGAGCAGGGCACTTTCGCCGTCATAAACAATCTTTGTTTCAAAACATTCTTTTGTCAGATAAAGAGAAATGAGTTCTGCAATATTTTCGTCATCGTCAACAATCAGTATTTTTTGTTTTGTCGCCATGTAAAAATCCCCCTTTTATTTAAAATCTACAATGGTTACACCGGTGTCGCCCTCGCCGATTTCGCCGAGACGGAACGACTTGATATAAGGAACACCGCGCAGGTAGGCGGTAACGCCGTTTCGCAGCGCACCGGTGCCTTTTCCGTGTACAATGCGTACCTGCGGAATTCTTGAAATGTACGCATCGTCTAAATATTTGTCCAGTTTGGCAACCGCTTCGTCAACGGTCAGTCCCAAAAGATTGATTTCATGGGAAATCGAAGCCGCCTTGGACATCTTGATTTTGCCGGAGCCGCCAGCCCCCTTCGGTGCTTTTTTAGCTTCTTCCGGGTCTTTGTAGCCGACAAGAATCTCTAAGTTATTGATTTTTGTCTTGGTGCTTAAACTGCCCATCTGTACGGTGATTTCGCCCTTCGGACTTGGCGGTGCGGTCACGGTGCCGATTAAGTTCATGCTTAGAACGCGCACATGTGTGCCGACTTTAAATTCGGAAATGTCGTGTGCCTTATGTGCTTTCGGCTTTGCTGCCTGGACGGAAAGTTTTTCCTGACGTTTATTCATCTTGTCACGGATGGCACTGCGCTGTTTTTCCAGTTCTTTTACGGTCATGCCGTGCTTGTTCATCGTCTTAATCGTCTGGTCGGCATATTCTTTGGCATCTTTTAAAATCGCCGCCGCTTCTTCGTTGGCTTTGCGCAAAATTTTGTCGCGGCGTTCATCTAACCGGTCGGATTTTGTCTTTAATTCGTCCTTTAACTGCTGGATTTCCTGCTTATAGGCATTGATTTCGGCACGTTCTTTTTCAATCGTAATGCGGCTATGCTCCAAATCGGAGAGCAGGTCTTCAAACTGTACGTCATCGGCATCCATGCGGGCAGAAGCATCTTTAATAATATAATCGGGCAGACCGAGCTTTTTGGAAATCGCAAAAGCGTTACTTTTTCCCGGAATACCGATTAATAAGCGGTAGGTTGGACGCAGGGATTCCACGTCAAATTCACAGCAGGCATTTTCCACGCCGTCCGTGGTGAGTGCATACACCTTAATCTCGCTGTAATGTGTGGTCGCCATGGTTGTAATGCCGCGTTTGTGCAAATCATTTAAAATGGAAATGGCAAGTGCCGCACCTTCTGTCGGGTCTGTTCCCGCACCGATTTCATCAAATAAAATCAGGCTGTGTGCATCGGCTTCCTTTAAAATGCTGACGGTGTTTGTCATATGGGAAGAAAATGTACTTAAACTCTGCTCAATGCTCTGTTCGTCGCCGATATCGGCAAATACATTGTCAAATACGGCAAGCTCGGAGTGGTCGAGAGCCGGAATGTGCAGACCGGACTGCGCCATTAAGGTCAGCAGTCCCACGGTTTTTAAAGAAACCGTTTTACCGCCGGTATTCGGACCGGTGATAATAAGCAGATTAAAATTCTTTCCTAAATAAATGTCGATTGGCACAACCTTATGCGGGTCAATCAGCGGGTGACGTCCCTTTTTAATATTGATATAATTGTTGGTATTCATAACCGGGCAGCTGCATTTATATTGCTTGGACATCTGTGCCTTTGCAAAAATGAAATCCAGCGTAGTCAGTACCTGAAAATCCGTTAATAGTTCATCGGTAAATTCAGATGCCTTTGCGCTTAATTCTGCAAGAATGGCTTCAATTTCAGCCTGTTCCTTTAATTCAAGCTCGCGGATATCATTGTTTAATTTGACAACCGCCGCCGGTTCGATAAAAAGAGTTGAACCGGTTGCAGACTGGTCATGCACCATGCCGGGTACCTGCGATTTGTATTCGGCTTTGACCGGAAGACAGTATCTGCCGGAGCGTGAGGTGATGACAAAATCCTGTAAGCAGTTACGCACGGAAGATGAATTTAACATCTTATTTAATTCGGTGTGAATCCGTTCAGCGGCAAGCACCTTCTGACGGCGGATACTGCGCAGATTTGCACTGGCATCATCGCTGATTTCATCTTCTGAGAGAATACAGCGCTTAATTTCTGTATTTAACGGTGTCAGCGGTTCAAGTGCATGAAAATATCCCGTTAAGGAATCGGTGGTATCTTCGTAATAATTTTTTACCCTTGCTGCCGCGGTCAGCAGGGAACTGATATGCAGTAACTCTACCGTATTTAAGGAGCTGCCGATTTCAAGACGTTTTACGGAAGCACCGATGTCGTGCACGCCGCCAAAAGAAACAGCCCCCTTTGCATAGACACGGGAAAGGGCATCACTGGTTTCTGAAAGAGCAGCGTTAATATCGTGGATGTCCGTCATCGGCACCAGCTTTTTTAAGCGTTCCTTTGCTTTATCGGAAGCCGCAAAAGATACTAAGCGGTCAATAATTTTATCATATTCAAGAGTCGTTAAAGACTTGTAATTCATTCATTTCTCCAATCCGGAAATGCAGGGTCTTGCAGACACGGAATCTGTGGCATTTCCGGCACAGATTCCATTTTATTGTACCGCATTTGAAACAAAAATTCTACTATGGATATAAGAATTTACAAGTAGGTCATAAATTGTTCATAACTGTCCGTTATAATAAAATTAATTTTGCAGTTCAATAAAAGTTAGGTTATGGTGACAGAAAAAATGGGAAACACAGAACACAAGGAAGAAGACTCCTTTGCTTTATATACGGAAAAAATCGTACCCAAGCCGTCCGTGAAGTACCGCAGACTAATCCGCGCGGCAAAGTTTTTTGCGGCGGCAGTGCTGTTTGGTCTGATTGCAAGCGGTGTGATGCTTCTTGTATATCCGGCATTGGAAAAAAGAATGGTTCAGAGGAATACGGACAAAGAAATTCTGACCATTGAAAAGGATGAATATCCGAGTGAAGAACAGGATAATACGGAAACAAAAGAAACAATATCGGAAGATGGCGTCGGGAATGAAGCAATTACGCAGGCAACGGATGCGGCAGCTTTAAAAAATGTTGCTACGGCGGCAATTAAATCACTGGTATTAATTGACGTCTATAAGACCGATATGGGAAATATCCTGACGGAAACACAGAGTGCGACAGAAACGGTCGGACTTGTAATCGGACAGGTCAATTCAGAATATATTATTTTAACGAATGCGGCGGTTGTGCGTGATTCGTCGTCACTGGTCGTAAAGGTTTCAAAAGCGACCGAAGTCGATGCCGAGCTGGTTGGAAGCGATACGGATACCGGCATTGCGATTGTCAGTGTCAAGGAATCGCAGATTCCGTCCAAAGAAAGAAGTTCGATTGTAACAGCGCAGTTAGATAACTCTTACAGCGTACAGCAGGGGGATATTGTCGTTGCGGCAGGCAGGCTCTACGGACAGAATAAGACGGTTGATTACGGCATGGTTTCAGGCATTTCAACAAAAAGCGGTGTCGATAACAGCTATGAGATTATCAGCACGGGACTTGCAGGCATAGAAGACGATTACGGTTATCTGTTTAATATGAAGGGAAATGTTGTCGGTATTTCCATGAAGAATACAAAGACGACATTTTCAGTGCTTGGCATTTCGGATTTAAAATCAATGATACAGGAATTATCTAACGGAAACAGCCCGGTATATTTCGGCATTAAAGGGCAGAATGTAACCGGTACAATGGCAACGCGCTATGGACTGCCGGTGGGAATTTACGTAACGGATATTGAACTGGACTCTCCGGCATATGCGGCGGGAATCCAGCCGGGGGATATTATTACAGGGATTGACGGAAATATGGTTTTGACAATTCAGGCATTTAGTGAGAAACTATATCAGTGTGAAAGCGGTCAGCAGATTTCTATTACAGCCAAACGGTTTGGCGGGGATGAATATAAGGATATGACATTTAACGCCGTAATTGCGGTGAAATAAAGCATATAATCTGGCTGACGGCAGGAGAAATGAGAAAAGGAAAGGGCAGATTATGCATTTTATTGAAAAATTTAAGGACGGAGACAGAATCTCCGATGTTTACCTTTGTAAGTCCAAATCAACAGCACTCACAAAGTCAGGAAAAGAATATGAAAATGTGATGCTTCAGGATAAGACCGGACAAATGGATTCCAAAATATGGGACCCGTCTTCCGGCGGTATCTGTGACTTTGATGCCATGGATTATGTTGCAGTAACGGGACAGGTTATCAGCTTTAACGGCGCATTACAGTTAAAGATTGAAAGAATCCGCAAGGCAGACGAAGGAGAATATGTTCCGTCTGATTATATTCCATGTTCTAAGTATGATATCGAAGAAATGTATACAGAACTCATGCAGTATATAGGCAGTGTGAAGAATGAGTATCTTTCGGCACTGTTAAAGAGCTTTTTTACAGACGATGCCGATTTTATTGCAAAGTTTAAGAGCATTGCGGCAGGAAAGACGGTACACCACGGCTTTTTGGGCGGATTATTAGAGCATAGTTTAAGTGTAACCAGACTGTGTGTAAAGATTGCGGAAAATTATCCGTTTTTAAACCGCGATTTACTGATTACATGTGCGGCGCTTCACGATGCCGGAAAAGTAAAGGAACTCGCACCGTTCCCAAAGAACGATTATACGGATGAGGGGAATTTCCTCGGACATATTGTAATGGGCTATGAAATGATTCAACAAAAGATTGCAGGCATTGAAGGTTTTCCGCCGGTGCTGGCTTCCGAAGTCGGACACTGTATTTTATCCCATCACGGCGAGCTTGAATACGGTTCACCGAAAAAACCTTGTATTATGGAAGCGGTAGCACTGTCCATGGCAGATAATATGGATGCCAAAATGGAAACGTTTAAAGAGGCACTGGAAGCCAAAGACACCAACGAATGGCTTGGCTTTAACAGATGGCTGGATGCAAATATCAAAAAGACACTGTAGAGGTAAATGTGAAAAGCGAATTTAAAAAAGACGATTGTGTGACATTGCACATTGAGGATATCGGAACAGGCGGTGAAGGCATTGGCAAGGCAGACGGATTTACATTTTTTGTAAAAGATGCCATTGTTGGTGATGTCATTGAAGCCAAAGTGATGAAATTAAAGAAAAATTATGGCTATGCAAGACTGATGAAAGTGCTTACACCGTCTAAAGACCGTGTAGAGCCGAAATGTCCGGTCGCAAGGCAGTGCGGCGGCTGTCAGATACAGGAAATGCGTTATGAAGCCCAGCTTGCCTTTAAGCAGAAAATGGTACAGAACAATTTAGAGCGTATCGGCGGACTTTCGGACTTTGAAATGTACCCTGTAATCGGCATGGAAACACCGTATGCATACCGTAATAAGGCACAGTTTCCGGTCGGGGAAGATAAGGATGGCAATATTGTTATCGGATTTTATGCCGGAAGAACACATCATATTGTGGAGCAGACAGACTGCTGTATTGGTGCGCCGGAAAACGGCGAAGTGCTTCGCAAAGTCAAGGCATATATGCAGAAAAATCAGATTCGCCCGTACAATGAGGAACACCACAGCGGGATTGTGCGCCACATTTTAATCCGCACCGGCTATCATACTAAAGAGATTATGGTCTGTCTGATTGTCAATGCGGCCAAGGCTTCCTGCTTAAAAAATGCAGAACAGCTCACAGAATTGTTACGCGAAATTGATGGAATGACTTCTATTATGGTGAATTACAACACGGATAAGACGAATGTCATTCTCGGCAGAAAAAGTGAGGTGCTTTGGGGACAGCCATATATTGAAGATTATATCGGTGATGTCAAATATCAGATTTCACCGCAGTCTTTCTTTCAGGTAAATCCGATGCAGACGGAAAAGCTGTATGCAAAGGCACTTGAATATGCGGGACTGACCGGAAATGAAACGGTGTGGGATTTGTACTGCGGTATCGGAACGATTTCGTTATTCCTTGCAAAAAATGCGCGCAAGGTATACGGCGTGGAAATTGTGCCGCAGGCAATTGAAGATGCCCGCAATAATGCGAAGCGTAACGGTATCGACAACGCAGAGTTTTTCGTGGGCAAGGCGGAAGAAGTCGTACCGGCATTTTATGAAAAAGCCCTAAAGCAGGCGCAGGATTCGGAAGCCGGTAAAAGTATCCGCCCGGACGTGGTCGTTGTGGATCCGCCGAGAAAGGGCTGTGAAGAAGTGCTGCTTGAAACGATTGTGAAAATGCAGCCACAGCGGATTGTCTACGTAAGCTGCGACTCGGCGACACTGGCACGTGACCTGAAGTTTTTAAGCGCCAACGGCTACGCCGTAAAGAAAGTCCAGCCGGTAGACCAGTTTGGACACAGTGTTCATATAGAGACGGTTGTACTGCTTTCCCACAAAAAGCCAGACGGACATATCAACGTAAAAGTTGAGT
>ERZ791930.35-NODE-35-length-154524-cov-4.496281_pt1 | contig 154524 bp, 118 predicted proteins | sample MGYA00510128_ERZ791930 | MGnify/ENA primary metagenome ERZ791930 (study PRJEB30046, sample SAMN00792057) | human gut metagenome | study: EMG produced TPA metagenomics assembly of the A metagenome-wide association study of gut microbiota in type 2... | reverse complement strand
CGCCCTGTCACGGCGGAGGTCGTGGGTTCGAACCCCATCCGGGTCGTTTACAATTTATAATTGTATATAGCATGTTTAATGGGATCATAGCTCAGCTGGGAGAGCATCTGCCTTACAAGCAGAGGGTCATAGGTTCGAGCCCTATTGGTCCCACTTTGCCGACATGGCTCAATGGCAGAGCAGCTGATTTGTAATCAGCAGGTTGTTGGTTCGACTCCGACTGTCGGCTTTCGCGGTGGCTTATCTACGGATATGAAGATGGGTTATTGCGTTTTAATTGAATATGGACGGATTCCCGAGTGGCCAAAGGGGACAGACTGTAAATCTGCTGGCGATGCCTTCGAAGGTTCGAATCCTTCTCCGTCCATTATATTTTTTTATAATTTTGCATATTTGTTATATGTTTTGCATATAATAAATTAAATGAATAACGCGGGGTAGAGCAGTTCGGAAGCTCGTCGGGCTCATAACCCGAAGGTCACAGGTTCAAATCCTGTCCCCGCTACTTTGCCTAGATAGCTCAGTCGGTAGAGCAGAGGACTGAAAATCCTCGTGTCACTGGTTCGATTCCGGTTCTAGGCACTAAGTTAGGAAACTCAATCTTTTTGAAAGGTTGAGTTTTTTTTGATTGCAGATTTATAGAACAGAAAAAGAGATAATCCTAAATATAATGGGAGAAGAAAGACACTGTATAATTTTGGACCTTTGTCAAAAGGGGGAAAAAATGGTACTTTGTCGGGAATAGAAGGTAAAAGTCCCGGAAAATATAAATACAGGTTGAATTATTATACCGATGTGTTATCATAGTAAATGTATGTGCTGAAATGGATTGAAAAAATAAAGTATTTTGAGAACATGCACAGGAATGGATACAAAAACATTTTAAATTTATAAGAAAAATGTGCAATTTGCAAAAACAGCGTGAGTTGAAGCATTTTGAGCGGAAATGTTTTTAGAAGAATTTTCGGGGACTGTCCGAAACGGAGGATAAAATGAGTAAAGGAAACATTAATTATAAATATTTAAGAAGACGGAAAAACTGGTTTCAGCGCAATTGGAAAGCACTGATAATCTATATCGTACTGATTCTTGCAGTGCTGGGCGCCGGTGCATTTGTATGTATCCGGTTCACACCGCTTGGCAGTAAGTTAGGCATTACGCAGAGTAATGAAAGTAAAGAAAATAAGGCTTCACCGGGTGAGGATAATAATGCACAGGGTGACGGCAGCAATAAGAATAACGGCGAACAGCAGACCAAAGAAGTGACATGGATAGATTTAAAAGAGCCGGAACAGCAGAAGGAAGTTTCTTATACCGTACCGGCCGGAGTGTCATATCCGTATCACATTAAAGTCAACAGAGCGGCAAACTGTGTAACGGTCTACGGGATTGATGAGAGCGGTTCGTATTCGATTCCTGTAAAAGCATTTGCGGCATCCTGCGGCAGAGCAGGAGAAGAGACGATTACCGGTGAGAATTATAAAACATCGGATATGTATGTATGGCGTTTAATGGTGGACAATACCTATGGACATTATGCGTACCGTATCAGCGGCGGATATCTGTTCCATTCCGTACCGTATTTAAAGGCAGCCAATAATACACTTGAAACAGAAGAATATAATAAGCTGGGTACATTTGCATCACTGGGCTGTGTCAGAATGTGCGTCCGTGATGTATTGTGGCTGTATGAAAACTGTCCGCAGGGAACAACGGTTGATATTTATGATGATGCTGCGAATCCGGGTCCGCTTGGCAAGCCGGAATCTATTAAAATTCCGTTAGACAGCCCGAATGCAGGATGGGACCCGACAGACCCGGACGAAACAAATCCATGGCATAAGGAGAGTGCAACACTTTCCGGAGTACAGGATATTACCGTAAAGGTCGGAGATACCGTTGATTTCTTAAAAGGTGTGACGGCAAAAGATACCTGTGGCAATGATATTACAGATAAAATTGCAGTCAGCGGACGTTATACAACCGATGCGGCAGGCGAATATACGATGAAGTATCAGGTAACAGATGCGATTGGAAGCATGGCAACAGCGGAAATGAAATTAATTGTAACAAAATAACAGATTCAAAAGCAGGCTTTGACAAGAATGTCGGGGCAGAATATGAAAGCAAAGGAGCTGTCTAAACCGGACAAGGTCAGAAAAAATAGAAATCTGGCTTTTTGCAGGTTTAAGCAGCTTTTTTGCATGAAACGGAGAAAAAATGAAAAAAGATTTATTAGAGCGGCTGGAAGAATACTGCGGTGCAGATTATGTGCCGTTACATATGCCGGGAGCAAAAAGAAATACACAGGAGTTTGTCATGCCAAACCCTTATGCGGTTGATATTACGGAAATTGACGGATTTGACAATATGCACCATGCAGAGGACATTTTAAAAGAAGCTTTTGAGCGGACGGCAAAATTATTTGGCGCAGAGGAAAGTCTGTGGCTGATAAACGGAAGCAGTGCGGGGCTGTTGGCAGCAATCTGCGGTACAACGAAAAAAAATGATACGGTGCTGGTTGCAAGAAACTGTCACCGTGCCGTGTACAATGCCCTTTATCTGAATGAACTCAACCCCATTTATCTGTATCCAAAGGAAGTCACAAGCGGCATTTACGGCGCGGTATCACCAAGTCAGGTTGAACAGGCATTCAAACAGCATGAAAATATAAGTGCGGTCATTATTACTTCGCCGACGTATGAGGGAATTGTATCGGATGTGAAAAAAATTGCGGAAATCGTACACCGGTATGGTAAGATATTGATTGTAGATGAAGCGCACGGTGCGCATTTTGCGTTTCATGAGGCTTTTCCGGCATCGGCGGTATTCTGCGGTGCCGATGCGGTAATCCAGAGTATCCATAAAACACTGCCGTCCCTGACACAGACGGCGTTACTGCATTTGCAGGGGAATATTGATAAAGAGCGGGTGCGGCGGTATTGGGATATATACCAGACTACCAGTCCGTCCTATGTATTAATGGGTGGCATTGACCGTTGTATGACAGTGCTTGAAACGAAAGGAAAACTTCTTTTTAATGCGTATGTGACGCGGCTTCTGGCACTACGCAAAAAAATCGAAACGCTTACGAATATCCGGCTGTTTCCGACCGATGACATCTCAAAGATTGTGCTGCTTGTACGGGACGGAAAAGAATTGTATCAGGAATTGTTAAATACTTATCATATCCAGCTTGAAATGGCTTCGCTGCAATATGTCATTGCGATGACGAGTATCGGGGATACCGATGAATATTATGAGCGTTTTTTTGAAGCACTCAGGCAGATAGATGATGAAATGCAGACGAAAATCAGAAGAGGACAGAAATCACAACTACAGACGGAACAGGACATAAAACAAAGAAATGAATTGCCAACAGAACTTGAAAACGTAGAAAAAATAACCGCTTTTATGGAATGTTGTCCTGTGGTGAAATTGAATCCCTATGATGCGCAGAATGGGGAAGCCGAGCCGGTAGAACTGGATTTGTGCGTGGGAAGAACTGCAGCGGCGGGCGTGTGTTTTTATCCGCCGGGGATACCGCTTATTCAGGCGGGAGAGGTTTATACCGGAGAAATTACAGAGATTATTCGTGAGGGAATGAAAAAGAATCTGGAAGTAATCGGAATTGAAAAAAGTGAAAAAGGAGTATATGTTTCATGCCTGAAATCATATTTTTAATGGGAAAAAGTGCAACGGGAAAAGACCACATTTACGAACAGCTTGCACACGATGAGCAGCTTCATTTAAAGAGAATTACCATGTATACGACAAGGCCGATGCGGGCGGGAGAAGCGGAGGGCGTTGAGTATCATTTTGTAAATGATGATGAAGCCGCGCGGCTTGAAAAAGAAGGAAAAATCATCGAAATGCGCTGTTATGATACGGTTATCGGCGTGTGGAAATATTTTACGGTCAATGACGGGCAGATACAGTTAGGCGGAAAGAACCGCTATATTGTTATCGGAACGCTTGAAGCGTATGACGGATTTTGCAAATATTACGGAAAAGAACATCTTTTGCCGATATATATAGAAGTAGAGGATAAAATCCGGCTTCTGCGCGCTATTCACAGGGAAGAAGAACAGGAAAAACCAAAGTATGCGGAACTGTGCCGTAGGTTTTTGGCAGATGAGCAGGATTTTTCCGAAGAAAATTTAAAAAAATCCGGGATTACAAAGCATTTTTCAAACAATGACGGGTTAGAAGACAGTGTGGCGGCAATTAAGCAGGAGATTTTAAGGAATATTGGTGAACAAAAAAGCCGCGATTAAAAATGTTTACTGTATATGTAAATGATATATGGATGAAACTGTGGAAACTTAGGTAAAGATTTATTGGTTTATGCGGTAAAGTATGCTATAATGCTTATATAGTGCCAAAATGGGGGTATTTTTGTGGATATTAAGGTAAATGACGTATCAAAGATACAACAGGTAGAAGAACCGACAAAGAGCGTGGACAGTGGAGATGACAGCTTTAAATTTACGCTGATCCGCAATATCGAAGAAAAGGATCTTCAGGAAAAATTAAATTCCATGATGGAGCAAATCACGGTGCAGGGTGATAAGATTTCCAAACACATGGATATTAAAGATATGAAAAAGTACAGGGAACTGGTTAAGGGATTTTTAAATGAAGTGGTGAGCCGTTCCCATGAATTTTCGCGTGAGAATTTCCTCGACAGACGCGGGCGCCACAGAGTTTACGGTATTGTAAGACTGGTGGATAAGAATCTCGATGACCTTGCGGGCGAGCTGGTCAAGGACGAAAAAGACCACCTTGCCATTATCAGTAAGATTGATGATATCCGTGGTCTGCTTCTGGATATTTCAACATGATACAATCCGGAATTGGAACGGAAAACAGAAAGGACAAATCATGAGTAAGTTTGCAGATATTTACGGACACGAACAGATAAAGGAACATTTACAGAATGCAATAAGACTCAATAAGGTTTCACATGCCTATATTTTTAACGGACCGATGGGTTCGGGAAAAAAGATGACGGCGGGCATTTTTGCCGAAACACTGCAATGTGAACGGCACGGACAGGAACCTTGCGGTACGTGTCATTCCTGTATCCAGAGTGAATCGGGCAATCAGCCGGATATTATCTGGGTGCATCATGAAAAACCCGGCAGTATCGGTGTCGATGATGTAAGAGAACAGGTTATCGGCGATATGCAGATTAAGCCATACAGCAGCCGGTATAAGATTTATATTATTGACGAGGCGGAGAAGCTGACACAGCAGGCGCAGAATGCCCTGTTAAAGACGATTGAAGAACCGCCGGCATACGGCATTATTATTTTGCTGACAACCAATGCGGATACATTTTTACAGACCATTTTATCAAGATGTGTCAGACTGGATTTCAGACCGCTGCGGGATACACTGGTAACACAGTATTTACAGGAAAAGTATGATTTAACGGACTATGAGTGCCGTTTTGCAACTGCATTTGCACAGGGAAAAATCGGCCGTGCCGTAACGATTGCAACATCAAAAGAATTTGCACAGTTAAAAGAAGAAGTGATGCACGTTATCCGCTATGCCAAAGAGATGACAACGGCGGAGATTATGGCGGAAGTCAAAAATATCGCCAATTATAAACTCACGATTGATGATTATTTAGATTTAATGGCAATGTGGTACCGAGATGTTTTAGTCTTTAAAAGCACAAAGGATTCCAACGCCCTGATTTTTAAAGATGAAATGTCATTGCTTGCAGAGCAGGCCAAGAACTGTTCTTATGAGGGGCTGGAAGATATTTTAAAATCCATTGACAAGGTGAAGCTGCGGTTAAAGGCAAATGTTAATTTTGACCTTGTAATTGAACTGCTGATTATGGCAATTAAAGAGGCGATGTAGGTAAAAACGGCAGTCCTGTATTTGCAGGCGGCAGTGGAGTTAGAACAGAATGAAAAGGAATAAAATGGAGGAAAACTCGTGACAAAGGTTATTGGAGTCCGGTTCCGTCAGGCAGGAAAAATTTATTTTTTTGCACCGGGAAAGTATGAAGACATTGAAGCTGGACAGCATGTTATCGTGGAAACCGCGCGTGGCGTGGAGTACGGACATGTTGTTTTAGGAATCCGGGAAGTTGAAGATAAAAAGGTAATTCAGCCGTTAAAGGCAGTCATCCGGATTGCAACGCCGGAGGATGATGAGCGGGAAGCAAGAAACCGCCGGAAGGAAAAAGAAGCCTTTCAGATTTGTCTGGAAAAGATTGCAAAGCACAAGCTGGAAATGAAACTAATTAAAGTCGAATATACATTCGATAACAATAAGGTGCTGTTTTATTTTACGGCGGACGGACGAATTGATTTCAGGGAGCTGGTAAAGGATCTGGCATCGGTATTTAAGACCCGAATCGAACTGCGCCAGATTGGGGTGCGCGATGAAGCAAAGATTATGGGTGGAATCGGCGTGTGCGGAAGACCGCTGTGCTGTGCGACTTATATGCCGGAATTTGTGCCGGTTTCGATTAAAATGGCAAAAGAGCAGAATCTTTCGTTAAATCCGACCAAAATATCGGGCGTATGCGGAAGACTGATGTGCTGTCTGAAAAATGAAGAAGAAACCTACGAAGAATTGAACAGTCATCTGCCAGGCATCGGCGATTATGTGACGACACCGGATAAGTTAAAGGGCGAGGTATTAAGCGTGAGCGTACTGCGCCAGCGCGTCAAGGTGGTTGTGACAACCGGCAATGACGAAAAAGAGGTGCGGGAGTATCCGGTTGCGGAAATCCGCTTTAAGCCAAAGCGCCGCAACGATAAGATGCATATTGATGATAAAGAGTTAAAGCAGCTTGAAGAATTAGAAAAAAAGGAAGGAAAATCCCATATCAATGACGAATGATAATGAGAGAATTGATGACTTACAGCGCAACGAGTACCGGATTATCCAGAATAAAGACTGCTTTTGTTTTGGAATGGATGCCGTGCTTTTGTCTTCCTTTGCAAAAGCTCAGAAAAATGAGCAGGTTCTTGATTTAGGTACGGGAAATGGGGTCATTCCCATTTTAATGCAGGCAAAAAATCCTGATGCCGCTGGATTTACCGGACTGGAAATTCAGGCGGTCAGTGCGGACCTTGCCAGAAGAAGCGTGGAACTAAACGGAATCGGAGAAGCTGTAAAAATTGTACAGGGTGATATTAAAGAGGCTTCCACGATATTCGGGGGAGCTTCTTTTAACGTTGTAACGACCAATCCGCCGTATATGAATGAGAATCATGGACTGACCAATCCGCATTCCGCAAAAGCGATTGCGCGCCATGAACTGCTTTGCACACTCGAAGATGTGGTGCGGGAAGCCTCGCGGTGCCTGAAAATGCGCGGCAGATTTTATATGGTGCACCGCCCACAGCGGCTTGTGGAAATTTTTGAAGTGATGACACGGCATCATTTAGAACCCAAAAGAATCCGTATGGTATATCCGCATGAAAATAAGGATGCCAATATGGTGTTAATCGAAGCAGTCAAAGGCGGCAAAGCACTCTTAAAAGTAGAGCCGCCGCTGGTTGTATACAAAGAAGACGGCACGTATACACAGGAGCTGCTCAAAATGTACTAAAAGGCCGTTTGGCGGCAGAAAGAGTGAAGTTATGGAACATACGGGAATGTTGTATTTGTGCGCAACACCGATTGGAAATTTAGAAGATATTACCTACCGTGTGCTTCGGACCTTAAAAGAAGTGGATTTAATTGCGGCAGAGGATACCAGAAACAGTATTAAGCTGCTCAATCATTTTGAAATCAAGACCCCGATGACCAGTTATCATGAATATAACAAAGTCGAAAAGGCAAAAGTATTGGTAGAGAAAATGCTGGCAGGCACAACGGTTGCCCTGATTACCGATGCGGGAACGCCGGGCATTTCAGACCCCGGTGAGGAACTGGTGCGCCAGTGCCATGAAGCAGGCGTAACCGTGACTTCCCTTCCGGGACCGGCGGCATGTATTACGGCACTGACGATGTCTGGAAGACCGACCAGACGGTTTGCATTTGAAGCATTTCTGCCGCCTGACAAGCAGGAGCGCAAGGCAGTGCTTTCCGAATTAAAGGAAGAAACAAGAACGGTTATTTTATATGAAGCGCCACACCGTCTGCTCCGGACATTAAAGGAGCTGTGTGAGGTGTTTGGAAAAGACCGCCCGCTCACGATTTGCAAGGAACTGACCAAGCGGCATGAAAAGGCAATGCTTACGACCTTTAAAGAGGCGGTTGACTTTTATGAGGAACAGGAGCCGCGCGGTGAATATGTGCTGGTCGTGGAGGGCAAGAGCCGGAAAACGATTGAAGCGGAAGAACAGGCACAGTGGGCACAGATGAGTATTGCAGACCACGTTGACCTGTATATCAGCCAGGGCATGGATAAAAAAGAAGCGATGAAAGCGGCGGCAAAAGACCGCGGTGTATCGAAAAGAGAGATTTATCAGGCGCTGCTGTAAAAGTGGACGTACGCGGTACGCAACGATTGCAGCGTACCGGCAGTGAAAAAGAAGAATAAAAACGGGAGGAAAAAGTATGTTTCAGATTGGTTGTCATCTTTCGGCATCTAAGGGCTTTCTTCACATGGGAAAGGAAGCTGTTGCACTCGGAGGAAATACATTTCAGTTTTTTACAAGAAACCCGCGCGGCGGCGCCGCAAAGGCAATTGACGAAAAGGATGTGGAAAGTTTTAAAGCATTTGCAAAAGAAAATGGCATACAGGTGATTTTAGCCCATGCACCGTATACGTTAAATGCGTGTTCAGCAGATGAAAGCACGAGAGAATTTGCAAAAAATACATTTGCGGACGATTTAAGAAGAATGGAATACGTACCGGGAAATCTTTATAATTTTCACCCGGGCAGCCATGTAAAACAAGGCGTTGAAATCGGAATTGACTATATTACACAGATGTTAAACGAGGTGTTAAAGCCGGAGCAGACGACAAAGGTACTGCTTGAAACCATGGCGGGCAAGGGTTCGGAAATCGGCAGGTCCTTTGAAGAACTGCGCGCGATTATTGACCGCGTGGAATTAAATGACCATCTGGGTGTATGCCTTGATACGTGCCATGTCTACGATGCGGGATATGACATTGTAAATGACCTTGACGGCGTGTTAAAGCAGTTTGATGAGATTATCGGCATTGACAGACTGTATGCCATTCATATCAACGATTCCAAGAATCCGTTTGAAAGCCATAAAGACCGCCATGAAAAGATTGGTGAGGGTTCAATCGGAACGGAAGCCTTTGAACGGATTATCAACCACCCGATGTTAGCGGATAAGCCGTTCTTTCTGGAAACGCCGAATGAATTGGACGGTTATGCAAAAGAAATCGCGCTGTTAAAATCCCTGCGCAGGGAGTAAAAACGGTAAAATTAAAAGAAAGAAGCACCGGCAGAAAATGACATGTCATTTTCTGCCGGTGCTTTTTTAAGCGGGTAGTGTTACTGCATTTCGGCCTGCGCCTTTGGTGCGGTTTCATGCTGACGGATAATGCCGCGGATTGTGGTAAATAAATATGGCTTAATCGTTTCGATATTTGCCGGTTCTTCGTAGAGAATTGCGCTGTAGCAGGTGGAGCTGACAAGCTCGGTAATTAAAAACAGCATAATTTCCGGTTCTTCGATTTCGTATTCGGCACAGTCAATCATGGAATAAAATACATCTTTGAAATTTACATCGTCTTCCGCAATGTTACTTGTCAGGGCTTCCCTGAAAATTCCCCAGCTTAAATTTTTGGAAATAAAGGTGAGCAGGGTCTTATCTTCATTTAAAGCATTGATAATGTGGTCCGCAATAAAAATAATTTTATCTTCAAATCCCAGTGTCAGATTATTCTTTAAACAATACTGCGTAAGATTGGCGGCTGCATGTTTAAACAGCTTGCTGGATTCATGCGAAACCAGTTTATTGCGGATATCATATTTATCTTTAAAATACAGATAGAATGTACCCTTGGCAATGCCTGCATTTTTAGAAATCTCTGCAATAGAGGTCTTGCTGACACCTTTGGTCGTAAAAAGGTTAAATGCGGTATTGAGCAGAGAGGTCCGTTTTTGCAATTTATTTGATTCTAACTTTCCCATAACGTCTCCTTATCTGCAATTTTTTATAAATTACGTTTGTCTTCCATGCATAATAGAGGTTTTTAATCCGTTTGTCAATAAAAAATGACTAAAAGTCATAAATTTTTATAAACTATATTGACTACTGGTCATTTTGTGCTATAATGACAATCGCAAATGAGAATGACCAACGGTCAGTAACAATTTTGAGTATTAAAAGGAGGAATAATAATGGAAAAGGTAGGAAAAGCGATAGTTAAGCTTAGAATTCCAATTTTGATTTTAAGCGTATTGCTGCTCATTCCGGCAGGCATCGGATATGTCAAGACAAAAGTCAATTATGATATTTTGTATTATCTGCCCGGTGACATTGACACAATGAAAGGGCAGGACATTCTGATGGATGAATTTAACAAGGGTGCGTATGCCACGGTCGTTGTTAAAGGAATGGACGCTAAAGGAATTGAAAAGATAGAAGATAAAATTGAAAATGTAGAACATGTAACAGATATTATTTCTTATAACAGTATGGTAGGTGCAGAAGTACCGACTGAAATCATTCCGTCAAAGTACCGCAGCTATTTTGAAAATCAGGAAAGCGGCTGTACGATGTTTATGATTTTCTTTGATGATACAACATCAAGTGACGGCACAATGGCAGCGATTCAGGAATTAAGAAATATTGCTGACGGACAGTGCTTCATCAGCGGTATGTCAGCCGTTGTTACAGATACAAAGAACATCACACAGCAGGAAACGATTGCATACGTTGTGATTGCCGCAGTCCTTACAAGTATTGTACTGGCACTGTTTATGGATTCTTTCCTTGTACCGGTATTCTTTATGTTAAGTATCGGTATGGCGATTGTTTACAACTTAGGCTCTAATGTTATTATGGGTGAGGTTTCTTTCCTTACCAAAGCACTTGCAGCGGTATTACAGCTTGGTGTTACAATGGACTACTCCATTTTCTTATGGCACAGCTATAAGGAACAGAAAAGCGAGTATCCGGATGACCATAATAAGGCAATGGCAGTGGCTATCGGAAATACCATTACTTCCGTAGTCGGTTCTTCCATTACAACAGTAGCCGGATTTATCGCACTGTGCTTCATGACATTTACACTGGGCTTAGACCTCGGTATTGTTATGGCAAAGGGTGTTGTAATCGGTGTTATCGGCTGTGTAACGATTCTTCCTTCCATGATTCTGACATTTGACAGGGCATTGGAAAAGACAATGCACAAAGAAATTATGCCGGCAAAATTCGATAAGCTTGCAAATTTCGTTGTCAACCACGCATGGCTTCCGATTATCGTTTTCCTTGTATTATTATTCCCGGCAATTTACGGATATAATCATACAAATGTTTACTATAACTTAACAGATACATTCCCTGAATCTACAGCCTGCTCACAGGCAAATAAGATTCTGGAAGAAAATTTTGATATGAATTCCGTCTACATGATTCTTGCAGATACGAACATGACAGCAAAAGATGCAACGAAGATGTTAGACGAACTGGAAAATGTTGAGGGTGTTTCTTTTGCATTAGGATATAATTCCCTTGCAGGAACAACCATTCCGGACGAACTTATTCCGGATGACTTAAAGGATATGTTAAAAGGTAATAAGCATCAGATGATTGCAATCGGTTCAGATTACAAGCTGGCATCCGATGAAATCAACAATCAGATTACTACGATTGATGCGATTGCAAAGAAATATGACCAGAACTCCATGGTTATCGGTGAAGCACCGTGTACAAAGGATTTGATTACCATTACAGATAAAGATTTTAAGACTGTAAGTGCCGTATCTATTGTGGCAATCTTCATTATTATCTTCTGTGTATTTAAGTCCGTTTCATTGCCGATTATTCTGGTTGCGGCAATTGAATTTGCTATTTTTATTAACATGGGACTTCCGTATTACTTAGGAACAACACTTCCGTTTATCGCATCGGTTGTAATCGGTACGATTCAGTTAGGTGCAACGGTCGATTATGCAATTTTGATGACAACAAGATATAAGAAGGAACGTAATGAAGGCGCAGGAAAGAAGGAAGCCATTGCAACGGCTCTTTCAACCTCTATTCCGTCTATCATCGTAAGTGCCTTAGGCTTCTTTGCCGCAACATTCGGTGTTGGTGCTTACTCAAGCGTAGATATGGTTGCTTCTCTTTGTAAGTTAATGTCAAGAGGTGCGATTATCAGTATGTTTGTCGTTATCTTTGTATTACCGTCATTCTTCGTTGTATTTGATAAGGTTATCAGATACACAAGTATCGGATTTGGACAGAAAGATAAGAAAGAAAAAGCTAAAAATGTGGCTTATGCTTCAGCAGATACTTACAGTAAATAGTTCTGACGGCAGATGAGAAATGAGAATTAGATTGTAAAAGCCGGATTACGGCGGAAATGGAGAATTATATGATTAAGAAGAAATTATTCAAATATGGTTCAGTATTTATGTGTGCAGCATTAATGGCCTGCTCTTTCGCAGCCTGCGGAACAAATACATCATCAGCAGTTCAGAATGAAGTTGCTGCAAACGAACAGGATACAGACACAGAAACAATGATTGCAGATGTCCTGACATCACAGCTTTCTTCAGCACCAAAGGTTGCAACCGAAGCAAAGACCGATTCAAAGGAAGAAACCGTTTTTGTATTTACAAAGGCTGACGGACAGCAGGATCACGTTATCGTCAATGAAAAATTAAAGAATGTAACAGGAAAGTCTTCTATTACAGATATTTCAAGCTTATCAAACATTACTAATTTAACAGGTGATGAAACAAGCACAACCAACGGAAACAGCCTGACATGGGCAGCAGACGGCAACAGCATTACGTATCAGGGTACAACAACACAGACCGCACCTGTCAGCATGAAGGTGACTTACTATCTGGACGGCAAGGAAATTTCAGCAAGTGACCTTGCAGGAAAGAGCGGTAAAGTCACAATGCGTTTTGACTATACAAACAATGCGAAAAAGACCATTACCGTAAACGGAAAGACAAAGACGGTTTATGTTCCGTTTACAATGGTAACAGGCATGCTGCTTCCATCTGATAAATTCTCTAATATTGAAGTGACAAACGGAAAGATTACAGAAGTCAACGACAGCAATGTTGTATTCGGTATCACAATGCCGGGTTTAAAAGACAGTCTGGATATGAAGTTTGATAATGAAAAACTGGATTTAGATGTTCCGGAATATTTTGAAGTCACAGCAGATGTAACAGATTTTGAACTTGATATGATGATGTCTATGGCAACTAGCAATTTCTTATCTGACCTTCAAACAGACGACCTGAATATTGACAATTTAAAGGATAAGGTCAATGAATTACAGGATGCAGCTGACCAGCTCACAGACGGTACCAACCAGCTTGCAGATGCAACACCGCAGCTTGTAGACGGAAGCAAGGCACTGGCAGACGGTACACAGCAGTTAAATGACCAGGTTCCGACATTAACAGACGGTGTATCCCAGTTAGACAACGGCGCAGGCCAGCTCTCAGACGGTTTAAGCACAGTAGTATCTTCTATGCCGGCATTAACTTCCGGTATTTCACAGTTATATGACGGTTCAGGAAAATTATTTGACGGTGCAAAGACTTTAAATGACGGTGTAAACCAGTTAAAGGCAGGTACATCCCAGCTTGCAGATGAAACAAACGGACTTCCGGCATTACAGGCAGGTATCAGCCAGTATACAGCAGGTGTTGCAAGCGCGGCAGACGGCTCTGATGCACTTGCAAGCGGTTCCGCACAGGTTGCAGACGGACTGGCACAGTTACAGGCACAGCTTTCAGGTGAAAACGGCCTGATGGACGGTATGGTAAAATTAGCAGACGGTTCAGCACAGGTCAGCAATGGACTGGCACAGTTATCAGACGGACTGACAGCTTCTATCAGTGAGTATGAAAGCAATAAGACAAAGTTAAAGACAAGCGCACAGGCACTTGAAGCCGCAGGCGCACAGTTAAACGGTACACTCTCAGCATTAGGAAATGATAACCTGCTGATCCAGCCTGCTACGGATATGTATTCAGAAAGCGGACTGACAACAGCAGCTCAGACAGCACTTGCCAATAAATACATGGATGCATATTCATTTGTAACAGCAAATGCTTCTAATCCGGTTGTAACAGCTTTAAATGCCGGTATTGCGGCAAACGCACAGTTACAGGCAGCAGGCATTACCGATTTAGCTTCTATTTATAAGAATGAAATGGTTATCCTTGTAAATACCGCAGCCAATGAAAGTGCCGGTAAGGTAGAAAATACTGTAAACAGCAGCGTGGCACAGCTTGCCGCAGGCGCAGCACAGGTTAACGCAGGTTTACAGAGTGCCGTTGCAAAGAAGGATACATTAGAAACAGCACTTGGACAGCTTGTAGCGGGAAGCAGCAGTGTTTCTTCAGGAAGCGCCCAGTTAAACAGCGGACTTTCACAGTTAAAGGGCAGCAACGATACTTTAAACGGCGGTATTGCAAATGCTGTATCCGGTGCAAAGCAGCTTGATGCAGGTGCATCACAGCTTACAGCAGCATCCGGTGTTCCGGCACTCGTATCCGGCACATCTGATTTAAAGAACGGTATCGGTCAGCTCTCTGAGAGCAGCCCGGCACTTGTAACAGGCATCAATGCTCTTGATGATGGTGCAAAGCAGTTAAAGATTGGTACAGCACAGTTATTACAGGGAGCAGGTGCATTAGCAAGCGGTGTAACCCAGTTAAATGACGGCGCACACGAATTAAGCGACGGTGCAGAACAGTTAAATGACGGTGTGGTTGAATTAAACAACGGTATGATTCAGTTTAACGAAGAAGGAATCAGCCAGATTACATCTCTTGTAGGCAGTGATGCAGACGATGCAATTGATACAATTAAGAAGGTTATCAACCTTGGAAAAGATTATCAGTCCTTTGCAGGAAAGGCAGATGACATGGACGGTTCTGTAACATTTATCTACAAGACAGAAGGCGTTACAAAGTAATTTGAAATATATCTTAATAAAATAAACAAAGAATCCGCCGGTTGGAATGACCGGCGGATTCTTTGTTGCGTTTTTAGCATTGAGATATTGTTATGAAAATGGTAGAATTACAACGGAAAAGGAATTTGAACAGGCTGTTGAAATGCTGTAAAGGGGTGATTCTATGATAAATAACACACTTGCAAAGAAACGGATTATAGCCGCAGTGGCAGTGACCGTAGTTTTGATTGCGGCGATAGTGGCAGTGCCGGTAATACGGCGTGAAATTTGTTATGGGACAGTTGTGGGCGAATGTGACAATCTGGAACTGGTTGAGCGCTGGCAGCAGTATGGAGAGGCTTATGCGATAGGTGCAAATAAAGACGGAATGCCTATTTTTAAAGACAGAAAGGCAGCGATGAAGCAGGCAAAGAAGGATTACGGGCTGGGATTTGAGTATTTAAGGGAATACCGGAATTTTCCAAAAATATCAGATAATCCAAAGGTCTGCCAACAGTATAAAATGTTAGGCTGGCAGACTGTACCGCCGATGACGGTGGAAAATTATGAGGAAATCGGAAGACAGTGTGGTATGGTATCCAGATTTCTGGATATTTACTGCAACAGCTTTGGGGAGGATAGATAGTATACCGGCTGAAATACAAGGAAATGAGGAATATACAGATGAAAATGAAAAAAACAACGTTTATTACGCAGGGAGCGGTCATTGCGGCAATTTATGTCGTGCTGGTATTTGTCTTTGACTACTGGAGCTTTGGTCCGATACAGTTCAGGGTTGCGGAAGCACTTACAATTCTTCCGGTATTTACACCGGCGGCAGTGCCGGGGCTTTTTATCGGCTGTCTGATTGCCAATATTACGGGTGGTGCGGTTATCTGGGATATTGTCTTTGGCAGTCTTGCAACACTGATCGGTGCAGTCGGAACCTATATGCTGCGCAAACACCCGTGGGCAGCGCCACTGCCGCCGATACTTGCAAACACTGTTATCGTGCCGTTTGTATTAAAATATGCGTATGGTACAGAAGGCATGCTGTGGTATTTTATGCTGACCGTGGGACTTGGGGAAGTGATTGTCTGCGGTGTATTAGGCAGTCTGCTCAGAGTGGCATTAAAGAAGTACCGCAATACACTCTTTCATGAATAAAAAAAGCTGCGTTTATAAGACGCAGCTTTTTAATGTTTATCTGTCCACTGTCCGAAAAATGTTTCCAGACGGTTAAAGGTCTTATTTAACACAACGGCTTCATCTTCGCTTAAATCCTGCATAATGCTGTCAATCATACTCTTATGGAATTTCATGTGATGATGATATGCGGCAATTCCTTTTTCGGTCAGCGAAGCGTATACGATACGGCGGTCGCGGTCACTGCGGTTGCGGACAACGTAGCCTTTGCGGACCAGTCCGTTGATACCGGTTGTCAGTGTGCCCATTGTGACACCGAGGGACTTTGAAATCATAGACATGGTACGAGGTTCTGCAATACCAATTGCTTCGATAATGTGCATATCCGTTACGGAAATATCTTTAAATTCTTCTGTAATTAATGCCTTTTCTTCAATATTTAAAATATCGTTGAAAAGCTTTACCAAAATGGAATTGAGTGCTGCAAATGTATCCATATTATGTACCTCTTAAATCCTGTTCCGTGTGAAAATTTCGTAAGTTTATTATAGCTTACACGCAGATAATATGCAACAAAAATAGAAAATGAGGGGAAGCATGAAAAGGTATGCTGACGCGGCGGTGACAGCCGTTATCGGATTCTGCATTTTCGAGGGCATTACAGACGGCAGTGTGTCCGTAAATCCGCTGTTATGGGTTGTGCTTGGCAGATTGGCAGGCAGATAAAAGACGGCAAGATTTATGTTTGCATTTTAGTGCAATCCGTAGTATGATTATTTTGTAGTATTAGCGTTTATACGACTGTGAAAATACAGAGAAGGAGACAACATGAAATTTATAGCAATTGGAGAACTGATGTTAAGATTATCTCCACCGAATTATGAAAAGATTGTTACAACACATGATTTTATTGTAAATTACGGTGGTGCGGAAGCAAATGTTGCAGTATCATTGGCAAATCTTGGCGTAGACAGTACATTTTTTACGGTACTTCCGAATACCGATTTAGGAAAGTCTACGATTAATTACTTAAAGGCAAATGATGTACATACAAAGCACATTATCAAGGCAGACGGAAGAATGGGTCTGTATTACCTTGAGGAAGGTGTTGCCGTAAGAGCTTCCCAGGTTATTTATGACAGAGGCAACTCCGCATTTGCAGAATATGATTATAGTGATGTTGACTTTGAAGATATATTAAAGGATTATGACTGGCTGCATTTAAGCGGTATCACACCGGCGCTTTCTTACAACTGCCGCCGTATGATTGATAAGGCGGTAAAGGTTGCAAAGAAGCTGGGATTGACAGTCAGCTTTGACCCGAATTTCAGAAGCACGCTTTGGTCTTTTGGAACGGCAAGAGATGTATTAAGCAAGTATCTTCCATATGTAGATGTATTAATCGGTATTGAGCCGATTCATGTATACAATGAAGACGGAACAGATGTAAAAGACGGTCTGACCATGGACCCTTCATTTAAAGATATGGACAGGGTATTTAAGGCGATTGATAAGCAGTACCATATGAAGGCGATTGCAAGAACAGTCCGCTATGTCCATTCAGGAAGCAACAACTCCTTAAAGGCATTCTTCTATACCAATGGAGAGACTTACGAAAGCAAGACCATTAATTTCGATATCGTTGACCGTGTCGGCGGCGGCGATGCGTTCTCATCAGGTCTGATTTATGCGTTGATGGAAAATATGGACCCGGAAGATGTTGTCAATTTTGCAGTGGCTTCTTCCGTAATGAAACATTCTATCCGCGGCGATACGAATATTACAAGTGTTGCACAGATTAAGAGTCTGATGAACAATGCTTCCTTTGATGTACAGAGATAATTTTTAAAATAAAACAGACGGCAGGAGTATTTTCAGGCAGTAATCGTACTGGCTGTCGATGCTCCTGTTTTTGTTTTAATTCTTAGAAAGCAAAGAGCTGGGAAACAGCGTATTGTTCTTTATTATATGAAGAAAGCAGGAAAATGAAATGTTTGCACAGTTAAAAGAAAAGACGGTATGGACGGCGATTGTAAGATTGGGTGTATTCTTTTTTGTCTTTTTGGGGCTGGAGTATTTATTTGACAATCTCATGGCGGCAGTGACGGATTCCACCGGCGTTGTGCGGGCGCAAAGCTACGTGCTGGGGGTCAGTGCCATGGGATTTCTGGCATATGGAATGTTACCGGAGCGGATAAGAAATGCAGGACACCGCAGATACAGAGTGCTGTTAGAAGGGGCGGCGGGAGTGCTTTGCGCCGTTTCTATTATGATAATATGTCTGCATAAAAATTACAGTGTGCTGCTGTTAAGCGGCTGTCTTTTATTTTTTATGCTTGGCATGACAGGCAGTGTAGTCCATATGGATATGGCACTGCAAAAGCAGGCAGGAAAAGGACTTGCGGTGCCTGCGGGAATTGCTTATGCGCTTGGCATCTGCTTACAGTTTTTAGACCACCGGTTTTTAAAAGATAAAGTGACGGAAACGGCGGTATTTGTCATTGCGGCAGTGGGACTGCTTTTTTTTCATGAAAGGGCGGTACACCTGCGGGAAGATGAAAATATGCCGGCTGTTGAGGAAGAAAAGTTGAGCATGGATTCAAATGGAAAGAAAGACAGTGGTAGAGAGGTGTATGCGCAAGAGCGTATACAAGTCACAGAAAAGCGTGTCAGGGCATTTTTACTGGCGGCAATCGTATTTTTTATGACATTTATATTTGCGGAGCTGGATAATGCGGTCACGCTGGTTCATGCAGAGGGCAGTGCGGACGTCGGACAGTGGCCGCGACTTCTGCTTGCCGTGAGCGGACTTGCGGCAGGCATGCTGTATGACATTCGAGAATCGCGGTATATGCACATGGTGATGTACTGCGTGATGATGTTATCGACAATCTGTATGATGAGTATGATGCTTGGAATGCCGTTTATTGTGGGACTGGTTGTATTTTACCTGTCAGCGGGCTTTTTTTCCGTATATTTCACGGCGGGATTTATGGAAATAGCACCGGAAATGAAACACCCCGGCTGTTGGGCAGGCATGGGGCGTGCGGTGAATAATTTTTGTGCGCTGATTACGGTATTTATTACGACACGGTTTGAAATGGGAAACGGATATTATATGATGATTGCTGCCGTTGTGCTGTTTGTGGTAATCAGCATTCTGCTGTTCTTGTATCAAAGTCCGGTGAAAGAAAAGAAATCCGGGGAACAGGAAGAACAGCCGCTATCTGTGGAGAATACCGATGAAAATATTAGTGGAACGGCTGATGATACCGGCATTGATACGGAGCGTTGCCCGGATTCTGACGATTCATTTGCGGCATTTTGCGGGAAGTACGGGCTGACACAGCGGGAACGGGAGGTTTTGCAGGCACTTGTGACCTCGGATAAGACTGCACAGGAGATTGCGCATGAGATTGGCATGTCGCGAGCGGCATTTTACCGCCATATTGCCAGCTTAAATGAAAAAACGGGGACGAAAGCACGGGTGGGGCTGTTACAGTTCTATTATAATGATATCAATGGGAAATAATATTTATGGCAGTAAATTCTTGACAAGCGGATACAATATGATACATAATAAATTTGTATCATATTGTATCCGTTTTGCATTATCAATAGAAAGGATGATTGCCATGAATTTATCACAGATGCAGTATTATAAACAGCAGTACGGTTATTCGTATGACCGGCTGTCACAGCTTACGGGAATTCCCAAAGGCACGATTCAGAAGATATTCACAGGTGTTACAAAGTCGCCAAGATACGAAACGCTTCAGGCGCTGGAACGCGTGTTAAAGCCGGAAAATCCGTCCAAAGCCGCGGAAAGCACAAAGGGGCCGTATATGGAGTCTCGGCAGTCCGGGGTGGATGCTGGGGTAAATCAGGCGGACAGAGTTTGTGAAACGGCAGTACCGTATGGACAGAAGAAGCAGGGGGAATATACGCTTGAAGATTATTATGCACTGCCGGAGGATAAAAGATATGAACTGATTGACGGTGTCCTTTATGAAATGACAGCACCGACAACGGTGCATCAGATTATTGCATTGCAGATGTGTCATCAAATTGAAAGTTTTATAGATGAGCATGGCGGTAATTGTATGTCTTATATAGCGCCGGTCGATGTCCAGCTCGACTGTGATGATAAGACGATGGTGGAGCCGGATGTGATTATCCTGTGTGACAGAAGCAAGGATATTAACCGGTGTATTTACGGCGCACCGGATTTTGTGGCAGAGGTTTTGTCAAAGTCCACAAGAAGAAAGGATATTGGTGTTAAGACCTATAAATATGCCAACGCAGGCGTCCGTGAATACTGGATGATTGATCCGAAGGATATGAAAGTGATTGTCTATACATTTGCACAGAATGATGATGCGGAAGATACGGTCAGTATTTTCGGATTTCAGGATAAGATTCCTGTGGGAATTTATAACGGGGAACTTAAAATTGATTTTGCTAAAATCAGTAAAAGGCTGGAAACAAATAATTAGCGTAAAATTCTTGACAAGAACCATAATCTCTTATAAAATGAACCTAAATGCTATGACGAAGACAGTAGGATATCTTTGAACGCAAAAGCGAGCCGGGAGGGTGAGAGCCGGTGCAAGTAGAATTTATCTGAACATCACTTCCAAGCATCCAAACTGAAAGCAGGAAACCTGTAAGTAAATGAGGACGGTAATCCCACCGTTACAGGGGACGCATATGCTGGTATGTCGTAATTGGTTTTGGATTTTGGATAGAACGAATGATTTTACCCTCCGCCGTATTACGGCGGAGGTTTTTTGTGTAATATTATACAAAAGGCACTACGTGCCGATAATGCGCACTCGCGCGAAGTTGCAGTATGCCGCAGACGACCGCGCTCGGCGCGGGAATGTGCAAAATCTCAAAAATCAGTAGTTTATAAATAGAAGTTATTTGCCGGAGGGCAGGAAAGGAAGTATCAATATGGTTTACGAAAAAGTATCACCGGATATGAAGTTCGTAGAAAGAGAAAAAGAAGTGGAAAAGTTCTGGAAGGATAATGACATTTTCAGAAAAAGTATAGACAACCGCAGAAAAGGTGAAGTGTACACATTTTATGACGGACCGCCTACTGCAAACGGAAAGCCGCATATCGGACACGTGCTGACACGTGTTATTAAGGATATGATTCCAAGATACCGTACAATGAAAGGCTATATGGTTCCTCGTAAGGCAGGATGGGATACACACGGACTTCCGGTAGAACTTGAAGTTGAAAAGATGTTAGGCTTAGACGGCAAGGAACAGATTGAAGAATATGGTCTGGAGCCGTTTATCAAGCACTGTAAGGAAAGTGTCTGGAAGTACAAGGGTATGTGGGAAGATTTCTCATCAACAGTTGGTTTCTGGGCAGATATGGAACATCCGTATGTTACTTATGATAATAATTTCATTGAATCGGAATGGTGGGCTTTAAAGCAGATCTGGGACAAGGGTCTGTTATACAAGGGCTTTAAGATTGTTCCTTACTGCCCACGTTGTGGTACACCGCTGTCTTCACACGAAGTAGCGCAGGGTTATAAAAATGTCAAGGAACGTTCCGCAGTCGTACGTTTCAAGGTAAAGGGAGAAGATGCGTATTTTCTTGCATGGACAACAACACCGTGGACACTTCCGTCAAATGTTGCGCTCTGTGTTAATCCGGAAGAAACTTATGTCAAGGTAAAAGCGGCAGACGGTTATACCTATTATATGGCAGAAGCCCTGCTTGACAAGGTACTTGGCGGACTGGCTGTTAAGGCAAGTCAGACTGTGGCAGGCGTTCAGGCTGAAGAAGGTAAGGAACTCGGAAGCGGCGCAGGTGTTGACTACGAAGTTCTTGAAAAATATACAGGTAAAGATTTAGAATACAAGGAATACGAACCGTTATATGCATGTGCGGCTGAAGTTGCCGAAAAGCAGCATAAGAAGGGACATTTTGTAACCTGTGATACGTATGTTACGATGTCAGACGGTACCGGTATCGTTCATATCGCCCCTGCATTCGGTGAAGACGATGCCAAGGTCGGCAGAAAATATGACCTTCCGTTTGTACAGTTCGTAGACGGCAAGGGTGAATTGACAGAAGAAACACCATATGCCGGATTATTTGTAAAGAAGGCAGACCCGGAAGTATTAAAGGATTTAGACAAGGAAGGCAAGTTATTTGATGCGCCGAAGTTTGAACATGATTATCCGTTCTGCTGGAGATGTGATACACCGCTGATTTACTATGCAAGAGAATCCTGGTTTATCAAGATGACAGAAGTAAAGGATGACTTAATCCGCAACAACAACACCATCAACTGGATTCCTGAAACAATCGGTAAGGGACGTTTCGGTGCATGGCTTGAAAATGTTCAGGACTGGGGTATTTCAAGAAACAGATACTGGGGTACGCCGCTCAATATCTGGCAGTGTGAAGACTGCGGAGAAATGATGTCTATCGGAAGCATTGAGGAATTAAAAGAAAAATCCGACAACTGCCCGGACGATATCGAATTACACAGACCGTATATTGATGCGGTAACCTGCAAGTGTCCGAAGTGCCAGGGTACGATGAAACGTGTGCCGGAAGTTATCGACTGCTGGTTTGACTCCGGTTCAATGCCGTTTGCACAGCACCACTATCCGTTTGAAAATAAGGAAATTTTTGAACAGCAGTTCCCGGCAAAATTTATTTCCGAAGCCGTAGACCAGACACGAGGCTGGTTTTACTCACTGCTTGCGATTTCAACGCTGCTGTTTAACAAAGCACCTTATGAAAATGTTATCGTTTTAGGACACGTTCAGGATGCAGACGGACAGAAGATGAGTAAGTCCAAGGGAAATGCCGTAGACCCGTTTGATGCGTTACAGACACACGGCGCAGATGCAATCCGCTGGTATTTCTATGAAAATTCCGCACCATGGCTGCCAAACCGTTTCCACGACAAGGCAGTAACGGAAGGTCAGAGAAAGTTCATGGGAACCATCTGGAATACGTATGCGTTCTTCGTATTGTATGCGAATATTGATAATTTTGATGCAACCAAATATACACTGGAATACGATAAGCTTCCGGTTATGGATAAGTGGATTCTTTCCAAGTTAAATACGGTTGTCAAAGAAGTGGACAACAATCTTGAAAATTATAAGATTACGGAAACAGCCAGAGTGTTGGAAGACTTTGTAGACGAGCTTTCTAACTGGTATGTAAGACGCTGCCGTGAACGTTTCTGGGCAAAGGGCATGGAACAGGATAAGATTAATGCATACATGACATTGTATACAACACTGGTTACGCTGTGTAAGACAGCCGCACCGATGATTCCGTTTATGACAGAAAGCATTTACAGAAATCTTGTATGCAGCATTGATAAAAATGCGCCAATCAGCGTTCATCTGTGTGACTTCCCGGAAGTGCATAAGGAATGGATTGACAAGCAGCTTGAAGACAACATGGAAGACGTATTAAATGCCGTTGTTATCGGACGTGCATGCCGTAACGCAACCAATATCAAGAACAGACAGCCAATCGGACAGATGTTCATTAAAGCGCCGTGGAAGCTGGATGATTTCTTTACCGATATTATCGCAGACGAATTAAATGTAAAGAAAGTTGAATACAAGGACGATGTCAGAGATTTCACTTCTTACACATTTAAGCCGCAGTTAAAGACACTCGGACCGAAGTACGGCAAGTTCTTAGGTGAAATCAGAAAGCAGCTTGGTGAACTTGACGGCAATGCCGCAATGGATGAGTTAAATAAGGTTGGATTTATCACCTTACAGGCAAACGGACAGGATATCCAGCTTGAAAAGGCAGATCTGTTAATTGAAATGACACAGCAGGAAGGCTTTGTGGCAAGCTCCGATAAGGGCATTACGGTTGTTATGGATACGAATTTAACACCGGAACTCTTAGAAGAAGGCTTTATCCGTGAAGTCATCAGCAAGATTCAGACCATGCGTAAGGATGCAGGATTTGAAGTAATGGATAAGATTCATGTAACGGTCAGCGGAAATGACAAGATTTCTGCACTGATTGACAAAAATGCAGCACAGATTACAAAGATTGTTCTGGCAGAAGACATTACAGAGGGAGAAGCAAAAGGCTTTACAAAAGAATGGAATATTAATGGTGAGCAGGTAACACTGGGCGTAGAGAGAATTTAGTGTAACACTGCACAGTACTGCAACGGACAAATTGCATCAGGTTATTTCAAAAATATGCCTGATGCAATTTGTGTTTTAAGCGTAAAGAAAGAATGGAGATGAATATGGAGTTTCTAAAAAAAGTGTATCATGCAGTGGCGGCAGTGCTGCTGATGCTGGTGACATCGTTGATTTACGGCGGCTATATACTGGAATGGAGAGGTAAAAGACCACTTTGTATCCTGATAGCGGCAATGGCAGTGACAGCAGTGCTGATTGCTCTGGTGTGCCGGTATCTGAAAAAATACGCAGGTCAGATTGCGGTTGTCTGTATTGTTCCGATGACATTCTGTCTGGCAACCGGACTTTATAAGCTGTATATGGTGGCAGCAGACAGCCGGAGTATTTTCTATCTGGCAATGATTTTTTTCGCTGCGGCTTATTTTATCACAGAATATCTGTTAAATCTGTGTATGGAAAATGCTTCGCTGCAAAATATACGACAATTTTTCAATACGCATAAGTGGGTACTGATTCTTATTTTTATTGCAGTTTTATGCCGTGTGCCGCTGCTTTCACAGCTTCCGCGCTGGGATTCGGGAGAATATTATTATCGGCTGATTCTCGGAACACATCATTTTGAATATACGGGTTTTAAAGAGTTCGTGGAAAATTATGCGCTGTGCGGACATCCGACACTGGGATTCTGCCTTGTATATCTGCCGGGAGAACTTGCTTTTTCGCAGGAAGTCATCGGTGTTACACTGACCAGCCTGATTCTGACGACACTGGCGCTGTGGTGTGTGTACCGCATATTCTTAAAAATCCTGCCGCAGGTTACAGAAGGAAAAGCAGCGGTGTGTACATTTTTACTGTCATTTTCACCACTGTTTTTCGGTATGACCATGTATTTTAATCCGGACTATGCACTGGCGGTATTTTTTATATTTCTGTTATACAGCTATGTGTATGACAAGGCGGTTCTTGCGGCGTTTTTTTCGCTTCTGTGCTTTCAGACGAAAGAAACAGGACTGGTGCTGGTCGGCGGACTGGTGTTTGGCATTTTTATCCAGCATATTGCAGAAAAGAGAAGCCATGCCGTAAAAGCAATTTTTAAAGATGTAAAGTTATATGCAATTCTTGCAGTGACACTGTTACAGCTGTATTATACAAAGTTTATCGGTGGTATTGCAACGTGGACACAAAACGGAAATGAAGAACCGGGACTGCGCTGGGACAGCACAGGAGAGAATTGTCTGGGCTTTCAGCCGGCATTTGTGGCAGTTAAATTAAAACAACAGTTTTTGTTAAATTTCAATTGGATACTGACAGCCGGTATTGTCATTGCGGTTGCGTGGTGGTTTATTTTAAAAGTAAAAGGCAGGAAAAAAATTCAGGCATCGTGTAAAATCTGCGGTATCGCCGGAGCATTTGTTGCATTTTTATCGTTTTCATGTCTGTATATTACGGCATCGGTGGCAAGATATAATGTAGCGGGTGATGTTTTGCTGTATCTGATATTTTTTTATTGTATGGCGCTTTTTGCGGCAGAATTGCCGGAAAGCACATTTTTAAAGAAAAAATATGCAGGCATGGCAGTGACGGCAGTATTTGGCGTTTTACTTGCCGGTGAGTGCGTATTTACGGTTGACCCGGTGACAAGAGGGTTGTTTTTAAAGCTGGATACCGGAAATACAACGCTTTGTTTTACGGGAAAGGTCAGCGATATCAACAGCATTTATTACGGGGATTACCTCATTTATAATACGCAGTATACGTATATTGACAAGGCATATGATAAAGTGCTTGCAGATGTGGATTACCACCCGGATACAACGGATATTTATATCCCGGACAGCAACGGTTCATTTATTTGCGGCAATCTTCCGTTTTATTACTTAAACTGGGATGAAAAAACGAAAAAGAGAGTTTTTTATGAGAATGAAAATACACAGGAAATGGAATTCTATAATGAAGTAAAATATTTTTCTTCCAAAATGGTATCAGAGGGAAAGGATAAGGCGGTACTGATTGTAAACCCGTACATGATAAATGTCCATGAGGAGGAGCATCTGGCAAAGCTTGCGCCGTATTATGAAATCGGCGAGCGTAAAGAAGTAAAACTGTTGCAGGGCAGTATTGTGTACTACGAACTGACAAGAAAATAAGATGGAATTCATAGGAAAGCAAAAAAGATACTGATGTTGCATAAATCTGGTTCGCAGTGTATAATTATTGGTATATTATTACTTTCTTAAAGAAAAGACAGAAACTTTTTGTGAGCGGAGGGACGCAGATGGTTAGAACAAATACTTTTAACAAAGAGGAATTTAAAAAGGATATCAAGGATAATTGTAAGCTTCTGTATCGCAAGAATATCGATGAATGTGATGATCAGCAGAAGTTTCAGGCAGTTGCGTATTCTGTGAAGAATATTATCATTGATAAATGGATTGCAACCCACAAGGAATATGAAAAGCAGGATGTTAAAATTGTCTGCTATATGTCTATGGAATTTCTGATGGGCCGTGCGCTCGGCAACAACATGATTAACCTTATGGCATACGATGAGATTAAAGAAGTGCTTGCAGAGCTTGGCATTGATATTAATGTGATTGAAGATCAGGAACCGGATGCAGCACTTGGTAACGGTGGTCTGGGACGTCTTGCAGCGTGCTTTTTGGATTCTTTAGCGACACTGGAATATCCGGCATACGGCTGTGGCATCCGTTACAGATACGGTATGTTTAAGCAGGAGATTAAGGACGGCTATCAGATTGAAGTGCCGGATAACTGGTTAAAAGACGGTAATCCATTTGAAATTAAGCGTGACGAATATCGTTATGAAGTAAAATTCGGCGGCTATGTACGTTCTTACCGTGATGAAAAGACCGGCAGAGATATGTTTGTACAGGAAGATTACCGTTCTGTCATTGCAGTACCGTATGACCTTCCGGTAGTCGGCTACGGCAACAATACCGTGAATACATTAAGAATCTGGGATGCAGAGCCGGTCAATACCTTTAATCTGAACTCTTTTGATAAGGGTGATTACCAGAAGGCGATTGAGGAAGAAAACCTTGCAAAGAATATTGTCGAAGTGCTTTATCCGAATGATAACCATTATGCAGGTAAGGAGCTGCGTTTAAAACAGCAGTATTTCTTCGTGTCAGCCAGCGTCCAGAGAGCGGTAGACCAGTATAAGAAGCACCACGACGACTGCAGAAAGCTTTATGAAAAAGTTACATTCCAGTTAAATGATACCCACCCGACCGTTGCGGTTGCGGAACTGATGCGTATCCTTATGGATGAAGAAGGCTTAGAGTGGGATGAAGCATGGGACGTAACGACAAAGACCGTTGCATATACCAACCATACGATTATGTCAGAAGCGCTTGAAAAATGGCCGTTAGAGCTGTTCTCAAGACTGCTTCCTAGAATTTATCAGATTGTTGAAGAAATCAACAGAAGATTTGTTGAAGAAATCAAGGCAAAATATCCGGGCGACCAGGAAAAAATCCGCAAGATGGCAATCATTTATGACGGACAGGTCAAAATGGCACACCTTGCAATCTGCGCAGGCTACTCTGTAAACGGTGTTGCTAAGCTCCATACAGAGATTCTTGAAAAGCAGGAATTAAAGGATTTCTATGAAATGATGCCGCAGAAGTTTAACAATAAGACCAACGGTATTACACAGAGAAGATTTCTCTTACACGGCAATCCGTTGTTATCCGCATGGATTACGGATAAGATTGGCGATGCATGGGTAACAGACCTGCCGCAGTTAAAGAAGCTGCTTCCGTATGTGGATGATGAAAAGGCACAGCAGGAATTTATGCAGATTAAGAGAAAGAACAAGGTCCGTCTGGCAAAATATATCAAAGAGCATAACGGCATTGATGTAGACCCGGATTCCATCTTTGACGTACAGGTAAAGCGTCTGCATGAATACAAGCGCCAGCTGCTGAATATTCTGCATGTAATGTATCTGTATAATGAATTAAAGAAAAATCCGGATATGGATATGACACCGAGAACATTTATTTTCGGCGCAAAGGCAGCCGCCGGATACAGGATTGCGAAGCTTACGATTAAGTTGATTAACAATGTGGCAGATGTGATTAACAACGATGCTTCCATCAACGGAAAGATTAAGGTTGTATTTATTGAAAACTACCGTGTATCCAACGGTGAAATCATCTTTGCGGCAGCCGATGTCAGCGAGCAGATTTCAACGGCTTCTAAGGAGGCTTCCGGTACGGGTAACATGAAGTTTATGTTAAACGGTGCGATGACACTCGGAACAATGGACGGTGCCAATGTTGAAATCGTTCAGGAAGTCGGCATTGAAAATGCAGTGATTTTTGGTCTGAGTTCAGATGAAGTTATCCGCTATGAGAATGAAGGCGGCTATGACCCGATGGAAATCTTTAACAATGATCAGGCGGTCCGTGAGATTTTAACAGAGCTGATTAACGGTAAATATTCACCGGAAGACCCTGAGATGTTCCGTGATATTTACAATTCACTGCTGAGTAACCAGGGCGGAAGACGTGCAGATACGTACTTTATCTTAAAAGATTTCCGTTCTTATGCAGAAGCACAGAAACAGATTGATGCCCGTTATAAGAACAGCGCAGGCTGGGCCAAATCCGTGATGTTAAATGTTGCCAATGCAGGTAAGTTCTCATCCGACAGAACGATTGAAGAATATGTATCTGATATCTGGAAGTTAAAGAAAGTCCACGTTCCGATGAACTAAATGGAAGTGTTGATAAATCATGCAGGTCAGTGACCGGATATAAAAATGATTATAAACGGAATTGTGCAGGCAGTCCGGAAAAGTAAATCTTTCCCGGCTGTCTGTACATTTTTTTTTGATTTCTTTCATAAACTGTTATAGCAGACCTTAAAAGGTTTACGGAAAGAGATGGAAAACGCGATGAACCGGACAAGAATTTTTTTAAGAAATAAAGCCGCCGTACTGACAGCAGTGATTCTCATAGACCTGTTTGTGCCGTATGCCGTAACAGCCACCGTGACAGGCAGAATTGAGCAGAATGTGTCGGAAAGCGTAATACAGGGCAGGAAAGTCATTATTCAGTATAAAAATGCCACGCAGGCGGTGGATTTGAATCAGTTTATTGTGATGGTGCTTGCGGCACGGTTTGACAAATCGCAGGAAATTGAAGTATTAAAAGCGGAAAGTGTCATGGTGCGTACCGATATTTACCGGGTGATGGGAGCGGCGATGCAGGCGGACAGTACAAGCCTTGGTCTGGAATTTTTCACCGAAAAGCAGATGAGGGCATCATGGCAGGAAAATTATGAAAGTAATTATGCGTTGATTGCAGACTGTGTGGCATCAACCGGCAGCAGTGTTTTGATGTATCAGAATGCATATATTGAGGCAAAATATACAGCAGTCAGCGCCGGAAAGACGTTGTCCGGGAGTGAGATTTCAGAAGAAAAATATGCGTATCTTGCGGCGGTGGACTGCCCGGAGGATATTAAAAGCACAGATTATTTAAGGGTAGAAACATTTACGTATAAAGACTTTGTCAAAAAGATAAAAAGCGGCTATGAGCAGGCAGGGCTGCACGAAGAAGCGCCGTTTCAGGATATTCAGATTGTGTCGAAAACCGACAGCGGTTATGTGACCAAAATACAGGCAGGCAATGTCATTATGAGCGGAACGGAATTTGCAAAAATTCTGGGTTTATCGTCTGCGGCAATGACGATTGAAAACAGTAACGGCAAGATTAAAATTACGACAAAAGGCTTAGGTGATGGTATGGGTGTAAGCCTTTATACCGCAGATTTTATGGCAAAACAAGGCAGTTCTTACGAGCAGATTTTAAAGGCATTTTACAGTGGAATTACCATTGTTTCACAGTAATCAGACGTATAGTTTGATGAAAACTGGCAATCATATTAACATCAAAGGTCAGTCAGATATCTGGCGGAAAAAGGAATGGAGGTTTATATGAAAGACAGTGGATTCAAACTGAATAAAGAAAAAGTCTTTGGCACAATTATATCATTTGCTATTATTCTGACACTTGGATACGGAATTTATTCGGTGGCGGTCAATTCCGGACGAAAAGAAAATCAGGAAAATATCGTCAACTTAAATGAATCGGGACAGGATAATGTAGCACTTCGGACAGAAGATGTAACACAGGAATATTCTGACATTTTACAGGTGCCGGAAAAGACAGACGGCAGTGATGATGCGGAAGCTGCCAATGCCGGTGCAAAGGCAGAAGGACTTTCTGCCGCGCAGGAAAATATCACAACCGGTAAGGAAGCACAAGGAACAGACACGGCAGAGGAATCGCAGGCGGCAAAGACTTCTGCCAAGGCAAATCCGGCTGCGGCGTACTCTTTTGATGAAAGTGATACGCTGATGTGGCCAGTAACCGGCGATATTGTTTTAAAATACAGCATGGATACGACCATTTATTTTAAAACACTTGGAATGTATAAATGTAATCCGGCAGTAAACATTGCGGCAGAAGCGGGAACCAATGTCGGTGTGGCAGCAGACGGCGTTGTGGAATCCGTAACTTACAGTGAAGAAACGGGAAATACCGTGGCAGTAGCAATCGGTGACGGTTATGTGACAACGTATGGACTGATAGATAATGTGGTGGTAAAAAAAGGCGACACGGTTGTGGCAGGACAGCTTTTGGGAACGGTATCCGACCCGACAGCATATTATGTAGAAGAAGGCCCGAATCTGTATTTTATGCTGACAAAGGACGGCGAACCGGTAGACCCGGCGGCGTATTTTGAAGACTAGTATGCAAAGGATAAGAAAATAAAGCGCCTTTAAAATTCACACAAAAAGCAAAGCAATAAAATCAGCCATACGGCAGGAATGGAATTTAAGTGGGTAGATAAAGGTACGCGGGCGCTTGTATTATAGATTGTGGGAGGCTTCAGACATAACAGTCGGAAGCCTCCTTTTGTTACGCTGCCTGTACGGGAAAGCAGATTTGTAAAAAGACAGACGGAATATGCAGCGTGGGACTTGTAAAAGGGGATTGCAGGCGGGTATAATAAAACGAAAAGAAAAGGAACATGGATAATAAATGAATAAGAAACTTAAAGGAGAAAGCATAATGAAAAATAAAAGTGTACCGGGGTACAAGCGTGTATTCGCGTGGATGATTGCGGTATTTGCAATGGTGATTCCGTGGATTTCGTATTTAAGAATCTGGAAACTGACAGATGCGCAGGCAGATGTCTTTGAAAATTACAATGGATATGTGTTTGATTTCTTTTTGTATTACAGGGAAGTCCTGCTTGTGGTTATGGCAGTCGTCCTGCTGGCAGTGATGATTGGTGAAAAATTAAATGATTATGGCTGGTGGTATATCAGAAACGGTGCATTGGATTTGACGTACAATGGACCGGCAGATAACCAGTATGGAACATGGAATGTTGTAAACGGACATGTAGAGGTTTAAAGCTGAAATAAAATTCAGATAAACAGCGGAATAAAATAAAAAGAATGATATACGGAAATTATGAGAATTCTCAAAAAACGTATATCATTCTTTTTTGTTTTAAGCCAGCGGAAGAACCGCAACATATTCAAACATCATAATAAAATGGCAGATGCTGCCTGCCATAACAAATAGATGAAAAATTTCGTGTGAACCGAAGTATTTGTGATGTGCGTTAAAAATGGGAAGCTTTAATGCGTAAATAATACCGCCCACCGTATAAATAATACCGCCCGCAAGCAGCCAGTTAAATGCGGCAGCAGGCAGGGAATTTAAAATCTGTGTAAATGCAAGGACACAGACCCAGCCCATGGCAATGTATAACACAGAAGAAACCCATTTCGGACATGTAACCCAGCAAAGCTTAAAAATAATGCCGAGAATCGCAATGCTCCAGACCAGTGCCAGCAGCATAAGCCCTGTGCGGCCATGCAGGACAATCAGGCAGATTGGCGTATAAGAACCGGCAATCAGTACAAAAATCATGCAGTGGTCGAGTTTCTTTAAAATTTTATTCGTGCGTTCAGACAAATCAAAAGTGTGATAAGTTGTGCTTGCCGCATACAGCAGAATCATGCTCACAATAAAAATACTTAAAGAAATGACATGAACGGTATCCGGAGCGCGCATGGCACGCAGAATCAGCGGTGTTGCGGCAAACATTGCCATCAGCATACCGATAAAATGAGTAATGGCACTTCCGGGGTCTTTTAATTTAAAATGTTTCATAATTTCCTCCAATCTCCGAGTACACTGTATTTCCATTATTTTAATGGATTTTTCGTGTTCGGCATGTCCTGATATTTTTATGTTTTGACATATACATTATAAAATATTATATGCACTGGTATTTAAAATAATCACATGTAGTATTGAATACTACATATCGATGTAATGATAATACATCAGCGCTTTTTAAAATGCAATCCTTTTTTTCAAAAATTTCAAAAATCCGGTTCGGATTTTAAGATTGTCTTATTGATACAGAAAAAACGCGCAAAACCGCCCATAAATTCCCTTAATTTTATTAAACAATAACCGGCAGAAAGTAAAGAAAACAAAGAAGAAAAACTTTAGAAAACTTAACCAAATACGGGGGATGTGCCGGATGTTCACAAACATGGATTTATTTTCATTAAATTTGAGTTTCCAAACCTTTCACAAATTAAGGAAAAATTTAAAAAGAAAAAATTATCGAACAAACAAAGAAAAGGTTATTGACTTCTTTTTTTGACAAGTCTAACATACGCAGTGTTTTCGGAAACGGCTTTTTCATTTTGTAAAAACACGGGGTTGCCGACGGGCATCGTGCAGGATTAAAAAAATTTAGGTTTCGGAGGTAATGTCTGATGGCATATGTAGATGAAGTAATCAAGGAAGTATCTGAAAAAAACAGTAATGAGCAGGAGTTTATCCAGGCAGTGACAGAAGTATTGGAATCTTTAAGACCAGTTGTAGAAGCAGATGACCGTTATGAAAAAAATGCAATTTTAGAGCGTATGTGTGAGCCGGAACGAATCGTTTCCTTCCGCGTACCGTGGGTGGACGATGCAGGAAAGGTTCAGGTAAACAGAGGCTTCCGCGCACAGTTTAACAGTGCAATCGGTCCGTACAAGGGCGGAATCAGACTTCATCCCAGTGTCAATCAGAGTATTATCAAATTTTTAGGTTTTGAACAGACTTTTAAAAATTCACTGACAGGACTGCCTATCGGCGGCGGCAAGGGCGGCAGTGATTTCAATCCAAAGGGGAAATCAGACGGCGAGATTATGCGGTTCTGTCAGTCCTTTATGACAGAGCTTTACAGATACATCGGACCGGATACGGACTGTCCGGCAGGCGACATCGGCTGCGGTTCCAAAGAAATCGGTTATATGTTCGGTATGTATAAAAGAATTGTCGGCGGTTATAAAAACGGTGCGTTATCCGGCAAGGGCATTCCTTACGGCGGCAGTCTTGGGAGAAATGAAGCAACCGGTTATGGCGCTGTTTACTTTACGGAAGAATTATTTGAATCTATCGGAAAGAAGCTTGCCGGTACAACATTTGCATTATCGGGCTTCGGCAATGTGTCATGGGGTGTTGCAAAGAAATTAAATGAACTGGGCGCAAAAGTCGTTTCTATTTCAGGACCGGACGGATACATTTATGATAAAGACGGCATCAGCGGGGAAAAAGTGGATTATATGGTAGAAATGAGAGGTTCCCTGCGTGACCGTTGTGAAGATTATGCCGACAGATTCGGTGTGGAATTCCATGCTGGCGAGAAACCGTGGGGACGTGTAAAGGCAGATGTGTATATGCCTTGTGCAACACAGAACGAAATCGGATTGGAAGATGCAAAGCGCATGATAGAGGAGGGTACATCAAAGCTTTTAATCGAAGTTGCCAACATGCCGACCAAAGCAGAAGCCGTTGAAGAACTGCAAAAAGCAGGATTTATGATTGCACCGTCAAAGGCAGTTAATGCAGGCGGTGTTGCCGTATCTGCCCTTGAAATGAGCCAGAATGCCATGAAGCTTTCATGGACGGAAGAAGAGGTTGATGAAAAGTTAAAAAAGATTATGAAGAATATTTTTAACAACATTGACGGTGCGGCAAAGAAATACGGCATGGATGGAAACCTGATTGCAGGTGCCAATATTGCAGGCTTTTTAAAGGTCGCAGAAGCCATGCTTAACGAGGGTATTTTCTAAAAAAGACTTTTAAAAACCGGAAATCGTCGAAAATCATAAAATACACAGGGAGAATTCAGATGAAGGCAGATTACTTGGAATTTAAGGATAAATGCATACAAATGCTTACCGAAATTGGTTTTTTAAATCAGGTGCAGATGACAAAGGAAGAAATTTTATCGGTTCTTGCAGGCTGTCGTTTAGAAGAAGCATATGATGCACTTTTAATCCGTTCGGAACAGGTATGCTGCCGGGACACACCTTTGCAGAGGCAACCGGCTCGTTAAAAAACCAGACAAAAAATGCAATGCACAGAAACCTTTCATTAAAAGAAGCTTTTTTTGCCAATGCAGGAGAGGCGGTCTGTCATGCACTGGAATACGCAGACGGGTGTACCCCGGCACACATAGACGGACCGGCACGCCTGCTGTGCATTTATGCGGGTAATAAACAAAAGAGCAATACCTGTTTATTCTGGAAGCTGGTACGCAAGTTCCTTACCGAAGATAAAATTGTAATCCGTGAAATCAATCTAAGAAACGGGGAAGTTGCAGACTGTCTTGGCTGTCCGTTTGAGGTCTGCCTGCATTACAGTGAAAAGGGTTCATGTTTTTACGGCGGTGTCATGGTGGAACAGGTCTATCCGGCACTGCTTGAAAGTGATGCGCTCATGATACTCAGTCCAAATTACAACGACTCGGTCAGCGCAAATATTATGGCATTTATCAACCGTCTGACCGCATTGTACCGGAAGGTCGATTTTAAGGACAAGCTGCTGTTTTCCATTGTCGTATCCGGCTACAGCGGTTCTGATATCTTAGCGGAGCAGCTGATTAGCTCCCTTCATTTTAACAAAGGCTTTGCGCTTCCTGCCCATGCAATCCGGATGCTCACGGCAAATGACCCCGGAGAGATTTTGTCCTGTAGGGATATTGAAAAGGAAGCCGCCGTCTATGCAGAACGTATTAAAAAAAATTTATATACATTTAATAAAAACTGATGTATAATAAAATGTACGATTCAAAAATCACCTATATATTACTTATGTAAAAATGCTTTTACAAAAGGAGTAAGACAATGAATATTAAAAGAAATATTTTGCTGAATGCCGGACCGTCTACAACGACCGATACGGTAAAAATGGCACAGGTTGTACCGGATATCTGTCCGCGTGAAAAAGAATTTGCTTCTATGATGAAGGATTTACGCGCAGATTTATTAAAGACGGTACATGCAGACCCACAGCAGTATACATCAGTTTTATTCTGTGGTTCAGGTACATTAAACATTGATGTGTGTTTGAATTCACTGCTTCCGGCAGATAAAAAGGTGCTGGTAGTCAACAACGGCGCATATAGCACCCGTGCCGTGGAAATTTGTGAATATTACGGACTGCCGCATATCAATCTGCAGTTTCCGGTACTGGAACGCCCTGATTTGGATGTGGTACGAAAGACACTGGAAGAAAATCCGGACATTGCGCTGGTATATACCACACACAATGAAACAGGAACCGGTATTTTAAATCCAATCCGTGAAATCGGTGCATTGGCACACGAATTCGGTGCGGTATTTATCGTTGATACGACCTCCACACTGGCAATGCGCCCGATTGATGTGCAGAAAGACAATATCGATTTCTGTATGGCATCGGCACAAAAGGGGCTGATGGCGATGACAGGTCTTTCCTTTATAATAGGAAGAAAAGACATTATCGAAGCTTCAAAAGACTATCCGAAGCGTTCGTATTACTGTAATCTGTATTTACAGTACCATTTCTTTGAAAAAACAGGAGAAATGCATTTTACACCGCCGGTACAGACAATTTATGCAACAATACAGGCATTAAAAGAGTATTTTGCGGAAGGCGAAGAAGCCAAGTGGGCAAGACATACCCGCGTCTTTAATGCAATCCACAAAGGACTGGACGAGCTGGGATTTAAAGATGCCGTTAAGAGAGAATGGCAGGCAGGTCTTGTAGTATCGCCGATTTATCCGGACGACCCGAACTGGGATTTTGAGAAGGTTCATGATTACTGTTATGAGCGTGGATATACGATTTATCCGGGTAAGATTTCTACAACGAACACCTTCCGTCTGTGCGCTTTAGGTGCGATTGACGAGGACGACATCACGGCATTTTTCAAGGTATTCCGTGAGGCACTGGAACATTACAATATTGCGATTCCGGTTGTATATAATGATTAATAGAAAGAAAGAGGAAAACAGATGAAAAAAGTATACGCATGTTTTTGTACCGATGTGATTCATGAGGGACATTTAAACATTATCAACAAAGCAAAAGAATATGGCGAACTGGTTGTCGGTATTTTAAGTGATGAGGCAATGATCCGCTACAACCGTTTTCCGACGATCGGTTTTGAAGAAAGAGTGGCATTGTTTAAGAATCTGGAAGGTGTCAGTGAAGTCGTAATCCAGCATGATATTATGTATGATAAGATTATTGAAGAAGTAAAGCCGGATTATGTCATTCACGGTGACAACTGGAAAGAAGGTCCGGAAGCGGCAATCCGTGCCAATGTCATTGAAGTATTAGAAAAGAACGGCGGCGAATTAATCGAAGTGCCGTATACTTATAATGAAAATGTAAAGCGTGTTGATGACCGCTTAAAAGAAAAACTGGCGATGCCGGAATTCAGAAGAAAACGTTTAAGACAGCTCATTAAAATGCGTCCGATTGTAAAGACGATTGAAGTACACAGCGGTTTAACCGGTCTGATTGCGGAAAAGACAGTTGTGGAAAATGATGGTGAATTTGACCAGTTTGATGCAATGTGGATTAGTTCCCTCTGCGATTCAACTGCGAAAGGAAAGCCGGATATTGAACTGGTAGACATGACTTCAAGATGCAGAACAATCGATGATGTCATGGAAGTTACAACAAAGCCGATTATTTTTGACGGAGATACAGGCGGACTGACAGAGCATTTTGTATATCTTGTGCGCACACTCGAACGTATGGGTGTTTCAGCCATTATTATCGAAGATAAGACCGGTTTAAAGAAAAACTCCCTGTTTGGTACGGAAGTAGCACAGACACAGGATACAATTGAGAATTTCAGCGCCAAGATTGCCGCAGGCAAGAAGGTACAGCTGACAGATGACTTTATGATTATTGCGCGTATTGAGAGTCTGATTTTAGAGCAGGGTATGGAGGATGCGTTAAACAGAGCCAGAGCGTTCCGTGATGCAGGCGCTGATGGCATTATGATTCACAGCCGTAAGAAGGATCCGGCAGAAATTCTGGAATTCTGCGATAAATTCCGTGCAGAGGATAAGGAAACACCAATTGTGGTTGTTCCGTCTTCATTTAATACAATTACGGAAGCAGAACTGGCAGAACACGGTGTTAATATCGTTATTTACGCAAACCAGCTGACAAGAAGTGCATTCCCGGCGATGGAACAGACTGCCAAGGATATTTTAAAGTATCATCGTGCAAAAGAAGTGGACAGCCGTTTAATGCCGATTAAGCAGATTCTGACATTAATTGATGAACTGTAAGCTTTTTTGAAAGGATAAAGGAAATGGAAATCGCAATTTTAATGGCGGCGGGCATGGGTACACGCATGCGCCCGCTGACCGATGTTACGCCGAAGCCGCTTGTAAAGGTACACGGCACATCAATGATTGAAACGATTATGAAGGGGCTGGAACGCAGAAACGTATCAAAGATTTACGTTGTTGTTGGATACAAAAAAGAGCAGTTTGCATATCTGGCAGAAAAATATGACAACGTGGAATTGATTGAAAATACGGAATTTGAAACGATTAACAATATTTCTTCTATTCATGCGGCAAGAAAAGTTATGGGAACGGCAGACTGCTTTATCTGTGAAGCGGATTTGTATATTTCGGATTTATCTATTTTTGATGCAGAACTTTCACGTTCCTGCTATTATGGCAAAATGGTTCCGGGTTTTTCCGATGACTGGGTGTTTGACTGGGATGGAGAACGTATTACACGTGTCGGAAAAGAAGGGACAGACCGTTATAACATGGTCGGCGTTTCCTATTTTAAGAAAGCAGATGCGGCAGTTATCCGCGATGCCATTGATGCAGCATATGAAAAGCCGGGTTATGAGGGCTTATACTGGGATGAAATCGTAGACCGGCAGTTAGATAAGTTAAACCTTGATATTCATCCAGTTGAAAAAGAGCAGATTGTTGAAATTGACTCTGTGGCAGAGCTGGCAGTGATTGATGAAAGCTACCGTGAGGTATTGGAAAAAATGCAGGCAGAATAGGTCTGTATCAGAATGGAGATAAAAAATGCAGGTTCAGAAGTTTGTTGAAATTATCGGTGCAGAGTTTTATGCAGGTGTACCGGATTCACAGTTAAAAGCACTGTGCAACTATTTAATAAATACATATGGGATAGATTCCCGACATCATGTGATTGCCGCAAATGAAGGAAATGCGGCGGCGCTGGCGGCAGGATACCATCTGGCAACAGGAAAGGTGCCGGTTGTCTATATGCAGAATTCCGGCGAAGGAAATATTATCAATCCGGTGGCATCACTTTTAAACGACAAAGTGTATGCAATTCCGATGATTTTTGTTGTGGGCTGGAGAGGAGAACCGGGGGTTCATGACGAGCCGCAGCACATTTATCAGGGTGAAGTAACGATAAAACTGCTTGAAGATATGGATATCAAGCCGTTTATCGTGGGAAAAGAAACTACAGAAGAAGAATTAAAAGCTGCCATGGATGACTTTAAAACTGTGCTTGCACAGGGAAAAGATGCTGCCTTTGTAATCCGCAAGGGTGCGCTCTCTTATGATGAAAAGGTTGTTTATAAAAATAACAATACGATGATGCGTGAAGATATTATCCGCCATATTACAGACGTTTCCGGAGAAGACCCGGTGATTTCCACAACAGGAAAGGCAAGCCGTGAGTTATTTGAAATCCGTGAAGCAAAGAAGATGAGCCATAAATATGATTTCCTGACAGTCGGTTCCATGGGACACAGCTCATCAATTGCACTCGGTGTTGCAGAAAGTATGCCGGATACAAAAATCTGGTGTATCGACGGTGATGGTGCCGTGCTGATGCACATGGGCTCTATGGCACTGCTCGGAGCGAATGCGCCAAAAAATATGGTGCACGTTCTGATTAATAACGGCGCACACGAAACGGTTGGCGGCATGCCGACTGTCGGCGGTAATATTGACTGGATTGGTGTGGCAAAATCATGCGGCTATCCGAATGCAGTATCCGTAGATACGTTTGAAGCACTTGATGAGGCTTTAAAGGCAGCGAAAAACCGCAGCGAATTAAGCCTGATTGAAGTGAAATGTTCTATCGGTGCAAGAGAGGACCTTGGACGTCCGACGACAACAGCACTTGAAAATAAAGAAAATTTCATGGCGTATTTAAAAGAGTTAAAGGGTTGACAATCTTGACAATCCGGGTCATAAAAGGTATAATCAAAGAACCGCGCAGCCGGGGCATTAGCGGCGCCTTGTACCTGCAATCCGCTATAGCAGGGGTGATATCGGGCCGAGGGCAGTTTTCTGTAGAGCTGCCCGGTATAAGTGGTGTTGACGTCTGGGTCTTTCGCAACAGGAATTCATGAACCATGTCAGGTCAGGAATGAAGCAGCATTAAGTGAAACCTCCTGTGTGCCGGAAGGGTGCCTGGGCCGAGCTAACTGTACCGGTAACGTCTGTGGACAGCTGTACGACGTCCGGTGCGCGGTTTTATGATGAGAATTGTTTTCGTCAGCACATATTATATGTAACACATATTACGTGTAACACATAGTATGTGGTGGCTTTTTTTACATTTATAAAGTAAAAGCAGTTCGCAGCGGTATTTTTAGAAAAGCGCCGTCCGTGGCGGCAGAATGAGAGAAAATATGGCATATCAGGCATTATACAGAAAATGGCGTCCTTTGGAATTTGAAGATGTCAAAGGACAGGAACATATTGTTACAACATTAAAAAATCAGATACGGGCAGACAGAATCGGGCATGCGTACCTTTTCTGTGGAACGCGCGGAACCGGTAAGACAACCGTGGCAAAGATTTTTGCAAAGGCGGTCAACTGCGAGCATCCGGTGGACGGCAGTCCGTGCGGGGAATGTCCGACCTGTAAGGCGATTGCCGAAGGGCGTTCCATGAATGTCATTGAAATCGATGCCGCATCGAATAACGGTGTTGACAATATTCGTGAAATCCGTGACGAAGTCCAGTATTCACCGACGGAGGGCAGGTATAAGGTTTATATCATCGATGAAGTGCATATGCTTTCCATAGGGGCATTTAATGCACTGTTAAAAACACTGGAAGAACCGCCTGCATACGTTATTTTTATTCTGGCGACAACGGAGGCACATAAGATACCGGTTACGATTCTGTCGCGCTGCCAGCGCTATGATTTCCACCGCATTTCTATTGAAACGATTGCAGGTCGGTTATCGCAGCTGATGGAAGCGGAACATATCAATGTCGAAGAAAAGGCAATCCGGTATGTTGCCAAGGCGGCGGACGGTTCCATGCGAGATGCGTTAAGTCTGTTAGACCAGTGCATCGCCTTTTACCTCGGACAGGATTTAAAGTATGAAAATGTGTTAGAGGTGCTTGGTGCGGTGGACACGGCGGTATTTGCCGAAATGCTGTCGTACATTTTAAAGGCGGATACGTATGCGTGCATGCAGCTTTTAGAGCAGATTATTATGCAGGGCAGGGATTTAGGACAGTTTGTCAGTGACTTTGTATGGTATTTAAGAAATCTGCTGCTTGTAAAGACAACGGATGATGAAGCGAAGGCGGAAGACATTATCGATGTTTCGGCAGATAATTTAGAGCAGTTAAAAAAAGACAGTAAACAGGTCGATGTCGATACACTTATGCGCTATATCCGCGTGCTGTCGGAGCTGGCAAATGAGCTGAAATTTTCAACACAGAAGCGTATTAAAGTCGAAGTGACACTTATTAAGCTGACGCGTCCGGCGATGGAACAGCGGCAGGATATGGGCGATGTGATAAGCCGCATCACCCTGCTTGAGCAGGAAATGCAGGAAGCCATGGAAGCATTAAAAAACGGCGTGGCGGCAGGTACTCCGTTTGCGGCAGGTACACAGGGCATAAGCGGTATGGCAGATATAGCGGGTGCGGCAGGCATTGCAGCATCACAGCCGGTACAAAAGCGCGTAATAGAGGCAATGCCGGAGGATATTAAGCAGCTGGCAAAGCAGTGGGACTCCATTGTCCATTCGATTGAAGAACCGCTAAAGCGCACCCATTTATTAAATTCACATGTAACGCTTGCAGAGGATGGGCAGAGTCTGGAACTGATGACGTCTTCCCCGACAGCCTATGAGCTGTTTTCAAGGGAAGATGACAAGGCAGAACTGGTTGCGCTCATTGAGGAGCGGACAGGAATCCATGTGAATCTGATTGTTACAAAGCTACAGGATGGAGAAGATTTTCAAAATCGATTTACAGATATCAGAGAATCCGTTAATATGGAAATAGAAGTAGATGATAAGGAGGAATATATCTAATGGCAAAAAGAGGTGGATTTCCGGGAGGTATGCCGGGCAACATGAACAATCTGATGAAGCAGGCACAGAAAATGCAGAAGCAGATGGAAACACAGCAGGCAGAGCTGGAAGCAAAGGAATTCAGTGCGGCAGCAGGCGGCGGTGTTGTAGAAGTAACCGTTACCGGTAAAAGAGAGGTTACAAAGGTCAAGATTGACCCGGAAGCCGTAGATCCGGATGATGTAGAAATGTTAGAAGATTTAATTATGGCAGCAACCAACGAAGCACTCCGCAAGTGTGAAGAAGAATCACAGGCGCAGATGTCTAAGATTACCGGAGGACTTTCAGGACTGACAGGAGGCCTGTTCTAATGGACATTTACAGCGGTCATATGAACAAGTTAATAGAACAGCTGTCGAGATTACCAGGGGTTGGGGCAAAAAGCGCCCAGCGCCTGGCATTTCACATTATAAATATGCCAAAAGAAGAAGTTGAGGGACTGGCATCTGCCATGACGGATGCCAAAGCGCATATTAAATACTGTAAAGAATGTTTTACGCTGACAGATGATGAAATCTGCCCGATCTGTGCCAATGAAAAGCGCGACCACAGTACGATTATGGTGGTGGAACAGACACGCGATATGGCGGCATATGAAAAGACCGGAAAGTATGAGGGTGTTTATCATGTACTGCACGGTGCAATCAGCCCGATGCTTGGCATCGGTCCGTCCGACATTAAGTTAAAGGAACTGATGAAACGGCTCGAAGGCGATGTGCAGGAAGTCATCATTGCAACCAATTCAAGTCTTGAAGGTGAAACGACAGCGATGTATATCAGCCGCCTGATTAAGCCGACAGGCATTAAAGTAACCCGCATTGCAAGCGGTGTGCCGGTTGGCGGCGATTTGGAATATATCGACGAAGTGACACTGCTGCGTGCATTGGACGGCAGAACGGAATTGTAGGATACTATGTTAAACGATATTATTACAGAACACAAAGAGCGTATGCTCAATCTCAAAAAATATTATCCTTTTTTTAAGCTGATGGATGTATCCTTTGCCCAGTTTCAGGAAGGCAGATATGAAATGCTGGACATGGGATATATTGTCATGGGGATTCTGCGCTTTTTTATTGAGGAGAATAACTTTAAAGAAAAGGACGTCACTTACCCGGAATATCTGGACTTTATTACATCATTGCTCAAACGGGACTTTGGGCTGAATCTTTCAGCACAGGAATACAAAGAACTTGCCGATTACATTTTCGATAAAATTAAAAATGAAGGCAGACCGTTTACATTTCCATATTATGATCCTATTGAAAAGAAAAAATGTATTTCACGTATCAAGGTACTGGAAAGTGCCATCCGTGACCATACGGTATGGTATTCCATCAGTTCCGATGCAATTGAATTCTATCTGGATACGAAAGAAATTAAAGAAGAAAGCAGAATCAGTGTGCAGCAGCTGCTCTTAGAAAAAATGATACAGGCACAGAATTTTCAGGGCGGCAAAGATGTGATTGTGCGGATTAATGAAGAAGTGGCACGCCTACAGCGCAGAAAAAATGAGATTATGGAATTGCTCGGCAAAGATGTCTTTGCGGGGATTGAAGCGTATGAAGATTTTGTCCATACGGGTATGCGCTGGTTTGATGAAGAAGAAAAGCTGTTTAAGAAAAATAAAGATTTTATCGAGGGTGCGCTTGCAAAGATGGAAGCCGAACCGGTACAGTCGGAGAGCTATTACCGTACTTTAAAGGAGATTTACGAGCTGGACAGCCAGTTACAGATAGCCATGACAAGGCACGGACAGCTTTTATCGGCATGTACACAGATGCAGCAGATGACAGAAGAAGCCGTGAAGCGGGCAAAACTCGGACGGTTAAGAAGCCATATCCATTTTGGGGCGCTTCTGACAGATTTAATCCGTAGCGACAATGCGGGACTGTTAGAACAGCTTTTGTCACCAGTACTACTGCCGCATATAAAGAAGCGGTTTACGCTGGATTCACTTGACGAGGCACTGACCGTGAAGCCAAAGCAGGCAGAAGCGGCGGAGAAAGTAGAAGAAGAACCGCCGCAGGAAATTCAGTTTGCAGATGAAATGGAAGATCAGCGTATTCGTAAAAACTATACATTTTTAATGAATAATCTGCTGGCGGCATTTGAAAAGAGAGATACGTTTACGCTTTCGGAATTTGGCGCGGCAATGAGCAGAATGTATTCGCCGGATATTTTAAAAAATGCGGATTACTATTCCTTTTTTGTCAACCTGTGTCAGAAACAGGAGTATGTCATCGGCGGTCAGACGGAAAACGAGAGTTTTCTTGATGACATTTTAAGCGGCGCATTTGCAGACCGTGAACCGGTACATTTTACGATTACGCCAAAATCCGCAGGAGCGCAGGACGAACAGCCAATGGAACAGTCTGAACTGGTGTTTGAACGGAAGGGAACAAAGTAATGGAAAGCAGAAATATAGAAAAGGCACTGGAAATATCCGCAAAACTGGCGGCAGGGGAAACGGTAAGCGAGCAGGGGACAAATGCTGCCCTGTATCAGGAATACAGTACCAACCCGGAAGTGTATGATATGGTATTGTTGTCGTTAAAGAAAATGGAACTTTCGGTTTATGAATATAATAATTCGCTGTTTGCTGCGCCAAAAGCGCACGGCAGCCTGTTTGGCTACAGCAATGAAGCGCTGCGCCGGGAGCTGGGACTGCGTACCAACGGCGAACTCTATCTGGCGTATTTTATCATCTATAATATTATTATGGAGTTTTATACGGATACCATCAGTGCAACGTATGCCGAATTTGTCCGCGTAGAAGACATTGTCCGCAAGGTGGACGATACAACGGCAGGCATTGTGGATAAGAAAAATGGCTTTGTTTTAAGTGAAATTGAGGAAAACAGCTTCCGCAGCCTTGCGTTAAGCTGGGACAGCCTGCCGGCGGCAACCGTGGAATTGTCGGAATTAAGGGCGGCGAAGAATTCCAAGTCGGGTTTTGTAAAGCTGGTCTGCAACTTTTTAGTCAGCCAGCAGTTATTAAGTGACAATCAGGAGCGGTACTATCCGACAGACCGTTTCCGCGCAGTTGTTGAAAATTATTTTGACGAATCCAGAGGAAGAATCATGGAATTGTTAGACCAGTCAGGAGAGGAGAGGGACGAACATGCCGCAGATTAACAGAATCCGTGTAAACAATGTAAAATACAATTTCGGTACACAGTATTACGATGACTTTATGATGCGTTTTCACTGCCGTAATACGATTTACGACCTTGCAAACGGCGGCGGAAAGAGTCTTTTAATGCTGCTGCTGCTTCAAAATGTGATTCCGAACTGCACGCTTGATGAAAAACAGCCGATTGAAAAGCTGTTCCGTCCGGGCGGCGACAATACAGTGATTCACTCATTGATTGAATGGAAGTTAGATGCCGCTAACAATGACGGCTATAAATATATGACAACGGGATTCTGCGCAAGAAAGGCAAAGGATACGGAAGCAGACGGCGCGGAAGCGGACGGCATATCCGGGCGTTTTTCTGCGGCAGGAGAAGCACCGGCGGGACGTGACAATGCCAGCGTGGAATATTTCAACTACTGTATTTTTTACCGGGAGTTTGGTGAAAATGATATTAAAAATCTGCCGTTGACAAAAAACGGGGAGCGCATTACTTATAATGGTTTAAAGCAGTATCTGCGGGAGCTTGAACATAATGATTTCCACGTTTCGGTAAAAATATTTGACCGAAAGGGCGAATATCAGAGTTTTATCAGCAAGTATGGGCTGTATGAGAGCGAATGGGAAATTATCCGCGGCATCAATAAGACCGAAGGACATGTAAGAACATATTTTGAAACCAATTATAAGACAAGCCGTAAAGTTGTAGAGGATTTATTAATAGAAGAAATTATTCAGAAATCTTTCCACAATAAGCTGGCAGTGGGCAACGACGAAGGTCAGATGGCACAGACACTGCTTGATATTAAGGATACGCTTGCAAGACTGTCAAAGAAAAATGCACAGATTACCAATTATGATAAACAGATGGAGCTGCTCGATGCTTTTTCAGAGTATATTCTGGGATACTGCTCTTTATATGAAGAAAAGGGAAATCTGCGGGGACAGCTGTTAAAGCTGCTTATGCAGTGCAGACAAAATCTGTCGGGATACCGCGCGCAGGAAGAAAAGCAGAAGGACGAACTGCTTCATTTACAGGAAGAATTATTAAAACAGCAGCGCATGATCCAGACTGCCGAGGTGCTGACTGAACAGGCGTCTCTTGCGGGAATGGAAGAACTGATTGCTGCAAATGAGAAGAAGCGGGCATATTTTAAGGAACAGGAAGAACACTTAAAAAGGCAGATGGAAGAAACGGAAAGTCTGGTAGAATACCGCGAATATTTACAGTATCAGAAGCTCTACGATGAACTTTTGGCAGCCATTGCGGCAAACGGACAAACGGATGAAGAACTGACAAAACAGCTCTATGCACTGGCAGCGGTGATTGTGCCACAGCTTGTACAGAAAAAGAATGCTGCCGGTGAAGAATTGCAGAATGCAGAAACACAGTACCGGGCGTGTCAGAAAGAAGCGGCACAGGCAAAGGCAGATTATCAGGAATTACTGGGCGGGGCTGCGGCGGCAGAACAGATTGCAGTGCATACTGCCAAAGAGATTGAACAGGCAGAAAAAGAACTGGGTGCCTGTATGGAAAAGGCAGGAATCCTTGTGATGGAAAAGGCAGGCGAAGAATACAGTGCCTGTACACAGAAAATCAAAGAACAGGAAGAACAGCTTTTACAGACCGAGGGACAGCTTTCACAGGTGGAAGCACTGCTTTCAAAGGGCAGACAGCAGCAGGCATCCTGCCGTGCGCGGATTGAACTGCTGACAGAACAGTTAGGACAGGCGGAAACCAAAAAAGAACAGGAACAGAAAGAAAAGCGGCAGCTTTTACAGTTAAAGGCCGTCTATGGGGAACAGGATACCCGCCGGGCATGCCGCGTTGTATTGGATAACCACCGCAGACTGGAAGCGGAATGTGAGCAGCTTACCGCTGACTGTACGCAGCTTACGCAGTTCCTTGAGAATATGAAGCACGGGATATTCAGTGCGGGCGGAAGACACCGGGAGAAGGTAAAAAGCTATCTTTCAGGACGGTACGGAGAAGATGTAAAAGAAGGCAGCGAGTGGCTTTCGGGGCTTTCGGAAGATGAAAGAAAACAGGTGCTTGCCGCATTCCCATATGCCGAGTATGCATTTATTGTTGAAAACGATTTTTCAAGAATCAAAGAAGACCCGGTGCTTGCGGACTTTGGCAGAAGTGCCTATGTGATTCCGGTATTGTCTGCACAGGCGGCAAAAGCACAGCTTACGGCAGAAAATGAACAGTATGTCGTATATGCCAGAAAGGATATGGCATTTTTAAAGGATGAAAAGCTGCGCGGGCGGGAAGAAAAGCTGGCGCAGGAAGAACTGGCGGCGGCACAGGAAAAACTGGCCAGACTGACCGACAGAAAAGAAATTGTCTGGAATGACTACGTGCGCATACAGGAACTTTCAAAGCTGGAAGAAGAACCGGCAAAGAAAGAGTTTGAAGCGTTGTCTGTGCGTTTAGAGGAACTGCAAAAGGAAGCACAGCGTTTACAGGAAGAAATGGAACAGGAGGAAGCCCTGCGTAAAAAAGGCCGGGAGCGGAAAGCACAGGTGCAGGAAAAGCTGGCACAAAACCGTAAGCGGTATCCATACGTGCAAAAGTGCGCAAAACTGGCAGAGAGTCTTCTTGTACAGTACCGTGAAAAGCAGGAATACACGCAGAGGGCGGCAGATGCAAAGCAGGAACAGCTCTTAAAAGAGCAGGAAATGCAGGCGCAGGAAAAGGCAGAACAGACCGCCTTACAGCGCAAAAATGCACTGGCAGAAGAATATGACCGTCTGCAAAGCCGTCTTGACAAGCGTTATCAGGCATATATAAGCGTGGAAGCCGACGGCGGACAGTCCGCAGGAATTCATGTGCTGCAGTCAGCGGCGGATGGCAGTGCGGTAGCAGGGTTAGCGGATGCTGACGGACATGCGCTGTCATTAGAACAGCTGGAGAACCGCTTTGCGGGAGTGAAAAAGGCATTGGATGAAAAAAATGCCGATGTGCATGATAAAGAAGAATTATTAAGACATTACCGTGCGGCAATGGGAAAATGCAGTACGGCAATTGCACGCCGCCATTTTACAATGGAAGAACTTGCGGCAAAAGAGGCACAGGGAGAAGCTGTCCCAAATCCGGATGATGCGCTCCGTGCGCTTGAGCAGGAACGTGAGCAGGCGGTACAGCAGGAAAAAGCGGCAGCAGAAGAACTGGAAGCGCAGAATGCATTAATGAACCGTCTGCAGGGAAGTATTGCACACGGAAAGAGCCAGATTGAAGAAAAGTACGGTGCTTTTGAAGCGTTTGACTGTGATAACCCGGAGCAGTTCATTGTACAGCATAAAAATTATAAGGACAGCATTGCAGGACAGATCAAAGAACTGGAAAAAGAGCAGAAACGCCAGACAGAAAAAATGCAGGATTTCCTCGTAATGGAAAAGGATTTGTCAAGAATTGTTGCCAAAGCGGGCATTGAAGTGCCGGAAGCGTCAGAAACGGAAAATGCAGATACCATGGCAGGACAGCCGGAGGATACAGACATAAATGTAGCAGATTTTTCGGGCTATGAAACGGTACAGAAAGAATTTGAAAAGCTGTGTGCGCTTGAGGTGCGCAAGCTGGAAGAATTTTTAAAGAAAAAGGATAAGCTGACGGAAGAACTGACGGCATGTGATGCAAAAGAACTGGCATTGGAGATTAAAATGTCGGTTCATGTGCCAAAGGACATTGAAGCCGTGAAGCAGTTAAAGTCCAGACTTTCCGAAACCAATACGCTGATTGCACTGGAAAAAGAGCGCGTATCCAAAGGGATTTCCGATATGGAGCGTATCAAGGATAACTTTGAAAACCGGTGTGTCCAGATTTGCTGTAATATCAAGACGGAACTTGACCGCCTGCCAAAGCTTTCAAGCATTACGATGGATAATGAGGTTATTTCCATTATCGGGCTGTCCGTACCGTATGCCAAGGAATCCGATTATAAGGAAAGAATGGCGGCATACATTGACGAAACGGTCCTGATGGCGGAAAGCTTTGACAATACACAGGAGCGGTTAAAATATATCCGCAACCGGTTAAGCTGGAAACGCCTTTTTGCCGTGATTGTAACCGATATGAACGCCATCCGCGTAAGTCTTTATAAAAGAGAGCGCATGAAAGACCAGAGCCGGTATCTGCGGTATGAAGAAGCAGTGGGTTCAACCGGACAGTCACAGGGTATTTATATTCAGTTTTTAATTGCGGTAATTCATTATATTTCAAGTATCAATGCGCCGGCAGACAGTGCGGGTGTACTGGGCAAGACCATTTTTATTGATAATCCGTTCGGTGCGGCAAAGGATATTTATATCTGGGAGCCGATTTTTAAGCTGTTAAAGACTAACCACGTGCAGCTCATTGTTCCGGCACGAGGTGCAACCCCGGCGATTACGGGAAGATTTGATGTCAATTACATTTTAGGACAGAAGCTTGTACATAACCGGCAGCAGACGGTTGTTGTCGATTACTACAGCCGTACAAAAAATGAGGAACTTGAATATACGCGCATGGATTATGAGCAGGCAGTATTCGACTTCACACTATAGGCAAGAAACGCCTCAACGTTGGCATTTCTTTTTAAAAGAGTTTACAAGAATACTGCGCTGTGATAAACTTGAATAGAATATGTTTAAATCATTTATTTGATATATACAGTAAAGGTGGCGTTTGTTTTGGATAAGTATGAATTTAATATAAAAGTAGATCAAATTAAAAAGCTTGCTGCCAAGAAGTCATTTCAGGAGGCGGCAGCGATTGCCAAGGAAATGAACTGGCAGAAGGTGAAGGACTGGTCCACGCTGGCAACTGTTATTAACGTACAGGAAGCGGCAGGGGATTATCTGGAAGCAAGAGATATGGCAATTCTTGCATACAACAGAAATTTAGGCGGCAGAAAGCTGGTTTATAAGCTGGCGGAGCTGCTCATTAAGCTGGAAGATTTTGAAACGGCAGAGGAACTTTATGAAGAATATGAAAAGATGTCACCGCATGATGTCAATCGTTTTCTTTTGTATTTTGATTTAAGAAAGGCACAGAATGCCTCGGATAATGAACTTGTAGAAATCTTAGAGGACTACAAAGAGCATGAAATTGATGAAAAGTATATGTTTGAACTGGCAAAGTTATATGCCAAAACAGGCAGAAAAGAAGAATGTATCAAGACCTGTGATGATATTGTACTGTGGTTTCAGGACGGACAGTATGTGGAGAAGGCGATTCAGTTAAAGCAGGAATTTGGCGTTGAACTGACCAATACACAGAAAAAAATCTTAAAGGATATTAAGAATCAGAAGCAGGATATAGAAGCAACCAGAGAAATCATGTTTGAGGAACAAAAGCAGCTTGCGGCAATCCAGAGCGATGAAATTGAAGAAGCGATGGAAGAAGCAGAAAGTGATGCGGACGATGATATTATTCTGCCGGAAGACGATGAAAGTACCCGTGGCATTAAATCTTTCTTTAAGAAGGCATTTCATTCGCGGGCGCAGTCAGAAGAAGATATGCGCGAAATAGGCTATGAAGATGATGACGAATCCGATGATTCCGATACATATGAGAACACCGGTGCGCAGGATACAGAAAAAACACCGGAAGAACCGGTATTTTCAGCGGAAGAATTTGTAAAAGAAAAGACAGTGACGGATACCGCACCAAAAGCAGAAAAAAAGGAAGCTGATACAACGGTGGATTTGTCTGAAAGTATTGACAAGGCATCCTCATCTTTACGTGAACTGATAGAAGATGCAAAGAAGAAACTGGAAGACAGCTGCGGCGATTTATCAGGTAAAGAGGATTCATTCCGGCAGAAGGCTGTAAATACGGTCAAAGAACCGGCAGATGAAGTAGAGATTAAAGTGGACATTCCGGCATATAACAATCCGTATGATACACAAAATTTACAGGCGGCACTCGCTAAAAATTTAAGTGAATTCATGGAGGAAGAAAAAGCAGAGGCAGAGGCACTGCGTCCTCAGCCGGCGAAGCAGGAAGAAACGGCCGGTGAAAGCCAGGAAGATGAACAGATTGAAGGTCAGTTAAGCCTTGCAGACTGGTTAGAAGCGGTCCGTGAAGAAAAATACGGAAAGCAGAATACAAGGGAATTCTCAAAGACAGAGTTGGAAAAGATGTTAGATGAGAAGGACGAAAAGAGTGCGGCATACGAGCGCATTATGGTTGAGCAGAAAGCAGCGGCACAGGCAGCAGGCAAAGCCTTTGATGAAAAAGAAGCAAGCCGCCATGCACACGCACAGGTGATGTTACGGGCAGCAAAGACCGATCTTGCAATCCGTACCGGAAAAGCAACCGTACACTTAGAAGAAGCAGCAGCACAGGATGTCCGTCGTCAGCAGGCAGAGGAAGAAGCAAGAAGAAAAGCGGAGGCCGAAGTACAGATTCAGAGGCGCATGGAAGAAGCCCAGAAAGCAAGAGCCGAGGCAGAAGCCAGACGGTTAGCCGAAGCACAGCGTGCGGCTGAAGAAGCCAAGCGGGAAGCTGCAAAGAAAGCCGAAGCACAGCGTATAGCCGAACAGGAAGCAGCGCAGCAGGCAGAAGCCCAGCGGTTGGCGGAAGAAGCAGCACAAAGAGAACAGGCACAGCGTGCGGCAGAGCAGGAAGCGGCGCAAAGACAGCGTGCGGCTGTCAGTGAGGAAGTTTCATTAAATACACAGCAGCTTCCGCCGATGGAAGACCATCTTTCCGATATGAATCCGCTGGAAGCAATCAGCAGTGCAAAGCTTGCCAGTGCTGTACAGCAGGAGAAAGTTTACACCGGCATGGGCGAAGGCACGGAAATTGATGAAGAAAAGAAGTTAAGCGGAGAACTTGCAAAGATTTTCAGAAAATACCGTGAAATGCCGGGACTGGAGAGCCAGCTGGCAGCATATTTTGAAAGCCTTGAACAGGAAATGGCGATTTCAACGTCGCAGGTCGGCAATATTATCATTTCCGGTAATTCAAGCTCAGATAAGTCTGATCTTGCAAGAGCCATTGTGCGTGCGGTGAATTACCTGTATCCGGAACACACACGTAAGATTGCAAAGACGACCGGTGACAGTATCAATAACCGTGGACTGGCAAAGGCGATGAATAAGTTAAAAGGCACCGCACTGATTGTTGAAGGTGCGGGGGCAATCCAGCCGAAGCGTATGAGTGAAATGCTGGAATGTCTGGAACAGGATACGGAACGTATGATTGTTATTCTGGAGGATTCGGATGCAGAAATGAATGTACTGCTCAATTTCAATCCGGAAATGACACAGAAGTTTAATCATCGCATCGTGTTAAAACAGTACACGGTCAATGAACTGGTTGAAATGGCAAGAAAATTTGCAAGAAAACGCCAGTATGAAGTCAGTGATGATGCGCTGCTGGAACTTTATTTAAAGATTGATAAATTACGCAATAATGTAGATAATATCCGTATGGATGATATTAAGGAAATTATCAATCACGCAATTGCAAAAGCAGAAAAACGCGGCTCAAAAAGATTCTTTGGCGGTTTAAAGAGAAAACGCAGCGAAAACGGAGATGTTACCATCCTTGTTGAAGCAGATTTTAAAGATTGATAAAAAAAATAAAAATGCCGGTACAGGCAGCACAATAAGAAATGGAGGAAATGAATCATTATGAAGAACATAGAGGAACTGTCAGTAAATACAATCCGTGTGTTATCAGCAGAAGCGATTCAGAAAGCAAAATCAGGACATCCGGGACTGCCGCTTGGCGCAGCACCGATGGCATATGAATTATGGACAAACCATATGAACCACAATCCGGCAGACCCGGAATGGGCAAACAGAGATCGTTTTGTACTCTCAGGAGGACACGGCTCGATGCTGTTATATTCTTTATTACATTTGTTTGGCTACGGAAATCTTTCTATGGAAGACTTAAAGAATTTCAGACAGCTGGGTTCATTGACACCGGGACATCCGGAATACGGTCATACCGTTGGTATTGAAGCAACGACAGGCCCGCTTGGACAGGGTATGGCAATGGCAGTCGGTATGGCAATGGCAGAAGCACATCTTGCCGCTGTATTTAACAAAGACGGTTACGATATTGTAGACCACTATACTTATGTACTTGGCGGTGACGGCTGTATGATGGAAGGTATTTCATCAGAAGCATTTTCACTCGCAGGAACATTAGGACTGCATAAGTTGATTGTATTTTATGATTCCAACAACATTTCTATTGAAGGAAGCACCGATATTGCATTTACGGAAGACGTAACAAAGCGTTTTGAAGCATTCGGCTTCCAGACACTTGAAGTTAAAGACGGCAACAATCTTGCAGAAATTGCTGCAGCGATTGAAGCGGCAAAAGCAGATACAACCCGTCCGACAATGATTAAGGTCAATACGGTGATCGGCTATGGCTGTCCTGCAAAGCAGGGTAAGGCAAGCGCACACGGTGAACCGCTCGGTGAAGAAAATGTTGCGGCTTTAAAGGAATATTTAGAGTGGCCTTGCAAGGAAGCATTTACTGTTCCGCAGGAAGTATATGATCATTTCAACGAAGCTGCCAAGAAGAAAGCAGCAGTTGAAGATGAATGGAATGTATTATTTGAAAAGTACAGAAAAGAATATCCGGATATGGCAGAAAAATGGGATGCTTATTACAACGGATATGATTTATCAAAGCTGTTTGATTCAGAAGATTACTGGAAGAAAGCAGAAAAACCGGAAGCAACCAGAAGCACATCCGGCAGCATTTTAAATGAAATTAAACAGCTCATGCCAAACCTGATTGGCGGTTCAGCCGACCTTGCACCGTCCAATAAGACAAACATGAAGGATGCCGGTGATTTTTCAAAAGACAATTATGCAGGCACCAATCTGCATTTCGGTGTCAGGGAACAGGCGATGGCGGCAATCGGCAACGGACTTGCACTGCATGGCGGATTAAAGGCATTTGTAGCGACATTCTTTGTATTCAGTGATTATACAAAGCCAATGGCAAGACTGTCCGCATTAATGAATCTGCCGCTGACATTTATCTTTACACATGATAGCATCGGTGTCGGAGAAGACGGACCGACACACGAACCGGTTGAACAGCTTGCGGCATTCCGCTCCCTGCCAAATTTCTGTGTATACAGACCGTGTGACAGAACAGAAACCGCAGCGGCATGGTACCGTGCAGTTACTTCAAAAGACCAGCCGACAGCACTTGTGCTGACAAGACAGAATCTTTCACAGATGCAGGGTTCTTCAAAGGAAGCATTAAAGGGTGGCTATATCTTAGAGGATTCTAAGAAGGAAGTGCCGGATGCCATCATTATTGCCAGTGGTTCGGAAGTAGAACTGGCAGTTAATGCAAAGGCAGAACTTGCAAAAGACGGCGTGGACGTGCGTGTTGTCAGTATGCCGAGTATGGAAGCATTTGAAGAACAGACAGCAGAATACAAGGAATCCGTTCTTCCGAAGGCATGCCGGAAGAGAGTTGCGGTCGAAGCGCTTTCAGACTTCGGCTGGTACCGTTACGTGGGCTTAGACGGCAAAGTTGTTTCCATGACAGGCTTTGGCGCATCCGGTCCTGCGGCATCACTGTTTGAAAAATTCGGATTTACAACGGAAAATGTTGTAGCGGCTGTAAAATCTGTTTTATAAAAGTATTGAAAAATTTATGTAAAACATACAAAAAATTCAAAAAAAACACTTGCAATTCACAGCAGATAATACTATAATAAACTCAAGATTGTTGAAAAATTAACAAAGTCCTGCGGGGACATTCAACAAAATACATAGTATATGGAGGATTTTGAGTTATGACACGTTTTACATTACCAAGAGACTTATATCACGGAAAAGGATCATTAGAGGCATTAAAGACACTGGAAGGTAAGAAAGCCATTATCTGTGTAGGCGGCGGTTCTATGAAGCGCAACGGCTTCTTACAGAAGGCAGAAGACTACTTAAAAGAAGCAGGAATGGAAGTAAAACTGTTTGAGGGCATCGAATCCGACCCGTCAGTAGACACTGTCATGAAGGGTGCTAAGGTTATGGAAGAATACGGACCGGACTGGATTGTAGCGATTGGCGGCGGTTCTCCGATTGATGCAGCAAAGGCAATGTGGGTAAAATATGAATATCCTGACATTACATTTGAAGAAATGTGCAAGGTATTCGGTATGCCGAAGCTTCGTAAAAAAGCACATTTCTGTGCAGTATCTTCTACATCCGGTACAGCAACGGAAGTTACGGCATTCTCAGTTATCACAGATTACGAAAAAGGTATTAAGTATCCGTTGGCTGATTTTGAAATCACACCGGATGTTGCAATCGTAGACCCTGAACTGGCTGAAACAATGCCTGTAAAGCTGGTAGCCCATACAGGTATGGATGCAATGACACATGCCATTGAAGCGTATGTATCAACCGCAAACTGCGATTATACAGACCCACTGGCACTTCATGCAATTAAGATGATTCATGAAACACTGATTAAGTCATACAACGGAGATATGGCAGCCCGTGATTCTATGCACAACGCACAGTGTCTTGCAGGTATGGCATTCTCCAACGCATTACTCGGTATCGTTCATTCAATGGCACATAAGACCGGTGCTGCATTTGAAGGCGGACATATTATCCACGGTGCTGCCAATGCAATGTATCTGCCAAAGGTTATCAAATACAATGCCAAGAATGAGGAAGCTGCCAAGAGATATGCAGAAATTGCAGATTTCATTCACTTAGGCGGTAATACAACAGAAGAAAAGATTGATAAACTCATCGAACTGCTCCGCAAGATGAATGATGAACTCAATATCCCGCACTGCATCAAGCATTATGGTGAAGGCGGACTTCCGGCAGAAGAAGGTATTGTACCGGAAGATGAGTTCTTAAAGAAGCTTCCTGAAATTGCAGCAAACGCAATTCTTGATGCCTGTACAGGTTCTAATCCTCGTCAGCCAAATCAGGAAGAAATGGAGAAATTACTGAAGTGCTGCTATTATGACACAGAAGTAGATTTCTAATCAATAAGCTTATAACGGAAAAATAAATTTTCCATTTTACGTTTCTCCTTTCATAAATGCCGTATTTTTCATAGAATATATGAAAATACGGCATTTTTTTTGCAACTATATCATGTCCGGTTTCGTATAAAGAATAAGAGGAGGTGGCAGGAAGTGTTTGAAACAGATGAAACGCTTATCAGGCGCATATTACAGGGGAAAGACCGTGAGGCAGGTGAACTGCTGGTTGAACGGCATTATAAAAGAATATATAAAGAGATTTACTTAAAAACTTCAGATGAGGAGCTTGCAAAAGACCTTACGCAGGAAGCATTTATACAGATATTAAAAAATCTATATCAGTTTGACAGTAAAAAGGCGTCCTTTAAGACGTGGATTACAAGAATTGCCTGCAATAAAGTGATTGATTACATGAGAAGCCGCCAGCACCATGAAATGCTTATGACTGAAATTTTGGACGATTATGATAAAGAAGATGCGCACAATCTTGAGGAACGTGTGACAAACCGCATGGCAACACAGCGGGTAGAGCAATTACTTGAAAAAGAGGAAGTACAAAACCAGAAGATATTTAACCTGAAAGCACAGCAGGGTTACACATTTGAAGAAGTCAGTACGATTACGGGGGTAACAAAAACTGCTGTAAAAAACCGCTATTACTCCATGGTGAGAAAGATGAGAAAGGAGCTGAGTGATTATGAGTAGGATTAAATATCCGGGTGAACAGGAAATGAAGCGCCAGATTCAGGTGATTTTGGATGAGTCCGGCATGTTTGAAGATGACGAAAAAAGTCAGGGTTATACAGAGTGTGTGCAGGTGAAGAAACGTCCGGCGGTAAAGACGGCGATTTTATTTCCCCTGGCAGCCGCGGCGGTAATGTTTCTTGTTGTCACTGCGGCAGGACTGATACCGCAGCAGACAAATTCCAGGGTCGAACCGATGACAAATGTGCTGACGGATGATACAATAAGATCAGTATCAAAAACACAGCTAAGCGACGATATTACGGTTCAGATTTGTACAGACTGTTCTTATCTGCCGTTAAAAGCATCCGGGTCAGACAGCGTATCGGACAGACAGATACAGTTTAGTTATACGTATCCGAAAATTTATTATCAGGGAACAGAGGTGGAGTCTGTTACGCGCTATTACGAGGACAGAATCGAACAGTTAAAAACACAGGCGCAGACACAGTTTAAGAATGTTGCCTTTGTAAAGGATTTGGATATTCCGGTAAAGATTTCATATCATTGTTCGGCATTAAACGATGTGACCGTACCGGAAAATAATCTGGTGTCAATTTATGAAAATTATTCGGAGAGTTATACAGCATACGATAAAGAAGGGGCGTATGTTACGGTAATGACCAATGCTGTTTATGGTGGAAATTTTAATGCAAAGACAGGAAAGAAGCTCTCTTTAAATGAACTTTTTGAAGAAAATGACTTGTCAGGGCTGGAAAAAGAATGGGTCGGTATCGGACAGACAGAACAGGAATTACAGACGATTGCAGATACGGATGCATGGTATTTATCGCAGGACGGACTGGCACTGTGTATCAACGGCTGTGAAAACGATTATGAGAATAACGCAGGAAAGCTGCGGTATCACAATGTTTCATGCAAAACAAATGTCGTGGCTTATGACACGCTTTCCGGATTAAAGAAAGACTAAAAATCCACAGGCAGAATGAATACAGGAAGATACGGCAGAATGTGAGGAGAGTATGCCAAACGAGATGGAAGAATTAGAATTTTATTTAAAAAAGGCAAAACAGGTTGTATATGAAGTCAAAAAGACAGTTGTCGGCAAAGATGAGGCTATCTGCAAACTGCTGATGGCAATCTTAGCAAAGGGACATATTCTGATTGAAGATATTCCGGGGGTCGGAAAGACAACGATGGCGCTGGCATTTTCAAAGGCACTGGGATTGGAATGTAACCGGCTGCAGTTTACACCGGATATTATGCCGTCGGATCTGACGGGATTTAACTTATACAACCGTCAGACAGGGCAGTTTGAGTACAAGCCGGGAGCTGTGCTGTGCAATATTTTACTGGCAGATGAAATTAACAGAACCTCGCCAAAGACCCAGTCTGCGCTGTTAGAGGTGATGGAGGAGCGCAGGGTGACGGTTGACAGCCAAAGCATTGAGCTGCCAAAGCCGTTTATGGTCATGGCAACACAGAATCCGTTTGGTTCAATCGGAACACAGAAACTTCCGGAATCCCAGCTTGACCGTTTTATGATTCAGATATCACTGGGATATCCGACCGTGGAAGACGAAATTGCCATTTTAAAAAATAAGACAAACGGCAGTCCGAAAATTATTTCGGAAAAGGTGCTGACAGCAGAAGAATTAATGGCAATGCAGGCTTATGTGGAACAAATCTATGTCGATGACAGGGTTTATGATTATGTGGCGCGGATTGCAAAGGCAACGAGAAACAGCCCGGAGATTTTACAGGGCATCAGTCCGAGAGGAAGTATCGCGGTGCTTGCGATTGCCAAGGCGGAAGCGTTCTTACGCGGACATACTTATGTGCTGCCGTCGGATATCCAGTATGTATTAATGGATGCTGCGGCACACCGTATTATTGTGGATAACGGATTGAGAAATGGAAATGTGACGGCAGAAACGGCATTAAAAAATGTGCTTGAAACCGTTTCCGTGCCGAAACTGGATGTGAAAAGGGTCGTTTAAATGAGAAAAAGAAGACTTTTGTATATCGTCTGTCTGCTGGGGGTATTCTGGCTGAATGTCATCTATGTCGAATACCAGTTCTTTCTGCTGCTGGTACTGCTGATTGTTGTTCCGGCGATTTCCGGAGTGCTGTTTGAACTGGCGGCAAATGGATTAAAGCTGTATCTGAACATTCCACAGAAGGAAGTGCATCCCGGACAGCTGGTGACAGTGTGCATTAAGGCCGTAAACCGCCATGTGATATTTTTAGGGAAACAGCAGTTTCAGATTGGCGTGGTCTATCTGAATACTCCGGGAAATGAAAAGGAAATGCTGCAATGTGACGGAGTTACGGAAAAAGTACAGCAGACAATGGCGGAATTTAGTCCAAAGCACTGCGGCATCGCACAAATTGACATTGAAAAAGTATTTTTGCAGGATTATCTGGGGCTGATTGGTACACAAAAGAATTTTCGCGGAAGCTGCCAGCTTGCCGTAATGCCGGAGCCGGTTTTATCCACGCGGGTCAGGACGGGGATGGAAAAACAGCAGGAATACCGCTATTCAGCGGTAGCAGATGATGATTCGGATATTCTGGATTTGCGGGCGTTCCGTCCGGGTGATAATTTAAACCATATCCACTGGAATTTAAGCCTTCGTACAGATGATTTGATTGTGCGGCAGTATGGAGAACAGATTGATGTAAAAAAAGTGATTCTTGTGGATTTAAGCATTTTGAACACAGCGCAGTACAGGAGCCGAATGGATGCAGTCTATACAGCAGTGGCTTCCATTGCCAATTTATACGTTGAAAATGAGGTGAATACGCTGATTCTTGCATGGAACGGACAGAAACAAAGTGCAGAGTATCTAGAAGTCCATGACCGGACAGAATTAAACCGTGCCATGATACGGCTGATGCAGATTCCATGTAGCAGCAGGGCAGGAGAGCATGCAGCGGCGGTATATTTAAAGGACATTGAAGCACAGGGACAGCAGGCATTATTTGTGACGGCAGGAAGCTATGAGAATAACAAAGTAAGAATTGTCAATGTGGAAAAGATACAGTTACAGGAACTGATCGATGAACTTTGGGAAAAGATATAAGGGACAGAAATTAGAAACAAGGGGTAAGACAGCATGGAAGAAAATCGTGAAATCAGTTACATCGTAAGAATGCTTCTTACAACAATCGGATCATATGGAATTATAAGGGTGCTGACTTCATGCGCCCTTTTTCAAGTGTCGGATATGGCAGTGATTTTTGGAATTTTGGCGGCTGCTGTTATTTGTGTGTACGGGCTGTATGGCAGAAAAAAGCATTTTTTAATCGTGACGGGGATTTTATTTGCCGGATTGTCCGTTTTAAGTTTTGGCATTTTAAGAGCCGGATTCTGCCACATTTATAATGACTGTATGACAGCCCTTGAAAAGCCATATGGACTGAGTCTTGGCAGAATTGCCGTAAAGGAAACGGCGGCGCGGCCGATGCAGGAAACAATAGCGGTGTTGTTTATTGCAGTTCTTGTGACATTTGCAGCAGCAGTTATTGTGATTTACCTGCACAGTATGCTGGGGACACTGCTTTCTATTCTGCCGCTGCTTATTTTATTCGTATCGCTGGGAGCAGTCCCGGACAGCTGTACATTTTTTCTGTGTATCAGCTACGTGCTTGGTGTTTCGGCTTTGCAGGGGCAAAAAGGCGGGGAACAGCAGTCACTGATGGTTTTGTTTTTATGTCTGATTGCACTGACGGTTTCGGTTATTGTGCGCCCGCCGGTAAACTATGAACGGTTTCAGGTATTTCAGGTGTTAAATGAAGAAGCGAAAAACCGTTTTTCATGGGTCGGCGGAGATTTAGAAACAGATGTTGACCTTGCAAACGGTGGAATTAATAACGGGGAACTGGGGAAAATTGATGGTATCCGCTACAGCAACCAGACCCTGCTGACAGTAACCACGCAAAGTACTGGGAAAAATCAGTATTTTCCGAGGTTTATCGGGTTGGATTATGATACAGGCCGGTGGTCAGAGCTGCTAAGCAGTACACTAAAAAACGATCAGAAGGAAAATCTTGTGGATTATATGGATACACAGGCGCAGGCGCAGCAGTATATTGAAAATACAGTGGGCAGTTATTACCAGATGATAAAAAAAGTACCATATATTCTCCGGTATACGGATGGAACGACACAGAACGGAACCAATGTCATTGCCGGTGTGAATAGTTACAGTGCTTTTAATAATCTTTTGGAGTATCTGCGGTATGAGTATCTTGGCGGGGGTGCGCCTTTGTATAAAAATATGGTTTCTTATCAGAGTCTGGTAAAAAATAATTATCTTGATGTGCCGTATGATGTACGGGAAGTGATTGAAAATCTGCTCGGAGAAACCAGCGTTACAACGACGGAACAAAAAGAAAATTATATTAAATATGTAAAAGATTATCTTTCACAAAACTATACTTACAATATGTTTCCGGGGAAAGTGCCGGAAAATGAAGATTTTGTAAAATATTTTCTGACAGAAAGCAAAGAGGGATATTGTACATATTTTGCAACGGCGGCAGTACTGATGTACCGCTGTGCAGGAATTCCGGCAAGATATGTCGAAGGATATGTGGCGGCAGATGATACTATAAAGTCGGGAGTTCCGATACAGACGACACAGACAAGAAAGACATCGGACAATGTGCAGACGGAAGAAAATGTTGTTGAATATCAGGTGGATTTAAAGGACAATGCGGCACATGCATGGGCAGAAGTCTATATGGACGGTTACGGCTGGGTTACGGTGGAAGTGACACCGCAGGCATCGGCGCAGGGCAGTACCGGTGCAGCCACAGAAGCAGGCGCATCATCCGGGGAAGGACAGAATATACAGCAGGAATTACAGACAGAAAGCCCGTCAGAAGTTTCCACAGACGGACAGGAACTGACACAGGATGCAGCCGGACAGCAGTTGGAACAGCGGACAGATTCAGTTCCGGAAATTTCACAGGGTGCAGCCGGAGAGGCAGATAACACGGCACAGGATGACAGCAGTGCAGGTAGTACGGATGTGGGGAAGGCGCAGACAGAATCTGCTTTTACACGGCTTGTAAAACAGTATCCGCTGCTTTGGATTCCAATCGGACTGATATTGCTGTTTACAGTAATGTCTGCTATAATTCTGATACGGTATTTTACTGTCAGACAGATGCGCACAGCAAAGAAAAGAAAGACAGATATTAAGAGTATGGTACAGGAAGAACGGCGGGAAATGGTGATGGAGGCTTACCGTAGTTTTGAAAAAATGCTTGCGGCAGCGGGATATGGCAGAACAAGCGGTCTGGAGTACGAAGCGTATGCGGGCTATCTGACCGAGGCGTCGGAAATTTTTAAGGAAAATCATATCAAACAGATTTTTGATCTGGTACTGCGGTGTTCATTTTCCGAAATACCGGTCAGTGAGCAGGAGTACCGCGGGTACCGCAGGGATATGCAGAATATCCGCAATGCTATAGAACAAAAGCTTGGATTTTGGGAAAGACTGTATTTTAAGTATATACGGTTGTTTTAAATAAGGAGAGGTATGTTTGATTTAGAAGATGAGTTAAAGAAACTCCCGGCAAAGCCGGGAGTTTATATTATGCATGACAATACGGATACGATTATTTATGTGGGAAAAGCTGTGAGCCTGAAAAACAGGGTGCGGCAGTATTTTCAAAGCAGCCGGAATCATTCGTCCAAAATAAAGAAAATGGTTTCGCACATCGCTTATTTTGAGTATATTATTACAGATTCCGAACTGGAAGCGCTGGTTTTGGAGTGCAACCTGATTAAGGAACACCGCCCGAAGTATAATACGATGTTAAAGGACGATAAAACCTATCCGTTTATCAAAGTCACGACAGGTGAAGCGTATCCGAGAGTTTTATTTTCAAGGGATATGAAGCATGGCGCGGGCAGATACTTTGGCCCGTATACTTCGGCAGGGGCGGTCAAGGACACGATTGAACTGCTCTGCAAGCTCTATAAAATCAGAACGTGCAGCCGCAATCTGCCAAAAGATGAGGGGAAACAGCGCCCATGCCTGAATTACCATATCGGGCAGTGCAGTGCGCCGTGCCAGGGATACATTTCTGAAATCGAATACAGAAAAAACGTAGATAGTGTGCTGGAATTTTTAAACGGCAATTATGATAAAATTTTAAAACAGCTGACGGCGCAGATGAATGACTGCGCGGAAAAACTCGAATATGAAGAAGCGGCGCGCTGCCGGGATTTAATCCAAAGTGTTAAGCAGGTGGCACAGAAGCAGAAAATTACGGCAGATGACGAAACCGACCGTGACGTGGTGGCGTGTGCAAGTGACGGCACGGATGCGGTGGTACAGATTTTTTATATCCGCAGCGGAAAGCTTCTCGGCAGGGATCATTTTCATATGAGCGTGGCGGAAGGTGATACCAGAAGTGATATTATCAGCGGATTTTTAAAGCAGTATTACGGCGGAACACCCTATATTCCAAATGTAGTAATGTTACAGGAAGAAATCGAAGACGCACAGATTATCAGCGAGTGGCTCGGCAGTATGAAAAAGCGCAAGGTGTCTGTTGTGACACCGAAAAAGGGCACAAAGGAAAAACTCGTGGAGCTGGCATATAAAAATGCACAAATGGTGCTGCTTCAGGATACGGAAAAGATTAAACGGGAAGAACAGCGGACGGTCGGTGCAATGCAGGAAATCGCAGACTGGCTTTCCCTGCCGCATCTTGTCCGTGCGGAAGCCTATGATATTTCCAACACCAGCGGTATTGAATCCGTTGGTTCAATGGTTGTTTTTGAAAACGGACGGCCAAAGAAAAATGATTACAGAAAATTTAAGATAAAAACGGTGAAAGGACCGGACGATTATAAAAGTATGCGCGAAGTACTGACAAGGCGTTTTCTGCGCGGAAAAGAGCAGTCGGAAGGATTTGCGGTATACCCGGATATTATCATGATGGATGGCGGCAGAGGACAGGTCAATATTGCACTGGAGGTTTTAAAGGAGCTGGATTTACACATTCCGGTGTGCGGCATGGTCAAAGATGACAATCACAGAACCCGCGGACTCTACTATAATAATATAGAAATTCCAATTGACAGGAACAGTGAAGGGTTTAAGCTGATTACAAGGATTCAGGACGAAGCACACCGTTTTGCCATTACGTATCACAGAAGCCTGCGAAGCAAGGCGCAGGTTCATTCGGTGTTAGACGGTATTGACGGCATCGGTCCGGCAAGAAGAAAGGCACTGATGAAGCATTTCTTAGACATTGAAAAAATCCGCACGGCACCGGTGGAGGAGCTGATGAAGGTGGACGGCATTACGGAAAAGGTGGCAGAAAATATTTATGCGTTTTTCCATTAAAAACCCATAATTGACCGCGTACTATACGGTGTGATAAAATAAAAATACTAAAAAGTCAGCGTAAAGAGTGCGACAAAGTCGCCCAGAAATAAGAGGATAGTGTGAAAAATCCTTAAATCAAAGATTTTTCACACAACAGAATTTGTGCCGCAGGCGTCACGAATTCTGTTTATATCGCAGGACTGAATAATCAGTCCGCGATTCCTCCGGCATTAAAAATGCCTGCGGAAAGAGGAGTAGTATGAATGGAAGCGAAAGAGTGAAGCTGTCTAAAGTCGTTGAGAAGATGCAGCTTGAGAACATGACACCACAGATTGATATTTCAGGAACATGGCTTCATATTCCGGAGGTCAACAGACCGGCATTGCAGTTGACCGGGTTTTATAACCAGTTTGATAATGACCGGTTACAGATTATTGGAAATGTAGAATATTCATATTTAAAAAGCCTTTCGGAAACAGAGCGGTATGAGCGGTATATGCAGCTGCTTTCAAGCAATATTCCGTGTCTGGTATTCTGCCGCGGATTAGAGCCGGAACCGAAAATTTTAGAGCTCGCGGTGAAATGTCAGATACCGATTTTTAAATCACAGGAAGCGACCTCTTCCTTTATGGCAGAGGTTATCGGCTGGTTAAAGGTACAGCTTGCACCGTGTATCGTTATTCACGGTGTATTGGTTGATGTATATGGTGTCGGAGTGTTAATTACCGGTGAAAGTGGTATCGGTAAGAGTGAAGCGGCATTGGAACTCATTAAAAGAGGACACCGTCTTGTAACCGATGATGCAGTAGAAATCCGCAAAGTCAGCAACGAAACGCTGGTCGGTTCTGCGCCGGGTGTCACAAAGTATTTTATTGAATTGCGTGGTATCGGCATTATTGATGTTAAGACCCTGTTTGGCGTAGAAAGCGTTAAAGAAACCCAGCAGATTGATATGGTTATGCAGTTAGAAGACTGGAATAAAGATAGGGAATACGACAGACTGGGTCTGGAGGAAGAATATACAGAATACCTTGGTAATAAAGTGGTATGCCACGCACTGCCGGTACGTCCGGGACGAAATCTTGCGGTTATTGTAGAAGCGGCTGCGGTCAACCACAGACAGAAAAAAATGGGTTATAATGCGGCGAAGGAATTATACCGCAGAGTACAGGAAAATCTCATGCGGGGAGATGATGATGATGAATAAAGTTCTTTTTGGCATTGATATCGGCGGTACAACTGTAAAATGTGGATTATTTACACTGAATGGGGAACTGCTTGAAAAGTCAGAAATTCCAACGGATAAGCAGGATAACGGAAGCCGGATTCTGTCTGATGTGGCAGCACATATACGGAATATATTGGAAAAAAGGTGCCTGACAGTTTCAGATGTGGCGGGTGTCGGTATCGGTGTGCCGGGTGCGGTGACACCGGACGGCATTGTTAATAAATGTGTTAATTTAGGCTGGGATATCAAAGATGTTGCAAAAGAAATGCAGACATTTCTGCCGGTCTTTGTAAAAGTGGGAAATGATGCCAACATGGCGGCACTCGGTGAATTCTGGAAGGGCAGTGCGAAAGGCTATCAGAGCGTTATGCTGGTAACGGTAGGAACCGGTGTCGGCGGCGGGCTGATTATAGACGGAAAGCCGGTTGCCGGTGTACATGGTGCGGCGGCGGAAATCGGGCATCTGCCGATTGTGGAAGGCGAACAGGAAGCCTGCAACTGTGGGAAAAAAGGCTGTCTGGAGCAGGTGTCTTCCGCAACGGGCATTGTACGTGTTGCAAAGCGGATTCTGGCAGCAGCAGAAACAGAATCGGTTCTTAGAAATATAGACAATCTTACGGCAAAGGATGTATTTGATGCGGCACAGGCGGGAGATGCACTTGCTGTGCAGACGGCAGAAACGGTCTGTGAATATTTAGGCAGGGGGCTTGCGTGCGTGGCGGCAGTTGTAGATCCGGAGTGCTTTTTAATCGGCGGCGGGGTATCCAAGGCAGGTAAATATTTTACGGATTTAATTGGGAAATATTATCAAAAGCATGCATTTCACCCAAGCCGCGGTACGAAGATTGTGACGGCACAGCTTGGTAACAATGCAGGCATGTATGGCGCGGCAAAGCTGGCGGCAGACAATATAAAGAATGGAGCAGAATAAAGAAATGGATAGGCTGGCAGAAATATTTGGAAAAGAAAATGTACTCAAAGATGAACCGATGAGCAGACATACGACATTTCGTATCGGGGGAGCGGCAGATTTCTTTGTTAAAGTACAGACAATATCGCAGCTTCAGGAAGCCATGCGCTATTTAAAAAAAGAGCAGGTTCCATTTTATATTGTCGGAAACGGAAGCAATCTTTTAGTGCGTGATGAGGGTGTGCGCGGTGTTGTATTGCAGCTGGGGGAGCGTTTCAGCGGTTATGAATTTCTGCACGAAACGCCCGGCAGTGTGGCACAGTCAGGCACGGCGGTTGACAAGAATCAGATTGTCATGGTGCGTGCAAAGGCGGGTTCCCTGCTTGGCAGACTGGGTAAAGAATTTGCGGAATACAGTCTTTCGGGATTTGAATTTGCTTCGGGAATTCCGGGAACACTCGGCGGTGCGGTTTATATGAATGCCGGGGCTTACGGCGGAGAAATCAAAGACATTTTAGTGCGTGCAACCCTTATGGATATGGACGGCAGCCTGTTTGAATTTACGAATCAGCAGATGCAGTTCGGATACCGCAAAAGCATTGCGGCAGAGAAAAATTATATTGTACTGGAAGCCGATCTGGCGCTGCATGTATCATCGAAAGAAGAAGTGCTTGCAAAAATGGCAGAGCTTTCCGCACAGCGCAGATTAAAACAGCCGCTGGAATATCCGAGCGCCGGAAGTACGTTTAAACGACCGGAAGGATATTTTGCAGGCAAGTTAATTTCCGATGCCGGATTAAAAGGATTTTCTGTCGGCGGCGCACAGGTTTCCGAAAAACATGCCGGATTTGTGATTAATACCGGCAATGCAACGGCTGCAGATGTCATTGCACTGACTGATGCCGTGCGCGATAAAGTATTTGAAAAATACGGTGTAAAACTGGAATTAGAGATAAAGCAGTTAGGATAGGCTTTCAGTGAAAGGACGGCTCATCGTTATGAAAATGGTTATTGTTACAGGAATGTCGGGTGCGGGCAAATCAACGGCACTCAATGTATTGGAAGACGAAGGCTATTATTGCGTCGATAATATGCCGATTTCCTTAGTCGTAAAATTTGCGGAGCTGGCGGCAGGTCAGGAAGAAGGATATTCAGACATTGCGCTGGGAATTGATATCCGCAGCGGCAACGCACTCGGGGAATTCGATGAGGTTTTAGATGAGCTTTCCCGCAGGCACTACCGGTATAAAATCCTGTATCTGGACTCAAGCGATGAGGTGCTTGTCAAACGCTATAAAGAAACGCGCAGAACGCATCCGCTTGCAAAAGATGACCGTGTTGATAAAGGCATTGCAAGAGAGCGCAAAAAGCTGGAGTTTTTAAAGAAGCGCGCGGATTACATTATTGATACCAGCCAGCTTCTGACAAGGGAATTTAAGCAGGAGCTTGAAAAGATTTTTATTCAGGGAGAGCATTACAACAACCTGTTTGTAACCGTGTTATCCTTTGGATTTAAATACGGGATTCCGTCGGATGCCGACCTTGTTTTTGATGTCCGTTTTCTGCCAAATCCCTACTACGTCAGTGAATTAAAGCCGCTGACGGGAAATGATAAGGCGATTCAGGATTATGTCATGGGATTTAAGGCGGCAAGGGATTTTTTGGATAAAATTACGGACTTAGTGGCATTTTTACTGCCCAACTATGTGCAGGAGGGAAAAAACAGCTTAGTTATTGCGATAGGCTGTACCGGTGGAAAACACCGCTCCGTGACACTTGCAAATGCCCTTGCGGACAGATTAAAACACACGGAATACGGCTGTAAGGTCGAACACCGGGATATAGATAAAGATACGAAATGTAAAAAGTGAGGACAGGAAACATGTCGTTTTCATCTGAAGTGAAAGAAGAATTAGGAAAAAGGCTGGATACGGCAAGGCACTGCCAGATTGCGGAATTTGCCGCCATTATGGCATTTTGTGGTAAAATGCGCAGTGACAGCGGTGAGGAAATGCAGATTGAGGTCATGACGGAAAATGAAGTCGTTTTGCAGAAATTCATCCTGCTGGCAGAAAGCATTTTTGAAATGGAAGAACACGATTTTGTGATTGAACATGAGGGAAAGAAAAACAGTCTGATTCATGTGTATATTAAAGAGCCGGTTTATGTTACAAAGATTCTGATGACATTAAAGTGGTGTGATGAGCAGTTTACGCAGATTGAGCCGGTTTTTGTGCATCCGATTCTGGTGCAGAAGGAGTGCTGTAAAAAAGCATTTATCCGCGGGGCGTATCTTGCGGCGGGTTCAATCAGCGACCCTAACAAATTTTATCATTATGAAATTGTCTGCGAATACGAAGAAGATGCGGTGCAGCTACAGGAATTACTGCTGTATTTTGAGCTGGATGCCAAGGTGATTCAGCGCAAGCGCAATTACATTGTATATTTAAAAGAAGGAAATAACATTACAGATGTACTCAATCTCATGGGTGCGGTGGTGTCCCAGATGAATCTGTATAATATTATGATTTTAAAGGGGATGCGAAATGATGTAAACCGCAAGGTCAACTGTGAAACTGCCAATTTAAATAAGACGATTGAGGCGGCGGTCAAACAGATCCGCGACATTGAATATCTGCGGGATACGGTCGGATTAGAGAGCCTGTCGGACGGACTGCGCCAGGTCGCCTATGTGCGCCTTGAAAATCCCGATATGAATTTAAAGGACATCGGGGAACGCTTAAATCCGACAGTTGGCAAATCCGGTGTGAATCACCGCCTGCGTAAAATCAGTGAAATGGCAGAACAGCTTCGCGGAGAAGCCTAAGGCGCCAACCGGCATAAACAGACATAAAGGGCAGATGAGAAAACATCCGTGCGGATTTCTCATCTGCCCTTTGCAGTTAGTAGCCTTTCTTTTTTTGCTGTTTAGAAAGAATGGAAAGTAAAATCTTTTTCGGTGTAAAGCGGCTGCCCCATACGGCGGCACGCATAAGTGGTGATGGTACAATCGTAAGCCTGCCTTTTGACATTTCCTTTAAGCAGTAAGAAACACAGCGTTTTGCGGAAATGCCCGGAAGGGCGAAAGTGACATTTGCCGTTTCGTTAAAATTTGTATTGACAGGACCAGGACAGAGCATACTGATATGGACATTGCTGTGTACTTCCTGTAATTCCTGATAAATGGCATTGGTCAGGCTGGTGACGTAGGCCTTGGTTGCGTAATAAGTAGACATATACGGTCCGCCGGGCAGCAGTCCGGCACTGGAAGCAACATTTAAAATGTAGCCGCGGTCTTTTTTCATCAATTCCGGCAGCAGTTTGCGTGTTAAAATGTGCAGTGCTTTGATGTTCACATTAATCATGTCCAGTGATTTTGATAAATCCGACTGCGCGAAGCGGTCTAAGTCGCCAAATCCTGCGTTGTTAATCAGAATGTGGATATCAAGCGGTTTTAATTCTTCTGCAAGCTGCATACACTGTGCTTCTTTGGATAAGTCGCAGGAAATGATGCGGCATTTGCAGGCAAGTTCTGCGGCAAGTTCTTCTAACGCTTTGGTGTTACGTGCCACTAAAATCAAGTTGTAGCCGCGTGCGGCAAGCTGCGCTGCAAATTCTTTTCCGATGCCGGAGCTGGCACCGGTGATACATGCTGTAGGCATAAAATCCCTTCTTTCTTTAATTTATGATGGTTCCTTTTTCGATGTTTTCACGAATGATACGGTCAACGACCTCAAATAACTGTTCTGAGCCGAGGCGGGTTTTGGACTGACGTCCGTAAACCTGTTCTGCGGTAACACCGTGTTCACGCCAGTCTTCGCCGCCGTTGCTGTTATTTAAAAGTAACGGCTGTAAATTATCCATGGAATGTGCAAATTTGGATTCCGGTGTTTCATACGCTTCAAATTCGTCAAACAGCGCAGTAAGTTCTTCTTTTTGTTCGTCCGGAAGCAGGGAGAAAATGCGTTCCTTTGCGGCATCTTCCCTTGCTTTCTGCGTTTTTAAGCCCTCGGCATCATACGCATACGTATCGCCTGCATCAATTTCCACAATATCGTGAATCAGGCACATCAGCATAACTTTTGCAATGTCTACAGGCTCATTGGAATATTCCTGCAGCAGATATGCCATGATAGCCATATGCCATGCGTGTTCGGCATCATTTTCATTTCTTCCGTGCCCCGACAGGTGGGTCTGTCGGAAAATGTTTTTTTCTTTGTCAATTTCCAGCGCAAAATCCAGCTGTTGTTTTAATCGGTTATTCATACTATCCTCATTCCTGAGCAACTTGTTGCGAAGTGGCGATGAGAAATTCGCACAGGCGATTTCTCATCTGCCATTATAGCTATTTGTTTTTGCTCAGAAACAATATAGCTAACAGCTAGCAAAGCTAGCTGTGTGAAAAATAAGCGCATCAGCGTTATTTTTCACATTATCTCCATTTCATACTAATCTCCTGATTCTTATTGTAACTTTTTCAATTCTGATTTACAATAAGAACATATTTGTTTTTCATAAGGGAAAAGAAAATGTCCGGACGTCGGATAAAGGGGTATAAGTATATGGTAATAAAGAATCAGACAAAAATGAAAAAGGAGCATATTCAGGCAGTCATGCGCGCGGCAAATTTCGACAATGACCGCTATAAAAAGTTTAAGCTGATGTACAATTTTTTCGGACTGTTATTCGGCATGATGTTTGTGCGCTATCTCATATTTGAAATGCTTGGAAGCAGTGAGCGCCAGCCGGTCATGATGGTGTTATACGGCATTGTGGGAGCGGTCTTTTTGTATATCGGCATGTACGGCATGGATAAAAGCAATTATAAAAAGTATTACCGCATTTACGGCAATATGATAGGAATTACGTTTACTTACGAGGCAGACAGTGAAGGAATCCGCATGACTGATGAGGAAGGCGACAATGAATTTTTTGAATGGGAACGCATGTTAAAATGGGCAGAAGATTTAGACAGCTTTTTTGTATACATGGGGCTGGAGGAGTGCCTGATTTTAGACAAAAACAGTTTTGTGGAAGGAACGGACATTAATTTTAAGGAATTGCTGACGGCGGTTGCGGGACTGAAAAAAGAGGAAAATGGAGATGAGTATGAAAAATAACGCTGATGCGGTTATTTTTCATACGGATATCTGTTTTTGAACAAAAACAGATATCCCTGATGGCAGAAGAGAAATCACCTGCGCGAATTTCTCTTCGCCTCTTCGCAACAAGTTGCTCAGAAGAATGGAGATGAGTATTAGCATGACAGAAAAGGTATATATGCGTGAACTGACCGAACAGGAAATGACAGAAATTTATCAAAGCCATCTGGTTGAGGATTTTCCGGCGGGGGAGGTAAAGCCGCTGGCACATATGTTAGAGGGCAGAAAAAAGGGACAGTATGAGGCATACGGGCTGTTTGAGAAGGATACGTTAAAGGGTTATGCGTATTTTATCAAAAACAGCACACAGCCGATTGCACTGCTGGACTATTTTGCGATTGTCCGGGGGCTGCGGAGTGCCGGTTACGGTTCGCTGTTTTTAAAGAAATTACAGGCAATGTGCATAGAACAGCAAAAACAGCTGATTCTGGAAGTGGAAAACCCGGATTATGAAACGAGGGAAGATAAAAAGGTACTGATGCACCGCCGCATTGCATTTTATCAGAAAAACGGCATGCAGTTAAGCGGTGTGACATGCAATTTTTATGACAATGAATACCGCATTATGTATGCGGGAGCGCATTGTGAAGATACAAAAGTGCAGGAAATAACGATGAATACATATCTGAACTTTTTCGGTGCAGATGTTGTCCGGAAACGTGCGGTATTTCATGCGCTTTAATGCTGTAGCGAATTGACAAAGAAAAGTAAATGTTGCATAATACATTGAAGACTTTTTTGAAAATGAGAAAAGACAACGGGGAAAAAGGAGGAAGCAATATGAATAATCAGCAGATGATGGAATTGACAACCGTAGAAAAGAGTGAGTTTGAACAGTTGGTATCTGAATGTACCCGCTCCGGTTCAATTGATTCCAATTTGTATATTGAATACGACGTTAAGAGAGGTCTGCGTGACAGTAACGGTAACGGTGTGCTTACCGGTCTGACAGAGATTTCCGACGTCTGCGGATGTCATAGTGTGAACGGACGAAAGATTCCGGTGGACGGTGAATTATATTTCCAGGGATACAATGTGGAAGATATTATCAAGGGTTCATCCAGAGACCGTTTCCGTTTTGAGGAAGTGACGTATCTGCTGTTATTCGGTTCGCTGCCGGATGATAAGCAGTTTGAAAGCTTTCTTAGAATCCTTACGGATTTACAGGAACTTTCCGGTGCGTTTATCCGTGATGTTATCATGAAGGCAACCAGTGCGAATCTGATGAATTCCCTGATGAAAAGTATTTTAAGCCTGTATTCTTACGATGAAAATCCGGACGATATTTCCGTGCCGAATGTCCTGCGCCAGTCTTTACAGCTGATTGCAAAAATGCCGCTGCTTGCGGTTTATGCATATCAGGCATACAGACATTACAAGCTGGACGGCACACTGATGATTAAGAATCCGAAAAAGGGCTATTCCACAGCGGAAAATATTTTATATATGTTAAGAGATGACGGACAGTTCAGCGAACTTGAAGCCAAGGTACTCGACATCTGTCTGGTACTTCATGCAGAGCACGGCGGCGGTAACAACTCTACATTTACAACACACGTTGTTACATCTTCCGGTACGGATACGTATTCTGCGATTTCTGCATCAATTGCATCTTTAAAAGGACCAAAGCACGGCGGTGCCAACTTAAAGGTACAGAAAATGTTTGCAGACATCGAAGCAAACTGCAAGGATTGGGAAGACAGAGAGGAAGTCTGTGCATATCTTAACAAAATTCTTGATAAGGAAGCCTTTGACAAGGCAGGACTGATTTACGGTATGGGACATGCCGTTTATACCAATTCTGACCCGCGTGAAGTGATTTTAAAGAGCTTTGCAAAGCGCCTGTCAGAGGAAAAGGGCATGCAGAGAGAATTTGCACTGTATGAACTGGTAGAAAAGGAAGCCGGGGAACTGATTATGCACAAGAGAAAGCTGTTTAAGCCGGTTTGTGCAAATGTCGATTTCTACAGTGGATTTGTATACAGTATGCTGGGAATCCCAGAAGAATTATTTACTCCGATTTTTGCGATTGCAAGAATTTCAGGATGGTGTGCACACCGCCTGGAAGAACTTGTTAATGCAGGAAAGATTATCCGTCCGGCATATAAGTATGTGGGACATCACAGACCATACTGCACAATGCAGGATCGAAATGAAGGAAAACAGCCGAGATAGGCGAATATAGATAAAAGCAGGAGAAGAAAATGTCACAGTATAAGGTAAAAACAGTTCATCACCCGCTGAACTGTACGGTTGAAGTACCGGGGTCTAAGAGTATCACAAACAGGGCACTGTTAATGGCGGCGCTTTCAGATGGGGAGTGTACGCTTCATGGCGTGTTATTCAGCGATGATTCAAGACATTTTTTGACAAGTTTAATTGCCCTTGGATATGTCATTGAAGTCAATGAGGTGGATAAGTATGTGCTGATTCACGGAAAAGGCAGACAGATTCCGAAGAAGGAAGCAGCGATTGATGTAGGAAGTGCGGGTACGGCAGCAAGATTTTTAACGGCAATGCTGGCACTTTCCGATGGGGCATATACCATTCAGGCATCAGAACAGATGAAAAAACGTCCGATGCGGCCGTTGTTTGAGGCGCTGACCTCGATGGGGGCGGAATTTACATTTTTAGAAAAACCGGGACATCTTCCGGTACAGGTTAAGGGTGCGGCATTTGGCGGAAAAAAGCCTGCCGATAAGGTACAGGTAGATATCAGCGAAAGTACACAGTTTTTAAGTGCATTGCTTATGGTTGCGCCGATGCTTGAAAATGGTTTAAAGATTCACATTACCAGTAGAAAAACAGACGGCTCGTATATCCGCATTACAACGAAGATGATGCACCAGTTTGGCTGTAACGTAGTTCATGAAGGCAGTTTATATGCGATTGCACCGGCAGAGCGGTATATACCGGGAACATATCAGATTGAGCCGGACGTATCGGCGGCATGCTATTTTTATGCAGCAGCGGCGCTGACAGGCGGACACGTTATTGTAAAAAATGTGCATTCAACCTCCATGCAGGGTGATATGAAATTTATTGACGTTTTAAAACAGATGGGATGTGCCGTTACGGAAGAACGAGAAGGCATCTGTGTGACAGGACCAAAAGACGGTGTATACAGTGGCGTGGACATTGATATGAATGATTTTTCAGACCAGACCATGACACTGGCGGCGCTGGCACCGTTTGCCCAGACACCGACGTATATCCGCAACATCGGACATATCCGTTTACAGGAGTCTGACAGAATCCATGCCATTGTAACGGAGCTTACACGGCTTGGCATTGAAGTAAAAGAAGAAGAATCTGCAATTTTAATTTATCCGGGAACGGTAAAGCCTGGAATTGTCAGTACATATGATGACCACCGTATGGCAATGGCATTTGCACTGCTCGGTATTCGTGCGGAAGGAATTGTGATTGATAACTGTGAGTGCTGCCGAAAGACCTTTGAAGATTACTTTAAGGTACTGGATCGGGTACTTGCGTAAATGACAGCAAATCAGCGGGAAATGGGGTGTGCAGTTGGACAGCAGGCGACAGGGGTCAGCGAAAGACTATGTGGTACAGGAGCTGATTCATGACATTGTAAATATAAAGTTAAAGCCGGGAGAAAAGTTATGTGAACCGGCATTGTGTGAGCGCTTCGGGGTCAGTCGCACACCGTTTCGGGAAGCGGAACTGGAACTGGCACAGCGGAAATTAATCGTTGTCCGTCCGAAGATTGGCACATTTGTATCGTTTATTGATAAGGAACTGGTAGAGGAAGTGCGCCATTTAAGAAGCGTTCTGGAAGCGGAGCTTGCGGTGATGGCATGCTCTATGCTGACAAAAAAAGATATTGACCGGCTCTGGGAAAATGTTGCGGTCTGGGAAATGTATATGCAGCGGGGCGATTACGAGAAAATTTTACAGCTGGATAAATCGTTTCATGCCATGGTGTATGAGATGTGCGGCAGAACTTACTGGCACGAACTGGTGGAAAGTATTTCACCGCATTTTGACAGAACGACCGTGCTGAGTTTCCAGTGCAGACCAACGGACAGTATTTTATCGGATCACAAAAATCTGGTGGAAGCCATGGAAAAGAAGGATACAGCACTTGCAGGGCAGGTGGCAAGGCAGCACATGGAACGCTATTCCGAAAATATTGATACTATTTATGAACAGTTTAGTGAATATTTTGCAAAATGATGAAAGTTACAGCTCTTTATGGGCTGTAATTTTTTTAGTAAAGTGAAACATTGATAATAAAATATCAATGTGCTATTATATTTGTAAACATTTACGGACAAGTACGATGAATATAAAAGCAGATTTTAGCAGAGTTAAAAATCGAGTTGACGTAAAAATCAGTCAGAGTATGGTGAAAAGGGAAAAATAGCATGCAGATTCATGTATTGGGAGATTCAATCGTAACGGCGTATGGCAGTGATGAGAACAATTTTATTGGCGGCTGGGGCGACCATTTAGACAGTCTTTTTAAAAAGGAAGTACCGGTGCTTGTTTATGCAGAAGGCGGCAGGAGCAGCCGGAGTTTTCTAAACGAGGGCAGGTTTATGAATTATGGAATATTTTCAAAGGATGAATTTCCGTATGGCATGGGACCGGCATATGACAGGATTTGCCCCGGGGATTATGTTCTGATGCAGTTTTGTCATAATGATGATGAGAGCAAAGGATACGGCACCTATGTAGACAGGCTGACACCGCTTGGAAAGCCGGATAGTCATGGAATTTATCCGACAGTCGTGCCTGATGAACAGATGAAGGTGTCAACCGGACAACTTCCGTCGGAATATGCTGCACTGCTGAGAAAAACCGGAATGACAGAGCAGGAAATAGCTGTTTATGAAAGAAAGTACCGGGAACTGATTTTGCAGTACGGTGAAAAATACTGGTCGTATGACTGTGGTGCAACTTATAAAGGGTATTTGAAATTTTATATTGATAAAATAAGAGCACGCGGAGCAGTTCCGGTATTAGTAACACCACCGCCGCGTCAGTATTATAAAAATGGAAAAATTGCGGCAGTTGCAGGACAGCATGGTGGAGAGGATGCATTTGGCGCATTTCCTTATGTGAGGGCAATCAGGCAGCTTGGAAGACAGGAAAATGTTGTTGTATTGGATTTGTTTCAAAGAAGTCTGGAGTTGCTGGAGCAGCTTGGAGAAATGGCGGCAAAAAGTCTTCAAAGCATTAAAGATAAAGAGGGCGTAACGATTGGGGAAGCACGGTACGGCAGACCAAAGAAATGGGTGGAGGATTATGATGTATATTGGGAAAAGGGGAATTTTACAGTGGATAACACACATCAGAACCGTCTGGGGTCATATCTGTATGCGGCAATGATTGCAGACTGTATCAGTGAGCAGCTTCCCAATCTGGCGCAATGGCAGCTTCCATGTGCATCAAAGTCTATGCGTTGTCCGGCGCGGATTCGGACATTCATTCCAGTAATGGAAGCCGCAGTGCATCATATTGGTATAAAGATAGTATAAAAATTACAGTGTTTTTTCCATATAAATATGCGGGCAGTTTTCGTCCATGTATTCTTCTCCCTGACGGACAAAGCCCAGTGTTTCATAAAAGCCTGCGGCGCGCACCTGCGCAGAAATGCCGATTTTTTTGGCATTTTTAGCAGTGACATAGGACTGTGCTTCTGTTAAGAGCAAAGAACCCAGCCCCATGCCGCGGTAAGGCTTTAAAACGGCGATTCTTCCAAAGATATAGATATTTTTTACTGTATCAAAAAAAATTCTGCAAGTTGCAATCGGATTGTCATTTTCGTATCCGACAAGAAAATGCGCTTCGTTATCTTTCTCGTCAAATTCATTTTTAAATCCCTGTTCTTTTACAAAAACTTCTTTCCGGATAAAAATGGCGTCTTCAGGTAAAGTATCAAAATGTTCTATATGCATAATAATCCTCATTTCTGAGCGACTTTGTCGCGAAGCTGCGATGAGAAATTCGCGTAGGCGATTTCTCATCTGCAATCATGGCTATTTGTTTTCGCTCAGAAACAAATAGCGGTGTGAAAAATATACTATCGAGCGTATTTTTCACACTGATCTCCCTTTCTGTGGTTGTTTCACAAATGTTTTTGTTAAATTGGTAAATTGTATGATACTATATTGGAGGGGAAAGTGTCAATTTAATCGATGGAGGCGTAAATTCGATGGTAAATGATGTATTAGAGTTGGAGAGCGATAAAATTATTGCGCGGATTCGTGCGGAATTATTAAAGTAGAAAATCATAAAAACAGGGAGCGGTTCAGCAATTCCTGAATAACTCCCTGTCTGATTAAAGAAAAAGTATGCTTACCATTCCGAAGAAGAAACGGACTATAATTTTGATAATGCCGAGAATAACACCGATTAGTAAAGCAATTTTTACAGTCTTAAAATTAGATTCATATTTTTCATAATTGCCCTGCATATAAGCGGTGTTTGCAAAAACAATGTATACAATGGCAACGATGCCGCAGATTTTATTGGCAAGAAGCAGACATACAATGCTTAGTGCCAGCCACAGACTAAAGGAAGGGCAGGACTGATTTGGAGGCATTGGATTATTATTATAATTGTTCATGAGAAAATCTCCTTTAATTTTAGTAAGAGTATATATGCTATTGTAGAGGATTACACAATATTCGTCAATAAGGAAATAATAATCGGAATTACAGGAACAAATACTGGGAAAAAGCACATTAGTAGTAGAAAGGAAAAAACGTGAAAATTATCTATGAAGATGCAGAAAAATTGATTGTAGAGAAGCCGGCAGGGATGCTGACGCAGTCGGCGCGCTCCTTTGATACAGACCTTGTCAGTGAAGTGCTGACATACAGAAGGAGCAAAAAAGAAACGGCATATGCGGCAGTTATTAACCGGCTGGACAGACCGGTTGGCGGGCTGGTGCTGTTTGCAAAGACAAAGCAGGCGGCGGCGCGGCTGTCGAAGCAAATGCAGCAGGATACACTGAATAAACAGTATTATGCGCTGATTTGTGGAAAACCGGAGCAGTCAAAGGGAATGTTTGTGGATTACCTGCAAAAAGATGCGAAAGCCAATGTGTCTAAAGTGGTTTCAAAGGAAAGCAAAGAAGCAAAGCGGGCAGAGTTAGAGTATGAAGTGTTAAAAACAATGTATGCCGGGGAAGGTGAAAATGAACCGGTTACGCTGGTAAAAATTCATCTGCTTACCGGAAGACATCACCAGATACGGGTGCAGTTTGCTTCCCGCAGTCTGCCGTTACTGGGCGACACGAAATATGGCGGACAGACGGAAGCAGACTGCCGGATGGCTTTACAAAAAAGCGGAAAACCGCTGATACAGCGGTATGAAATTGCGTTGTGTGCGTATGCACTGACTGTAGAGGGAAAGACATACGAACTTGCACTGCCGTGGCAGGTTTAAATTCTGAAAAAATGGAAATACTGTTCTCATGAAAATTGTTGATTTTGCAGTCGTCACCTGACGTTGGCTATATTGTTTCTGAGCGAAAACAAATAGCCATGCAACAAAGTCGCTCAGAAATGGGAACGGGTATGGAAAGTAAACAGACAATATGGACGTTTAGGCGGCGGATGGTATTGCTTTTGGGAAGCGGTGTCATTGTTTTTTTGGTATATCTGGCGGTGCGGTATCTTTTTGTACTGGCATCTCCGTTTATTATTGCTTATGGTATTGCACTGGTGATTGAAAAACCGGTCAATGCGCTGGCAAAGGTGTTAAGAGGGAAAAAGGCGCTGGCATCGACTTTGATTGTAACAGGGCTGACCATTATCATTGCGGCGGCGGTTTTTTATATTACATGGCTGGGTGTGGCAGAAATTAAGAGTTTTATTGCTAATTTTGAATATTTATTTATTATGGTACGGCAGAAAACTGCGAGAATTTGTCTGGACGTTGACGGTATGCTGGGGTTTTCGGACGGATGCAGCCTGGAATTTGTATGCAGCTGTGCAGACAGAATCCGGCGCATTTTCCGAAACGGACAGCCGGAAGAAGTTGTTAGCAGGGTGCTGCGGATTTCCTTTCCGATTCTTGTAAACACGGCGCTTATTGCAGGTGCAGTCATTGTGTGCCTGATTTCCGTAGTGTATTTATCCGGTGTGCTTGAAAAGGTAAGAAAATGGCGGGAAAACAGCATTTTCAGGGAGGAAGTCTGTGCGCTGACACTGGAACTCAAAAAACTGATACAGGTTTATTTTAAAATAGAACTTATCATTATGCTTATTAATGCCGGAATCTGTATTGCGGGTCTGCTGCTTATTCACAATCCGTATGCGGTTGTGATTGGCATTTTAATCGGACTGGTGGATGCACTGCCGTTTTTTGGCACGGGGACGGTACTGATTCCGTGGGCGGTTATTTTACTGCTGTTTCGCAATTACTATTCCGGTGCGGTACTGCTGTCCGTGTATGTGATGACGTATTTTGTCCGCGAAATCATGGAGTCAAAATGTATGGGCGACCGGCTGGGCATTGCACCTTTTACAATGCTGATGGTCATATTTACGGGCATTATGGTGTATGGAATTTTGGGATTTATTTTAGGACCGTTGTCATACTGTATGATGAAAGCACTCATAAGATATTTTGCAAGTGTTCTTGAAAATGCGGGGGGAACGTGGTACACTTGAAGCTATCTAGCGATTGCGAGGAAAATGGAGGAGAATCATGGCTGAAGAGAAGAAGTTAGTTGAGGCAATTACATCCATGGATGTGGACTTTGCCCAGTGGTATACAGATGTTGTAAAAAAAGCAGAACTGATGGGATATTCCAGTGTCAAGGGCTGCATGATTTTTAAACCGGCAGGTTATGCAATCTGGGAAAATATCCAGAAGGAACTGGACAGAAGATTTAAGGAAACAGGCGTTGAAAATGTATATATGCCGATGTTCATTCCGGAAAGCCTGTTAGAGCGTGAAAAAGACCATGTAGAAGGCTTTGCACCGGAAGTTGCATGGGTAACATACGGCGGCTTAAATCCGCTTCAGGAAAGACTGTGTGTCAGACCGACTTCCGAAACACTGTTTTGCGATTTTTATAAAGATGAAATCCAGTCTTACAGAGATTTGCCAAAGGTATACAACCAGTGGTGTTCTGTTGTAAGATGGGAAAAGGAAACAAGACCGTTCCTTCGTTCAAGGGAATTCTTATGGCAGGAAGGCCACACAGCACATGCGACAGCAGAAGAAGCTGAGGCAAGAACACAGCAGATGTTAAATGTTTATGCGGATTTCTGTGAACAGGTGCTTGCTATTCCGGTTGTAAAGGGACGTAAGACGGATAAAGAAAAATTTGCAGGTGCAGAAGCAACGTATACAATTGAAGCATTAATGCATGACGGTAAGGCATTACAGTCCGGTACAAGCCATAACTTCGGTGACGGATTTGCCAAGGCGTTTGGTATACAGTATACAGACAAAGACAATAAGTTAAAATATGTACACCAGACTTCATGGGGCATGACAACACGATTAATCGGTGCGCTGATTATGGTACACGGCGATGATTCGGGACTGGTGCTTCCGCCAAAGATTGCTCCGGTACAGGTTGATGTGATTCCGATTATGCAGAATAAAGACGGCGTACTGGACAAAGCATATGAAGTGAAGGAAGCGCTTGCAAAGGCAGGACTTCGTGTCAAAGTAGACGATACGGATAAGAAGCCGGGCTGGAAGTTCTCAGAACAGGAAATGAGAGGCATTCCGGTCAGAGTTGAAATGGGACCGCGTGATATCGAAGCCGGACAGGCAATTATCGTAAGACGTGATACCAGAGAAAAGACAACGGTTGCAATTGAATCACTTGCCGAAGAAATCAAAAACATTTTAGATAAGATGCAGACTGAAATGTTAGAGCGTGCAAGAGCACATCGTGAAGCACATACCTATGTTGCGACAAACTACGATGAATTTAAAGACGTTGTTGCCAATAAGCCGGGCTTTGTAAAGGCAATGTGGTGTGGTGATCAGGCGTGTGAAGATAAAATTAAAGAAGAAACAACGGCAACTTCAAGATGTATGCCATTTGAACAGGAACACCTTTCCGATGTATGTGTATGCTGTGGCAGACCTGCAAAGAAAATGGTTTACTGGGGTAAAGCATACTAAGAGTTGAAATACGTTAAATAAATCCGTCTTGTACGGGTGATTATGGGCGCAACGCAGCATAATGGCTTGTATAAGGCGGATAATTTTATTTATTTTCAAAAATTACGGTGACAGACAGAAACAAAAATGAAAAGTGGAATTGAAATGGGAGCAGGAATGGAACAACAGGAAAAAAATGAAATCAGGCTGGAACTGCCGGAAAAAGTGCGGCAGATAATAGAACAGATTCAGAAACACGGATTTGAGGCATATGCGGTTGGCGGCTGTGTAAGGGACAGTCTGCTTGGCAGAACGCCGGATGACTGGGACATTACCACATCGGCAAAGCCGCAGGAAGTCAAGGCAATTTTTCCAAGGACGATAGATACGGGTATTGAACACGGCACGGTAACGGTCATGATGGGAAAAGAGGGATTTGAAGTGACAACCTATCGGATTGACGGCGCTTATTTAGATGGCAGACACCCGGAATCCGTGGAATTTTCTTCAAATCTGGTTGAAGATTTAAAGCGCAGGGATTTTACGATTAATGCCATGGCATATAATGAACAGCAGGGGCTGGTAGATGTATTTGAAGGCATAGAGGATATGCAGAGGAAAGTTATCCGCTGTGTAGGCAATCCCAAAGAGCGTTTTGGCGAAGATGCACTGCGCATGATGCGTGCAATCCGTTTTTCGGCACAGCTTGGTTTTGAAATTGAAGAAGAAACATGCCGTGCCGTAGAAGAACTGGCACCGACACTTGAAAAAGTCAGCATGGAGCGGATACAGGTGGAGCTGGTAAAAACTCTTTTGTCCGCACACCCGGATTACGTGCGGTATTATCAGGAGACAGGACTGTTTTGTGATGTACTGCCGCAGGCGGATGTTATTTTGTCCGGAAAATTTAAAAATTCGACGTTAAAGCTTCTTACACATGCTAAAAATACGTCGGTACTGCGCTATGCGGCGCTGTTTCATCATGCCGGACCGGATGCGGCAAAAGAAGCATTAAAGCGGCTGAAACTGGATAATTATACGGTTAATACGGTATCAAAGCTTTTGTTGTATACACAGAAGTCCATAGAGGAAAATGAACCGGCGGTGCGCGAGGCAACTTATACATATGGAAAAGAGATGATGCCGCTCATTTTTGCACATCACCATGCATTGTTAGATACGACAGAGGAGCTGGTCGGCATCGGCATGACAGCAAAACGCAGGCATTTGGAAACCGTAGAGCAGATGTATGAAGATATTATAAAGCGCGGCGACTGCATTTCTATCAAAGACCTGGATATTACAGGAAATGACCTTATGGAATACGGCCTTACAGGAATGCAGATTGGAAAAACGTTAAAGGACCTGCTCCATATTGTGCTTGAAAATCCAAAGCTCAATGAGAAGGAAACGCTGGTTGCCATGATAGAACATCTAGACCTCTAAAAATGTGTTCATTTTTTACCATTACCCCTCATATGATAAGTTGGGAAGTGCGAAAATCCATAAATCAAAGATTTTCGCACGACACTTTGTGCCGCAGGCGCCACAAAGTGTTATTATCGCAGAGCTAAATAAGATATGGCTCGCGGTTCCTCCGGCATTAAAATGCCTACGGAGTTTGAAGAAGCCTTAAATCAGAGCTTCTTCAAACGGCTATTTGTTTCTGAGCGAAAACAAATAGCCATGATTGCAGATGAGAAATCGCCTGCGCGAATTTCTCATCGCATCTTCGCGACAAGGTCGCTCAGGAATAGGGGAAAGTGCGAAAATCCATAAATCAAAGATTTTCGCACGACACTTTGTGCCGCAGGCGTCGCAAAGTGTCATTATCGCAGGGCTGAATGAATTCAGCCCGCGGTTCCTCCGGCATTAAAATGCCTGCGGAACAGGGGAATGGTATGAATGAGAAATCGCTAGAGGTGTTGAAACAGTATGATTTTGAAGTGAACCGCGTACTGCGGGGACGCGGCGGTATGATTTTAAATACGGACCGCGGTGTGAAATTATTTCTGGAATGTGTAAAAAGTGATAAATATTATGAGCGTGAAAACGACATTACAAGACGTGTTGCGGACAGCGGATTTTTGTGGGTGGATACCTATGTGCAAAACAGCAGTGGGGAAATTCTGACACCGGATGAAGACGGCAGACGGTTTTATGTCAAAGACTGGTATGAAGGAAAAGAGTGTAATGTGCGGGATTTAAAGGATTTGTGCAGGGCGGTGCAGACATTGGCACAGCTGCATCTTGTGCTTTTAGAGATTGCGGGAGAGCTTTCAGGTACCTCAGAAGAACAAAATGAAAATGATGTTAAAGCCCAATCTCCGGCAGACATTGAAGCGGGAGCAGAAACCCAGCTGCGCCTGATGTATACACGCCATATGAAAGAGCTGAAACTCACAGGAAATTACCTGAAAAATAAAAAAAAGAAGTCCGAATTTGAGCAGCTTGCATATAAGAATATAGGAAGTTTTTTTTCGGAGGCGGAAAAAGCAGTACAGCTGCTTGCAGAATCACAATTTCAGGAGCGTCTTTCTTATGCGAAAAAAACAGGTGAGCTATGTCATGGCAGCTATAATTATCACAATATTATATTTTCTAACGGAAATACTGCGGTTACTAATTTTGATAAGTATAAAAATGAGTGTCAGATTAGTGATTTGTATCAGTTCATGCGTAAAATTCTTGAAAAATACGACTGGGATATCCAGACAGCCTATAAGATGATGGAAGAATACGATAAAATCAAGCCGGTCAGCGATACTGAGCGGGCGCTGCTTGCGGCACTGTTTGCATTTCCAGAAAAATTCTGGAAAGTCATGAATTACTATTTTAATTCCAATAAGGCATGGATTCCGCCAAAAACGAAAGAAAAACTGGAAAAAGTCGTGCAGCAGAATGAAAAAAGACAAAAATTTTTAGAAACGCTTTTGTAAAAATATGAAAAAATGATGGCAATAATTGCATATACCGTCCGCTTGTGATAGAATTGCCCATGACAGTCGAAAAGAATATTGGGGTACAGATATTTATGAATAATAAAAAAACGATAAAAAAAATATTTGCGGTTTTCCTGCTTCCGGCGCTTTTATTGTCCGGCTGCGGAAAGCAGAGCAGCAATAAGACACTGATTCCGGGCAGTTCTATTCTGCCGGCACCGACAAAGGCAGTGACGGAAATGGAAACGAAGAAAGCCAACCAGATTGATTTAACAGGAGTGCTTACGTACGTCAATACAGACGATCTGATTATGCACTTTGTGGATATAGACACAGGAACAGAATATGAAGTAGCGTATACGGGTGGTACGGATATTCAGGACAAATACGGAAAAATTATTGCGGCAACAGGGACGCAGCTGGGTCAGATTTATGATGTGACCTGCAATAAGAGCGGAAAAGCGACTGAGATTCACGGCTCATCAGATGCATGGGAAAAGAACAGCCTGACCGGTGTTGAGTTTGATGAAAGTGCAAGGAGAGTGAAGCAGGCAGGCAGCTCTTATGTTTACGCTTCCTATGCGGCAGTGCTGTCAAATGCCAATAAGATTAATATTGCACAGATTGTTGCACAGGACGAAGTGACACTGCGCGGTGTGGGAGATACCGTTTATTCAATTACAGTTGATAAGGGGCACGGATACATTACCTTTCAGGGTGTAGATGCATTTATCGGCGGCTATGCAAGTATCGGAACAAAGCAGTTATTTGAAGTGACAAGCGGAATGCTTACAACAACACAGGAAGGAACTTATACAGTTGAGCTGCAAAAGGGAAGCCTGACGGGAACAAAGACCGTGACAGTGGCAAGAGATGCTTCCGTGACAGTGGATTTTAGTGAATTTACAACAAAAGCGACCCAGCGGGGGGCTGTCAATTTCTCGATTACACCGGCAAATGCGGTGATGACGATTGACGGCGTAGAAACGGATTATTCACAGCCTGTTTCCTTAGCCTACGGAAAACACCGCGTGGTATTGTCCGCAAACGGCTACGAGCAGTATGTTGAAACGGTTGCAGTCAGCCAGGCGTATCAGACGGTTGTGATTGATATGACGGCATCATCGGCAACGACGACAGCCGCAAGTTCAACCAAGACGGCGGCAACGGCAGCGAATAAAGCAACGACAGCAGCGGATTTAACTTCGGGCTATACCGTGAATATTACGGCGCCGGAAGGGGCGGCACTGTATGTAGACAGTGTTTACATCGGACTTGTGCCATGCTCATTCCATAAATCCTATGGAAGTAAGACGATTACGTTATCCAAGAGCGGATATAAGACGGTCAGCTATACGGTTGCCATTGCCAATGCAGCAGGAAACTTAACGTATGCGTTCCCGGATATGGAGGAAGGCAGTGACGCGCAGTAGCCGCCGTTTTGCATAGAAGAATACAGGATAAATTAATGAATAAACCGGTTTTGTACGGATAAGCTAGTATAAAACGGATACAACGCCGTCAGACGGCAGATTGTGAGGAACTATGACGAAGAAATTAAACATACCGTTTTCACCTCCGGATATTACAGAAGAAGAAATTCAGGCAGTGGCAGAAGTGATGCGGTCAGGATGGATTACAACAGGACCAAAGACAAAACAGTTCGAAAAAGAGATTGCGGCATACTGCCATACACAAAAGGCAGTGTGCATGAATTCGGCAACCGCCTGTCTTGAAATGACACTGCGGCTGTTTGGAATCGGAGAGGGCGATGAAGTCATTGTTCCGGCATATACTTATACAGCATCAGCAAGCGTTGTCTGCCATGTGGGGGCAACGCTTAAGCTGGTTGACTGTGCGCCGGGCAGTTTCCATTTGGATTATGATGCGTTAGAACAGGCAGTGACGGAAAAGACAAAAGCCATTATTCCGGTAGATATTGCGGGTGTTATGGTGGATTATGACAGAATCCGCGCGCTTGCAGAGCGTAAAAAAGCACTGTTTCACCCGGCATCGCCGTTACAGGAAGCACTGGGACGCATTTTGATTCTGGCAGATTCGGCACATGGCTTCGGTGCGAAAAGAAACGGAAAAATGAGCGGCGAGTGTGCGGATTTTACAAGCTTTTCATTTCATGCCGTAAAGAACTTAACGACCGCAGAGGGCGGCGGGCTTGTATGGCGCGATATTCCGGGCGTGGATAACGAAGAACTGTATCACAAATTGATGCTGCTTTCCCTGCACGGACAGTCCAAGGATGCACTGGCAAAGACAAAGCTTGGTGCATGGGAATATGATATTATAGGAACGTATTATAAATGTAACATGACGGATATTATGGCGGCTGTCGGACTGGTGCAGTTTGCGCGCTATCCGAAGCTCCTCGCAAGAAGGAAAGAGATTATAGAGCGGTATAATAAAGGAATTGAACAGCTTTCCGCAGAGGCACTTACCCATTTTGACGATACGATAACTTCAAGCGGACATCTCTATCTTGTGCGCCTTACAGGAAAAGATGAAGAATACCGCAACGATATTATTACCAGGATGGCGGAAAACGGTGTGGCATGCAATGTCCACTACAAGCCGCTGCCAATGCATACGGCATATAAAAATCTGGGATTTCATATCGAAGATTTTCCGAATGCCTATGAAATGTATCACAACGAGATTACACTGCCGCTGCATACCTGCCTGACGGACGAACAGGCAGATTATGTGATTGACACATTTTGCAGCCTTGTAAAATAATAAATGGTGGCAGCAGCCGTTCACAGTAAATGGCGCCCGGAATAGGAACAGATTATGGAATTAAGAGAGTGGACAAACCTTCCCGATAAAATGCGGACAAAAGAGGTCCGGAAATATTACAACATCCTGGTAAAACGCAGCGCGTGGTTTAGGGCAAAACGAATACTTGATGTGATTGTGGCTTCCATTATGTTTGCCGTACTTGCACTGCCGATGCTTATTGTCGCGGTATTGATAAAGCTGGATTCTCCGGGACCTGTATTTTTCAGGCAGGAGCGTGTAACCCAGTACGGAAAAATTTTTAGGATATATAAATTCCGTACCATGGTCAACAATGCAAGCCGCATGGGTACGCAGGTGACAGTCAGTAATGATGCGCGCATTACGCGTGTCGGAAAATGGCTTCGTAAATTAAGAATTGATGAATTTCCGCAGCTGTTTAACATTTTAGCGGGTGATATGACACTGGTTGGCACAAGACCGGAGGTTTTAAAATACGTGGATGCCTATACGCCGGAGATGTATGCGACACTTCTGCTTCCTGCGGGACTGACTTCAAGGACAAGCATTGCGTATAAAGATGAGGACAGGCTTCTTTCGAATGCAGAAGACGCAGATAAGGTTTATATAGAAGAAGTGCTTCCGGCAAAAATGAGATATAATCTGGAAAGCCTGAAAAAATTCGGACTGAAATCGGATATGAGTGTACTATGGAACACCTTTGTATCGGTGATTCATTAAGGAAAAGCAAATATCGGATTTTTGCAGCCGAAGTTGTTTAGAATGAGGAAAGTTATGTTTATTACGATATGTGTGATTGCGTATAATGAAGAACAGACACTGCCTGCGATTTTAAAGGATATTGCGGCGCAGGATTATGCACACGGCAGCATGGAAGTGGTGCTGGTCGATTCCGCATCGTCAGACCACACCAGAGAAATCATGCAGCAATTCGCAAAACAGAATACATCACAGCCGGATATGGGATTTGTGAGGGTCAGTGTGCTGGACAATCCGAAGCGGACACTGCCGTGCGGCTGGAATGTTGCCCTGAAAGCCTACCGCGGAGAAGCCATTTTAAAGGTTGATGCGCATGCATCCATTCCGAAAGACTTTGTTACGAAAAATGTGGCGGTGTTAGAGAGCGGGGAAGATGTGTGCGGCGGACAAAGACCGAACATTATCGAACAGCCGACACCGTTTCGCAACACATTGCTTCTGGCAGAAAGTTCCATGTTTGGTTCAAGCATTGCACCGTACCGCAACAACCCCGGCAAAAGCTATGTGAAATCCATGTTTCACGCAGCGTACCGCAGGAAGGTATTTGAAACCATCGGCGGATTTGATGAGCGGCTTGCAAGAACCGAAGACAATGAAATCCACTATCGTATGAGAAAGGCGGGCTTTAAGCTGTGCTTTGACCCGGAGATTATTTCCTATCAGCATATCCGTCCGGATTTAGGAAAAATGTTAAAGCAGAAATATGCCAACGGCTACTGGATCGGACTGACAACCGGTGTGTGCGCACCGTGCCTTTCCCTGTATCATTTTGTGCCGTTTGCCTTTGTGATGGCAATTATCCTGTCGGTACTTTTTTGTACAGGCTTTGCCATTGCAGGCAGCATAACGGCACTTAGCGGGGCGGCACTGGTGATTTTCAAAGTTATAGCGGGGCTTACGGGGCTGATGTGGGTGCTGTACGGACTGCTGGCGGTCATTATGGCGCTGGCGGCGGTGATTGGTGCACCGGAAATACGAAATAAAACCTGTCTGGCACTTCCGTTTCTATTTTTAATGCTGCATGTCAGTTATGGAACCGGAACGGTCATAGGATTGATAAAAATGCCTTTTTGGGCGAAAGGAATAAAAAATGGAAGAAACTAGAAAAGACAGGATACAGCTTCTCGTCAGAAGAATATGCCTGATTATTACGGATATCCTGTTAGTAAACGGATGTGTATTTTTATCGCTGCTGATGCGTTTTGAAATCAGCATTTCGGCAATCCCGGAGGAATATCTGCTCAAGTATCAGAAAAACATGATTCCTTTTACGATTGTTGCCATTATTATATTCTGGTGTTTCAGAATGTATCACAGTTTATGGCAGTATGCCAGCATTGCGGAACTTTATAAAATTGTGGAGGCCTGTATTGTAACGGAATTTGCCCATATCTGTGTAACGGCATACATGGGCTGGATGCTTCCGAGAAGCTGTTATTTTACATCCGGGGTATTTTTAATCGTTGCAATGAGTGCCAGCCGTTTTATGTACCGCATGATACGTACCGTCTTGCAGAATTACCGCCACACCGCAGAGCAGGTGCGGATTATGATTATCGGTGCGGGTGAGGCAACCAACGTATTAATGCGTGAAATCCAGAATTCGCGTTATATGGACAACTCCAAGGTGGTCTGTATTATTGATGACGATACACAGAAGGTCGGAAAATATATCCGCGGCGTCAAGGTTGTCGGCACAAGAAATAAAATTAAAGAAGTTGCAAAGGTCTATGACATTGATGAAATTATTTTTGCGATTCCGTCTGCATCCATGGAAGACAAGCGCAACATTTTAAATATCTGCAAAGAAACCGACTGTAATTTAAAGATTCTGCCGGGCGTTTACCAGATGGTAGATGGCGAAATTAACGTCAATTCTATCCGGAGCGTTGATGTTTTGGATCTGCTCGGCCGTGACCCGATTGAAGTCGATCTGGATTCCATTATGGGGTATGTTAAAGATAAGACAATCCTTGTTACCGGCGGCGGCGGTTCTATCGGTTCGGAACTTTGCAGACAGCTTGTAAGCCACAAGCCGAAATGCCTGATTATATTTGACATTTATGAAAATAATGCATATGAAATCCAGCAGGAATTAAAGATGACCTACCCGGATGCCAATGTGGTAACACTGATTGGGTCTATTCGGAATACCTCCCGTCTGGAAAGTGTTTTTGCACAGTACCGTCCGGAAATTGTATATCATGCGGCTGCACATAAGCATGTACCGCTGATGGAAGACAGTCCGAATGAAGCCGTTAAGAATAACGTGGTCGGCACATGGAATGTTGCGAAAATGGCGGACAAGTACGGTGTCGGCAAGTTTGTAATGATTTCTACGGATAAAGCGGTCAATCCGACTAATGTCATGGGGGCAACCAAGAGAATCTGTGAAATGATTATCCAGTCTTATAACGAGCGTTCCAGGACGGATTTTGTAGCCGTGCGTTTTGGCAATGTACTCGGAAGCAACGGTTCGGTCATTCCGCTGTTTAAAAAACAGATTGAAGCGGGCGGTCCGGTAACGGTCACTGACCCGAATATTATCCGTTATTTTATGACAATACCGGAGGCGGTTTCGCTTGTTTTACAGGCGGGTGCCTACGCAAAGGGCGGCGAGATTTTTATTCTGGATATGGGAGAGCCGGTCAAAATCGATGATCTGGCAAAGAACCTGATCCGATTATCCGGCTATACGTTAGGCGTCAACATGGAGATTAAGTACACGGGATTACGTCCGGGTGAAAAGCTCTATGAAGAATTGCTGATGAAAGAAGAAGGTCTGCAGGATACGGCCAATAAGCTGATTCATATCGGCAAGCCGATTGAATTTGACAAAGAACATTTCTTTGAGCATCTGGAAGAATTAAAAGAAGAAGCTTATGCAGAAACGGGAGATATCCGTACGCTGATACAGACAGTGGCGCCGACCTATCACCCAAAAGAAAACTAGGAACAAGGAATTAAAAATTTATGGGACAGTATTATGCAATCAACGGCAGCTTTCTGCTGGAACCTGCATTGGGGGTACAGCGGTATGCAGCGGAGATTTTAAAGCAGATGAATAAAATGGCTCCGGCATATAAGGAGTGCCTGCGGCTGGTGCTGGTGCTGCCTGAAACACCGCGCATTGAGGAAATCCGCCGGGAATTTTCAAATATTGAAGTACGCTGTGCGGGAAAAAGCAGGCGTGTAAAAGTGTGGGAGCAGGTCTGTTTTGCACGTTTTTTAAAAAAAGAGAAGGCAAAGGGAATCTGCCTGTGCAATACCGTGCCGCTGTTTTCAAAGGGCGGGCTGGTCTGTGTCCACGATATTGTCTTTAAGACACACCCGGAATATTTTAAAGAGCCGGGTGCATGGCATGAAATTTTATACCGTAAATGGATGTATACACACGCATTTCATAAGGCAGATATCATTGTGACGGTCAGTGAGACGTCCAAAAAAGAAATTTTAGAGCAGTACAGGGTGCGTGCAGGACAGATTTATGTGGCAGGGAACGGCTGGCAGCATATGGACCGTAAAGATACGGATGAAACCATTTTCCAGAAGTATCCTAAGCTTACGAAAGGGGCGTATTACTATTATCTGGCATCGCTTGCACCGAATAAAAATCTGTCATGGATTTTAAAAAATGCCGCAGGAAATCCGGATAAAATCTATGTGCTTTCGGGAAAACCGCTGGGCGATGATTCCGGGGTGGAAAAACTGGATAATGTCATCTGCACGGGCTATGTGTCCGACAGCGAAGCGCGGGCGCTGATGCAATACTGCCGGGCGTTTTTATTTCCTTCTACGTATGAAGGCTTTGGCATACCACCGATGGAAGCGTTGTGCATGGGGGCGCCGGTGGTGCTTGGCGATATTCCGGTGCTGCATGAGATTTACGGAAATGCGGCGTATTACGTGGACTGTGACAATGCGGACATCAGCATTGAACAGCTGTTAAAAGAAGGCGGCAGGGAAGCGCCGGAAACGGTATTATCCCGGTATTCGTGGGAAAAATCCGCACGGATTATGATGGAAGCTTTGACAAAATAGTGTAAAACGAGTATAGTGATACTGTTTGATAAAAAGTTACAGCTGGAGAATAAACACACCGAAAACGGTTATCATAAAAACAACGATAAAAAAGCCGCACAGACGGCAGAATGGATAGAATATGAAGATTGCAGTAGATGCCCGTACATTAGGCAGCAGACCTAGTGGTGTGGGGATGTATCTGAATGATTTCTTAAAGGTTCTGATGAAATACCGGGAATTTGAGTTTGTACTGCTTTCCGATGTGGCAGAAAGCGAGTACATCCGATATTTTATGGAAAAGGGAATCCCCGTAATTACACAGGGGAAAGCCGTATACCGCAGTGCGGGCGTGTATTCCTACTTTTCATTTATTCAGAAACAGTTAAATGAAATTCAGCCGGATTTATTCTGGGAGGTCAATACCATTATCCCAATCCGCTTAAAAGGAAATTTTAAAACCATGATTACAATTCATGATATGTTTCCGATTGAATATGTCGAATATTTTGGCATTGTTTACAGCCTGTATTTTAAACATAATCTTGCAAAGACATTAAGAAATACGGATATGATTCTGTACAATTCAATACAGACGAAAAAGACAACAGAAAAGCTTTTTCCGGCGGCACGAAAAATTGCAAACTGCAATGCCTACATCATTGCCAATCCGTTAAAGGACACATGGGAAACAACGGATAAAGGTTACTTTTTATATGTAGGCAATATGGAAAAGCGCAAAGGCGTGGATCTCTTATTAAAGGGCTACCGCAGATACCGGGAGCTTGGCGGCACAAAGGAGCTGATTCTTGCAGGAAAAATGCAGGAAGACGATATTGACAGTCTGTTAAAGGAAACCATGGCACAGACAAAGGGCATTACGTATCTGGATTATGTGACCCATGATAAAAAACATCAGCTGTTTGCAGACTGCTCCTGCTTTGTATTTCCGTCTAAGGCGGAGGGCTTTGGCATGCCGTTAATTGAAGTCATGAAGTTTGGAAAGCCGATGATTGTGGGCAATCTCGATATTTATGATGAAATTATCGGACAGCATGGAGATCGTTTTGATTTAAACGGCACCGAACAGCACCAGATTGACAATCTGGCAGAAAAAATGCTGCATTTTAACAGCAATGTCGATGAAGAAGCCTATAAAGAGATTATTGCAAAATATGCACCGGAGAAGCTTGGCAGAATCGTCCGGGATTTTATTTTAACGATACAGAAAGGTTGAACCGTTTATGAGTCTTTCAAAAGCAGCATTAAACATGGCGGAAGCCCTGCGTCCGGTGCTGGTAAAGCTGATACCGCAGAAAATGCTGAGTGCAGTTAAAGCAAAAGTCATCGAAAAAGGTGCAAAAGACCTTGAAAAAACAGAGATTACACCATTTGAGCCGCAGGCACACAAAAAGGGCATCAACCTGATTGGCAGCATCAAAAGCGATACGGGATTGGGACAGAGTATGCGCCTGGTCGCTGAAATTTTAGAAAACAGCACATGGGATTATACAGTGTATGATTATTTTGTGCCGCCGGGGGGCAGCAGAACCAACGAAGCTTTTGACGGTAAAATTACGCAGACCGGTCCGTATAATATCAATCTGATTCACGTTAATCCGAGTGAACTGCCGCTTGCCTTTATGGACGTGGGTAAGAATCAATGGGATACGCGCTACAATATCGGATACTGGCTGTGGGAATTAGAGGAGTTTCCAAAGGAGTGGCTTCCGGCATTTCATCTGCTCGATGAAGTGTGGACACCGTCCGAGTTTATTTCGCAAAACTTAAGAAAATATACAGATAAGCCGATCTATACCCTGCCCTACAGTGTTACGGCACCGGCAGATGCGGCATATGACAGGGATTATTTTCATCTGCCAAAAGACCGCTTTTTATTTCTGATGATGTATGACAGCGGGAGCGGCATGGTGCGTAAAAATCCGCTGGGTGCGATTGAAGCATTTAAACAGGCATTTGACCGGGGAAATAAACAGGTCGGGCTGGTCATTAAAATGAACCGCTCGGAACAAAGCGAAAAAGATATTGAGAATATCCGCACAAAACTTGACGGATATGATAATATATATTTTATATGCGAAACACTGTCTAAAACGGCAGTCAACAGCCTGACGGCATGTGTGGATGTTTTTGTATCCTTACACCGGGCAGAGGGCTTCGGACTGGTCATGGCAGAGGCGATGCTGCTTGGCACGCCGGTCATTGCAACAAACTGGTCTGCCAATACGGAATTTATGAACCGGGAATCCGCCTGTATGGTAGATTACAAAAAAACGGCAATAGAACAGGATATCCCGCCGTTTAAAAAGGGGTATCACTGGGCGGAAGCCGATGTGGCACAGGCGGCGGCTTATATGAAGCGGCTTTGTGAAGATTCTGCATTTTATGAGCAGAAAAAAGCGGCGGCAGGGGCATATATCCGGGAAAAGACCAAAATGCAGCATTCTGTCAGTCTGTTAGAGGACAGACTGGGAAAAATATTGGAGGAAAGAAAGTGAAGCAGTTAAGAGAATTATATGAATACAGGGAAATGATTTTCAGTCTTGTCAAAAAAGATTTACGCGGCAGATATAAAGGCTCTGTATTGGGATTTTTGTGGACATTTATCAATCCGTTATTACAGCTTGTCGTGTTTACCCTTGTGTTTTCGGTTATCATGAAAGCAGGTTATGAACAGTATTATATGTTCTTATTTGTGGCACTTGTTCCATGGATGTTTTTTGCTTCCAGCGTACAGGACGGTTCAACGAGCATTTTAAGGGAAAAGGATATGGTCAAAAAAATCTATTTCCCGCGTGAGGTACTGCCGATTGCAACGGTAACGAGCGGCTTTGTCAATATGCTTTTAACCTTTATTGTTATTTTTGCGGCACTGCTTGTCAGCGGAAGAAAAGTGCAGTTTCTGGGACTTGCCTGCCTTCCGGTCGTTATGATTGTAGAATACATACTGTGTCTTGGCATTGCATTAATTGTTGCATCCCTGACCGTGTATCTGCGTGATTTACAGTATATTCTCGGTATTTTAGTGATGGCGTTACAGTATATGACACCGGTGATGTACGGAAGCGATATGGTTCCGGACTGGGCAATGCCGATTTTCAGACTCAATCCGATGACACCGGTGATAGAAATTTATCGTGATATTTTATACTACGGCAATGTGCCGCAGATGTCATCTTTACTGCTTGCACTATTTATCGGTATTGTATTTATTATTGTAGGCGAATTGTTATTTAAGAAGCTGCAAAAGGGCTTTGCAGAGAATTTCTAATAGAGAAAGGCTGTTTTTGGATATGAAAAATGAGGAAAATGCAATCGAGGTAAGGGACGTTACCAAGACCTTTAAAGTGTATTATGATAAAGGAACGGAATTAAAGGAAAAACTGTTGTTTTGGAAGCGCAACCGCTACGAAAACCGTGTGGTTTTAGACCATATCAGTTTTGAGGTCAAAAAAGGCGAAGCCATCGGACTTGTCGGTAAAAACGGTTGTGGAAAGAGTACAACCTTAAAAATGCTTACAAGGATTATCTATCCGAACTCCGGTGAAATCGAAATGTGCGGACGGGTATCAAGCTTAATCGAACTGGGTGCCGGTTTCCATCCGGATATGAGCGGCAGGGAAAACATTTACACCAATGCGGCAATTTTCGGACTGACAAAGAAAGAAATTGATGAGCGTCTAGAGGAAATCATCGCATTTTCTGAGCTGGAGGAATTTATCGATAATCCGGTAAGGACCTATTCCTCCGGGATGTATACACGACTGGCATTTTCTGTTGCGATTAATGTTGATGCGGATATTCTGCTGATTGATGAAATCCTTGCCGTAGGGGATGCCAATTTCCAGGCAAAGTGTTTTAATAAATTAAGAGAAATTAAGGCAAGCGGCACAACGATTGTGATTGTATCCCATTCTCTCGGACAGATTGAGCAGATTTGTGACCGTTCAATCTGGATATGCGAAGGTAAAATTGCAATGGAAGGAAAACCAAAGGAAGTCCATCTGGAATATCTGGATTATATGAATACCCAGAGAATCGACCAGCAGGAAAAAGAACGGTTACGCCTTCAGAAGCTGGAATTACAGAATATGCAGGCAGAAGAAGAAAAAAAGCGCAAGGCAAAAATGAAGCGTTACGGTTCGGAAGATGCCAAGTTTACACAGATTAAGATGTTAGATGCCGACGGAAAAGAGCAGACGACGTTTCGTACCGGTGAAAAAATGGTGCTGGATTTAAGCTATCACGTAGAAAAGAAAGTAACGGATGCCGTATTCGGCTACGGGATTTTCAGAAGTGACGGACTCTGGGTTTACGGAACCAATACCCGTATTGACCGCGTAGACAATTTTGATATTGATAAGGATGGCAGGTTTGTCATTACCATGCCGGAACTCAATCTCATTCCGGGACAGTACTGGCTGGATATTACGATTGAATACGGAGAAGGCAATCCGGTGGATTACTATAAAGAAGCCCTCAAATTTGAAGTGGTATCGAATATGACGGACGTGGGTGTCGCAAGAATCGCGCATTCATGGGAACTTGAGATTTAAGGATAGAGGAGAGAACAATGGAACAGGAACAGATTAATATTGAGGATATTATGCAGGAAATCCGTGCGGAAATCCGTGCAAAGGGATATGCAGACAATGAAATTCCGTTTAGCGATATTGCCTGTCTGGTAGGCGGTACGGAAGTGCCGTTTGACCTGAAGGATTACTTAGACGATATTTCTATGATGGATGAGAGCAGAACCGTGCTTGCATACCGTGACATTTCATCGACACGTAAAGGGGTAGGCAAACTCATTACCTTTGTCAAAAAGGTGATCCGTAAGATGGTATGCTTCTATGTAGAACCGCTTGTAGACGACCAGAACCGCTTTAATGAACTGACAACAAGGGTTGTGGCACAGACGGTCCGCAGATACAATGATGATGATGCGCGTATTGAGGAACTTGAGAAGAAGATTTATAAGTGCGAGCGCCGTATCCGTGAACTCGAAGAAGAATTAAAAAAGAATCAGGCGTAAATGCTTAAGAATGAGGATTAGGAGGATTTACCGTGAAAATCTATCAGCTCCTTCCGACGCTTGCATTTGGGGACGCAGTCAGCAATGATGCCCTTGCGTTGGAAAAAGTGATTCGGGAAATGGGATATAAAACCGAAATCTTTGCAGAAAGCATTGATGCGCGCCTGCCAAAGGGCAGTGCAAAGTTTGTGGAAAAGCTGCCGAGGCTGAATGAAAAGGATATCATTTTATATCACTTATCTACCGGAACAAAGTTAAATTACCGGCTGGCACAGATGCACTGCAGAAAAGTTATGGTGTATCACAATATTACGCCGCCGCAGTTTTTTGAAGAATACAGTGTCAAGGCGGCGCAGCTGTGCCAGAACGGATTAGAAGGTGCCTCTTATCTTGCCGATAAGGTGGATTACTGCCTTGCCGTGTCAGAATACAACAAACAGGATTTAATCCGTATGGGATACACCTGTCCGATTGATGTCCTGCCGATCCTGATACCGTTTGATGATTACGCAAAGACACCGTCACAGCAGGTTATTGACCGCTACAGTGACGGTTATACCAATCTTATTTTTACGGGAAGAATTGCACCGAATAAGCGTCAGGAGGATGTCATCCGTGCATTTTACGACTATAAAAAGTTTTATAACCCGAAATCCCGCCTGATACTGGTGGGTGGACATAACGGCATGGAGCGGTATTACCACCGCTTAAAAAGTTATATTAATGCACTGGAACTGGAAGATGTGGTATTTCCGGGACATATTAAATTTGATGAAATTCTCGCATATTATAAAATTGCAGACGTCTTTTTATGCCAGAGCGAGCATGAGGGCTTCTGCGTGCCGCTTGTAGAAGCGATGTATTTTGATGTGCCGGTTGTGGCATACGATTCCTCGGCGATTGCAGGTACGCTCGGCGGGGGCGGATTTTTATTAAAGGATAAAAATCCGGTAGAAACGGCAGGTGTGATTAACCGTGTTGTGACCGATGAAGCACTGCGGACACAGATCATCAAAAATCAGCAGGCAAGACTTGCCGATTTTGACCACAAGGTAATTGAGGCGCAGTTTAAGACGTATCTGGATACGTTTATAAACGGCGGACGGAAAGGATAAGTCATGAAAAGAAAACTGGCATTTGTTGTCCAGCGCTACGGTCTGGAAGTAAACGGCGGCGCGGAGCTGCTTTCCAGACAGCTTGTTGAACATTTACAGCAGCAGTACGATATTGAAGTGCTGACAACCAAAGCGATTGAATATACAACATGGAAAAATGAATATACCAACGATGTGGATGTGATTAACGGTGTGACCGTCAGACGTTTCGGTGTGGACAAGCCGCGTGATTTAAACCGGTTCGGTAAATTTTCAGGAAAAGTCATCGGCAATCCGGAGCATACCATGGAGCAGGAAGAACAGTGGTTTGAAATGCAGGGACCGCATGTACCGGAACTGATTGATTACATCAAAGACCATGCAGATGATTATGAAGCATTCATTTTTATGACCTATCTGTATTATACAACCGTTAAGGGACTGCCGCTTGTTAAAGATAAGGCAATCTTAATTTCAACGGCGCATGATGAGCCGCCGATTTACTTAAAGACATTTGATACACTGTTTCAGATGCCGAAGGCACTTTTCTATCTGACCGTGGAGGAAAAGAAGTTTGTGGAACGCAAATTCCGCAATGAGCGCATTATCAACAATGACGGCTACGGCGGAAGCGGCGTGGAAGTGCCGGATACGATTGATTCACAGTTCTGTAAAAATAAATACGGTATTGACAATTACATGGTTTATGCCGGAAGAATTGATGAAGCGAAGGGCTGTAAGGAATTATTTGACTATTTCCTGCGCTATAAAAAGGAAAATCAGAACGATTTAAAGCTTGTCATGATGGGAAAACCGGTTATTCCGATTCCAAAAAGTGACGATATTGTAAGCCTTGGCTTTGTGAGCGACCAGGAAAAGTTCGATGTCATGTCCGGGGCGAAGTTTCTGATTATGCCGTCACCGTTTGAAAGTCTTTCCATTGTGGTACTGGAGGCGATGACACTTTCCGTTCCGGTTGTAGTAAACGGCAGATGTGACGTCTTAAAGGGTCACTGTGTCCGCAGTAACGGCGGACTGTATTATAAGTCTTACTATGAATTTGAAGGGTGTGTAAACTATATGCTGACGCACCCGGATACGGCGGCAGGCATGGGTGCAAACGGAAGGAAATATGTCGATGCCAACTATACATGGGAAAAGATAACGGACAGATTTATTGATATTGTAGAAAGGGTTTGCAATTAGTGTAAAAAATCACACTGATGTTGCTCAGAAACAGAGGTAGTATGAAAAGAATTGCATTTGTGGCGCCTTGGTACGGGGATAATATTCCGGGCGGTGCTGAGGCGGCATTGCGGGGGATAACAGATCATTTATTTGCAGCGGGCATGGATATTGAAATCCTGACAACGACTGTGGAAAAATTTACGGCAGACTGGAATAAGGATTTTTATAAGCCGGGCAGTTATACGAGCAAGAACGGAATCCCAATCCGCCGTTTTAAAATCAGAAAGCGCAATACGGCGGCATTTGATGCGGTCAATGCAAAGCTGATACAGAAAAGCGGACTGACATTGGAAGAAGAAAATACGTTTCACAAAGAAATGATTAACAGCCCGGATTTGTATGACTATATCCGTGAGAACAGAGCGCAGTACAGCTGCTTTGTTTTTATTCCTTACATGTTTGGTACAACGTACTGGGGTGTGCAGGCATGTCCCGGACAGGCGGTGCTGATTCCGTGTTTTCACGATGAAAGCTATGCACATATGAAGACTTTCCGTACCGTTTATTCGGAAGTGGCGGGGATGCTTTTTAACGCACAGCCGGAGCAGGATTTAACGGAGCATCTGTGTGATACGAGCCGCATGAAGACGGAAGTCATGGGGCTGGGCATGGATACGAAGCTGACTTATGATGCGGATCGTTTCCGTAAAAAATACAATATTAACGACCCGTTTATTTTGTATGCGGGACGTAAAGATAAGGGTAAAAATATCGACACACTGGTACAGTATTTTAAGCGCTACAAACAGAATGAGCAGGATAACTTAAAGCTGGTGTTAATCGGCGGCGGGGAGCTTGAAATCCCGGCAGAAATTAAAAACGATGTCTATGACTTAGGCTTTGTGGATTTACAGGATAAATATGATGCGTACGGTGCAGCCACACTGCTTTGCCAGCCTTCTAAAAATGAAAGCTTTTCCTTTGTAATCATGGAAAGCTGGCTGTGCAGACGTCCGGTACTCGTACACGAAGGCTGTGCGGTTACGAAAAATTTTGTAAGCTGCTGCAACGGAGGACTGTATTTTGGCAATTATTATGATTTTCAAGAAACTGTAAAATATATTTTAAATCATCCGGATATCGCTGATATCATGGCAAAGAACGGACACGACTATGTGTGTGATAATTTTGCCTGGGATATCATGGTGGAAAAATATAAGCGCTTTTTTAAAGAATTAGAGGAGCAGCATGCGAAGTAAAAAGAAGTATTTGATTGACGGAAGATTTCTGAATTCAATGACAACAGGGATTGACCGGTATGCGTATCAGCTGTTGGCGTGTCTGGATAAAATCTGTAAAGGATCAGATATTGCCATTTTAGTTCCGGCAAATGCAAAGGAAATTCCTGCGTATAAAAATATCCGTGTGATTGTCAAAAAACGGACACGCTTCTGGACACAGCTGGTATTTGGCCCGTATGCACGGCTGCACGGCAGGATACCGGTCAATCTGTGCAATGAAGCTTCGGTGCTTGCACCGAAGGGCATTGTCTGTCTGCACGATGTCTGTTATGCGGAATCTGAAAAAATGTATCCGTTTCTGACAGAATTTCCGAAAGAGGAACGGGACTGGTTTTTAAAGATTTATCAGAGAATCTGTAAAAAAGCGGACAGGCTGGTTACGGTATCGGAATTTTCAAAGCAGCGGATTCATGTACTGTTAGGCGTGCCGGACGAAAAGATTGCGGTAATTGGCAACGGCTGGCAGCATTTTAACGGCGTTACGCCGGATATGCGCATTTTTGAGCAATATCCGCAGCTTAAAAGAAAAAAATTTTTTTTTACACTGACTTCCGTCAACCGTAATAAAAATCTTGACTGGGTTTTAAAGGCGGCTGAAAATAACCCGCAGGCGCAGTTTGCGGCGGCGGGCAGGAAACTGGACAGCGCCGTGGATTTTTCGCAGTATCCGAATGTGACATATGTTGCAGAGGTTTCGGATTGTGAGATCAAAGCGCTGATGCAGGAAGCAAAAGCTTTTATTTTCCCATCTTTTTATGAGGGCTTTGGAATCCCGCCGTTAGAGGCGATGAGCGTGGGAACACCGGTCATTGTATCCCATGCGGCAAGCCTGCCGGAAATATTCGGTACGGCGGCGCATTATATAGAGCCGGATAATCCGAGGGTTGACATAGAAAAGCTGCTGGCACAGCCGGTATCGGAAAAAGAACCGGTGCTTGCACGTTACAGCTGGGAGAAATCAGCAGAACAGCTGCTGTCATTATTAAAGGAGAATTAAAACGAAAATGAAAAAGAGTATGCCATGGATCAGGTGTGCGGGATTTTTAGTGGGACTGGCGGTCATTCTTGGGATTTGTGACTTTTGCTTTGCACCGTCTGGTTATGTAAGGTTTATCCTGCATGAAGTGAACCGAAAAGATACGCAGTATGATACGATTATACTGGGTGCATCGCATGCACGAAGTGCAATTAATCCGGAATATCTGGATGAAGAACTGGGAACCAATACACTCAATCTTGCAATTCCAGGGGAAACGGTAAAAGATGCGTACTATCTGTTAAAAGATGCGTGTGAAAGCAATGATGTGAAGACGGTAATTATGGATGTGGATTACCAGTACTGGATGGATGAACAGCCGCAGGGCTATTTTACGGAACCGTTTATCTGTCAGAATATTACGAATTTAAAGGTAAAGACGGAATATCTGCTGGATAACTGGGATACGATTGATTTAAGAAATGTTCTGGTAAGACGGTTGAGCTGGGACTGCACATGGTCTTCCGTAAAGCAGAACGTCAGTACGAAAATGACAGAAGCTTACCGTGAATATTCTATTGAAGCAGCAGGGGTTGACGGCAAAGTTGAAGGCGCAGACGGTCCGTATATCGGCAAGGGCTTCTTTTACCGTGACACTTTTGGCGGTAAACCGGGTGGTGCCGATTATATTGATTTGTGGGTCGGCCGTGATAACGCCGGTGTCGACGTGAATGTATCTGAGCAGTTTGGCTGGATTAACGATTACTGTAAGGAAAACGGAATTGAACTCATCTGCGTGACGTCACCGATTGCGCCGGCAGCGATGCAGAAACTCGGCATGGGTAAAGTACATGATACGCTGCAAAAAGCTTTTGATGAATTGGGGCTGAAGTATTATGACTTTAACAAGGCACTGATGAGTTTTGTCCCGAGAGATGATATTCACTACGGTGATCTTGAAGGCCATATGGGCGGTGCGCTTGCCAATACATATTCACAGGCGTTTGCTAAATTGTTAAAAGATGCACAAGACGGTGAAATTCAGGAATCGGATTATTTTTATGCATCCTTTGATGAAATGTATCAGACGATGAAAAGCGATTACACAAAAGCTACGGGACTTGAATGGGAGGGATATTAAAAATGTCATTTACAACACTTCATTTTTTTCTGTTTCTTGCAATGGGTGTGCTGATTTACTATCTGCTTCCAAAGAAGCTGCAGTGGGTATGGCTGCTCGTATTAAGTTATTTATATTACTTTACATTCAGTATTAAGACATCGGTCTTTTTGATATTTACAACGGCCGTCACGTATACGGGCGGCATCCTGTTGACCCGCATGAATGAAAGCAGTAAGGCCTATCTGGCAGCCAATAAGGAAACATTGGACCGTGCGGCAAAAAAAGCCTATAAAGAAAAGGTCAAGAAAAACAAACGCCGTGTCGTAGTGGCAATGCTTCTGCTGTGCTTCGGACTGCTTGGCGTTGTAAAATATTTAAATTTCGTGATTGAAAATATTGATGCACTGGTGCTGGCGGTCGGACACGGACAGTATTTTGAGCCGGTCAACATCATTTTACCGCTGGGAATTTCATTTTACACTTTCCAGTCCATCAGTTATATTATTGACGTTTATCAGGGGAAATACAGTGCCGAAAAGAATATTTTTAAATATGCGCTGTTTGTATCCTTTTTCCCACAGCTGTTACAGGGTCCAATCGGACGTTTTGACCGGCTGGCACACCAGCTTTACGAGGGACGTTCTTTTTCGTTAAAGGCAGCCGAGTTTGGCTTGCAGCGGATTCTTTGGGGCTGTTTTAAGAAAATGGTGCTGGCAGACCGTGTGGCAGGTTTTGTTACAACGGTATTCGGCAATTATACGGAATATGGCGGCTGGTATAATTTAGTGGCAGTCTTACTGTACTGTGTACAGCTGTATGCGGATTTTTCCGGCGGTATTGATATTGTAATCGGTACGGCAGAGATTTTTGGAATCCGCATGGACGAAAACTTCCGTCAGCCGTTCTTTTCAAAATCGATTGGAGAATTCTGGAGAAGATGGCACATTACACTGGGGACATGGATGAAGGATTACATTTTCTATCCATTTTCTCTTTCAAAGCAGATGAACCGCTTCGGTAAGTGGAGTAAAAAGCATCTGGGCAATACCGTGGGAAAGGCAATGCCAATCTGTCTTGCCGACCTTTTGATTTTCTTCGTTGTTGGTATATGGCATGGCGCAGCATGGAAATATATCGCATACGGTATGTATAATGGTATTATTATTGCCGTAAGCAGTCTGTTAGAGCCGCTGTATGCAAAGGGCTTTGAAAAGACAAAGATTCACAAAGAATCGAAGGCATGGACGGTGGTTCAGATTATAAGAACCTTTATCCTTGTCAATATCGGCTGGTATTTTGATATGGCGGTGTCATTTAGTGCGGCACTGGTCATGATGAAGGAAACTTTTACAAAAATGAGCATGAGCCAGTTTACCGGTACGGCATTTTTAGAACTTGGCATGGGCAGGAGAGATTTCCTGATTGTGCTGGCAGGCTGTATTATCATCTTTATTGTCAGTCTGCTTAAAGAACGCGGGGTGGCAGTCCGGGAGGCAATTGCGGCAAAGCCGCTCATTGTCCGCTGGGCAATATGGTATGTGTTTATTGTCATTATTTTTATTTTTGCCTATACAGGTGATGGTTCAGCATTTATTTACGCGAACTTCTGATATAATAATCCATAAGCGGAGGAGAGGCAGCCATGATACACATGAATTTGTATCATGGCTGCTGTTTTTTATGTGTAACTTTGTAAACAAATGTACATAATGATATACGGACAAAGCGCAGGAATGGTTTGTATATAAATAAGAAATACACGCTTGTTGACAGGAAAAACAGAAAACGGTATAATTGACATCAAATTGAGAATGCCGCAGGAGCGGCAGAAATGGAGATAAGTGTGACAAAACCATAAATCAAAGCTTTGTCACACAGCACTTTGTGCCGCAGGCGTCACAAAGTCGCTTTTTATCGCAGAGCCAAATAAGATTTGGCTCGCGATTTCTCCGGCATTAAAATGCCTGCGGAATGGAGATTAGAATGAAGAAAACAGCACTCATTATGGCAGGTGGCAAGGGTGAACGCTTCTGGCCGAGAAGCCGTGTAACACTTCCAAAGCAGTTTTTATCCCTGACAGACGACGGAAAGACCATGATTCAGCTGACAGTTGAGCGTATCCGCCCACTCGTAGAGCTTGAAGATGTTTATATAGCAACGAATAAGAATTATAAGGAGCTTGTAAAGCAGCAGCTTCCGGGATTGCCGGAGGAAAACATCCTCTGTGAACCGGTTGGAAGAAATACAGCACCGTGTATCGGACTCGGTGCCGTTCACGTGGCAAAAAAATATGATGATGCCGTGATGATTGTATTACCGTCAGACCATCTGATTAAGCATAACGATATTTTTGCGGAAACCTTTACAAATGCGTGTGCGCTTGCAGAGAAAGGTGAAAATCTTGTAACCGTCGGTATCACACCGAACTATCCGGAAACAGGCTACGGTTATATCAAGTATGACAGCGCTGCAAAGAATGGGGAGAGCTATCCGGTACAGCGATTTGTAGAGAAGCCGGATCTGGAAACTGCCAAGTCTTATCTGGCAGATGGCAGCTATCTTTGGAATTCAGGCATGTTTGTCTGGAGAGTGTCTACGATTTTAGACTGCTTCAAAAAGTATATGCCATCTACCCATGACGGTCTGTTAAAGATTAAAGAAGCCGTGGGAACACCGCAGGAAGATGCCGTACTGGAAAAGGAATTCCCGAATCTGGAATCCCAGTCCGTCGATTACGGTATTATGGAAAAGGCAGAAAACATTTACACACTGGCAGGAAACTTCGGCTGGGACGATGTTGGTTCATGGCTGGCAGTCGGAAGAATCAAGCAGAATGACGAGAACGGCAATGTCGTCAATGGCAATGTTGTTACAGTCAATACGAAAAACTGTGTCATTGAAGGAGCTGACAAGCTTATTGCAACCGTAGGACTCCGGGATGTTGTGGTGGTGGATACAAAGGATGCCACACTGATTACAACGAAGGAAAATGCCGGAGAAATCAAGCAGGTACTCGCAAAATTAAGAGAGTCCGGCAGAAATGAATATTTATAAAATAGCTCTAAAAAATAAAATAATTATAATAATAGTATAGGAGAAAAACATGAAAAGCGCATTAATTACAGGAATCACAGGACAGGACGGGTCTTACCTTGCTGAGCTTTTATTAGAAAAAGGTTATAAAGTATACGGTCTGATGAGAAGAAAGAGTGTTGTGGATTACGGCAACGTAGATCATATCAAGGATAAGATCCACTTTATCTATGCAGATATGCAGGATATTGTATCTTTAATCACAGCCATGAAGATTTCACAGGCAGATGAAGTCTATAATCTGGCTGCACAGTCTTTCGTTGCAACTTCATGGGATACACCGTGTACGACAGCAGACATTGATGCCATCGGTGTTACCAATATGCTTGAAGCAATCCGCATTGTAAAACCAGAAGCAAGATTTTATCAGGCTTCAACATCAGAAATGTTCGGTAAGGTACAGGCAATTCCACAGGACGAAACAACACCGTTTTATCCGAGAAGCCCATACGGTGTTGCAAAGCTTTACGGACACTGGATTACAAAAAATTACAGAGAAAGCTATGATATGTATGCCTGCTCAGGGATTCTTTTCAACCATGAAAGTGAAAGACGTGGTCTGGAATTCGTAACAAGAAAGATTACACATGCGGTTGCACGCATTAAGCTGGGCGTACAGGATCACGTAGAACTGGGAAATCTGGATGCAAAACGTGACTGGGGTCACTCAAAGGATTACGTACGCGCAATGTGGCTGTTATTACAGCAGGATCATGCAGAAGATTACGTAATTGCAACCAATGAAACAAGAACGGTCCGTGAATTTGCAGAAGCTGCATTCAAGGCAGCCGGCATTGAGGTGGAATTTGAAGGCGAAGGCGTGAATGAAATCGCAAAGGATAAGGCAACAGGAAAGGTTGTATTAAAGGTAAATCCGGATTTCTTCAGACCGGCAGAAGTAGAACTCTTAATCGGTAATCCCGCAAAGGCAGAAAAAGAACTTGGCTGGGAAAGAGAAATCAGTTTTAACGAACTGGTAGAACGCATGGTAAAGAATGACCTTGCAATCGTAGAAAAAGAAATCAAGTCAGCCAACTAAAATACATGCCAAATGGGAGAAAACTATGAAAGCATTGATTATCGGGGGCGGCGGATTCGTAGGCCCGTATCTGGTAAATCATCTTCATGATGATTTAGGATATGAGGTTGCCGTAACAAAGACGGAAAAAGAACAGCTCGCCCTTTCAAATGCAGTCGTCTATGATTGTGATATTCTGAATAAAAGTGAGATTACCGATGTGCTGGAAACTGTCCGTCCGGATTATATTTTTCATCTGGCTGCACAGTCTTCGGTATCGGTATCGTGGAAAAATCCGGCGCTGACCATTGATGTCAATATCAAGGGCGCAGTCAATATGCTGGATGCTGTCCGTGAACTGGATTATAAGCCGCGTGTACTGCTGATTGGTTCAGGAGAAGAATACGGACATATCAGACAGGAAGAATGTCCGATTATTGAAGATACGGTGCTTCGTCCGGGAAATATCTATGCGGCAACAAAGTCCTGCCAGAATATGCTTGGCAGCATTTATGCGGCGGCATACCATATGGATGTCATGATGGTCCGTGCATTTAATCATATCGGACCGAACCAGACTCCAATCTTTGTTGTGGCAGATTTCTGCAAGCAGGTGGCAGAGATTGAAAAAGGAGTCAAAGAGCCTGTGATGTATGTCGGAAATCTTTCGGCAAAGCGTGATTTTACCGATGTGCGTGATGTTGTAAGAGCATACGCCTTACTGGTGCAGAAGGGAAAAGCCGGAGAAACCTATAATATCGGAACAGGACATGCACTGGAAATTCAGGAAATTCTAGACCGGATTATTTCACTTTCGGATAAGGAAATTGAAGTCCGGGTAGATGCAGAAAAACTGCGTCCGGTCGATGTGCCGATTATTGAACCGGATATTTCAAAGGTACATGACTGTACCGGCTGGAAACCACAGATTCCATTGGAGCAGACCTTACGGGAAACATTGGATTACTGGAGAGTGCAGGACTTATGTCAGAAGTAAAAGTTTTTAAATTTGTAAAAAAAACAATTGCCAATGACATAAAGATATGATAAAATAACAAAATGTGAGTGATATGCTCACGTTTGGACGGATTCCCGAGTGGCCAAAGGGGACAGACTGTAAATCTGCTGGCGATGCCTTCGAAGGTTCGAATCCTTCTCCGTCCATTCTGTTTCATCTATATAAAAGAAACGGAGTAACAATCAGGCCGGCGTGGCGGAATTGGCAGACGCACAGGACTTAAAATCCTGCGGGACTTATACTCCCGTACCGGTTCGACCCCGGTCGCCGGCATATAAATTTTGGAAAAAGACTGTCGTTTATACGGCAGTCTTTTTTGTTTTAATAAAACGAAAAGGAACGAATCATTTTATGAAAAAAGAACAAGTATGGGAATTTGTGAAAAAATGGTATAAAGATGCGGCTGCACTCGTATTTATTACGTTGGCAGTTACTGTTTTGGTAGTGCATTTTCTGGGACTTCGAGGACAGGATTTAACATATCCGCTTGAATACAAGGGCGGTGATGAAATGTCAGCGCTTGTATCGGTAAGGCTGGTGCAGGAATCCGGATGGAATATCGGAACGGACAAACTGACAGCATTGGATGGGTATTATTATAATACCTCGGATGTCATTGCAGGTCTGCATAATGCAGATGTATTTTTTGAGAAATTATTTTTATGGATTACGGGCGGACAGGTTGCCAAAACGGTCAATCTTGTCTATTTATCCGCATTTTATATGATTGCCTATGTGGCATATTTTGTTCTCAGACAGCTCCGCATTAAAGAGTGGCTGTCAACAGGCGGGGCGCTCGTATATGCTTTCCTGCCGTTTATCTTTATCCGCGGCATCGGGCACATTGTATTGTCCTGCTACTATTTTGTTCCGCTTGCGGTATTAATGTGTATCTGGCTGTATGAAGATGAACGCTTTATGCTGCCGGGCAAGGGCTTTTTTAAGTATAAGCGCAACTACGCGGGCTTTATTATGGCATTTTTAATTGCCAGCGAAGGCATTGGTTACTGGCAGATATTTGCATGCTTCTTTCTGATGGTGGCAATGCTTACGGCACTGCTTCGCACAAAAGACTGGAATTATTTGAAGCGCGGCTGTATCAGTATCCTCAGTGTGATTGTATGCGTTGTGATTTCCATTATCCCGGAAATTTTTTACAGGATTGTACACGGTGGAACAGGACTGGAAGGCAGAATCCGCAGTATTGCCGATTCTGAAACGTACTGTTTAAAGATTATCCAGCTGCTGCTTCCGGTAAACGGACACGGTATCAGACCGCTTGAAAAGCTGATTTATGCGTATAATGAATATGTACCGTGTGTCAATGAAAACTGGACGGCATACATCGGCATTGTCGGTGCGGCCGGATTTTTATTCCTGCTGGTATGGCTTTTTACAAGAAGAAAGAACGAAAGCACGCTTACAAAGCGCCTGACAGTACTTGCAGACCTCAATATCTGCGGGATTCTGCTGGCAACAATGGGTGGTTTCGGTTCTATCATATTTATGACGGGCATTGAAATTATCAGAGGATATAACAGAATCTCCGTATTTATCGGATTTTTTGCCATAACCGCGGTCTGCCTGCTTTTAAATGAGTGGGAAGGAAAGATTGCGAAAACCGTATGGAAATGTGTATACATGGGCGGAGTTGCCCTTGTGATGTTGTTTGCCATCTGGGAGCAGAATCCGTCCGTATCTTTTAATTTTGAAAGTAATAAAGAAGAATGGATAAGTGATGCGGATTTCTTTGCACGGGTGGATGCAGTCATGGATGAAGATGACAGTATATTCCAGCTTCCGTATGCAGAGTATCCGGAAGGGGATATTCAGAATGATATGGGACATTTATCACATTATATCGGATATCTTCATTCTGATAAGTTAAAATGGAGTTTTGGTACAACAGACGGAAGTGACACGGATATCTGGTATGAACAAACGGCTTCCCTGCCGGTTGATAAGATGATTCAGGAAATTTTATCAAAGGGTTTTGACGGTCTGTATATTAACCGCGATGCCTATGAAGAACCGGAGTGGACGGCGCTGGAAAAGAGCGTGCAGGAATATACCGGTGTGACACCGGTTGTAAGTAATGATGAAAGACTGGTTTTCTATAAATTAAGATAAATTTAAGAGAATATTGGAGGGTTTGACGTGAATAGTACAGCAGTGGTACTGATGATAATAACAGTGCTTACGTATGGAATTGTATGTATCGGAAAAAGGATGGAGCTGATGGATGCAGTCACCGTTTCTTTTGCAGTGCTGCTTGCAGGCTTTGGCATGTCAGGAGGAATTCTTGCCCTTTTCGGCAGATTTTCGCTCAATAAGACACTGGCGGTTTTATGGCTGTTGTCTGTTGTGGCGGCGGTAATCTGCCGGATTGCGGGAGGAAAACCAAATGTCTGTTTAAAGCAAACGGAAAGTATCGTCAGACCCTTTTTGCGTACTCTCATTTTATTATGTCTGGCAGGTCTGGTGTATGTGGTTACAACGCATTTCCAACCGGAAGATGACGTCATGATTAATGCAGGCAAAGGGTTTGCACAGTATCTGTGGCTGGTATCCGGCATTGTGCTTGTGCTTGTGTGTGTGGCGGATATCCTGATACACTGCATGGGGTATATAAAAGCAGAAAAAACGGCACAGAAGATTTTGCCGGAACTTTTTGTGGCAGGAATGGTTATAACGGCAGCAGGCATCGTTATTGAGGCAGGCGTGCACAGCGGAATAGCAGGCATTTTGACGGCGGTGCTGCTGCTTGTGGCAGCCGGGGCAGCAGGCGTGGGACTTTCGATGCTTTATCAGCAGAGAGATTTTGCAGAACTTGTCCTGCTTGGTGTATCGGAAACAGTGCTTGCATATCTGCTTTCAGCGGGCATTTTAATCGGATTGAATATTTTTTCACTGGAAAGAGCGGCAGCGTTGACACTGGGATTTACAGTGGCAGCGGCGGGAGCGGCTTATGCATATAAAAAGACAAAGCCGTCCTGCACATTCCAGTGGAAGAAAAATCTTATAGGGATTGGCTTTTTGCTGACGGTGATACCGCTTGTGGGGACGACATTCGGAATGTTTGGCATGGGACAGGACGAAGGCGTTTATCAGGCAAAGGCAATCGGATATGTCTATGGTTATAATAATAATTTCATGACATTTGACGAGTACGGGGATTGTGTATCAGCATCGGATAAAAGTGATTACATGGCGGCAATCGGAAATCATCTGGAGGGATATAATTTTACGCTGGATGAAGAACAGGTGCAGGGCGTGGCACAAAATGATACAACCGGCAGTCTGCATGGGGTACATACATTCAGTGCGCTGCTTGCCGTATATGCAAGAGTTTGCGGCGTGGAGCATATGATGCAGCTGGGAACATGGATTCTGGCACTATCTGTATTTCTTTTATGGCTTGTGCTTGAAAATCTGGAAATAAAGACACTGTATAAAGCGATTGCACTCTTTTTATATGTGTTGTCACCACAGGTTTTGTGGCAGGCAAAAACCTCTCTTGTGGAAACAACGCTGGCATTTGTCATTTTAGCAATGCTTTATCTTTTAACAGACAAAAAGCATGAAGAATACCGCTGGCTCTTTTGCATACCGGTCGTTGTATTTGCATTTTTACATATTACAATTTATGTATTTATGCCGTTATTTGTGCTGATGGCATACGGATTATATTTTAAAACAGGCAGGAAAAGCTATATTGCCGGGGCAGTTGTCATGCTTGCCGGATATCTTGCAGGTTTTTTCATGATGCATGCAAGTTCGCTTACGTATGTGTATGGCAACTATGACCGTTTATATATCGGACCGGTAGGCCCGTCAAACCTCAAAGCCTTTGTAACGGCGGTGTCTGTGGCAGGAATCATGTTTTCGCTGGTGCTTGGACTTCTTCCGGTAAAGAAAAACACAAAAGCGGTATCCGTAAATGCACAATCTATGCGGAAAGAGCAGAATCGGTTCAAGAATGCCTGCTGGCGGATTTTTGTATGGGTATTTGCAGCGGCAGGACTCGCAGCATGCCTGCTGGTAATGAAAAAAAGTGCGTATCCGTCAGCCTATATGACAAGCTATGCGTATCTGTTAAGCAGTGGTATAATACTCATGCCGGTGATTTTTATCGCGGCTTTTTTACGTCCGTCATGGTTTAAAAAGAAGGATTCTATTGTACTTTTGACGGCAATGTTTTATTATTGTGTTATCATTTATTCAGCCGTATTTAAGAAAGAAATACTACATTATTATTACTATGGAAGATATATTGTGCCATATATAGCAGTAATCGTTGTACTGGGGGCGTATATATTGTCACGGACGGCGGAAAGTATGGCTCATATCCGGATTTTAAGGGACGGATACGGTATGCTCTGTGCAGCGGCGGCGCTTGCGGTGGCAGCAGTTCTGATTCCGTATGCGGGGATTGTAGTGAACGGTCAGGATCAGACCCAGCTACAGTGGAAAATTCTTACAGAGCTTGCAGAAACCGTAGATGAAAAAGACAGTGTGGTGGTACTTGGGGAAGAAGTCGTTCCACAGCTGATGGTTTCGTTAAAATATATGACAGACTGTCCGGTATATCCGTTAAAGGAAGATAAAGAAGCGGCAGCAGTGCAGTGTGCAAGGTTAAAAGACCGTTACAGCCATGTCTATGTAATCAGCGGAGAACCTGAATCCGGAGCGGTAGCGGATAGCGGGATGGACACCGTTTATGATAAAGATAATAAAATACAGATGGATGTAAAGATGCCGGAAGAACTGGACGGTATTGCAGCGTGGATTCCGTATGCACAGGAATTTGTAAGCAGCATACAGCCGGTGGCGGTATATGAATATATATCTGAATAACAGAGTATTGGAGAAATATGTATCAGTTAAGGGGAAAATTATCAATTGTCATGCCGGCCTATAATGAGGAGGCACTGATTTATAACAGTATTATGCAGACACTATCCATCGTGGAGCAGTTTGCACCGGATATGGAGATTATTGCCGTCAATGACGGCAGTAAGGATAAAACAAAGCAGGAAATTGAGCGCGCCATACGTGACGATGAAAAACAGCCGCATCGTGTCACAGCGGGAATGACCGTATCCAAAACACGTGTAAAGCTTGTAACATCGAATAAAAACCGTGGAAAGGGCAATGCCATTATTGCAGGGGTCAGTCAGGCAGAGGGCGATTATATCGCATTTGTCGATGCCGATCTGGAGTTAAATCCGGCACAGCTTGAGGGCTATTTAAAGAAAATGGAAGAAAGTGCAAGTGATGTGGTGATTGGCTGCAAATTTCACAAGGATTCTGAACTTGACTATCCGTTTGTGCGTAAAGTCATCAGCCTTGGGTACTATATGATGCTGCTGGCACTGTTTCATCTGAATGTGCGTGATACGCAGACCGGATTAAAAGTGTTTAAGGCACAGGCAATAAAGCCGGTAGCCCATCTGGTGCGCACTTCCGGTTTTGCCTATGATATTGAACTTTTAGTGGCGGTCCACCGCCGTGGCTTTAAAATCGAACAGATGCCGGTCAAGGTGGTCTATGTCCGGGATAAGAGCTCCAGAAGAATCGGGATGTCTGATATTGTAAAGGCATTCCGGGATACATGGGCAATTTTTTACAGAGTGTATTTTAAACATTATTACGATACACCGTCCGGATAAACGGTGTGAAAAATATGAATATGGTGAGAATGATGAAAGAGGACGAACAGAAAAAAATACTGCTCAACTATATATATTTGAGCCGTCAGCATGCCGGGGGAAAAGACCAGGTTGCGATAAATCTGCTGGAAGGCATTTGTAAAAATAAAGACCTGGGTGCCTGCGTTGTGCTGTGCTATGACTATGCAAAGGCTTATCTGGAGCAGATTGCGCCCGGCGTTACGGTAATAACGGTAAAACCGCCGAAAAAAGAGTCAGAGCTGGTACGTCTGCTGGATATTGAGCGGGTAAATACATGGATTGTGCCGAAGGTCATCCGTAAATACAATATAGGTGTTGTCTTTCATGCCAGCTGTACCAACGGACTGAGAAAACTGAAGGTACCGACCGTCATGATTCCACACGATATTAAAGCGGTATCGCACCGGGTGATGGGCAGTGTGAAGGTGGCATGGTATAAATATCTGTTATACAAAGTCATGTATGCAGTGGATTTTAAGCACGCAGATAAAATTATTGCTATCAGTAAAGCAGACCGCTCGGAAATCCAGAATTATTATGCGCGGTATAAAGATAAGATTGTGCAGATTTATAATCCGATTAAGGTACATGTCAATGACGTGATTCCGCCGACACCAAAAAAAGGTGATATTGTTGCAATTAATCTGCAGTTTCACCATAAAAATATTATTACGCTGATTAAAGCATTTGAAATGATTGCAGACTGCATTGACAGGAATCTGGTGCTGGTGGGCAATGTGCCAAAGCGCGTAGCGTATTTAAAGGAGTATGTAGAGCAGCATAACCTGTCCGGACGTGTTATTTTTACGGGTTTTGTGGACGGAAAGAAAAAAAGAGAGCTTCTGGTAAACAGCTGCCTGTATATTAATCCGTCCCTGTTTGAGGGCTTTGGCATGACGGCGGTGGAAGCGATGATTTTAAAGGTTCCGACACTGCTGTCCAGAGTATCCGCAAATTATGAAGTGACAAAGGGACTGTGCCATTATTATGAACCGGCGGATGATGTGGAAGCACTTGCCGCAGCGATTCTGGCCTTTTTTAAAGAACCGGAGAACGGCGAGGCGCTTGAAGATAAAAGCAAGGAAATGCTGAAAATGTATGATTACCAGAAAATCGCGGCGCAGTATATGGAATTGTTCAGGGAGTGTCTGTAAATATGAATGAAATTAAAGTAAGCATTATTACCCCGTTATATAAAGGAACAGACTATATTCCGGGTCTGATGGTGATGATACGAAAAAATACAGAAGCGATTCTGGCTGCGCAAAAAGGTAAGGATGTGCCGCAGACAAAACTGGAATTTATTCTGGTCAATGACAGTCCGGCAGACGGCCTTTTGAAGGAAGAAGAACTGATACGCAATTATGTACCTGACCAGGCGTTTGAACTGACTGCCGTCAATCACACGGAAAATCGAGGAATTCATGCGGCAAGACTGACAGGGCTTGCAAAAGCACAGGGAGAGTACATCTTATTTTTAGACCAGGACGATGCCATTTCAGACAGTGCGGTACGGACATTACTTACAACGGCAGAGCAGACCCACGCAGATGTTGTGGCGGGCAATGGCTGCCGCTTATTTTTTACGCCGGAGCATATTTTGGAAAAACAGATTCCGATTTATGCAAAAAAAGCGGTACTAAAAGAAGTGGGACATGAAAAAATGTATCTGTATGGCACAGATATGATATTTTCACCGGGACAGTGTCTGATTCGTAAAGCTGCGATACCGGAAGACTGGTGCAAACGCCGCCTTACCGTAAACGGCTGTGACGACTTTCTACTGTGGCTTTTGATGTTTCATGAAAAGAGAAGCTTCTGTGCCATAGAGGATAAAATCTATATCCACAATGATACCGTAAACAGCTATTCATCATCGTATGAGGCAATGGAGCGTTCTTTTTATGCTGTCTGCGAATTTCTGGAACAGACAGACGGATATGATAAAAAGAAAATACGGATTCTGCGCCGCCGCTATGCGTTAAAATCAAAGTTAAAACAAAATGGGAGCAGCTGGAAAAAAATAGGTGCGGCACTATTGGAACCAGACATTATTTATTATACTTTAAAATATAAAATAAAGGGATACTATTAAAAATAAAGAGATATCCTATAAAAATGCAGAGGGTTATAAAAGATTTGTATTGTGTAGATATTACAAATGTGTTACGATTAGGAATGGTTTATTACAAAGAATTAAAATTCTTGCAATATGAAAGGATAGAATCTTTATGAAAGAACGAATCAAAGACATTATTTCCTACAGCGATATGATAGGAAGTCTTGTGAAAAAGGATTTAAGAGGGAAATATAAGGGTTCCGTATTAGGATTTTTATGGACGTTTATCAATCCGCTTTGTCAGATTATAGTGTATACCATTGTGTTTTCAGTGATTGTCCGAAGCAACCTGGACAAGTTTTATGTTTACATGATTGTGGGCATGATTCCGTGGCTGTTTTTTGATATGTCACTTCGTCAGGGGTCCGGCTGTGTACGGTATCAGGGGGATATGATAAAAAAAATCTATTTTCCGAGGGAAGTCCTTCCGGTTTCCTGTGTGACTTCCAATTTTGTCAATATGCTGTTTTGTTTTGTCATTGTATTTGCCGTATTGTTTATTTCAGGAATCGGTGTGCGCATAGAGGCACTGCTTTACCTGCCGCTTATTATGGCAATTGAATACCTGCTGTCACTGGGATTTGCCCTGATTGTATCGGCAGGAACCGTATTTTTTAAGGATTTAGAGCATATTACAACCGTTGTTTTAATGGCATGGATTTACGGAACACCGATTATGTATTCCCTGGAGATGATTCCGGCGAATATCAAGTGGCTGTTTAAGGTGAATCCGATGACTGCGGTTATTGAGTCTTATCACAGAATTTTATACTGGAAAGAGCTTCCATTAGGAAAAGATATATTATATTCAGCCGTATTTGCGATTGTCATGGTGATTATCGGAGAATTCGTATTTGCCAAGCTGGATGATAATTTTGCGGAGGAATTATAATGAGTGAAATACAGTATTCCGTAGAAGTAAAAGATGTTGAAAAGCATTTTAAGGTTTATATGGACAAGGGAAGCACGCTCAAGGAACGTGCAATATTCCACAACAGAAACCGCCACGAAAACAGACAGATTTTAGACGGCATTTCCTTTGAGATTCCAAAGGGACAGGCAGTGGGACTGATTGGGCGTAACGGCTGCGGCAAAAGTACAACATTAAAGCTGCTCACAAAGATTTTAAAGCCGAATTCCGGAACGGTAAAGGTCGAAGGCAGGGTATCGAGCCTGATTGAACTGGGTGCGGGATTTCACCCGGATATGTCCGGCAGGGAAAACATTTATATCAACGCGACTATTTTCGGTCTGAAAAAAGAAGAAATTGACGAGCGGCTTGAAGAAATTATCCGCTTTTCGGAGCTTGAAGAATATATTGACAATCCGGTGCGTACCTATTCGTCCGGTATGTATATGCGTCTTGCATTCGCTGTTGCAATTAACGTCAATGCCGATGTACTGCTGATTGATGAAATCCTTGCCGTTGGTGACGTCAGCTTCCAGAAGAAGTGTTTTGAACGCTTAAAAGAGATTAAAGAGCAGGGAACGACCATTGTTATTGTATCACATTCCATGGAGCAGTTATACAGCATCTGTGACCGTTTAATCTGGCTGGAGGAAGGTAAAATCAAAGAGGACGGCAGTCCGAAGCTGATTGGCATGCATTATCTGGATTCGATGGAAGATGAGCGTATTGCAAGGCTGGCAGAGGAGAGCAAAGAAAAGCTTTCCGATGAAAGAGGACGCTCGATTCTTGAACTGACACAGAATGTCCATCCGGAAGCGCGCCGGGACGGAAGCCACGAGGTGCGGTTTACCAAAGTGGATTTATACGACAAAGACGGAAATCCATGCCAGACCTTTAGTACAGGCGATAAGGTTGTTTTAAAGTTTTCATATGCGACAGCCTTAAAAGGCATTGCCGTCAATTTCAATATGGATTTTGTCCGCGATAACTGGCAGTACTGCTACGGCAGCTGCTTTGCAAAGCCGGGAGATAATCTTCCGGTATTAGAGAAAGAGGGAACCGTTACATTTACGATTGAAAAGCTGATGCTGCTTCCGGGCAAGTATTATCTGGATATCGGTATCAACGGCGAACACGGAGAACTCTACGACAATGTCCGCAACATTATGCAGATTACGGTACGCGATTATGTCCACAATGAATTTGGACCGTGTACATTTGAACACGATTGGGAAATAGTGTAAAAAAACAAAGTGCTATGATGGCATATGAGAAATAGGAGGTAAAATCCCCTGCTCCTGCCTGGGGCAGAATGTGAGTAAACTCACATGGCATTTTGCTTCGCAAAACAAGGAGGTAAAATCCTCTGCTCCTGCTTGGGGGCAGTCGCATTTTGCTTCGCAAAACAAGGAGGATTAAAAAATGAAGTATGATTATTTAGTAGTAGGTGCAGGTCTTTACGGTGCGGTTTTTGCATATGAAGCAAAAAAGAAGGGAAAGACCTGTCTGGTGATTGATAAGAGAGACCACATTGCAGGTAACATTTATTGTGAAAATGTATCCGGCATTAATGTGCATAAATACGGTGCGCATATTTTCCATACATCTGATAAGAAAATCTGGGAATATGTTAATCAGTTTGCGGAATTTAACAACTATATCAACTCACCGGTAGCAAGATATAAGAATGAACTCTACAATCTGCCGTTTAACATGAATACCTTCAGCAAAATGTGGAATATTGCAACACCACAGGAAGCAAAGGACATCATTGCATCACAGATTGCAGACTTAAATATTACAGAGCCGAAAAACCTCGAAGAACAGGCACTTTCCTTAGTCGGAAAAGACGTTTACGAAAAGCTGATTAAGGGTTACACCGAAAAGCAGTGGGGACGTGACTGCAAGGATTTACCGTCCTTTATCATCAAGCGTCTGCCACTTCGTTTTATTTACGATAACAACTATTTCAATGACAGATATCAGGGTATTCCAATCGGCGGTTATACAAAGATTGTAGAAAAGATGTTAGATGGCATTGAAGTGCGCTTAAATACGAATTACCTTGACAACAGAGAAGAATTTGATGCAATGGCAGACAAAATTGTATACACCGGTATGATTGACCAGTTCTACGATTATAAGCTGGGTGTACTTGAATACCGTTCTGTACGTTTTGAAACAGAAGAACTTCCGATGGAAAATTATCAGGGAAATGCCGTTGTCAACTATACAGAAAGAGAAGTGCCGTATACAAGAATCATTGAGCATAAGCACTTTGAATTTGGCAAGCAGCCGACAACCATTATTTCAAGAGAGTACTCAAGCGAATGGAAGAAGGGCGACGAGCCGTATTATCCGGTCAATAATGACAAGAACAACGCCCTGTATCAGCAGTACAAGGAGCTTGCCGACAAAGAACACAAGGTCATCTTCGGCGGAAGACTTGGCGGATACAAGTATTACGATATGGATAAGGTGATTGCAGCAGCACTTGAAATGTGTGAAAAAGAACTGTAAAACAGGGAAAGATAAAGATAAATACTCCAAAAGCGGAGTGGATTAGATAGAATGGGAGAAATGAATTAAGATGAAGCTTCAGAAAATACTTTGGCCGACAGAGGGATTATGCACCGAGGAAAAATTATATCTGCACACCAATGTGATTGATGATGATTTTAACATTAACAGAGATGAGAATCATTTAAAAAGCGATTTAAACTTTATCAACCGCAGCAAAGTCTATATGATGCCGGGCGGAGGCTTTTCGCTGGATAAAGGCGGTAAAGTGGAATTTGATACGTATTTTAATGGATTTTCCATTGAAAAGTGGAGAAAGTACACACAGGTTAAAGAAGTATCCATCAATTTGGAATTACAGGGCGATGTATTAGTGACACTTTCAAGCAAGCTTTTTCTTCACGGAGAAGTTTTAAAGAAAGAGCTTGTAAGACAGGAAGTGCATACGACAGAGAGAAGCTTCTATTCATTCCCATTCGGCAATGAAGAAAAAGGTATGCTCTATTTTGAAGTGACCGCACTCTCAGACGGTGCTGCGCTTTACGGCGGTTACTACGAGGATACGGCGATTGAAAAGCCGCAAAGACAGCCAAAGATTGGTATTGATATCTGTACCTTTAAGCGTGAGCGCTATATCGAGAAAAATATCGGACTGTTAAATACACATGTATTCAACAATCCGGACAGCCCGCTTAAAGACCATCTGGAAGTTTTCGTATCCGACAACGGACAGACACTCGATATCGACAAGCTTGGCAGTGACAAGATTCACATTGTCCGCAATAAGAATACAGGCGGCGCAGGCGGATTTACAAGAGGTCTGATGGAAATTTTAAAGAACGGCAATCCGCACGGCATTACCCATGCGCTTTTAATGGACGATGATATTACAATTGATACAGAATCCATTGAAAAGACGTATACCATTCTTTCTCTGTTGAAGGAAGAATATAAAGATGCCTTTATCGGTGGTGCAATGCTTCGTATTGATAAGCCGAATATGCAGGTAGAATCCGGCGCCTCATGGAATGCAGGTGATTTAATTTCCAATAAGGCTAATTTAAACATGAATGTGACATGGGACTGCCTCTTTAATGAAATCGAAGAATATACAGAATTTAACGCATGGTGGTACTGCTGTTTTCCAATGGATGTTGTATCAGAGGAAAATCTGCCGCTGCCAATCTTTATCCGTGGTGATGACCTTGAATACGGTCTGCGCAACATGAAGCATCTGATTTTGATGAACGGTATCTGCGTATGGCATGAACCTTTTGAAAATAAGTATTCCTCATTTTTGGAATACTACATTATCCGTAACAGACTGGTGGACAATACATTCCACTTCCCGGACTGGGGCAAGGCACAGTTAAAGAAGGCAGTCTGGGGACAGTGGCGCAGAGAGTGTAAGTTCTACCGCTATAAGAATGTAGATTTACATACCAGAGGTGTAAAGGATTTCTTAAAGGGAGTGGATTTCTTCTTAAATACAGACGGTGAAAAACTGCACAAGGAAATTATGGCAGCAGGCTATAAGGCAGTGCCGATGGATCAGATCAGCGTGCCGTTCCACTATAAGAATTATGAGGCATCCAGAACGACAAAGTTAAGCACACTGCACAATATCGTGCGTAAGCTGACCTTAAACGGTTATCTGCTTCCGGCGAAGCATATCCGTATTGTATCCATGGCACAGGTAACATTCCCGGCAGTATGGAGAGCAAAAAAGATTGTATTTTACGATGTAACAGCCAATAAAGCATTTGAATGTGAAAGAAGCTGGGGTCAGGCTGTTGCAAAGTTTTTCCAGGTACTGGGACTCACCATTCAGATTGACTTTAAATACAATAAAGCGAAAAAAGATTTCTTAAAGCGTGGAAATGAGATCAAAAACATTCAGTTCTGGAGTAAATATCTCGGACTGGATAAGCAGTAAAATGTCTGCGGTATGGAGGAGCAACATTGAAGAAGCGAAGAAATAAAAAGAGGATAATTATTGCGGCGGTGATTGTATACCTTGCGGTTATCGGCATTGTGGCAGTCTGGGAATCCGGCAGACAAAAGCCGGCAAATCCCGATACCGCGGCGGCACAGGAGGAAGCTTATAACCGTAAGAAAGCAGTGATTGATGCACAGGAGGAAGCAGAGCAGCAGGCTTATGATAAAGCGGTACAGCTGCTGGACTATGACGTGGACGGTGCAGCAATGAAAATATCACCGGCAGACTGTTACAGCATTATGACAGCCAACAAGCTTCCGGCATTATCGAGAATGGCAGCAGAAGATTCCGAAAAATATATGGGGAATCTTCAGGTGTTACAAAAGATTGAAAAGCTTGGTATTGATACGGCGTCCTTTGAAACACCGGAACTCAACTGGAAAAATGTATACAACCGTGTATCAAAGACCATGCAGGAGCAAAATACTTTTTCCAATAAGGCAGTCTTTACGGGAAACACGGCATCAGGCTTAAATGCGCTGATTGCACAGAGCAGTGATACGTATATTACGATTGAGAGCAGTACTGTTTTGTTAGATGAGCCGGTTCGGATGAAATCCGGTATTGCGCTGGATGCAGCAGGAGTTACATTTACAGGAAGCACGGATGACCGCGTGGCACAGGCAGTAATTGCAGAAGACTGTACGAATTTTGCACTGTATAACCTGAATCTGACAGCGGGCTGTTATGAGTACGGTATTTATATTATCAGAAGCAATACATTTACAATCGAAAACTGTACCATTTCCAATGCTCTTTATAAGGGACTGGTTATGATGGGTGAAAACAAGAATTTCACAATCAGAAACAATACGGTTTCGTATAATGGTGACGGTGCAGTCTTTTTAGACGGTAATATCAGCAACGGTATTATTGCGGGAAATGATGTCGTTGATAATTACGGCACAAGAAACCTCACAGCCGGGATTGTAATGACTTCCATGGAAATTGACGATTATTATACGGCGTATAATGAGTTTAAAGATGAACATTTATATAACCTGTTAGATACACCGCATGATATTGTGTTATATCAGAATAATGTAAAACATAATAACTCATCAGGTATTTATTCCGATGGGGCATATCAGATTTATATTGTTGAAAATATCATTTATCAGAACGATAAAGAGGGTATGTGTCTGGATTACGGTACATTCGGTGCGTATGTCAGCAACAATATTGTCAAAGAAAACGGCGGACGTCTAAGACAGTCTGATGAAGATTTAGAAGCGGACTTTGTAACGGCGTTTGGACGTCTGTCAGACGGTTCGTCACCGGCAAAGCTTCCGGGCATTTCGATTGATAATTCGGCGTATAATACGATTGTCAATAACAATGTTACGCAGAATTACGGAAGCGGTGTGAAGATGGTGCGTTCCGCATACCGCAATATTATTATGGAAAATTCTGTATCAGATAATAATAAAGGAAAAAGTGATGATTTCCATTTCTTTGGAATTGAAATTGGACATGAAAGTACGCCGGATGAACCGGTTAAAGGACTGGACTTTACAGCTTCCTATGAAAATATTGTATGCAGAAATATAGTGACGGGAAGCAATTATGCTGGTGTATTTTTAGCAGCGGAATCTTATTGCAATGACGTATTTGACAATACGATTCTTGGCAGTGAGTGGTTTGCAATTGAATGTCACAGTAAGATGTTTAACAGTATGTTAAACAATATTATGGATCAGGATGTTTTAAATCTGTTTGCAGGATAAGCTGCAATCAGGCATCAAAAGGATTTTTCAAGTGCATGAGTCATGCAGAAAAGAGGAAAACATGAAGAAATTTTTAACCATTTTACTGATGATGACGTCACTGTTGTTATTAGGCACAGTGAATGTATATGCAAATGAACAGACAGAGTCAGATGCACAACAGCAAGGTCTTTTTGATGACCCGGGATACGAAAAATATATACAACAGCAGAATGAGCAGTTACTGCGCGCTTCAATTTCAGATACGGCAGACGGATTCATCCACAACGAAAAATTTGCGGACAGAACCGTTCACAACGGAATTGACGTATCGTACTATCAGGGCGATATTGACTGGACGGCCGTAAAGGAAAGCGGTGTGGAATTTGTATTTATCCGTATCGGCTACAGAGGCTACGGCACAGGAAAGCTGGTTACAGACCCGTATGCGCAGAAATATTTAAAGGGTGCAACAGAAGCCGGATTAAAGGTAGGCGCATATGTCTTTTCCCAGGCGATTACCGAGGAAGAAGGCAGACAGGAAGCTGATTTTATTGTCAAAAATCTTGGCGGATATACATTAGATATGCCGGTTGTTATGGACTATGAATACGACGGCACCGGTGAGGGACGTCTTGCAACAGCCGGTCTTTCGGCAGAGGAAGCAACAAAGATTGTCAATGCGTTCAGCACGGAAGCGAAGGCACTCGGCTATGAACCGATGGTTTATGCTAATAAGAGCATGCTTACAAGCGATTTGAATGCAAAAGACATTAACTGCAAGGTATGGCTTGCAAATTATACCTATCAGACAACATATACCGGTGATTATGATTTCTGGCAGTACCGCAGTGATGGCAGTGTAGGCGGCATTTCAGGCTATGTGGATTGTGACTTCTGGTATGAGGAAGCCGTACAGGTAAAGAATGGCTGGGTCTATGAAAACGGTAATAAGTATTGGTACGATAACGGTGTCATGGCAGCGGATAAGGAAGTCTACGATGCCGAAACCGATGCGTGGTACTGGTTTGATTCAAACGGTGTCATGGCAACGGGCAAAGATGTCTTCATACCGGATAAAGCAGATCGCACGCAGGGCAAGTGGGTACGTTATGATGAAAACGGCGGTATGATAAAAGGTGAAGACTGTCAGAACGGGAACTGGTACCGCTTTGATGAAAAAACAGGCGAAATGTTAAAGGGCTGGTTTACCGATGCAGCCGGAAACCGTTATTATTACAATGATATTACAGGCTGCATGGAACACGGCACCGTCGTTATTGCGGATGTATCCTATACGTTTGATGCAGTGACCGGAATTTTACTGGATAAGGTATGGTATGTCATCGATGGAAATGAATACTGGTATGAAGGCGGTATCCGTCAGGGTACACAAGGACGCGGTAAAGAAATCTACGACCCGAAGAGTGATGCGTGGTACTGGCTTGATGCCATAGACGGTGGTAAGAAAGCCACAGGAAAAGATGTCTATCAGGAATCAAACGGCGGCAAATGGGTACGTTACGATGAAGATGGTCATATGGTAAAAGGCTGGGATAAGCTGGACGGAAATACATATTATTTTGATAAAATTACCGGTGCAATGTTAAAGGGCGAAGCGGTTATTGACGATGAAGAATATGTATTTGACGAAATAACTGGAATATTGCAATAGAGTAAAGGTGTAGTCGAATGAGGAGTTTTGTGGAGAAGTTAAAAAAGAACCGATTTTTGTTAGTGGTGTTTGGCATTAATTTTGCGCTTGCGTTTTTATCCCTGATATTTTTTATCGTAAAGGGCGGCGGTGTGCTGACACTGACAGACGATTTCAATGCACAGGAAATTCCGTTTAATATGCTGACCAATACGGCGATTAAATCGGGGGATGTATTCTGGAACTGGAATATTGACATCGGTTCGGATTTTGTGGAAACATTTAGTTTTTACAACTTAGGCAGTCCTTTTTTTTGGATTACACTGTTATTCCCGGCAAGTGTCTTTCCGTATCTGACAGGCTGGGTTTACATGTTAAAATATGCGTTTGCGGGACTGTTTTCGTATCTTTATATTCACCGCTTTGTGAAAAATAAGAATACGGCACTGATTGGTTCCATGCTGTACGCGTTCAGCGGTTTCCAGTGCTGTAATCTGGTGTTTTACCATTTCCACGATGCGGTAGCGCTTTTTCCACTGCTTCTTATCGGACTGGAAAAATTACAGACTGAAAAGAAAAAGGGCTGGTTTGCCTTTGGCATTTTTATGAATGCACTGGTAAATTACATTTTCTTTGTCGGTGAAGCTATATTTGTAATTGTGTACTATATTGTGCGGTTTATGTTACCGCAGTATTGTGAAGCCAAAGATAGAAGAGTGTGGTTTAAAAGTGAGTGCGCAAAGGTCGGCAGATGTATTGCGGAAGGTGTGCTGGGAGTCTGTATGGCGGGCATCTTATTTGTACCGTCGATTTTAAGCGTACTGCAAAATACAAGAGTTTCGGAACATATTATGGGAAGCGAAGCGCTGACCTATAATACCGTAGAATTTTTAACAATCTTAAAGGGACTGTTTTTTCCGGGTGAATCCATGAAAAGCCAGGCGGCAGTATCGTATTCCAACTGGTATTCGGTTTCGGCATACCTGCCGCTTGTCGGCATGTTTCTGGTACTCGTTTATGTGCTGAACAAAAAGAAGGACTGGATTTGTAACCTGTTAAAGGTCTGCTTTGTTATGGCGCTGGTTCCGCTGTTAAACAATATGTTTGTCATGTTTCAGCGGGAATATTACAGACGCTGGTATTTTATGCCGGTACTGATTATGGCAATGGCATCGGCACTCGTGCTTGAAAAACGGCAGGAATTCCGTATGAAAAAGCCGTTTTTAATCACCGTGGGCATTATGGCGGCATATTTAGCGTATATGACACTGTATCCGTGGGAGTGGTCTTCGGATTTAAAATCCGGAATTTTCAGAAATCTGGTGTTTGCTGTGAGTATGCTTTTAGGATTCGGCGGTGTACTTTTGACAGCGGGCATTTTAAAATATGTCCAAAAGCATTTTATGATTGTCATGACTGTTGCAACAGCGCTGTTTTGTTGTGTGACAACCGTCTTTGCCGTGCTTTTATATCAGCATGACAACACCTTTAAAAGTGCACAGGCGGCATATGATGATATTGTAAAGACCGGCGAGGAACTCGATTCCGATATTCTGCCGTACCGCTATCTGATTTACGATGCGTATAACAACCGTAACATGGCAGGATATGTGCCGGGCAGAAGCTCCTTTAACAGTACGGTGCATACATCCATCTTTGAATTTTACGATGCACTTGGGGAATATCGTCATACGTTAAGTCCGGAAGGACCGGAAGGCACCAATGAAATTTTATCGGTCGGTTACTATGTTATGGCGGACCCGTGGCCGGATGAGGTCTATCGGACCTTTAACAACGGCTATCGTGACATCTATGTATATCATGATGAAAAAGCACTGCCGATTGGTTTTACGTATGATACATATATCACAAAGAGCGAATTCAGTCAGATTGAAAAAAGTAACAGGGCCATGGCGATGTTAAAGACACTGGTTGTTGCCGATGAAGATGAAGAAAAGGTATCCGGTGTATTAAGAAAATACGATGCGGAAACAGATGGTGCATATACACTCGATTTAAGAGAAGAAATCAAGGCTGTGCATAAAAAAGAATCGTCTGAAGATTTCTGGAATAACAGCCGGGGATTCGGCTCAACAATTGTTACGGATGGCGCAAAATATGCATTTTATTCCGTACCATACAGCAAGTCGTGGAGCGCACAGGTAAACGGACAGGATGCCGAAATTTTAAGCATTAACGGTTTAATGGCAGTCCGTGTAGATGCAGGCGAAAATACAATTACATTTTCTTATTGCAATAAGGGACTGTATGGCGGTATCATTTTATCGGTACTTGGCTTTATCGTCTGGATAGGGTATATTGTATACAATAGAAAAAGGAAAGAAGGGAACCAGTAAATGCAGGGAAAGATTTTGTATGTGGTCGTACCATGTTATAATGAACAGGAAGTGCTTGCAGAAACGTCAAAACGCCTGCGGGAAAAGTTCCAGACACTGATTGGCAGTGGAAAAATTGATGAAAAAAGCCGGATTGTCTTTGTCAATGACGGTTCAAAGGATAATACATGGAAGATTATCGAGGAACTGCACAGACAGGACAACTTATTTTCAGGTATTAATTTAAGCCGCAACAGAGGACATCAGAATGCCCTGCTGGCGGGACTGATGACCGTAAAGGACTGTGCTGACGTTGCCATTTCCATGGACGCGGATTTGCAGGACGACATCAATGCAATGGACGAAATGCTAGATAAATACTATGGGGGCTGTGATGTCGTATACGGTGTGCGCAGTAAGCGTGCCACCGATACATTTTTTAAGCGCTTTACGGCAGAAAGCTTTTATAAAATGATGAATGCAATGGGCGCCAATACAGTTTATAATCATGCAGATTACCGTCTGATGAGTAAGAGGGCGCTTGAAGGACTTGCGGAATTTAAAGAGGTCAATCTGTTTTTACGCGGCATGGTGCCGATGATTGGCTATACGTCTGATGTGGTGTATTATGAAAGAAGCGAGCGTTTTGCGGGCGAGAGCAAGTATCCGCTCAAAAAGATGATCAGCTTTGCGATTGAAGGAATTACATCCCTTAGTACAAAGCCGATTAAAATGATTACCAATCTCGGGGTGTTTATCTTTTTATTCAGCTTTGTCATCTTAATATATAGTCTGATCCGCCATTTCTCAGGAGATACTGTTGCAGGCTGGACAACGATTATCGTGTCCGTATGGGCAATCGGCGGCCTGATTTTATTATCGCTTGGCATTATCGGGGAATATATTGGAAAGATTTATTTAGAGTCCAAAGAGCGGCCAAGATACATTATTGAGCAGTTTTTAAATGAAAAAGAGTAAAATGAACGCGGTGCAAAGACTTACATCTTTGCACCGCGTTTTTTCAGCGTTTTCAACAGATTCAAAACGGTTACGACAATGAATGAAACAAACAGCACGATTGCCGGGCGGGCAATGTAGGCGAATGTATAACCGTGGGTACACCAAAGCGAAAGTGCAATCCAGTCCAGAAAAGAAACACACAGAATTGTCAGCGTGTGCCGTCCCATGGCGGCAAGAACGTTGGCAACGGGTGCGCAGCTTTCCAGAGCCTTTGAAAAGGTAAAAATACATAACGAACCGCACACGGAGGTCAGGATTCCGGCGGCAAAATCGGAATACCAGCGGCCGCCAAGGTCGATGCGTACACCGGCTTCCCAGCAGAAAATCCAGATGAGAAAAGCAGCCAGCGTAATAGGAATCTGGTACTTTTCAAACAGCGGGTAAATTTTGCGGAAAGCAAATCCAAGATACAAAAACAGTGCCGCAACAAGACATACATCAAGGGACTGCGGCAGGTAGGTTTCAGTCATGGACATGGACTTTCCAATCAGTGCAAGACAGAGGAAAACAGCGCCGTTGTACTTTGACGGAAATAAAACGGATATCAGGTTGAACAGTGTCTTAGACCAAAATAAGGCGACTAAAAACCAAATCATGCCGACACAGGAATGTCCGTAAATATCAAAAGCCGATGCCCAGAATATCTGTTCTGCACGCAGATGGATACTTTCCAGTGCATTTTCGTGATAAATTAAAAATGAAAGCAGCCCGTTTAATGCCTGTATTCCGACAGCCGGTAAAAAAATGCGGGTAAAATCTTTTTTTAATGCTTTAAAGAAATCCTGCCATGTTGTGACTGCGCGGGAGGTAAAGCCTGTTGCAATAAAAAACAGCGGCATATGGAATGAATAAATAAAATTGCGGAGTGCGCCGCCGTAAGGGGCAGTGTGTCCTTCAATCATTGCAAAAATCGCAATGGCTTTGGCGATATCCAGCCACAGGATACGTTTCTTTTTTGGTTCTGATACAGCAGTTGTATCTGGATTTGTTGTATTTAACATAATTTATCCTTTCTGATAGTAATAAAAACTATACGGTTTATGAACACTTTATTTTATCATAAAACTTCATGAAACTCAAGGAAAGCGTTGACACACATTTTGCTGGTACAGTATAATAAAATATATAGTCAATAGGGTGAAACCGCTGATTTAACAGAATGGAGGAAGTGCATATGAGAATATTCAAAAGCGGCAGATGGATTCAGAAGCTGACCGCACTCGGACTGGCGCTGGCTACAACACTGGCAGCAGTTCCGGCAGTACAGCAGACGGTACAGGCGCAGGATAGTGAATATCCGGACGAAGTGATGATGGGTATCTTTTTTAACAGTGAAGAAGATATGACAGATACATTATATGTATCATTTGACGGTATGACATTTAAAAAGATTGGGGAAGCATATACAGACCATGCACCGGATAATCTGGAAGATTACTGGTGTACGGAAAGTCCGCATCTTTCACCGAGGGCTGACCGTACGGGTGAAGAAAGCTGGTATGTAGGCTGTGTGCATGATCCGGGTCTTATTTACAAAGACGGATATTTCTGGACGGTTACGGGATTTGACCAGAAGATTAACGGTGAACAGCGATTTACACCGATGCTTGGTTATTCCAAAGATCTTGTAAACTGGAGTTTCCCAAACAGCGGAAGCGGTGAAAATATCAAACCGGTCAATACGCTGCCTTTTGCAGCAGACGGTACAAGAACGAATACAGAATTTGATTCAGGAAGTCCGGATATTATGCTGGACGATGACGGAACTGTGTGGATGGTTGTAACCATGGGATACTATGCACAGTGGCATGGAGAACACGCAACCATGGATAAGGAAAGCTGCTATCTTGTCAAAGTAGACGGACTGACACCGGGCTGTGACAATCCGGTCAGCCGCGATGACAAGGGAAAATCTCCGGTTGTAACATACAGTGATGCGGTGCCGATTAATCTGCCGGACGACTGTGATAACAGAATCGATGGTAATCTCTACAAGGAGAACGGCAAATATTATCTTTCTATTAAAAGAGAAGGCGTTACCTGTGAAATCTGGAGCATTGATGAACTGACACTGGATACCGTACAGGACCCTTCTAAGTGGGAACTGGTAAACAGCGATGTTGTAACCAATTATGAAGGACCATGCCTTACAAAGTATGATGGTAATTATTACTATTATACAGATAAGTTAGGTCTTGTAGACGGTGTAACAGGCATTAACGTGGCACGTTCCGCAGGCTTATCTGACCCGTGGACAGTGAATCAGCCGATTACAGCAATTGATGTAAATGGTAATTCAATTCCGACAAGACACGGTTCGGTAAAGGCGATTACAGATAAAAATGCGATTAAGGTCATCATGGACCGCTATAAAGCGGCAGGCTGGACATATGATCCAAGCGTAGATAAGCCAGCACAGCTTGAATTAAATGGCTGGTTTTATGGCAATGGCAATAAGTATTACTACGAAGACGGTGTACTGGCAAGAGATAAGCAGGTGGCACTGTTAGAAGACAACGAATATTACTGGTACTGGTTTGATGCAGACGGCAGCATGGCAAAGAGCAAAGATGTATACGTACCGGAGAGCAATGAAAACCGCGCCAACGGTAAATGGGTGCGTTACGATGAAAACGGACACATGATTAAAGGCGAAGATAACCGTCAGGTCGATGGCGAATGGGGCTGGTGGTACTTTGATCCGGTTACCGGTGAAATGCAGAAGGGCATTACACAGGTGCCGAAAGCAGACGGTACAACAAAGACTGTATATTATGATATAGCAAGCGGACGACTTGTTTACGGTGAATGTGAATTAAATGGTGAACTGTACTATTCTGATGAACATACCGGAGAGGCATGGCATGGCTGGAAACTGGTCGAAGGCAGTGATGTCAAGTACTGGTATGAAGGCGGTATCCGTCAGGGTTATAAGATTGATGACCCGACTTACCGCGGCAAGGAAATCTATGATTCCCTGACCGATGCATGGTACTGGTTAGACAATGTACAGCAGGGGGCAGTTGCCATGGGCAAAGATGTCTATCAGGAATCTTATGCTGGTAAATATGCGGACCGTGAAGACGGAACCGGTAAATGGGTACGTTATGACCCATGGGGCAAGATGCTCAAAGGCTGGCAGGTAGACAACGGCAATTCATGGTATTTTGATCCGGTTACCGGGGCAATGGCAAAAGGTTACGATACGATTAACGGAGAATACTGGTATTTTGATCCGGCTACCGGAATTGGTACAAGATTAAATTAAACATACAGCAGTGTCTGGCAGGAAATAAAACTGTCAGGCACTTTTTTTATAGAAAATATATCTGCGGGCAGCCGATTATTGAAATAAAGTGTCAAAAAAGCGTGAAATACGGGTTGTAACCATAAAATACCAATGGTATAATAGAATAGCACAATAAAAGAAAACGTGTAAGGAAGATATACCAGAAGGGAAAATTTAAGAAATGAGAAACACAATCATCAAAGGGCTGCTTGCCGGTGCAGCAGTATTTGCGGCATTTGGCGGTGTGAATATGCAGGCAGCGGCAGAGGAAACTCCGGTACCCGCAGTGATAGAAGACGGTACATACTGGCTCAATTGTGCCTCAGATGCAGGTATGCGGCTGGATATTCCGAATGGCGCAGTGGCAGAAGGAACCAATGTGGAAATCTGGTCAGGCAATGACTCTAATGCACAGAAGTTCTACTTTGCACAGCAGGAGAATGGCAGCTATGTGATTACGGCAGAGTGCTCCGGTAAAGCACTTACGGCACAGGCACCGGAAAGCGGAGCCAATGCGGCACTTGAAAATTGTAATGGCAGTGTATCCCAGCAGTGGACAGTACTGAAAACACCAAATGATACCTACAAGTTAAAATCGGTATCCGCAGATATTTATCTCGATGTTTTTGGCGGGTTCATGGAAGAGGGCAATAATGTTCAGGTATGGGAAAACAGTGGTTCAGCGGCACAGGAATTTTATCTTGAAAAGACGGAGGCACCACAGACACTGGGTAACGGACTGTTTGTACTGGCATCTGCATTAGATGAGGATAAGCGTCTGGACATCTACCGTGGTGCATATGGCAACGGTACGAATGTCGAACTCTGGGCAGGCAACGTATCCAATGCACAGAAATTTGCTGTAGAGTATGCAGGAGATGGCACATATACATTAACGTCCCTGTCTACAGATATGCGTCTGGACGTCAACGGCGGTTCCGATGAAGAAGGCACCAATATCCAGCAGTGGTCAGCTAACGACAGCAGCGCACAGCGGTTTAAAATCCAGTCTGTTGGGAACGGCTATTACACATTACAGGCAGAATGCAGCGGTCTGTATGTGGATATCAATGGGGCAGATGCCGAAAACGGCGTTAATATCCAGCAGTGGTCAGCCAATGACAGCGGCAGTCAGTATTTTAAGTTTTATGAAACAGAATATGAGCAGGAAATTGCAAACGGTACATATGCGTTCCATTCTTCTGTAGATGGCGATTATTACATGGATATCGCACAGGGTTCAGAAGAAGAAGGTGTCAATACACAGATATGGGACGGCAATAATTCCAATGCGCAGAAGTTCCAGATTACATATTTAGGAAATGGTGAATATAAAATCACCTGTGTCTGCTCCGGACTGGCACTCGACGTTGACAATGGAAAGACGGAGAATGGAACCGCAGTCAGACAGTGGGAGTATAACGGAACCGATGCACAGCGCTGGCGTATTTACCATGCAGAAGACGGTTCGTATTATTTCCAGTCCGTTGTCAGCGGCAATATGCTTGATGTAAACTGGGCAGCCGGGTATAACGGTAATACTGTGCAGTCTTGGGAATTTACAGGCAGTGCAGCACAGCGCTTCTGGCTGAATAAGACCACACCGAGATATACCGGCTGGACAACCATTAACGGCAGAAAATACTATTACAATTCCAACGGTGAATTAAGTTCTTCCATCGGAATTGATGTATCCCGTCATAATGGACAGATTGACTGGCAGGCAGTTAAAAATGACGGCATTGATTTTGCAATTATCCGTGTCGGATATGGTGACGACTTAGGAGATCAGGACGATGTCCGGGCAATTTATAACATGAATGAGTGTGAAAGACTGGGGATTCCATACGGTGTTTATCTGTATTCTTATGCGGCAAGTGACGAGCAGGCATACAGCGAGGCAGATCACATGCTGCGTATGATTCAGGGCAGAAATCCGCAGATGGGTGTGTATATTGATATTGAAGATACAGACACCTATTATGACAGTGGCATTAACCCATATGATGCTGAAGGCAGAGAGTGCATTACACGCTGGGCAAAGATTGTCATGCAGCAGGTAGCCAATGCCGGATACACACCGGGTATTTATGCAAACTACAACTATTTCAGCAGTATATTGTATACAGACGAATTAAGCGAAATGAAATGGCTTGCATATTACAGTAAAAATGACCCTTATGCGGACTATGCACCGCCGCAGGGACCGTGGATTTGCTGGCAGTACAGCAGCCGTGGAACTGTCAACGGAATTGAAGGCAATGTTGATATGAATGCATGGATTTACTAAAAATCAGCTCAGAGCCGCTTTATTTTGGCGGACTCTGGGCTTTTATAGTATAAAAATAAATCGCCACTATGGCAGATGGGAAATTGCATCTTTACAACAAGCGGCTTAGAAATGGAGGTATATATGGGAAATAAGATTGCAGCAGTAGTGTTAAGTGCAGTGCTGGCAGCAGCGCCGGCTTTGGACTGGGCGGAAGTTCCGGTATGGGCAGCCCAGAATCCGGATACAGGTGTATCAGCGCAGGAAATCAGCGATGAAAATGTATCCGGTCAGGAACTGTATGGCGGTTATATTGCAGACCGCTTTTCAGAAAAAACGGATAGTACGGATACTGCAGTGCAGGAAGATAACGATGGTTTATTAAAAGCATCGGCACAGAGTATTCCGTCAATCTACCGGACGGAAAAGCTTCCGGCAGTCCGTAATCAGGGAGCATATGGCACCTGCTGGGCATTTTCAACACTTGCCTGCATGGAAATCAACCTGATGAAAAAAGGATATGACGAAATGGATTTATCCGAGTTACAGTTAATTTACTTCTCTACACATTCAGTAAATGATGAGTTGGGCGGATTGACCGGTGATGCGTATACTTATACGGATTCTGATGTAAATTATCTGTGGCGCGGCGGCAATTATGAGATGGCGGTCAACACACTTTCTGACTGGCTTTCAGCTGCGAAGGAAGAAGCTGCACCATATGAAACGGCGGCAGATGTACTGGAAACAGGACTTTCTGATAATCTGGCATATGCTGATGCGGCACATTTACAGAATTATCAAAGCTTTAATATGAAAAATACAGACGGAGTAAAGCAGGCGGTTATGGATTACGGCGCCGCAGGCATCAGCTACTACGCATATACATATTCAGGCTACGCAAGCAACAAATATTATAATGCAGATACAGCAGCATATTACTGTTATGATGAACTGGGAACGAATCATGCGGTAACGGTTGTCGGCTGGGACGATGATTATCCGGCAGAAAATTTTGCGGCAGCACCGGAAGGAAACGGCGCATGGATTGTAAGAAACAGCTGGAGCAGCGATTTTGGGAAGGACGGTTATTTTTATCTGTCATATTATGACAAGAGCATTTCCGGTTCGGCAGTTGCATTTGATGCAGAACCGGGGGATAATTATGACCACAATTACCAGTATGACGGCAGTGCCTTTGGCATGATGACAGGAATGCAGACCTTTAAAGCAGCCAATGTATTTACGGCAAAAGCAAACGAAGGCGGAAAAGAAACCATTGAGGCAGCTTCTTTTGAAGTCATGGCAAAATCAATGGACTATACAGTCAGTGTCTATACGGATATTACAGATGCGGCTAATCCGGAAAGCGGTACATTAAAGGCGCAGACCAGCGGTTCATTCAGCAGTGAGGATAAAAACAATCTGTTAAAAACGGTTGTTTTTGAGAACCCGGTAACGGTCGGACAGGGACAGACATTTTCTATCGTAACGGAATTTCGTTCAACCGGCAGTGCATCAACGATGATTTATTATGACCGCGCACTGGAAAGAAACGGCATTTCTGCAAATTGCGCAGCCGCAGAGCATCAGAGCTACCTTTACAGTGCTTATATGGGCTGGCGGGATTTTGGCGCAGCAAACAATACCAATTTCCGAATCAAGGCATTTACTAAAAATGTGACGGATACGGAAGAACCGGAACAGCCGGACACACCGCAGGAACCGGATACACCAGAGCAGCCGGACACGCCGGAACAGCCGGATACACCAGAGCAGCCGGACACGCCGGAACAGCCGGATACACCACAGCAGCCGGACACGCCAGAACAGCCGGATGAATCTGAAAAAAATGGCTGGTATGTGGAAAATGGCGCAAAGTACTGGTATGAAAATGGCGTAAAACAGGGGCTGGAAGGCAGAGGCAAAGAAATCTATGATCCGGATTCCGATGCGTGGTACTGGCTGGACGCCGTAGACGGCGGCAAGATGGCGGTCAGCAAAGATGTATATCAGGAATCTTACGCGGGAATTTATGCAGACCGTGAAGACGGAACCGGAAAATGGGTGCGCTACGATGAAAACGGACATATGGTAAAAGGTGAACAGATGCAGGACGGTGCGTGGTATCGTTTTGATGAACAGACCGGCGCAATGATTAAGGGCTTCTATGGACAATACTACTATGATAAAGTGACCGGACAGAAGGTCTTTGGTGCGTATACGATTGACGGTGTGCCATATGCATTTGATGATACGACAGGAGAAGCACTGGATTGTCAATGGTACGAAATCGATGGTAATGAATACTGGTACGAAAACGGAAAGCGTCAGGGACTGGAAGGCAGAGGCAAGGAAATCTGTGAAATGGGCAATGCATGGTACTGGTTAGATGCTGTACAGGGTGGTGCAAAAGCTGTTAGCAAAGATGTGTATCAGGAATCCTATGCCGGACAATTTGCAGAAAATGCGGACGGAACCGGGAAATGGGTACGCTATGATGAAAGAGGTTGCATGGTCAAGGGATGGTGGAAGCAGGACGGACATGAGTTTTTCTTTGATGAGCAGACCGGTGCGATGGCAAAAGGAACTGTGGTTCTTGGCGGTGTGACATATGTGTTTGACAGTACAACGGGCATATTGTTGAGCTGGTATAAATAAAATACATATATAAACAATGTAAATAGACTGCGTAAATGTTTGCGCCATAAGCGGTATGAAGTGTTTAAGATTATTCCCGGCAGAAATGCCGGGAATTTTTAGTTTGCGCGCCCGGCGCACGTTTCTAATGGGTGAAAGTTCCTAATCTACCTTAGTTGGTATGTAAAAAGTCGGGAAAAGAAGAATGTTTCTTTTAATAAAAATTTTATAATATTATTCAAGATACAACAGCATAAATATATTGACAATATATAAAAAATAGTATACAATCTCGATATAAAATATATCAAACAAAGAAAATCTGATAAAAACAAAGAGAGGAGCGATGCGATTGCCAAAAAGCACAAGTAAATTAAAACAATACTTTCCGATGATTCGCGAGCGGGAGGATATCAAAAGAGAAATCGATGGGAATCCCAAGCTTTTGGAAAAATATCGGGAATGGGACGAAGAACAGCAGGAGGAATTTTTAGACTACTGTACGGGAGTAAAAGGTGTCAAAGTCTTATACGATGCGTTCTTTAAAGAGATTATGAATCCAGAAAATACACCTGAACGTCTCAATGAATTACTATCCTTTTTATTAGGACAGAGCGTTACAATAAAAAGAGTGCTTCCGGGCGATTCTACAAGGCTTGCCGATGAACAGTCGCTATTGATTATGGACATCTTGGTGGAACTTGCCGATACCAGTCTTGCAAATGTCGAAGTCCAGAAAATCGGGTACAGCTTTCCGGGACAGTGAAGTGCCTGTTATTCTTCGGATTTACTACTGCGGCAGTATAAAAGAGTCAAAGGCGAAAGAAAAAAAGCCTTCAGTTATAAGGATATAAAATCCGTCTATACGATTGTATTCTTTGAAACGAGTATCAAAGAATTTCATGAATATCCACAAAACTACATCCATAAATTCAAACAGCAGTCAGACACAGGGTTAGAGCTTGAATTACTGCAAAAATATGTGTTCATACCGCTTGACATTTTCCGCGGAATCTACCACAATGATGGTAAGAGCAGCGGTAAGAACAGTGCAAACAGCAGCGGTGAAAGCGGCGGGCGTGATGAACAACGCAAATCTGTGAAAAGGCGTTGGAATAAAAGGGAAGCGTGGCTGACGTTTTTAAGTACAGACGAACCGGAGATTATCATTGAGTTAATCAGTCAGTACCCGGAGTTTAAAGAGATGTACGAAGAAATCTATGTCATGTGCCAGAATGTGGAAAAGGTGATGGAAATGTTTTCAAAAGAATTGATTCAATTGGATAGAAACACGGTGCAGTACATGATAGATGAAATGCAGGATACCATTGACGTTCAGAAGGAAGCGTTGGAAGAACAGAAAGCGACCATTGACACACAGAAGACACAGCTCAGTAAAAAGGAAGAGGAGCTTGAAACTGCAAAGCGGCAGTTACAACAGGCATTGGAAAAGATTGAACAGTTGGAAACTGGAAAAATGTTAGAGAAACAGTAGAGAAACTGTCACAACAAAGAATACAAGCCAAAGAACAGCACCCGGTGGAATTGATATGCCGGGTGTTGTTTTTTTTACATTGATAAAAGGTGTTATTACAGCAAATTTGCAGGAGTATACAAAAATAAAGCTGTAGTGAACACAGCTACCAAAGGCACAAACGGAAGACAAGAAATATTAAAACAGTACAGATTGGGTATAATATTCTATATATCCGGCAGTCAGAACGGATACAAAATACAATAATATACACAGGGGATACATAAAAGCATATACAAAAAATATAAAATATAAATCGTGGGATATAGATATGAAATGCTGTTAACGGCGGACAAAGACAGGAGGGGTGCAGATGCCATGCTTTTATAAAATGACACATAGTGGTTTAAAAAAGGCAACGAAACAGGAATTTCTGCAATTCCAAGATATGATTGCGGTGGTGACAGAGCAGGCATTAGAAAACTCAGAAGAAAATGCGTTCGTTCATCAGTTTATAAGCGGCATTGTGGGGAAAGAAGCAGTGCGCGGGTGCAGAATGGTGCAGGGTACAGACGGGTTTGCATTGGAGTGTCAGATTCCGTCCAAGGTAAAGGGGAAAAGCACACAGCGTTTCAGGGTGTGTATGTCAGAAGGGAAAATCATTTGCATACAGTATACAAATGATACAGAGAATGATGTCCCAAAAGGAGACTCCTTTTTAGAGCAGCTGGTTGAAAATGTCGTGAGGTGTATGCAGGAGCAGACCCAAGCCGGATATGTAAAACAGAGTTCGTTAATGATAGAGCGTTTTTTGTACGAATTATTACATCAACTGACAGCCGGAGATTTGCAGTATATAGAAAAACTGGAAAAGGCGCTGACGGTATTAGAGGGAGAGGTTTTTCACGGAACAGTCATGGATTTTAACAGCAATATGCTCCAGTTAAAGAAAAAAATATTTCAGTTTTACCGCTATTACAGTCAGTTGATTGAAGTCGAAACGGCGCTTGAAGAAAATGAAAGAAATCTGCTGTCGGGGGAATATACACAGGCGTTTAGAAAATTAAAGGAGCGGACACAGCGGCTTGCGGCAGAAACACAGGTCCTTAGGGAATATGCCGTGCAGGTGCAGGAGGTTTATCAGTCGGAGCTGGGAATCCGGCAGAATCACATTATGAAAATTCTGACTACGGTCACTACGGTTTTTCTGCCGCTGACACTGATTGCAGGCTGGTATGGCATGAATTTTTCTTATATGCCGGAGCTGTCTTGGCAATATGGGTATCCGGCGGTTATCAGTGTCAGTCTTGTAATTTTTGTGGTGTTAATGTGGGTGTTTAAGAGAAATCGTTTCTGGTAAAATGTTGCAAATATTACGCAAATTATGATGAAATCATGACATAAATGTTACACAATTCAGATATAAATTACAGAATCCCTACTTTTTGCTAACATTTTAAATATGGGGTAGAAATTGTGAAATTTATCTGCTATAGTAAGGTCAATTCAAGGGGCTGCAGCGTTTTTGAAGTTTATAAAACAAACAAAAAATGAAGAAATAGGAGGATTGGGATATGAAAAAGTATATCAACAAAACCTGGAGAAACAAAGTAACAGCAGTTGTATTAGGAGCCGGCATGGCAATGACAGCATTTTTGGGAGTGCGGGTATCAGCGTATGCGGCAGAGGGAACAACAAATTTGCAGGTCATTGCAAATGATGAAACAGGAATACCGGATAAAGCGCTGTATCAGGCAGTGTTAGAAGAAGGGGACAGCAATAAAGACGGTGTTCTTACAGTGGAAGAAGCAGCCGGAGTAAAAACATTACAGGTATCAGATGTTAAAAATCTTACAGGAATTGATCAGCTTGTAAATCTTGCAAGTTTATGGATTCCGCAAGCAAGTCAAAATGGTATTGACATTACAGTGCTGGCAAAGTTAAAAGAACTTAAAAATTTAAGCCTGAATACCTGTGGGATCACAGATATCAGTGTACTCGGCAGCATGACACAGCTTGAATCACTGAATCTGAGGGATAACAATATTACAGATATTAGTGCTGTAAGCGGCCTGAAAAATCTGCATTATCTGAATATTTCCGGAAACCCTGTTGCAGATATCAGTGCAGTTGGAAATTTAACAGGTTTAACGGGAATTGAATTGGAAGAAACAAAGGTCAGTGATATCAATGCATTGGCAAACTGCACAAAGCTGACAGGAATTTATATGAGTGGAAGCCCGGCAGCAGATATCAGTGCAGTAGGTAATTTGCCGGAGTTAAATCTGCTGATGATGGCTGATGCAAAGGTTCGTGATATCAGTGCTTTAGCAAACTGCACAAAACTGACCTATCTGGATATCAGCAATAATCAGATTAAAGACATCAGTGCGCTGGCAAAACTGACACAGTTACAGGAACTGCGTATTGAAAATAATCCGGTTTGGGATACCAGTGTATTAAATAAACTTCCGAATTTAAAACTGTTAAACGGTGAAAAGTTTGTACCGGAAAGTACTACAGAGCCGGAAACAAAGCAGGAAGAAAGCACAACACCAACTGACAGTGCCACAGAAAAAGTGACGGAAGCCACACAGCCTGCCGGACAGGAAAATACGGAAGCTGTAACAGCGGTACAGAACCAGACAGAAACAGCCAAATCTGACAATCCACAGACCGGTGATACAAGCATGATGTGGATGTGGATTGCAGCAGTCATTGCGGCAGCAGGTATCGGAACGGCAGTTTATTCACGGGGAAAAGTTCGCACCCGCTAATGAGGGGATTTTAAGACGGTTTAGGACAGTAGGGGAAAGTGTTACGTAAATAAAAAAGAAAAAGCCACAGCGGAAGTGATGAAAATGAGAAATCATGGAGGTTGTGGCTTTAACTATAAATTGAAAAAAAGATGGAATATATAGAGAGATCGTATACCTGAAATAAATTGTATCAAAAAAAATGCAGTGGGGGGTATAAGTATGCCCACCCACTTGCATTTTGGGGAAATCAGATGAAAACAGCCGCAGAATTGTTGCAAACAAGGCAGTTTCTACAATTGACAAGAATAAAGAGTTGGGATAATATAGAAAAGATAGGAATAATACCTACAGATTATAAAAAATTAGTTGAGGATAAAAGATGAATCAGGGAGAAGAAAAAGTTCAAAACGCCCTTCTGTTTATGACAGACCTCATCGGATTAATTGCAAGTTATTATATCGCCGGGTATCTTTGGCTGGCACTGTGGAAAAATGTATCAATACCGGTCTATTTTTCACAGATGGGGGACAGCCTGGTATCAGTGGTGGTATCCTATATGCTTGCGTTTTTATTCTATTCAAAGAATAATGATTTTTTACAGAGGGGAAAATTTGAAGAACTAAAAGCAGTAGTACATCTGAACGTTATAATGGCATGTATTATTGCCATTTATGAATTATTAAAAAGAACAAACCAGCAGTTTCCGAGAGGGGTCTACGTACTGGTGGTTGTGTTTAATGTTATATTGGCATATATTATAAGAATTATTGTGAAAAAATCCGTTTTAAGCCGTGCAAAGCTTGGCAAGTCCGTGAATCGTGTGGTAGCAATTACCACCGGTGACCGTGTGGATGGATTAAAAGAAATTGAAAAATGGAATACAACAAAGCAGATTTCAGGCATTATTATTGTTGACCGGGATATGCGTGGAACGGAAATAAACGGCATACCGGTTGTAGCAGATGTACATGACATGATTCCATACATAAAAGACGGGATAGTAGACGAGGTGTATATTGATCTGAACACTGCCCGGATGGAAAAAATCACATCCCTTGTGATGGAACTGGAAGAAATGGGTGTGGTTGTTCATCTGCATCTGAATACGCTTGAAAATTATAAGGACTTTGATATGAGCCTTGGAAAGCTCGGCAATATTCCGGTTGCGACATTTGCCAACCGTTTCTATGACTATAAAGAACTGGCATTTAAACGGGCAATCGATATTGTCGGTTCGCTCGTTGGTATCTGCATTATGCTTGTTGCCATGATTTTTGTCGTGCCGGCAATCAAGCTGGAATCAAAGGGACCGGTATTTTTTAAGCAGAAGCGTGTCGGAAAGAATGGACGGTATTTTTATGTATACAAGTTCCGCTCCATGTATATGGACGCAGAAGAACGCAAAAAAGAACTGATGGCACAAAATGAGATGCAGGGCCTGATGTTCAAGATGAAAGACGACCCGCGTATTACAAAGGTCGGAAAGTTTATCAGAAAGACGAGTATCGATGAACTGCCGCAGTTTATTAATGTCTTAAAGGGCGATATGAGCCTTGTGGGTACACGTCCGCCAACGGTGAATGAATTCAGACAGTATCAGGGACACCACAAGCGCAGACTGTCCATGAAACCGGGCATTACCGGCATGTGGCAGGCGTATGGCAGAAGTACGGTAACGGACTTTGAACAAATTGTAAAAATGGATTTGGATTACATCGACCACTGGAGCCTCGGACTGGATATGAAGATACTTTGCAGGACGGTTGTGGCAGTGTTCCAGGGGGGATGATATGATTGTGATAGAAGTATATTATTTGACAAGGAGTATAAAGAATGACAAGGATTTTACATATATCTAAATATTATTATCCGTATATAGGTGGAACTGAGCAAGTTGCAAGGGATGTAGTTAATGCTTTAAATGGAGAAAATATAGAGCAGAAGGTTATATGTTTTAATGCCGATGTGGATGATGCAGATAAAATATATAAAAAAGGTGATAATATAGTAGATGCAGTAGATGGTGTGAAAGTTTATAGATGTGCCTGTCAAATTAAAATCGCTTCACAGTCAATATCGTTGTCATATAAAAAACAGCTGAAACATCTTATGGATTCGTTTAAGCCCGATATAGTTATATTTCATTATCCGAATCCATTTGTTGCTCACTATTTGCTTAAATATAAAAAAAGAAAATTTAAACTCATATTATATTGGCATCTTGATATAACAAAACAAAAAATACTGGGAAAATTATTTTATAAACAGAATTACAGATTATTAGACAGAGCAGATAGAATAATTGCTACAAGTCCAAATTATATAGAGGGAAGTCAATTTTTATCTAGATACAGAGAAAAATGTGTAATGATTCCTAACTGTATAAATACAGAGAGATTAAATGTAACAGAAAGTATAAAAAAATGTGCAGTAGAGTTGAGAGAGAAGTATAAAGATAAAGTGCTATGTCTTGCAGTAGGCAGGCATGTTCCGTATAAGGGAATGGAATATCTTGTCAAAAGCGCAGCTTTCTTAGATGATAACTTTAAAATTTGTATAGGTGGAAATGGACCATTAACAGAACAGTTAAAAACGATTGCAAAAGATGACGATAAAGTGGAATTTTTGGGAAGGTTGTCAGATAAAGATTTAATAGCATACTTTATGGCATGTGATGTATTTTGTTTTCCATCAGTGACTAAAAATGAGGCATTTGGTATTGCATTAGCTGAGGGAATGTATTTTGGGAAACCAGCAGTTACATTTACGATACCGGGTAGTGGTGTCAATTACGTTAATTTAGATGGCGTTACTGGAATTGAATGTAAAAATGCTGATTGTAAAGATTACGCAAAAGCAATAAATAAGTTGGGAAAAGATAAAGAATTATGTAAAGTTTATGGCAACAATGCTAGAAAAAGGGTGCTGGAGGATTTTACAATTGAGCAGTTTAAACGTAATTTAGTAGAAATAATTCATAAAATGTAATATTTATAAAAGGATAATTAGTATTATGAATATATTATATGCAAGTAATAACAAATTCATTTCTATAATGTTGACATCAATAGTAAGTTTGTTGGAAAATACAGAGCAGAAGATCAGCCTATATATTATAGATGATGATATATCAGAAAAAAATAAAAATATAATAAAAAAAAAGGTGTATGAATACAAATATGTTCAAAATCTTATTTTTATTGATGCTTCAAATTGTATAAATAGAATGAGAGGTAAAATAAGAACATCTAATGAATGGCCTATGGTGGCGTTTGTCAGGCTTTATTTGACTGAGTTGTTGCCTAATGATATAGAAAAAATATTGTATATGGATTGTGATACTATAATATGTGATGACATATGTGATTTATGGAATGAGGATATTACAGAATATAATGTCGCCGGGGTTTTAGATTGTATGGATGATAACTATAAAGAAAAAATCGGACTTGGAATAGGGCATCCGTACATAAATTCAGGAGTTTTATTATTTAATCTAAATAAATTAAGAGATATAAATATTGAAAAAGAATTTGTTGATCTTGTTAATAAAAGAGGTAGTTGTTTTAAATATCCTGATCAAGATGTGATTAATGTTGTAATGAGAGATAGCATAAAAGTTTTACCGATGAAGTATAATGTGGTTTCACAGTGCTTAGGCTTTAAGTATGAAGAATATGTCATTTATAGAAATAGCAGTAATTATTATACTAAAAAAGAATATGATGAGTCAAAATCAGAACATACTATTTTGCATATGACAGGTGGTTTTATGTATGCGAGACCTTGGTATTATAATAGCAAATATCCATATAAAGATATATTTAGTGAATATTATATGCTGGCAAATGGTAACAATGAATTTTGGGGTAAAGATAATAGAAATAAAAAACAAATACTTGTTTCAATAATGTGCAATATTAATATACCGTGGAAAATGAAAATTATAGCCTTTTTGAGGAAAATAAACAATAGATAATGAATAAACGGGGTGAAAATATGAAATATGTTATAAACGGAATTTTTTTAACTCAAAAGATAACAGGCGTACAAAGATATGGAATAGAATTGTTAAAAGCACTTGATAATATAGAATATGCCCTAGATATAGAAGTTTTAATTCCAGAGTATGAAAATACTAATATTGCATTTAAAAGATTAAAAGTAATTAAATATGGTAAAAAATCAAAAAAAATATGGCAGCAATATGATTACATGAAATATTTAATTAAAAATAATGCAATAGGAATTTGTCTTTCATGTCCAGCACCTCTCTTTTATAATAGGAAATGCATAGTTGTTATTCATGATATGGCAACATGTGCTCATCCAGAATTTTATAGTAAGAAATATTTGTTGAGAAATAAAATATTTATGTTAAATGGTGTTGTGAAAGCCAAAAAGATTTTAACAGTATCGGAGTTTTCAAAATTAGAAATAGAGAAATATTTAGGTATAGATAAAAATAAAATAGATGTGGTTAGCAATGCGTGGCAGCATTTTGAAAAAGTAGAAATAGATGAACAGAGTGGCGAAAAGTTCAAAGATATTATTCGACAGGATTTTTATTTTTCTTTATCAACTTTATCCCCTAATAAAAATCTAAAGTGGATAGTAAATGTTGCAAAATGTAATCCTTCAAAATTATTTGTTGTAGCAGGTGGTAAATTAAGTATGTTTTCTAATAGTGAAGAAATGAATGAGCATAAAAACATAAAATATATAGGTTACATAACTGATTCTGAAGCTAAGTTTCTAATGTCAAAGTGTAAGGCATATATTTTTCCAACATTATATGAAGGATTTGGGATAACACCAATGGAAGCGTTAAGTGTAGGAGCAAAAATTATTATTTCGGATACTCCATGTATGAAAGAGGTTTATGAGAAATCAGCATATTATGTGAATCCATATAAATATAATTATAATTTGGAAAAAATTCTTGAGGAAAATGTTGAAGATGCACAAAAAATCTTGGATAAATATTCTTGGGAAAAATCAGCAAAAAAATTAGTTGGAATATTGGGAGCGTTGTAGTATGAATATTGGCATTGATGCAAGACCTTTAATAGAAAAAAAATCTGGTATAGGATATTTCCTGGAGTATACGCTTAAAAATATATTGGAGCTGGATCAGAAAAATATATACTATTTAATATCGGATAAAGAGATATATTTTGACATATCAAATTATAAAAATGTCAAAAAATATATTTATGGATATGGAAAGGTGATTAAGAAAAGTTTTTTTTATTTTTTGAAGTTACATAAGAAATTAGAAAAAGATAATATTAAATTAGATGTTTTTTGGGGAACACAGCATTTTATTCCTAAAAGATTAAATTGTAGAACAGTATTAACGATACATGATTTATCTTTCAAATTGTTCCCTAAAACTGTTGATTTCAAGGTGAGATTAATATCAGATTTAATGTTTAAGTCATCGGTTAGAATGGCAGATGATATTGTGTGTGTTTCTAATTATACTAAAAAGGTTTTAACACATGAATATAAAGACATTATGGGTGACAAAAAAACTCATGTAATATACATTGCCGGAAATGATGATAATTATGAAATGAAAAAAGAAGAAATTCATGATGAGTTAATTGATAAATATAAATTTACAAATAGAAAGTATATTTTGTTTATAAGTACAATAGAGCCAAGAAAAAATATTGATGTTTTATTGAATGCATTTTATAATTTAAATGATAAAATGGATTTGGTAATATGCGGTAAAATAGGATGGAAATGCGAACAGATAGAGCAAAGAATAAATAATATGGATAACGTGTATTATTTGAATTACGTTACTGATCAGGAAAAAGCTTATTTATTAAAGAATGCATATGTATTTGTTATGCCTTCATTATATGAAGGATTTGGAATTCCGGTTGTAGAGGCAATGCAGATGGATATTCCTGTTGTTGTTGCAGATAATTCATCTTTGAAAGAAATAGTTCAGATGTCAAAATTGAGATTTGAAACACACAATTATAAACAGTTAAATGAAATATTAAATATGTTATATGATAATAAAGAATTTTATCAGAAAGCCAAGCAATATAGTATGAATAGAAAAAAGGATTTTACGTGGGAAAAAACAGCATTACAATATATTAAAGTTTTTAAAGGAGAAATAAGTAAGGAATGAGTATATTTGCTTATGTATTAATCGGTATAATTTTATATATTATTTTTACAAATAAAAGCTTAAAAGAAATATATATAAATATTATGGCAATATTTATATTCACATATATGCATATAGAAGTAGGATATTTTATTAAATTAGGTAATACAAGTGTAAGATTTGTATGGTTTCTTGAAATAATATTAATAATGTTCTCTATAATATTATTGATAAAAAACAAAAGTGTGCATAAGAAGATATTGATGAATGGTATTGCTTTTTTTTTCACAATAGTTTTAGGATTACTTTTTTTATTCATAAGACCATTGAAGGAAATGATTATTACAGGGGATGTGTTATGGGATGATTATTGGAGAAGAAAGGCAGTAATGAATTATCCGCAATTATCGTCTAATAATATAGAGTCATTAGTGCAGGTGGGAGTATTTATTATAATTTTAATATGTGTTATATCACTATTTAAAGAAAAAGATTATATCACTTTGCTATACAAAACTGGGGATTGGTGTAAAATAATTGTACTATATGGAATTGTAGAGTTTGTATTAAAGAATGTAATTAAAATAAATACTGTAAATATGATAGATGGTATTTTTGGAAAGAGTTCAACTGGGTTACTTCAAATGGAACTCAGAGGTGGATTTTATAAATTATCGGGGTTAAGTTCCGAATCAGCACATTTTGCATATGCGTTATATGTTACAGCATTAGTTTTTATTGGGCTTAATATTATTAAAGGCACATATAAGATATGGGTTTTATTTACGTTAGGGTTGATTGCTTTAACTATGTCATTTAGTTCTGTATTATTTATAGGTTTTTTAATTGGCATGTATATATTATATAGATTATTAGATGAAAATAATAAAAAAAGAAAAATATTATATATATGAATTAATTTGTATTGTAGTATTGGCAGTTATTTTATCATCTACACTAGATGATACATACAGTAGCTCCTATTATGGTAGCAGAATAGTTGATATACAGGAAAACTTGAAATATATATTTAGTAATATAGATGTTCGTTTAATTCCATATGCTTCAAGCAGAGTAAGAATGGTAAGTAGTATTAGAACATTAAAACTATTACTAAAAAGACCGTTATTAGGGATAGGTATTAATGCGACAAATTCACATGGTTCATTTAGTACAATACTTGCAAGTATTGGGATAGTTGGAGTATATACATGGATTAAATTCTTGTTTTATAGTAAAAAAATATTTGCAGAATTGAATAATAAACTATATTTTGTTTTTATTGTAATGTGGTGTGTGATGAATATATTTGTAAGTCATGGGTTGGCAACATTGTATAGTTCTGAAAACATCGTTATTATGATTGCTTTTCAAATAATATGTAATAAGAAAAATAATTTAAAAATATACGGTTAGATATAGTATATGGTTTGATTTAAAGAGAGTAAGAAAGGGAAATTATGAATATTTTAATTAGTGCAAATGAAAAATATGTATCTCAAGCTTGTATTATGTTGAATTCTTTATTTCAAAGTAATATTAATAATGATTTTAATATTTATCTCTTTCATTCATCTTTGAATGCAGATGATATACAGGATATTAGAAATATATGTGATAAATATAATAAAAAAAGAGTAGTGAAATTTATACCATGTGTAGTTAAAGATAATTATTTTAAAGATGCAGTGATAAATACACATGTTACAAAAGAAGCCTATTATAGATTGCTATTGTCAGAATTAATAAAAGACAATAATATAAAAAGAATTTTATATTTGGATGTTGATTTAATAGTGAAAGAATCAATTGATAAATTATATAACTACAATTTTAAAAAAGAAACAGTATTTGTAGGATGTATTGATAAAGTTAGTAAAGATATAGAATTAGATAGATATACAAGACTTAATATTCCGAGGGATAAAAAGTATATTAATTCAGGAGTACTTTTAATTAATGTTCAAAATTTTAGAAATATTGTAAGAATACGAGATATCTTGCAATATTTATCAGACAATAACTCTGTAATAAAACATGAGGATCAGGATGTAATAAATGCAATGTATTATAATTATATTGAATATGTAGATGTATGTAAATATAATTTTATTCCAACATTATTTAAAAAAGAGTTAGATTATAAAGAAAAAACAGATAATGCTGTTATTATTCATTTTGCAGGAGCTCAATTTGATAAACCATGGAATATAGGATATATAGGTGAATTAAACAGATTGTATTATAAATATACTAAAGAAACGCCATATGAAAAAAACATGAAAAATGTTTTAGTATTAAATATATTCGTAAAGCCTTTAAGAAAATTTTGGTTCTTTATAAAAAAACAATTAATTAAAATATTAATAAAAATTGGTTTACGATAGAACATTAAAAATAATGCGATTTATTATAAGTTATTTGGTTGGCAAGTATTATATGAGGTGAGTTTATGTCGAAAGAAAAATTAAAAAAGATTGTACATAATAATAAAGCTTTATATAAGATATTATTATTGATAAGATATGTACAATATAAAATGATATGGTTTGCAAAGGAAATTTCTTCTTACATAAGAGTTATTGGGATTGGAAATAAAAGATACAAAAATATTAGAAAATTTAAAAATATTCATGCAGGAGAACGGTGCTTTATTGTAGCGACAGGACCATCTTTAACATATGAAGATTTAGATAAGATAAAGAATGAAATAACATTCGGTGTTAATTCAATCTGTTTATCATACGATAAAACAGATTTTAGACCAACATATTTTGGAGTTGTAGATTATGATGTTTATCAAAAATTAAAGGATTCAACAGATTTAATAAGAAATAATAATGTTTTTGTATCTAAGAAAATAGATAAAAGTGAAAACAGAAAAAAAGATTGGAATGTACTACCTATTGATAAATATTATCATTGGTATGAAACTTTATATAAGAATATTTATACAGCTAGATTTAGCAATAATGCAAGTAGATTATTATATGATAGTAATACTGTAACATATATTATGATTCAGTTAGCAGCGTATATGGGGTTTAATGAAATCTATTTATTGGGTGTGGATTGTAATTACAAGCAAGAGAGAAAGAGATTTATTGATCATGGGCATTTTGTGGAAGTACCGGGAGAATTAGAAATGAGAATGACAGCAGGTTTTAAGGCGGCAAAGCAGTATATAGATAAACATAATGGATTAAAGATATATAACTGTACAAGAGGAGGAATGTTAGAAGTTTTTAAACGAAAAAATTTAGAGGATGTTCTCAAGGAGAAAAGATAAAAATATGAAAAGTAAAGATTATGCAAAAACGGGAACATATTATCTGGTAGGTAATTTGTTTAATAAGGGGATTGCATTTTTAACAATAATAATATATACAAGAATTTTAACGGCATATGATTATGGTATTATTAATACATTTTCTTCATGGGTAGGAATACTATCAATGATACTAGGGATGTCATTACAAAATAGTATAAGAGTTGCTTTTGTAGATTTTAAAGAAAAGATTGATGATTTTTTATCCTCTATTATCAGTTTGACCTTGATTGTTGGAATGTTTTTATCAGTATTAATTCTATCGGTGTGTGTTTTTATAAGAATTAATACAAATATTGGTATAGTTATATTATGTTTGGCACAGAGCTTATTTACCGCAATTATAGAAGATTATAGTATGTATCTGATGATGAAGTATAGGTATAAACTTAGAACATTGATATTAATTTTACCTAATTTTTTATCAACAGTAGTATCAGTCATTTTAATTGTTTTTATAATGAAAAATAATTTATATTTGGGTAAAATAGTTCCAACAGCATTGATTACGGTTATAATTGCACTATTTATTATAATTGGTGTCTATCGTAACGGTGGGGTAAGATTAAATAAAGAATATTGCAAATATGCATTAGCTATTTCGCTTCCTTTAATATTACATAGTATATCTCTAAATATTTTATCACAATCAGATAGAATAATGATAACGAGCTATGCAGGAGCAGCTCAAACCGGAATATATAGTTTAATATATAATTTTAGTATGATAGCATCGGTTATCATTTCATCAATTGAAGGTGTATGGATACCATGGTTTGTATTAAGACTAAAAGAAAGAGATATAGAGCAGATTAATGAAAAGGCTAAATTGTATATGAATATAATGACTTATGCAATGGTGTTTATTTTGTTATTTGCTGAGGAGGTATTAAAAATATTAGCTACAAAGGAATATATGGTTGGTAGTATTATAATCCCTCCAATTGTATTGGCTAATTATGTAATATATGCATATTCGCTTTATGTAAATATTGAACATTATTATAAAAAAACAAGAACAATAGCAATTAACACAATGATTGCTGCAGTAATGAATTTAGTGTTGAATTATATATTTATTCCAAGATACGGATATGTAGCAGCAGCATTTACAACGTTAGGTTCTTATTTAATTTCATTTATACTGCATTATATTAGTGCGAAACAGATAGAAAAAGATTTATTTGATATAAAATTATTTATAAAACCAATATTGCTTATTGCAATCGGTGTAGTATGTTTTTATGTATTTGAAAAAATGTGGTATATTAGATGGGGGGGAGCAATATTATTTTTCGTTTATGTTTTTATAAAGGAAAAAGAAATTATAGTTGAAATACTCAATAAGAGGAAATAGTAATGGAAAATAAAAGAAATTATGGCATAGATACATTAAGAATAGTATCCATGCTATTAATAATGATTATGCACTCATATACATATGGAGGAATAATAAGTAATACAGAGTTTATGAGTACCAATTTTTTAGTTGCTCATTTAATTAAAGCTTTCTGTTTGGTCAGTGTTAATTGCTATGCAATGATAACGGGATATGTATGTTATAAAATTATTTTTAGAATGAGTAGGCTTATTAATTTGTGGTTACAGGTAGTATATTATACGGTTTTGATCACAGTTATTGTATATGCAGTGTATCCTGACTTTGTTGGATTAAAGCAATTTGTTTTTATGATTATACCGGTTAGTAGCTTTCAATACTGGTATTTTACTCAATATTTTGCATTGTTTTTTTCTATTCCATTATTGAATAAAATAATACAAATAATTGATATTGATAATTTTAAAAAAGTTGTAATAGTCTTTGGAATAATTTTATCAGTGATTCCAACGGTTGTTGATATTGATTTATTTTTTACTAATAATGGTTGTAGTTTTATATGGTTTATGTACATGTATATGATTGGAGCTTATATAAAAAGATGCGATATTGTAAAAAGCAGAAGTAAATGTATATTAAATTATATAGTATTCTCATTAATTTCATTTGCTATAAAAATAATATTTTGTTATTTAAATGGTAACATTGACGGAGGGAATATATGGTTTATATATACAAGTCCATTTGTAGTGTTTGCCTCTATATATTTATTGTTGTATTTCAAACAATTGAAAATTAATAGAATAAAAATAATAACTTTTTTTGCAGAAGGTTCATTTAGTGTATATTTAATTCATGTACATCCATTGATATGGCAAAATTTTTGGAAAAATTCATTTGTTAATCTGCTACGATTAAATACAATAGAGTTATTATTTGCAGATTTAATAATGGTTGCAGTTATTTTTATTTTATTAGATGCGTTAGATTGGTGGAGAAGATTTTTATTTAAAATAATTAATATAAAAAGAATTATAAGTAGAGTTGAAAATATGGTTAATATTGCATTCAACAGTATTTGCAGAACTATAAAGCTTTAATTGTGAGTGCATATAATTGTAAAAGAGGAGTATAGATTAGATGAATAAAATACATGTATTAATTTTTATAAGTATTATAACAATTTTGGGTTTAACAAGCACTTTTGCAATAAACAGTATAATAAAAAACAATGAAATTAAAAGAGAGCAAGAAGATATACAAAAGTTAAGTGATATAAAAAGTGTTTTACAAGAAGTTGTAAAAGAAGATGAAGTTAATGATTATATTGATATTAAATTGTCTAAAAGAGAGCGGATTATTTTTTGGTTGGGAGCATCGGGAGAGTTATCATTAGATGATATTAAGAAAAATCATGAAATAATGTATAGGTATTTAGAGAAAGATTTAAAAAATACCATTCAGTTATCATCCAGTGTGTCAGTCCAATATGGTTCTACATTATTTTTAGAAGTTACTAGTGACGGCAGATATTCTATAATGGAAACATTAGACTCAGAGCATCCTATAATTGGAAAATATACGGGAATAGAAATGTGTGTAAGTTGGTAGAATATGTTTTTGTTTAAATGGTAATTGCTATTGATTATAGTTTTATTTTTAATGCATGGTAAAGGATTGGATTATGAAAGTTAGAGACAGTAGATTTGAACTTGTACGCATTGTCGCTATAATATTTATTATATTAGGACATATTTTATCGCAGTCAGGAGATGTTGCCTCTGATTTAATGCTGAATAGATTCTTTGTGAATTATTTAGGAAATTTAGGTAGAATATCGGTTAACTTATTTTTGTTTATTGGGATTTGGTTTATGATTGATAAAGAGTTTAACTCTACAAGAATCGTTAAGTTATGGGCAGAGGTATTTATTTATTCAGTCACAATAGAAGTAGTTATTTTTGTTTTAAATCCTCATTTTAATAATCTTCAAAATGTGATATTATGTTTATTTCCTGTTTTTGGAAAGAGATTATGGTTTGCAAGTACTTACATTATTCTTTTGATTTTTGCACCACTTTTAAATGAAATATGTAAATTATTAACTGCTAATAAATTAAAATTATTCTGTATTTTACAGTTTATATTTATTTGCGTATATTCAACTTTATCACCTTTTCAAGATACTACTTTATGTAATATTACGTGGTTTTTCTTTATTTATTTTGTAGTGTATTATTTGAAAAAAAATTGTGAATATAAAAAATTCAATTCTAAAAAACTAATATTATCAGCATTTGTTATATATTTTTTATTGGCAAGTGGTGTTATGTTTTTTAATGAAATAAATAGTTATATATCTAATTATAAAATTTTAAAAATTACACATAGACTATTGGCACAATGCTTATTTGATTTTAAATCAGTACCAGCGTTTATAATTTCAATATTTTTATTTTTGGCTGTTTTGAATTTTAAATCATTTAAAAATAAAGTAATTAACTATATAAGTGCATCTACATTTGCTGTATATATATTTCATCAAGTACCAGGATGGTATGATATATTATGGAAAAAAATCTTTAAAGTTAATAGCTTAATTAATAGTGAACTTTATATTCTATATATTCTTGTGATTGTAGTAGTTTTATTTATTATAGTAATGATTTTAGAAATTATAAGAAAAAGATGTATTGAGAGTATATTTATTAACAGCATGCCTGTAAAAAAAATATGTAAATTTTTAGATAAAAGGTATTATAAGCTATTTAATTGAAAATATTTCATTTTTAAGTTGTTTTATATCAAAAATGTTATTTAGTGATTAATATGCAGAAGAAATGGGGGATGATAATGAGAATAGATATTGATTTTGATAGTAAAAAGACTGCTTTTGTTCAAGGTATTGCGTTGTTAATGATGTTAAGTTTGCATTTGTTTCATTATCCACAATGGATTGATTGTTCACAGGTTTGGTATGGCATCTTTATAAATAAGAATATTGAACATATTACAGGTGAATTTGGAGTATTATGTATAAATATATTTTGTTTTTTAAGTGGTTATGGTTGGAACATTAAATATAACGAAAGGAATTTTACAGTAAAGCATATAATTAAAATTTATATTGGCTATTGGTTATGTTTAATTTCAACTATTATTATCATAGGAGTATTGAAAGCCAAACCAATATTATCAGTAAATATGAAAGTTAATTATCTATTTGAATTTTTGGGTTTTACACAAAATATAAGTTTTTTTAGC